>Ga0105054_10000004_pt1 | contig 221331 bp, 221 predicted proteins | sample BON02_FD_78091 | JGI IMG/M metagenome (GOLD analysis project Ga0105054, IMG submission 78091) | Freshwater microbial communities from Lake Bonney liftoff mats and glacier meltwater in Antarctica - BON-02 (megahit assembly) | ecosystem: Environmental > Aquatic > Freshwater > Ice > Glacier...
AGATTGTAAGGAGCACGCTTCCAAGAAAAACTTCGTTTGGGTTAAACATAACGGTTCCGTACCGCAAACCGACACAGGTGGTAGAGTCGAGAAGACTAAGGCGAACGAGTGAGAGGTCCTCAAGGAACTCGGCAAAAAAGCGACCGTAACTTAGGGATAAGGTCTGCCCCTGCATCTTCGGATGTATTGGGGCCGCAGCGAAAGATTTCCTGCCGACTGTTTACCAAAAACACAGCTCCCTGCAAACACGAAAGTGGAAGTATAGGGGGTGACGCCTGACCTATGCCGGAAGGTTAAATACGGGGGGTGTAATGATCTTCGGATTGTTATGCTGGACTGTATAAGCCCCGGTAAATGTCAGCGATAACTATAATCGTTCTAAGGTTCAGCGTGGAGCCCAATAAGCACCACGCTGACGGATTGGAACGATTATAAACGGTAAACAGCCTAGCCACAGTTACCTTGTCAGATAGAAATATCAGGCATAATCCAAACCAAATCAATTAGAGACCAACGTTTGGTACCGCAGCATGTAATTTATTATGATGGTGGTAAAGATAGAGTCCTATATGTGTACAGTGTCGTTCAAGGGCGACCATAAGATACTCTTTATTGAGTATCGGAAAGAAGGAATTATAGAGCGTATTTCCTTGTCGGGTAAGTTCCGACGTGCACGAATGGCGTAACGAGTGGGAAACTGTCTCGAGGACCTGCTCGGTGAAAATACAATCCCGGTAAAGATGCCGGGTACCTGCAGTTAGACGAAAAGACCCCAGGAGCTTTACTGTAGTTTCGTATTGGGGCTACTGAATTAATGCGTAGTATAGGTGTGAGACTTTGAAGCGGGCTTTCGGGTACCGTGGAGTCGCCAGTGAAATAGCACCCTTTATTTTGGTAGTCTCTAACCCGGTGGGTAAAACCCATCGGAGACAGTGCGTGGCAGGCAGTTTTAGTGGGGCGCTACCCTCCTAAATCGTAACGGAGGGGTCTCAAGGTTGGTTAATCGCGAATGGAAACCGTGATGATAGTGTAATGGCATAAACCAGCTTGACTGTGAGTCGTAGATGACGAACAGATACGAAAGTAGAGCATAGTGAACCGATGGTTGGCTTTAGATGCCGCCGGAGATTACCCGATAAAAGTTACCCTGGGGATAACAGGCTAGTATTGCCCAAGCGTCCATAGCGACGGCAATGTTCGGCACCTCGATGTCGGCTCATCTTATCCTGGGGCTGGAGCAGGTCCCAAGGGTTTGGCTGTTCGCCAATTAAAAAGATACGCGAGCTGGGTTTAGACCGTTCAGTTTCTGATATATTTATATTTCGGAGGCTGAACCAATCTAAACCCGAGGAGACAGGATTCAACCCCCTGTCAAAAAAGACATCATTCACGGCGGCGCAGCGTAGCAATACGTTGCGAGAAGCTGACTAATATCGGTAGAACCCTATCTAGTGATAGAGGGCAATACCGAGGGAAGTAAGATAGAAATAGAGCGTTGGCCCGGTATCAATCATAGATTGATATGGACGCTGCGCTCGGAACCAAAACTCAAGCTAGCTTGATTTTGTTCCTCGCTTGCGCCCGTAGAGACTACACGTCAGACTTCCAGATTCGTTTGGAAGAAGCTATAGTCCGATCCTCCGAGTAATCGGAGTAAACAAGATGCGTGAGACAGGTTGGTCTCCTATCTACTGCAGGCGTCGAATTTTGAGGAGAGTTGTCCCTAGTACGAGAGGACCGGGATGAACAAACCTCTGGTCTACCAGCTGTCACGCCAGTGGCACCGCTGGGTAGCTATGTTTGGAATGGATAACCGCTGAAAGCATCTAAGCGGGAAGCCAACTCCAAGATTAGAATTCATTAAGTCCCCCGAGAGATGATCGGGTTGATAGGCACTAGGTGTAAGTGTAGCAATACATTCAGCCGAGGTGTACTAATTGGACGTATGTCCCGTAGGGAACGTTGCACATCGCCCCAGTCGTTCAATATGAGCGAACTGCGTCGTTGCTGCAGCCGATTGATTTAGTCGCTGGCCCCACGGCCCGCTCTTAAACCAATCGACTGCGCGCCTCGCATTTCATCTCATATTGAGACGACTGGGTAGCAACAGCTATACAATTTTTGAGTGTTGTGTGTTTTACCTAGAAGAGTCGAGTTTGAAACCGGTAAGGTTGAGTGTTCATATGAATACCAACCCTACCTCGTTCGTCTATCGGTTAGGACGTCGGGATTTCATCCCGGAAAGATGGGTTCGATTCCCATGCTTGGTAGCAAACCTGAGTTAAATGTAAGAAATCTTTTATTTACTCGGGTCCACCTTACCGATTTCAAACAAAAATATGTATATGCGATCTGTCTTAGATCAAGTTTTCTAAGTTGGTGCTTTGGGGGTGGGGGTACACCCGTTCTCATTCCGAACACGGAAGTTAAGCCCGCTACCACCGATGGTACTCAATTTATTGGGGAGAGTAGGTAGGCGCCAACTTAGAGTATTTGATCCAGAAATCCGTCCCTCAGGGCGGTTTTTTGTTTGGGGAGAGTAGGAAACTGAGTGCTTTCATACTTCAAGCCCTCAGTTGCTTCGCCTGCACTCGCGGATCATGTGTATGCCAGCATCCACACGCCCACTCGTTTGTCGAAGTAGGCGCCAACTTAGAGTATTTGATCAAACAAAAACCACTTGGTAACAGGTGGTTTTTGTTTACCTGCAGGAAATAATACAAAACTGTTGCCCAGCAGACATCCAACAGTGTTTGTTTGCTGGTTTTGTAATATTTTATTTTACGCGTCTGTTACAATAGTCCCAATGGATAACAATCGAACTTGGGCACTGTGGCGGCGGATCTGGTATGGAACTGGGTTTGGTACTTTTTGGGTGCTGGTTGGGGTGTTGGTTTTCTACATCGGGTTCTATCAAGCACCCAACTGTTTTGATGGTATTCTCAATGCCCAAGAGGTCGAGGTGGACGCTGGTGGTGGTTGTGTGCGAGTGCCGCTGAGTCTGGTCACGCCGCCAATTGTCGCCTGGGCGGAGAGTTTCGAAGTCACCCCCGGACAGTACAACGCCGTGGCGTACATCGAGAATCGTAACCAGACTATCGGCACCCCTGAGTTGTCGTATACGTTTAGTTTTTTGAGTGACGGGGTAGAAATTGGCCGGCGCTCAGGGGTGACCGATCTGCCACCCAACAGTACGTTTCCTTTGTTTGAAGGACGGGTGTTTACCGCTGGTCAGGTGATTACCGATACCGTACTCACTATCGACTCTGCCGAGCTGTGGGTGCCGGCGTCGTCGATTGTGGAGCAACTACGCACTAGTGACCTCAATCTGCTGAGTATCGACACCAGGCCGCGCCTGGAAGCCAAGCTCGAAAACACCAGCCTCGATACCGTCGAGGATGTCGAAGTGGTCGCGACTATTTTCAATGATGTCGGTCGGCCTGTGGCGGCGTCGCAGACGTTTGTCGAGACGTTTACTGCCCGCAATGCCAGCAACCTGGTGTTTACCTGGCCGAACTCAATCGCCAAAACCGTCCGCAGCTGCTCGATTCCAACCAGCGTGGTTATGGGGATTGACTTGTCCGGTAGTATGAACAACGACCAGGCCGCGCCACCACAACCAGTGACTGACGCGCTAGCGGCCGCCAGTGTGTTTGTCGGCGGACTACAAGAAGCCGACCGAGTAGGGGTGGTGACATTTGCCTCTGACGCGGTGCTGGTGCAGCCCTTGACCGAGCAACACGTTGACGTGGCTGATCTGATTGTAGCCCTGACTATCAACCCAAGTGAAGAAACTGGCCAAACCAACACCGCTGCGGCGTTTACCCTCGCCGCCGCTGAACTCGTCTCACCTCGCCACAGCGAAAACGCCCGGCGAGCGTTCGTGCTCCTGACCGACGGACTACCTACCGCCGGTGGTACAGTGGTAGCGATTGAGGCGGCGCTGGCAGCTGCTGAGAGTATGCGCCTGAGCGGAGCTGACGTGTACGTGATTGGGCTGGGTCAAAACGTTGACGCCGAGTTTATCCGCTCGATAGCCAGCACTCCAGACAACGCCTACCTCGTCCCATCTCGGGCAGACCTGGCCACCATTTATGCCGCCATCACCGCTTCACTCTGTGAAGTTGGTCCAACCAAAATCGAAGTCCTCGCCAAACCACCCGTGACTTTTGCACCGTTGCGCTAATACTGGCACAATAGGGTCATGCACCAACTGCGGACATTATTCGGTGGGTTTGATTGGTGGCTATTTGCGGCTGCGCTCACGTTGTCACTGTTCGGCCTGATTACCATGTACACGCACGTGGGTGAAAACACGTTTTTTAATCGACAGTTGCTCTGGATTGGGTTGGCGTGTGTAGGGATGCTCGCGGCGATGGTGCCTGATTACCGGTTTTTGCGGACTGGAAACCTGGCGTTTTTCTTTTACGTGGGTATTGTTGGACTACTCCTGTTGGTGTTGTCAATTGGAGAGGTTACTCTCGGCGCACAGAGCCGGTTTGACCTCGGCTTCTTCTCTCTCCAGCCGTCTGAACCAGCTAAGCTAGTGCTGATTATTGTGCTGGCCAAATACTTTGCCAAGCGGCACGAGATGATTGGAGATTTCCGCCACATCATTATTTCAGGTATCTACACCCTCATAATATTTGGATTGGTGTTTATTCAGCCGGATTTTGGGTCAGCGATTATTTTGTTTTTTGTGTGGCTGGGGATGATTTTGGTCGCTGGTATCAAGTTCCGCCACCTGCTCACAGTGTTTCTACTGGGTGTCATCGCGTTTGGGGTGATGTGGCAGTTCGTGTTTTTTGATTATCAGAAAACCCGCATCGCTACGTTCCTCGATCCGCTCTCAGACATCCAGGGTGCCGGCTACAACGCCTATCAGTCAACCGTCGCTATCGGTGCGGGGCAGGTGCTCGGTCGCGGGATTGGCTACGGCACCCAGTCCAAATTCCAGTTTTTACCTGAGTACGAGACCGACTTTATTTTTGCTGCCTTTGCCGAGGAGTGGGGTCTGGTCGGGGTATTTTTCCTCTTTATGTTGTTTGGGGTGGTGATCTGGCGGCTGCTATTAAACGCCAGATTCGCCGCGACTAACTTTGAACGGTTGTTTGCGGTCGGGGTCGCCTTTCTTTTTATCGCCCACTTTTTCGTGCACATCGGGATGAATATCGGACTACTGCCGGTGACTGGTACCACGGTGCCGTTTTTGAGCTATGGAGGGACGCACTTGATGACCGCGTTTATAGCGCTCGGGATGGTGATGGGGATGCGGCGCTATCGCTCACTCACCCGCGAGCAGTTTGCTGATACGCCGCTGGGGTAGCGTGGTGCTACTGGTGGTATACCGCCCTGGTGGCTGTGGTCATGGCTGCAACTGAGCGGGCAGCCAGTTTGGTCTGGAGCGCCGCCGTACGGTTGGTGTACCGGTCAGGCCAGTGCAAAAAATCATTGATCGCATCGGTCAGCTCGCCAGGGTTAGTTAGGTCGATGAGAGTACCTTCGTCTGTGCTCTCAATAATGTCGGTAATACCACCTACCCGCGACGCGATAATCGGCACTCGGGCCAAGCCGGCTTCATGCAACACGTAGCCGTATGATTCCGATGCTGACGGTAGGACAAATAGGTCAGCCGCCTTGAGAACAGTGGCCGCCTCAGGCAGCTGTCCAACCAAAAAAACGTGGTCGGTTAGTCCGTGTTTCTCGATGTATGTCTGTAAGTACGCTTGCAGTTCGCCGGTACCAATACACACCAGCCGCACTCGCGGGTAGTTGATAGTGATTGATTCCAGGGCTGCCAACAGCCGCTCGTGCTGTTTGATTGGATGCAACTCGGCCACAATGAGTAGCCAGACGTCAGCCGTGTAGGCCGCCAGTGGTGGGTGTGCTTGTACAATTACAGTGCGAGCAGCCAGGCGACTGTGGAACGTCGGGATGTTTCGACCGGGGTTGATGACGGTCATCTTGCCTTGGGCCAGTGGCCAGTTCATCTGCTCGACAATTGCGCGCGATACGGCAATGGTCCGGTGTGAGAGTAGTACAGTCAGCCAGTGGGCTGCTTTGATGACGACGCGCTGCCACGCTGGTCGGTCCTCGTTAAACGCCCACCCATGGGCGGTAAACACCACTCGCGGTACGCGAGCCAGACGCCCAATCAGACAACCAATGCCGCCAGCTTTGGAGCTATTCACGTGTAGTATGTCAGGTCGCTCAGCCCGGACCGCCCGCCAGAGTTCCGCTACCAGCTGCAGTTCTTTACGCACCGATATATTTCGTTGTAGGGAAGTGAGGTTGATGGTTCGGACGCCAGCTTGCTGCAGCTGACCAACCAGCGCGCCGGTACCACCGAGCACCACCACCGGCTCAAACCGAGTGGTATCGAGGCTGGTAGCCAGGTCATAGACATAGCGCTGCGCGCCTCCGCAATTTGACTTGGTAATCAGAAACAATATTTTCGTTCGAGTAGGCTGTGTCATACCGCTCGTGTTACTACGTTTGAGTAAATTGGGGAGTACTCCGGGCAAAGTGCCCCCCCGCTTTGCCAGCCCGCAATTACTTTGGGTGATTGGAAACCGCACAGTTTGTCGTTTCATGTACCGTCAGCATACTTCAAATACGTTGCTTTTTCTACTAAACTTGCGTACGATAATTGTACCAACACACTACTATGGGAGAACGCACGAGAGAATTGCTGACATTGGTGGCGGGGGACATCGCCGTGTTTATGGTGTCTTTGTGGCTGACGCTGCTGTTGCGCTATGTGTCGATCCCTTCGTTTGACTTGCTGGCTGACCATCTAGGTCCGTTTCTCCTGCTCTCCTCGATCTGGCTGCTGATATTCTACATGGCCGGTCTGTACGACAAACACACCGTGTTTCTCAAATCCCTCTTGTTTAGTCGGATCCTCAACACTCAGGTGGTCAACATGCTGGTTGCGGCGCTCCTGTTTGTCATCATTCCGTTTAGTATTGCCCCCAAAACCAACCTGGTGATTTATCTGTTTGTCTCGGTCGCTCTGTTTACGTGGTGGCGGATGGTGTTGTTTAACCGCATCTCACCGCGCACCCAGCACAAAGCCATCCTCATCGCCGACGGCCCGGAGGCGATTGAGCTGGTCGATGAGATCAACCACAACGACCGCTACAACTACTCGTTTGTCCGGATTATTGATGAACAAACCGCACAAAACAGCCCAGATTTTGAACAAAAACTGCTCGCCCTGATCAAAACCGAGCGCATCAGCATCATCGTCGCCAACCCCAACGGCGCGTACATCGAGCGAGTGTTGCCCAAAATATTCGACTTGTCGTTTATTACCTTTGAGCTGACGTTCCTTGATTTTAACCAAGTCTACGAGGATACGTTTGACCGGGTGCCGCTCTCAGCGTTGCGCTACGAGTGGTTTATCACCCACGTGTCACAGACCAAAAGTCTCACCTATGACGTCGCCAAACGACTGATTGATGTCGTGGGGTGTGTGCTGCTCGGAGCGGTGTTTATGCTGCTGCTGCCGTTTATCTACCTAGCGATGCGGGTTGGGGGCGACCGTGGCCCCCTGTTTATCGCCCAGGAGCGCATCGGCCAGCGCAACCAGCCAGTCATCGTCTACAAAATCCGCACCATGACAGAAAACCGCACCACGAGCGCCACCTGGACCGACGAAGACGCCGCGCAAGGCAACCAAGTGACCAAAGTCGGCAACGTCCTGCGCAAACTGAGTATCGACGAAATCCCGCAGGTGTGGACGATCCTCAAGGGTGATATGTCACTCATCGGGCCGCGCAACGACATCAAGGGTCTGGGGGAGCGCCTCGCGGCCGAGATTCCGTACTACAACGTCCGCAATTTCGTCAAACCAGGTGTCACTGGCTGGGCGCAAACCCATCAGCACTACATGGCTGATAACATCAGTCCGCAGTCACTACAAGAATCCAAAGACCGCTTGTCGTACGACCTGTACTACGTCAAAAACCGCTCACTGCTACTAGACGTGGCAATTGCCCTGCGGACACTCAAAACAGTCCTCAGCCGGTTTGGGCTGACTATCAAACTGCCGCGGTAGGTGGCTGGTGTTGTTGGCGTGTGTGTAGTAACATGTATACATATGAATCAAACAGCAGATAAATCCAATCGGTCAGTGATATCGGTACACACCCAACCTGAAACAGCTCAGCGCCTGACCGAGCTGGCAGCTGCTACTCGACGATCGAAGTCTTTTCTGGCCAACGATGCGATTGAGCGTTATTTACAAGAAGAAGAAGCGTTTGTGGCGGCAGTCAAGCGGGGACAGGCTGACATCAAAGCTGGTCGGGTATACAGCACAGCAGAAGTGCACAATCGCCTGCGAGCGGTCATCGACCGGTCGAGTGCCGAGCCTGTACGCCCATGAAGCTTATTTGGTCTGCAGCAGCGCTAGATGCACTAGAGCATATCTTCGAGCAGATTGCCGCCGACAACCCAGCTGCAGCGGCAGAATTGTCTGAGTATATTGTCACTACCGTTGCAGCTTTGCTACCGGCTAACCCTCAGATCGGTCGTCCCGGTCGAGTCGTGTTGACTCGAGAATTGGTGGTACATGCATCGTACATTGTGGTGTACCAGTTGTCCTCAGAGACAATCGAAATAGTAACAATTCGACATACCGCGCGGTTGTGGCCAGAGACATTTTGATATCTGAGTAAAGTAACTAGATCAGTAGTTTTTTTGTTATACTGAGCAGCAATTATGGAACCGACAACTGGAACAGGGAAAACTATCTGTATTATTGGCGTGGGGTACGTGGGTGAGATGTTGTGCGACCAGCTAGCTAAGCGAGCTGACGTTGCGTCAATTATCGCTGTGGACAAAGAACCGCAAGGGGAGTGGTGTGCAACTATCCCCAAGGTAACCTACCTCCAGCACAACATGGCTGACGATGGTTGGCAGGCGGAAGTAATCAAACATAACCCAGACGTGATTATCCACACCGCGTGGCAAATTAGAGCGATGTATGGCCAGAGCGATGAGCAGTGGCGGTGGAACGTCGATGGATCAGGTAAGGTGTTTGATTTTGCACTGGGAACTCCGTCGGTTGAGCGGCTGATCTATTTTTCTACTGCGTCTTCGTACGCCGCCCGGGTCGACAACCAGCCAGAACATTTATTTACCGAAGCCGAAGGATTTCGCGATGATGACTATATCTACGCCAAAGAAAAAAAAGTCACTGAGGAGCTGCTTAAATCTAAATTTGACGCTGCAAAGGCAGCCGGCCTCCCGGTACCACAAGTGTCAGTCGTCAGGCCAGCGGCAATTACTGGTCCGCGCGGGCGATATATGCGGATCAGGTTTGGTCTGCAATCAGCGCTGCAAGGTAATCTCAAGGGTGGACTGGTCAACCGCATCATCACCACGCTGACGTCGTTTGTACCCGCGACGTCTGGTTGGGTGCGGCAGTTTATCCACGAGGATGATGTGACCGACATCGTAGCGACGTTTGCGTTTGATGCTTACGCTTGGGATTACAGTGTGTTCAACATCACTCCAGTTGGAGAGTCAGTGTTGGCTCCAGATATGGCCGCAGCCGTCGGCAAACGAATCTTGCCGATTCAACCTTGGATGGCGCGCCTAGCGTTTTGGTTTTTCTGGCACACGACTCGTGGGCGAATCCCAACTTGTCCTGGGTCGTGGCGATTTTATAGTTATCCAGTAGTGATGAGTGGTGTGAAACTACGACAAATCTACGAATGCAGCTACTCATCCAAAGAAGCCTTCGCCTACACCGACGGCCGCTACGAGGCATTTGTCCCCGCCACGCAACGACGGGTCAAATAATCGAGTTGACACCCAATTGCACCACTTTAGAGGTATCGGTAGAGGTCTGAGTAGTAGGGTATACTCAGTGTATGAATGTGAAGCAGTTTGGATTCACCCTGATTGAATTATTAGTGGTGATTGCGATTATTGGATTACTAGCTTCGGTGGTGGTGGGTAATTTAACTGATGCTAGGCAGGCCGCGCAGATAGCTCGCGCTCAGCAGGAGTTGCGGAGTACTATGTTGGGTGTGCAAATGCTTATTACCGACACGGGAAAGGCTCCTAATGGTTGTCCACGTAATGCCATCGCAAATCCAGAAGTGTCACTGCAAGATCCTCGTGCCGGCCTGTTGTTTGCCCCATCGGTAGGTAATAATAGCGGTGGCTGCGAGTGGACTGCTGCTGACGTTGCAGCCTGGAACGGACCATATATACCTGCTGCCACTGATCCTTGGGGTAATGCCTACTGGTATGATCCAGATTATTTTCCATATCGACATTGCCCAACCATTCCAGATGAAGCAGTCATTCAGGCAGTGATGACCCGAGGTTTTGATGGTGCTTGGTATACGTGTGATGATGCTTTTGTAGAATTGCGCTGAAATACTACTCGTTGAGTATTTGATCTTGGAAAGCTTCTCGTGGGATGTCATAGGAATCAGGTGCCGAGACCACCAGAGAATACAAAGTTAACAGCACACAGACACATATTATTGTAATCAAAACATACGTTGCTTGGGTGGTGTTGGTGACCCAGGGTAGTTTCATTGCGTACCGAACAATTATCCCTGGGGCAGCTACCCGGGCTAACCGCACTCGGGTGGGAATCTGGTTATCAAATTCTAGTCGTTTATTGGGCATATCTCGTAGTGTAGCATTTACCTACTTACTCTAGTTAGTGGTAACTACTAACAAACTAGCACCACTTCTGCTATACTCCCACCCATGTTAGTTGACGGAAAAGCCCTAGCGGCCGAAATACTTGCAGAGGTGTCTGCCTCGGTCTTATTACTTGGTCGGCCGGTTTTGATGACGGCGGTGACATGTGCGCCAAACGCCGCCACCAAGCAATACCTAGCCATGAAAACCAAACGCGCGGCGTCAGTTGGGGTCACCTTGACGGTGGTTGAGTTGCCAATCGACACCACTACCGAAACCATGGTTAGTCAGGTGACTGCGTTGGCGCAAGAGACCGACGGCCTGGTCGTGCAGTTGCCGCTCCCTGAGCACATCGACAAAGACCAAGTGCTGGCGGCTGTACCGGTGCGCAAAGACCCCGACGCGTTTGCCTACGGCGAAAAACGCGATCGGTTCCTACCACCAGTAGTTGGCGCGATTGACACCATTTCACACCTGCATGAGGTCGAGTGGAAAAACAAACGCGTCGTCGTGCTCGGACAAGGGACGCTAGTCGGGAAACCAGCCGCCCGCTACGCCCGCAAACGCGGCGCCCGAGTACGAGTGTACGAACAAGACACGCTTGATGTCACCTCACTTAAAACTGCTGATATTATCATCAGTGGTATCGGGCAGGCGCATTTTATTACTCCAGCTATGGTTCAGCCTGACGTGGTGCTGTTTGACGCTGGGACAAGCGAGGATGGTGGGGTGATGGTCGGTGACGTTCATCCCGACACTGGAGCCGTTGTTGCGCTGCTGACCCCCGTCCCGGGCGGCATCGGACCCCTCACCATTGCCTATCTACTCAAAAACCTAGTCACGCTGGCAAGTCAATAGCGTCGGCTGGCCTCGCATGATATAAATACAGATAATTTATGTCTGAATCAACTGAAGTTCAAACTGGCAGCCAATCGTTTATTCGCGTTTTTCGTGCTTTGGGAGTGTTCGTGTTTATGGGGTGGTTGGCCTACGTGGTGTACTCACCCATCGTTGATACGACTTCTAGTCATCCGTTCAAGCTAGGATTGGACCTGGCTGGTGGGTCGCATCTGGTGTACGAGGCTGACGTGTCCAAAATCGACCCTGCTGAGGTCGACGAGCTGATGAACGTCTTGCGCAACGTGATCGAGGGTCGTGTCAACCGACTCGGGGTGGAAGAAAACGTCGTCTACGTCGAGCAGAGCAGCTTTGTCACCGACACACCGGTTGAGCGGCTAGTGGTCGAGCTACCTGGAGTGTCGGACGTGAGTGAGGCGGTGGCTGAAATTGGTAGCACACCGTTGCTCGAATTCAAACTATACGACGCCGAGCTTGATGCGCAGCAACAGGCAGTCAGTCAAAGCCTCGGTTCCCTGGCTGAGTCAGCCACCTCGTCTGGGGCCGTGATTGGTGACGTACGGATCAACGGCGAAACCGTGAGTAAAGAGCCGCCGTTTGTCGACACTGGCCTGACGGGCCGGTTCTTTGAGCGAGCCGAAGCGGTATTGCCACAAAACGCGCAAGGGTCCGGGTTTGCTACTTCACCATTTTTAAATATTACCTTTACCGCAGAGGGCGGTGAGCTGTTTGCTGACATTACTCGAGCCAACGTGGGGCAACAGCTGGGTATCTTTCTCGACGGGGAACTGCTGTCAGCCCCAACCATCAACGAAGCCATCACCGGCGGCCGAGCGGTCGTGAGTGGGTCATTTACCCCTGACGAGGTCCAAGCCTTAGCCCAAAACCTGAACTTTGGCGCCCTACCGGTACCTATCGAGCTGCAGAGCACGCAGACTATCGGCGCATCACTGGGGGAAGAGGTACTACAAAAAGGCGTCACCGCTGGGGTGATTGGGTTTAGTCTGGTGGTCGCGTTTATGTTGCTGTGGTACCGGTTGCCTGGACTAGTAGCTGGGGTAGCACTGATCTCGTACGTCACTATCATGCTGGCATTGTTCCAATACATCCCCGTCACGCTGACCGCAGCGGGTCTGGCTGGGTTTATCCTCTCGCTCGGGATGGCGGTCGATGCCAATGTCCTGGTGTTTGAGCGGATGAAAGAAGAGTACCGCGCTGGCGCCGGTAGTCGCGACGCGGCGACAGTCGGGTTTGCGCGGGCCTGGAGTGCTATCCGCGACGGGAACATCACGAGTCTACTCTCAGCGATTATTTTGTTCTGGTTTGGAACGTCGCTGGTCAAAGGGTTCGCGTTGGTGTTTGGGCTCGGGGTCATCGTGTCGATGTTCTCGGCGCTAGTGATCACGCGGACATTGCTCGTCACGTTGCCAGATGTGCGTCTCAAGGACAAAACCCTCTGGTCATTCTTACTCGGTAACGGCCTCAATAAACAGAAATAACTTATGACAACTAACATTATTTCTAAGCGAAAAGTCTACCTCGGGATTGCAGCCGTCATTGTGGCGGTGGCGATCGGTATTATTGCAGTGTTTGGACTGCGGTTGGGGATTGACTTTACCGGTGGGTCACTGACTGAAGTGTCATACACCGTTGCCCCAGAAAAAGCCGCGCTCGAAGCCATAGTACTCGAACTAGGACTCGATGGTTCGTCAGTGCGAGCGTCGGTTGATGAGTCGGGTCGGGACGCGTTTTTGATCCGGACCCGTGATCTGAGCGAGAGTGAACGAGTCAACCTGAGTGAAGCGGTGACTAAAATGGGCGCCGCTGGTGAGGTCAGCCGATTTACCTCCATCGGTCCAGTGATAGGGCAAGAGCTGCGCGACAAAGCCGGGTGGGCCATTGGTGCGGTGCTGTTGGTGATTATTTTATACGTGGCCTACGCGTTTGCGGGGATTGGGACACCGGTGCGCTCCTGGACCTATGGCGGAGTGACAATTTTGGTGTTGATACACGACATTTTGGTACCAACTGCAGTGATGGCACTGTTGGGGGTGTGGCTCGGGGCTGAGATTGATGTGTTGTTTGTGATGGCACTCTTGGCGGTATTGGGGTACTCGGTCAACGACACGATTGTGATATTTGACCGGGTGCGCGAACAGCTGATGGCCAACCGCACCGAACACCGCGTCGAACGTGAAGAAGCTGGCATCATGATGGCCGACATCACCTACACCCTCAACAAACCATACGCCGAGCTGGTCGAGGCCGCCGTCTCGCAGTCAATGGCTCGCTCCATCAACACGTCAGTCACCACCATGGTGTCACTAGTGGCGCTGTATTTCATCGGGGGTGACGTCACCCAAACGTTTGCGCTGGTGCTACTAGCCGGTGTCCTCGCCGGAACCTACTCCTCACTTTGCATCGCCAGCCCACTAGTAGTAGCCTACGCCAAATGGCGCGGCGTAGACGTCAACGCCGCCCAGCTCGCCCCAGTAACGATTACTAAGTAGGTCATGATTATTGGGATTGCAGGGACACTTGGAGCTGGTAAAGGGACAGTGGTTGAGTATCTGAAGACAAAAGGGTTTGTGCATTATTCAGCATCAGGATATCTGCGCCAGGTGATTGAGTCCGAAGGGGAAGTCCCAAATAGAGAATCATATAGTGCACTAGCAACCAAAATAAGAAATGCTGACGAAGCAGGTTTAAGTAAAATTTTATATCACCAGGCCGAGAAAAATGGTGACAAAAAAGTCATCATCGAGGCGTTGCACGACGTCGGTGAAGCCCAGTACATACTAGAGGTTGGCGGATTACTCCTTGGTGTCGATGTTGATCCAAAGATTCGCTATGCGCGACAGCAGGTAAGAGGTAGTGAAAAAGATGCTGTGACGTTTGATGAATTTTTAGTGCAGATTGCTCGTGAAGAAGAGGGTGGGGGGAAACATAATATCCGTGAGGCTATCAACCTAGCCGACCACACCATCATGAACGACGGCACTATCGAGGAACTACACAGCAAAGTAGAAACCTGGCTCCAGACCCTCACCTAAGCCGCACCGAAACACCACCTCCCTAAACTGAGCTATATGTATCATCTATGATACATATAGCTCGCGACGCCTCTGTGTTTGATGGCAGGGGTAGAGAAGGTCAGCGGCAACAGTTTTTGGGTATAGGAAATACCACTTAACATCTATGTATCATATATGATACATAGATGTTTTAGGAGAAGAGTTTTTTGATCTCAGAAATAAGTAAGAAGTGACCAGGATACCGTTGCGACATCACTTGATACGAGAACGGTGCTCCTGGTGTGTTGTGACGACGTTTAGTCGCTGTGCTTTTATTTTTAACTTTGTCTTTGGGCTGGTGCGCCGGGGTGTAGTCAGCAAACTCTGACTCAATCCACTGTCTGATTTGAGCAAATGTGTTTGGACTAACCTTCATTTTTTCGTTAATTTCCATTCGTGTTTTCCCGAGCATGATGGCCTGCGCAATCATCACTCGCCGACCAATCTGTATTTTTTCAGATTTCGTTATTAGTTGATCAAGCGTCTTATTATTATTTGTAGCAAGCACACCTTGGTAGGCTTCTTGCGCCAGCTCATCAATAGTTTTCTTTGGGATCATCTATGTATCATACATGATACATAGATTCGGTGGGTGTCTTTAATTGAGTGTGTACGGGTGTCACCAGTTTGGCAGTGGCACTAAAATCCTCCAGGCTGGTCCAGGAGGATTATTCTAATTATGAAATCAGAGTGCCAACAAACTCTTCACCGGCTAGGTAGTGGGCCAGGGCGTCTGGTTTGAGGCCGTTGATGATGGCTACCTCAATGTTGGCTTCATCGGCGGCTTTGGCAGCAATTGGGTCAAACGGCGCTGACATACCTGGGTCCCAGTCGGTCGGGATCAATGCGCGGAACTCGGCCCAGGTGCTGCGCTCTATTTTGGTCGCATCGGGGTTGGTTCTGGGGTCAGCGGTGTAGACATAGTCGATGTTGGAGAGGTTGATGACCCTGTGGGCGTTCATCAGTCCAGCGATTTGTACTGCGCGCAGGTCAGTCGAGCAGCCAGGCCGGTAGCCTGAAGCCACAATCACATCTGGTGTACCAGGAACATCGAGCACTTCGTCGGGGTTGGTGATTATCACTGGGTAAGCGATGTCACGGAACACGGTTCGCAGCAAGTGGCCGTTGAGCCGCGTCGCGTGGATTCCCATCCAGTCGAGATCATCACTTGTCAGTTCAGTCACGGCCGCCGCCGCGTCTTGGTAGTGACGCGCGGTGCGACCACCACCGGCAATCATAATAAAACGACGACCATAATTGGTCGTCTGATCACTAATAAACATTTTGAGGGAAGTGAGGAAATCGGTATCAATCCCGTCTGGGACGATGAGTGATCCGCCGACTGACATAACGATAGTTTCAGGGTGTGTCATACGGTGCCTATAATACACTATGCTGACAGAACCATAAATGTGCTATCCTACGGTTATATTTAATGAACCAATCAATCCACACTGTATGTCACCAGAATTAGCCCAAGCCATCAACGAGCGAATCGAGCTCGGTCACACCAAAGACCAAATCACCACCGAACTCAAAGCCGCTGGCTATGATGACACCACAATCGAAGCCGTCTATGATGCAGCTATCCTGGCACCAACTGTTCCCCCGCCGACCACTACTCCCGGTGCGTTGATTGGGTATCAGGCACTCATCGCCGGCTCGTTCGGGTTGATTTTGACTGAGTGGCGATTGCTGCTGGTATCGGCGGTCTATGGGCTGGGGTTGTTGGCAGCGATTACCGGGCTTATATTTGCGGTCTTCACGGTGTTTGGTGACGCACCGGCCGTGGCGCTGATGCTAGCGGTGACGGTGGGGATCGCGGGTATTATCGGACTGTTCGCGTTGTCGTTTGGGTTTCAGCGGGCCTTGCTGCGTCGCCGGGAACAATTGTCATACCTCGACCACGTCCGGTCTGTGTTCCCTCATATCATCGGGATTTTGCTCGTGACGCTCTACATCCAGTTTGCTACTTCGCTCGGGTATTTATTATTTATTATTCCCGGTATTGCACTGGCTATCTATCTCACGACCGCCGCGCTGATTCGGATTAATGGTCAAGAAACTGGAGTCATGGCGCTCGTGCGCAGTACACAGTTGGTGTACGGTCGCTGGTGGGGAGTGTTCGGTCGGATGTTGTTCACGACGTCGGTGTTTGTACTGTGTACGATTCCAGTGTTTGTACTGATAGCCGTTTTGTGGGGTGCAACATTTTTTGAAGCTATTGCTGGACTTGATACGCTGGGAGGTGCGCCGGTGGCCACTGACTTTATGTTGTCACTGACACTCATTGGATTACTGATCGTCGCGGCCGTGGTGTTTGTATCGTTCCTGATGCAATGTGCGATGATTCTGCTCTACGAATCCCTGCGCGACACAGCTGCCCCGTTGGCACCAGCCAAAGAAGCCCGGCTATATTTCTGGATGCGAGTGATAGTGATTGCTGGTATCCCAGCGATGATCCTCCTCAACGTGGCTGACTTCTACCTACAGGACAGCGATTCAACCGTCGAGTTTGAATCTTTCCTGGAAGACCCAACCGCGTTTGAGCAAGCGTGGCTCGAAGACCAAGCCGCCACCGAAGCCGAGCTTGAGGCGTTTATGCAAGAATTCCAGGACGAATTCCAGACTATTGAGTAGAACGCACTCCCCAGCTGTTTGACTCACCCTCAATCCGATACCTCCGCGCCAGGGTAAATTGATAGAACGAAAACGCCGCAAGCAGGAGGATTTTGGTAAAGCGGTAGTCAATCCAGAATTCTGGGGTCGTGGTCAGTCGGACGTATTCGTTGGCAAACCCAGCGAGGATTAAAATCGTAAACCAACGCGACGACAGTTTGTTCCAACCAACCTGCGTAATAGCGAACGTTTTATCAAACATCCGCTGCAGGATGTGTCGCTTCTGGTAAAACCCGACTAGGATAGCCCCAGCCAACCCCCAGAAATAAATTGTATCGGCGAGGATGATGGCGTTGGGCTGGTTAAAATAAATCGTGAGCGTACCAGTGATGAGTACGAGCGCGCCTGAGGCCAGCGGCATAATCGGTACCTGGCGGTGGTACCCCCAGGCAATCACGATACTGATAGCAGTGGCAATAATCAAAGCCAGCACCGCCCCAGAAAAAGGCAGTACTTGACCAGCCACAAAAAACGTCACCAACGGCGCAAATTCATAAAATACCTGGATAGCCGCACCAACGTTCATAGTACAGCGATTGTAGCACGCACCACCCCGATAGCAGGTAGCAGCACCAGAGGTAGTGCTACTTGCATACCAGACAGACTTATGGTATGTTCGAGCTATCTTAGGTGTGCTAATTGCCCTGGGAATGATGTTCTACTGTACAACTCGTAAAAGAAAAGGGAACTCTCTGATGCAAAATTTGCTTAACAGACTGGTCGGAAGGTGGAAAGCCTTCGCCTTGATGGCTGGAGTCATCGCACTCGGGGCATGCGCCCCAACCCAGACGATGCTGCCACCGATGCTATTCGACAACGGGTCGGTGGCTCAGACCGGCGTTGATCTCATACCGGGGAGGACCTGTGTCGACGATGATATCTCAAATCTCGTCACGGTGTCGGATCTCGGGTCCGGTCGTCGGGAAGTTGACGTGGGTGCGGTCACCACTCGCGGCACTTGCGCCAATATAGCAGCTGCGGCTGGGGCGCTAATCCGGCCGGCTCGCGTCAACATTGGTGGCAGCACCGCCACCGCCAACTCGGACTCCCAGGTGATCAACGAGACAACGCCAACACCAACGCCAACGCCAACTATGACTCCCGGGTGATCAACGAGACAACGGTACAATAATTTCAGCCGCCGTACCGTGAATCGTCGGAAGACACAACAAACGACCCCACCGATTACTATAATCGGTGGGGTATTTACTTTTATATTATCTGGTGTATAGTTTTTCTTAGAAAAGAAATCAGCGGACATTGGGAGATCGACATGAAACATGTGACTGCACTATTTGGACTACTACTACCCCTGCTGCCAGCAGCAGGCTACGCCCAGTCGTCCCAGTACGGGACCTATGCCGAAGCACAAACTTTGCTTCGCGGGGTTGATCTAGATGCCCTCAATGCACACTCAATCATCACGTGTGTACGGTATGGAGTGGCCCAGCAAGCCGGTCAACCAGATCTGGCTGATCCGGTTGCGGTGGTTGCAACGACTGCTGTGTATCAGCGTTTGCACGCCGAGACGCAGACACTCAATCAGACGGACCAAGCGCATGTGTGGAGCGTACGTTGCCAGCCCAACATGGTAATAATGACGCCGGGAATTGTCCGTCGTCTTGGCGGGCAGCGAGCGGCTGAGTCAGCTATCTGGCAACCTCCGGTCACATCAAAGGCTGCAGCTCTGCCGTCGTCGATATGGGTCCGCACCGATGCGGGCAATCGACGCAGTATCAGTGATGCAACAAGCATTGCCGCTGTCTATGGTGGACGGACGGTACAATTCGCAAACGGGGAACAGGTAGTGGCAATTCTCGAATAATCGCCTAACCGCAAAACCCAAAGACCCCGGAGCATGTCTCTGGGGTTTTTCTTTTGTACTTGGTGTTGGGTGGTATTGTGTTAGATGCAAAACTATGGTATAAGAGAAATAGAGCAGAGTACGGCGGCAATACTGCTGTACGACTGACCTTCACACAAATGAAAGACGCCACTGGCGTCAGAAAGGAATTAGCATGCAGATGCTTATTACACAATGCCGCGCTGCCGCTCTGTCTCTGTGCGTCTTAATGCCAATGGCCACTACCGTCAATGCAGAGGTGACCGTCGTCGATGACACGGTCATCACCACTGAGTTCGGGTCACCCTATGTGACTCTGAACGTCAGCAATGGCTATGGTGTGTCGGACGTCTGTGCAGCTGGGTTTGCAGCTGGCGCCAGCTGGGGCGTGTGCTACAACCAGTTCGTGCCAATCAACCAAGCGGCCGGCAACCCGATGTACATGGGGCCAGACGGATTCTACCGTCTGTACGCAAACCAAAACTACATCGGCCCCCAGCCGATTGTGGTCAATACGCCGACTGAAGCAGCGGCACTGGTTCGTCTGGGTGATCTGCTCGAACGGGCAACTCCGGACGAACTTGCACAGTTGCGTGAAGCGGTTGGGCAGACCAACGGCAACCTGGCTGAATTAGCTGGCCGGCTAGATGCGTTTGAGGAACGCCTAGTCGCGGTCGAGACCACCAACGGTGAGCAAAACCAACGCCTGGACGCGGTAGAGACCACCAACGGCGACCAAAACCAACGCCTGGACGGCATCGATTCCACCAACGGTGATCAAAACCAACGCTTGGACGGCATCGACGCATTCGTCGATCCGCTCCAGCTTGAGTTGGGTAATCAAACCCTGGATGAGTTTGTCACTGCTCGTATACCTGTCGCAGAGACAGTTATGGTAGACGAATCTTGGCCTACCCGGTTCTGGGTACTGCTGGTTATTGGATTGATGACCTTGGCTGCAATTCTTTGGCTGCTTCTTTCGAAGAAAAAAAGGAAAGAAAAAGCCGAGGAAGAACAATACGCCAAACAGTCCAACCTCAAAGCTCTCAATGGAAAGGTTGAGGATGAGGCGACCAAGCTGACTGCGCTGGACGAAAAAGTGGCTCAACTCGGGCCGCGACTCGATCACACTGAAGTGGTGGCTGGTACGGCCTTGACCTTGGCTTCGCCGCTGAGGTTTACTGATACCAGTGATCTCAGTTCACTTAACACTGGGCTGATGTCTACGTGGACAGCGGTCGATAGTAAGACCAAACTCCATTATGTGATACCGTTTACCAAAAACGACGACGGTCTGCTCGAAGCACCAATCTTGCGCCGAGCAGATCAAGATGACTATATCCAACCGTTCAAATTTCAGTCAGTCAAAAAGACCGAAGAACGGATTCGTCTGGCTCACGCCGACGGCAGGCTGGTAAAATGCTTGAAAAACAAAGCTGCTGCCTGACTTCCAAACCAACAGTCGCGCCGCTCCAGTAGCGGCGCGACTCTCGAAACAAAGATGTATCCACGTCTGTACGCCCATCGTCCGATAGTCTCTCAGTTTGACCAGATTATTCCACGATCCGCGTTCGCACGTCCATCGCTCTTTGCACATTAACATTCTACATATTCACTCCTCAGTTTGACCAGTCTATATGCCAAGAATGCCGCTCTTTTACAAAGCCCCCCGGGGCTTTTCGCGTTTTTAGGGGTTGGTTTGTCTGGATTTTTCACGTTGCAGTCGGAGTAATTTCATATCAAGACCCAAGGCTTGCATAATTTTTCTATCTCTGTATAATGGCGCCACTGTCGAGCGAACGAGAGTCCTCCAAACGAATGCTTGCATCCATTTGGAGAACTCTCAAAGCGAGGACAGAAAGATTTCTTTCTGTCAGTCGGAGGTACGACTCAGCTAGGGACGACACGTTGTGTCTAGCTCGTACCACACCGACGACACCGTTACTTTGATAATTGAATAGATTACATCCACAGTCCCATACTGTGGATGTAAGTATGTTGAATGAACAAATGTCCGAAGGACATATTGTGAATTTACTTCTTAATTTTTCCTTTCAATAGGAAAATTTAGAAGCTTTATATTCATGATGATTTGTTTATGACAACATGCATCACAGCAATAACGCTGATACTTCCACAAGTATCAGCGAGCAACCAAGACAAAAGATTTTTTCTTTTGTCTTATCCTTAGGGAAATCGTCAGTTGGGTGCGCGGATCAAGAAGTACATCGCGCATCGGTCAGGTAGCAATACCTAATCGAGACCCACTGACGCAGATACAAGGATTCTCATTTATTTGAGAATCAGTACCTGTCTTAAATTAGAGTTTGATCCTAGCTCAGGATGAATGCTGGCGGCGTGGATGAGGCATGCAAGTCGAATGAATTTATATTCATGGCAGACGAGGTAGGAACACGTGGGTACGTACCCTAGAGTCAGGGATAATCCGTCGAAAGGCGGAACAATACTTGATAGTCCCTTCGGGGTAAAGATTTATCGCTCTAGGAACGGCCCGCGGTCTATCAGCTTGTTGGTAAGGTAACGGCTTACCAAGGCTACGACGGATAGGGGAGGTGAGAGCCTGACCCCCACCGATGGAACTGCGACACGGTCCATACTCCTACGGGAGGCTGCAGTCGAGAATCTTCCGCAATGGACGAAAGTCTGACGGAGCGACGCCGCGTGGTGGATGAAGCCTTTCGGGGCGTAAACACCTTTTATGAAGGAGGAATTTTATTGACGTTACTTCATGAATAAGGGGCTCCCAACTCTGTGCCAGCAGGAGCGGTAATACAGAGGCCCCAAGCATTATCCGGATTCACTGGGCGTAAAGGGTGCGTAGGCGGTGTTATTAGTCGGGTGTTAAATCCTGGGGCTCAACCTCAGAATCGCATTCGAAACGGTAACACTAGAAGAAGTTAGAGGTGAGCAGAACTCTCGGTGTAGGGGTGAAATCCGTTGATATCGAGGGGAATACCAAATGCGAAGGCAGCTCACTGGGACTTTCTTGACGCTGAGGCACGAAAGCATGGGTAGCGAATCGGATTAGATACCCGAGTAGTCCATGCCCTAAACGCTGTCTGTTGGTTTTTGGAGGAATCGACCCCTCCAGAGACGAAGTTAACACGTTAAACAGACCGCCTGGGTAGTACGAGCGCAAGCTTAAAACTCAAAGGAATAGACGGGGGCTCGCACAAGCGGTGGATCATGAGGCTTAATTCGTCGATAAGCGAAAAACCTTACCTAGGCTAGAAATTATACTGCACGACCGGGGAAACCCGGTAAGCCTTCGAGGGTGTATAACAGGTGATGCATGGCCGTCGTCAGTTCGTGCTTTGAAGTGTTCCCTTAAGTGGGGAAACGAACGCAACCCTCGTTGCCTGTTACAAGTGTCAGGCGAGACTGCCCCCTCACGGGGGAGGAAGGTGAGGATGACGCCAGGTCAGCATGTCCCTTGATGCCTAGGGCTGCACTCGTGATACAATGGGATATACAAAGGGACGCAATACAGCAATGTGGAGCAAATCCTGATAAAGTATCCCCCAGTTCGGATTGTGGGCTGCAACTCGCCCACATGAAGTCGGAATCGCTAGTAATCGTGAATCAGCACGTCACGGTGAATACGTTCCCGAGCCTTGTACTCACAAATAACTGTGCCCGGCAGCTTTACGAGAACCTTTTAGGTTCTATGCCAGATGGTTCAAATCCATCCCTCTCTATATGACTACCGTTATATAGTAGAGCGTAGCGAACAGACAGGACGCGTCCCGCGAGGGAGCGTCTGAAGGGTCTCAGTAGCAAACAACAGCCATCCGTATAGAAATATACGATACCCAAAACGACGCGTATGACTCACTCTGGTGGGTTTTGAGGAAATACGCACAGAAATCGTAGTTGGATGTTGAGAACGGTTCGTAAAGTGACCCGGGGAGATCTCGTGGTAAGAAAAGGTTATGACCATAACCACGAGAAGTCAGCTGCGTCGTAGTACCATGCGTCAATCTAATCATGTTATGATTAGTAGCATGGGAAGGACAAAACCTATAGTTGAAGCCAGCTATGTTGTTGGAATCACTGATGGTGAAGGTTGTTTTTACGTAAATCTTTCGAAATCAGTCGCTTACAAAGCCGGATATAGAGTGCAAATGCACTTCCATCTGAAATTGCAAGCGACAGACAAAGAGATACTAGAGAAAATACGCAATACGCTTAATTGCGGTAACGTGTATTTTCAACCAGAACAACGCACAAATCACACGCAGTGTTACCGATACACGGTGAGTGCTTGGAGAGATATAGAGTCAACATTGATTCCATTTTTCAAAAAGCACCCACTACAAATTGCTTCAAAAAGCAAAAGCTTTGACATATTTTGTCAGATTGCCGACCTTGTTTCGCAAGGCCAGCATCTGACACCAGATGGCATCGAAACGATTCGTACGCTTAAGCAACGTATGAATAAGCGAACTATGGGACTCGCGTAGTACGGGAAATCCGTTTGCTACGTGGGAACGCAAAGATATAACCTTATCTATTGCAATCCGCCCGTCAAGTCAGGGGAGTCGGAAGTGCCCGAAGGTCGTCCTTGAGGCGAACTACGGTAAATTCGATAACAAGGACTAAGTCGTAACAAGGCACGGCTAGCGGAAGCTGGTCGTGGATTAATTCCAATTGGATACGTTGTCGTAGTACTGGTAACAGTCCTACAATGATAACTAATTGGTCGATATTGTGTGTCTCGATCGAGCATACAATGAGCAATGACACTCAACACTCTGAAGTGGTGTCAGACTCTTGGGAAAGACCAAGCCTATAGGATAAGACAACAGAGTACATCTTTGTCGCTGTGAACACATCTATTCAGTTTTCAATAACGAAAACAAAACAACCGCGCGAGCGGTTGTTTTGTTTGGTGTTCAGCAACTTATAGCTTTTTAGCAAGGACCGTTACCAGCGCAATTAGTGGGAGTTGTTTCGGCTAGTGGTGGTAGACCTTGGAAGAAACGTTCACCGTTGATGTCTCCAATCAATCGTGTTCGTAGTAGTGGCATCACAGATCCACTGGGGAAATTACCGTCTGCCACTAGGTTGTCAAATGCCACAACTCGAGCTGCATTAGGTGGTAGTTGGTAGATACTAGTCATATCAGCCAGACCCGCCTGTTCTGCTGCCGCATTTGGCTCCCCCCAGTCAAAGAAACCCTGGTTACTGTTTTCAAACAGCGGGAGCAATACATTTTTGGTAAAGTTGATTTGTTGCTGTAGTCGTTCAGTTGATGGCTGTGTTGCCTGAGTTCGCAACACCGGTATATCTAGGGTGGGTTGGCTGTTCACAGTCTGACCAACATTGAGAATTGCGACGTACTTAACAAGATCGTTATCGGTCATCTGATTGTAGTTGCTAAGTCGTATCGCGGCAATCGCACGCTCCTCATTGGTAGCTGATGCGTCATTGATTGCGATTACTGCCTCTTCGATTATGGGTTGAATCCGCCAATCATATGTGTCCCCAAGGTTGCTAGTAAAATCGCTAGTAATAGTACTGACAGTTTCGCGAGTGGCCGCTGCATCTGCCGCCGCCTCTAACATGTCTGTGCTCAGTACAGGAAATGCGTCTGAGTTGATTGCTGGTGGGTTTGGTCGCACTGGCTGACTAGGCATTGCTGGTGCATCTTGTACGTTCGGAGGATTGAAGTCCGATGAGTTGCCAAAGCTTCCTCCACCACCCAAACTAGGTGGTCGAGGGTCACCGATACCTGTTCCAAACCCGTCACCAGCCCCACCGCCGGTAAAATCACCTGACGGGGTATTTCCGTCTGGACACTCATAATCTGTACAGCGGGAGGTCATTTCGCCAATTCGGTCGAGTCCCAAAGATGAGGTAAATAGATTGACCAGTCCCCAGAAAAGTAGAATAAATACAAACGCTGCCACGCTATAGACGGCGAGCTGTTTAGATTTTTCTTTACCCTCGTCAGTAGCACCACCAATCACAAAAAACCGAATGGCGTTGATGACAAAAAACAGAAACGCAATCCCGAGAATAAACGGAATGACAATGTCGTTGACGACGGTAATAAAATCAGCGATGTAGGACTGTAGATTCATATGACAAAAGTATACCGTACAACCTGTGGTCACGAGCAACTTTTCCTTTTATTTTTAGTGTAAATCTGGTATAGTTCTGGCCACATTGGTAGAAACCATTGTCCGCACTTAGCTCAGTTGGTAGAGCATTCGACTGATACTCGAAAGGTCCTAGGTTCGAACCCTAGAGTGCGGACAATGGTTTTTATGCTTCTATATAAACGTTGGCAGGAGTGAAACCCCGGTCACGAGTAAGGTCTGGATTATCAGAGCTCCAACCAGTAGGGGGATGATCAGCAGGCGCCATGATACCCCACACAGAGCGAGCGGAATGAGTATTAATTCGTTTGGTAGCGGGATTAGTGCAGCGTAGCCGGTCACAAATAAAATTATAAAAGCTGGGTGTTGATTAGCGATACGCTCGGTAAATTGCTGCATTCGCGGGTGGCCACTTGGTATGACTGATCGTCCAAGGCGACCGATAGCGTACCCGATAGTGTCAGCTACCAGAGTTCCAAGTGCGAGAAAAAAAATAATAGCAGGGACCGTCAATCCGGCGGCTGTAAACAGCGGGGTCAGTGTCGCAGCTGGAATCGGCGCTGCGACACTCAGTCCAGAAACAACAGCGGCGACAAATACCCCAACGTACCCGAACGATTCAATGACAGTAAGAATGGCCGGATTGTCACGTAGTAGCTGACTACCGATAATTGCCCCGCCAAACAGAATCGCGGTCAAAACAAATAGTGTGATTTTGGTAGCAATGGACTTATGATGGTTGGTTAGTTTCATGCTGGCCTAAGGTAGTGTCAGTCCTCTGATTGGAGGACACTTTTCTCTTGCTGGGCCTGTTCCAGTTGTTCTGTCAGTGTGGTGACCTGAACGTTGAGCATATAAATAAACCAAGCAAACGAACCGATGAGCAGCCAAGCAACATAGGGAAAAATAGTTAATCCTTCGAGTGAACGCTTGCTGGTGGTCCGTTTCATTGGTCTAGTATAGCAGCTACGCTGGAGATTTGAGCCAAATTATCGTAGGATAGTAGGTATGAAAGATTGGAACGAGTATTTTGGGGGAAAGAAAATTACCGTAATGCGGATTGGGTTGCTTGGTCGTGGGGTGGGTGACGCGGCGTTTTTGGCGGCCCATGGCGCTGAGGTGTTGGTGGTCGATAGCGCGCCGCAGTCACAGATGCAAGCGTCGGTCGATGCTCTGGCGGAGTATGACAACGTTACCTTTAAATTTGGCCCGTACGACAGCGCTGATTTTATCTCAGCGGACTACGTGTTGGTGGGGGCAGGGACACCGCTTGATGCACCAGAGCTGGCCGTCGCGAGGGTGGCTGGCGTCCCGCTCAAACAATCCGCGGCGTGGTTTGCCGAGCTATCAGGGATTCCAATTGTCGGCATCACCGGTACCCGTGGCAAGTCCACTGTCACCCACATGATTCACCACTGTTTATCGCAGGTAACCGGTGAAGACATTTTGCTTGGCGGGAACGTCCGTGGGTTGTCCAACCTGCAGCTACTCAACCAGGTCAAGCCGGATTCGGTCTGCGTGATGGAGCTCGACAGCTGGCAGCTCCAGGGCTGGGGCTGGTTGCAGATGTCACCCCAGATTGCGGTGTTTACCAATTTCATGGAAGATCACCTCAACTATTATATGAAGGAAGGAATGACCAAAGAGGAAGGGATGGCGCTGTATTTCGCCGACAAAGCCAACATTTTTCAGTACCAAGAGGAAAGTGGGGTGTTGGTGACGACACCAGAAGTGTTCGCCCGCGCGCAGGGGTTGGTTGGCGCAACCCTCGGTCAAGAGGTGGTCCTGGCTGACGCATCGATCATTCCTGAGGATGCGTTGCTCGCGATGCCAGGTGAGCACAACCGCCTAAACGCCGCGCTGGCGACCGAGGCACTCAAAGCCCTGAGCCTGACCGAGGAAGAGATCTGGCCCGCGCTCGCCACGTTCCCCGGGGTTGAAGGGCGTTTGCAGTACGTCGGTGAGCAGGCCGGGGTAAAAATCTACAACGACAACAACGCCACCACCCCAATCGCGGTAGTGCGCGCCTTGCAGGCAGTCGGGAACCCCGCCACCAAAAACGTCATCCTCATCGCCGGTGGCGCCGACAAAAACATCGACCCCGTCGAGCTGCTGTCTGCCATCCCGCAGTACTGCAAAACCGTTATTCTCCTACCGGGAACCGGCACAGACACATTGACTGAAAGCCTCAACGATACTCCAATCGATTGGAGTATTTCCGAGTCGGTTTCGGCCGCAGTAGAGGCCGGGTTGGCCGTAGGCCAACCCGGCGACACCATATTATTCTCACCCGGCTACGCCTCTTTCGGCTTATTCAAAAACGAGTATGAGCGTAACGACGCCTTTGTAGCTGCAGTCGCCACGCTTACTACTGAGACGTAAAAACACGGCCCCGGGGGCCGCGTTGTTGGTCAGGTTACCACCAACACTGTGTTGGCTTTCATTCGCTGTTCTTGATTGAACGCCGAACGTCTATGACTTGCTAGTCCTGGTACACGGTAGGTGTTGAGGCCATCGTGAGTGATTTGGTCAGGCCTCAGTCCAGCGGTAGTCAGCTGGTGCTTGATGACTGCCACCATATCAAGTGCCAGTGTATCGACGTCTGTGAACACTTCTGATCCAAACTCCTTGAGAAACGGCAAAGCCTTGGCTCTGATGTCATCGTTGTTGTCATGCTGGAAATCGGCCCCAGCGATGGCGCCGGTGATGTACACCTCGAGCTTGTCGGTGTCCGAGCCGTCGGACATAATCAGCGCGAGCAGTTTGGTGATAATATTTTCACCCTCAACTGGCTCTGCCGCTGGACGACCGCAGTGCACCATTCCAACTACGCCCGTCTTACGGTTGCCAATGACGACCGTAGGGCAATCAGCAGTTTGGAAGAACGCCGCACTATTGCATTGCTCAAGTAGGATACCGTCAGCAGCCATCCAGTGCTGCCCGACAGTTTGATCAGTGGTCAGTATCTGCTGGTACCCGACGCTGTGTTGTCCGGGCGCTGCTTTCAGCAGATGTATTCGGTCAGATTGTGCTCCCAGCTGGTTAGCTAGGCTCCTGGTATAGCGTAAACCATCTTGGTGCAAAAAAGTCTGACACCGTTGCTGAACAATGATTTGCGGTTGTTGACCCAGCAGCACCACTGTACAGTTGATCATCTCATGTCTTCGTTCTAACTGCATGACAGTCCCCCGTGGTTGAACACTTCTCTACTTTTTATAGTATGCTACGCTAGTTGATATGACAAGTCCGATTGATTTATTTACCCTTAAAAACATCCATTTCATCGGCATCGGGGGGATCGGTATGTCGTCTTTGGCGCGCCATTTTATGGCCGAGAAAAAAGTCGTCCGTGGTTCCGACCGTGAGCTGACCGATCTGACCAAAACCCTCGCCAGCGAAGGTATCCAAGTCTGCTGCCCGCAGTCAATCGACAACATCGCCCCCGACACACAATTAGTTATTTATACCGAGGCTGTCACTCCAGGCAGCGACGGGTGGGCCGAACTCGAGCAAGCCCGCCAGAACAACATCCCCTGCGTCAATTATTTCGAAGCCCTCGGCCTCGCGATGAACCCGTACTACTTGATTGCGGTAGCAGGGACCCACGGCAAGACGACCACCGCCGCCATGCTCACTGATATATTTGAAGCCGCCGCCAAAGACCCGACCGCCGTGATTGGTTCACTGCGCGCCAAAACCCAAAGCAACTACCGTGCCGGCAAGAGCAAATACGCCATCGTCGAGGCGTGCGAATACAAACGCGACTTTTTATTCTTGCGACCAGAGATTCTGGTGATTACCAACATCGAACTCGATCACGTCGACTACTACTCATCGCTCGCGGACGTACAGGACGCATTCAAAACCCTCGTGTCCCAAGTCTCCGACAATGGCGTCGTGGTGTGCAATACCAAAGACCCCAACGTCATCCCCGTGCTCGAAGGTGCACAGGCAAAAATCGTCGACTACACCGAGTTCCTCGACCTACAACTCGCGCTCAAACAACCCGGCCTACATAACAAATTAAACGCCGCCGCCGCCATCACTGCCGCGCTACAAGAAAAAATCAACCGCAACGACGCGTCGCAGACCCTCACTCAGTTTGCCGGCACCTGGCGCCGCTACCAATACAAAGGCGAGCTAAACGAAGTCCCCATCTACGACGACTACGCCCACCACCCGACCGCAATCGCGATGACTATCGACGCCACCCGCGAGCTGTACCCCGACAAACGAATTGTGACCGTATTCAAGCCGCACACCTATAGTCGGACCGCTGCGCTGTTCGCCGATTTTGCCAAATCTTTTGCTGGGGCCGACCAAGCGTTGTTCCTGCCGATTTACGGTGCCCGCGAAGAAAACGTCACCGGCGTCACCAGCCGAGAGTTGGCCGTCAAAACCCTCGAGTACGTCTCTGATGCACAGTATTTCGACTCACACCAATCACTAGAAGAGTATCTCCGTTCACACTTGGTACGAGGCGAAGTACTCATTGTCATGGGGGCAGGTGACGTGACATTGGTCGCCAACGATCTCGTCAAATAATTATGCACACTGGCAAACTATCAATCGTCGCAACCCCCATCGGCAACCTCGAAGACATGACGTACCGCGCCGTGCGGACGTTGTCCGAGGCGGACTATATACTGTGTGAAGACACCCGCGTGACTGGCGTGCTAAAACAGCGTTACCAGATCGATACGCCACTTAGACGCTATGACGCGCACGCCAGCGTCCAGACTCACCTAGAGATTATCGCTGACCTAGAGGCAGGTAAACACGTGGCACTAGTAAGTGACGCGGGGACACCAGGAGTGAGTGATCCTGGAGTATTGCTCGTGCAGCAAGCCCGAGCGGCATTCATTCTGATCGAAGCCATTCCTGGGCCGTCAGCCATTACAACCGCCATCTCGCTCGCTGGGATTGCCGGTAACCAGTTCACCTTTCTGGGGTTCGTCCCGCAGAAAAAAGGCCGAAAGACGTTTTTTGCGCAGCTACACAAGTGTATCCAGCCAGCGGTGTGCTTTGAATCAACCCATCGAATCATCAAAGCCCTCGAACAACTAGCTGACTTGCAGCCGACAGCGACCGTCTACCTCGGACGCGAGCTGACCAAAATGCACGAAGAAATGCTCGTCGGTACCGCGACCGAATTATTGACACAATTGCAAACCACACCTGTAAAACAAAAGGGTGAGTTTGTCATGCTGGTTGACTGTCGTTGATGCTGTATACTCGGGCTACTATGCGCAAAGCTATGCTGATTGGCCTGTCGGGACTACTACTAATGGTACTACCGTTCTTGGGTATTCCCGCAATTTGGAAACTATATATCACCGTTGGAACGGGTGGATTTCTCCTCCTGCTGGGTTATTTGTTGATCCGTGATTGGGTGTATTTTGACAATGACCTAGGCAATGGTGAGCGCGGCAACGAGTCATTTGTCGAAACCACCGAGTCGTTGTTCAAATAATTCCCTCCAATAGAAAGATGAAATTCGTTTCTTCGCTGTTGGTCGGCAAGGACGTAACCCAAACAACTATCCCTATAAGGTGGCCTACAAAGCAATGTCTCAGGGAGCAGTCCGGATGCAAGCGAGTACGACGCCGGGGTATACAGTTAGATGATCTAGGCACCGAGCAATATCTACACCGTAGCCGCCCTTTGGGAAGCAAAGTAATATGTGCTACATTTTAGTATGAAAATTTTAGTGACCGGGGGAGCCGGATTTATCGGTAGTGCGACCGCGAGACGGTTGGTGGCTGATGGACATGAGGTTATTACAATTGATAATTTCAATACGTATTACGATCTCAAACTGAAACGAGATCGAGTGGCTACCTTGATTCCTGGGGTACAAATGTACGAGTTAGACATTACTGATGAAACCGCACTCAGCAAGCTATTCACTGAGAACACTTTTGACGTTGTGTGTCACTTCGCCGCACAAGCCGGTGTTCGGTATTCAGTCCAAGCTCCAGAAGTATATGTAACAACTAACGTTCTAGGGATGCAGACACTACTAGAGGTGATGCAGAAACACCACGTATCACGAATGGTGTACGCCTCGACTTCTTCTGCGTATGGAACAAGTACCGTGACTCCGTTTACAGAAGACGTACCGGCGGACCGTCCAGTGTCTGTGTACGCGGCTACCAAACGAGCCGGTGAACTACTGGCACATAGTTATTTTGATCAGTACGGTATAGAAACAACGTGTCTCCGATTCTTTACTGTCTACGGGCCGTGGAGTCGACCAGATATGGCGATGCTCAAATTTTCTCACCATATTACTGCCGGCAAACCAATCGATATTTATAACCACGGTGATCTCAAGCGAGATTTTACCTACATTGACGATATTGTAGAGGGATTTGTTGCTGCTGTGCAGCAACCTCTAAAATACAATATCATTAACATTGGTTATGGTGCACCGGTCAAACTACTCGATTTTGTGGAACTCCTAGAAACAGCGCTCGGTAAACCAGCGATTAAAAATATGCTCCCAATGCAGCAGGGTGATGTGTACGAAACCTATGCTGATACAACCAAAGCAAAAGAATTGTTGGGATTTGCACCGAAGATGGACTTCAAGAATGGTGTCACCGCCTTTGTAGATTGGTACCGAGGGTATTATTTGACTTAAACAACCACCTATCTAACATGTGAGCTACTGCGATGTAGCTCGTATACTCAAGGTATGATTAGGGCAATGTTCCAGAAATCGAAAGACACCCTCCAGCTGATCGCCCATGAATCTGACCAACCGCACGTTAGCAAAGGCGCGTTGATTCCATTTAAGCCAAACTCCATTCAGGAACGGCCGACACGCGCCCTAGCACTGCCGATGCAAACCATCGCCCGAGTTGGGGTGGTGGCGTTGTTGTTTGCGGTATTTGGCGTCGCCGGCACGGCTGGCTATGGTTCGATGTTGCAATCAAGCCAGGTGGCGTCACCAATTGTGACCATCGTTGATCCGGTGACGCTGTCGGTAGCGGCGTTTGACTACGGTCCCCAGGCAGCGCTCTCGCAGACGTCGTTTTTTGCGGAAACCAAAGCCGCCTTTATCAAAGATGAGCTAACGTTTATAGAGATAGACACGGAGCGCGACCAGGTGCGATATTTTGCAGATGGAGTGTTGGCGTCAAGTGCGACAATTCTAGCTGAACCAACCGCTGGTTCTTGGTGGGACGTCGAGGCCGGGTTGTATCAGGTCAAAGAAAAGCAGGAAGAGTTTTTCTCCAACCTCGCCCAGACAGTCATGCCGTGGACGATCACCTTCCAGGAGAATTTTATGATTCACGGACAGCCACAGTATCCTGATGGTACCAGTGCTCCTGACAACGCCGCCGGTGGTGTGCGTCTCTCGACCACCGATGCCAAGCAACTCTATGAACTAGCCGCTCCCGACGTACCGGTACTCGTGCATGTGGGACGCGTATCAGCTGACTCGTTTGTCTACAAACCATCAGTGCCTGACATCAGCACCCCGCATTACTTTATCGCTGACCTCGATAATAACGCGCTGCTGGCCGCCAACGACATCACTGCAGTGGTTCCCATCGCCTCAATCACCAAACTCATGACGGCGGTCGTCGCCGCCGAAGAGTTACAGCTCGACCAGCGGGTGTCGGCGACATCGCCTAACTTTGTGGTGTCGATGATTCCTCGGCTGGCAGAGCGCAGTAGCGTGTCGATGTACAGCCTGTTGCAGTTGCTATTGGTCGAATCCTCGAACGAAGCCGCCGAAGCGCTAGCCGCCCAACTCGGTCGTGAAAAATTCATCGCCGCCATGAACAAAAAGGCTCGACAACTGGGAATGCTCAACACCAGTTTTGCCGATCCGTCGGGCCTGAGTGCACAGAACGTCTCGACGGTTGGCGACCTATATCGGCTGGCGCAACACATCGACCAGAACCGGAGTTTTATATTTGATATCACCCGCGACGTGAACCTCCCGAGTGCGTACGTCGGCGGAGATTTCTCCGGCCTGATTAACTTTAACGAAATCGATGACGTCACCGGGTTTATGGGGGGTAAAGTCGGCGAGACTATTGCTGCGGGCCAAACATCACTTTCACTACATGAACTGCAGATCGATGGTATTACCCGCACGGTCGTCGTGGTTGTCCTTGGGTCACTCGGTCGTACCGCTGACGTGCAAGCGTTGGTCTCATTTGTCGAAAACCGTTTCGGTGAGTAGTGCTATACTCGTACTATGAGTGGCTTCGATCCAGAACAAATCACCTTTTTTGCCAAAACCGACACCCGCGGGCAGCAGATACCGTTTGGTATCAAAGCCAAAGACCGCCAGCGCCACATGTACGTCATCGGCAAAACCGGCATGGGGAAGTCGACCCTCTTGGAAAACATGGCCGCCCAAGACATCAAAAACGGTGAAGGGATGGCGTTTATCGATCCCCACGGCAGCGCAATCGAGGTCTTGCTTGATTACATCCCCGAGCATCGCCTCGACGACGTGGTGTATTTTGCGCCGTTTGATATGGAAAACCCCATCGCGTTTAACATCATGGAGGACGTCGGGGTCGACAAGCGACACCTCGTAGTGTCGGGCCTCATGTCCACGTTCAAGAAAATCTGGGAAGACGCCTGGTCTGCCCGGATGGAATACATCCTCACCAACGCCTTGTTGGCACTGATCGAGTACCCAGACACAACGCTACTATCGGTAAACCGCATGTTGGCCGATAAGGTCTACCGGGACAAAGTCGTCGCCCACATCAAAGACCCGGCGGTGAAAGCCTACTGGGTGGATGAGTTCGCGAGCTACACCGAGCGGTTTGCAGCCGAGGCGCTGCCAGCCATCCAGAACAAAATCGGTCAGTTTACCGGCAACCCACTGATTCGCAATATCATCGGTCAACCCAAATCATCGTTTGACGTGCGCAAAATGATGGACGAGAAAAAAATCTTGCTGATCAACCTCTCGAAAGGGTTGGTGGGCGAGACTAACGCCGACCTGATCGGCTCGATGCTGATCACCAAGATCTATCTAGCCGCCATGAGTCGCGCCGAGCTGTCACCGGCGGAGATGAAACAAATGCCGAACTTTTATTTCTACGTCGACGAGTTCCAGTCGTTTGCCAACTCGACGTTTGCCAACATTCTCTCTGAGGCCCGCAAGTACCACCTGAACCTCATCATCGCTCACCAGTACGTGGCACAAATGGAAGATAAAATCCGCGATGCGGTGTTTGGTAACGTCGGAACAACCGTGGCGTTCCGGACCGGACCGTTTGACGCCGAGGTGCTCGAAACGGTGTTCGCGCCGCAGTTCGAGGCGGTTGATTTGGTGAACTTGGGGATGTACCAGATTTGTCTGACATTGATGATAGATGGAGTGGGGTCGCAGCCGTTTTCAGCTACCACGCTATCTCCAGTGGCGACACCGGTTACGTCTCATAAACACATGGCGATTAAACGCAGTCAGCAGAACTACAGCCGCCCGCGCGCCGAAGTCGAGCAAGCGGTGATAGATTCGCATTCACCAGAAAAACGCATCGAAGCCGCCGTGGAAAGCGGTGGTGGAAACAAAGGGGGGTTTGCTAAACCTAGCGCCTTTTTCAAAGTTGGCAGCGACAAAAAACCGTACAAGAAAAAACCGCAAGACGGTGGCAGCAACGGCGACAACCGGAACAGTAACGACAACGGTAATCGGGTACAAAACCAAACCGAAACAAAACCAAAATCATCGGCGCCAACCCTCCCACAAACTGACCAAAGTCGCGCCGATGCGCCAGCTGACACCCGCCAGCAACCCGACCGACCTGACCGCCGACCCAAACCAGCCGCCAAGTCCGCTGACGATCTGCGCGCCATTTTGGCCAAGATGACCGCTGAGCACAAACCAACTCCCCGAGTAGAACTCCAACCACCCGAACCAAAAAAATGCCTACCCGAACCAGCGCGACCACCAGCAACTCAGCCACAACTAGATCGCTCACCAGCAACCCAGTCAAAGCCAGCCCAACCGCCAAGCGAACCAGCCAAAACTGATCTCAAATCCGCCTTGGCCGCGCTCATGCAACCATCAGCTCAGCCGGCGCAATCACCGTCACCCTCGTCACCAGCATCATCAGCGGACCAACCCCGACCCGCAACCCCTCAGCCAACTGTCGCAATTGAAGCAGTTGAACAGCCAGACAGCCCAGTCATCGGCGGTAGTCGCCAGCCAGCTTTTACCCCAGTAACGCACACACCAGCCCCAGACCCAGCTAAAGTCAGACAAATACTACGCACTAGTGGTAAAGAACGCCCGCCGGGTATTGGTTAGGCGTATGCGGACTGGCTGGCTTGTAGGATTATTTTTTCTCCCCCAGCTTGCACTGGCGTCTGTCCAAATATCAGAGATTGCCTGGATGGGTAGTGCTGATTCGGCCAATCACGAATGGATTGAGTTATATAACTCTGGTTCCGCTACGAGCGTCGATGGTTGGGTTTTGCACGACGCCAACAACCTCACCATCGAACTAACCGGGACATTGCCCGCCAACCAGTATGTCGTACTCGAGCGGACAAGCGACGAATCAGCTCCAGGGGCGGCCTTTCTCATGTATACTGGCGCTCTCCCGAACGTGGGTGCGACACTGGTCTTGCGCAATGCTGCCGGCAACGTAGTCGACCAAGTAACTGGTGGGGAGGGTTGGGAATCAGTCGGCGGCGATAATACTACCAAAGACACCGCGCAGCGCGCTGGTACTGTTTGGCGCACCGCCCCGCCCACGCCTGGTCGAGCCAGCAATACGAGTACTGCCGCTACGGTACTCATCGACCCAGTAGCCGACCCAGTCAATGCGTCAAACTCGGCAGCTGGTACGGGCAGTACCGCCACGCGTCGCCCGACTCCAGTCGAGCAGCCGCTCACCTTGCCTGACATATCATTACAACTAGCAATCCGTGCCCCAACCACCGTGCACGCCGGACAACCAGTCGCGTTTACCGCAGAACCCAGTGGGGTCGGCCCAACTATCGCTGCCTCGCTTGAGTATCAGTGGAGTCTGGGTAACGGTGAGCAGCGCTCTGGCCAAGACATTGAGTACACGTTTACCCATCCCGGACGATACGTGGTGGTCGTTAGAGGTGCATACAAACGACAACAGCAATTCACTCGCCAAACCGTAACGGTATTGCCGGTGGAACTTGAGGTAACCAAGGCTCCCGACGGTCAGACGTTTATCTTGCACAATCTCAGCGACCACGAGATCGACATCGGTGGGTACACGTTTGCCGGGATGCACGAGCGGGTGTTACCCACCCACACGATTATCCTGCCCCAGTCACAGGTGCGCGTTCCGATCCCGATGGTCAATCGTGCCGACACGATTGTGGCGCTGCGTGACGAGACTGGGTTGGCAGTCGCAGTCTATGTGCCAGGAGTGTTGCCAATTGACCAAGGCTTTCAATTGGCGTTTGGAGATATGGTTCAGCCGGTAGCGAGCGTTGGAGCTCGGGCGGCGGCTGCGCCGCCGCCCCCGGACATCCCCCCAACCCCAACCCCACCCAACCCCAACCCCAACCCAAATTTCGGCTTTATATCAGAGCAACCCATCCAACCCGCGACCATCCAACCACTAGCCCAACTACCAACCATCCAACCGCCACCCCTGGCAGCCGTCACTCCAACCCCACAGCTAGCGTCAGCCGCCAGTGCCCCCAACAACCCACTGACCAACAACTGGACCCTCTACGCACTCATCGCGTTACTTTTGCTCGGTATCATTGGTATATATCTAGTACCACAGAAAAAAGACGACGCTCCTTGGGTTTAGCAAGTGTAAGTGATAGCATAAAATAATTATGAAGACTGAACACAAAACAAAACAGCGACTTGCCCTGGTCACCGGCGGCGCCGGTTTTGTCGGTTCACACCTCTGCGAGCGCCTGGTGGCCGAGGGGTACGCAGTCATTTCACTCGACAATTATTTCACCGGCACCCCCGACAACCACGTCGCCGGCGTAGAGTACCGTGAAGGCCACACTAAAGACATCAACCAACACATCCCTGAGACCCCGGATGTCGTCTTTCATCTAGGCGAATACGCCCGCACCGAAAAGAGTTTTGAAGACATCGAGCAGGTCTTTGACCTCAATCAAACCGGAACGTTCGCGGTACTAGAGTTTGTCCGACGACATGATTGCAAACTAGTCTATGCGGGATCCTCGACCAAATTCGCTGACGCTGGCGCTGGACGCAACCAGAGTCCATATGCGTGGACCAAAGCCACCAACACTGAGCTGGTGCAAAACTACGGCCAGTGGTTTGGGCTCAACTACGCCATTACGTATTTTTATAACGTCTATGGTCCGCGCGAAATGTCAGGTTCATACGGTACCGTCGTCCGGATTTTCTCCGAGCAATATCGGCAAGGCGAACCGTTGCTAGTAACGGCACCAGGTACCCAGACGCGCAACTACACCCACGTCTACGACATCGTCGATGGTTTGATTTTGGTTGCGAGCAAGGGGGCGGGCGATGGCTACGGGATTGGGGCTGACACGGGTTACTCAGTACTCGAACTGGCAGAGCTGTTTGGGTCCGAAATAATCATGATGCCCGAGCGTCAAGGTAACAGGCTCAGTGGAGGGGTGGAAAATCAGCCGGTCAAACAACTTGGCTGGAAACAAAATCATCACCTGCCAGATTGGATAACCCAAGTGAAAACTGATATCGGTTCAGTCACCAAAGCCGACCAGCGAGTATTGGTGTTCTCGACCACGTTTTTCCCGCACGCTGGACCAGCCGAACACGCGCTCTGCGACCTGATGCGCGCGATGCCATCGGTGCAGTTTGACGTCATCACGACCAAATTCTCCAAAGACACTATGGGTGACGAATGTGAGATAGCCAATGTCACCCTGCACCGAGTCGGATACGGCACGACGTTTGATAAATACTTTCTCCCATTGTTGGGTGCCAAGCAAGCCCGCACGCTGACCAAACGTAACACCTACCTGTTCCAGTGGGCACTGTTTGCGAGTTATGGTGCCCTGGCGGCAGTGATCGGTCGAACCAGCACCAACACACCACTACTAATCACGCTAGCTGACCAGAAATTAGGATCAATCCCGTGGTACACGCGGCTAGTACTGCGCTACGTACTGGGGACCGCCGACCAGGTTTACGCCATGGATACCCGCGAAGCCAAAGTCGCTGTATCACTCAGCAAGCGAACCCAACTAATCAAATCAATCGGATCAGGCGACGCCTTTGCCAACCAAGTCCGCTTCACCTACACCAACTTTCTACGCCAGCGTATAGAGGAGAAAGATGAAAAATAGTGTCCCTATGAAAAAAAAGATTCTCATTTTTTCCATGGCGTACTACCCGAAACACATCGGTGGGGCAGAGGTCGCTATCAAAGAAATCACCGACCGGATCTCGCCTGATGCGTACGAGTTCCACTTGGTATGCAATCGGTTTGATTCGACCTTGCCTAGGACACAAACTATCGGCAACGTGACCGTACATCGGATTGGACTGACTACCAACAACCCAACCATGGGAGACTTGCGTAAACTGCCCTTACACCTCAACAAACTCACCTACCAGTGGCAGGCCTTTTGGGCCGCCAAGCGTCTGCATACAACCGAGCAGTTCGATGGCGTCTGGGCGATGATGGCCCATGCCACTGGAGTGCCAGCGGGTAAATTTAAACGAGCGTTCCCCGGCGTCAAATATGTCCTGACGCTCCAAGAAGGCGACCCGCCAGAGTACATCGAACAAAAAATGAAACCATTTGGCCAATCGTTTGGTGAGGCGTTTACCCGCGCCGATACTATCCAGGTCATATCGACATTTCTCGGTAAGTGGGCAACCCGCATGGGGTACGTCGGTGTACCAGTACTGATCCCTAACGCCGTCAACACCGGACATTTTACCCAACCGTATTCCGAGACAGACCTAAACGCGGCCCGAGCAGAACTCGGCAAGAAACCAGGCGAAGTGTTTCTCGTAACCACCTCGAGGCTCGTTTATAAAAACGCTACTGACGACGTGGTTCGTGCCATTGCGCTCCTGCCAGCCAACGTGCACTTTGTCGTTTATGGCACCGGCCCAGATCAAACGATGTTAGAAAAGTTGATTGTTGAACTAGGGGTAACTGACCGAGTCCACTTACTGGGACACATTGACCACGCGGTCATGCCGCAATACCTCAAAGCCTGCGACATATTCATCCGCCCCTCACGCAGCGAAGGCATGGGGAACTCGTTTGTTGAAGCGATGGCAGCCGAGTTACCAGTGATTGCGACCCAGGAGGGCGGCATCGCTGATTTTCTATTTGACGAAACCAAAAACCCCGACCAACCAACTACTGGTTGGGCCGTCAACGCAGACAGCCCTGAGCAGATAGCCACCGCAGTCAATGACATCATGACGCGCCCAGAAAAAGTCCAAACAGTCACTACTACGGCTCAGGCGATGGTGCTTGCTCAGTACGACTGGGACCTGATTGCTGCGCGGATGCAAAGCGAAGTATTTGAACCACTATTTAGAGACACGTAAAGTCACTATTTGCAGCCAGCTTTGTTATAGTCCAAGTAATGCGCAAAAAACGGATTGTTACCATTGGCGGCGGAACCGGCACCCACACCGTGCTGCGGGGGCTCAAACGCTACCAGGATCAGGTTGATCTGACGGCGGTAGTCACGATGGCCGATAGCGGCGGGTCGACTGGTCGCTTGCGCGACGAGTTTGGGTATTTGCCGGTGGGGGACGTGCGGATGGCTTTGGCTGCGCTCGCGAGTGACATTGATGAGCACGAGGAACTGGTGCGGCAACTATTTTTGCATCGGTTTAGTAAGGGTCATGGATTAAACGGGCATAACGTCGGCAACTTGCTCCTGGTGGCTCTGACCGATATCTTGGGGTCAGAAGAAGCGGCCATCCGGGCCGCAGGCAAACTATTGCGCGTGCAAGGACGGGTACTGCCGGTGACGACGCAGTCGACACACCTCATCGCCACGTACAGCGATGGCGTTGAGATTATCGGCGAGCACGACATCGACGAACCAGCGCGTGACCGCCTCGTGCACCACATCACGGATCTCGGTATCACGCCGCTGGTGCCGGCGAACGTCGAGGCAACGACCGCAATTATCGACGCTGACCTCGTCGTACTTGGCCCCGGTGACCTGTACACGAGCGTACTGGCAAACATCGTCGTGCCCGGGATCGAGACCGCGCTGCGTGATACCACCGCTCGACTGGTGTATGTCACCAACCTCATGACTAAACAAGGCCAAACCAACGACATGGGTGTCGCTGAGCACGTTAGGGAACTCACTCGCTACATTGGTCGTACCCCCGACATCGTGCTGGTCAATGTGACACCGCTACCCACTGACTTGCTCGCCAAGTACGCCGCCGACGATGAATTCCCGGTGGAGTTTAACTACGAGTTGGACGACGTGCAGATTGTCCCCGTCGACCTGCTCGCGAGCGAGCAGGTCGTGACCAAAGCCGGTGACACCCTCAAGCGCAGCCTGATCCGCCACGACCCGGCCAAACTGGCCGAGCGACTTATAAAACTTCTCACCTAACATGTTATACCTGCTAGATTTCGACCGGACGGTGTTTGATATGGAGCAGCTGTATCGGACCATTGACCAGCAGAATCCCCGGGCGACCCTCGGGACGGTTGCCAGTCTCGCTGGGATTGATCTGGCGGGACTATTATTCCCGGACGCCTTGGCGTTTTTTGCCACCCATCGACCGGCGCAGATCGAAATCATCTCTTCTTGCTTTGGATTGTCTGGACAGTGGGAGCTGGCGTACCAAACTGCCAAAGTACAGCAAAGTGGGGTGGGTCACTACGTCGCCGCGGTGCACATCGTACCGGACTCAAAAGTCACCATGATCAAACGTCTGACACACACCGTCGAGCACGCCGTCTACGTCGACGACCATCCAGAGCACATCAAAAACGCCGTCCAAACCATCCCGCGCGTAACCGTCGTGTATCTCGATCGCAGCGGTGCCCGCCGGCAGATAGCCGGGGCGCAGACGATTAGTAGTCTAGCTGAGCTCGATGCTATCATTACCCCGATATGAAACTCCTGATTGCAACTGGTCTATATACCCCAGACATAGGCGGCCCCGCCACGTACACCACCCTACTCGAAGCAGACCTGCCTCAGCACGACGTCGAGGTCACGGTGGTGCCGTTTACCCTGGTGCGCCGTTATCCCAAACTCATCCGCCACGTCGTCTACGGGTGGCGAGTATGGCAGGCGGCTCGGTCGGTCGACATCATCTACGCGCTCGACCCGATCAGTGTCGGGCTACCAGCCCTGTTTGCCGCCAAACTCCGTCGCACGCCATTTCTGCTACGACTCGGGGGTGACTACGCTTGGGAGCAAGGCCGGATCAGGTTTGGCGTCACCCAGACCCTCGACGGATACGTCCAGAACCCCACCGGCCGGCCGCTCCTAGTGCGCCTACTTGCAGCCCTGCAGACCTACGTTGCGCACAACGCCGTGACCGTCATTGCACCCAGTCAATACCTCAAACGCATCATCACGCAGTGGGGAATAGACCCGGCCACTATCGCGGTCATCTACAGCACGCTCGTCCCCTTAGTGTCGACGCAATCAGCGGCCGACACTAGACGAGCGCAGTCGCTCGAGGCGCCCGTGCTCGTGACCGCCGGCCGTCTGGTCCCGTGGAAAGGTATGTTGGCGGTGATTGCGGTGGTACGTCAGCTCCGCCACCAGTACCCGACGGTCACACTGTTGATTGTCGGTGATGGTCCCCAGCTAGGAGAACTGCAGGCGTACGTCGCCAAACACCAACTCGACCAGCATGTCCGGTTTCTCGGACGGCAATCCAAAACCGAGTTGGCCAACACCGTCAAGTCAGCCGATGTGTTCATTCTCAACACCGCCTACGAAGGTCTCTCGCATCAGCTACTAGAAGTCATGGATCTCGGCGTGCCGATTGTGACCACCAACAACGGGGGTAACACCGAACTCCTCTCCGACGGAGTCGATTCATTCCTCGTGCCGTTTAACGACCAGTCGGCGCTACAGGCCGCCTGTGAGCGACTGCTGCAGTACCCCGCAACCGCCGCCCAGCTGGTCCAGTTTGCTCGCGCCCGGACCAAAGATTTTTCCCGCCAGCGCGCCGTCGAGCAGTTTGTCACCCTCATACAACGCATCCACCATGGCACATAACCTCATCGCCATCAGCTACGCCAAACGCACGCTCGAGCCAGACTCGCGCGAACGAGCCCGGATGCAGTCGTACGCCACGCACCTCACCAGTTATCACGTGATCGTGTTCACCCGCCAGGGTGAAGGGTTCCCAGCTGTGCAGCACGACGGCTCACTCCACCTCTACGCCACCAATGCCCGCACCAAACTCGGGATGTTGTGGCGATCGTACCGTATCGGACGAACTATTATCCAACAGCATCCCGACACCCAGTTTGTTGTGACAAGCCAGGATCCGTTTGAAACGAGTTTGATCGGGCGCGCGCTGGCGCGCGCCCGCACCGTCCGCCACCACGTCCAGATCCACGGCGACGTGTTCAACCCGGCCAGCTACACCGCGGCGCTACTGCCGCGGGTGCGAGTCAGGTACGGTCGCCACGTCGTCCGCCACACGGCGGCCATCAGGGTAGTGAGCGCCCGGATCAAGCGCAGCCTGGTCGCTCTGGGGGTTGCGCCCGACCGCATCACGGTTCTACCCGTCCAAGCCGACCTCGCCGCGCTGTTGCCCATTGGCGCTAGTCGCCGGCATACACCCCAGTCACCACTACGACTCTTGTTCCTTGGTCGCCTAGCCCCAGAAAAACAACTGGCCATCCTCATCAACGCCGTCGCAATCCTCCAGACCAACCAGGTCGCGGTACAACTGCACATCGTCGGTGCTGGTCCAGAGGCAGCTCGTCTCCAACAGCAGGTCAGTAGTCACCACCTCGAGGCGCACGTTACGTTCACCCCCTGGACTGATGACATCACGAGCGTACTGCAGTCGGCGGACGTGTTCTGCCTACCATCTGCCCACGAGGGCTGGGGTATGGTCCTACTCGAAGCCGCCGCCAGCGGTCTAGCGATTGTGACCACTGACGTCGGCTGTGTCGGTGAGACCCTCATCAGCGGCGAGCATGTCTTGGTCGCCCACACGGAGCAACAGTTTGCGGACGCCATCACTCGCCTGACCGACCCCGTCCTGCGTACCACTCTCGCTGACCGCGCCCACCAGGCCGCGACGCAGTTTGTCGCCGCTAGTAACAATCATCAGGAGCGGGTGGTAGCGGGACATTTCACTACCTAGCGTCAGACGAGCTGTTATACTATCGGTACTATGGCTCGCCGCGACCTATTAACCGATTCTTCTGACTACGCTTCAGGCGAGCTCGACTACATATTACGGACTGACGACCCGCAGGCGGCAGCCGTCCCAAAGGTGACAGTGGAGCAGGCGCTACGCGGTGCCCGGGTAACCAAGTATAGTTCTAGCCGAAACGTCACCCGCGTATTGTTTATCTCCGAAAACACCGCGCTACTCAACCCATCTCGACAGACGCTCGACGGGTACATCAACGTTGCTGATATGTTTGATGAAGTACATATTCTCGTGTTGCGGACCGGGATTGCTCCGAGACAGCCAGTGCTACGTCCTGACACCAACGTGTGGATATACACGGTCGCGACTGAGAATTGGTGGCAACTACCAGCCGCTGCCCGCGACATGTTGGCCAAAGAACTGATGTTTGCTAACGGGTTCCGCCCAGACTTGATCATTGCTCGCGACCCACTGGTGTCTGGCCTAGTCGCCCTGCGTGCCGCCGCTACCTATGGTCGACCCGCGCAGCTGCACGTCACGCACACGGCCTATCACGAGTCAGGCGAGCAGCCAGGTTTATTGCAGCGACTCCTGGCGTGGTACACCATTCCTCGATTTACGAGTGTCCGCGTCACCAACAAAAAAGTCTGGTCCAAAATCCAATCAGCGGTGACGACCACGGATTTTGCCATGTTGCCCCGGCTGAATCCATACGAATCAATCCTCACCAGCCCTGAGACCATCGACCTGCACGCACGATACCCCCAATACATTTTCACCATGCTGTTTGTCGGGTCGTTGGAACCCGGCTCCACCGTCCTAGAGGTTATCGCCGCTGCAGCAGACATGCTCCACAACTCCAGTATCTGTCTGATTATCATCGGAGACGGCCCCTTGCGGGCAGACTGCCATAGCCGCGCCAAGGCCCTCGGAATCGAACGGCAAATCATCTATCTCCCCAGCACCGTCGACGTCGTCTCATACCTCAAAGCGGCCCACGTACTATTTGTCACCGATACCGACGAATACAGCGAAGACATTATTAGGCAAGCGGCATACGCCGGTATCCCGCTACTCCTCACTCGTACCGAGTCACGCTCTGACCTGTTTACCCACCTTGAGTCGGCGTACTTTTGCGAACCGCACCAGATTGACACGCTCGCCGCTGGCCTAACCACCCTGATGAACAACGTCGCGTTGCGGCAACATCTGTCCGAACAAGCCTTAGTCGAAGTCAAATCCCTGTTCCACCAAGACCCCAAACTATACCAACGGCGCTACCGTGAAAGCCTTGAAGCCGCCCTGTTTGCCGACGAGCCGCTCCCGGCCACTGACGATACCCGTCAAAATTAACTCTGTGCTATCATGCACTGCTTATGGAATCACTGATACAACTACTACAGCCCAACCGCACGATCGCCAAAACCGGCATCTACGTCACCAACGACATCGCCAACACAACTGTCTGGGACAAACTAGCCCTCGAGAACCCGACCCACGCCGTCATATCAGCCACGGACGAACCCGCCGCCACGCAGAAATCCCACGTCCAGATTGCCGACATCAAACGCCATCTGCAGCCAACCGACGTCGTACTCGACTACGGCTGTGGGTATGGTCGGGTTGCCCAACACCTGCTACCCCAGCTACAACTGGCAGGGTATATCGGACTCGACAGTTCCTATCAGATGCTCCAACTGTTCAAACTCCGCTACCACAAAAACGACGACGAGCAGACCACCCCAGTCCTGCTCCTGAACGCCGACATCAACTCCATCCCGCTGCAACCGGCGTCGGTTGACGCCGTGATTGTCAGCGCCGTGTTCCTCCACAACCACAAATCAATCGTGCACCAAGCCATGGACCAGCTCACCCGGGTGGTCAAACCAGGCGGGACGGTCCTGGTCTATTCCTCATTCCCGCGGATTGCGACGCTGATGGGGCTCCAAGGACAGCTGTATCAGATGGCGCTCAACCTACTCGGCCGCCCGTTTAAAAACGGCCCCGTCCGCTACTACACCGCCCGCGAGATCAAACGCCTGTTCGCCAGTTTTAGCAACGTACAACTAGTCCCGGTCGGGTTCGCCGTCCTGCCCAAAACCATCCTCATCTTGCCGTGGCCCCTCGAAGTCGCCTGGCGCAAAGGCATCGCCAACCCCGTCAACACCCTACTCGAACGCATCACCCCCCAGTCCCTCAAGTGTCACTTTGCCGTCCATTTCGACGTTATAGCAAAGCGATAGCATGAAACTCCTCATCGTCACCCAAGTCATAGACACCGACCACCCCATCCTCGGGTTCTTTCATCGCTGGGTGACTGAGTTCGCCCTGCACTACGAGCACGTGCATGTCATTGCGCTGCAGGTAGGGAAGCACGATCTACCAGCCAACGTCACCGTCCACAGCCTCGGCAAAGAATCCGGCGTCAACCGCCTGCAGTACCTCATCCGCTTCTACCAACTGATCTGGCAACTACGCCCGCAGTACGACCACGTGTTCGTCCACATGAACCAAATCTACGTCATCCTCGGCGCCGCCCTCTGGCGCGCCACCGGCAAGCGGATCGGATTGTGGTACATGCATGGCACTACCTCAGTGTCATTGCGAGTGGCCGAGAAACTGACCCATCGTATTTTTACCGGCTCACCTGAAAGTTGCTGCATCAAAAGCAGCAAAATAGTAGTGACTGGTCACGGCATTGATACCACACACTTTGCACCAGACAGAACCGTCGAAAAGAAATATGACCTAGTCAGCATCGGTCGTATCACTCACTCCAAAAATTTGATCGAGTTAGTAAACTTGTTCGCTCAGATTCGAGAACAAGCGGACGTGTCACTCACCATAGTAGGTGCACCAGTGACAGTAGCCGAACAAGCCTACGAACAAAAGTTGCGTCAGCATATCGCCGACTTGGAACTAGCTGACCATGTCAATCTTCCCGGCAGAGTCTCCCAAGCCGACTTACCTCAGTTCCTCAACCGATCAAAAATATTTGTAACCGTAGCCCAAAACGGCAGCCTAGACAAAGCCATCCTCGAAGCCATGGCAGTCGGTCTCCCAGTAGTCTCAATGGCCCCAGGAACAGCGTCACTGGAATTGGGTCCACAACAAGTTACCCAACCCGATGACTTTGCGTCCCAGGTACAGGCCCTACTACAACAACCATCGTTTTTCTCCCCAAAGAATGTAAAATGTATACAAAGCACCCACAGTATCGATTCTCTCGTACAAGAAAAAATTTTAAAAAGTCTGTATGCCTGATTCTACTTATCAAAAACAAGTCGCTAAAAATCACTACTCTTTCGGGAAGTATTATTACCCTGGCCGTTGTCTTTGTTAAGGTCTAATAACTATAGGGTGAAGTAGTCACCAATTACTAGCTCAGGTGATTTTTTAAGATTCTTAGGGAGAGTTTTTCGTAATTTGACTTGGCTACAATCCCCATCAGTTTGGAATCCAGGTTCTCATAGAAATCTGATGTCTCTTTATTTCTTTCTTGGGGTAGTGTAAAACCTTTTTTTCGATAAACTAGGTCTTTGGGTAGGAAGTTTAAGGCGACTTCTCTGAATAAATTTTTCTCGAAGGATATTCTTGTCTTGGATTCTTTGTTGAAAGATATTTTTTGTCGGCTATCTATTCCTATATAAAACTCAATCAAATCCATATCGTAATAAGGGTTACTGCATAGTTTTTTATTGGCTATAGAGGGTCCGTTGATAGATTCGCCGTCTATGGGTGTGTGAGCTATGTACATACCAGCTTGAGCAATTTGACCAGTAATTGATATATCTTTATCAATATAGTCTTCATATGGATGTTTCGTTACATAACCATGTGTGCAGTGATGTAAATAATTTTTGACTGGACTGTTGTGTGGCATATCAACAAACTTGTTACGAATGACCTTTGGTAAGAAGCTTGTAACGATCGTATTTGATTGGGCAGAAACAGAGGACGACATCGTATCTGTATTTTGAGCAAACATGAGCTGATTTTCTTTTGAAATGTCAGATTCTGCCCAAAGTGCAGCAATATTAATCGCTGTAGGTGAACCGTTTGGTGTCTTATATAAATCTTTAAGGCTTTTCAAATACTCAGCATATTTTTTTGGACAAACATCAATTAAGGTATGTTTAGCAGCTCCAATTGCTTCCGCATTTTTTTTTGCAAATGAGTACTCTGTTCCGTTTTTTCCCCAAGGCAAGGCTGTGTAGGCATTGATCTTGATGTCTTTACTTTTCAATATGCAACCAACCAAACCACTGTCCATACCTCCACTCAAATACAATCCAATAGTATCTTCTTTTAATGTTCTCTCCACTGCTTTTTCTAGTAGCTTGTATAGTTCAATCCTAATTTCTGCCCTGGAGTTGGGGCTAGAAATAGTATTCATTCGGTAGGTATAGATGTTTTGTACTGATTGAGTATTTACTCTAAGGACTGATCCTGGTGGAACTATTTTTATTTCAGAATCTATCTCCGTTACTTTACCAGAAGCAAGTCCCAAATATCGTTGAATATTCTCTGGCTTTAAATTGCTTCTGTTAGGTTTTAGTGAGTTATAGTTAAAGGACCAATGAACAAGATTGTCTGATATTTTGTAGTAAAGAGGAATCGTACCCAGATGATCTCTTACAGCTAAAAATTCGCCTGGACCAACCTCAAATACAGCTGCAAAATTCGCGTCGCGTCGCTCTTTTGTAAAAAATGTCTCCCATGACGTTTTATCACCTACTATATTTTCGAAATTATACGATATAACTTTTTTCATATGACTTGAGTAGTATACTAGTAGAAAAGAACGGTGTTAACTAAAATATAAAATAAACTGTATAATTATCCACAACCAGTGTCGTTTCTTGCAACTATCGATAAACGAAAGTCTAAGCTAATTATGAAACTAGCCTACTTAGCGAACATCAGATTTCCAAGTGAACGAGCGCACTCTACACATATAGCCCATATGTGTCAGGCTTTTTCGGCTGTTCCGGCAAACGTGACATTGATAGTAAATAAACGAGTTTTAGGGTCAAACAAAGCAGTGGATGATTTGTATAAGTTCAAGTCGGACTTTACTATTCAGCGTATCTACTCTAGTCCCTTAGTTACATCCATTTTCTTCACGTTCCACCTGAGTGCACTTATATTTGTATTTAACGCCTTATTACACAGCCGGCGTACTGAGTATGATATTTTCTACACGCGTGACGAATGGATTACCTGGATGCTATCTTTCTTCATCCCAAGCAAAAAAATCATCTGGGAATCCCATGAAGCAAAATTCAATCTACCCGCTAGAAGAATTCTAAAAAAGGGTATAAAGACCATCGTGATTTCTGAAGGTATTTACACTGCGTACATAAAGCGAGGTGTAGACGCGAGTCAGATGTTAATTGCTCATGACGCTATTGATGAATCATTTTTTGGTCCAGTAGATACCCAAGCAACTGCGCGAGAGCGGCTTGGGTTATCGTCAGACTCCAAAATAGCCATGTATATTGGTGGATTTGACGCCTGGAAGGGGGTCGAGACGTTCTTTAAAGCAGCTAGTCTTACAAAAGATACGTTGTATGTTGCTATTGGTGGTACTGAGCTACAGGTTGCTGAGTACACAAAACAATACCCCGACGTAGTATTTCTAGGATCAAAGCCATATAGCGATTTAAAAGATTATCAACAAGCGGCAGATATTTTAGTAATTCCAAACACAGCTACAAATACATTGTCTGCAAACTACACCTCACCGTTAAAATTATTTGCGCATATGACATCAGGCATACCTCTGTTGTTAAGTGACATCCCGAGTCTCAAAAACGTCACTGGTACAGAGTTGGTTACATTCTTCGAGGCCGATAATGCGATAGCGTTAGATAAAGGTGTCACCAGTATTGTTCTAGATGCCGCTAAAAAGAAACAAAACGCCCTTGTTTTAAAAAGAATTTCTGAGAAATACACTTGGACTGAGCGTACTCATTCAATTATAAAGTTTATTTCCGCATAAGGTATACTGCTGCGTATGACTAGTTGGGATATTTTCTTCAAAGAAAAGTGTATAGACATTTTTACCACTTCAAAAGAAGTGATTGATATTGGTGGTAGTTTAAGACTTGATACTGGTAAAAGTAATCGAGTCTCTGATAAAAATGCCTGGCTGCAAGAGTATGTAGACAAAGTTGACTACAAAATACTCGATCCTATACCTGACTATAATCCAGATATAGTAGGTGATATCCATGACTTACCGTTTGCTGATAATTCAAAAGAGGCTATTCTGTGTTTAGCAGTGTTAGAACATGTAGAAAACCCTATTAAAGCGGTGGAAGAGTTGTTCCGGGTTTTACAACCGGGTGGAAAACTATTGATATATGTGCCGTTCCTTTTTTATTATCACGCAGACAAAGGATACTACGGTGACTATTGGCGGTTTACCCATGACACATTAGAAATGTTCGCTAGACCATTTTCTACCCATGAAATCAAAGAAGTACGTCTACCGGTCGAGACCCTGGTTAGACTCACTCCTCTTGGTAGGTATCGGTTTCCAATTTGGGTAGGAAGAAAGTTGGATGGTGCCCTGTATAAAAATGGTAGTCGTCAGGTGGCTGGGTATTATCTATACGTAGAAAAATAGCCTATGCAAAAAATCACCAGAAAAAACATGAGACCTTTCCTAGAAAAATACGCTACAAACAGCGTAGTACTAGAAATAGGAGGTGGTGCAGTGTCTTGAAATCACACCTACAGTGATCTATTTCCAAATCGGCACACTGTCGATGTAGACCCACTCTGACAGTCAGATACCGTTGGGGACGCACACGCACTTCCGTTCGCCGATGGTTCATTTGAATACATTTTATGTATAGAAGTTCTAGAGCATCTCCATTCGCCACACCTAGCTATTGCTGAAATGAAACGGGTACTCAAACCAGATGCTACACTGATTCTAACCACCAGGTTCGTGTATCCTATCCATGACGCACCTCACGATTACTACCGATATACTGAGTATGGATTACGACACTTATTTTCAGGTTGGAATATACAAGAGTTAGTCCCTGAAACTCAAACGATGTCAGCGGTTGGAGCATTGTTACAGCGAATTGGATTTCAAACTGATGTCCGAGGTGGTAAATTCACAAAGATGATTATGTATTCTTTAGCCTGGACGTTAGATCACTTAAACTGGATTATAAAAAAAGAATACGGTGATATCAAGAAAAAAGTGTCGCAAACAAACATTATTACTACTGGGTACTATTTGGTTGCAATAAATTAAATAAGCTTCCTACATTTTATAAAGATACGGCTACCTGTTTCGCTGTTTCCGATGAGTACCTTTGATCTGTATAGATTCAAAATAGATCTATTTAATTTTGGCGTGTTAAGTAGGAATAGTCGGTTTGCTAAACACCGTTCAAGAATTTTTCCAAACAGCCCTTTTTTATTCAAGTAGCAAACTTCTTCAATTTCAAAGTAGGGATTGAGGTGTGATTCTAGAGACTCATGAGTGAAGTGCTGGTAATGTTTACCATTCGTTACAACATTAGTTGTGGGTGTTGTGAGAATAAAAATCCCACCATTCTGTATTGATTCAGAAATGTGTCTAACATAATCATCAACTTTTTTTGGCAAGATATGCTCTATCACCTCGCAGGAGATAATCACATCAGATTTTTGTTCCAGTGGCTTTCTTGTTATATCGTGTACAAAAAAATCAGCTCTATTCGTGAATCCTCTTGCAAAGTGTAGTGCTCGTGAGGAGATATCTACACCTGTGTATGAGGCTAATTTATTATTTTCTAGCTCGCTAATGATCCTTCCTTCGCCACACCCAACATCGACAAGTGTTTTGTATTCAAGTTCGTTAATTTTATCTATAACAAAATTTATATATGTAATATGTTCCAACCCCCAAAATAAATGTTTGAAAGTAAAAAAACCATCTTTTGTTATATGGGCAAGATGATGGTACGGGAAATGATACTGATCTTCCTGTAAATTTTCTTTATGTAGTTCTCCCATACGATTTTGAAATAATTAATTTTATTTTAACACCTTATTCTTTTGCTTGGTAGAAGTAAATCATATACGCACTAATAGCAACAAAAGCTCTATACAACACTCTTGATACAACCGCTCCAATTAGTCCGTACAACGGAAGCAGTATGAGTAAAAGTGTAATTTGGAATATGCTGGTTACTATGTTGAATGTGTACAACCGCTTCTTTGCTAATTGAGCTTTCATCCCTGCAATTGGTAAACTACCGATACCAAATAGAATTGCGAGTGCGTAAACCTGCGAAAGATACACCGACTCAGCATAGGCGGGATACAGAACTGCAAAAATGTATGGGGCGACCAGAATGTACGTTAGCGCTAGCACCAATAAACAGATAAAATAAATGACTGTCTTGTGCCACATGCGCGCTCGGACACTCTTGGCCGAATGTTTGGAGAAGCGGGGGAGAACCATCGTTTCGATCGTCTTTGTAAATCCTTTATATTGATCCGGCAGTGCAGTGGCAAACGCGTACGTGGCCAACTCAATTGCGCCCAAGTTTTGAAAGATTAGTATTTTGTCAGCTTGGTTTGATAGAGTTGAAATGATATTTTGGACACTGATGTGTTTTGAGTAGTTGGTGATGTTTGTTGCCTCTGGTCGGGTGAGGTCAATGGTTGCTTCGTGTCTGGTATACAGAATCCGCACCAATTGGTTAGCCGCCAGGTTACCGATCAGGTAAGCGCTGATCAGCACAAATATATTTCCCGACAACACAATAGCTGCCACAGTACTGCACGTAGTGATTAACACACGTAGTACGTGGGCGGTAGTGTTTTCGTAGAATCTTTGCTCACCGACCAACTGTGCAAAAATCAGCGTCGTGGTGTTAATCAGTGGTTGGAATAACCCAATCAAGATTAGACCGATGGCGAGTTGGTTGTTGTCATTAAATGCATAGTATCCAGCCCCTATGCACGCCAGAGCACTCACTATCAATCCGTATTTGACACTCAACCTACTGGCATACGCCAGGTACCCCACGATGTGTTTGGCTGCTGCTTGGGTCACACCGGTTTGCAACCCTGTGAGTGAAAAAGCCGTGAGAATAATCCCCGCAGTAACGAGGTATTTATAAACACCATATGTTTGCGGATCAAGAAAGTTCGCAAAAAAGTATGAGGTTGCCAATATAGATACAATGGTGAACAAGTGGCCACTCATTAGCCAAAACCCACCATTAACAAAATACCGCACATCAAAGCGAAGTTTTTTCGTTAGGATTGATTCGATTTTAGAAATCATGATTACTATAAGTGTGCATGTTTGTGCACAGGATCCTGCCCTTCACAACAAACGATAACCGTATTTTTCCTGGTGAAAAGTAACACCGTTCAGTTTACTAATTATATATCGATACGTACTTGGACTATAACAAGTTCAGGTCGATATAAGTTCCAGTTGCTAGATAATCACAGTATATCCCTGGCGCGTCATGCTACATATATGTACCTATTCTCCTATTATAAACAAAGTTGTTCGGATCAGCTGAAATGTAGGTGTCTTTATGATTTGCTTGGTGGTGGAGCGATACCCGCACTAGTTCACCAGCTGCTATACTAATGACAATGAAACACCCATTAACCCTTGGTGCTATCCTCGCGATGTTGCTGGCGGGTGGGGTGACTGGGTACACGGTGATCCAGAATCGGGACGTGGATATTTTTGAGTCGAGTGTTCACGTGGTGAGCTACGTGGTCGATGGCGATACGATTGATATCGCGAACGACGTCCGTGTGCGGCTGCTGGGGATCGATGCACCGGAGCGTGGTGAGTGTGGGTACGTCGAGTCCCGCGCGTTTCTGACCCAACTAGTGGCGGGGAAGCCAATCAGAATCGAGAAAGACATCACCGGGGCTGATCAGTACGGCCGACTGTTGCGCTACGTGTACCTGCCGTCAGCTGCAGCAGCGGCCGATGATGTATTGGTTAATGACGCCCTGCTGCGGGCTGGTCACGCCCGGACGCTGGGTATCGCGCCAGACAATCGCTACCGTGACTTGTTTGCCACTGCCCAGGAGCAAGCCAAGCAAGCTAGCCGCGGTATCTGGGGCGTGTGCGATGTGCTCGACGAAGAATCAGCCAGTCAGTCCGACAGCCAGCCCACCGACCCTGCGTGCATCATCAAGGGTAACGTCTCCGCCAAGTCATTCGGTCGCAATTATTTTTACCCAGGCTGTCCCAACTACAATCGGATCAAGATTGACCTGAGTAAAGGCGAGGGGTATTTCTGTACCGAAGCCGAGGCCAGGGAAGCGGGCTTTACTCGGTCAGTGTCGTGCGATAGCACGTTTTAACCGTTGCTACCAATAACCTGTTCAGCGGTTTGGTATACTGTAATCATATGACCATCATAATTTTCTTGGTTGGGTTGCTACTGGGTGTTGGGTCGGGGGTGCTGATCGGTCGCCAGGCACGGGCAGCCAGCCCAGACCTGTTTACCGAGGATGACATGGAGAGTGACCCGCGCCTGACGGCCGCGCACGTCGCTCTGCGGCAGCGCACCGAGCGGCGCCTCGCCAGAATCTTGGCCCAAGCCCAAACCGACGGCCGAATTACCAACAACGGCGCCGAAGAGCTGTTCTGCATCAGCGACCGCACCGCCAGCGTATATCTGTCCGAGTTGACCAAGCGCGGTGACCTGGAGCGACAGGGGGCCGGCCGAGGCACATTTTACACCCCCAAATAAACCCCTAATCCCGCAGAATACCCGCTATTGTGCGGGATTAGGGTGTTTGTTGCTTTTCTCTACTGGTAGCCTGTGGGATTTTGTACTTTCGATGTTTGACACGTTGTATACATTGTATATACTACATAGGTGAAGTACTTCGACTGGAATGAAGAAAAAAACCGGTGGTTAGCGCAAGAACGAGCCGTCACGTTTGAACTTTGCGTGGCGTGTATCGAACAAGGCTATCTGCTTGATACGTTACAAAACAAAGCTCCACACGGACACCAACAAGTATTTATCGTCAATATCGAAGGGTATGCGTACCGGGTACCGTTTGTGCAAGACGGAGACAAAATATTTCTCAAAACCATGTATCCAAGCAAAAAAGACACCGCTGCCTATTTGTTACCAAAAGATATGTAAAGTTTATATATTCCACAGCATGAAAAAACTACAACTAACACCTGAAGAAAAAAAACTAGACGCTGCAATTGATCGCGGCGAGTATGTGTCTGTGCATACACCAGCGCTAGCTGATCAGTATGCCAAAATCGCCAAAGCCACTTTTGCCAAACAGCGAACGGTCAATGTGCGTATTTCAGAGCGCAATTTGCTCCGCCTCAAAGCTGTGGCGTCTCGCCAAGGAATGACCTACCAAACCTACATCACCGGACTGATTCAAAAGCACGTCGAAAACTAGTGATTGTTTTTCCTAGACTAATCAAGGGGTACCCTTAGTTATAGTGCACTGACCGAGGCACATTTTACACCCCCAAATAACCCCTAATCCCGCAGAATACCCGCTATTGTGCGGGATTAGCAGATTATGACCATCCAGCCCACACCCTATGCATGGTAGTATTTTTATATGACAATGAAGTCCTGGAAAATACTACATAATTTTACCGAGGGTATAGCTCGCGCTTCTGTAGATTGGTACGGTAAAATTAAAATAGTCACTGCTTACTTTACCGAAATCTTCCCTAATAATGAAAAAAATATATGGAACAAAAAATAAATCAGACACTTGAGAGAATCTCTGCAAGTAATAAAGATCTCAAACAGAGAATGAACCAAGAGAACTGGTCTGTTTCATATAATAAAAAAACTGACATGTTATCTATCGGTGGAGTTTTTTCAGATAATTCAAGCTACGTCCCACTTGGAGATGGTACGCTCATCAGAATAGACGCAAACCACCGAATCTGTGGCTTCTCGGTTGAAAACACCAAACTATTTATGGCAGAAAACCCAGACTTAGGATTTGCTTTATCTTTTTATGTCTATCCAGTGCGCAGCTACTTGCAGCTTCCATTCTATTTTCTCTTGTATCATACAACCAAAGGTTTTAGTGATGCGTTTAGCAAGATGCGAGTCATGACGTCTCTCTCGGACCACGTAGCAGGTCGGACGATGTTTGCCTAAACTTGCTGGTGAGCGGAAACCACACTTTGTGTGTTGGCAATTAAATCCCCAAGGGTTGCCCTCGGGGATGTTCTTATATGGAACCGAATTCTTTCTAAATAAATACCTTTGCCTGCAAGTGATTTGTAGCTGCTCGTCTGGCGCGTTCAGCATTGACAAGTGTTTGACATCAGTGCTAATATATTTACGTGTCTGTCGGGGTGAAAGCCCCTCCCTAGCTAACGAATTCGTAAGCTGGCAGGCAGGCACTCAAGAGCGTCCCACTTTACCAGTGGGACTTTTTTGTTGCCCTATGATCGCTTACCAAATTTTTTACCCATGACACTTAAAAAATGAACATTCCCGTTGCCAATTTTCCGTAAAACTATTTTGATTTTTAGATTGTCCTCAACTTCAATCCATTCCAAAATCCAGAGCGTGCACCTTGGATCAGTATGACTTTTCCGTGTCGCTGTTTTTGCCGTAGCAGGGCTTGTGTGGCAACAAACATAGTGAGACCCTTAGTTTGCGCACTCGTCTAGTCACGGGGAGGTGGGTGTGCATGATATAGTTTCTCGCATATGAAAGATTTCTTAAAATGGTCAGTCTACGCGGGGTTGTTTGCGGTTCCGTTTCTGACGCTGTACGTAGCCAATGATTATTTCTTCCCGTTTATTACCGGCAAGAACTTTGGGTTCCGGATTATTGTCGGGTGTACCCTCATCGCCTGGCTGCTGCTGACGCTCTATGACACGCGGTATCGACCCAAGTTTTCTTGGATCCTGACTAGTTTTGGGGCGCTGCTCGGGGTGATGTTTCTGGCCAACTTGTTTGGTGTGCATCCCAACTCTAGTTTCTGGAGTAATTTCGAACGGATGGATGGGTACGTGTCGCTCGTGCATACGTTCTTCTACATGATTATATTGGGCAGTATGTTGACGACCAAGACCCACTGGACGTGGCTGCTCAACGTCTCGCTCGGGGTGTCTGGGTACGTGGCGCTCTATGGGTTGGGGCAGTATTTTGGCTTCCTGCCGGGCTCGAACCGCATCGACAGTACGCTGGGTAACGCGGCCTACATGGCGGTATACATGTTGTTCCATATCTTTATCGCGTTGTGGCTACTCGTGTCGAGTAGCGAACTATGGCAGAAAATAATCTACGGCGTATCGATCCCAGTGTTGACGTTTGTGCTGGTCGAGACTGGTACTCGTGGGACGACGGTTGGACTAGTCGTGGGGGCGTTAGTGCTGTGTGCGTACGTCGGACTATTTGGCGCGCAGTTCCAGCAGTACCGCAAATACGCCATTGGTGCGTTCGCGGTACTGCTGGTACTGCTGGGTGGGTTTGTGGCGGCGCGCGACTCAGCGTTTGTTCAGGACCAGACCAACCTCGCCCGTATCGCCAACATCTCAGTAGCTGACCTCGAGATCCGTGGGATCATCTGGGGGATGGCCTGGGAAGGGGTCAAAGAGCGACCTATTCTCGGGTACGGCCAGAGTAACTTTAACTACGTGTTCAATGAGCAGTACGACCCGCGACTGTACGCGCAGGAGCAATGGTTCGACCGGGCGCACAACATCTTTATGGACTGGCTTATCGCTGGCGGGTTCTTGGGGCTGTTGGTTTATCTTAGTATATTTGTGGCCTGTCTGTATTACTTGGTTTGGCGACCGTGGCGCCATGACGACCAGACGTTTACCGTGATTGAGCGGGGGATTTTGGTCGGGTTGTTGGCTGGGTATGTTACCCACAACCTGGTGGTGTTTGATAACATCGTCAGCTATATATTCTTTGCGGTGATCCTCGGTTTGATCCACTCGCGCGTGGCCACCCCAATCAAATCAATCGCGACCAAGAAAGTGGATGAATCGGTAATCCTGCAGGTGGCGTTGCCGCTTGGTATCGCTGTGTTTGCGGCCATAGTGTATTTTGTGCACTTGCCAGGGATGTCGGCCGCTGGTGACATCCTCAAGGCGTACGGCACCATGCGACCAACCGTCGAGCAGGGTGTGCAGCGACCGCCTGCTGGCCCAGCTGCGATGCTGGAGGAATTTAGAACTGCCGTCAGTCGAGACTCGTTTGCGTACCAAGAGATCACCGAGCAGATAGCGCAGCAATCAATGGGGCTCGCGCGGGCATCCGATGTCGACGCCGACATCCTAGCCGCCTTTGCCGCCTACTCAGAAGAACAACTGGCTGACCTGGTCGCCCGCAAACCAGGCGACGCTCGCATCCACGTGTTTGTCGCTAGCTACTATCGCGCGACCAACCAGCTCGACCGGGCTGCCGCCGAGATGGCCATCGCTCGCTCGCTGTCGCCTGATAAGCAAAGCATCATCATCCAGCAAGGGTTCATCGAGCTGGCCAATGGTCAGATTGACGCCGCTCACGAGTTTTTCACCACCGCGTTTACGTTAGATGAGCGCAACCCCGAAGCGCGCGAGTACTACGCCGCCTCACTGCTCTACCAAAACGACATCTCTGGAGCAGTGGCCCTACTCGACACCGAAGCGACCAAAACCCGGTTCGCAAACAGTGATTTCCTACTTGGTGCCGCCAACCAGGTCAACGCCACCGAGCTCCTCATCGAGCTGTTTACCCACCGGTTAGAGCAAGACAACTCGAACGCCCAGAGTTGGGCAACCCTCGCGTTCTTGTACTACAACCAGGCCGACAACGACGGGGCCATCCGGATTTTGAACGAAGCCCAGGTCGCCATCCCAGGGTTTGCCAGCACTGCGACTTGTATCATTGGCAACATCACCGCTGAGGTTGATCCGCAGACTGGCTGTTAATCATCTATGTTGCTACAAGAGCACGTCACGCTAGCCCCGTATACGACGCTCAAAGTGGGTGGGGTTGGTCGCTACCTGGCTGTGGTTGACTCTGTCGGTGCGGTTGAGTCGGTACGACAGTTTGCGTTGCAAACTGTCGTACCGGTGCTGGTCCTGGGGTACGGATCCAACGTGCTCATTTCAGATAGTGGGTTTGCTGGTCTGGTGATTGTGAACCAGATCAAGGGTCGGACCTACACTCAGGCACCTGACGGGACAACCCACGCCACCTTTGGCGCTGGTGAGGACTGGGACGCCGTTGTGGCTGACACGGTTGAGCGGGGCTACTGGGGCTTAGAGAACCTCAGTCATATCCCCGGCACCGTCGGTGCTACTCCAATCCAAAACGTTGGCGCCTACGGAGTCGAGGTGTCAGAGCGGATTGTCTCGGTTGCAGCCATCTCGCTCGTGACCGGCGCAGTCAGAACCTTCACCCCCGCCGAGTGCCTGTTTTCGTACCGTGATTCTTATTTCAAAACGGAGCCAGGACGCAACTGGCTGATCACGGACGTCACGTTTATACTCCACCCAACTAGAGCGGCCGCGGTGCTGACCTACGCTGACCTACGTACGTTTGCCGCCGCTCACCTGGACTACACCGCCGCGGACATCCGCGCCGAGATCATCAGCATCCGCTCGACCAAATTCCCCCACTGGCAGACCATCGGTACCGCGGGGTCGTATTTCAAAAACCCGTCGATTACCCTGGCGCAAGTGGCAGCATTATTGGACCGCTACCCAGCGTTACCGCACTGGCCGCAACCTGACGGTACTGTCAAAGTTTCACTAGGCTGGATCCTCGACCAGGTATGTGGTTTGCGTGGCTACACCGACGGAGCGGTGAGTCTCTCAGCCCATCAGGCTTTGGTGCTACTAAACACCGGTGACTCAGCGACTGCTATCACTGAGTTTGCCCAGTACGTCGCCGACACCGTGTATAAGAAAACCCACATCACCATCGAACCAGAGGTGCGCTCCGTCTAACCTTTGCACTGCACTACTAACACCTATATACTAGCAACTATGTCATTTTTAGATAGATTTTTCGGCCCCACCTACCAGAAAGAACTCAAACAGCTACAACCGCTCGTCGAGGCGATTAACGCCAAAGAAACGGCGCTTGAAGCCCTGACTGACGCTGATTTACCGGTCAAACTGGCTGCATACAAGCAGCAGATCACTGACGGAGCGTCCCTCGACGACGTCCTAGTTGACGTGTTTGCCCTCACCCGCGAGGCGACCAAGCGAACCATGGCCATGCGTCACTATGACGTACAGCTCATCGGCGGTATGATCCTGCACAAAGGCAAGATTACTGAGATGCGCACCGGGGAAGGCAAGACCCTCGTCGCGACTCTACCAGCAACCCTCAACGCCTTAACTGGCAAAGGCGTACACGTGATTACCGTTAACGACTACCTCGCGCGACGCGACGCTGTGTGGATGGGTCAGATTTATGCAGCGATGGGGCTGACAGTGGGGATTGTGAACTCCGTTGGTTCATTTCGATATGACCCAACCCATGAGGAGAAAGACGCCGAGCGTGACGCCGAAGGCTCTTACAAAATCGTCTATGAATTCCTCCGACCTTGCACCCGACAAGAGGCCTACCAGGCGGACATCACCTACGGCACCAACAGTGAGTTCGGGTTTGACTACCTGCGGGATAACATCGAGTACGAAGTAGCCAACCTGCGACAGCTCAACCACGCGTACGCCATCATCGATGAGATCGACTCGATTTTGATCGACGAAGCCCGCACGCCGTTGATCATCTCAGCACCAGCACCAGACACGGCTAATCTATACACCACGTTTGCCCAGATTTCAGCTCGCTTGAAAGAGGGCGAGCACTACATCCTCGACGAAAAAGCCAAATCAGCCTCCCTCACAGATGCCGGTATTGAGGTAGCCGAGCAAGCGCTCGGGATTGAGAACATCTACACCGACAAAGGCATCAAGTACGTCCACCACCTCGAAACAGCGGTCAAGGCCAGCGCGATTTTTATCAAAGACATCGAGTACGTGGTCCAGGGTGGGCAAGTGGTTATCGTCGATCAGTCAACTGGTCGGCTATCACCGGGTCGCCGGTGGTCAGATGGCCTGCACCAAGCGGTTGAGGCCAAAGAAGGCGTCGAGATCCAAAAAGAATCCCGCACGTTTGCCTCAATTACCTACCAGAACTATTTCCGCATGTACGACAAACTGTCTGGTATGACCGGAACAGCCCTCACCTCACAAGAGGAATTCTTTACCGTGTACGACCTCGAGGTCATCCCGGTCCCGACCAACCGCGAAGTGCGTCGACTCGATCGCAACGACCTGATCTACCAAAACGAAACTGGCAAGTTTGAGGCCATCATCCGAAAGGTAAAAGAGGTGCACGCCACCGGGCAACCATTGCTGATTGGTACGGCGTCGATCGACTCAAACGAGCGACTCGCGGCGGCTCTCGACCAGGCCAACATCAAACACCAGATGCTCAACGCCAAGAACCACGAGCACGAAGGTGAGATCATTGCGGCCGCCGGCCGCAAAGGTGCCGTGACACTCGCAACCAACATGGCCGGTCGAGGAGTCGACATCAAACTCGGCGGTCCAGAAGCGACCGAAGCACAGGCGACCGAGATCAAAGACCTCGGTGGACTGTTCGTCCTAGGGACCGAGCGACACGAAGCCCGCCGGATCGACAACCAGCTGCGCGGGCGATCAGGGCGACAGGGTGACAAAGGTGAGACGCAGTTTTTCGTCTCAATGGACGATTCACTCATGCGCGTGTTTGGTGGCGAGCGCGTCAAAAACATGATGGGTACGTTCAAAATCCCCACCGATCAGCCGATTGAACTGGGGATGATTTCACGCACCCTCGAAAGCGCCCAAACCAAAATCGAAGGTTTTCACTTTGATTCCCGTAAGCAAATCCTCGCCTACGATGACGTGCTCAACAAACAGCGCCAGCAGCTCTATATCGTCCGTCGTGGATTACTCGAGGCAGACGCGGAGAAAATCGCTGATTTCACCGAGAAAATGTACGAGCAAATCCCAGAATCTCGGCAAATAACCCAGACTAAACAACAAGAACTTGGAGAAGACGTATTTAAAGACATATTCCGCCGACTGTCGCTACAGATCCTCGATATGCTCTGGGTTGAGCACCTTGAAGTTATGACCTTTACCAGGTCGAGCGTGAACCTACGCGCCTACGGCCAGCGTGACCCCCTGATTGAGTACCGCAAAGAAGGCACCCGGTTGTTCAGAGAAATGCAGGAGGCAGTCTACGGACGGATAGTGGCCGCGCTCCCACAAGTGCAGCCGCAAGTCGTGCAAGCCGAAGAAGAGCAACGCAAACAAGAAGCGCAAGCCGCCCAAAAAAGCGCCGGTGCACAGACGGCAGCCAAACCACAAAAATCAGCACCAGTCACCAAGGAGCACACTTTTGGCCGCAACGACCTAGTGACCGTGACAGACGGTACCGATACCCAAGAACTCAAATACAAAAAAGCCGAGCCACTACTCGCTGCTGGTTGGACAGTGGTCGAGAAATAATTTTGCGAAAATAATCAGAGTCGGTATACTACGAGCAATGACATTCATTGCTCGTTTTCTGTTTGGGGTACTAGGGTTACTCGTCATTGCTGAGTTTGTTCCTGGTATCAACCTGGAGGGAGTCTACACCGCTATCATCGCCGTGTTTATTTTGGGACTGCTCAATGCTTTTGTGCGGCCGATATTATTCATCCTCACCCTACCGATTACAATTATCACGCTAGGGCTATTTTCCTTTGTAATTAACGCTGGATTGTTCATATTTGTAGCTTCGTTCGTTGACGGTTTTGACGTCGTCAATTTCTGGTATGCCTTACTAGGATCGTTGTTAATGACTATCGTCAACATGCTTGGATCATCTTGGATCAAGTAGCCATTGCTATCTACCAGTACCTGCGGTAGTCTACTGACATGTTTGTAGATGAATTAACTATATATGCTAAAGCAGGTGACGGCGGCAACGGGGTTGTTCGCTGGCGCCAAGAAAAATTTATGCCCATGGGCGGCCCAGCTGGTGGTAACGGTGGTAGCGGCGGTGACGTGTACGTGCGGGCCGTCAAAGACCTCAACCGACTATCAAAACACACTGGAAACAAACGGTTTATAGCTACTCGAGGTGAAAACGGTACCAACCGGTCCCAGCACGGCAGTAACGCCGAGGATTTTTATATCGACATCCCGCTTGGTTCCAAGGTCACCGACATCGCTCGTAATCGTGTATTCGAGATTACTGAAATAGGCACACCAGTGCGTATTTTGAAAGGCGGCGGCGGCGGACTCGGTAACGAGTATTTCAAATCTTCCACCAACCAAACTCCGCTCGAGTCCACTGATGGTAAACCAGGCGAGGACGGTGAGTTTCTCATCGAGGTTGCATTGATGGTTGACCTTGGATTGATTGGACTCCCAAACGCCGGCAAGTCGACACTACTCAATAACCTCACCAACGCCAAATCAAAAATCGGTGCCTACGCCTTTACCACCCTCGAGCCGCACCTGGGCGATATGTTCGGGTACACCATCGCTGACATCCCGGGATTGATTGAAGGTGCAGCAGCAGGGAAAGGGCTCGGGCACAAATTTTTGCGCCATGTCTCACGCACCAAAATGCTCCTACACCTAGTCTCACTTGAGAACGATGATGTTGAACACACCTATAACACCATTCGTAACGAGCTAGAATCATACGCCCACGCCCTAACAGAGAAAGAAGAATGGATTATTCTTACCAAAAAAGACCTTGTAGAACAGAGCTATATTGACAAGGTAGTGGCTACTCTTGCTAAAACTGAAAAACGTGTCTTTGTTATCGCAGAAAACGACCGAGATTCCATCAAACATTTACAAGACGAACTGGTAACTCATATTCGTACCACGTACAATACTGCACAGTAATGACGAGCTATGAAATATTTCCCCACCATTGGTTTAGAAGTCCATGCCGAATTGTGCACGCAATCAAAAATGTTCTGTGGTTGCAAAAACGAACCACACGCAGCTGCGGTCAATTCCCACGTTTGCCCGGTGTGTCTCGCACACCCAGGAACCCTTCCGGTTCCCAACCAAGAAGCAATCGAAATGGTGCTGCGGTTTGGTCAAGCGGTCGGTGCGACCAAAGCCGATTTTTCTGAATTCGATCGCAAGAACTATTTTTATCCCGATATCCCTAAGGCCTACCAGATTAGTCAGTACGCGTTCCCATTTCTGACCGGTGGAGTGTTGCAAAACATTGCACTCACTCGAGTCCATCTCGAAGAAGACACCGCTAGAAGTAGTCACGAAAATCCAGCGGGGAGTGAAGTTGATTTTAACCGAGCTGGAGTGCCACTGATGGAACTCGTGACCGAGCCGGTGATTCATGACGCCAAGACTGCCGGGGACTTTGCTCGTGAGTTGCAATTGATTCTCCGAACATTGGGGATCTCTGAAGCAAATATGGAAAAAGGCGAAATGCGGGTTGAAGCAAACATTTCCATCAGTCCAATTGAAGGGGAGTTAGGGACCAAAGTCGAAGTCAAAAACATCAACTCGTTCAAAGCGGTCGAAGCCGCAATCGAGTATGAGATCAAGCGGCATGCCGCTGCTCTCGATGCCGGACAGACACTGATGCAAGAGACAAGAGGGTGGGACGAGAATGCCAACCAGACATTTAGCCAGCGATCCAAAGAAACCGCCAAAGACTACCGTTACTTCCCAGACCCAGACATCCCCAAAATCAAAACCTCCGAGATTCCAACCTTCCGAGATTCGGTTTTAGCCGAGAAAATACCAATTCTACCGAATGAAAAAAGGGTTGAATACAAATTGTACGGTTTGACAGAACAGATGTCCGAAACCATCATTTCGGACAATAAGTTGGACACCCTTTTTCGACAAGTGGTGAGTATATTGCAGCCTGAGCACAGCGGTGCTATTGCACTGGCCGCTAACTACATATCAGTAGACCTCAGTCATAGCGACCTACTCGATACGATAGCCAGCGAGTCACTCGCAGAGTTGATGCGCTTGATACACGCAGGGGATGTAGGCTCACGTGGAGCCAAGGATTTGTTGCCTAAACTAGCAAATTATACTGGGAGTGTGGCTGATCTAGCTAGGTTGGAGGGTGTGATACAGAACTCTGACCCCGCAGCCCTGCAAGTACTGATAACAGCCATTGTACAAGATAATCCAACGCAAGTAGCGGAGTATAGAGCTGGTAAAGAAACCGTCCTTAAATTCCTAATTGGGCAAGGAATGAAGTCATCAAAAGGCACCGCCAACCCAGCTATCCTCGAGCAGTTGCTCGTCGACGAGATAAGCAAATAATCCACAGGTAGAGTGAAATAATCTCGCTGTGCGAGATTATTTTTGGTATACTTGAAGCAGTGGAAAAAATCTCGTTTGGTAATAAGGAATACGTCAAAGCTTCTGACATAGCCAAGAAATTTCGTTATACGCAAGACTACGTCGGACAGCTATGCCGGGGTGACAAAGTCGACGCTCGACTGGTTGGTCGCGTGTGGTACATCAATCCCGAGTCGGTCACAGAGTATCGCAAAACCAAACACAGCACGCAAAAGCAATCAGCGAGTGCCAGTCACCCTGTCGCTATAAAAACCACTAAATCAAGGGTGGAACCAGTTGTGCGACCAAAAACAGCCAGAAATCTACCCGGTACTGGGCTGACTAGGGCAGACAACGGATCAGCTTCAGTTCGAACGAGTTATTCAAGTGATGCTGCATCAGTCATTCCAGTCCTACACAGCAAAGGTAAGTCACCCAAAACGCTTACCACCCAAACTGCCCCAGAGCCGGTCAAATCCAAACCGGTCATCATCAAAATCCGGCGTCATAGTAAAAAACCAACTCACTACGTTACCGAGAAAACACTTGAGACAGCCCTGCAATCAAAGCTGCGTATAACTGAGTCTACTGACGCTGACGAAATACCACCACTATCAAAAATAACCAATTCAGCGACTGCCAGCAAGGTGATAGCTAGAGCAATAAACCATCCAGCGGTGATCCAGGTGACCGCAGCCAACGGACAAACTCAAGAGCTAGAATCAACACCAGTAGAACTAGAGGAAACTGAACCAGTTACCAAAAGTCAGCGTCACAGCAAGCTACTTTTCTTTGCGGTTGCTAGCATTACAATCGCTGGATGTGTTCTGGTCCTTGGACTTCAGTCTTACACCGAAGTGTCCGAAGTGAGTCGACAATCAGGCGTCACTTTTGAGTGGGCAACACTACTCCAAAGAGTTACCGGAATCCTAAAATAGTTACTCACAGGTAGGTCTAAAAAGTATCCAACATAGCTATATCGTGAATACACCCACCCTCCTCATTAATGAAAAAGTATTCGTTCCCGGCAAAGAAGCAGCGGTAGAATTTGGGTACTCCACTGATCACCTCACACGCCTCGCCAGGACTAGAGAAATCATAGCTCTCCAGGTTGGGCGACGGTGGTTTGTACAGCGAGATTTCTTGAGCAGTTACGTGCTGGAGCAGCAGCTAGAAGCAACGGCCAGACAGTCAGACCTCAGTCACCGTAGGCAGTCAGAATTAGTGCTGCGGTCGGGTGTTTTATACCGCTTTTGTAATTGATCCCAACGATTTGATTTCTTCGGGTGCAATTACTCAGGTTATTCGCTTTGGTTCACCAGTAGTACCTGGTTTGCCGGTGCAGCCGGTTTTTGAGGTGTCTGACCAGGGAGACCCAGAACTGGACCCAACGAGTCAACCTGTCGTTCCCGTCGTTGAGATTTTGGCTACGGACATGCCGCCGGCATCTGGGATTGAGGTGCAGCAAGCAGAGTTGCTGTATACATTTGCCAGTAGCACGATGTCTCTCTCAGCAGCAGGGCCGTTTGCGGTTAGCATCGCCGCTGATTTGATTGCGGGTGATTTCAAAACTATTGTTGCGACGCTGCGTGACCCGCGTGGATCAGGAAAAGTGTTTTCATTCTTGTTGCGCCTAAACGCAGAGCAGACAGCCTACCAGGCGGTGATTGCGCCAGTACTAGTACCTGGGGTGTCTGATTTGATGGTTGAGATTTATGACTACGACGCATTGGTGGTGGCTCGCTACCTGACTACGGTGACTTTTGCGGCAGATGAACGCGTCGCTAGCACATCACTCGAATCACTCTGGTTGAGCCTAGTCAGTGGACTGTGGGCTAGTCTGCTAGTGATACCGTTCTTAGTTTTGGGTGGATTGTGGTTTATTTTTAGAAAACGGTTCGCTGCAGATGAGGATAAAGAGGCCACATAAATCTGCGATACTTGTATACTAGATACCAGGTATTTAACTAATGAATTTGATCATCTATGAAACGGGTAGCAATTAACGGATTTGGAAGAATTGGACGGACGTTCTTGCGCACAGCGTTTGGGCACAAAGATTTTGAGGTAGTCGCTATCAATGACCTTGGTTCGCTTGAGAATTTAGCGTACTTACTCAAATACGACTCAGTATATGGACGCGCTCCGTTTACGGTCGAAGTTGCAGACGGTAAATTGATGGTGCAAGGAAAAGAGATTTCGTTCACCCAAGAGCGAGACCCAGAGAAACTCCCCTGGGGAGCGCAGAACATCGACATCGTCGTCGAGTCCACTGGATTGTATGCGTCCTACGAAGCGTCCAAAAAACACCTCACCGCTGGCGCTAAGCGAGTTGTCATTTCGGCACCTGTGAAAGACGATGCGGCAGCTGCTGGTATCAACGGAGCAACAGTACTGATGGGGGTTAACGACGACCAGCTCAAGGTCTGTGACATCTCTTCCAATGCCTCGTGTACGACTAACGCCACTAGTCCGCTGATTGCAATTTTGAAAGAAACAATCGGTATCGAGAAAGCCATCCTTAACACCGTGCACGCGTACACATCAACCCAATCACTGGTTGATGGTCCCGGCAAAAAAGATATGCGGTCAGGCCGAGCCGCTGCGCTCAACATCATCCCGTCGTCGACTGGAGCCGCAATCGCAACGACGATGGCACACCCAGAACTCGAGGGGGTGTTTGATGGTATTGCGATGCGTGTTCCCGTACCGGTAGGGTCGATTGTTGATGTGACGTTTATTGCCAAGCGCAACACGACAGTTGAAGAGATTAACGAAGCGTTCAAAAAAGCCGCCGCCGACCCCCGGTGGAAAAACATCTTTGCTGCGACTGACGAACCAATCGTGTCGAGTGACATCATCGGGTCTAGGGTGGGGTCGATTGCTGATCTCTCATTTACGCGGGTGGTTGGTGGGAACCTGGTCAAGGTGCTCGGCTGGTACGATAACGAAACGAGCTACACTCAGACGCTTGTAGAGCACGTGGCGGCGTCTGCTCGTCATATTCAATCATAATGCGTATCCACCTCGCTACCGACCACGCCGGATACGCGCACAAAAACGCGGTTTCAGACTGGCTGACGGCGGAAGGGTTCGTGGTGGTTGACTACGGAGCTGATGTATTTGACCCAGAGGACGACTACACTGATTTCATCGTCAAAGCCGCTCACGCAGTTTCGCGCAACTCAGCCTCGGACCGAGGGATTATTTTTGGTGGCTCGGGACAAGGAGAAGCGATGCTGGCCAACCGGTTTCCAGGTGTCCGAGCGACCGTGCTGTATAGCGACACGCCACAGATTGTGGAGTTGGGGCGAGCGCATAATGATTCCAACGTACTATCTGTCGGGGCGAGGTTCCTATCGCTCGATGACACCAAAAAACACATCTGGAACTGGTTACACCTACCTGGTCCAGTTGAACCAAAACACCAACGTCGCGTCGCCAAGTTAGATGGTTTGAGTAAAAATATGCACACATGATTCCGATTGTTCCCGCTATTATTCCTATATCAGACGCTGACCTACTGACGCAGTTAGGGCGGCTGTCTTGGTCGCCGGAGGTGCACGTTGATGTGGTTGACGGTAAATTTACCCCCCAGGCTTCTTGGCCGTGCCATCCCAAAGGTGATCCCTTTGCACTCAAGGAACACCTCGATCAGTTTACGCTCGAAGTTGACTTGATGGTAGAAAACCCGCTGCCAGCAGCGGTTGACTGGATGACCGCTGGGGCGGATATTTTGGTATTTCACGTTGAGACGATTGATGTAGATAATTTCAAAAAGTTTATCGAGTACACGCACATCACGGTCAGTATTGCGTGCCATGGGGACACTCCAATCGAAACGCTTCTGGAATATGCCCAGTTCGCTGAAGCTATCCAGCTCATGGGAATCAGGCAGATTGGTGCACAAGGACAACCGTTTGACCAAACGGTGCTGCAGACAATCAGAGTGGTCAAAGCCGCTTATCCAGACAAACCAATCACCGTTGATGGTAGCGTTAACGCCGATACGTTACCGCAGCTGGTAGCTGCGGGAGCTGACCGAGTAATTGTCGGTTCAGCGATTACGCTTCAGGCCGAACCGTATGCTGCCTACGAATCCCTCGTCGCACTTATCAAATAATTCCCTTGGCTCTTCCGTCGAGCCTTTGTATACTAGAGACATATGCAGTACCTTAGTTCAACCGAAATCACCGCCCTTGAAAAACAAGCCAACGCAATTCGCCAGAGTATTATCGAAATGCTAACCGAGGCGGGCAGCGGCCACACCGCTGGACCACTGGGGATGGCAGATGTGTTTACGTTGCTGTATTTTGCGCTCCTCAAACACGACCCCAAAAACCCTGACTGGGCTGACCGAGATCGATTGATATTGTCTAACGGCCACATCTGTCCGGTGCTGTATGCCACCATGGCGCACGCCGGGTATTTCCCGATTGAAGAATTATTGACGCTACGCAAATTTGGCACGCGGCTGCAAGGGCACCCACACCGCCAAGCGCTCCCAGGGCTCGAGAACACCTCTGGTCCACTAGGGTCTGGTTTGTCGCAAGCGGTTGGGATGGCGATTGCGGATCGGATGGATAACCCGTACACGAGTAAATTCATCTACTGCCTGACTGGTGACGGCGAACTCCAAGAGGGACAAATCTGGGAAGCGGCGATGTTGGCTGGGAAAGAAAAGTTACACAACCTGATTGTGATTGTCGATCGCAACGGATTCCAGATTGACGGCTACACCCAAGACGTCATGCCGATGGAACCGCTAGCTGAGAAGTGGGAGAGTTTTGGGTTTGATGTGCAGGAAGTCGATGGGCACAGTATGCGAGCATTGAACGACGCGATTGGCAAAGCTCAGGCCGTGTACAGTCAGCCGTCTGTGATTTTGGCTCATACCATTGGGAGTAAAGGGGTGGACGTGTTTGAGCGCGATTTCCGATGGCACGGCAATCCTCCAGGCAAAGGCCCAGAAGATCGGGTGCCAAAATCCGAGCAAGCCAAAGTTGCCCTCGAGAAACTCCGGACCCTCGCCGGTACTATTGACCGCGGATAGTTATGAATAATCACGCTTAGCCTATGTTTACAGATCATGTTTCAGACACAATAAAAAACGGCGGTGACGTCGACCAGGTCGCCACTCGCGATGGGTTTGGTGAAGGCCTCCTTGAGGCTGGTAAGCGCGATGCGAGTGTTGTAGCACTGTGCTGTGACTTGACTGAGTCAACCAAGACCAACTTGTTCGCCAATGAATTCCCCGAACGGTTTGTCCAGATTGGGGTGGCCGAGCAAAACCTGGCCTCAGTCGCCTCGGGTATGGCCGCCATGGGCAAGATTCCGTTTATCACCTCCTACGCGATGTTCTCACCTGGTCGCAACTGGGAGCAGATCCGCACTACCATTGCCTACAACGACGCCAACGTCAAAATCGTCGGTTCACACGCCGGTGTGTCAGTCGGGCCCGACGGTGCGACTCACCAGGCAATCGAAGATATGGCCATCATGCGGGCCGTTGCGAACATGATTGTGATCGCTCCAGCGGATGTACACGAAGCCCGCAAAGTCACCCTGGCTGCAGCCAAACACGAGGGTCCGATTTATTTCCGCCTCGGACGCTCTGGTACGCCAGTGGTCACCACCGAAGAAACGCCGTTTGAGATTGGCAAAGCCCAACTGATGTTCACTCGTGATGAGTCACTAGAGAAGAAAGTTGGTATCGTGTCCACCGGTTCACTTTTATATAACGCACTCATGGCCGCCCATGAGTTACAGGTGGCAGGTATCGGTGCCTCAGTGTTGCACATGGCCACCATCAAGCCACTGGATACCCAAGCGCTAGCGGCGTTCGCCGCTGATCATGACGCCCTAGTGACGGTCGAAGAACATCAAATCAATGGTGCGCTTGGTAGTGCAGTCGCCGAATTTTTAAGTGAGACCAACCCGACCAAGATTGTCCGCATCGGCATCCAAGACCAATTCGGCCAGTCAGGCGAACCAGACGAGCTGATTGCCCACTACGGTATGGATGTACCAAGTATTGTCGCCGCGGGGAAACGAGTACTCGGGTAGGTTAAATAATAAAGTAGCTAAACTAAAAGTGTCCAACATCGAGTGTTGGACACTTTTAGTTGTAGAAAAAGAAAACACTCTCAAAAGAGTGCAAAGCCAGCGAAGTACATTTATAGTTGGTAATAACACTCACCGTTAAGCGAGGGGGTTTTCACGTTTGATTCCAGAAAAAACCGCTTACAAAAACTCCTGGATTTATGGTCGGTATCCCGGACCCGGACGTCGTAAACTCTTGCTGCGGTATCGATGCAACCGGCTGGCCACAGCGGCCTCTCCACAATCGAGCAGAGTTAATTAAAGTCTAGTATGATTATGTGTAACAAACCCACTCAATTGAGTGGGTTTGTTACTTTTCTATTGCAATTCGATTACACCTTACTTGGCAGATAGAAATCCGGACGTTGTTCTAGGTACTTCATCAGCTCCGCCATCGGTAGCAGTCCGGCTTGAGCGCCGACGTGCTGGACGACGTTCATGGAGTTGATGGGCCCCCAGGATAGGGCTTCGGCTGGGTCTTTACCGAGGATGATGGCTGAGGTAAAGGTTGATGAGAACGCATCACCCGCACCAGTGCGGTCAACTGGCGCGGCTGGATCTGGGTACATCGGCATGTGCCAGGCTTGGTCGTCAGCATCGACGGTAAACGCACCGTTTGGCCCGTCGGTCACCACTGGGATAGTTGGCCCGAGTTCTCGTATCATCCGCACTAACGTCGGGATGTCTTGCTCGGTGGTCTTGAGGATTTCTTGTGCCTCTTCTTTGTTGCAAAAGAAAATCTCGGTGTTCTGGTACACGTCAGCGAGCGCTTCATGTCCAACTTTGATCTGGAAAGTGCCAGGTTGGAAGGCTAGTTTGGTGTCGTTGCTTTTGACGTACTCGGCAATCTCGTGGTGGTACGGGATACCGTGTTCACCCACTGATGAGAAGTAAAAGAATTTGGGCGGGACAGGGAAGTCAGGTAGCGCGTACGGGTAGGTTTCGTGGTTGATCAAAATGGTTCGTTCTGCGCCGTAGCGCAACACGTAGTGGTAGTTGGTTTTTTTGTCTTCGTGGATTTTGACAAAGTCGGTATGTATGCCTTGGTCGCGCAGGGCTTGGAGACATTCTTTACCAAATTTATCGTTCCCGATGTGGGTCACCAGACCAGTCTCGAGTCCCAGTCGGTGGGCCGAACACGCCGCATTAGGCGAGTTTCCAACCGCCGGTACAACCACGACGTCGTCGTATGGTAACTTGCTGCCAAACGGCATTTGGAGTGTCTTGCGGCCAGTGTCCTGGTCGATTGAGACATCGGCTTGGTCAACGTTCAGTTGGATAAAAGCATCTATAAGGATGTCGCCAATGGCGACGAAATCGTATTGTTGTGACATATATGACTAGTGTAACATCACCCCTCTGGTCGTTTCTACGCAGCGTGGACAGCGCGACCCCCTTCACATATCTGCGGTTTATGCTAGAGTATGCGCCATATGACAACATCAGTAGCAGTAGTAGCGCGTGACGCGAGTACATCTCGCGCCGCGCTCCCAGCGGGACACATCCCAGCCGTCGTTTATGGGCCTAAACAAGAACCGATTTCTATTTCAGTTGAAGAGAAGACGTTTGATAAAATCCGCAAAGAAGCGGGTGAGTCAACTATTCTTGAGCTGACCGGACTAGCGGACCCGATAGAAGTTTTAATCAAACACATCGATTTTGCACCCACTCGAGTCGAGATGACGCACGTGGATTTCTACGCGATTGAACGTGGTAAGGCCATGACCGTCACCGTTGGTATCGAGTTTACTGGCGTGGCGCCAGCCGAGAAAAACGGAATTGGTAGTGTGACCAAAGCCATGCAGGAAATCGAAGTGACCTGTCTGCCGCGCAACCTACCAGCTGAGATTATGGTTGATGTATCGGTGCTGGTTGATGCCCACTCTAAAATCACTGTGGCCGACCTACCAGCGCTTGAGGGTGTTACCTACGAGGCTGATCCGACTGACGCTGTCGTGGTGATCAGTGTCACCAAGGAAGAAGCTGACGCTGACCCAGAAGAGGTCGACATGGCAGCAGTGGCGGTCGCAGGAGAAAAAACTCCAGCCGAGCCGACTGAGTAGTCAGTTTTGTACCCAGCCAGACCGCCTAGTTCCCCTTGGGAATTTGGCGGTCTTTTTGGTATACTATGGGGATGAAAAATGTTGCGGTGTTTTTGTTACTTGTCAGTTTTATAATTGCTCCCATGGGGGAAGTGTTGGCTGAGTCTGATGCTGATAGGCGAGCCCGGATTGAGGCGCAGCTACAGAGCGTCGAACGTCAGATTTTGACGCAACAACGTATCGTCGAAGATAAACAAGTCGAGCGTCGTTCGCTCGAACGAGACATGGCGATTATCGAAAGTGAGATCACCCAAGTCCAGCTTGGTATCCAAGCGCGTAGTGCCTCGATTGAACAACTGTCTGACCAGATTGGGGACAAAGAAGTTGTGCTTGATGTGCTCGCTGAAAAGTCAGCCAAGCAGCAAAACTCTCTGGCCGACCTGGTGCGCAAGTCGGCGTTGATTGAGGAATACTCGCTCGTGGAGGTGATGCTTAGTCGGGAGAGTTTTTCGGATTTCTTCACCGACGTCGCTACGTTTGAAACGCTCAAAGATTCTCTCAATGAATCACTGGTCATCTTGCACGGCATCCGGCGCGATACGGTTGAGCAGCGAGAAGAGTTGTCGGGCAAACAAGAAACCGAGGCGGAAATGCGCCGCATCCAAGAATTAGAAAAAAAACAAATCGAAGTCAAAGAACGCGAAAAAGATCAGATACTAACCGTCACCAAGGGTGAAGAAGCGGAGTATCAAGCCCTCCTGAGTTCACAACAAAAAACGGCCGCCCAACTGCGAAGCCAACTCTTCGACCTGCTTGGAGGTGGGGGAGGTATTCCATTCCCCCAAGCGGTGGAGCTCGCTAAGTACGCCGGCGGCGTCACCGGGATTGACCCCGCGTTTATCCTGGCCATCCTCGAGCAAGAAACCAACCTTGGGTCGAACCTGGGAGGGTGTGTGTTTACTGATAGTACGTCCGCTCGACCAGTCATGCACCCAACGCGCGATGAACCGGTATTCTTGGCGATTGCTGAGATCCTTGGATTCAACCCGAACACGAGAACCGTGTCGTGTCCGATTGTGCAAAACGGCACGCGAGTCGGGTGGGGAGGAGCGATGGGGCCATCACAGTTTATCCCGTCGACCTGGGCGGCGTACGGGGGAATTGTGAATGATGGTATCGGTGGGTTTAAGTATGACCGCTCAGCTGATGCCATTCGCGCGATTAACGGCGGTGACATCGCTAACCCATTCAACAACCGCGATGCCTTTCTAGCGACAGCTCTACTCTTGCGTGATAACGGTTCCCGAGGAACGTTTGACTCCGACCGCACCGCAGCGCTGCGATACTACGCCGGCTGGGGTGGGGCCAACAACCCAGCCAATGCGTTTTATGGTAACCAGGTCATGAACCGTAAAGCCAGGCTGGCTAACGAGATGCAGATCCTGGGGTACTAGTGCTGCTATTGCCAAACGGCTACTATTTGCTATAGTTCGCGCACTACAGATTAGGTGCTCCCACTTATTATATTCCAATTCAGGGTGTGCCGAAGTAAATATAGATATGAAAAAAGACATTCACCCAGACAACTACCGACCGGTACTATTTCACGACAACTCCTCAAACGAGCGGATGTTGATTGGTTCAACGGTAGAAACAGCTAAAACTGACAAGTGGACTGACGGTAACGAGTATCCACTAGTGCAGGTAGACGTCACCAGTGCATCACACCCGTTTTATACTGGACAAGAGAAGTCACTCGACACCGCTGGACGAGTTGATCGGTTCAAGCAGCGAATGGCAAAAGCAGGAAAAAGCAAAGCGTAGCTATGCCAAAACCGCAGCGGGCACCTGGGTGTCCGCTGCGGTTTTGTGTATACTAAAATCACTATATGCAATACGATACAGATAAGTTACAAGAATTCAAAGACTATCAAAAAACGCAATTCTTAGCGTCGCAGTTTGAGAGTGAGTTGGTGAAATTGACCGACGCACAAGAGCTGGCAGATAGTGACCCTGAGATGGCCGAACTTGCGGTCGAAGAAATCGCTCAGTTGACCAAGCAGCTCCAAGACCAGTTTGCCGAAATGGAGCACATCGTCGAGTCAAACAAAGAAGAAGAAAAAAAACCATACGGTGTGATGCTCGAAGTGCGCGCGGGTGCTGGCGGCGATGAAGCCTCCTTGTTTGCGGCGGAGTTAGCGGGGATGTATTTGAAATACGCTGAGGTGCAAGGTTGGCCAACGATGCGCAACAGCGTCTCAGCGACTGAGGCTGGTGGGTACAAAGAAGCGATGTTCGAAATCATGGGCAATCAGGTCTACGACCATTTGCGCTACGAGACTGGTGTACACCGTGTACAACGGATCCCTGCGACCGAAAAGCAAGGTCGAATCCACACTTCGACTGCCTCAATCGCGGTGCTGCCAATGCGCAAAAAGCCAACGATAGATATTAATCTTGGCGACATCGATACCGAATTCTCACGCGCTGGTGGTGCTGGCGGGCAGAACGTGAACAAAGTCGAAACGGCCGTGCGTCTGGTGCACCGCCCATCTGGCATCGACGTCCGCTGCGAGACCGACCGGTCTCAACTCAAAAACCGTCTCAAAGCGATGGAGATGCTCATGGCCAAGCTAGAGGCCATTTTTGAGGAAGAACAAGCCGCCAAACACGCCGCTGTTCGCAAAGGTCAGATTGGCACCGGGGACCGCAGTGAGAAAATCCGTACCTATAATTTCCCGCAAAACCGCATTACCGATCACCGTATCAAAGAGTCCTGGCACACGGTAGAAGCCACCCTTGGGGGTGCCCTCAGCCCGATTGTAGAAGCGATGCAAGCGGCCGCCGCCGCCGGCGACGAAGCAGTTGCAGAGTAACGTTTTTCGTAGTACTGTACTGCCACCTTGCGGTACAGCTGTATCGCAGAGTCTCCAAGCACCACTTGCTGTCCCTGTGATTCGTGTGGCACCGAGCGGGACGATTGTCTAATCGTTCACTCAGTCACCTCGACACTCCTGTAGCATTTATTATTTAACCGGCAGCTTGGGGGAATGATCACTCACCGTTCTGGTGAAGCACTCTTAATTAAACTAATCCATAAAATCTATGTCAGATAAAAATCTCGTTAGTCGATTGTTCGAAGCTGGAGCGCACTTTGGCTTCAAAAAAGCTCGTCGTCACCCAACTGCTGCACCATTTTTATATACTACCAAAGAAGGAAGTGACGTGATTGATCTTGCTAAAACCAGTGAGCTGTTGATTGCTGCCAAAGCAACCCTCAAAGAAGCGGGCTCAATGGGTAAGACTGTCCTGTTTGTCGGTACCAAAGACGAAGCGTCTAAGATTGTCAAAGTCGCGGCTGAAAAAGCCGAAACACTGTACGTGACCAACCGTTGGATCGGAGGGATGTTGACCAACTTCACCGAAATCAAAAAACGAATCAACCGACTAGAAGAACTGACCAACGAAAAAACTACGGGAGAACTCGATCGCAAGTACACTAAAAAAGAACGTGTAGTCATCGGACGGGAAGCGACCAAACTAGAATTTAACTTTTTTGGTATTTCCAAAATGACTCGGATGCCAGACTTGCTACTGGTGGTTGACCCAAGGCACGACAGTATCGCCGTGGCAGAAGCCACCGAAAAGCGCATCCCAATCATGGCTATCATGAGTACCGACGGTGACGCTAGTATGATCAAATACCCAGTGGTCGCTAACGACGCTCTGCAGACCAGCGTGTCACTTATCATGGAAGAATTGACCGCAGCGTACATCGAAGGCAAGTCAGCTTTTGTCCCCAAAGAAGTGGCTCCAGTTGGGAACACTCGACGTCGGACAGCCTAACCAACTCTGGTATAATCGACCAATCTTACTTACACCTTAAATTGTATTTTGTATGGAAATTAATTCAGCGCAACTAAAAGAACTACGAGCCAAAACTGGCATCTCGGTGATGCAATGTAAACAAGCGCTCGAAGAAGCTAAGGGTGACATGGACAAAGCCGTAATCATCCTAAAGAAACGACGTGCCGAAGCAGCCGACAAGAAAGCTGATCGTGCCCTCGGTGCTGGCGCAGTTGGTGTGTACGTTCATAACACCAACGAAGTAGCAGCGACGGTCCTCCTAGCATGTGAGACAGATTTTGTGTCTAAAAACCAAGAATTCATCGCTCTAGCTCGCGATATTGCCATGCACGTTGCAGCGTCAGACCCCAAATTCATCAGCAAGTCAGAACTACCAGCTGACGCCACCGAAAAAGCGACCGAGGTGTTCGCTCCAGAACTAGAAGGCAAACCAGAAGACATGAAAGCAAAAATCATGGAAGGGAAGCTGGCGTCATACTTCAAAGATCAAATCCTCCTTGAGCAAGATTTCATCAAGAACCCTGAACACACCATCGGAGAAATGATTTCAGGTGCCATCCAGAAATTTGGTGAAAAAGTTTCAATTGAGCAGATTTCACGCGTCTCAGTAAAATAACCGCATGGTGCTACTCTCTGGTAGTATCTTGGCAGGAGCAACGGTCGCACTGATCGTTGCTTTGGTCGTGATTGGCGCCGAGCAGAAAAAAGGCGCCCGACTGTTCCTAACTAGCGTTCGAGGTTGGATTGATCAGCGGTTGGAAGGCTTCGCCCGTTGGCTACGACAAGCATCGCACATCGTGGCGATTTCGGCGATGTACCTCGTGCATCAGGTCCGAGCGGGTCTTGCTCGCGCCATCGCTCCCCAGCCGAGGCGCCGACAAAAACCACCTGAGCGGCTTCAGTTCGAGCACACCGACAATCACCTCAGCTCCATGCACGACCACAAGTCAGACACGGCATTAACCGAAGCCCAAAAGAAAAAACTCCGCACCAAAAAGCTCGAAGAAAGATTTTGACGGTGAAGCGTCATAACTACCACTATGCAAACAGAAAACTATTCTGGAGATATTCCTAATAAGCCTTGGGGCTTTATGTGGTACGTCAGTCAGCCATACAAGTGGTGGTTTTTTGTAACCGTGCTGATTGTTGTAACGGCCGCTGTTCTTAATCAGAGTACGAGTTATTTATATAAACTAATCGTCGACGCTGCAGAAGCTGGAAAAAGTAGCGAAGTTATATTTTATGCTCTTTTGTATCCGGTAGCGATTCTTATAGTCCAACTGCTATTTCGATTGTCTTCTGTAACGGGTATTAGATTCATAACACCGGCTATGAAGCATTGCTCAGACGTGTTGAGTGAATACACACTGCAACACAGTGACTCATACTATGCCAATAGGTTTTCAGGATCTATTCTGACGAAGTTTGGTAACGTTGTCGGCGGTATTGGGCAAATAGTTCCAGATTTCTTTTGGAACATACTAGGTAGCTTTACTTCATTTGTTGTGGCGTTTGGATTTATGTTGACGGTGAACCTGTATGTTGCCGGAATCTTCCTGGTACTAGTTTTGGTGATGGTTATATTAAACTATAAACTTTCACCCCAGAAACGGAAATTGTCACGTGCTCACGCTGCTTCTAGAAGTAAATTAGTGGGAAGGACTGCGGACGTTTTAACTAATGTCGCTGCTGCTCGACAGTACGTAGGACTAGAGCAAGAGTTGTTTCAACTTAAAGAATTAACGACAGGTCGCCTTGAGGCACATCAGCGAACGTGGAAATATTCAGAAAAGACCAGATTAGTAAATGCGATAGTGCTCTTTTTTGCAACTAGTTCAATGTTCTATATTTTAGTTACAAGTTGGCAGGCTGGTGAAGCTACTACGGGTGAATTAGTTTTAATTCTGACGTTGGTCTCGCAAGTTGCATACAACCTCACAACTATTGGTAAAATATTTGACTCCTTTTCTCAAGCGTTTGGTGAAATGGAGGAAGGGCTGAATGATATATTCGTCGATCACGAAATTATGGACATTCCGAACGCCATTACTCTTACAACCAGCAAAGGCCAGATCACATTTGACCGCACAACGTTCTCATACGACTCAGAGACTGTCTTTGAAGATTTAAATCTCGTCATCGAGCCAGGGCAACGGGTCGGTCTAGTCGGTCCGTCTGGAGCAGGGAAGAGTACACTCGTGTCACTTTTATTGCGTCAGCATAACCTCAATCAAGGAGCAATTTTAATTGATGGACAGAACCTCGCTGAGGTGACCCAGGACTCACTGCGGGCAAACATTGCGCTGGTACCCCAAGAACCAATGTTGTTCCATCGCAGCATTCGCGAGAACATCATGTACGGCAAGCCAGATGCCAGCCACGAGGAGTTGGTACAGGCAGCTGAACGCGCACAGGCCCGCGACTTCATCGAAGCTCTGCCCGAAGGGTACGGCACTCTGGTTGGTGAGCGTGGAGTCAAACTATCAGGCGGACAGAAACAGCGCGTTGCTATCGCGCGTGCGATGTTGAAAGAAGCACCGATTCTCGTATTAGATGAGGCAACCAGTGCGCTCGACAGTGAGAGTGAGGTCGCCATCCAAAAGGCGCTGGAAGAGTTGATGGAAGGCAAGACCGTGATTGCGGTGGCGCACCGGCTGTCGACCCTTAGAAAGATGGATCGTATCCTGGTAATTGAGGCCGGCAAGATTGTTGAGGATGGTACCCACGAGACACTTACTGAGGCGGGTGGTTTGTATGCAAGGTTGTGGAATCACCAGGCTGGTGGGTTCCTTCAGGAGTAATACAGGGGTTCGACCCACGTATTACTGATCACATTGTGTGCCATCAAACCTAGGACATCAGCTGCCTACTAGTTGTGGCAGTGCAGAGTTTGAGCCACCTGTATCTGCGATACACCGTGGCCTAACTTGGAAGTGACGATTTGACATTTGGTAACTTTTCTTCACGTCACGAATCACTAAGTATATTTTTTCGCATTCGCTCGAAATCTACTAAGTGTTCTCGACCCCGCCTCACATTGTTCGTCATTCTTCCTCACATCGCTCCGGCTTGGCTCAGCGCCCGTGTCTAAAGCAGTTTAGACACTAAAGGCTCCCTTGCGGGAGCCTTTACGCTGAGCCACCTGTCAGATTCGAACTGACGACCTACTCATTACAAGTGAGTTGCTCTACCATCTGAGCTAAGGTGGCTTATTTAGTTTTAACTACAACTGCAATCTTTGTTTGCTCTCTACCGCAACTCACTTGTTACAAGTGGTTCAAAAGTCCCCCGGACTTTTTCACCTCCACCATCATAGCTAAGGCTATTTTTTCTGGTACGCGCCATTATGACAAATATGAGGATTATTGCAACCGCTTTGGCTGAATATGTGTGTTTTGGGCTTTATTTTCTCTCTAAACAAGGCTATACTCGACGATACTCATGAGCGAAGACTCACATTTATTGCCCTACGCCAAACGAGCTGACTTCAAAGTCGCTCGGGCCAACGAGCTCACTGGTCGCGACCGGCGGTTGTATCGTTTCCTCGAAATAGTCCCTGGCCTGGCCGCTTGGGGGACACTGCTTGGAATCGTGTGGGCGTCTATCTACGCATCTTTCTTCGCGGCTTACTTTATTATTGCGTTTGCGATTTACTGGGTGCTCAAAACTATTTTTCTCTCGTACCACGTTCGGTATAACTGGAAACGCTTGCGTCACCATATGGCGCTTGACTGGGGGCAACTGATTGCCAGATTTACGTACGATGAGTATTATCATCTAGTCATCTTCCCATTCTATGAGGAGCCACAAGAAGTGATTGATGGTGCTCTCAAAGGTCTGATTGCGGCGAACTACGACCCTAAAAAGTTACTCGTGGTGCTCGCCGCCGAAGGCCGCGCTGGAGCCAACGCACTCAAGAAAGCGCAGCAAGCCGAGGTCGCCTACGGTGCGCAGTTTGGTAGCTTCCAAGTGACGGTGCACCCGCCAGACGTCGTGGGTGAAATCGCCGGGAAAGGTTCCAACGTGCACTACGCTTTGCGTGCGGTCCACGAAACAGTTATCGCGCCGAGACAGATTCCCCACAAAAACATCCTTGTTTCTATATTTGACGTTGACACTGTCATCTATCCCGACTATTTCAACTGTCTGATCTGGCATTTTATGACTGCCAAGAATCCCTACAAAAGTGCGTTCCAACCGGTGCCGTTGTTTACCAATAACCTGTGGGAAGCGTCAGCCATCTCCCGCGTGATGGCGATGTCGAGCACGTTCTGGCAGATGATCATGCAAGAGCGACCGGACAAAGCCGCGACGTTTTCCTCCCACTCTGTCAGCTACCAAGCGCTCTACGAAATCGGCTACGGCCAAGCCAACGTCGTGAGTGAAGATTCGCGCATCTACTGGAACTTGCTACTGGCCAACGACGGCTACTTTGATGTTGTGTCACTCTCGTACCCGATTGCAATGGATGCAACGACCGCAGCGTCAACCTGGGGCACAATCAAAAACATCTACAAACAACACCGCCGCTGGACCTACGGCGTCGAGAACTGGTGCTACTTGGTGTACCACTTCACTAAACACAAAGGCATACCTCTGCGTCGTCGTTGGAGTATTGCCTTGCAGCAAGGGGAAGGATACTGGTCACTGGTGACTAACCCCATCATGTTGTTTATCCTTGGGTGGACACCGATTTTCTTGGGGTCACGAGAGTTCCACGAAACAGTGTTGTCGTACGAGCTGCCAATCATGGTTCGTAACTTGCTCACGGTCGCGATGGTCGGACTGGTGTTCTCATCAATCATCTCATTGTCGCTAACACCGCCACGACCCGAAGGTTACAGTCGGTTCCGCTATATCGTGATGGCTCTGCAGTGGATTATGGTGCCGGTCACCATGATTGTGTTTAGCGCTATCCCAGGGCTCGATGCGCAGACTCGACTGATGCTTGGTCGGTACATGGGATTCTGGGTCACACCCAAAAGGGTACAATAATACGTGTTAGTTAATTAGCCACCTATGCCACAAGAACCACAAATCACAGGAATGTCTTCACGCCGCCGAGCAGTATTTTTTTGGGGGTTGGTACTGATTTTTCTGCTGGTCCTGCCCTCGATGATTTTCTATACTACGGGTTATCGACTGAGTTTCGAAGACGACGTGACTTCGGTGGTGACCACTGGTGGTGTGTACGTCTCTACCCAGAGCACCGATGTCGAAGTGTATCTCGACGAGGAGCAGATTGAGCGACCACGCTTGTTCCGTTCAGCCTACTACATCCAAAACATCGACGCCGGATTACGACGGGTAGTGGTGCAAGGAGAGGGAATTCAGACTTGGGTCAAGGAACTGTCGGTAGACTCGCACATTGTCACCGAAGCCGCAGCGTTCAACCTACCAACCGTACCGCGGCTGCGCCCGGTGACGCAGTTCCAAACCGGCGCCGGAACAGCGGTGTTTTTCTCTACTTCAACCGCGGCTCTGTTATTTGCTAACGCCACTGCTACTGAGGCATTTATCGTCGCTACCAGCAGTGCAACCTCTAGTTACGTCGAGAACCCAGAGTACGAGTTTGTGGTGAGTTTGTTTGGTACTAGTACGGCGACAACCTCATCGGTTTTTGCTGATTTTATCCGGGACATGGACCGGTTTCGGTTTATAACTCCTGTTGAAATATCAGCGACAACTTCTACCACGACTCCAGTGATTATCGAGCGCAACAACATCAGACTAACGACCAAAGGTCTCGAGCTGTACGCTGTGTGGCAAGGTCGAGCGCAAGACGTGCCGTATTACTTTTGTGTGAGCAGCACAACTGTTTCGAGTACGACCGAGCGCTATGGTGCCCACGTAGCAGAGGCGGTGTTTGCGCAACTAGGCACTACTACAGCTACCTCCACCTTGGTCACCGTCGACAACCGGATGTGTCGCACCGAGATTAAACTCGACCGCTTGCGCCAGGATGTGTTTCTATACGATTTTTTCCCCGGCTCGTCTGATCTAGTATTGGTGCATCTAGAGGATGGTTTGTATGTCACTGAGATTGACGACCGCGCTTGGCAGAACTCGCAGCTGCTGTATCCCGGGACCGACTTTAGAACTATCGTCGAAAACGAAGTGATTTATATCCAACAAGGCACTCAGTACTTTGCGGTCATTCCTGAAATTGAATCAAACTAACCATAGTGCTACACTGACCGTTCATGCCACCAACACCCGGACACCAACACCCACTGACGCAGATGATTGACGAGATTAACCACATCTTTGCGGCAATTGGCTTTACCTTTGCCGAGGGTCCTGAAGCGGAAACTGAGCATTACAACTTTGACCAGCTCAACGTCCCTAAAGACCACCCGTCACGTGACATGCAAGATACGTTTTGGTTCAAAGACGCCGACGTGTCGGAACCAACCGTCCTGCGCACCCACACCAGCCCAGTGCAAGCGAGATGGATGGAATCGCACGGCGCCCCTTGCAAAATCATCGTGCCCGGCAAAGTGTTCCGTAACGAAACCACCGACGCCACCCACGAAGCGCAGTTCTATCAACTCGAAGGGTTACACGTCGACAAGGGTATTCACCTGGGGCATCTCAAAGGCACCCTTGAGTATTTCTTCTCACACTTTTTCAGTGGCAAAACTGAGGTGCGCTTCCGCCCGAGTTTCTTCCCGTTTGTTGAACCAGGAGTCGAGGTCGACATGCGGTTACTTGCAGGTGATAGTAAACTAGCGGGGAAGTGGATTGAAGTAATGGGAGCTGGGATGGTTCATCCAAATGTACTCCAGGCGGCCGGTGTCGATCCAGAAGAGTTCTCCGGCTACGCGTTTGGGATGGGAATCGACCGACTCGGGGTGATGAAATACGGAGTCGAAGACGTACGTGATAATTATTCTGGTGACTTACGGTTCATCAACCAATTTTAGTAGCAGTTCTAATTATATTATATGAAAGTAAATTACAACTGGCTGAAAGAATACGTGGGAGACGTGCTGCCTAATGCTGCCGAAGTCAATCGACTGTTGACCGAGCACGCGTTTGAAATAGATGGAGTAGAGACGGTTGACGGCGAGATTGTTCTTGACGTCGATGTGTTACCCAACCGCTCATCGGACTGTTTGTGTCATCGGGGGATTGCGAGAGAGCTGGCTTCTATTTTAGATATAGAGCTATCCCATGACCCCTTACAAGCAAAACCACCGCTCACCGAGACAGACAAAATCACCGTCAACATCGCTGACACCAACGCCTGCCCCCGGTTCACTGCGTCACTCATGACAGGGATTGCAGTCAAAGCATCACCAGACTGGCTCAAAACCCGCCTCGCCTCAATCGGGCAGCGCTCAATCAACAACGTCGTCGATGCAACCAATTACGTCATGTATGCCATCGGGCAGCCATTACACGCGTATGACGCCGATCTATTTCCGCAGGTAGACGGTCAGTGGCAGTTTGGGGTGCGCTATGGAGCAGCGGGTGAAGTAGTCGAAATATTGCCTGAAGGGAAAAATACCGAGCCTCGTCAAGTCACCTGTGTTGGAACTGAACTACTCATCGTAGATGAGTCGAGCAACACACCAATTGGGCTCGCTGGAGTCAAAGGGGGGCAGTTCGCTGGAGTACACGCCGGCACCAAGAACATCATCGTCGAAGCGGCTCATTTCCATCCGACTGTCACCCGCAAAACTGCTCGGCGGTTGGGGATTGTCATTGACGCGAGTAAGCGGTTTGAAAACGAATGCTCTCGTGAACTACCGCCGTACGCTCAGTTCGAGATCATCGAGCTGATCCAGCAGATTGCTGGTGGTGAATATAAAGGAACGCTCGATGTATACGCAGAGAAAAACCCCAACCCAGTAGTCCAAGTGCGACTCGGTAAAGTAAATGCTCTACTGGGACTAGAACTAACCCAGGACCAAGTGCAAGCAATCATTATGCGCACAGGTTCCTTGGTTACAGATGATTCCGACTCCGACGTTCTTAGTTGCCTTGGTCCTTTTGAGAGAACTGACCTACTGATCGAAGAAGACTTCATCGAAGAAGTCGGTCGTCTATACGGACTGTTAAACATCGTGTCGGTCGCACCAGATATGTCAGTAAACGCGGCAATAAACGCGCGACAGTTCTATTCTGAAAAAGTTCGACATACCTTGCTAACCTCAGGCTTTAGTGAAGTCATTACCTCGTCATTTCAGAAGAAAGACACAATTCAATTGCACAACGCGCTCGCCAGTGACAAGGGTTACGTGCGCAGTAGTCTGGCCCAAAACCTGCACCAGGTATTAGACACCAACTTCTCCCACACCAACTTACTAGGGATTCGCTCCGTGCAAGTCTTCGAAATCGGTACAGTGTTTGACAAGACAGCAGACGGCATAAGTGAGCACATATCGCTCGCCATCGGTGTCCGGCAAAAGGGAAATGGCTACACCCCCAAAGACGACGCCCCACTACAAGTAGCGCTAAACGCCGTAGCAACCAGTCTCAATACTCCAATCGATTGGAGTATTACGCAGGGAGTGGCCGAGGCAGACCTGTCAGCGGTGATTGCTATGCTGCCAGAGCCAGCGTCATACACGGCCATGGTTGAGCGCACCACTGCAACGTATACACCCGTCTCACCGTACCCAAGCGTCGCCCGCGACATCGCACTATGGGTGAGTGAAGGGACTAATTCTGATGAAGTAATAAAAGCGCTCCGCGCACCAGCCGGTGACCTTTGCGTCCGCATCGACCTGTTTGATACATTTGAAAAAAACGGACAAACGTCGCTAGCGTTCCGACTGGTTTTTCAGTCGCAAGTAAAAACTCTTACCGATCCTGAGATTGATGCGGTTATGGCAGTAGTGAATACAGCAGTGGTAGAACTGGGTTGGGTAGTGCGCTAACAAAAAACTGTTGGACATCAGATGTCCAACGGTGAGTACTGGTTGAATGGTATAAGGTGACAGTTTTCCACCCAGCACAAGTCGGTTTTAGTGTTATAATAGATGCATTATTTAACTTATTGACTACTCTGCATGGCTGACAAAAAACCCTTAAAGAAAGAAAAAAGTTACGACGCATCGTCTATTTCGGTCCTTGAAGGACTCGATCCAGTGCGAAAGCGTCCTGGTATGTACATCGGGACTACAGGCCTTGATGGATTGCATCACTTGATTACGGAAGTGTTTGACAACTCTCGTGATGAGGCGATGGGTGGGTATGCTGACCGAGTCGAAATCACGCTACTTCCTGACAATTACATTCGAGTCGTTGATAACGGCCGAGGAATCCCGGTTGATAAACACAAACAAAGTGGGTTGTCGGCTCTGGAAACTATCCTCACTATCTTGCACGCTGGTGGAAAGTTTGGTGGTGAAGACTCTGGCTATAAGGTATCAGGTGGACTGCACGGAGTAGGGGTGTCAGTAGTAAATGCGCTATCGACTCATCTGGTAGCGGAAATCCACCGGGACGGTGGGTCATACATCCAGGAGTACAACATCGGGGTACCAAAATACAAGGTAAAAAAAGTGTGCACCAGTTTGGATACCGGCACCGCAATTACCTTCCAAGCTGATCCAAGTATCTTCCCCGAGATAAGGTACGATTATAAGAAAACCGTCAACCACTTGCGTCAGCAGGCGTACTTGGTAAAAGCCATGCGCGTTACCGTTATTGACGCTCGAGAGATTGACGAGATTCTTGGTAAGAAATATCAATGGACAGGGAAGCGATATTTGGCTGATGAGCACCTACCGGTCCCACACGAAACCTTTTACTTTGAGGGTGGTCTACGGTCACTGGTGGCATTCAACAACTCGTATCAAAAACCAGTCCACAAAAATATTTTCTACGTAGAAAAGCACGATGTGACACCGGAAGTAATGGTGGTGGAAATAGCCTTGCAGTACGTTGACGATATTTCACCTCGTATCACCGCGTTTGCGAACAACATCTACAACCCAGAGCACGGAACGCACATCACTGGGTTTAAAACCGCCCTAACTCGAACGCTAAATACCTACGCCAAGAAAGGGAACTTTTTTAGTGTCAAAGAAAAAGACGCTGGGTTCACTGGGGACGATGTGCTTGAAGGTATCACCGCCGTGGTGTCGGTCAAAATGCCTGAAATCCAGTTTGAGGGCCAAACCAAAGCCAAACTCGGATCAGTTGAAGCGCGCGGCGCGGTTGAGAGCGTGTTCTCAGAAGCCTTTGCTGCGTACCTTGAGGAAAACCCCGACGACGCCAAAGCGATGATCAACAAAGTCATCCTCGCGGTCAAAGCCCGCAAGGCAGCCAAAGCCGCCAAGGATTCAGTGTTGCGCAAAGGTGCGCTCGAAGGCATGTCACTGCCAGGGAAACTAGCTGACTGTCAGAGCAAACGAGCCGAAGACTCAGAATTATTTATCGTAGAGGGCGACTCAGCGGGAGGGAGTGCCAAAATGGGCCGCGACCGCAAAACCCAGGCTATCTTGCCGCTGCGCGGCAAGATCCTCAACGTTGAGCGCGCCCGAATCGACAAAATGCTCGCCAGTGAACAAATCAAAAACCTCGTGATAGCACTGGGGACCGCCATCGGGGACGTGTTTGATATCTCTAAACTGCGCTACCACAAGATTATCATTGCGACTGATGCGGACGTCGATGGTTCACACATCCGGACGCTGCTGCTGACCCTATTTTTCCGGTACTTCCGCCCATTGATTGACGAAGGATATGTGTACATCGCGATGCCACCACTGTATAAATTGAAAAAAGGCAAAGAAGTCAAGTACGCTTATACTGAGGATGAAAAAGCCCAAATCATCACCGCTTGGGGCGGGGATGTGGTCGACGTAGACATTGATGTAGAGTCTGAAGACAGGGAAGAGTCAGAAGACACTAGTGCAGCCAAAAAAGGTGTAAAAATCGACCAGCAACGATACAAGGGGCTAGGAGAAATGAACGCGGATGAGCTCGGTGAAACCACGATGAACATCAACAACCGGATCTTGAAACAAGTCACTATCGAAGACGGGATGGCTGCTGACAAGGTATTTGATATTCTGATGGGGACGGACGTACCTTCTAGGAAGAGCTTTATTCAAAATAATGCAAGGACCGCCAACCTAGACATCTAAACAACAATACAAAACCGCCACGACGAGTCGCGGCGGTTTCGTATTGTACCAGTCGGTATTAGCGAGCAAACGATACTCGTTGTGAGAATGAGTCGTTGCCACTGTTGCGGTCAGATGATTCGTCTACCTTGACTACAAACGTGTGTGGGTTGTCACCACCAGCGGGGAAACCGATGGTAAGTACCGCCCGTTCGTTTGGTTTGAGGGCAACTTGGGTTGGGGAATTGTACATACCACCGTTAGGCAATTCCATAGAAAATGTCCACGTGTTTGATGTTTTGGTACCAAAATTCTTGACGGAGAACTGGATAGCACCAGCATTGTCGACACTGACTGGTCCGGATACAAACCGGCTGCCGATGATATCACCCACTGCGATGTAGGCAGTTGCCAAGTCAGTGAACCCATTGGGGTTTGATGTCGGGATGGCGTAGACGAATTCCTGCTCAAACACTGGAGTAACCGGAGTCGGTGCCGCTGGAGTGACTGCAACCGGGGTTTCGACTACTTCAACCACCACCTCTTGAGTAACTGGGTTTACGACAAAACCTTCAATACTATCGTTGACGATAGTCACCACATCTGACCCCATTGTTTGTGGTTTTGTGTCGTTGGTAGCTAGGAACCCAACTCGAAACGCCACATCGGTAAAGCGGCTTTTTTCGGATTCGATAGCGATAGTCAAATCAGCAACGTCTCCGACGTTATAGTTAGTATCACAGGCCAGCTGTCGTTCAGTCGTACCGTCTATTTGGTTTATCGCCACACCGTCGAGACAGTCGTAGGTAAATACGTATGAACCACGGGCGTTTTTGTGGTCCCAATTAATTGTAATTGCTTCACCACTGTTAGCGAGTGAGGTGTTGCTGGTTACAATGATTGGTTGTAGGTTCGCATCTTCGACCATGGTTTCAGACGCTAGGTTCACCCCTTCAGCTAAAGAAGCGAGGGAAGAGAATGCTCCAGGGAATAATTGAACCAGCTGAATAGACAGCCAAGCGAGTAATAGGACGATGCCGACAAATCCAGCAATGGCCAAGGTATTCAAAATTGAACTCTTTTTTTGTGGTGATACGTTATTTGTTTCCATGATGCTTCTATCATAGCACGAATCACATGAATGTCAACAGACACCGCATCGAACCACCCTGTCATACTGCCTGGCCTGAGTGATTCGCTGTTGACAATTGTACCAAACAGTGCTACTGTGTCACAACTTATGCAATTATCTGACATCGTTTCTAACGTCTGGGCCAACCGATTGAAGTTTTTTGGTGTCTTCTTCCTGATATTTACCATGCTGTACGGGGTACTGTTTGTGATTGATTTCCTGCCTGAGGCGCCAACCCATGCGTCTGTGACCCAAGAGGTAACAGCTGTTGCCGAAGCAGTAGCGGTTGCTTCAGTAGTGATCGAAACTCCAGTGGACGCGGTGGATGCCCTGACACCAGATCAACCAATCAGTATCTATATCGAACGCCTCGACAAAACTATCGACGTGCTCAATCCGCAGTCACGCAGTATCGCTGACCTCGACCACGCCCTGTTGTCAGGGGTTGTGCGCCACCCTGACTCCGCTACTCCTAATATAGACGGGACGGTATTGATTCTCGGGCACTCTAGCTACCTACCGAACGTACTGAACCGTAACTTCCAAGCCTTTAATGGTATCCAGAACCTGGAGTGGGGCGATATCATTACGTTAACCTCAGATGATGTCATCTATACGTACCAAGTAGAGCGAGTATACGAAGCCAAAGCCAGTGAGGTCACCGTCCCGATTGCCGGCGATCGCAAGCTACTCACCATAGCAACTTGCGATAGTTTTGGCAGTACTGACGATCGACACATAGTCGAGGCCAAGCAAATCAGCGTAGAAAGGCTGTAAAGTAAGGCTATATTACAAATCGTAGTTGAATACAAAAGAAGCACTTGACAAAAGTGTTTTCTTTTGCTATGATTTTGGCAGTTAAGGAAGAGAACAATTCTCGACCTCCAAGCTCGTTCTTCAAGGAAAGTCCTTACCCGATCCTTGAAACTTTCACACAACACAACAAACCATAGAAAGGTTTTGTCATGCGTATTATCACTTCGCTTATCGTCCTGGTGGCTATTGTCGGGCTCGCCGGGTGCGTTTCCTCGGAACAATCCAATACAGCGACCACGTCGTCTTCGGGCGAACGTTGGACTGGCGTAGTTGCCGTTCAGGAAAGTGCCGAAGTCTGGCGCCTCTACGACAGCACTGCTGGTGATCTCACCAGGTTCGCTCAGCTGCTCGAAGCTGGTCTCGACAACGGGACTGTGCAATCGGCAACTGGTCGGTTTGACTTCATTCCGTACGCGGGCGGCCAGCCAGCCGAGGCACCGTTTACGGTCAACCTGCGGGCAGAACACAACGGAACATGGTATTTCCAGGGTCCGGCTGCTTTCTTCCAGCCCGGTCGAGCAATGTGTGTCCGAGCTGCATCCTGGCCACTGATTGCGACACAGCGTCGCTTTCCAGCCGCTGCTGGCCCGAACACCAACTGCATCGACTTCGGCCCTCAGGCAGCTTTGCCTGGGTTTGCCAACAGCAACCACAACGCGGCTACCATCGTGATGGTGCAGCCCGCAGGATAAGGAATCCAACATGAAACGACGTCACTTTCTTTCGCTGTCTGCAGCAACGCTGTTTGCGTCATCGCTATCCGTGATGGCACAGCAGCGTATCGTTTTCCCAAACGGGGAAGTGATCGGCGGTCAGCTCCACTGGAGCAACGGCGGCGGTGATCCGCTTCGGTTGAGTATGAGCAACGCTCTGGCTCAGCCGCGACTGAATCTGCAACCGGGTCTGCAACAGGCAATCTTGCATAAAATGCGAGAGGCACCGGAAATCATTGATCTTCGGATGTACAACAACCAGGTTCTGCCTGGCGTCATGATGTCCGGCGATGGCTGGTTGGCGGTTAACCCCGTCATTCAAACCAGTCGTTGGCAGCGGCAAAACTTCGCAGCCAGAAGCTGGTTTCTGACTTGGCGTGATGCGTCAGGACAGGTGCAGCGTTGGCAGTTTATCATTGCTGACGTTTGTCGAAATCCAATCTTGATTCCGCGTGGCGGTGCACTTCCGTGCATTTGCAATCCGGTCTTGGATGCTTGTGTGTGAACAACTGTGGTGTGCCTGGCAACTATGCTCTGGCACACCACCTCTAATATTCTTGTGTACATTGGTGTAGGTAAGAATATTAAGAGGTTAACTACTATCATTATGATTTCAATTAAAAATATTTTCACTTTTACTATTTTAGGCTTCTTTGCACTGGTCATTTTTGCGACACCGGTGACTGTCTCAGATTTTACCTTCGACATGGCAACTGTGGCTGCGTGGGGTTCTGGTGGAACGAGTGATGGAGGTTCAGGTGGAGGTTCAGGTGGGGACGGCTGTGGTGGTTGTGGTTCAACTCCAACACCAACTCCAACTCCAACACCAACTCCGCAACCTCCGCAAAATGATCCAAAGTGTGAAGATTCAGCGGCTAACAACACGGGCGGTAATCTACCGTGTACCTATCCGGCACCTACACCAACCTGTGAATCATTTGCAATTACGCAAACCAATGTAGCTCCAGGAGCAAATCTTACTTTCAACTGGCAAACATCGAACGCCACCAATGTTTCAATCAACGGTATTGGCCCAGTAGCAGTTGACGGGGTGAACCAAACCTTCACCGCTCCAAATACTGATGGTACCTACACCTACCGACTGACGTTTGACGGCAAAACTAATGCTTCATGTGTTGACACTGTGATTGTGAAGACGACGGTCGTACAACCACCTACACCACTATGTTTGAGCTTCACTGGTAGCAAAACAACCATCACCCGAGGTGAAAGTCTCACGCTCAACTGGAATACAGCAAATGCTACCCAGATTCTCATCAACAACGCAGTTGGCGATGTTACTGACGTCGTGAGTAAAAGTAAAGAAGTATCACCTCTGGCTGACACGACCTACAATCTGACGGTGATTGGTGCGGCTGGTACTACACCTGATCGAACTTGTAACGTTCCGGTGATTGTAACCACACCACCGACTCCAACTACTCCAGCTATTGACATCGTCAAGCGTGACGCCATCGACAAAAACGACACTCAGACCGTAGCGGTTGGAGGAACTGCTCAGTTTGAAATCGTCGTGACCAACACTGGTAACGAAAACCTGGTCAACGTTGTTGTGACTGACCCGCTTGAGCCAGCTTGTAACCGAACTATCGGTGCGCTCGCTATCGGTGCTTCAGAGACTTACACCTGTAACTCAACCAACGTCCGAGCAGCCTTTATCAACATTGCTAACGTCACTGGTACATCAGCCGTCGATGCAGAAGTCGTGACTGATACTGACCCAACAAACGTCTTGATCACCAGTACGGCCGTGTTTACCTGTGCAAACAACGTGACGTTTAACGCGTCTGATACCTCTATCTCTCGTGGACAAAGTACGACTTTGAACTGGAGTACTACTAACGTTGACTCACTGACTATCACTGGCCTCAACACCACTGCGCTGTCAGGTAACCAAACTGTTGCACCGTCAAATGACACTACCTACACCCTGAACGCAACTCAAAGTGGTACAACTATCGCGTGTCCACTCAGTATCAACGTATCAACCGGTGGCGGAGGAGGCGGTGGCGGTGGAAGTTCCACTCCACGTTGTGAGCTAGAAATCTCTGACAAAAACATCACCCTGGGAGAAGAAATCACCGTTAAGTGGGAGACAAGTAACGCAACTGAAGTCACCCTCAAAGATGACCGCGGCCGAGTACTATTTACCACTGGCGAGTTCCTCAACCGAGACAAGCAGCAGTACTTCGACCACTCAATCAAATTTAAACCAACTCGAAACACTACCTACACCCTAGTAGCAGAACGAGGTTCACGTGACCGAGAATGTACCGTGAGTGTCAAGCTAGACGATACCATCGTCCTACTGCAAGTTCGTGACCAAGCGCCGCTCGTGTCAGGTATCTCACTAACGCAAGTGCCATACACTGGATTTGAAGCGGGGCCAGTCATGACCATTATGTTCTACATGCTGCTCGTGACCTGGGCTCTCTACATCACGTACGTACTCGTGATTCCCAAGACTCAGCTCGCAGTCGTAACGTCAAACACCCCAGCAACGCGGTCAAATGTTGACCTAATGGTAGCTGCTGAACAAGTGCGACCAGATGTGTTCGCTGCGATGGCGGCGCCAACTATGGCGACTGTCCCAGCCAACCTACCAGTTGCAATGCCAGTAGTGGCCGAAGTAGTCGACACCAACACCATCGAAAACCAAGCCCACGCTTTGCACGCCTTGATTTCAAGTGACGCGGTACGAACCATCTCTGGTATGACAAATGAGGAAAACCAAAGTGACGTTGTAGCTAAAATCGTTGCGGACGCCAAAGGAGCGTTTCCACTAGAAGACGGTTGGGTGGTAATCAACCAATCACGACTAATGGAAATCATCGACACTACTACTCCAGTTGCGATGTCAGCTGCACCAACTGGTGCTGGGTCACTAGCGGAAGCTATCGTGACCGGCAACATCGTAGCGGCGTACCAGATGATTGGAACTCGACCAATGGTTGCCCTCGCTGACGCCGCGGCTGATCTAGACGCACTCTACCGCATCCGAAAAGGCGCAGACGCACAGGTGTCTGACCTGCTCGAAAGTGAGACAGCTAACCTAGCAGACGAGCAAATCGCCGACATGATTGCTGCGCTCACTGGTGCCCTCGACGGAACCTATTCCGACGAAGCAGCAGCGGTTAAAATGGCTATCATGAAAGCCGTTAAGGTAGCCGCGTAGTAGACGCACGCGACCCAACCACAAACCGGTCGGCGCTCATTTGAGCGCCGACCGGTTTGTTTGTGCTTGATGTGCTACCTCTCCGCCTTCTTATACGCTCGCTTCGGACTGTAATTTCACCAGTAGGTCAGTCACACTCATCGCGACCGACTCGCCCGTATCGCGCGACTCGACCGTCACGGTGTTGTTGGCGATATCGGTGTCACCGATAATCAGGAAGTAGGGAAGTCGATCCTTTTTCGCGTTGCGGACTTTTTTCCCCATCGAGTCATTGTGAGTATCGATGGTTGCTCTAAAGCCTGCGGTTTTAAGTTGGTCATACACATGTAGCGCGTATTGATTGTGTACTTCAGCCACGGGGATCACGGCGATTTGCTCGGGCGAAAGCCAGAGCGGAAAATTACCCGCAAAGTGCTCAATCATAATTGCCATAAACCGCTCGAGTGAACCCGCGATTGCCCGGTGAATCATAACTGGCGTTTGTTTGTTGCCTTCATGGTCGATATACTCCAATCCAAATCGTTCAGGCATGACAAAGTCGAGTTGAGCCGTGGCGAGCTGTCGCTCACGCCCAATCGCGTCAAAGAACATAAAGTCCAGCTTAGGTCCATAAAACGCCGCTTCGCCTTCGACTCGTTTGTACGGTAGTTCCAGCCGCTTAGCCACGTCTTCGAGCATCGTCTCGGCCTTCGTCCAGTTGTCTTTGTCTCCTAGGTACTGGTCCGGATCATGAGGGTCGCTCACTGAGAGGGATACCCAGAATTTCCCCTCCTCGTACATCCCTAAGGTCTGGTAGAACTCCTTGATCACGAGCACAATAGCTTCAACCTCTTGATCAATCTGATTAAAAGTACAAAACGCGTGGCCGTCGTCTTGGGTGATACTGCGCACGCGCCCCAGGCCGATGAGTTCACCTGCTTGCTCGTCGCGATATACCATAGTGGTCTCAGCGTAGCGGATGGGTAGTTCTTTATAGGTTCGTGGCTTGCTGGCAAAGATTTGGGTGTGGTGCGGGCAGTTCATTGGCTTCATGACAAACTCTGTGTCACTTTTTCCAGTCACTTTGAATAGCTCGTCGCCAAATTTTTCCCAGTGGCCTGACTTTTTATACAGGTCACTTTTGGTGATGTGGGGAATAGTGACTTTTTGGTAGCCGTACTTTGATTGGATGTCCGAGATTTTATCGACAACCAAGTCCCGCATCATCGTACCTTTGGGGGTAAATAGCGGTAGCCCCGCTCCGACTAGTTCAGAGAACGTAAAGAGATCAAGCTCCTTACCGATTTTGCGATGGTCGCGTTTTTTGGCTTCGGCTAACTGGGTTTCGTAGGCAACCAGATCTTCCTTGGTATTGAACGCTAGTCCGTAAATCCGCGTCAACATCGGGTTTTTCTCATCACCTCGCCAGTACGCCCCAGCGATTTTGTCGAGTTTGAACGCGTCCATTGCCAGGTCAGCCTTAGGGTTGTCTACGTGCCCACCACGACACAGGTCGGTAAAATCACCGCATGTGTACAACGAAATTGCTTCACCCTTCGCTTCGATTTCATCAATCAATTCTAATTTGAACTGGTTACCAACGAACCGTTCACGTGCTACGGCAGCTGTCACTTCCTCGTTGGTGAACTCTGTCCATTTATTCACCAATTTCTTCATCCCTTTCTGGATAGATTTCAAATCTTCTTCCTTGGGAGATTCTCCCGTAGAAAAATCTATATCATAGTAAAACCCGTTATCAATCGCTGGACCAAGGGTCAGTTTGGCGTGTGGATATTGCTCCACCACCGCAGCTGCGAGCAGGTGAGCCAGAGTGTGTCGTTTGTGTTCAAGTTGTTGTTCCATAATGTGTACGTAAGTTATTAAAAAATCGCCCAAGTGAATACGTGAAAAATCACCTACTCACTCGGACGATCTTGCTCGCGGTTCCACCGAGTTTCTGCGTTGGTATGCCAAGCAGCTCTCCATTAAACAGATTAGATGGTATCCCATACATCTCCCCGGGGCTACCCTAGGGAAAACTGTGTCGGCGGTTGGTAAGCGCCACAATCTCTGTGTATGTATCGTACAGCGCACGCTCTAATTTGGCAAACAAAAACCGCGCCGTAGATACGGCGCGGATTCGAACATTTACACCATACTAAGTTCGACCCAGCCACAGAAAGCTCGGAAGTCGGATCTCTTTGATCCAGCAGAAATACCTTTTGTAAAACATAGCTCGATTTGACCTGTACCTAAATCAAAACTTGATCTGATAAAGTCATGTTTGAGAACGGTTAAAGCCATCACTTCAATTTTTTTTTGCTGAAACTGAAGTTTTGCAACCTCCGAGTTTATCGGTTTTCGAATATTTCCGTTTGCTTCTCGAATTCCAACGTGGTACCAAACTGCACCGGAATCTTTTGGCTGGCAGAAAAAATAAAGACCAAGTTGCATGTTGTCCTCCTGTAGGTTGCGTACTTGCAATTGCGAGTACGAGTTTTTCTTTGCAAACGCAAGCAGCTTATTGAGCCTTGACCTGTACAAGCCCCAAAAATCTCGTATACTATAATCATTATGACTACAGCCCAAGCATTGCGAAAAATAGACAAACTCGAGCGAGAACTCGCGGCTGTTAAGGCGGAATTCCTGGCTGATATTCCGTATGATGATGAGTTGTCAGATGAGTTTCAAAAAAAGCTTGATCGAATTGCTAAAGAGCCGGCCATGGCGACGTACGCTGGTCCTGGCAGTTTAGAGAAATTGATTGCTGAGCATGCAAGTTAGGCTGGCAAAAGAATTTCTAAAAAGTGTCAAGCGGCTACCGATATCGGTGCGCAGTAAAACTGAGGTGCAGATTATTTTGTTGAGCATTGACCAAGAGCATCCTTATTTACATACGAAAAAGTTGCAAGGTAAGCCATCTCGTCATTCGTGTCGGGTAGGGAGAGAATATCGCATTTTGTTTGAAATACACGACACGTATATCTATTGTCTCTATGTTGCTCACCGCAAAGATATCTACAAGAAGCTACGTTAATTGATACTGGTTGCTGCTGGAGGTCCATCCAACAGTTTCATCTTGTCGACCAGAATACTTGGTTCGTCGTTGCGGATATTGAGTTTGCCTTTGATGGCGACACAGGTACCAGGGACGAGTAAGTTGCGGTACGTCTCAAAGCACTCAGGGAAGGTGACTAGTTCCATTGATTCGTCTTTGGAGACCAGCTGCACGAAAGCCATTTTGTCGCCTTTTTTGGTGATCAACTCGCGGACGGTTTCAATCATGCCGGCGGTCACCACCGGGACGCCTTGGCGACCATCGCTCTTGACGATTGCTAGTGGGGTACGTTTTTTGACTTCTTCTACAAACTGATCAAGTGGGTGGCCTGATACGTAGATACCAAGTAAATCTTTTTCCCAGATTAGTTTCTGTTCCTGACTAATTGTATCGGTTGGATACAGCGTCAATCCACCGACTTCCTCTATGCCGCCAAACAACGAATCTTGGTTGGCGGCTTTACCGGCCACTTGTTCGCGGTTGTATGACAATAGAACTTCAAGGTTGCCATACAGATGACTGCGCTGCTCAAACCGGTCAAACGCGCCGGTGCAGATCAGCGCCTCAAGGGATTTTTTGTTTAGCCCGCGATCATGGATGCGGGTGAGGAAATCTTGCATCGATTCAAACGTACCGTTTGATTTACGTTCGTCAATGATGATCTCCGCAATCCCAGCGCCAAAGTTTTTGATAGTAGTTAATCCAAATCGGATAGTCTGCGTGCCAGGTACAACCGAGAAATCAGCAAATGACTCGTTGATATCAGGTGGCAAAACGTCAATTCCCATACGCTCGCACTCATGAATGGTGGCGTAGATGCGCTCGGTGTCACCACTATCAGCGGTTAATACCGCCGACATATACTCAACTGGAAAGTTGGCTTTCATGTATGCGGTCTGGTAGGCGACGCGGCCGTATGATGCGGCGTGGGCTTTGTTAAACCCGTAGGCGGCAAACGGCTCGATCAGCGCCCAGAGCTGTTCGGCTTTTTGCGCGGTCATACCGTTGTCGATGAGTCCTTGGAACAGCTTGTCTTTCTCGGCGGCCATAACTTCGGGAATTTTCTTCCCCATCGCTTTGCGGAGTTTGTCAGCCTCGAGCCAGCTGTACCCAGCGAGTTTGATTGAGGTCATCATGACATCATCCTGGTAGGTGATTACGCCGTACGACCGGTCAAGAATGTCTTCGAGGCGCGGGTCGAGAAATGTCACCAGACTAGGGTTATGCTTCCGCTCGATGTACTGCGGAATCATTTCCATTGGGCCGGGGCGATAGAGCGCTACCATCGCGTTGATGTCGTGGATGGTTGAGGGTTTGAGTTGCTTGAGGAACGACGTCATCCCCGTTCCGTTGAGCTGGAACAGACCCATCGTCTCGCCGCGGGCGAGCATTTCAAACGTGAGGGTGTCATCAAGCGGAATGTTTTCGATGTCGACGTCCACATTGCGGATTTTCTTCACGCGCTTGACCGCATCGGCCAAGATAGCCAGGTTTTTGATTCCCAGGAAGTCGAATTTAAGCAGACCAACGCCGTCTTCACCCACGCTGTGCATCTCGTACTGGGTGACAAATTTACCAGTTTTCGAGTCGGGTTGGATGGGGACGTATTGGTTGAGCGGGACGGGCGAAATAACCACCCCGGCGGCGTGCACGCCGATGTGTCTGACGCGTCCCTCGATTTGTTTGGCGAGGTCGATGACTTCACGGCTCTCGGCGTCTTTTTTATACAGCTCCGCCAGTTCTTTCTCCTCGACCAGCGCCCGGTCGATAGTCATTGGGAACCCTTGAGCACCCAGTGGAATCAGTTTTGAGATGCGGTCGCCGGTACTGTAGGCGTGCCCGAGCGCTCTCGCTACGTCACGCACGGCGGCTTTGGCAGCCATGGTTCCAAACGTTCCAATCTGTGCCACTTTATCTTCACCATACTTCTGCTTGGCGTATTCGATGATTTCATCCCGCCGGTTATCGGCAAAATCCATATCAATATCAGGCGCTGATGGTCGCTCGGGGTTGAGGAATCGCTCAAAGGGGAGTTTGTACTCGAGTGGGTCTACGTTGGTGATCCCGAGCACGTAGGTTGTGAGTGACCCAGCGACCGACCCACGAATAGTGGTGAGGATGCCACGCGCGCGGGCTTCCCGCAGCAAGTCACCTACCACCAAGAAATACTTGGCGTAGCCTTTCATTTTGATAACCTCGAGCTCGTAGTCGAGGCGAGTCTTTACCTCGGCGTCAGCAATGTCCATGCCACGCCAGGTCACGCCTTCATACGCCGTGATCTGCAGTTCATCATCTGGCTCCCGTCCACTCTCGATGATGTAGTCGGGGAACACCCAGGCGTCTTGCCCCAGGGTGATTTCGACATTGCATTGCTCAGCGATTTTGACCGTATTGGCGAGTGCCTCGGGAGTATCTGCAAACCACTCTTTCATCTGGGCCTGGGTGGTAAAGGCAAAATTCTCCGCGCCGTCGTGGTTTGACGCGGTATCAACCACGCCACCACTTTGGATTTTGATCATGGTCTCGCGGGCCAGGTGGTCTTCTGGCTTCATATAATAGACGTCGTGCGCAGCCACCAGCGGCGTGTTGGTTGCTTTGGCTAGCGCTTTGATTTTGTCCTGGTTCTCGCTATGGCCAAATATCTCGGGGTGGTGTGTAATCTCGAGGTAGCAGTCATCGCCAAAAGTACTCTTGTACCAGTCGAGCCTCTCCGCTGCCCGCTCGGGTAGGCTGTCTTTGAGCGCCTGGGCAACTTCACCCGCAAACGACGGGATGATACAAATCAGGTCTGCTTTATTTTGCGCGAGCAACTCGTCATCAATCCGGCCTTTGTAGTAGAACCCTTCGGTGTTTGATTTGGTGACCAACTCAATCAGGTTCTGGTATCCCTTAAATGTCTTGGCGAGTAGCACTAGTCTCGACCGCGGGCGGTCAGTCGGGTTTTCTTTATCAAACCGCGTGCGCGGTGCAAGGTACGCATCGAGACCAATGATGGGTTTGATCCCGCTGTACCCACATTGCTGGTAGAAATCAATCACCCCGTACATCGCCCCCGCATCAGTAATAGCCATCGCCGCTTGACCGTCGGCCACCACGGCCGCCACTAATTCTTTGGGTGTTGGTACCGCTTGCAATAGGGAATACATCGAGTGCGTGTGCAGGTGCACAAACTCAGTTGGTAGGGGAGAAGACTTGGGCGTTTCTGACATATTGGGTAGTATAGCAAAATGAAATACATCGTGGGTGTGGATGAAGCGGGCCGGGGGCCACTGGCGGGACCAGTAACCGTGGGATTGGTCAAAATTCCAGCTGATTTTGATTGGGCGCTCGTGCCTGGGGTGCGGGATTCTAAGAAAATCAGCGAGAAGAAACGGGAGGTTATTTATAAACTAGTGCTGGAGTTATACGTGGCAAAGAAGCTGTCGTACGTGGTCAAGTCAGTGTCGGCGGCTTCGATTGATAGTAAAGGGATTGCGCCGGCGATACGGCGGGCGATTGCAGCGGGAATGAGTGATCTAGAGTGTGACCCGGCTGATACGTTTATCAAACTCGACGGGTCGCTGCGCGCACCAGCAGAGTTTACCCAGGAAACCATCATCAAAGGCGACGACAAAGAGCAGGTGATTGGCCTCGCGTCCATCATGGCCAAAGTCACCCGCGATCGATACATGGTGCAGCAGGACGCTCAGTACCCCAAATACGGCTTTGCCGCTCACAAAGGCTACGGCACTAAGTCACACATGGCTGCGATAGCGAGCCACGGCTTCACACCTATCCACCGCCGCAGCTATTGCAAAAACATCCAATTGTTGTAGAATGATTTTAAGTCAAAAAGGAGAGGAAAATTGAGCAAAAGCAAAGTTAAGAAAATGTCCCATGGGTGCCGCCACTGCCCTGAGCGTGAAGATGAGCGCTGCCCACATGGAGGCAATGTGTACAACGGTGTGAAAAAGTGGATTGACTGCCAAAGAAAACCGGCAGTTATAGCTGCAGAACCATTCCTTGGGAAACCTAAGACTTCACAAGAGTTGGTGGTAGAAGCCAGAGCAGCAAGAAAGACGCAGGTCAAGTAAAACAAAGACCCGATCTTCGAAGGCGGGTCTCAGTACTTTAATTTGGCCAGCATGGCTACCGGCCGATACACAACATGATTGTGTATCGGTTTTTTTATACTGAGTAGTACTTTAGAGCATTCCAGGAATCGCCGGCGGGCTAGAGCCGCCGATTCGGAGTTAAATTCAAAACAATCGCTATGCTCATTTTTTCATTTTTCCTTGCCTTTTTCACACAATTTGCTATAGTTCTGGCCACTAATACAAATATCTATGGTAGTACGAATGCGACATACGCGGGCTCACACCGCAAACAGACGATCTCATCACGCGCTTGAAGCGCCGACGCTAGCGACCTGCGCTAACTGCGGATCACATCACCGACCACATCACATGTGTCAGGCTTGTGGATTCTACAAAGGCCGCTTGGTGATTGATATGCAAGCCAAAACCGAAGCCCGAACGGCCCGGATAACTGCTAAAAAGGAAGCTATCAAAGGACAGCAAGCCACTGAGGAAGTAGAAAATGTCGCCGACGCGGCTCCAGGAACCGGTTCAGAAGTAACGCCAGACCAAATCCCTGCTGGCAAAGGGGCAGCCATCGCCGCTCCAGAGATGGCCAAAGAAAAGCACTCAACTCCGCGCAAAGAACAGGCCGCTTAATCCCCATCAGTACCGCTGCTTGCGGTACTTTTGTTCCGTATCCCTGGTATACTAGTAAGCAGTAATAGTTTAGTACATTTTAAGTCATGGCCAATCGACACTTATCGCGCAGCATTGTTCTCCAGTCACTCTTTGAGTGGGATTTGAACGGATTAGAAAAACGGGCCGTGCACGATGTACTCGAGCGCAACGTAGCTGAATTTGCACCAAACAAAACCGACACGCCATTTATGACCAAGCTGCTCGACGGCGTGATGGGCAAACAAACCGAGATAGACCTCGTTATCGAAAAAGCTGCCCCTGAGTGGCCGATTGATCGCATCTCACCAGTTGATCGCAACATTTTACGTTTGGGTTTATTTGAACTCCTATTCGCCGACCGGTCAGAAGTCCCGGCCAAGGTTGCCATTAACGAAGCTATCGAGCTCGCCAAACAGTTTGGCGGCGACAACAGTAGTCGGTTTGTCAACGGTGTACTCGGAGCAGTGTACAAAGAAATCGGTGAACCAGGTAAAGACGAGCAGGGCAATAAACGTAAAAAACAAGTGTCTTTTGAAGACATGCCCATCCAGCGTTTGTCAGGTGCGGTGGTGTACGCCGAGCACGAAGGCCAGATGTACCTAGCGCTAGTACACGACATATTTGGACACTGGACCCTCAGTAAGGGTAAAATCGAAGCGGGAGAAACTGTCGAAGACGGTGCTAAGCGTGAGCTCAAAGAAGAGATCGGCCTAGACATCACTATCGAAGCTGAGCTCGGCAACAACGAATACGTTGCCAGTAACCCAGAGTTGGGCAAAGTCCGCAAACAAGTCCACTACTACCTCGCGCAGGCAGAGTACACCGAACTAGTCCTCGAGCAAAAAGGCGGTCTCGACGACGCCAAATGGTTCAAAGTAGCCGAAATCCTCGATCTTAATTTCTACGAAGACATTTTACCGATTGTCACCAAAGCCATCACTATGCTAGTTGGCAGGAGTGGTAAATAATGCTATCTTCCAACTACCTATCGTTATCCAGTTATGGCCGAGTACGAACCAAATCCAGATTTACAAAAATTACAGACTATCATTGGGGCCCAATTCTTGGACCTCGATTTGTTGCGCTCAGCCATCACGCACCGGTCATATTTGAATGAGCACAAAGAAGCAACTTGGGATCACAACGAACGCCTCGAGTTTCTGGGGGATGCTGTGCTCGAACTAGTGGTGACTGATTTTCTTTACAAAAAGTACCCCGAAAAACCAGAAGGCGAACTCACCGCCGTGCGGGCGGCGCTCGTGAACACCGTCTCGCTCTCAGCGGCGTCGGAAAAACTGGGGGTCAATGAGTTTTTGCTGATGAGCAAAGGCGAGGCTAAAGACGTCGGTCGGGCCCGGCAGTACATCCTCGCAAATATATTTGAAGCGTGTATCGGTGCGTTGTACATGGATCAGGGCTACGACGTGGCGCAGACATTTATCGCCACCAACCTGTTCCCTAAAACCGATGAGATTGTCAACAAACGCCTCTGGCAAGACGCCAAAAGCCGGTTCCAAGAACTGGGTCAAGAGCACCACAGCGTGACGCCAACCTACGAAACCGTCGCCCAGGAAGGACCCGATCACGACCGCGTGTTTACCGTCGGGGTGTTCCTGCGCAAAGAACAAATCGCCGTCGGAACCGGCCGCTCCAAACAAGAAGCCGAGCAGGCTGCTGCCGAAGCCGCGATGAAACAGAAAGGTTGGGACAACTAGCGTGCTAGAATAATTGCATGCAATCAGCTCGTCAAGGATTCACACTCATCGAAATACTGGTGGTCATTTCGCTTATTGGGATTCTAGCCTCGATAGTCGTTTTTTCAGGAAGTGAAGCCCGACAGGGGGCTGCTCTCACCAAAGAAGCAGCGACCCTAGAGCAGTTGAACCTGGCGATGAAATTGTACCGAGAAACCACGGGGCACTATCCGCCTAGTGTAGACAACTGTTCGATATGTAGGCTGCGCCCTGGTAGTAGTTATAACTATCCCCAAGCGCAAACTCGTTGGCAGTCGGTAGTCGCAGCACTCGCGCCAGACTATATTGGTAGCTCGATTAGTGCCGATGCCTGGGGCAACCCCTATGCGTACGATAACAATTATCGGTTTGCCAACTCTAGTTTATACACCATTCTATGCAGTATGGGGCCAGATGGTGTGCTGCAGACGTTTTTGCCGGCTAATCAATCTGACTACGTGTTGACTCAGCCCGATCCACCGGTGCGGGGTGATGATATTTGTTTATTTATATTATAATTATTATATGTTACGGGTGCCAATCAATCGGTTGTCTGGATTCACCTTATTGGAGGTGATGGTGACAGTGACTATCGTTGCTATTTTGACAACGGTGGTAGTTACTAGTTTTGGCACGGCCCGAGAACAGGCCCGTGATGCGCAGCGAAAAACTGATTTGCGTACTGTCGAGGCTGCGCTAGCGTTATATAAGAACAAGTACGGCAGGTACCCGGCGGCCTGCAATGGCCCGACTACAGGTAGCACACCAGAATTTTCAGGACAGGTCGGAACCGCCCATGTCTGCCCCTTAGACAGTGTTCAATATATCGTTGGACTGGCACCAGAATTTATGCCAAAACTGCCGGTTGACTTGAAATTAAACGGGGATGATTCAGGGTTTGTGTATGCAGTAAATACTGAAGGATCGGTCTACAAATTTATGGCCCTCAATACGGTCGAAACTGAGGTAGTGGGGCTAGGGGACGAATTCTCGCGCTGTGACCCTAGTTGGCTCTTAGGTACTGGTTCGACGTCTTACCAAGACCCTGGGCTCTGTCGACGCACACCAACTGCCGCGGGAGGTGCAGGGTCTAATCCAACTGTAGTCTGTGCCAATGCTATACGCTACGAAACATCATATGCTGTTTCAGCAGGCTTTTCTTCAGACAGTCGCGGGTCGACTAATCCAGATCGCGGTCAGGAATATGATACAGAGATTATCCGCTGTGGCTAAGGGATAACTGACGTCGTCCAACTTGATTTCAGTGGTAGTATCTATATATTATGTTTGCCCGTCGCGGATTTACCCTCATTGAAGTCCTAGTGACTATTTCCATCATTGCTATTTTGGCGAGTATTATTTACGTGAGTTTTGGAGAAGCCAGAGAAAACGCCCGCAACAAAGCTTTGACAGTTGAGCTAAAAGAGGTGCAGCTAGCACTCGAGACATACCGCGCGCAAAAAGGTTTTTTCCCGCTACCAGCTGCACCCTGTCAGGTGACAGGGGCTGGCGAACTGTATGCTACTGACAACTGCAGTACTCCCTACATTTCAAACCTGATGCCAGAATTTATTTCGACTTTGCCTAGTAGTGCTGATTCCGGTAACGATAATTGTGCCATCGAGTATCGCACCGACACAATTGGGAGTTGGTTTAAATTAACCGCGATCAACTGCCTGTCTGGTGTCGATGCGACCACCGGTGCAGGTCCAAACAAACCGCTTGCTCGATGTTCCAATATATGTAGTCCAGTTGGTAGGTGTAATCCAGTAACCACGACTTATTACGAGTCGGTCGCGGTATATAGTCTGGGCGGTCAGTGCCAATAACTTATGTACCTCAAAGAACTCACCATCAATGGCTTCAAATCCTTCGCTAAAAAAAGTGAGTTGGAGTTTTCGGCACCGATTACGGCTATCGTTGGTCCCAACGGTTCTGGTAAAAGCAATGTTGCGGAAGCGTTTCGATTTGTCCTTGGAGAGCAGTCGGTCAAATCATTGCGCGGTAAACGCGGTGAGGACCTCATTTGGGGCGGTAGCGAGAGTTCAGCCCGCGGTAACCGGGCGAGTGTGGAGGTAGTGTTTGACAATACCGCCCGGACGTTTGCGCTGGATTACGATCAGATCACTATTGAACGGATTGTGCATCGTGACGGGCAGAACGAATATAAACTTAACGGCACAGCCGTTCGACTCAAAGACATCCACGAATTACTAGCCGAGGCTCACATCGGATCGACTGGTCATCACATCATCTCCCAAGGTGAAGCTGATCGGGTTATTACTGCTAGCGCTCGAGAACGGCGCGAAATGATCGAAGACGCCCTTGGCCTCAAGGTCTACCAGATCAAAAAAGCTGACGCTACCCGCAAACTAAACAAAACCCTCGAAAACATCACCCAGGTAGCCTCGCTGCGCCGAGAAGCGGCACCACATTTAAAATATTTAAAAAAGCAGGTCGAGCGAGCCGAACGGTCATTAGCTGTCCAAACCGAACTCAAAACCGTCTACGCTGAATACCTCAAACGTGAAGATTTATATCTAGCGTACCGCTACGACACCATCATGCAAGATCAGATTGCGCCCACAGCCGAGCTCGCCACCCTGACAACAAGTATTGCAACGCTCAAACAGCAACTCGATACCATGAATATAACACCCGACACGAGCGCGCGTGACGCAGCCGACCAAGCGCTCCAGCAGGCACGTACTGCCAGGGTAGACGCAGAGCGTACACTCAGCACCATCAAAGGTCAGATAGCGCTCCTGGAGCGTCGGATTACGCAAGCAGCGGTCCTTGCTAGTGCACCCGCCCCACAGTTGATTCCGCGCGCCAAACTACAGAGTTTGATCACGGCCATCACTGCCTCAGCCGAAAAAGCGCTTACCCGTCAAGACGCCAGCACTATCGAACGCGCGCTGCGTGACGTCATTAGTCAGCTGACCCAGTTCATCGACCGCCAAGAGGTAGTCAAGGTAGACGCCACCCTCGCTGATAAAGCCGAACTAGAGACTGTGGAGCAACAACTAGCTCCAGCTGAGCAAGCCCTGCAGGTGCTGCAAGAAAAAGAAGATCAGGCCCTAGCAGCTCTGACAACCACACGGCAAGAGTTGGAACATACCTCTAGCCAGCAACACGAATCAGAACGGACGATGTTTACCCAGCTTGGGCGTGAGCGAGAGTTGCGTCAGCGGGTCACCATCATGCAAACGGAACTACAAGTGATTGAGCGAGATCGAGGTGAGTTCAAACGCGAGCTGCAAGAGGCGGTGGCGCTCCTCGGGCGGGCCGCGTCTGACTACCTATCGCATAACCTGGTTACTACTAAGGGGGACACCATTCCTGATACCGAAGTATATACCGAAGACCGACAGCAGCAACGGGAGCGCCGGCGCGACCTCGAACGGCTCAAAATCCGCCTTGAGGAATTAGGGATTGGTGCGACCAATGAGTTGCAAAAAGAATACAAAGACGCCCAGGAACGCGATGAATTCCTGGCCAAAGAAACTGCCGACCTCGAATCATCAGTCGAGAACCTCAACTCACTGGTGGCCAACATGGATGCGCAGTTACACGAGCAATTTATTATCGGAATTGAGAAAATCGCCACTGAGTTTAACCGGTTTTTTACCCTGATGTTTGGCGGCGGGGAAGCCAAGCTAGAACGAGTAAAACTCAAACACAACCAAGACGACGAAGCTGAGGACACCGAGCGGTTGTTGATTGAAGAAGGGGTGGAGTTACATGTCGCACTACCTAACAAACGAGTGAAGGGTCTACAGATGCTCTCCGGCGGAGAGCGGGCACTGACCTCGATTGCGCTGATATTTGCCATGAGCCAAGTCAACCCACCACCATTTATCATCCTCGACGAGACCGACGCGGCGCTCGACGAAGCCAACAGTCGTCGCTACGGTGACATGATTCAAGCCTTAGCCCAGAAGTCGCAATTGGTCCTGATCACCCACAACCGAGAAACCATGAGCCGAGCCGGCATCCTCTATGGCATCACCATGGCAGGAGATGGTATATCAAAAGTCCTGTCAGTCAAGTTCGACGAAGCCGCAGTGAACGCCAAGTAATACCAAGCCCACAAAACCGTTTACCCGCACAATGGCGTCATTGTGCGGGTAAACACTTCATTTGGAGGGTGTGGGAGGGGTTTAGCAACCGGGTAATCTGGGTGAGGGTATTGCAATAGTCAGGCGAGCTTTCCGGGGATACCCTCGATTCGTACCTCCCTCCGCGGGCAAACCAAACACTCGCAGTGGTAGCGCGCTCGTCAGACGGTCCGATAGTCCCCTCGACACGTTGGTCAGTAAAACAAAGCCACCAATAAACCCATCAAAATACTCCAATCGATTGGAGTATTTTTTACTAATTTGGTGGGTGGAATCGGGTGTGGTGGCGGGTCGCTTGGGTTTGGTGTTGCAATAGTCAGGCGAGCTTTCCGGGGATACCCTCGATTCGTACCTCCCTCCGCGGGCAAACCAAACACTCGCTGCGGTAGAGCACACGTCAGACGGTCCAATAGTCCGCTCGATACGTTGGTCAGTAACACAAAGCCACCAATAAACCCATCAAAATACTCCAATCGATTGGAGTATTTTTTACTAATTTGGTGGGTGGAATCGGGTGTGGTGGTGGGTCGCTTGGGTTTGGTGTTGTAATAGTTAGGCGAGCTTTTCGGGGATACACTCGATTCGCGTCCGCTCGCTGAGTTCATCGCTCAAACACTCGCTGTGGTGGAGCACTCGTCAGGTGGTCCGATAGTATCCCTTGATACGTTGGTCAGTTAAAGACCAATCATGCAATACCGTGCGTTAGTACCACTACCGCGGTTGTTTGGCGTGTGCACTCAGCGACGCCAGGAGTCGAGTGTACCGACGAAAAGACCGTCGTGCTATTTCTAACAAAACTCTGAAAACGTTCCGCTATTCCTCTCCAGCAGTTCCCGGTCATTACTCCACTATCTCAAAATCGAGTTGTCGTTCTTCAGCGTCGGCTCGCACTAGTTTTACTCTCACCTCATCTCCTAGACGGTACACCTTACCGGTCTTTTGACCTTTGATGCGGTATTTTTTAGCTTCGTGCTCGTAGAAGTCACCCTTGAGGCTGGATAGTTTGACCATGCCTTCGCAGAGCGCTTCTTGTTCTTGCACGTAGATACCCCAGTCGGCTACACCGGTAATGATGCCGGCGAACTCGTCACCGATTTTGTTCATCATGTATTCAACTTGTTTGAATTTGATAGAGTCGCGCTCGGCTTTGGTGGCTTCACCTTCTTTGTTGGAAGCGTGGACACAGGTAATCTCCAGTGCGCCGGTTTCTTTTGGTCCAACCGTCACACTATCGAGATGCTTTCGCAGTAATCGATGGGCGAGTAGGTCGGGGTAGCGGCGGATAGGTGAGGTGAAGTGGGAGTAGTATTTAAACGCGAGCCCAAAGTGCCCGATGTTTTTAGTGCTGTAGATGGCTTTGGCCATACTGCGGATGGCGGCGGTTTTGATGAGGTTTTCCTCTGGCTTACCTTCAACTGAATGCATTAATCCGTTGAGAGCTTTGGCACCAACTGTACCTTTTTCGGTTTCGAATTCGTGACCAAGCGCGTGCGCAAATATTGCCAGTTCCTCGATTCTGTCAGGGTTTGGCTGGTCATGGATTCGGTATACAAACGCTAGTTCGGTGTTACGTTTTTTAGCTTCATCATTTACATGTTTTGAAACTTCACGGTTGGCAAGAAGCATAAAATCCTCAATCATCATCATGGTTTCAGTCCGGTCTTTTTTGTACGCGCGAATTGGTGCGCCGCGTTCATCGAGTTCGAACTTTACTTCTGGTTGTTCAAACGCGATTGCTCCGGCTTTGTATCGTAGTTTTCGTAGCTTACGCCCGAGCGTCATCATGGTGGTCAACTCGTCAAAGTAATCACCAGCACCATTGTCGAGCACTTCTTGAGCGTCTTGGTAGCTAAACCGTTTGTCGGAGTGGATAACAGTCTGTCCGTACCATTCGTCGACGACTTCGGCATCAGCCGTAAGTTCAAAAATTGCTGAGAACGCTAGTCGGTCTTCGTTTGGTCGGAGCGAACAGAGATCGTTTGATAGGATTTCTGGCAACATCGGGATCACTCGGTCTACCAGGTAGATCGAAGTGGCTCGTTCTTTGGCTTCAGTATCGAGCGCTTCACCTGCAACTACATAATGAGATACGTCAGCGATGTGAATACCGATCGACGTGTTTCCGTTTGGTAGCGTTTGGATTGACAGCGCATCGTCAAAGTCTTTCGCGTCATGTGGGTCGATGGTCATGGTAGTAACCCCTCGGACGTCCCGCCGTTTTGGGTCAGCAATTGCTGCTGCAAATATTTGCTCTTGGCGGTCGTATAGATCCTGAGCCGCGGCTTGGACGTTTTCAGGGAAGTCAGTCCCAAATCCACCGGAACGAATAATCGCCTGCATTTCAGTTTCGTGGTCACCAGCGCGTCCGAGTATCTCGACAATCTTTGCGATCGGGTCAGCCTTTGCGTCGGTCCAGCTGTCGATCTCAACAGCGACCTTCATTCCCATATCGTTTACGGTCGTATCAGGCAGTAGGGGGCGAATGTGAATCCGGTGGTTGTCTGGTGCGAGGTATCGTACTGATGCGCCGTCGACCGTTTTTTCTTTTACCACGCCGATTAGTTCTCGGTGGGCTTTGTGAGTAACGGCTGTTACTTTTCCACCTTGACGTCGTCCGAGTACCGGCGGGTTCAGTTCCACTTCAACCAGGTCGCCGTCGAGCGCAAACCCGAGGTCCTCGCGAGTGATCAGGAGGTCTTCGGCGTAATCCTCGTGCTTAACAAATCCAGTACCTTTTCCGCGGACAAGAATCTGTCCTTCAATAGTTGTGTTCATATGGAATGCAGTATAGCAGGTGAGAGCGGTATTGCCAGATTAGGAGTACGTTGTTGACGTTTTGTTTTATTCTGCTATGCTAGCGTCCACTACAGATGAGGGAGCGAGCGACGTGGGTAAATACTTTTACACATGTCCGAGCGAGCGAAATTTGTATAAATTCTCAAATTTATATGTTAATGATGCGTTTACAACGAGTTGGTCGCAAGAACGACCCTGCCTACCGAATTGTCGTTACCGACAAGCGAACGGGTGTTAAAAGCGACAAGCACGTCGATCGAATTGGTTCGTACAATCCCAAGTTAAGTACGATTATTTTAGACAAAGACAAAGCTGCTCAGTGGTTGGCTCAGGGCGTACAGCCATCAGTAACGATGCACAACATCTTGGTCTCACAAGGAGTGATTGATGCCAAGAAAATCAACCCCCTACCAAAAAAGTCACCAATTGTAGACGAAGAAGCAATCAAGAAAGCTGAAGCAGCCGCTGCTAAAAAAGTCGCTGACGAGAAAGCTGCCGCCGAAGCCGAAGCGGCTGCCAAAGAAGTAGCGGTAGCAGAAGAAGCTGCGGCAGAAGAAGTAGCTCCTGAAGCCGAAGCTGAAACTCCAGCCGAAGAACCGGTTGAGGAGCCAGCAGTAGAAGTAGTGCCTGAGGAAACTCCAGCGGCCGAGGTCGAAGCAGAAGTAAAAGCCTAGCTCTCGATAAATGTTTTGCCCGTACTGGCATTGACCAGCGCGGGCTTTTCTCGTATTATTTTAGGAGCAACGCACACACTGTGTCGAATGCTTATACATAACGATAAGAACCGAAAATATGGAACAGCACGAAGATAAGCAATTTCTTGAACACGTGGTCAAATCACTGGTTGATTTCCCGGAATCAGTCAAAATCAATCGTACTGTCGATGAGATGGGGGTCCTCCTCACCCTTGACGTCCACGCGGATGACATGGGCAAAATCATTGGCCGCAGCGGTAACACCGCCAAAGCCATCCGCACTTTGTTGCGCGTAGTCGGGATGAAGCACGAGGCCAGAGTAAACCTCAAAATCAACGAACCAGAAGGTGGACAACGAATGGACCGAGAAACCTCAGAGGCAATGCAAGAAGATAATGGTGGGTCGGCCGACGCTGAGAAGAGTCTAGACGACGCCATTGCAGACCTCAAGATTTAACTGAGAGAGGAAAACAAAATGATGGAGCAGATCTTCAGAGCTAAAGTTGCCCAACACCCTGACATCAAAGCTATTTTGCTAGAATCTGAAGCTAGGGAGTTACTCAAGGTCTACGACACTGACTACTACTGGGGTACTGGAGCCGATGGTTCCGGTCAAAACCGCATGGGAAAATTGTGGATGAAGTTGCGAGCAGAGCTACAGTAATTAGGGTAGGTCTACTAGAATCAGTACATTGTGGTACAATTTTGGTATGACCAAGCTCGAACAAGCCATTGAAACACTAAAATCTTTACCGGAAGAAGATCAGAACTTTTATGCTGAATGGATTTTGGGGGGTACTAGTACTAATGATGCCTATGAATTGTCTCCAGAGGAACTTGCAGAGCTAGATACTCGTCTGGCGTCAAAAGAACCATCTATCCCAGCTGAAGAAGTGTTCGCAAAATTTGGGTTGTAGGTATGCGCACATTAGTTTTTTCCGTAGCGGCACAAAGAGATATTGACTCCATCTATTCTTACTCAACGACTGTGTGGGGTGAAAATCGAGCAAAGCGAACGCTTGCTGATATTAAACAAGTAGCCCAATTAATTTGCGACCATCCTGAGCTGGGTCGTAAAACCGTCCGTACAGACGTCTGGCAAAAGTCAGTTTCTCGATTACCTTTTGTGTTGCTATATAAAGTATGTGGCCAAGAGCTGCTAGTGCTACAGCTAGTACATACAAGTCGTGATCATAACTCATGAATTTCCACGTCATCACCATTTTTCCAGATATCTGTCGAGCGTACACAGACGCCAGTGTGTTGGGGCGGGCGCAGAAAACTGATAAGGGTAAGGGAGCCAAAGTGCGGGGGAAGAAAATCTCGGTGGAGTATTACGATCCGCGTGACTACACCACTGGTAATCATAAAAAGGTGGACAACAAACCGTACGGCGGTGGGCCAGGGATGGTGATGATGGCGGAACCAGTCCTCAAAGCCTGGCAAAAAGCGGTTGGTCGCAAAACCGTCGCCCTGAAACAAAAGAAAGTAAAGACGCTAATCATGTCGCCGCGCGGCGCGGTGTTTACGCAAGCACTCGCCAAAGAATACGCCCAAAAATATGACCACCTAGTGTTGATTAGTGGTCGCTACGAAGGAATCGATGGTCGAGTAAAGACGGCCTTGAAGGCCCAAGAGATATCAGTCGGGGACTACATCCTCACCGGAGGGGAGTTGCCCGCGCTCACCATCATCGACAGTGTCTCGCGCCAGGTACCCGGTGTGCTTGGTGACATCGATTCACTTGAAGACGACCGCAACACTACCGGCGAAACCTATACGCGACCAGAGACAATCGAGTGGAAGAAAAAGCCGTACTCGGTCCCGACTGTGTTGCTGGAAGGGAATCATAAGAATATTGAGGATTGGCGCAAGGGATAAAGGGTTGCATAATTCATAATACGTAATACAATACGTATTATGAATAGCGTTACAAAAAAGAAAGTCACCTTGATGCTGGATGCTGATGTGTATGAAGCGATCAAACGCAAAGTTGGCGCGCGGAAAATCGGTGCCTACATTAGTCAGCTCACTCGACCGCACGTGGTGGAGTCTGATTTGGAGGCTGGGTACCGAGCTATGGCGGCTGATGAGGAGCGTGAGCGTGAGGCGGCAGTCTGGGTCAAAGGCGCCACCGAAGAAATCGTGGGTGATAATAGTTGGCCGTTTGAACCACCAAAATCATGGCGATAAATCGAGGTGAGGTTTGGTGGGTAGATTTTGATCCGTCCACTGGATCAGAAATAAAAAAGATTCGACCAGCGGTAATTGTTAGTGTAAATAGTGCCAATCATGCTTTAAGGCGAGTGCAGGTTGTTCCGCTGACTACTAATGTCACTCGCGTGTATCCAGGAGAGTGTCTGGTATTGGTGCAAGATACCCAATCAAAGGCCATGACAGACCAGATTAGGACGATTGATACAGAGCGTTGTGGCGAACGATTGTCGATAGTATCTGCTGATGACATGTCGAACCTTGAAGATGCGCTGCGGGTGCAGTTAGGGTTGTAGTGCTCAAGAAGATAACGTAAGCCTTGCAAAGATTTGTATATGCCGTATACTCCTGACCACATACGCAAATAGCGATCTCGGATGAGTTCTGATTGGGAGATGGTTCGCGGAGGTATATTCACACGCCAGTGATGATTTTATTATTCCGATAGAACAGTAGAAAAGAATATGGAGCGCCTTGGGCGCGTCATTTTCCTTTGCCTGTTGTGTCTAACCTGTCGCACACATATGAATGAAGTATCGATTGGGCATTTGCCACAGAAGCGATTTGAGAAAGCGCATGCGCCTCGCATCCCGCTACCAGACCTCATCGAACCACAACGTGAATCATTCACGTGGTTTGTTGAGACTGCGCTGAAAGAAATCTTTAAAGAATTTTCACCAATTTCTGACTACTCTGAAAAGAAGTTTGAAATGGCGTTCAAAAAGTACGAACTGGGAGAACCAAAATACACACCAGAATTTGCCAAAGCCAACAAGCGAACCTACGAAGCGTCATTGCGTGCAACGGTTGTGCTCAGAAACAAAACCTTTGAGTCGGAAAAAGAGCAGGAAATATTTATGGCTGACGTACCGGTGATGACCGCCAACGGAACGTTTATCATCAACGGTGTGGAGCGAGTTATCGTGCCGCAGCTGGCGCGATCATACGGTATTTTCTTTACCGCCAACGACGTCAAAGGCAAGACTATGTTTGGGGCTAAAATCATCCCAGCGCGCGGAGCGTGGGTTGAAATCGAATCAGAAGCCGGCGGGATTATCGTCGTCAAAATCGACCGCAAGAAGAAGTTTCCTATCACGTCACTCTTACGTGTACTTGGGGTAGAGAAAGACGCTGACATGATCAAACTCATGAGTGGTATCGAGCGTGGTGAGGAATACATCAAAGCGACGCTCGAGAAAGATCCAGCTAAAACCACCGACGAAGCGTTTATTGAGATCTACAAGCGACTACGTGATGGAGACCTTGCGACTGTAGACAACGCACGTGAATTTGTGAAATCTATTTTTGCTCCAGAGCGATACGATCTGTCTGAAATCGGTCGTCACCACTTCAACAACCGTAATGACCGACCAATCGACGCTAAAGCAACTGCTGAGCGAACGATTTCTATTGAGGACATGCGACTCATTCTAGAGCACATCATCAAGTCAAACCATGACATCAACGCCAAGCCAGATGATATCGACCACCTCGGGTTCCGTCGTGTACGGTACTTTGGAGAAATGCTCCAGCAGCGAGTGCGAGTTGGTATGACCCGCATGAAGCGAAACATCCAGGATCGAATGAGTACAATCGAAGCCGAGACATCCCTCCCGATGCAGATCATCAACCCACGACCATTGCAAGCAGCAATCAAGGAATTCTATACCACTAACCAGTTGTCACAGTTCTCGCAACAGCAAAACATTCTAGCAGAGGTAGAACACTTGCGAACGCTGTCAGCGCTTGGGCCAGGTGGACTCACGCGAGAGCGGGCCGGATTTGAGGTGCGCGATGTACACCCGTCCCACTACGGACGACTGTGTCCAATCCATACGCCGGAAGGGCCAAACATTGGTTTGATCTTGCGTCTAGCGATGTATTCTCGAGTAAACCGATTTGGCATCATCGAGACGCCGTACATGAAAGTCGTTAAAGGCAAGCTAACTGATGAAGTAACATTTTTCAACGCTCACGAAGAAGAAAAATTCACCATTGCGCACTCCGCGATCGAGGTAGATGACAACGGCAAAATCAAACTAGATTTTGTTGAAGCTCGTATGAAGGGAGAGCCACGACTCGTTGCTCGCGAAGACGTAGAGTACATTGACATCGCGACCAACCAGCCGTTCTCAGTAGCGACGTCCATGATTCCGTTTTTGAACCACGACGACGCCAACCGTACGTTGATGGGTTCAAACATGCAGAAACAGTCGACACCGTGTGTGATTCAAGAAGCACCAATGGTAGCGACAGGCGTAGAAGCCATGTCAGCCCGAGATGTCGGAAGAGTAATCTACGCGCACGAAGCTGGCGAAGTGACGGACGCTGACGCGCGACAGATTGTTGTCAAAGAAAAAACTGGCAAGCCACGAGTGTATGAATTAGCGCAGCTCCAGCGCACCAACGACTTCTCAGCCTTCCAGCACCGACCATCGGTATCGGTGGGGCAAAAAGTCAAACGAGGAGACTTGCTTGCTGACACCACTTCAACTGACAACGGTCAGATTGCGGTCGGACAAAACGCCATGGTGGCATTCATGTCATGGAACGGGGCGAACTACGAGGATGCGATTATCATCTCAGAACGACTGGTGAAGAAAAGTAAATTCTCTTCCATTCACCTTGACGAGCTCGAAGTGGCGGTACGTGACACTAAACTTGGACCAGAAATCACCACCCCAGACATCCCGAACGTATCAGAACTGAAACTCCGGAACCTAGATGAGACTGGTGTCATCCGCATTGGAGCGGAGGTCCGACCAGGAGATATTCTCGTCGGTAAAGTAACCCCTAAAGGCGAAACCCAACTGACTCCAGAAGAACGACTCCTGCGATCTATTTTTGGTGAAAAAGCCAAAGACGTCAAAGACACTTCACTCCGGCTCGAGGCTGGAAAACGCGGTCGAGTGATCGGCGTGCGGATTTTTACCCGCGAAAACGGTGACAATCTCGAAAGTGGTGTCATCAAGAAAATTCTCATTACGGTAGCTCAGGTCCGAAACGTCTCAGTCGGGGACAAACTCGCTGGACGACACGGTAACAAGGGAGTTATCTCCCGCATCTTGCCCGAAGAAGATATGCCCTACACGGCTGACGGAACGCCAGTTGATGTGATTTTGACACCGCTTGGTGTGCCGTCACGTATGAACCTCGGACAGATTCTAGAGTTGCACCTGGGGATGGCGGCTCACTCGCTTGGGTACCAAGCCATCGTACCGCCTTTTGCCGGCGCTGACGAAAACATGGTTAAAGCAGAACTCAAAGCGGCTGGACTACCAACTGACGGTAAAATCCAGCTGCGAGATGGTCTCACCGGAGAAGAATTTGGTGAGCGTACAGCGGTCGGGTTCATGTACATTTTGAAACTGCACCACATGGTGGAAGACAAAATCCACATGCGATCAATCGGGCCGTACTCATTGATTACGCAGCAGCCACTGGGTGGAAAGGCGCAGATCGGTGGGCAGCGGTTTGGGGAAATGGAAGTCTGGGCGTTGCTTGGGTATGGAGCGGCCTACACGCTGCGCGAAATGCTCACTATCAAGTCCGACGATATCATCGGCCGGTCAGCTGCGTTTGACGCGATTGTGCGCGGTGAGAAAATCAGTCACCCACATACTCCAGCCGCGTTCAACGTGTTGTTGAACCAGCTGCGTGGACTAGCACTTGATGTCAAACTCGAACGGGAAGAACGACCACGTCACAATTATCGGGAAGCTGAATCAGCGTAATTAGTTTGCTTATGGAAGAATCAACATTCAAAAAAACTGAGTTCAAAAAGCCACCAATGATCCCTACTAACTACACTAGTGTTGGACTCAAACTGGCTAATCCAGAAACCATTCTCGAATGGTCATGGGGAGAGGTGACCAAACCAGAAACCATCAACTACCGCACCCAGCGACCAGAGAAACACGGTTTGTTTGATGAACGGATTTTTGGTCCGGTTGAAGACTACGAGTGTAGCTGTAAAAAGTATCGTGGCATCCGGTACAAAGGTATCATCTGTGAAAAATGTGGAGTAGAAATCACTCGGGCCATCGTGCGACGGGACCGCATGGGTCACATTGACCTATGTGTACCGGTATCACACATCTGGTTTTTGCGAGGTGTACCCTCACGCATCGCGATGATCCTTGGGATTACCGCATCATCAGTAGAAAAAGTGATCTATTTTGCCGGCTACATCATCACTAAAGTAAGTGAAGGTGACCGAGCGCGCATCATGAGTGAGCTCGAAACAGAATACAAAACCAAACTCAAATCACTCCAAAATGAAGAAGCACGAGCCGCTCTCAAAACCCGCGCTGACGAAACTGCCAAAGAAATCAAGTCAATCCAGCAGGGAACTGTGCTTGATGAAGCGACCTTCCACAAATTCTCTATCAAATACTCAACGTTGTTTGAGGCCAAAATTGGGGCTGAATCAATCCATGAAATATTCAAAAACATCGACCTCTCAAAACTAGCCGATGAGCTCGAAGAGCGATACACCAAAGCCGGTGCGATGGAGCGACTCAAAATCGACAAGCGATTGACGCTCATCCGCGGGATGATCCATGCTGGTGTACGACCAGAATGGCTGTTCCTGACCCGCTTGCCAGTGGTTCCTCCAGCTATCAGGCCGATGGTTGCGCTCGAAGGTGGGCGACACGCTTCATCTGATCTCAACGACCTATACCGACGGGTGATCAACCGTAACAACCGTTTGAAAAAGTTGATCGACATTCAGGCACCAGACGTGATTCTTCGCAACGAAAAACGAATCATGCAGGAAGCGGTAGATGCGTTGATCGACAACTCCATCCGTCACGGTGGCGGTGCATTTTCAGCGATGAGCCAAGCCCAACGACGGCCGCTCAAATCACTGTCTGATTACCTGAAATCAAAGCAAGGATATTTCCGTCAGAACCTACTTGGAAAACGAGTGGATTACTCGGGACGATCTGTAATTGTCATTGGGCCGGACCTAGCCCTTGACCAGTGTGGTTTGCCAAAACACATGGCACTCGAGCTGTTCCGACCGTTTGTTATCGCTCAGCTACTCAAACAAGAGTTGGCGTATAACATTCGCGGTGCCGGACGATTGATCGAAGACGGTGTGCCAGAAGTTTGGGCCATTCTCGAAGACATCATCAAAGTAAAATACGTACTCTTGAACCGAGCGCCGACCCTCCACCGTCAGGGTATCCAGGCGTTCCGCCCGGTATTGATTGAGGGTAACGCTATCCAAGTGCACCCACTAGTATGTACGGCGTTCAACGCTGACTTCGATGGCGACCAGATGGCGGTTCACGTACCGCTCTCAGACGAAGCGCAAATGGAGGCGCGTGAACTGATCTCTGCTAACAAAAACATCCTTAAACCAGGTTCGGGTGAACCAGTTGTATCCGAAGGGTTCAAAGATATTGCCCTTGGAGCGTTTTGGATGACGCGCGAAATGGCTGGGGCCAAAGGCGAAGGAAAAGCCTTCTCTTCACCCAACGATGCGATCAATGCGTACGACTATGACGTCGTTGATCTACGTGCCAAAGTCAAAGTGCTCGCGACTGATACACCAAAATACGCTCAGTACGAAGGAGGGATTTTTGAAACCACCGTTGGACGACTACTGTTCAACGCGGTGCTCCCTAGTGATCATATGTTTGTCAACAAACAACTTGGACAGCGAGAGCTGTTCCAAATCATCATCGACCTGATTGATGAGCAGGGAACTGAAATCGTTCCAAAAATGGTCGATAAAATCAAGAAAAACGGCTTCAAATTTGCCACTAAATCAGGAGTTACTTGGGGAATCGACGAAGTGGTGGTGCCAGTCGAAAAACCGGCCATTGTCGCCAGTGCCCGCGCCGAAGAGTTTGAAGTGGTTGAGCACTACAATGAAGGATTGCTATCACGAGAAGAACGAAAGCGACAAGTCACCGCTATTTGGACCAAAGCCAAAGACGCTATCGAAGCCAAGGTAGAAGAGCAACTAGTAGTTGATGGTTCAGCCTACACGATGTGGAAATCAGGAGCTCGAGGTTCAATCCGCCAGATTTCACAGATGACTGGTATGAAGGGACTCATCTTGAACACCCGAGGAGAAACGATTGAAGCACCGGTTATTTCTTCTTTCAAGGAAGGATTGTCACCGATGGAATACTTCAACACCACTCACGGATCACGCAAAGGGCTAGCCGACACCGCGCTTCAGACAGCGAAAGCCGGATACCTAACTCGTCGATTGTTTGTGGTTGCTCAAGACGCAATTGTGACCGAGGCAAACTGTAAAACTAAAGCCGGAACGCTGATTAGCCGAATCTCGGCGTCAGGGATTGAGATTGCGTTTAGTAAAGCTATCAAAGGGCGCATCCTGGCAACTGATGCTGTTGACGCTAAAGGCGTAGTGATATTTAAAAAGGGTCACTTGATGACTAGACGAGATGCCATTCTAGTCGAAGGGACAACCTGTGAGTCGGTCGAAGTTCGATCTCCAATGACCTGCGCCACGCTGCGCGGTGTCTGTCAGCAGTGTTACGGAACTGACCTCACTAAAAACGAGTTGGTAGACATCGGCGAGGCGGTTGGAACTATTGCTGCTCAAGCGATTGGTGAACCAGGAACCCAGCTGACGATGAACACCAAACACAAAGCGGGAACTGCGACTGCCGAAGGAGACGTAGCGCAGGGTCTACCGCGAGTAGAAGAAGTATTCGAAAAGCGACAACCAAAGATCCCGGCTGTGATTAGTAAATTTGCCGGTCTGGTAACAGGTATTCGAACTGAAGGACGAGAGCGAGTGATTATCGTCACGCCAGACATGACCGCCGAAGGCGCACCAAAGAAAAAAGACGCCGTTGAATACGCGGTTGACTATCGTCGAGTCGAAACCGTGTCAAAGGGTGATACTGTCAAACGAGGACAGATGTTGACCGACGGTTCAGCACTACTCCCAGAGTTGTTCAAATTTGCCGGGCAAGAAGCAACTCAGGACTACATCATTTCTGAGGTGAACAAGATTTACGAGTTGCAGGGTGTGACCATCTCACGCAAGCACATCGAGTTGATCGTCAAACAAATGATGTCTCGCAAGAAAATCACCGAACGGGGAGAATCAAAATTCACCCCTGGTGAAGTGGTCGAAGAATGGGTGATTGAGGAGGAGAACACAATGCTAAAAGAACAAGGAAAGGCTATCGCTAAAGGTGACCGACTGATTATGGGTATTACTGAAACGTCACTGTCACGAAAGTCATTCCTGTCCGCGGCGTCATTCCAAAACACGACGAGAGTATTGATCAACGCAGCCGTCCGCGGCAGCGAAGACAACCTGGCTGGTCTGATGGAAAACGTCATCATCGGGAAACTGATCCCAGCCGGATCAGGGTTCAAGGGCAGCAAGAAGTACGACATGATTAAAGCGCTACAAGACAGCCAAGTCTAGTAGTTGATCAGGGAAGACAAAAAACCAACGTGTGAGCGTTGGTTTTTTGTTGGTATAGTGACCAGGCTATTGTTAGATTACAATCCTTGTTTGAGTTTCATCACTCTAGTGTAAGCTTCGAAGACACGCTCCTTTGACAGTTCACCGTTTTCAACTGCTGCGATCACAGCTGCTACGGTGCTACTCGCGTATTCTGGCTCGGCGGCTAACATCAGCATGTCGACACCGGCTTTGAGTGCGAGCACGGCTGACTCCTCATAACTCCAGCGGTCGCTGATGGCTTGCATCGCAAGGTCATCGGTGACAATCACACCGGTATATCCAATCCGTTCGCGTAGATCAGCAATCACTGCAGGTGAGACGGTGGTGGGGAAGTTAGGGTCGAGCGCTGGTACTAGTACATGTGCAGTCATCAGGATATGCACGTTGCCAGCTGCAATGATGTCGGTGAACTGCTGGGTGTGGTCGACATACTGTTGTGTTGTGAGGTCAAGTGCCGGCAGCGTGATATGTGAGTCGTCACTCGTGTCAGGGTGTCCGGGGAAGTGTTTAGGGACAGCTATGACGCCATTGTCCTGGTACCCGCGCACCATTGCATCTCCAAGTAAGGCAATCATGGTTGGATCACGAAATACACGCGGGTACATATACGAATCTGGGGAGACACTCAGGTCGAGCACTGGAGCGTAGTTGGCGTTGATGCCAAGTGCGAGCAGAGCCTGTGCGCGGGTAGTAGCCACATTGTACGCCGTCTCTATGTCAGTGAGCTGTGGCTGAGCAGTTTGGTTGTGATTGGCTGAGCGTAGTCTAGACACCACACCACCTTCTTGGTCGATACTGATGAGTAACGGTGAACGTGCAACTGCCTTCCAGGTTTCTGTCCAGGTGGTTATGTCAGTACTAGTTGCTGGCGCCTTCATCACAATCACGCTCCCGATAAATAGATCCTGTACCCGCTTGGTAGTGCTGGCGGTTGGGATGTGTGGCCAGTGACCAATCGCAAACAGTTGTCCCACCTGCTCAGCAAGTGGTACTACATCTATCGCTGCAGGCACAATTAGTGTTTGATTGTTTATAAATTCCAGCTCAGTAGAGAAATAATTAAAGCCAGTAAATAAGGCAGCAATCAAAAATATAGCTACGACAATTTTGGTATACATGTCAGCCATTGTAGCAATGAAACAGCTATTTCACTCTATTTTGTAATTTTGCGTTTGTCAAAAACTCCCCAAAGATAGAACAATGTATGACATAATCAAAATATATTCGCTTTAGCTCGTGATTTTGCTTATACTGTCGGTACTATGTCTGACGCTGTACAGCAAATCAAAGATAAACTCAGTATTGTAGACATAATTACGCCGTATGTGGAGCTACACAAAGCGGGTAAGAACTACAAAGGTAAGTCGCCGTTTTCAGCGGAAAAGACGCCCTCGTTTTACGTCTCACCAGACCGGGGCATGTACTATTGCTTCTCGACTAGCCAGGGTGGTGATATGTTTAACTTTATTCAAGCGATGGAAGGAGTTGATTTTAAAGAAGCCCTCAAACAGCTAGCCGACAAAGCGGGGGTGGAGCTGGTCAAAGAAGACCCCAAAAAACGCAGCGAGCGAGAGCGTTGGTACGCAGCGCTTGACGCAGCGGTGGTGTTTTATCAGGCAGAACTGGAGCGAGAACCCGAGGCATATCAGTATTTGAAAAACCGTGGCGTAACCGCCCAGAGCGTGGCTGAGTGGAAAATCGGCTACGCGCCTGGACCACCCAAAGGCGGTTGGCGTGAAGTTAAAGAGGCTTTGGAAGCTAAGCAGTTTTCAACTGATGAACTACTGACTGTGGGACTAATCAAAAAAACTGAGGGTGGAAAAGAGCCATTTGATGTGTTCCGAGACCGGGTCGTATTTCCGATGAGTGATAGCAGTGGCAAAGTAGTGGCGTTCTCGGGACGAATTTTACACCCTGATGACAAGGCGCCTAAGTATGTCAACTCTCCCGAGACACCACTGTACAAAAAGTCAGACTTGCTCTACGGCTACGACAAAGCCAAAACTGGCATCCGGACGCTGGGGTTCTCGCTGATTGTTGAGGGGCAGTTCGACGTCGTAATGGCGCACCAGGCGGGGTATCACAACACTGTCGCAGTGTCAGGTACAGCACTGACACTGCATCACGTCCAGCTGCTACAGCGATTGTCGGAAAAAGTTGTCCTCGCGCTTGATGCTGACCGGGCTGGGATTGCGGCGATGAAAAAATCAGCCGAGTTGATGCTTAAGCGCGGGATGGATGTGAAAGTGGTCGAATTACCTGAGGGTCAAGATCCAGCTGACCTCATCCAGGCAGATTTGACTCAGTTTAAGAAACTAGTGGGGAAGTCGGTCCATATTATCGAGTTTCTCTTGCACGTGCTCAAACGCTCAGAGTCCGACAGTCGCGCACTTAAACTAAAAACTCGAGCTGAAGTCTTGCCATTTATTTTACTCCTCCCAAATCGAATTGATCAAGAGCACTTTGTGAGCGTTGTAGCAGACGGAATTGGCAGCACGACTGAGGCTATCCGGTTTGAGGTCGATCGGTTGCGTGATGAGGCCAAGCTGCAACCAACGGTTGTCGAGTCGGTGTCACCCTCGTCGATTGCACCCAAACTGCAGACCGACGGCGCCCGGTCAACTTTTTTGTATCTAGAAGTAATCAAAACCGTGACTGATCCTAAAATCGGGACCATTGTGCAAACGCAACTAGAAACCCACATCCCCCAGCATGATTTACAGATTACTGAAGCTGAGGTCGCCGAACTCAGCTTTACCCTCGAAAACCAAATTGAACACACGCCAGAGCTGGAGCTGTACTCAGAAATAGTCACCAAACTCAATTGGCTTCGTAAAAAGCTGATCTCCCAGCAGCTATCAGTGTATAAAACTGCTCAGCAAGAGGCCACTGCTCAAGGGGATGAAGCCAGAGAGATTGAGCTCGGAGGGTTGGTGGCAATGCTTGCCAAGGAACAATCGGCCCCCACATTGACTTTGGAGATATTCGGAGAAACGAGCTAGACAAATTGCGGTTTTTCTGTATAGTAGCCACACATGGCGACCAAAAAGGCAACAACTAAAGCAGTCAAAAAAACGGCCCAAAAACCCGTTCCAACAATTATAAAAAAGGTTATCAAAAAAGCTCCACCGACACGAGCTGTGACCACCAAAGCCGTTCCAACAATCACCCAAAAACCAGTCGAGAAGAAGTCTTTGTCAGCTACCGACATCAAAAAAGCCGCTTCTAGAAAAGCGGCTAGCGACGCGGTCAAGCAAACTGCAGCCAAGAAAAAACCATTGGTCCCAATGGTGGCTAAAGTTGACCCCAACAGGAAACGCTCAAAATCAGAAAAGATTTTTGATGCTAAATCAAAAGATTTGATGCAGCTCGGGAAAGAGCGAGGATATGTGACGTATGATGAGCTGTTGCGTGCGTTTCCCGAAGTCGAAAACAATATCGAAATGCTCGATGGTTTGTATGAGAATTTTGGGATCGCTGGTATCGACGTACTCCAGAGTGGTGGCATGCTCGGTGACGACCCCAGCACAGAGGTGCTCGCCAAGAAAAACGCCTTTAAACGCAGCGACAACGGGCACGACTCTATCCAGATGTACTTACGAGAGATTGGACAGTACCCATTGCTGAACGCGCACGAAGAAAAGGTGCTCGCCAAACGAATCGAAGACGGTGACGACGAAGCGCGCAACCTGCTCGCCCGCGCCAACCTGCGACTAGTAGTATCCATTGCCAAGAAATACGTTGGACGATCACCTGACTTGACGCTGCTCGACCTCATCCAGGAAGGGAACTTAGGTCTATTTAAGGCGGTGGATAAGTTCGACTTCACTAAAGGGTTCAAGTTTTCTACCTACGCAACCTGGTGGATTCGACAAGCAATCACTCGCGCGCTAGCTGATCAGTCACGTACCATCCGTATCCCGGTGCACATGGTAGAAACGATGGCCAAATACAAACAAGTCTCCCGACGTCTCTCCCAAGACCTCGGCCGTGACCCGATGCCAGAAGAAATCGCTACCGAAATGGGGGTGGAAGTCGAGAAAGTCTACCAGATCGAAAAAATCTCCCAAGACACCATCTCTCTGGAGCTGCCAGTTGGGGATGACGACGATCGGTCACGATTGTCAGACTTTATTGCTGACGACAAAATCACTTCACCAGATCAGGAAGTATCACACAGTATCCTCACCGACCAGATTGCCGAGATCCTTGAGACCTTGTCAGACAAAGAACGCAAGATCCTCGAAATGCGCCATGGACTCCTCGATGGTACCTACCACACCCTAGAAGAAGTTGGAAAAGAATTTGGCGTCACCCGTGAACGAATTCGCCAAATTGAAGCCAAGGCGTTAGAGAAAATCCGTCAACACGAGAAAGCGCGTAGACTCAAGTCATATTAAACCAAAAATCACCCGAATGGGTGATTTTTGCTATACTGCAAGTATGTCAGAAATACTTTCTAGTGCCGCGTATACCGAAGCTTATAAAATGCTTAATACTGCCCAAAAAGAGGCGGTAGATACTATCGAAGGCCCCGTCATGGTGATTGCTGGGCCAGGAACGGGGAAGACGCAGATTCTTACCTTGCGGATTGCTAATATTTTGTTACAAACTGATGTGCTGCCAAACAACATCCTCGCACTGACGTTTACTGAGTCGGGAGCTAAGGCGATGCGTGAGCGACTCCTTCGCTACATTGGCGCGGCGGCCTACCGGGTGGAGATTTCTACCTTTCACAGCTTTTCCCAGAAACTAATCGCTCAGTACCCTGATGCGTACCCAACTGTAGTAGGTGGACAGCCAGCGACAGATATCGACCGTATCAGTATCATCGAAGCGATTCTCGAAGACAAAAACGTATCGACGCTCCGCCCCGGTGGAAACCCTGAATACTACGTCAAACCACTTATCGGCATGATTAGCGACCTCAAGCGAGAAAATATTTCTCCTGATAACTTATCTGGGTTAATTTCTGGACAAGTAAAGGCCCTGCTCGAGATTGAACAATTTCATGAGAAAGGCGCTCACAAAGGCAAAGAGCGCGGCGAGTACAAAGATGCCACCAAATCAATCGAGAAAAACCAGGCGTTGTTACATGTCTATCGACTGTATGAGTCTTCGATGCGAGCGGCCAAGTTATACGACTTTGACGATATGATTTTGCAGACGGTTCAGGCACTCAGTGCTAATCAAGACATGCTGCGCGATCTGCAAGAGCAGTACCAGTATTTGTTGGCGGACGAACATCAGGATGTAAACGGGGCTCAGAATCGGATTCTCGAACTGTTAGCTGACTATCATGATCAACCAAATATATTTGTAGTTGGGGATGAAAAGCAGGCAATTTTTCGCTTCCAAGGTGCGTCACTCCAGAACTTTTTATACTTTGAGACGCACTTCAAACATACTACCGTTATATCGCTAACTGAGAATTACCGTTCCGGGCAGCCGATTTTGGATGCGGGTCACAGCCTGATTGAGACAAAGGATGTGGTATTGGCGAAACTACGGATTCCGCTCAATGCGGCTGCAGTCAAATCAGCGGATGTTACGGTGCGTGATTTCTCACACCAAGCAATCGAAGACAGCTGGCTTACGAGTGAAATCAAAACGCAGATCGAAACTGGCGTCGCTCCCGAAGAAATCGTCGTCATCGTTCGGAGTAACCGGGAGGTTCAGGACATCAGTAGTCAGCTTCGTAAGGTCGGTGTTGCAGCCCAAGCATCAGCTGAAAGCGATATTTTGTATCATCCGGTGACGCAAACAATTGAACAGTTATTACGAGCAGTGGCGACGTCAGATTCAGGTGCCTTGTTTACCGTCTTGCATGGCGCGTATTGGGGAATCACCGTATCTGACGTCACTCGTATTTGCGCCGCTCAAAACTACAAACGAACGCTCAGCACCATTTTACGTGACACAAATGAACTGGCCGAAATCGGCGTAACTGATATTGATGCCGTATCACATGTAGTTACAGTGCTTGATGAAGCGCGGGCGCGTAACTCAGTTGAGGCGCCACACGAAGTGTTGGCCTACGTGCTTGAACAAAGTGGGTATAAAAACTACGTCCTGCAGCATGATCCGTATGACGGTGCCCGCATTATCCGCCGGCTCTACGACGAAATTGAGGAACTAGTTCGAAGAGACAAAAAATCGTCACTGGCCGAAGTACTCTCTGTGTTTGCTCAGCGTCGCTCATACGGGTTACCACTATCTGCTCCATTTATCGGAACCGAGAAACATGCTGTACAAGTAATGACAGCTCACAAATCAAAAGGACTTGAATTCCAGATAGTGTTTGCGCCTCACCTGGTTGATAGTGTGTGGGGTGGAAAAACTCGCCGTGAGTTGTTTAAAATTCCTCGCGAAACTGGACTTCCAGCCGACGCCGCTGATGATGAAAAGCGACTGCTGTATGTGTTGATGACCCGAGCAAAACAGACTCTCTATTTATCTTCGAGTGCATTGAACGCTGATGGTCGACCCCTGACACCTTCTCGTCTATTGGCTGAGATAGAAGCAAAACTCCTAACTGAAGTTAATACTGATGCTTCTGAGGCCGCGTTTGCGCCACTAGACCAAGTCGTACCAGAACCTGATCGGTCTGGAGTCGATCTGCCTTTGATTGGAGCGCTCTTTGCGGAGCGAGGATTTTCTGCCACTTCACTCAACAACTATTTACGAAATCCCTGGGAGTTCTACTTTAAAAATATCCTACGGGTGCCAGAGATTCAGCCACCACACATGTTGTTTGGGACCGCCATCCACGCCGTACTCCAACGGGCGACAACGCAGCACACAAAATCTGCCACCCTCCCACCCGACGCCCAGTTAATTGAGTGGTTAGAGACCAGCTTGGCGCGGTTACCGCTGACAACCGCTGAGTACACTCGGTTGCATGAAAAAGGATTAGAGATCTTAGTACCGTACGTCGGACAGCTTAACGCGTTGCTCCCTAAAAAGACTGAAGAAGAATTCTCTATTTCAGTAGAGCTGGAGACTGGCAATCCACTTATTCCAACTATTCTTTTAAAAGGAAATCTTGATCGACTCGATTTTGATGAGACTGGACGGCTGCGACAGGTGGTTGATTATAAAACTGGTAAACCAAAATCCCGAAATGTGATTGAGGGAAATACCCAGAGCTCTGATGGTGCCTACAAACGACAACTAACCTTCTACGCGTTGTTATTAGACCTCTATGACGATGAACGATATCAGTGTCGCACGGGGGTGCTGTCTTTTGTTGAGTCGGCCGCTAGCGGACCGATGAAAGAAGAGACCTTTGTGATAACCGATACTGAGGTAGCAGCCTTACGCCAAGAAATAATTGAGTCAGCTGTCTCGATTGTGAACGGCAAATGGGCCACACAATTGTGTGACCCAAGTACCTGTGACTACTGTCACTTGCTACCGTAAATCTGTACCTAGGATTGTGGTTCAGTCACAGCTGCGGCAGGGTCAAAATTACCGTCGAGTTGTGCGATAAGGTTATCGATGATGCCTTTGACGACACCATACGGTTGCGCTCCAACAATGGTGGCTTCTTGGTTACCGACCTTGATTACCGTGTATGGTGTTCCTTGAGCGGCACCGGCGGCGAGCCCATCGGACATGTCAGCCTTAAGCGTATCCATCATCCGGTCGGTTGACATACAGTCCATAAACGCCATACGTTCGACGCCAGCTGTTTCGGCAAACTGGGCGAGCTTAGTGACGTTGGTGAACTCAGTTTCTTCCCGACTGTCAAACACGGTGTCAGAAAACGTCCAGAATGCGTCATTGCCACCGATGTCACCGACGCATAGGGCCGCTTCTGAAATCTGTGGGCTGTTAGGGTGTAGGTCAATTAATGGGAACTGGCGATAGACCCAGGCTACTCGGCCTGACACGCCGTATTCATCCATCACCTGCTGCATCGTCGCGTGGAATTGTTTACAAAACGGACAGTCGTAGTCCGAGTATTCAATCATGACAATCGGCGCGTTGGGGTTTCCAAGGATGTAGTCCGTATCGCTAATCGCTCGGGTAGTACTCACAGCTGCCAATCCGGTTTGGTCAGCCGGAGCTTGCACCATCGGTGCCGTGCGGCCACTGGTAAAGAAAATTGCGATTGCGATCATTGCAAATCCAACCATGATTGCAAGCGGGATGGCCAATGATGGCGTTGGTGGTGTGTGTGGTTCCATAATATATTTACCTGATTATAGTTTCAGTATATCATGACGTTTTGCGTGCTATACTCGAAACACTATGGAATTAGTGGATGCTGTCATTTTGGGGTTGGTGCAAGGAATCACCGAGTTTTTACCAATCTCCTCAACTGGCCACCTGGTGCTCGCCCGCGAATGGCTGGCTATTACTGGCGCGAACGCACTGGCGTTTGATGCGGTTTTGCACTTTGCGACCACGGCGGCCGTGATGTTGTACTTTTGGAATGACCTGTGGCGATTGTTGCAAGTGGCACTACGCAAACTCGGCCGACTGCCAGTTGACCAAAAAGACATGACGCTACTCTATGCCTTGATGATCGGTACAGTACCGGCGGTGGTGATTGGGGTACTACTCGAGCCATATATTTCCGAAAACCTCCGCACGTCAGCCTTCGTTGCCGTTGTGCTACTGTTCGCATCGATATTTTTCTTGTACACCGAGTGGCGCTACTCGGTGGCGCCGCCCCAGGGCCAGCTCACCCTCAAAAAAGGCCTACAGATTGGGTTCTTCCAAGCGTTGGCGCTCCTACCAGGAATGTCTCGTTCAGGCGCGACCATCGCCGGCGGGATGCTTGTCGGACTTACCCGTATCGAAGCAACGCGATTTTCATTCTTGCTCGCTATCCCGATTACGTTGGGGGTTGGGATCAAAATGACGCTCGATCTGATGCAAACCGAAGGGGAAGTGGAGTGGGGATTGATTGGTATCGGGGCGGTTGTGGCATTTGTCACGGCACTGATTGTGATCCACTTCTTTCTCGCGTTCATTAGAAAATACACCTTGTGGCCATTTGTCTGGTACGGCATTATCCTATCGGCGTTGGTGGGGTACGTGGCGTTTATTTCCTAGGTTGATTTGTACCTAGTGTGGTGGTGAGGAAAATTGTATAGCGTGCCGTGGATTATATTTATACTGAGGGTCAAAAGCCCGCGAACGTCGTGGGCTTTTTTAACTCAAAACTGTAACGAGTGCGTCATGGCGCTCTCTTGTTTTTCTTCCCAGTGCGCGATATTGAGAGGGATTTCTTTTTTGCGGTGGCCGTCTTTGAATTTGACGTGGCCGTGTTTGCGAGCGTATTCAAAGATGTCCTTAGTCACTCGGACGTCCTGCTCGCAGTATTTCATGATCTCTTTGATCTTGCCCTCACGCCACCAGCGCACTGCTTGCAGCCCGTCGGCTGATTTTTTGGTCCCGAGGGTCGCCTGGGCCACACTGTCCAGTCGCAACCGCCGCCCGAGTGAGGCTTTGATATCTTCGAGTAGATCGATGCTTTTGATCTGCGTTAAATCACCAGGGTAGTATTTGTTAAGGAGGGGGATGTCGAAGTGGTTACTGTTGTACCCGACCAAGGCATCAGCCTGCTCAATAATCGGCCACAGGTCGTCGAGGTTATCGATCGATACGGTGGTGTATTTTTCCGTCCCATAATCGTAGACTGTACCGACTGAAATATCTAAAGCCGTCGGGTCACTCGACCCAACTTCCTGAAAGATATTTTGCGTCTCAAGGTCAAATACAACGTAGCGCATATTATCCTAGCTCTGTCAGTGAATTCATAAGTTCAGCTAGTGTACCACTAGTATCCTTGCCGGTTTCTAGGTGCTTCATAGTGTAGGTGCTAGAGGTTACTTCGTCTTCACCGATGGTGATGATGTAGATGACATTGGCTGTAGCGGCCGTGGCTATTTTCTTGCCGATTTTGCGGTTGGTGGTGTCGACGCTGCAGGACAACCCAGTCGCGCGGATGTCTTGAGCGAGCTGCATGGCGGAGAGGTTTTGCTCGGGGCTCAGTGGAAGCAGTGCGACCGCGGGTGCAGTGAACGTCACATCGGCTGGAAGTAAGTCGTGCGTCTCGAGGAAATCACGCATGGTGACGTCACCAAACCCAAACCCGATCCCTGATATCGGTTCACCACCAAACAGGCTGGTCAGGTTGTCGTAGCGACCACCACCAAGAAGCGCACGGTTGTTATCCGGGTGGGTGTCTTTAAATTCAAATACGGTGCCAGTGTAGTAGTCAAACCCGCGAGCCAGGGCGCGGTCGATGCGGACGTTGTTGATCCCAAGGTCACGCAAAGTAGCGACGACCAGGTTGTCGCCAGGGTCCTCTGATTCGATCATGGCTTTGATCTCGGCTGTCAGCGACGCGTCAGCGGTGATCTCGGTTAATGCTGTGACGTATTCCTCATCGGTGATTTTGTCTTTGCGGTCATTGAGGCGAGTTATCGCCGTGACAGTACCAGCGTCAGTCACACCAAGCGCGGCGTAGGCGTGGTTCATAGTCGCTCGGTTATTGATGAGGATTTCGAACATGTCTTCGGTGGCCCCAAAATCAAGAAAAATCTGGTGGGCAAGTTGGATGATTTCGACGTCGCTGGTGCAGTCGCTGGCGCCAAACATATCGACGTTCAGTTGCCAGTGTTCACGCAAACGTCCACGCTGCGCGCGTTCGTAGCGAAACAGGTTGGGGATAGAGTACCAACGCGCTGGCCACGCTAGTTCTTTTGCTTTGCCAGCAATCATTCGCGCCACGGTCGGCGTCATCTCAGGCCTTAGGGTCACCTCGCGGTCACCCCGGTCGATAAAGGTATACGTCTGGTCGTTGACCATTTCGGCATTTTCAGCGCCTTTGGCTTTGTACAGCGCTGCTGGTTCTAGCACCGAAGCATCGTACCGCTCATAGCCAAACCGCTCCGCGGTCTCGCTCCAGGTATCAAATATATATTGCTGCACCGCCATAGAGGCCGGGTAAAAGTCGCGGACGCCTTTGTATGATTGGGTAGATAGTGGTTCTGACATAGAGGTGATTGTACGGGAATAGTGCCGGCGCAGCAAGAAAACCCCCGAGCGGATTTTGTATTAACCATTGAGCTCGTCCGGCATGGCGTGCAGCTTTTCCATTCGCCTGTCCATGGCTTTTTGAATGGTAGCTTGCAGCCCGCGCGGGTCGGGGAGGCCAGTGGAATTGAAGTTGCTCTCGTGGGCGCCTGCGGTCTGGGCTTTGAGCGTACCGAAATTAAGCAAGGTGGGGATGATGCCGGTGATTTTGAATTCGATATCTTGCATTCGCTCGAGGCGAAACACACTCACGTTGCGACTAAAAAAATGCACCTGGTCGACCAGTATAATCCGGCGGTCAGTCACCACCCATAGATCGAGGTAGTAGTGCGTCCAAATAGTGAATCCTCCCAGTAGCGACAATAGTAGCCAAGCCGCCACTCCAAACCCAATCACGTTAGCGTATTCCAAGATGTTGAAATTAAGGGTAGAAAAGAAACCCTGGAACACCGCGAACCCAATCAGCGCTATAAACGGCAGCAATACTAGAATAAATACTCCAAACAACTCAGCCATGATGACAAACCAGTGCTTACGGACCATGATGAGCACCTCTTCGTCTGGATCAAGTTGGATTTTTTCGAACAACATATATTAGAAAGTAAGCGTCAGACCTGCCATGACGAGAAACAGTGGGAGTGTCGTCGCGGCGTAAGTGACAAACGTGATCCAAGTCACGGCAGTGTTGACGCCGTATTGTTGCCAGTGATAATAAAAAATCGCCGAGTAGATGACATAGATCCCGGTTGCGAGCAGGAACAGCAGTAGCATCACGTCAGGCAGTGACATAAATTCACCCAGTGTCTCGGTGAGGTTGATGGTCGGCTCGGTCGGCATGAGATTATTGTACCACTAGAATGGAATAACGAAGGACGCCGTACTGGTCAGCGTGGCTCGTGCAATTGAATCCGCTATCAGCGGCTAGTTTATTGATGTGGTTGACTTGCTCTGGTTCGTGCTCAATCCACAGCTGGCCCGTTGGAGTGAGGTGGTCCTTGGCGGTTGCGATTATCTGCCCAATTATTTCCAGGCCGTCCACACCACCATAGAGCGCCAGGTGCGGTTCGTGTGATTTGACCGACTCGGTTGCGCGGTCAACCTCCGGGTCGATGTATGGTGGGTTGCTGAGGATAAAATCGTATCTGGCGTCGGTTGGGATGCCGGCAAACAAATTGGAATGATAGATATGGTAGCGCGATTGTTCGATGTGATTTTCGAGACAATTCTTGTTGATAGTGGGAATGAGTCGTACGCTGAGTTCGACAAAATCCACTTGGACTGCAGGCAAAGCCTTGGCCACAGCGACCCCGATGCAGCCACTGCCAGCACAAAGGTCGAGGATGCTGGTGGTAGGGTGAGGGTCAGTCAGCTGCACAGCAGCTGACTGACCCTCACCAGCAGACAAAGCCGGTTGGACTGCTTGGTGTTCCTTGATTGCCACAACCGCTTGTTCCACCCAATACTCAGTCTCCACCCGCGGCACCAACGGCTGAGCGTCTAGCCAAATAGTACAATCCAAAAACGGCACCTGCCCAATCAGGTACCCCAGCGGCGTCCCCAGCGCCAAAGCCTTGCAGTCAGCATAAAACTCCGCAGTTTTCACACTGCCGTATTTCTCCGCAAGCAACCACTGTTCTTCTTGACTTTTCATAGAATTACTGCAATATGAGCGAGAATAGAAGTTCTGTCAAGCTTGAAGGGAAAGGTTGTGAAAAACATTACTATGAACGAAATTCACTCCGCATTAGCTGGGCAGAACATCGTACATTCAAAGAGGCTGCTCAATCTCTTTCAGTTTCACCTCCGTGTTTTACTCGATGTATAAAAGATGCGGACCAAAAACTAGGATTGAACCTATTTATAATGTCGCCTCTGCCAGTAAGTCTGAATCCAGATTACGAGCATGTTTTCCAATTGTTTAAAGAAATTGATCAAGCGTACGTTAAACTTAATCAACTGTCGAAATAATTACATTCGCGCGGCATCCATCGCGCGGCTTTTTTTGTTTGGCTCACTTGTCCCTACAAATACACATCATGATCGCCAACCGCAATCAGCCGGACTGTCTGATCATCAACATACGCAAATATAACTCGGTGCGAGTAGGTGACGGAAAAACTATTTAAACCCTTGAGACTACCTTTGAGTTTGTGGACACGTAAACGTTCGTGGTTGGCTGGGTCGCGGAACAGCTCGATTTTCTCCAGCGCCTCAATGATCACCACCACCGGCAACTTCTTGAGCTCCCGCACAAAAGACGGTTTGTATTTAAAGCTGAGCTTAGTCAATTTGCTTCATTAACTCTCGCAAATCACCAGTCAGATCAGGTTCCTGCATCGCGCGCAAGATGTCTGCGACAGCCTTGTCTTCACGGTACTTTTTCAGTGCTTGGCGCATAATGTCAGCCTTGGAAAGCCCACTTTCAGCCGCATGTTCAACGACAAATTTTTCAAGTTCAGGGGTGAGGGGAACAGAGAGGGTAGACATACAAATACCTATGATAATTTAATATGTCTTTATCATATCATAGTGGTAGGAGGTGGCAAGAAGCCACTGTTCTTCTTGACTTTTCATCATCAAGTTGTATTTGGTTCGCAGCATTATTGTTTGGCGTTGTTGGTATAAAAGGTGCTTTCTTGATTGAACGTATTGTAACCCTGTTGCAGGGTGACATAATTGTTGTTGGAAATATGGGGCAGTGGGGACCCTCCAGTCGTATCACAGAAACGTACAGATAGTTTAGTCGCGCGGTTGATCTTTTTCAATCGCGCGGCTTTTTTAAATGAAAAAACGAGCGTAGCGACTATTTTGAATTTATGTCCCAATTCTGGCTTTTGACCCAGACAGAATTGCTGGACCTTTTTTCTTACTTACTATCGGGTGTATACTGCAAACCTATGTCTACACCGATGCTGGAGATCAAAAACCTCACCAAGGTTTATGGAAAGGGGAAAGATGCCAAGACCGCAGTCCGTGACCTGTCGCTGACGGTCAAGCGGGGGGCGTTTTATGGGCTGCTTGGGCCTAACGGGGCGGGGAAGTCGACGGTGATCCATTGCATCACGGGGATTGCGCAGCCAACCAACGGAACCATTACCGTTGATGGCATCGATGTAGTAAAGGACTATCGGCAAGCGCGGACCAAAGTTGGCCTGTCACCGCAAGAGTTCAACGTCGATATATTTGCGACGCCGGCCCAACTGATGGATTATATGGGTGGCTATTACAAAATCCCTGCGGCAGTGCGAGCCGAGCGGATCGAACGGTTGATCGAACGGTTTGATTTGCAGGAGCACCGCGATGTGAAATTCCAGAAATTATCCGGTGGACTCAAACGCCGGGCGATGCTCGGGCGGGCGCTGATTCACACCCCAGACCTATTGATCCTCGACGAGCCAACCGCTGGGGTAGATGTCGAGCAGCGCAAAGACCTGTGGGCGTACCTCAAAGAGATGAACGAACGTGGCAAAACCATCATCCTCACCTCGCACTACCTCGAAGAAATCGAATATCTCTGCAAAGAAATTGCGATTATCAACCACGGGAAAATTGTCGCGCAAGGGACTAAAGCTGAGTTTATGAAAGGAGGCAAGTCGGTGGAGGAGGCGTATCTAGAGATTACGAGAGCCGATAATGACCAAGCTGCTACGTAATTTTTAGGGGCGCTCGAGGCCGCTAGGCCATGATGTACCCCTAAAAATCACGCACCAGCTTACTCACTATCTGTTACCATGTGTTGCAAGATCAGCACCCTAACTATTTTTATATGAACACAATTGGACTCTACACAATGTTTCGCCGCGAGGTACAGCGGACTATGCGGGTGGCGATACAGACGCTAATCGCGCCGGTGGTAGCCGCGGCGCTGTACATATTTATTTTTGGGTCAGTCATCGGAACCAAGATTGATGACTTTGCTGGCGTGCCGTACATCTCGTTCGTGTTCCCGGGGATTTTGATGCTGTCGATAATTAACGCCTCGTTTGCGAGTGCGTCTTCCAGTCTCTATTTTATGCGCTTTACCCGCGGGATTGAAGAAATCCTCATCTCACCGTTTTCGTACTTGGAAATGCTGCTGGGGTTTGTGGGTGGCGCTATCGTGCGGGCGCTGATGGTGGCAGGGTTGGTTCTGGGGGTTGGGTTGGCGTTTGGGGCGGTGCAGTTGCAGCACCCGCTGGCATTTGTGGGGTATGTGTCGATGATTGCGGCGATTTTTGCCATGCTGGGGATTATTGTGGCGCTGTGGGCCGAAGGGTTCGAGCAGTTGCAGTCGCTCAATACGTTTGTGATTACACCGCTCACGTACCTCGGGGGGATTTTCTACAGCATCACCATGCTGCCGTCGCTGGCGGCTAGTATCACTATGTACAATCCATTTTTCTATTTTGCCGATGGTATCCGCAGCAGCATGATTGGGTATAGCGAAGCTAATTCGGCCGTGGGGCTAGCGGTCACGCTGGGGTTAGTGCTGGCACTTGGGTTACTTGTCATCCGTCTTTTCCAAACAGGGTGGAAAATTCGGTCGTAATAAATTACACCACCTCATCCACACAGCCCGCTGAGTTTTGCTCGGCGGGCTGTTATTATTCAGGTATGAAAAACAATACTAAATTATACGAAACTGCCGCGGCGCTGTTGGCTAGCGGTAAGGGGATTTTAGCAGCGGACGAAAGTGACGGGACGGCTGGCAAGCGGCTAGAGCGAGTGCACCTTGAGAATACGCCCGAGAACCGGCAGGATTTCCGCGAGATATTATTTACCGCCGACGGCATTGAGCAGTACATCTCAGGGGTGATCATGTACGACTCGTCAATCCGCAACACTACCGACGACGGCACACCGTTCCCGGACGTGCTCGTAGCCAAGGGTATCATCCCGGGGATCAAAGTCGACACTGGCGTCAACGACCACCAAGGGTTCAAAGGGGAAGTTATCACCCAGGGTCTCGATGATCTCGCCGACCGACTGGCTGAGTATTACTCGATGGGGGCGCGGTTTGCCAAATGGCGGATGGTAGTCGACATTGACGGCGACGACACTCCGACCTACGAGACGGTCAAAATGAACTGTATCCAGATGACCCGCTACGCGCAGCTGTGTCAGGCTGCCGGCATCGTCCCGATTGTCGAGCCGGAAGTCATCCACGCTGGTGACCACTCGCTCCAGAAAGCGGAAATCGAAACCACTCGCACCCTGCAGATCCTTTTCCAGACCCTACAAGAATACCGCGTGGACCTCGCCGGACTGATCCTCAAATCATCAATGGTCCTCGCTGGAGACAAATACGCCGAGCAAACGTCAGCCCAAGAAGTGGCGCAAGCCACTCTGCGCACCTTCCACATGAGCGTGCCACATGAGACAGCCGGGATTGTGTTCCTATCAGGTGGACAGTCACCCGAACGGTCAGCAGAAAACCTTGATGCAATAGCAAAAATGGGACAGCAACCATGGCCAGTCACGTTTTCATTCTCTCGCGCGCTTGAGCAACCGGTACTCGATGCCTGGGGCGGTAAACCAGAGAACGTCGATGCGGCCAAAGCCTCCATGCTCGAAGTGGTCAAGCGAAACAGCGCCGCCAGCCTCGGACAGCTCTAAACAGGCCTAATCCCGCAGATTACCCGGCAATCTGCGGGATTAGGTACTCTAGGTATACCGTAAAATCGCTCTAACCCTAGGGTCGGACACGTACAGGAGAGATAAACCAAAACCGCACCCTAGGGTGCGGTTTTGGTTGGTCTGGTCTTTATTTCTTCTGAACGTACAGACAGTGCTTTTGGGCTACTGGGTTGAATTTGGTTTCTTGGTGCTTTTTGCTTGGGTCTTTTTTGTTTTTGTTGTTAAACCGCGTGTAGTACACGTGACCCTTACCGATGCCGGTCGCATCGCCTTTTGAAACCATCTTGATGAGTAAATCTTGTGACATAGTGGGCTAATACTAGCAAACCGCTGAAAAATGTCAATCAGACTACTTGCGTCTAAAGGCAATCAACAGTATTTGATGGCTTTACAAAGGTTGGCTTTTGCATCGTGCTAGTATGAAGGCATTGTCGGACTTTCAGGTAGATTGCTGATCCGATAACTTTTGATAATGAAAGTTCTTACCTTCAGTTGGGAGTATCCTCCAGCCAAAAACGGCGGCCTTGGAGTCGCCTGCTTTGGTTTAACGCGCGAACTACTACACGACGGTGTGGAGGTGACCTTGGTGTTACCGAAAACCCAAGTCATTAAGGGTGACGTGCGGGTGTTGTTTGCGGATACTGAACGCCTGGTGCGGATGAGTGAATATGAGCAGTCGTTCCCTGGACCCTATCACCACGCTACAACGATGGTTGACTCAGTTATCGGGTACGATGCTACCGGCAAACCAATTCTCCGGTCACGAACGATTCTCGAAGAAGCCCATCGCTTTGCCCACCAAGCAGCCGTCATTGCTCGTATGGAGCAGTTTGACGTGATACACGCTCACGACTGGACTTCGTATCTGGCTGGAGTTGCAGCCAAGATTGCTAGTGGTAAGCCATTGGTATTGCACGTACATGCCACATCATTTGATCAGGCGGCTGGTGACAACGTCGATCCGAGCATGCATCAAATTGAGCTCGAAGGGTTCGCCATGGCCGACCGGGTAGTGGCGGTAAGTAATTTCACCCGCAACATGCTGATCAACAAACACGGCGTGCAGCCCGACAAAATCGAGGTGGTACACAACGGCTGCGATGCGGAAGAGGTAATCGTGCTTGAGCCAACCCTCCAAGCGCTACGCGACCAAGGCAAGAAAATCGTTCTCTATCACGGCCGCATTAGTATCCAAAAAGGGGTTGATTATTTTGTGCATGCCGCCAGACGGGTGGTCGATGTCGACCCGAACGTGGTGTTTGTTATCTCAGGCTGGGGCGACATGATAAAACAGGTTATCCACCAAGTGGGTGAGATGGGACTATCAGAACATGTCCGGTTCGCCGGGGCCACTTGGGAGCAGGAGCGTGACCGGCTGTATCAGAGTGTTGATTTGTTTGTGATGCCGTCGGTGTCGGAGCCATTTGGGTTGGTGCCGCTCGAAGCGCTGCAGCACGGGACCCCTTCAATCATTACCAAACAGTCCGGCGTGGCCGAAGTCCTCACCCACGCCCTCAAAGTTGATTTTTGGGATGTGGACCAGATGGCCAACCAAATCTTGTCCGCGTTGCGCTACCCAGTTATGGGCGAGCAGATTGTCAAAGAAGGTAGGTTGCAGCTGTTGGGTCTGTCGTGGCAAAAAGCCGCCGCCAAGATGGCTGCTCTCTATCGTAATCTGCTACAATACGCAACATCATAACTATGCTTACTGTTTGCCCTTATTTCCATGTCCACCAACCGTACCGGATCAAAAAATACCGGGTGTTTGATATCGGGACTGACACTGAGTATTTTAACGATGACTCAGAAACTGATTTGAATAACCGACGGATTGTCGAAAAAGTCGCCAATAAGTCATACCGGCCAACCAACAAAATCCTCAAGGAGCTACTCGACCAGCACCCAGAATTCCGGTTCAACCTGTCGTTCTCGGGTACTGCGCTCGATCAGTTCGAAGCCTACGCCCCTGACGTATTAGAGTCATTTCAAGAACTGGTCGCAACCGGTCGGGTTGAGATCCTCGCTGACACGTATCATCACTCACTGGCATTCTTCTACTCGGTGCCAGAATTCAAACGCCAAGTGCAGAAGCACGAACGACGGATCAAACAATTGTTCGGGGTCAAGCCGCGCGTGTTCCGGAACACTGAGCTGTCGTACCGCAACGACCTGGCTAAATGGTGTGAGGATAACGGCTACCTCGGGATCATGGCCGAAGGTTGGGAAAAGTACCTTGGGTGGCGGAGTCCCAATTTTCTCTACCATCCACCAGGCTGCTCCAAAATTAAAATTCTTCTCAAGAACTACAAGCTGTCGGACGACATTGCGTTTCGGTTTGGGAACAAACAGTGGTCGAGTTGGCCGCTGTCGGCCGACACCTACGCCGGCTGGATTCACTCCAACCACGGGGATGGCGAGACAGTGAACTTGTTTATGGACTACGAGAGTTTTGGTGAACACCAGTGGGCTGATACTGGGATTTTTGATTTTCTGCGAGCGCTCCCAGAGACGCTTCTGCGTCACCCTGACACCAGTTTCAAAACCGCGACCGAGACCGTGCAAGCATACGACGCCAAGGGTGAGTACGATGTGCCAGACGTACTGACTTGGGCTGACACCGACCGCGACTTGACCGCTTGGAACGGCAACGACATCCAGCGCGATGCGCTCGCGGCGACGTACCGAATGGAAGAGAATGTGATGAAGACGGGGAAGCGTGACTTGATCGAGAAGTGGCGCAAACTACAGACGTCAGACCACTTCTATTACATGTGTACCAAGTGGTCTAACGACGGAGACGTGCACGCGTATTTCTCTCCGTACGAATCCCCGTACGATGCATACATCGCGTTTATGAATGCGTTGTCTGATCTCAAGTTGCGAGTTGATCATGTGGTGAACGAGCAGGTTGCTAAGCAAGCCGCCGAGAGTGAGGTTGTCAGTCAGGCCAGCGGCAGTCCCGATTTTGTCCCACTTGCACCGCCGAGCGTGAACCCTCCCAGCAATAGCCGTGACGACGCTGAGTCTGGCCGCGTCTCGCACGATAACCAAACCATCAAGCCAGAAGAAAAACAGCGACTACATCCTCTACAAAACATCTGGAACCGGTTCAAGTCAATCTTCCCAGTTGTCCCTCGCAGTAACCAGTCCACGTGATAGACTATAGTCATTACTACTCAATTGTTCTTACGTTCTTATGCCTACCAAAAAACCCGTCACCAAAAAAAGTGTCAAGACAATCGCTAAAAAAGCGACTGTGAAAAAAAAGCCAGTGGCTAAAAAAACCACCGTTAAGAAAAAAGTAACCGCTAAGAAAACCACCACCAAGAAAGCCAACAAAACTCCCAAGGCGACTGCGATGAAAAAACCGGTCAAAGACTTGGTATTTGCGTCTGACCAAGAATCATTCTGGGTCCAGAACGGTGAGGTTCTCAACAGTCTGATGGCTCTCAACGACGCGTTTGCTAACATGGACAAAGACATTTACCAGTTCCATGCCCATGGCGACCGCAACGACTTTTCTATTTGGGTGGACACGGTGCTGAGCGACGCTGCATGTGCAGCTGATTTGAAGAAAGCCAAAACGCAAAAAAGTGCCCGGACAATCGTGGTGAAACATCTTAAACTGTATTCAATCTAGCATATGGCTCGGTCGGTCACGGTCGGAAATGGCAATGTGCTCGTTGGATTAGATAACCGCGGGCAGGTTCGTGACTTGTACTATCCGTTTGTTGGAGAAGCAAACCACGTCAGTGGCGCGAGCGGGAATTATGTCCATCGCGTTGGGGTGTTTGTTGATGGCAAGATGTCGTGGCTTGACGACCCAGCCTGGCGGGTGACCATTGGTGGTGAGGAGCATACCTGCGTCGGGTCTATGTTCGCGGAGAATCGCGAGCTGGGGATTACGCTCGCTAGTCGAGACACGGTGCACAATGAGCATGATGTGTTTTTGCGACACTTTACTATCACCAACAGTGGCGACCGCACGCGCGAAGTGAAACTGTTTCTCGCTCAACAATTTAGAATCTATGAATCCAGACGCGGTGACACCGGGTACTTTGACCCGCGTGTAGGGGCGATAGTGCACTACAAAGGCGAGACGACGCTCCTGGTCAACGCCTACGCTAACGGTAAGCAATTTAAAGAATACAACATCGGTCTGTTTGGAATCGAAGGTAAAGAGGGGACGTGGCTCGATGCTGAAGATGGTCGACTTGAAAGTAATCCAATTGAGCACGGGTCGGTTGATTCCGTTTTGGCGCTGACCTTTAATCTGGAGGCTGGTGAATCTAATCAGGCCCACTACTGGATTGTCTGTGCCAAATCTGTGTCGGAGGCTCACACTCTCGATGAACTCGTTTTGGATGAGACCCCTGACGCGTTGATTACTTCAACTGATGCATACTGGACAGCGTGGTTAGGTAAAGACAATCGTGACATGACCGCCCTGCCGGCTTCATTGCGGACGCTCTACAAGCGTTCTTTGATGATTATGCGGGTGCACACGGATAACCGTGGCGGCACCATTGCCAGTAGCGACACTGACATGTTGCACCATGGGCGCGATACCTACAGCTACGTCTGGCCGCGCGATGGCGCAATGATCAGTTTGGCTTTTGATAGGGCTGGGTACCGTGATGTGACGCGGAGATTTTTTGAATTCATGGCTCGATGTCAGGAACCAGGTGGGTACCTGATGCACAAGTACCGCACTGATGGCGTGCTCGGCAGTAGTTGGCACCCCTGGATTATTAATGGAGAAGCACAGCTACCCATCCAAGAAGACGAGACCGCTTCGATTCTGTTTGCATTGTGGAAACACTACGAGCAATACAAAGACATTGAGTTCATCGAGAGTCTGTATAACAGCTTTATCGAACCAGCAGCAGAATTCATGTGTGAGTACATCGAGTCGACAACTGGGCTCCCGCAGGCGTCATTTGATCTCTGGGAGGAGAAGTACGGTACTTCAACTTATACTGCTGCCAGTACCTACGCTGGCCTGATGGCGGCGGCTAAATTCGCCCAGTTGCTCGGCAAAGCTGGTCCCGCCCGTACGTTCGAAGCGGTCGCCGGCCGGATCAAAACTGCGATTGGTGATGTATTATTTGATAAAAAAACCGGCACGTTTGTAAAACATGTGCTGCACGTTGACGATGAACTCCAGTACGATCGAGTAATCGACACGAGTAGTCTGTATGGATTACAACTGTTTGAAGTATTTGATCTCGATGATGAACGGATGGTCAGTATGGTCAAAGCCGTAGAAGCAAAACTTCAGGTCCACGGCGCAGCCAAAGGGTTCATCCGCTACGAAGGTGACACCTATTACACCCAGCAATCAGCCGGCAGCCCCAACCCGTGGGTCATCTGTACGCTCTGGATTGCCCGGTACTACATAGAAATTGCCAAAACCAAGGAGGACCTCGCATACCCGTTAGAAATCCTAGAGTGGACCTGCAGTCACGCCAGCACCAGCGGAACCCTGTCAGAACAAATGCAGCCAGATACTAGAGAGCACCTCAGCGCCTCACCCCTAGTCTGGAGCCACGCCGAGTTCGTCTTAGCAGCACTAGCCTATGTAGAAAAGGCGGAGGAGTTGGAAGGGGAGACACTATCAAAGTAAACCGCGTCAAAACTCTTTCCTCCAGCGTTGGGTTTCGGTATTAAATTCTCCAATCTGGGTGCGGTGGATTGACCAGGCTAGACTAGAGGTTGGTGCGACTAGTTGCTTACCGATCAGTTTTGCTAACGTGCGCATATAAGTGCCGCTGCTGGCGGTGCAGGTGAAATGGGCGATGGTATATTCATCAGGAAGTGACAACTGGCCGACATCCGATGTCCAACGGTTGTTTTTGATTTGGTCCCAGTCTTGGCGCACATCTATCCGGCGGAAGTCGTTGCCGAGGGTTTTACTAGCTTCGGTTACTTCTGGGATAGTGTCGATTTTGGCTCGAGCTTCGGCGCAGACAGCTGTTCGAGTTTTGGTTTCGATATTGTCCAGTTGCAAGGAATAGATAGTTGAGGCTTTGGTTGGGATGGAGATCTCATGGAGGCGGCCTTTGAGCGTCCACGTATGTAATGGTTTGCCTTGTACGGTTTTGGATGAAAAGTGGGGGTACGGGAGTTCGATGTCTCCAGTGAGATTGGCACAAATGTTCCTAAGCTGAGTTTCAATAGCTGGCACGCCCTCAGGCGGCGGGTTGGTTTCATAGGATGACTCTACGTGCAGCCGCCCCAACACATCATGCGTATCAGACCCAATCCCAAACAACACCGAAAACTGGTAGGTTTTGTCAAGTGCGAGATACTGCTCTTTGCGTTTGCACTCTTCGCCAATGAGCACGAGTAACTTACCTGACGCCATTGGGTCGAGGCGACCGGCGTAGGTCAGCGGGAGGCTGGCATACTCGGACGGCTGCGTCTGGCGCCACACCTCCATAGACTGCAGCGGCGTTTGTCCGACCGCTTTGTCCAGTACTACATAAGAGGGGAGTTCCATAAATGTGAGCCTACCATAATTCCAAAGTGTCCAACACCGAGTGTCGGACAAATCAAAATATAACTGACTGATGGTAACTGATCACGTATATATAATTAGTTATTTTTCGATTCCTTATCCAACACTCGATGTTGGATAAAAAATGTCTATGTATCATATATGATACATAGACATTTTTTAGGTTTTAACCTAGTGGATCACCTCCGAGGAACGAATTAATAATCAAAAGCAAGACAAACCCACCAATCGCCAGCAAGATAAATTTCATTGGTTTAGTATAGCAGTGAGGTGGGTAACTTGGTGCCGGTAGAACGTGTGGCCAGGGGGTTACTTATTCAGGCTGCCAACTTGACTACTGGTCTCAGAAGAGTATTATGCTAACGCCTAAATTATTGAATTTTTCTCATTATATGACTGTTTTAGATCACGTGTTGCAAGCCGAACAGGATGCTGCCACCAAGGTTGCGACGGCTACAGCTGCAGCCACCCAACAGATTGCCGATGCTAAAAACGTCTCAGCCGCTGCTATTGCTGCAGAAAAAATGCGTCTGGCGGCACACGAAACAGTGACACTGGCTGAACACACGAACACAGTAGAACTCAACTCCAAAACAATCACTACCCAAGCTACCAAAGACGCCGCTGCAATCAGCGCAGCGTTTGCTGAAAAAAAGACCGAACTAGAACGAAAGATTAACGAGGCTCTTTCGTAATACATTTTATGGCTGTTGTTACAATGCAAAAAGTTCAGATTGTCGTCCACCGTACTGATACGGAGACCCTTCTGCAAACCTTGCAACGAGCGGGAGTAATGGAGTTTACTGAAATCGACGCCTCCAAAATCACCCCGGCAACTGCTGAGTTCCCGCACGCCCAGCTCCTCCCGCGACTACAGCACGCGGTCGGGTTCCTGGCGCCCTACGAAGTAAAAAAAAGTCTCTGGCGAACTCTACGCGACGGCACCACCACTGACCTGACCGAAGTGGCGGTAAAGAAATACACCACTGATACTGACGCTGTGTCACTAATCGTGGTGGACCAAGAGACACTCCAAGTTGAGTTGGCCGAAAAAACCAATGCTGTTCGACTGCTCACCGAGCAAGTGGCCTTATTGCAGATCTGGAAAGTGGTTCCACTTAAATTGTCTCACCTCAAAACTGCTACCACCTACACAATCCTCGTCACCCGACCAAAAGACGCACCCAAAAACCCCAAACCGCTCGAGGCATTCCTAACTGGTTTCCTTACAACCAACGACATAACTGCACAGCTAACCACCGTTGAAAAGAACCCTAATCTGTGTGCTGTCACGGTGGCAGCCGATACCATCACAGCGACCGACCTACAAAAGCAGTTAGAAGCTAAACAACTGCAAATCATCACTGCACCGGAAGGGTTTGAATCTGCCGAAATTGAACTGGTTGCTACCGAAGAGAAATTGGCGGCGGGGAACGGAGAGTTGGGGGTTGTGCACGACCAGGCGGAGCATTTTGCCCACACCCATCTGCGGCAGCTGCGGATTGCAGCTGAGGTACTCTCGTGGCAGCGCGATCGGTTCGCGACTATTGCGGTGGCTGGAGCGACCGCTAGTAGTGTGGTATTTGAGGGGTGGATGAATGCATCCATGCAAACTGCCGTGGAAGCCGAATTTGCGAAGCAACACATCGCAGCGCTCGTCAGCGAACTTGATTTGACTGAGGGTGAGGAGCCGCCGGTTGATATTGTTAACAACTCTTTCATCCAGCCGTTTGAAGTCGTGACCCGATTGTATGGTATGCCTGGTCACCGTGACCTCGATCCAACGTTATTCTTGGCGGGATTCTTTTTCCTGTTTTTTGGTCTGTCACTGACCGACGTTGGATACGGGATTTTCTTGATGGCAGTCGCGACGATCATCCTGACGTTGTTCAAAGTCGCCCCCATCGTGCGGACGTTTGCCAAACTGCTGCTCTTTATGGGGTTGGGGTCGGCGCTGGTCGGTTTACTATTTGGGGGGTACCTCGGTATCGCGGCTGAATCACTGCCGTCTTGGTTGCGTGCCATCCAGGTGTTTGATCCGATTGGCAACCCCCTACCGGTGTTCTACCTAGCGCTTGGGTTGGGGGTATTCCAGGTGATGGTGGGGATGCTACTCAAGATCTACAGTGATGCCCGCAACGGAGAACTGACGAACGGTATTTTGGACCAAGGTCCGTGGCTGTTTGTGTTTTGTGTCGCGATTGCGTATCTTGGTGTCTTCACTGGATACGTTGATTTTGCGACCCCAGAACAGTTAATCAATTTGATTTACGTTGGGTTGATTGCAGTTGTGCTTGCCAGTGGTCGCAAGGGTCAGACTATCCTCGAGAAAGTGCAGTCCGCTGCACTGAGTCTGTACGCCAGTATCGGATATTTTTCTGACATTCTGTCGTACTCACGTCTCTTGGCCCTTGGTCTTGCGACCACTGCGCTGGCATTTGCCGTCAATCTCATTGCTGAGATTGTCAGTGGGACACCGTACGTTGGTCCGGTGCTCGCTATCGTAGTGTTGGTGATAGGTCACCTCTTTACCTTGGCCGTAAACACGTTGGGTGCCTTCATCCATAGTGCTCGGCTGCAGTTTGTAGAGTTTTTTGGCAAGTTTATTGCTGGAACCGGTCGGGAGTTTAAACCTCTGAAACGTACGGCGCTACACGTGGTGGTGTCAGATGAATAGAGGTTTGAATAATTAATAAACAATAAAAAGTAACTATTATGGAATTTATCGGAATTGGACTCGCATTTGCTGGAGCAGCTATCGCCGCTGCGCTGGGGTTTAGTGGGTCAGCTGTCGGTATGGGACACGCTGGACAAGCTGCAGCGGGAGTGCTCGGAGAGAAGCCACAGCTGTTTGGAAAGATGCTCCTGATGCAGGCGTTGCCTGGGTCACAGGGGATTTACGGTCTGGTTGGAGCCTTTCTTATCTTGAACTTTTCAGGAATCCTGGGGGGTGGAGAAGCTGTAACACTGACGGTCTCACAGGGACTACAGTATTTCATGGCTGGTCTACCAATTGGTATTTCAGGCTATTTCTCAGGGATGTACCAAGGGATGGTCGCCGCTTCAGGAATCTCAATGATCGCCAAAGACGAAGCCAACATGGGACGAGCTATCGTTCTGTCTGTGATGGTAGAAACCTGGGCGATTTTTGGAGTTCTCATCAGCTTCATCCTCCTTATCTCAATTGTTAACTAGGTATCAGTATGACAAATTCGCTCACCACCAAAATCACCAATGATGCCGACGCGCAAATCGCTACCATTGTGGCAGCTGTCGCTGTGTCTGTGGCTGCCGTTGAGACCGAGACGAAACGTGTCATCACCGACCTACAACGTGACGCCGAGGTACAGCTGACCAAGAAAAAAGCGCACCAAGAACTAGTTGCCACCGCCAAAGCCAATCAATCGGCCAAGATTGCCTTGGCTGCAGCCAAGCGCACCGCGATTGATGGATTGTTCGAACAGGTAGCGACAACGGTGCTCGCAGAATCTGGAGCCGAGTACGTCGCGCGGTACACCAAACGAGTACAAGCAGTGTTGCCAGCCGGAGTGGAAGTGTTCTCGGTGCAGTCGCCAGCGGATAAGGCTGACGAGACCAAAGACATCCTAACTGCGCTGGGCATACAAGCCGAAGTAATCCCGAGCCCAGCGGTGCGAGCGGGACTCATCGTCGTCGCCCGTGACGGCGTGTACGATGCTTCGTTTGATCGCACTTTGTCAGAGGTGCGACCAAACCTCGAAATGGAACTAATACAAACATCTTCATAACCATGCAAACGCAGTATATCTACAGTGCGAGCCGAGCGAACACACTCGCGCAATATCTACTCACTAAAACCGACATTGATCGTTTGTTAGTAGCGGACGCTGGAGATGATTTGCAGTCTGCTCTGAAAGAAACCTACTTGGCGCCGTACGTGTTGCAGGACGCTGATATTGCAGTCGCAATCGAAGCCACCCTGATCGAAGCGAAAAAGCTCCTACACCGGATTGCCCCAGACGGTGATATGTTGCGAGTGTTGTGGTTGCAGTACGACGTCCACAACTTGCGCGTATTTGCCAAAGCCCAAGCCATCGGCAAAGGGTTCGCCGACGTGGCTCAGTTTGTGTCCGCGCGCGGGATTTATGATCCGGCGTACTTGTACGCCATGGCCGATCGCAGTGAACTCAACCGGCTGCAAATGAGCTGGCAAGAGTCGTACACCGAGGCGGTGCGTCATGCAACTGTGGGCGACATTGACCAGGTTGATGGCGTGTTTGATCAGCTGTTCTTTGCGACAGCGACCAGGATAGCGGAGCGGTTCAAAGACCCGTTCATTAGGAAATATGTCCGCGCTATCGTCGACCTGTACAATCTCAAAGCCCGCCTGCGCGCTGCAACGTATGACCAAATCAAATTCAGTCCGGTGTTCATTACCGGCGGCACGTTTGCCGAGCGTGAAATCGAGACCAAAGAACAAGTGCTGGTAGCGTTTGCTCAGCTTGGCGGTGAAGCTTTCTGGCGTATCGCCATCGAGCAGTTTGCGGCCACTGGGAACACCACCCACATCGATGCACGAGCGGACGAGTATCTGGTTGATATGTCAAAACAAGCTAGTTTCGACATGTTCAGTTCAGCCTCACTGGTGTTATTCTACTTGCAATCAAGACAGTCAGCTGCCAACGTCCGCACTATCGTTGTGGGCAAAAACAGTGGTATGAGTGAGGCTGCTATTCGATCTAATTTACGCCTGGCCTATGTCAACAACTAACCCTAATCAGTACAAAATAGCTATTGTTGGTCCAACTGATATGGTGTCAGGGTTCCGGGCGTTGGGGGTAGAGGCGATTGATGCTCAGACCGGCGAAGCCGCGCTTGAAGAATTACGACGCATCAAAAAACTCACCCTGGATCCAGCCAGCGACGTCAAATACGCCGTTGTGTGTGTGATCGAGGATTTACTCACGAACATCGACCCCGCCGAATACGCTAAGGTAGTCAGTGGCCCCCTCCCGGCCGTCATTGTCTTACCGGGCCCAGAGGGAAGTAAAGGAGTAGCGATTGCCCGCCTCCGTCGATTAGCCGAACAGGCTGTCGGAAGCGCAATTATTTAATCAGTCACAATTTTAATAACAGTACTATGGAAACAACAACAGACTTCACAAAAGCAGCCGGCGTCATCAAACGAGTGACCGGACCATTGGTGCGGGCAACGGGTATGAGTGAAGCTAAACTCTACGAGGTTGTTCGGGTGTCAGACGAAAAACTGATGGGTGAAATCATCGAGCTCCACGGCGATGAGGCGGCGATTCAGGTGTATGAGGAAACCGCTGGTATTGCACCAGGAGACCCGGTATACCGCACTGGTCGCGTGATGTCTGTTGCTCTAGCTCCAGGATTACTAGAATCTATTTACGACGGTGTCCAACGTCCGCTCAAAACCATCGAAGCAGTAGCGGGTAACCAATACATCAAACGAGGGATCGAAGCCGACCCGATAGATATGGCAAAAAAGTGGCCCTTCACGGCTGTAGCTAAAGTGGGAGATGTCGTGTCAGGTGGAGACGTGCTGGGCGAGGTGCAAGAAACGTCCGTCATCGTGCACAAAGTGATGGTGCCGCCAGCGATGTCAGGTACAATCGAAGCCATCAATAGTGGCGATTTCACCGTGACTGATGAAGTAGCTACCCTACAGACTGAAAATGGTTCACAATCAGTCGCCATGCTGCAGTACTGGCCGATTCGAGTAGCGCGGCCCAAAACCGCCAAGATATTTCCAACTGAACCACTGCGAACCGGTGGCCGTTCAATTGATACATTTTTCCCCATCGCCAAGGGTGGAGCCGGGTCAATCCCGGGTCCATTTGGAGCGGGCAAAACAGTGACTCAACAGGGTATCGCCAAGTACTGTGACGCCGAGATTATCGTCTACATCGGTTGTGGTGAGCGCGGCAACGAGATGACCGAAGTACTATCAGAATTCCCGCACCTAGTTGACCCGAACACTGGCGAGAACTTGATGAAACGAACCATTCTGATTGCTAACACCTCAAACATGCCGGTAGCAGCGCGTGAGGCCAGTGTCTACACCGGAATCACCATCGCCGAGTATTATCGTGATATGGGCTACAACGTGGCGCTAATGGCCGACTCAACCTCACGGTGGGCTGAAGCCATGCGTGAGATTTCTGGTCGCCTAGAAGAGATGCCGGGTGAAGAAGGGTACCCAGCGTATTTGTCATCACGAACCGCTGAATTCTACGAGCGCGCTGGTATTGTTACTGCCCTGGGGAGTGAGGGACGAATCGGCTCACTGACGGTGATTGGAGCGGTGTCGCCTCCAGGTGGAGACTTGTCCGAACCAGTGTCACAAGCGACGCTACGCGTTACCAAAACGTTCTGGTCACTCGACTCAGGACTGGCGTACAAAAAACACTTCCCATCCATCAACTGGCTAACGTCGTACTCGCTCTACGCCCCAAACTTCAAAGACTTCTGGGCGCGTGAAGTGGCACCTGATTTCTCTGACTACCGAGACGCTGCCCTCAAACTACTCGGAGAAGAATCAAAACTAATCGAAATCGTTCGACTAGTTGGGATGGAGTCACTCTCAGCTAACGATCGCTTGATCCTCGAAGTAGCGCGGATGATGCGAGAAGATTACCTGTTCCAGGACGCCTTCTCACCAGACGATGCGTACACACCACTGAAACGTCAGTACGGTATGTTGAAATCAATCATGACGTTCTATGATGCTGGACTACCAGTAGTGACTCTGCCTGACTTTGAATTCAAAAAATTCACCAGCCTGAAATGTATCGCGCAAGTAGCGACCCTCAAAGAGCAGCTCGATTGGGAGATCAAAGACTTCGAAGCCTACCAAACCATCATCAAGGACGAAATTAATAGCCTGGTAAACTAATTTGTATGAGTAATAAAGAATACACAAACATCGTAGATATCGCCGGACCACTACTCGTCATTGACGGAGTGGAGGGGGCACAATACGAAGAACTCGTCGAAGTAAACGTACCAGGAGAAAAAGCTCCCCGGTATGGCAAGGTGCTCGATACCAGTAAAGGTACAGCCGTGGTACAGATGTTTGCTTCAACCGCTGGCATGACCGCAGCGGGTACCCGCGCCCGGTTCAAAGGCGAAACTCTCAAACTCGGTGTCAGTGAAGACATGCTGGGGCGAGTGTTCAACGGCTCAGGTGAGACCATCGACGGTGGTCCAGCCCTCGTGCCAGAGAAACGACTGCCAATTTCCGGTGACCCAATCAACCCCTACTCACGAGAATTCCCCAATGACTTTATCCAAACGGGTATTGGTTCAATCGACGTGATGAACACGTTGGTGCGCGGACAAAAACTCCCGATTTTCTCTGGTGCTGGACTACCGCACGCTCGGCTCGCAGCCCAGATTGCTCGCCAAGCGTCGGTAAAAGACGGCGGGGAATTCGCCATCGTGTTCGCGACCCTCGGAGTGTCATTCGAGGAAGCAGAATACTTCCGTCGTGAATTTGAAGAAGCGGGAGCGCTCGGCCGATCAGTCCTATTTATGAACACTGCGGCTGACCCAGTGGTGGAGCGTATCTCTATCCCACGCATGGCGCTGACAACCGCTGAGTACCTGGCGTTTGAAAAAGGCAAGCACGTGTTAGTGATTATGACCGACCTCACTAACTACTGTGAAGCTTTGCGCGAAGTGTCGGCTGCCCGCAAAGAAGTCCCGGGACGACGCGGCTACCCAGGGTACCTCTACACCGACCTCTCCACCCTCTACGAGCGAGCGGGAGCCATCAAAGGTAAGAAGGGGACAATCACGCAGATTCCCATCCTTACTATGCCAGATGATGACAAGACCCACCCCGTACCTGATCTCACCGGCTACATCACCGAAGGACAGTTTGTGATTTCGCGCGACCTTTCAAACCGGGGCATCTTTCCGCCGGTAGATGTACAAGGCTCACTTTCACGTCTCTGGTCAGCTGGAGTAGGCGAAGGCAAAACCCGTGGTGACCACAAAAACCTTAAAGACCAACTGTTTGCGTCGTATGCCACCGGCCGCGAAGTGCGCGACTTGGCAGTTGTGCTCGGTGAAGCCTCACTCGATGACACCGACCGCGCCCACCTACGCTTCGCCGAAGCGTTTGAAACCAAATTCGTCGGTCAAGGTGAGTACGAAAACCGCTCAGTAGAAGAGTCACTCGATATCGGTTGGGAGTTGCTCCGCCTACTACCACGAACGTCACTCAAGCGAGTCAAGGCGGCTGAAATCGAGCAGTACCTAGGCGTCGAAAGCAAAGCAGACGATAACAAACCAACAAAGTAAAAAACCCCCACCCACCTAACTTAAGTCATCGATGACTTAAGTTAGGTGGCTCGAGGCAAATTCCTGGAACACCCAAGTCAAACGCTCACCTGTACAATAGAAGTCAACCAGTTAATTTTATCTACCCATGATTCTAAAAGTAAGCCCCACCCGAGTATCGCTGCTCACGCTCAAAAAAGAGCTGAAACTAGCGCAAAAGGGTCACAAACTACTCAAAGACAAGCGAGATGGTCTCGTGAAGAAATTCATGGCGGTTATTTATGAAGCCAAGGCGTTGCGCGAGTCCGTCGAGGTGCGGCTAGGTTCGGCGTTTGACTCGTACACGCGTGCGAGTGCGATGACTGCGTCCGCGGCGCTGGACACGGCCTTTATGGCCCCTAACGCTAAAATTGACCTAGACGTCAAAATCCAGAGCGTCATGTCAGTCAAAATCCCCGAATTCACTGTTACCAAAACCGGTTCAGCGTTCTCCTACGGCATGCTCGAAACCACCGGCGACCTCGACAACGCCATCGTCAAGTTCGACGAAGTGTTTGTCGACATCCTCCGGTTAGCTGAGCTAGAGAAAACCGCCGAGATGCTGGCTGAAGAAATCGAGAAAACTCGCCGGCGGGTGTCAGCGCTTGAGAACGTCCGCATCCCCAACCTCCAAGACACGATTAAATTCATCACCATGCAGCTCGATGAGCGCAACCGAGACGCGGTGGTCTCGACCATGCGGGTGAAAGCCATGATTCTAGCTAAAGAGGCCGAAACAGCCTAAACTGGCGAATCTACGACTGTTTCGCGTAGTGTGATCGTCACCGTACACTTGTATGGCTCCTCACACACCACCCTCCAACAGTCGCACCTTCATCCAGTTTATACTGTTTCGGGGCGAGAAATACCGATTATAGGACAGCCCAAGTGAAGTTAGAGACAGAACGTCTTGCAGCTTGTAGCGCAACTGCAATATTGCTCTAACTTCACTTGGGCTGTTTTTGTATATCCTCCTCCAGATAATACAGCAGAGTAGCTTGCAATATATAGACATTGTAATACAATGTAAGCATATGAAAACATCCCCGTATACTATTCGCCTAGCTGACGACGTTCGCGCTGCGCTCGAACTTGAAGCCAAACGTGAGGATCGTTCTGCGGCTCAGTTAGCTACCCAGGCGATTAAAACTATGTTGGCTCAGAAAACTGTGTATCACGCGGCGATTGACACTGCACTGGAGGAAACTACCAAAGGAAGATTCATCTCTCAGGCAGCCATGCATGAGTGGATCGATAGTTGGGGTGCCGATAGTGAACAAGCAGCACCGACAATAGACATCATCCGCTAGTCATGCAGTTGGTTTATCTACCAAGTACTGAGTCGGACTTACGGTGGTTGCGACAGTACTATGAACAAGTGTTCGTAGCAGGGTTACAGGCTGCCCGGCAGCATATCTACGCCACCGAGGCGGCGTTACTTGCTAACCCATACTTGGGCCGTCAGGGGAGCGATAACACTAACGTGCGATCGTTGCCGATCAGTCGGACGCCCTTTGTATTTGTCTACCGAGTAAACAATAATGAAATACAAATTCTGCGCGTCTGGGACACGCGACGTGATAGTGGAGACTGACCCCTGAACAACCAAAGCGCTGCCAATCGGCAGCGCTGGTCGGTACTCTTTGGTGTGGTGATTAGTTTGCCAGCTGTACATCAGCTTCGGTTGATACTTCGGCTTCGACTGGGTTGGTAGTGGCTGGTTCAGTTTCATCTGTCGGGGCAGCTACTACTGGCTCTTCGGGTACTTCCGTCTCGGCTGGTTCTTCTGCAGTGCTGGTCGCCTCTGGTGTGGTTTCTTCTACCGGTACTTCTGCTGCCTGGTCTGCTGCTACCTGAGCTTCAGTTTGTTCGACTACAGTGTCGATCTGGGTATCAAGCTCGATGTTAGCCTCGTAGTCCTGGACTGAGTCAGCAACGGTGGCTTCTAGGTCCTGTATGGTGTCGGCTACTACTAGGTTGAGGTGTTTGCTGCGGTTATATGACCCGCCGCGACGTGCTAGTTCAGCTTGCACGTTGGTCTCGTTCGCGCTTGATTCGACGTTGTTGAGCGTACCTTGGTGCGCTATCAGGATGTTTTTGAGAAGTTCGAGACCAGCTACCAGCTGTGCCCGCTGCGCCGCTGTCAGTTGTAGTTGTTCCGATGCGGTGGCGGCTTGGTTGATCGAGTTGAGTCGAGTGACGATGCGCACCTTGGCCTTTGTGGCCGCTTCAGTTGTTAGTGATCCAGCCAATACTTGTGCGTCAAGTGCAACTAGTTCCGCTGCTAGCTCGGTGATTTCGGTGTCGACTGTCGCCACGTAGTCAAACTCGTTTGATGCTGTCAGCACAAACCAGCCAGCAATCAACGCGGCCAAGACCAGGAGGGCGATAATTATTTTATTCATAATTATATATATGGGTTAACGGTGGGTGATTAAGTAAACCTCTGTTTCTACTATACCCTGGGTGAACTAGTGTCTGTCTGATTGGAGTGACTATGTCTGCTGTCTATGACGCTGAGTGTAACCCAATCTTACGGACTAACTGGAGAAATTTTTGGTAGATTTCAGTTGTTCTGATTGAGCGTTAAACTGAGCGACCGCTAGTCGCTCTGTTTTGACCAGCTGCTCAATCTGGTGCTGGTTCATCATCAGGGCGGCGGTGGCAAACGCGTCTGCGTCCGCGGTAGTAGCAGCCTTGATAAACGTCGCGTCAGCGGTGAGGTTGTCAGAGACGATGTGGGTGTGGGTGCCGGTGCTGTTCTCCCACACTCGTCGATGGGGGCTGGAGGCGGCAAACCCATTATTATAAAGCGTGGTGTTGGCAATCATGACGCCGGGTTTGGTTGGGTGTTCGAGGTGGATGGTAATTGGTTGATTATTTTTGTGGGTGGCATACATGTCGCCACCGCCGTTAATCAAAAACTGCTCGATGCGGTGCGTATGCTGTAGTTGCCTAGCGAGCAGGTCGACGAGGTAGCCTTTGCCAAATCCCCCGAGGTCAAGGTTAGCGTCACCTGTCAACCTGATCTGATCAGGACTGATCTGTAAATCAATCACAGGGTTACCTGGTCCGACTGCCGGTCCACTGGCGGTAAAGGTGTAATCTGCGTCGTAGCCTTTGGATTCCAGTATATGCCCAGTCAAAAGGTTGAAGTGGGTATCTGAGCGCAGGTACAGCCGCTTGCCGTACTCAAGTAGCTGGACGAATTCTGGCGTGGGGTTGACTACCGTTCGGTCACGGTTAAGGGTCGACACCAGCGAATCTGGCTGGAAGCGGGAGTAGTTCTGCTCGTAGATCGACACGTACGAGGTAATAAAGTCTTTGACCTCGTCACTTCGCTGCGCTACTAGCTCGCCGAATATCTCTATCCACCACTGCGTCCCGAGTGCTTGGAAAGAATACTTCATCCGCAATTAGAGTTGGGCGCGAATCTCCGCGACCCCTTGGTTGAACGCGACTGATGTCAGTGACGCGCCACCCACCCGTGATAGTTCGACGTTGTTGATGTTTTGTCCGATAACTGCGGCTCCATACGCTCCATCAAACCCAGAGTGGGCCGGTGTGACAGCTGGTCCACCGTCATAGGTAATATTTGCGTCAATGATAGTTGTGCCGTCTAGTTCCAGAGTAATCACCATGTCGTGCTTGGTCCGGCGGGGGGTGAAATATGACGCTTTAGCGACGAACTGTTGAGTGGTTGCGGCCGCCGCATCTGCAGTGGCTGCTGGCGCGCTATCAATCTCAGCTGCGGGTCCAGCCGCGGCTGCTCCACCGTTAATCTCAGCTGTGGGTTCAGTTGCCGCTGCTTCGTCAACCGGGTTCATGGTTGGAGGTGGTTCGGTTGGTGGGGTGAATCCTTCGGGGAAGTTATTGGCTTGCTCGACCGGCTCTCCAGGAATTTCTTCGACCATTGAAACGGGAACCTCGGCTGGTTGTCGGAACAGCAAGAGTGCGCCCGCAGCGACAATAATAATAACAAAAGCGATGATATACGGCATACAGAAAGATTTAAATTTAAAGTAGTTTATACTAGTATAAAGTATGACGCGTTACATTTCCAGGTTTATTTCTAGCGTACTAGCAATTCCTAACCGGCTGACCGACAAAATCGGGATGTATCGGTTGGTGTCTTTGTCATTGTGGGCGCTGGTGGTTTGCTCATTACTAGCTAGTGCATTTGGCCTACTGGTATACAGCATCGGGGCTCAGTTGACGGCAGTGGTGCTTGCGGTTGCCACGGCACTCATCCTCAACGTCGTCTGTGCCAAACTCTGGCGCGTACACGCCAACCACGAGTCATCGGTGATCACGGCACTCATCCTGTTTTTCATGATGGTGCCCTACGAAGGCATTGTGACCAACTGGGCATTGCTGTCGGCAGTCGCACTAGGGACTGTCTCGAAATACGTCATTACCTACCGCCAGCAGCACATATTCAACGCCGCGGCGCTGGGTGCCGTGCTACTGGTGGTCGGGATTGGTGGGTATAACCTCTTGACCGGACACAGCTACAACACCGATATATTCCAGTGGTGGGTCGCGAACCCGATTTTGTTCTGGCCGGTAGTACTACTCGGGGTCCTAATTGTGGCTAAAGTGCGCCGCAGTGCGATGATTGGTGCGTTTATCGGTGTCGGCTTGCTAGTGTTCTTGATTGAGTCGGTCCGGTTTGGTCTGCCGTTGGTCGATTCTACTTTGGTCTATTTCATATCGTTCCCGACGCTATTTTTGGCATTTTTTATGCTGACCGAGCCGTTTACTATGCCGCCCAAACGAAGCCATCAGGTGTGGTACGGCGCATTGGTTGGGGCGCTTGCGAGCATGGCCATCTTGGCGCCAGTGTTTGCGATGACACCAGAACTAGCGTTAGTTCTAGGGAACGCGTTTAGCTACGTGTTCCGCGTCAAGCGTAAACTATTCCTTAAACTCCAATCTAAACGCTTGATTGCGACCGACACTTGGGAGTTTACCTTTAGCAAACCAGCGGGGTTCAACTTTGAAGCTGGGCAATACGTCGAGTGGATGCTCCCACACGGGCAAACCGATATGCGTGGCACCCGCCGGTATTTCACCATCGCTTCAAGCCCAACCGAGTCGGTCGTCCGACTAGCACTCAAAGTGATGCCAGCGGGTCAGAAAGGCAGCACCTACAAATCCCGCTTACTGGATATGGATCACGGGGAAGTGGTGATTGTCAGTCAACTAGCGGGGGATTTTGTCCTCCCTAAACACACCGACACCTCCCTTGGGTTCATCGCTGGCGGTATCGGTATAACGCCGTTTTCTAGCCACCTCTCGTGGATGCAGGCGAGTGGTAAGCAGTACGACACGCACCTATACTACTGCGCCAACACCGTAGGCGAACTGGCGTACCACGATGAGTTTACCTCTATGGGTACCACCATGCCGCTACTAACCATCCCTGTTATCTTCAAAGAAGAAGTGAATCCACCAAACGAACGAGGCTTTGTAACGAGCGAGATGCTAGCCAGACGAACGCCAGACTTTGCCGAGCGAACCTGGTACATCTCCGGCCCTCCAGGCATGGTCAACGCCTACGAAACGTTACTACAAGAATCAGGCGTCCCCCGCAAACAAATCAAAACCGATTTCTTCCCCGGTCTTGCGTAACTTTGTACAAAATGTACAATATAGAGATATGAAAACTCTTACTACAACAGTTGCTCGTAAAAACCTAGCTGAACTGATTGATACTATTAAATCAACCAATGAAATATTTGCTATTGGCAGGCGCAACAAACCCGAGGTGATTGTGATGAAATTTCCTGAAACCTATAACCCAGCGTTCGATGAAATAACAAACCTCAATGCCATGTCTGGTAGTTTTGATTTCTTGGCAGACGAGCCTGATTTATATACGCTTGCTGATGCCAAAGAAGTCTATGTCTAAGCTGTACGACATCATCCTTATACCGTTTCCATTGACTGATCTGGCTAGTCAAAAAATTCGACCTGCTTTACAGTTGTCGAGTATAACTGACAAAGATGTATTGCTGTGTGCTATTTCAACCAAGACTCACTCCAAGTTTGATATAAAAATTATGCCGACGTCAGAGAACGGTTTGAAGCAAATATCTTATGTCCGTACCAACAAAGTAGCTACTATAGACAGGAAGCTAGTGCTGGCTAAGTTAGGTGTACTTGAATCTGTTGCAGTAAAAAGTGTTAAAACAAAACTGGCAAAGCTATTTGGTTTGTAACTAGTTTACTGACTCCAAAGGATTTCTTTTTCGTCGTGATTTTTTAAATACTCATTAGCCTGTGAGAAATGTTTGCACCCGAAAAATCCTCGGTGGGAGGACAGGGGAGATGGGTGTGGGGCGGTGAGGATGAGGTGTTTCTGCTCGTCGATTAGGCTACTCTTGGCCGCGGCGAATTTACCCCAGAGGATAAATACAACGTGGTCTTGTTCAACCGAGACTGTCTTAATGATTTGGTCGGTAAACTGCTCCCAGCCGCGACCTTGGTGGGCGCCTGCGTTGCCGGCCTCTACCGTCAGGGTAGCGTTGAGGAGCAGTACGCCTTGCTTGGCCCAGTGGGTGAGGTTGCCGCTAGTCGGGATTGGTTGGTCGAGGTCGTCCGCCAGCTCTTTGTAGATGTTTTGCAGTGAGGGCGGCACGTTGACCTTATTTGGTACCGAGAACGATAACCCCATGGCTTGTTTGGGTCCGTGGTAGGGGTCTTGGCCGAGGATGACCACTTTGACCGCGCTTGGTGGGCAGAGTTTAAGGGCGTTGAATACTAGCGGTGCTGAGGGATAGATTGGTGGCTCGTTGATCAAGTATGATGCGTTGATGTCTAGCGTGAGCGCATCCCAGTATGGCTTTGTAGTTTCGTCCGCCAAATAAGTTTTCCACGGGGTTGGCAAATCGGGAATCATTACCGTCATTATAGCGGTACACTTACATATATGCGAGAAGCTCGAATCCGAAGCATTGTCAAAGCCCTCACCTGGCGCGCGATCGCCACCAGTACCACCATGGCACTAGCCTACCTCGTGACCGGTGATCTCAAAGTAGCCGGTGCCATCGGCGCCGCCGACGTCGTGATCAAACTATTTTTCTACTACGTCCACGAACGAGCTTGGGGCCACGTCGGCTGGGGCAGGAACGTGCATTTTGGGAGGGAGTAAACATGTATTCATTGACTTCATTGACTTCATTGGTTATTTGTGCTATATTTACTGACAGTAAATAACTCGCACATAATGCCTGGAGGCTAAAATGTTTACCAAACCTGACCTGAACAACTTTCGTGCAGAAGTCACGAGCAATGTCACGGGGGAAAGTGTCAAAGCAGCTATCGCCAAAGATGCTGGGTTGATCAACCTGACATACCATCGGCAAGATGGTTCGTACCGCTTTTCTCTCGACCATTCGATAATGAAACAAGGTGCTGACTTTGTTCTGATGGTGACGAGTTACGTCGCCATGGAGACTGGTCCGTATGCCCCTGAGAATAATTCGTTAAGCAAGTGGGTCGTAAGCAAGAAAGGTGGTGAGGGTTCGTTCTTCTATAAGCGTCAGCTGATCCGCTGGTATATCGACGAATTCTCCCCAGGTCAGCTTTCGCTGTATGTGAAAATCGACCGGAGAAAATCGTGGATGCAACGCATAGGTTACGTTTTTACCTCCAAAAAACGACGGAAAATACATTCTGATTGGCGCAAGAATTTTGCGTAAGAAATTTCAATTCACCCACCCCTTCGTTGATGATTGGGGTGGTTTTATAATTAGAATGGGAGTTGCAGTATAAACCCTTATCAGAGTTGTAGAGTTCAAATTCCAAGATTTTTTCTGAGCAGATCAAATTTGGAACTACATTCGCATTTATAAAATAATCTCTCAGATTATTTTACCTACGTCCATTTGCTCATTTCTGACACCCTGGACAATAGTGCGTCCCTCGCCCGGCGCAGCGAGTCTTTTTTATTGTCTCCCCGCAGCGAGAGCAGGGTTTGCCTTGTTGACCAAATACTTGCAGGTAGTCGGTAAAATTGCCGGCGGCGCCACCGGTGTCGACGAAGTGTTGGAACGTTGTGCCGCCGACCTGGATTGATTCACGCATCACGTCACCTGACGCCTGGCACAGCACAGCTGCCTCGGCTTTGGTGACTTTGTTGGCTAGTCGCATGGGTCGCACCTTGGCGCGCCAGAGCGCCTCATCAACGTAGATGTTCCCCAAACCAGCGACGAATTTCTGATCAAGTAGCGCGGCTTTGACGGGGGTGCGGCGCTTTTTTAGTTTCGCAGCAAACCACGCGCAGTCAAACTCGGGATCAATTGGCTCCGGGCCGAAGCCTGACCGCGCTACCGCTACCTCGGCGGCTGTTGCTAGTTTGGTATACCCGAACAGACGCATGTCGTTGAAGTAGAGGGTAGTATGGTCGGTAAAATGAAATGCCACCCGGGAGTGCTTATGTGGAAAATCAGTGCGTTCATTCTCGGTCATCGAGTGGCCACCGCCGACAATGTCACCGTCGGTGTCGACGTAGAAAAACTGCCCAGTCATCTTAAGGTGGGCGAGCATAAACAGGTCGCCTTCACCGACAAACGAAAAAATCAGCAGCTTGCCGATGCGGTCGATGTACTCGATGGTCTTGCCGCGCAAGCGGTCGTCAATCGTTTCGTCGTGCGCAACAATTTTACTATGAAACACCTCGACCGAGTCGATGGTTTGTCCTTGGACTTTTTGCATCAGCTGGAGTCGAACCGTCTCAACCTCGGGAAGTTCTGGCATGAGGGTATCCTAGCAGAGTTTGTGGTTCGAGAGAACAGACCAATTTCTCGATAGGCGTTAAGCCACCATTTGGGGATAACTGTGGGGAAAACTAGCGTATAACCCTGGTAGTAACTCTAGGACAGCCTATCGATAAGGTGGGGATGAAGTGTATTGGACTGATTTTAATAGTAATTTGTTAATTGTTCGCGAACTAGATTTTTTGCTACGCTGTTGGTGCTAGCTCGAGAGTCGGGTTTCTGCAGCCAGCCAGAAACTGCAAAAAATACCCAGTACGTAATTGTACCGGTATTCTAGGTTGGGATAGTTGTAAGTTGGGCAGAAAAATGTAAAATAGCGAGTACTTGCCTGACCGAGGCAAGTGGGTGAATTGACGTCAGTGGTAGTTGGAGTCATTCCGACTGACTGCATACGCAGACGTCGTCACTCGAAGCGCAAAAGAAAATAAACTTTCTTTCCACTTCTTCATTCCGACGTAAGGGAAACCTTTCGTCGGCACTCCGGATTACAAATAGAAATGAATAAATTCATTTCTGCTTTAATCCTACATTCCGACGTAGCTCAGCGGTAGAGCAGTTGACTGTTAATCAATTGGCCGCAGGTTCGAATCCTGCCGTCGGAGCATTGACATTATGCATATATTTTGCATAATACTAAAGAAACAAAGGAGTTCAAAATGTTCATGTTAGATCGTTATATCCTCGACACGTGCGTACTTATGCCGGTCGAAATCTTCACTGCACCTTATACAATGCGCCTGTCTGATTTGCTGCAACAACTTCAAATCGAGAAAGGGGAGGGTGGCTCACCACTTCAACTTGTTACAGGGCAAGAGCGTACTGGGAACGAAAAGTTCCCAAGCAGTTTCCTTTTGCAACGAGATCGAGAAGGTGGACTCAGACTAGTCGGAGTAATGGCCAACCGCTTTTCATCATGTAAAGACTTCGCAATCATGGTCGATGAGGTTGAGTTGATTGAAAAGGCACGGAGCTTTGCAGCACTTCTGATGTACTACAATCCGGATAAGTCAGAGGACTATGGTAGATACGAGACAATCGCCCTCGCAAGAGAAGGTTAATAATCAGCGCGCCCTTTGAGTAATTGGGCGCGCTTTATGTTTTACAAGTTCGAACGTCCTCCACCCAGCGGAGCAACGAAATAATCCCCGCGAGGGGATTTTTCTTTTGCTCCGACGGAGAAAGCCCTGGGAGGGCTTTCGTCAGGATTCGAAAAGCTTTTGAGTCAGATTGGGAGCCTAGCGAACCAATCTGTCCAAAAGGTATACTGGTCATGTAATGACCGAAACTCCTGCCGTCGGAGTCGACAAAGATACCAGCTTTGCCTAGGCCTAGGCGAAGCTTGAGAACTGCACCCTATTTTCCTCAGCAAAATTGGTTGATTTTGGTATACTGAGAGTATGGAAAGTAAACACAACAAGAAATTTGTAGGACTCACTGCGCTACTTATCAATTGTTCAATTAAATCCGACAAAAAAGGTTCTCATACTCAACTATTGATGAACCGAGCGGCAGGTATTATGGAAGCAGAAGGTGTCGAAGTCACTCATGTATATCCGTTAGACAACGATATCGCCTTCGGTATGGTAAAAGACGGTAAGGAAGAAGGGCTCAACGATGACTGGCCACAAATTCAGAAACAAATTCTTGATTCAGATATTCTCGTGATTGGTACTCCTGTTTGGCTCGGTGTGAAATCGAGCGTAGCCACTCTTGTCATCGAGCGGATGTATGCTTACAGTGGCGATCGCAATGAGAAAGGACAGTATTTATATTATGGAAAGACTGGAGGGTGCGTTATAACTGGAAATGAAGACGGAGCGAAGCATTGTGCAATGGACTTACTTTATGCGATGCAGCACATGGGATATACCATTCCTCCACAAGCAGATTGTGGTTGGTTGGGCGAAGCCGGGCCAGGACCAAGTTATGGCGACACCGAGTGGAATGATGAAAAACTGGCTTCTCCAGCCGGATACGGCAACGAATTCACTAATAGAAACACTACCTTTATGGCTTGGAATCTAATGCACATGGCTAAGATGCTGAAAACTAATGGCGGTATCCCTACCCAAGGGAATGTTGAAGAAAACTGGACTCATGTTACTAATGCAAAGGATATAAATCCTAAGTATCGGTAGAGGTTGATAAGTTATTTTTCTCCCCGGAGGAAATTCCTCCGGGTTTTAATCCTGCCGCCAAGCAGGTCTTTAGAAGCGAGCTACACCTCGAGCTCTCTAGGGTAGATTTCCATTTTGGTTTGTTATACTTGGGTCATGAATAATCCAGAACTAGTGGTGCATGCTTGTGGGCAGGTGTTGCGCTTTACTTCAGTTGCACAGTGGGATGATTTGTCACAAGAGCGTAAAGTCCAGTTAGGTTTTAACTTGGGTGTGATGGTGCTGGGTCTCGGGCTTACTAAAGCTGAGGGGTATCAGACGCTTGCTCGTGCTCGTACCGGTGAACTGTCGATGCTCAAACTACACAACCACTTCAAATCGCTGATAAGTAAACATAACATCGAACCAGACCAAGCGCAGCTCGATAAACCTGTTTGATTCAACCCTCAAGGCTGCATCCCTGGAGGAAGCTTCGTCTAGGCTTTGCCTAACCAAGCTTCGCCTAGGCAAAGCCTAGGCGAAGCACATTTAGCTATCCAGTGCAGTATTGACAACCATAACACAAAGTATATACTTTGTAATATGAAAACGACAACCAGCATCAAGCTAGATACAAAAATAAAGGAAGAGGCAGCGCTATTGGCTAGCGAATTGGGCTTGTCGTTGAGTAGTGTTATCAATGCCACTCTAAAACAATTTGTGACTGAGCGTCGGGTAGTGTTGAGTGCTACTCCAGCCTTCAATAATACAACCAAGAAAGCTTTTCTAGCCCTTGAAGCAGAGGTTAAAGCAGGCAAGAATCTATCAGCTGTCTATACAAATGTAAATGATCTTAAAAAAGCGTTACTGAAGTAGGGTATGGACATTACGTTCCATAAAAGTTTTAAAAAAGCTTTGAAAAAACCACCAAAATCTACCCAAGACAAGTTCTTTACGTGTTTGGACATTTTCGTTGAAGACCAGTTTTCGTACCTGCTGAATAACCACGCCTTGTCGGGAGAGTTTAAGGGTTGGCGGAGTATCAATATCACCGGAGATGTGCGAGTACACTACCGAGAAGTCGGACAAAGTATTGTCCTATTAGACATAGGTACCCATGCACAGTTGTATACGTAATTTGCGAAGACCTTGCTTTGGCGCCGCAGGGCATAAATAAAATTCACAACTCCACCCGTACCCAGCAGTGAACTACCCCGCAGCAAGCTACGGGGTACCCAAGCTACGTCTAGCAAGCTTCGCCGTGGTCTTGCCTAGGCGAAGCTTGGGGAGTTATCCCTGGAGGCCTGCCCTCCCGGTTACCTAATCCCGCAGATTAGCGGCTAATCTGCGGGATTAGGGGTTTTTATCTGGTTATTTCTGCCTCGACCAGGCCTAAGGGGGCTGTTTACGACAAAACCCTCGCATCAGGTGAGGCGAGGGTTTTGGGTTGCTTTTTGTTTGTCCGACTACTCAGTGGCTGGTAGTAATACGCCGTCGATGACGTGCACTACTCCGTTGCTGGTTTTGATGTCAGCCATAGTTACTTTGGCTCCACCGTTGATAGATACGCCGTCGTCGCTCACGTTGATAGTGATTGACTGGCCGTTGACGGTCTCGACGACCATTCCATCGGTCAGATCAGCCGCGTGTACAGCCCCTGGTACCACGTGGTAGGTCAGGATGCCTTGTAGGTCAGCGATGTTTTCTGGCTTGAGTAGGGTGTCGACGGTGCCAGCTGGTAAGCCAGCAAACGCGTCGTTGACGGGGGCAAATACCGTAAATGGTCCGGCGCCTTGCAGCGTTTCGACCAGCTCAGCTGCGGTTACTGCAGCTACTAGAGTACTTAACTCCGGTGTACTACTCGCGGTTGCAACGATGTCTTGGGTGTTTTGTTCTTCTGTCATATTGTGTTTCAAGCTAAATTGTTTATAAGAGCACTTCAATAAGTGCTGGGGCTACCTATTGTTTACGCAAGATAAATTGGTTTGTTTCAATTTATTTTGCGAGTGTGAATAATACCACACCCCCTAGCATCAGCTGATGCGGGGGTTTGTGGTTGTTCTAGCCTCGGTCGACTACTCAGTCGCTGGAAGTAGTACAGCGTCAATCACGTGCACTACTCCGTTGCTCGTGACGATATCTGCGATAGCGACGTTCGCACTACCGTTGATTGACACGCCGGCTGGGCTCACGTTAATGATAATACTCTCACCATTGACGGTCTCAACCACCATTCCATCAGTCAGGTCAGCTGCCATGACAGCTCCTGGTACTACGTGGTAGGTCAGGATAGCTTGTAGGTCAGCGATGTTCTCAGGTAACAGGAGGGTGTCTACTGTCCCAGCTGGCAATGCCGCAAACGCTTGGTTCATCGGGGCAAATACCGTGAATGGTCCTGGTCCTTGTAGTGTGCCTGCCAGATCAGCTGCAACAACAGCCGCTACCAAGGTGCTGAGTTCAGGCGTTGCAACTGCAGTTTCCACGATGTCGTCCGCTACTGGTGCTGCCATCATGTCATCCATAGCTGGTTCTCCCATAGCTGCGTCTTCTCCGATGATTGTTTCACCATTAGACTGTAGTAGGAAGAATCCCACCACACCGATAATTACCACTGCTCCAACAATTAAAATATTCTGCATACGTTACATTTATTGACTAATTTAAGTTACAGGAAAATCACTGATCTTCGCCATACTACATTTTACGTCGCTGGTTGCGGTTTATTTCAACGCGACCCGCTAAAGACACGTTTTGTCAGAAATACTTTGACCAAAACATCATTGTGTACTTCACTACCTCAAAAACTTGTGCATATACATAGCTCCTGTATAATGTATGAGTAATTGTCAGTTTAATTTGTTAAAAAATTATGTACAAAACAACACTTATCCTCACTGCCGTCGGTGCCCTCAACTGGGGACTTATCGCATTATTCAACTTTAATCTAGTGACCGCTTTGTTTGGAGTAGATACGCTTTTGACTAACGCTGTGTATCTGGTCGTAGCAGCCTCAGCTATCGTAGTAGTAGCGCTCGGGTTTATGCCAGAGCAGTCCACTAATCAACAGCGATCAGCTGCCTAGAGGCAAGCGTACTCCACCAATAATCAGGTTGTACACGCCGCAAATACGCTCCCTAGGGGGCGTTTTTGTTTATCTAATGATCTGGTGTGCGGGTTTTTCTTGACTTCTAGGTATAAAGGTGTATTATGTTTATTCAAATCGATTGTGTTAAGCAGAATATGTTTAGACAGTCTCAAAAAAGGTTTGAGATTATTATTTTGTTTAAGAACAATATCTATGGCAACAGGAACTATCGCACGACTAAATAACGGGTACGGATTCATTACTCAAGAAGGATCAGACAAAGATCTATTCTTTCACGTTAACGAACTCCAAGGAGTAGCGTTTGACGATCTACGAGAAGGAGACAAGCTTTCTTTTGAAGTAGGAGAAGGACCAAAAGGTCCCAACGCAGTCAACGTAAAGCTAGTTGAAGAAGCACCAGCTGAAGCAGCACCAGCTGCATAGTCAGCCGCTCTCAATGCAAAAGCGCCCCATCCATCGGGGCGTTTTTTGTGTGTGAAAGAAATCAGTCACTCGTGCGTCTTAGAACACAGAAAGATGTATACATTCTAAATGAAATAAGGAAATGATAGATGATACGAAGTTCTTTAATTTGCGCAGTTGCTACTGCGGCCACACTCATGGCCACAACAGCAATGGCGGAAATGCTGGATAATAGCGAGCTGTCGCTAGATCCGGCCACGCAGACCGAACAGATCACTACAATGATTGAAACCGTGTTCGAACCGTTGGAGGCACAAGTGCCGGGGGTGGTTGATCAAATGATAAGCATCGCTGACTGCGAATCATATGGCGGTCGTGACGGGATGATTATGCACCTAGATCCATCAGGTGAGCTGATCTACAATCCGTCGCCGAAATCGAGTGCTGCTGGAGTGTTGATGGTTTTGCTGATAACTCACCGTCCGACGTATACGCAACTCGGCCTTGACCCGACCCAAGTGGGGGACAACATCGTATTTGGCCGGTATCTCGTCGAGGGCCGGCTACAGCGAGGTTTGGAGCCGTTTGGAGACTGGGGGCAGTGTCTAATGTAACAGAATAAACAGGCGCCCTTCGGGCCGCCTGTTTTCTTTTGTCTGGGTGAAATATCCAGTCGCTGCGTTTCGTAGTATACTGTAGGGGAATTATGATAACCATCAGACATTATGCTTAGCTTGTACTACAAAGAATCTTGTCCCTTTTGTCAGCGTGTTATGCAAATGGCCGATAACCTGGGGGTACAGTTTGACCTCAAGGATATCGAGGACGACGCTGCCCTAACCGCAGAGCTGATAGAAAAAGGTGGTAAACGACAGGTTCCATATCTGATTGACACCGACAAAAACGTCGCCATGTACGAGTCAAACGACATCATTGAATACATCCGGGACAATTACGTCAACACCGCGGCAGCTGACAAACCCCGGATTCACAACGCAGCTGCCTCTGCGACGTGTGTGGCGTGCGAAGGGTAATAGATAAGGCACAGTAGATTTATTTAGTACTAATACAAAATAAAACCATGAACATCAATTTCAACTACAACAACCAAGCCGAAGCGCAAGCGCTGACTGCAATCACCGAACAAAAACTTGAGTCACTGAAGAAATTTATTCCGACTGACAAGTCGGTCATCTGCGATGCAGAGTTTGATAAAGTCGCCGCGAACAACAAAGGGTCAATTTTCCACTTTGCGGTCAATCTGCAAATAGAAGGCGAGATGCACCGAGCCGAAGCGACCGAGGAGAGTTTTGAAGCAGCGGTCGATGAGGTGCGAGACGAGCTCGATAAGAAACTCCGCCGTAACAAGAGCAAGAAAGACACCCTGGGGAAGAAAGCTGGACGCGCGCTCAAGCGACTTATCGCACGCGGGGGCCGAGACTAGTCAGCCAGTCGGTGAACGACATGGCGGATTTGCCTTCGGGAACCACCGTGATGAGGCGGAGTTTTCCCATGGAGAACTCCGCCTCTTTGATTTTGATTCGTCGGTCCGCGTGCATAAACCAGGTGTCACCGATGCCCATAAAAGCGTTGATTTTGAGCCACGCGAGGCGTGCTTGGTTGCTGGTGGGGAGTTTGTATGGGTTGAGGATCAGCTCGCTGTCGGCCTTGCCGAGGCGACCGCAGTAGGTGGCCATGGAGTGTTCTTGTTCCTGAGGGATGATGGTATCAGCCAGGTAGTCACGCAGGACATCAGCCAACATGGCGCCGCCCATAGCCGCTAGGGCAACGTCGAGGTCTGGGCCGGGGGTCGGCCAGTTCTCGTCGCTGATCTCTAGGGGCATCTGATCGAGAATCGGACCAGTGTCCATGGTGGCGTCCATTTGCATAATGGTGACGCCGATGGCTTCGCGCTGATCGCTCATGATGGCGGTCCGGATGGGGCTAGCGCCGCGCAGGAGCGGCAACATTGATGGGTGCATATTGATGACGCCGTGAGTCGGGATGTCGAGCAACCACTGGGGCAGGATGTAGTTGTACGCGACGACGATGAATACGTCCCACTTGGTGGACTCAAGGTAGGTGCGGGTCGCCTCGTCTTTGTATGCGGTTGGTTGATACACGTCGATGGTTTTGGATTCTGCCCACGCTTTTACCGGGGGAGCAGTCATAACTTGCTTGCGCCCGACTGGTTTGTCGGGACTGGCGACGATGAGGTTAGGGGTAATACCAGTGAGATACAGCTCTTCTAACACCGGGACAGCCAGTGGTTCACCGCCAAAATAAGCAATACGGGGTTTTGGTTTATTTGTCATGATTGGTTTTATACTCTTCAGGTTCGTTGCCTTTCTGCCAAGTTTTGATCGCGCGGTCGGGGAAGAGGATGCCGTCGAGGTGGTCGTATTCGTGCTGCATAATCTGGGCGAGGAGGCCACCAGCGCCGCGGCTGTATCGCTGACCACTGTCATCAGTAGCCTCGATGGTGACGTTTTTGTGACGAGCGACGATGCCGTACGTGTCAGGGAGCGATAGGCAACCTTCACCCATTTCTTGCATTTTTTTGGACATTTTGGTGAAGCGGGGGTTGATGGCGATGATGGTCGGGAGGGCGCCCTCGCGGTCTTTGGATTGGTCTTCGATGATGAACACCCGTTTGCTGATGCCGATTTGGGGCGCGGCAATAGCCACCGCGGCATAGCCGTCGACATCGTAGGTTTTGATCGCTTGCCTCAGGTCGCGGACGATTTTGGCGACCGTACCATCAGCAAATTCCTCAGCCGAGCATTCCTCCGCCATGGTATGCAAGGCAGGGTGGTTTTCTGGGACTAGTTTAGCCATAGGTAATGTGTAAAATATACGGTAAAAGGCAGTCATCGTCCAGTAAATACAGGGGTCGAACCCCTGTATTTCACCATAAAAGAAAAGGGCCGCGGGTGACGCTGTTTATTTACTGTGGTCAAAGTTAAAATTATACACCCTATACAATCCGCTCGGGGTTCACTTCGATTTTTACGTATGGTGGTAATGTCCGTAGGCGGTCTAGGGTGGTGATGTACGATGGTTTGTCTTCAGGGTTCAGTCTGATCAGGCCGTGGCGCATGACTTTGGTCCCGTTGGAGTGGGGGTGGTTGTAGCACTGGATTTGCTCTGCGCGCAAGGCGTTAGTGATGAGTTCCTCGGTCGCGTTGCTGGAATGAATCGTGCCGGCCCAGGTGAGGAGGATAAATGTGCACACAGGTGGGTACTGCACCATCTGGCGCAAGGCAATCTCGTCGTCATAAAACCGCTCAATCGCCCCACGGGTGGCGTACTGCAGGAGGTTGTCCGTCTCGGTGCGGGTTTGGACCAAGACTTCTTGGCTGCTGTGCTCGCGCAGGGTCAGTAGCAGGCGAAACAGCGACTCGTCGGCGCGCCACGTCGGGATACTGCGGGCGGCGTCGAGCGACACTACTGCACTGACCGCGAGGCCTTGTTGCAGGTACGGCAGGACGACCTGGGTGCCGATCAGCACGCCAGATTGTTTCTTAAAAAACTCGTTGGTTAGTTTGTGGACGTCTTTAGCGGTTTTGGCGATGGACTGGTCGATGACGGTGACGTCGCTGTCGGGGTATTCGGCTTTCCATTCGTCTGCCACCTGCTGGATCCCAATCCCGCGCTCACGCAGGCGCCAGGAGCCACACTTGGGGCAGGTGTCAGCGGCTTTGACTTTGCGCCCAGAGGTGCCAGACACAAACCAGCGTTGCTCTTGTTGGTTATCGTCATAGGTCCGCAGCAGGGAATACGTCGTGCCAGAGTCCGGGCAGCGGAAGATGTGACTGCAGTCGATACAGGCGACGCAGGGCGCGAGTCCGCGCCGAGCCGCAAAGAGAAACACCCGCCCACGAGCTTCGAGCGCTCGTTCGACTGATCGTTTGAGTTCTTTGGAAAACAGCACAAACGGCACGTCTGGTTTGGCTTTGTCTTGTTGGTAGATAATCGACAACGGCGCTGGGAATGCCATTCGTTTGGCGGGCTCATCGTAGGTGGTGTAGCTATCTTCACGGCGTTTATACTCGTCTTCGGTTGCTGGGACAGTGTCACCAAGGATTATCTGGCGGCCGCAGGCCTTCCCGAACGCTTTGAGTGCTTCGCGATGGTCAAGGTACGGTCGGGTGCGGGCCACATAGTGTGCACTGCCAGAGTGTTCAACAATAATTGTACTGCAGTCGGACCGCTCGATGTAGGCGTAGGCTGGGGTGGTAATGATTAGTATAGCGGTTGAGGTGTCTTCAATCGCAGTGTACGCCTTATCGCGGGCTGACTTGGTCATCATGGGTGAGAGGGTGATAACGCGATTTTTGATGCCGTTGGACATGTGTTTGGCGCAGTTAGCGACGTAGGCGGCAGTGGGGACTACCAGTAATACGGAATGTTTCTTGGCAAACTGGCTGCGCACGAGCGTCTGGTACGTCAGGTGTCGTTCGTCGGTCCTGGCGGTTAGGAGTTGCGGTACAGTGTCCTCGTTCATTTCGCTCGCGCCACTGTCCGGGTACGGGCGGTTGCCATTGCGCACATCAGGCGGTAGGAGTTGGTAGATTATTGATCCCGTGGTGGCTGGGTATTGGTGAGTGAGGGCTTCGGCCGCAGCTCGAAAAGACGCCGGGAGGGCCCGAGCACCTGGTTGCTGGGGGAGTTTACGTAGGGAAAACGTCGCGGCTTTGAGCGCTGTTTTGCTCGCATGGGCTGGCCGTACCGCTGTTACGATAGCCGATTGCGTCTTGCCTCTGATTGGTACTTGCACAAAACTCCCAATCGGGTACGGCAAACTCGAGAAATACGACAACGACTCCAGCATAGTCCCGCGGATGAGTGGAGTGACGATAATGACGTGCATGTTGGGTAGTATAGCAAACTAGAGAAATCTGGCTTTGTTGGGTGGTTCTGGTTGATTCTGAGTGGTTCGTTGAGCTGCGAAGGTGGGATAAGGAATAACGTGACGGTTTTTTCGGTGGCACACTATTGCAACACTCAACTCCGCCGCACTCCTGCAAAACCATTTCCATACATCATTCGACGACCTGCAATAACTTTGGTATAGTTTGGTTATGAAAACTCAGACATTAACAGTCGAATATGACCGCGAGGCCGATGGGCGATGGATAGCAGAAATCCCTAGCGTTCCGGGAGCGATGGCGTATGGTGCCACCAAAGCACAAGCCAGACGACAGGCGTCGGCAATCGCTTTGCGCACCTTGGCTGACCAAGTTGAGTCTGGTCGCTCACCACGAGTGCTGGCCCACTTTTTTTCTCATGGGACAGTGGCGCACGGTTAAAGCTCGTGCGCTGTTACGTTTACTTGAGGGTATCGGCTGACAGGTTGTACGTCAGCGGGGTTCACACCGTATTTTGACTAGACCGGGCTACCCTAATTACACGTTTGCTTTTCATGACAAAGACGAAATTGGTCCTAAAATGTTGTCTCGTGTAGCTAAACACACCGGCTTGCGGCCAGAGGATTTATAGTTAAAACTCCTCCAGATAGTCAACTTTTGCTCCCAGGGTGGTTAGGCGCTCAACCAGCTTTTCGTAGCCGCGGTTGATGCTGTAGATGTTGCGCAGGATTGAGGTGCCGTTGGCGGCGAGCATCCCAATCAGGAGAATGGTGGCAGGGCGCAGCGCCGGTGGGCAGACCAGCTCGGTGGCGGTGAGTTTGGTTGGGCCGGTGATGTAGATGCGGTGCGGGTCGGCCAATACCGTTTCGCCACCCAGGCGGTCAAGCTCGGTAAAATAGATGGCGCGTTTCTCGTACATCCAGTCGTGGATGAGGGTTTGGCCGGCCGCCTGGGTGGCGATGACGGCAAAAAACGGCAGGTTATCGGCGTTGATACCAGGGTAGGGCCGGGAGTGGATTTTCTCTAGTGAGGCGGTGAGTTTGGACGGCATGATGGTGAGGTCGACTAACTTGGTCCGGCCGTTGTGACTGAGGTAGGGTTTGGTTTGTTTGTACTTGAGCCCCATTTTTTGGAGGACCAGTAGCTCTAGTTCGAGGAACTCGATGGGGCAGCGTTCGATGGTGATTTTAGAATGAGTAGTTATCGCCGCTGCGATAAAAAACATACTGTCGGTTGGGTCTTCTGAGAGGGTGTATTCGATTGGTTGGTTGATTTCCTTGATGCCGTGCACGGTGAGGGTGGTGGTGCCGATACCGTCAATCCGTACACCGACGGCCTCTAGGAACGTGCATAACTCTTGCACCATGTAGTTGGCGCTGCAGTATTTGATAGTGGTCGCCCCGGGTGAAAGGGCGGCGGCGAGGAGGGCATTCTCGGTTACCGTGTCGCCAGACTCGTAGAGGATGATTTCGGCTGGTTTGCGCGCGGCGTAGGTGATTTTGTAAGCATCTTGCGTCACGTTGATGTCGACACCAAAATGCTCAAGCGCGTAAAAATGCGGCCGGACGGTCCGGGAGCCGAGTTTGCAACCACCTGACTGGGGCAAGGCAAATTTGTTGAGGTGGTGGATCAGCGGGCCGATAAACATCACGATGCTGCGGGTGCGCTTGGCCGCGGTTTCATTGATGGCTTTGAGGTCAAACTTTTTGGGTGGGGTGAGGCTGATGGTGCTGCCAGTCCACTCGATTTTGACCCCGATACTCTCAAGCACTTCGGTCAGGCGGTAGACTTCCTCGATGCGGGGCATCTTGTGGATGGTAGTTTTACCCTTGTTCAGGAGCGCTGCGCACAGTAGTCCTACGGCGCCGTTTTTACTGGTGTTGGTGACGACCGTGCCAGATAGCTTGTGGCCGCCCTCAATCTGCAGGTTCATGGTGCCAGGGGAGAGGGTGACGAGGTTTTTGCCCAGCGCCTTACTAATTCTAGCTAGCATTTCGGCTGAGACATTTTGCCGCCCAGACTCCATCCGCGCGACCGCGCTTTGTGTGCTTTTAATTTTTCCAGCCAAATCAGACTGGGTCAGGCCGGATGATTCACGCAAGTCAGCAATTCGTCCTCCGATGTTCGTTTCAGATTTCATGTGGGTAGTATAGCAGATGCGCTATGTGGGTAGAGGGTTATAAACATTGACAAACATTATTATTTACGTTTAGTTTCTGGGACTGCTTAAAATTTCAAGCAACTGCCTGGCACCCGAGTGGCTTCTTTTTTTACGTAAACTTGCTACACTGACACCACTTACTTGTATGTCTTTTTTCTCTAACCTTACGCCCAAAATCGGCATTGATCTGGGTACCACCAACATTCTGGTATTTGTGCCGGGGCAAGGGATTGTGCTCAACGAACCATCGGTGGTGGCGGTATCAGACGATAATCGGGTGCTGGCGGTGGGGACTGAGGCTAAACTGATGATTGGCCGGACGCCCGAGAGTATCCGGGCGTATCGGCCCATGCGCGACGGCGTGATTGCGGACTACCGCGTGACCGAAGCGATGCTGCGGTACTTTTTGCGCAAATCGATGAGTAAATTTAGTCTGTTCCGGCCGGACGTGATGGTGTCAGTACCAGCCGGGGTCACCTCAACCGAGCGTCGCGCCGTGGTTGAAGCCACTATGAAAGCCGGAGCCCGTAACGCGTTTGTGGTCAAGGAACCAATTCTGGCCGCAATTGGGGCTGGTGTGCCGATTTATGAACCGCAGGGACATATGATCATCGATATCGGTGGTGGCACGATTGACTGTGCGGTGATTAGTCTGGGGGGGATTGTGTCATCCAACTCAGTCAAGTGCGCTGGGAACAAAATCGACGCGGCGATTATCGACTACGTCAAAAAGTCGCGGAACCTCGCTATCGGTGAGAAAACCGCTGAGGAAATCAAAATCGGCGTCGGGTCCGCGTTACCGCTTGAGGAGGAATTGTCGATGGAGATCAACGGGCGCGATATGATTAGTGGCTTGCCGCGGAGGGTGACTATTACGAGTAACGAGGTGGTCAAAGCCATCAGCAAGGAATTAAAAGAAATGATTGCTGCCATCAAAACCGTGTTTCAAGAAACTCCACCCGAGCTGTCGTCCGACATCATCGACGGTGGCATCATCATGACAGGTGGCACCAGCCAGCTGCGTAATTTTCCTGAGTTGATCCGCAGGCGCACCGGGGTAAAAGCCGCCGTGGCCGACCAAGCGTTGTTCTGCGTCGCCAAGGGCACCGGGATTGCGCTGGAGCACCTGGACGTCTACAAACGAGCGGTGTTGGCCAAGAAGTAGATTTTGGTCAACTACTTTGTTGTCCGGCATAAAATATTGTTCACCGTACACTTGTACGGCTCACATGATTTTACTTGTCCGCCGCGTATTTGAGACAAAATCTACTGCTTTGCTATCAGGGTAGGATATGTAGAGACTTGAGTCTAAGCGGGCGGTGTTGGCCAAGAAGTAGTTGTTATTACACACGCTCTTGCGCTGTATGGTGAATCGTAATAATTACTACGGTTGGTTGCGGATCGGTGTCATCTACTCGATAGATGATTTGAAATGGACCAATAAAAACTCGCCGATATTGGTCGCGGAATTGCGCACCTCGGTTTGGTAGTAGACTCAGAGACTCACACTTGGATTCTATGGCCTCAATCATTTTGACTGCAGCTGTTGGAGAATCTCCAGCGATGTAGTCGCCAATCATAGTTAATTGCGATAGAGCGGCGGACGATAGAATTACTCTAGCGCGCATAGCGCTGTTTCAGGATTGCAAAGGCTTCAGTTGCGTCTATTGCAGAGTCGTGTAATAGCGACGCTTCACCAGCGGCGATTTTGCGTTCGATAATCATGGCCTCAATCTGAATTGCGAGTTCTTGCTGGTCTGTTTCGGGTAAGTCAGCAGCGGAGGTGATGATGGCTGTGAGTTGGTGTTTCATGTCCAAATTTTAGCATATATGCGCAATGGTTTCAGCTATGTTTGCGGTCGACGACTGACACTTACTACTTGGTTTTGTTGTCGGGTGATGTTGTATACTTGCAGTAATGGAAGGAACACCAAAACAATTTGCCAGTCCCCAAGAAGAGGTGGAGTTTTTGCGGGCGCAGTTGGCAGCGCGGGAGCGGGTAGTGTTGGCGCGGACGCCAGAGCTCGATCCGGCTGAGCGTGAATCGATGGGTCGACAGGAGCTACAGTCGTACACCAGTTTTACCCCCAAACTAATTCTGCATCCTGAATACGAATTATCAGGGCAGGCAATGCATGAAGCCGTGGCGACGGTCGAGACAGCTTCTGACCCAGTGGAGGAGATTTTGCAGATAGCAAAAGAAAAGGGAATCAAAAACGCCTTATCGGTGCTGGCGAGCACTGCAGATGCTTACACCATTGACGAAGTTCATCGGCGATTGATTGAGCTGATCACTACCGGCGTCAACATCGCAGATATGAAAGAAGGGGTTCCGCCCTGGCACGTGTTGCACATGACGTTGTTTGAGGTCACGTTGCCAGCTAGTGCTAGCGATGCGCCGCCAGTCCCGCTAGCGGAGCTGGTCGGCACCATGGAGCAATTGCTCGCTGGGCTGCGGACGATTGGATCGATCAAAAGTGGTAACCACTTTGTGTTTGAAATTGCAGTCGCAAACAACACCGAAGATATCATTTTTTACGTCGCGGTCCCCAATGAATTCACGTCGTTGTTCGAGAAGCAAACGTTGTCACTATTCCCGCACGCTGAGTTGACCGTCCAGCCGCAGGACTACAACGTGTACATGGCAGACGGCGTGACCCAAATTGCCGAGCTGTCACTCAAAAAACACCCCATCTACCCGCTCAAAACCGTCGCTGCGTTTGCGACTGATCCACTTGAAGTCGTTCTCAATGCCTTTTCCAAAATCGGCCGTGCCGAAGGCGCGGCCGTGCAGTTTGCTATCCGCCACCCTCAGGGCAAGTACCTCAAAACCTACCAAGACATCATCAAGCAAGTAGAAAAAGGTCTCAAACCAAACGAAGCTATCGCGCGTAGTACCACCGGTGGTGCCATTATGGCGGAGGTTGGTGGACTATTTGCTAGCAAAAAATCAGCCGAGGCGCTCGCCAAACCGCTTGAGGTCGACACGGTCGCCATCGAACTGTTCCGCCAGAAAACCGCCCGCGAGATTGTTGAAGTGACCATCAGAATTGTGGTGTCAGCGGCGGATGCTGCCCGCGTGCAGCAAGTTTTGTCCGAGCTGGAGTCGGCCTGGCACCAGTTTGATACGGTTGAAGCCAACCAGTTTGTGTTTACCCGCCTCAAGGGCAACAACCTCAAGTTGGCTGAGAAAGCGTTCTCTTTTCGTCAGTTTGACCAGCGGAACATCATACCGCTGGCGCTGGACGAACTCGCCACACTGGCTCATTTCCCAGCTAGTGGCGTGCAGTCAGCCCATCAGTTCAAGCAGTCATACTCACAGACTGTGCCAGCGCCATCAAACATGCCAGACAGTGGGACGCTATTGGGGATCAATCGTCACCGCAACGTTGAGAAAGACGTATTCATCAGCGCTGAAGACCGACTGCGGCATTTCTACATCATCGGGCAAACCGGAACCGGTAAGACGACCCTGATGAAAAACATGATTGTGCAAGACATCCAGCGTGGGGACGGGGTATGTATGATTGACCCGCACGGGACGGACATCGAGGATGTACTCGGGGCTGTTCCACCCGAGCGAGCAGATGATGTGATTTATTTTGATCCGTCGAACCTTGACCACGTGGTGGGGCTCAATATGCTCGAGTATGACTACAGCAAACCCGAGCAAAAAACCTTTGTCGTCAACGAGTTGTTTTCCATCTTCCAAAAGCTATACGGAGCTAACCCAGAATCCATGGGGCCGATGTTTGAGCAGTATTTCCGCAACGCCACCATGCTGGTGATGGAAGACCCAGACAGTGGTAACACCCTGATGGACATAGGTCGGGTACTGTCCGATGCTGCCTACCGCCGGCAGAAACTAGCCAAAGCGACCAATCCTGTCGTCATTCAGTTTTGGAAAGAGATCGCGGGCAAAGCCGGTGGGGACGCTGCGCTTGAAAACATTGTGCCGTACATCGTCTCCAAATTCGACGTGTTCACCGCCAACGACTACATGCGACCAATTATCGGCCAGCAGCACAGCGCGTTTGATTTCAGGCAAGTCATGGATCAGAAAAAAATCCTCCTGGTGAACCTGTCCAAGGGTCGCCTGGGGGAGATTAATGCCAACCTGATTGGGATGATTATCGTGGGCAAACTCCTGATGGCGGCGCTGTCACGGGTTGATGATCCTACCAAATCATTCCCACCGTTCTACCTGCACATGGATGAGTTCCAGAACATCTCCACCAACTCTATCTCGGCGATACTGTCCGAGGCGCGCAAGTACAAACTCGGTCTGACGATGGCGCACCAGTTCATCGCGCAGCTGCAGCCTGATATCAAAGATGCAGTGTTTGGCAACGTTGGGTCGATGGCGGCGTTCCGGGTCGGTCCGGAAGACGCGCAGTACCTGGAGCAGCAATACGCGCCGACCATCACCGCAACTGATCTGATGAACGTCCCTAACCGTAACGCATTTCTGCGCGTGCTCGCCAACGGTACCCCGACGCCACCGTTTAGTATCGGCACACTGGCACCGGCTGAGCCCGATCTGGCCCGAGTCCAGCACATGATCGCCATGAGTGCGCAAAGATACGGTACACCCCGAGCGCAAATCGAAGCGGACATCGCCGCTCGTTATCATAAACCACCCCGACCAACCATCACGTTATAGTGGTATACTTTTTGCAATATGTCTTTTGAAGGGAATCATGGCAAGTATAAATATCAAACCGAGGTTTCTGTTGCCCAGCCAGAATCCGACCAGACACGCGTCGAAAACCCTGAGCTAGACGAAAACCAGGACGATGTGGCACTCGATTCAATCGAGGCGGTCGATGCATTCCACGCTGAGGTAGAAACGTCTGTTACTGAGCGGCTGCAGGCCGCTGACACGGCTATCGCCGAGCACTCAGTCCTGTCGGGTCAGCTGCAAGAATTTACCGAGTATCTCGAGAGTGTCAGGGTAAAGCTACGGGGCGGGTTTGCCTTGTCGGAATTGGATCAGGCCCACGTTCAAGAGATATACGAACGACTCATGGACGAGGTAGACGGTTTGACCGAGACAATTGAGGAACCACCGTTTGACCCGGAATCGTACATCCACGAGCAGTTTGCTGAGCACCCTTACTTGACAGCTAGCAAACGTCAAAGTGCGTACTCTTTACTACGCGAGTACAAACGAGCTTTGAAAGAAACCGGTGACCAGGAGGCGCAAGAGTTGGCTGCACAACTAGCGCTTGAAATACAAGAGTTGGTCGACGAATTAGTCGGCAATGATTTGCTGCCAGAAGAAGGGCAGGGGTCAGATTTAACTAAAAGAAAGGTGGGAACTAAGTTAACCCTAACATCATTAGATGAGGAGCTGCCAACTGTGGCAAAGGAACATACATCTGAGACGACTAATGATCAAGACTCACAATCTATAGCTGGGCACGACTACGTTGACCTGCCGCAGGCTCAAGCAGAATCAGTGCAGCCAGCTTTAGAACCAGAACCTATAGCTGAAGTAGTTGCTATGCAACCAGCAAAGCAAGCTGAGGTAACACCTAAAAAACTTGGTTTCTTTAAAAAACTAACCAGCCGGTTTACCCGTAACCGAGAAGCTGACAATCCAAATTATAAACGTCATCTGGCCGAAGTCGCCCACGCTGCCGAGGTCGCGCAAGACGTCGCCGACCTGCGAGCCATGGCTGCCAGACGGGCAGAGGCGCAGCGACCGTCCCCGCTTATGTTGACGCAAGACATGAGACTACCAAATGAATTATCGCCAGAAGAGCAGCTGCAGCAAGTAATGGCAGAAAATGGTCAAGACTCGGTAGAATGGGTTGCTAACAAAGAAAATTTCGCACCATTTGAGCCACACAAAACTGAAACTACACCCCAATTTACTCCAGCTTCAGTGCAAGAAAAATCCTGGTTGTCTCGAGCTGAACAAATCGATTCCCGACAAGCGCAGCTACAGCTGCTCCGGGCTGTTGGGAATGTTGAGGCTATCCCTACCGGGTGGTTTGCTTCCAACCTGGACGCTGGCCAAAGTCCATACCAAGTGTTGGGTAATGACAGTTTTGAAGATTTAGCAACCTACGCTCAGTCAAATGAAACCCGCACGGAGTGTCGCGCTTGGCTCAAAAGTAATGGTATCGACGAACACGCTTTTTTCAATTGGATGGATCTGTTGCCTGAGATGCAAGCCCGTGGAGTGCAAACAGATGGTCAGTCGTTTAAGCAAGTGATTGATACTTTGCTAGAGTTGCGGGCAGCTGAGCAACGTAATACACAGCCAACCGCAGAGTAGTCAGCGATAAAGGTGGTAGTATAATACACATGTCTAGTTCTTTGGGTAGGGCGTTCTCATTTGATACACCGCAAGCGGTGATGCATGTTTTGGCGTCAGTGCGCCACAGCGACGTGTCAGCGCATGATAAAAACAATCTGCGAGATTTGATTTTGTCGTACACTAACGCGGGTAAGGATCCGTCACTCAAAATCCAGATCGAGCAGCAGCTAGCGCGCCTGGCTATCCAGCCAGCTCCAGTGGCTGCCCCAGTAGACCCAGCCGTACCATTGGAGTTTGGGTCGTATCGCAGTGCGCCGATTTTTGTCGCGCCGGCCGCCACCCCAGTAATAGCAAAACCAGCAGCTGCTCAGCCGATGGTACCCTCAGCGTATGCTACCCCGGTGGTAGTGGAAACTCCCCCAACCCCAACCCCAACCTCTGTGCCGGTAGCGGAACTAGTCTTGGCAGCAGAAGCGGTCCAACCAGAGCCCGCATCAATACCAAAAACACTTCCAGTAGTAGAGCAAATCCCGATGCCGGTAGTAGACGCAACTGATAGTGTTGCTGCATTAGCTCGGGTCAGAGAAATTAAAGCCCTCGTCAACGAGAAAATCGGTAACCCAGTGAATCTGGTAGACATCGACAACCAAGTTGGTCGCGAGTACATGTCAGCGCTTTTAGATGCAATGAAAAAACTGAGTTCTGGAGGCAGCGACGCCGCTACGATTGAACGACTCGAGTTAGCCTACGCTGCCGTTGAGCGCGTATTGGTCAATACTCCAAATAAAGAGGTTGTGCCTCCAACACCAACACCAACACCAACTCCAACTCCAACACCAACACCAACACCAACACCAACTTCTCCAGAGGTTAAGCTAGTGGTCCCTGTACCGCCAATGCCGGTCGCTCCAACACCTCCGCCTCGAGTAGAACCAGAGCCAGTTGTGGCTCCTGCAATTCCAACTAATAAAGTACCTGAACAACCACAAACAGTCCCACCTCAACCAGCAGTATCAACTCGTACAGCAGCGATACCGATGAAAGATGATCGTTGGCAAGCTGCTTCAGCAGCAATCAAACCAGCTCCAATTCGACCACTGTCAGAATCAGTGCCACCACTCAAATCCATTAACGACGTCCCGACCCAGGATTCTTTGACCAACAAAACCGCTGATCCACTTATGGCAGCTGAAGTGACTGACGGTCTCAACCAACTCCTTACTGACTGGGTTCTATTCAAAAAAAGTGGACTGTTCGGCACCGGTCCCAAAGGCATTGAGCACGCACTTTATAAAAACATTAAAGACCTACAGATTCCACTGCTACTGGCTGGTCGATTTGAAGGTGCTACCCAAGAAATCAAACAAAGCATCACTGACTACATGAATGGTTGGCGTTACGAACAAGGCATCATTTACGAACAAGGTGAGATATTTGATCATTACTTACGACGGGTGATTCGGCACATCCTTGATTTGCAAAAATAAGTGACTAGTCGCACAATACTAATATGAATCACCACGCCACGCTGTTTCGCAGTTCTCGTCCCCTTGATTTTGGTTATGAGACTAACAGCTCAGTCAGCTTGTTTTCGTTTGAACGACTGGGTATTGATAATGCGCGGCAGATAGCCGCTGATGCGCAACTCAGGCCAGCGTCAGGCGTGGAGCAGGTGTTTGTGCTGCGAACCTTGTTTGTCACGCACGAAGCGCAAAACGCACTCCTCAAATTGTTTGAAGAGCCGCCAGCTGGGTTGTCTTTTGTCTTAGTGCTACCCCCAGCTGTACGATTGCTTCCAACATTATTGTCGCGCATTGGGCTAGAGGTGGTCGAACAACCTGATGTGGTTATTAACCAACCGTGGGTAGACTTTCTCGCCGCCGCTCCAGCTGATCGACTCACTCAGATTGATCTCTGGCAAAAAACCAAGGAATCAAACTGGTTGCAAGCAATCACCGCTGGTGTGCATACCATTAGCTATGCCGAGGTGCCTGTAGGGGCTCTACCGGCGATACAGTTGGTCGGTGAACAACTGGCTACCAGAGGCGCCAGCAATAAAATGCTCCTGGAACATCTGGCGTTGATACTGCCCCTACGAAACTAGCGAGCAAAATGCTACACTACACTCATTATGGATTTCAATCACGTTACAACTAAACTCGCAGAGACCCTTGACTGGCTTAAAAAAGAATTCGCTGCGATCCGCAGTGGGCAATCCTCACCGGCGTTACTCGACGGGGTAAAAGTAGAGAGCTACGGTATGTATATGCCGATGAATCAGGTCGCAACGGTCGGTGTCGAAGACGCCCGGACGTTGCGGATTTCACCGTTTGACAGCTCCCAAACCCCCGCTATCGAGAAAGCCATCCAGGAAGCCAACCTTGGGGTTTCGCTGGCGAGCGACTCTGGTGGGGTACGGGTTATTTTCCCTGAACTCACCGCTGATAGGCGAGGACAGCTACAGAAACTAGCCAAAGCCAAACTAGAGGATGCTCGCATCGCCGTGCGAGCTGTCCGTGACGACGCTATGAAAGCCATCGAAAAAGCCGAAAAATCTGGAGAGATTAGTGAGGACGACAAGTACACCCAAAAAGAACGAGTGCAAAAAAGTGTTGAATCAACCAACCAGACTCTGGAGTCTCTGTTTGCTACCAAAGAAACCGAACTAGCTGCTTAGTGGTATGTCAATTCTACTTTTTTTCGCAGTTCTGTTTGTGCTGATTCTCGTCCATGAATGGGGACACTTTATTGTCGCCAAGAAAACCGGCATGCGGATAGATGAATTTGGAATTGGGTTTCCGCCCAAACTTTTCGGCATCAAACGCGGCGAGACAGAGTACACATTTAATGCCATCCCCATCGGAGGGTTTGTCAGAATTTTCGGTGAAAATGGCGAGGAGCCGTTTTCTCCGGTCGAGGGCGAAGCGCTCGATCGCCGATCTGAGGCAAATGCCGAAGCAGGCGAAGATGAGGCGCGAGTCTCTACTCACGCTGTTGTCAATGGTGATCGAAGTCATAAAGCTTCTACTGTCCGAAAAGGTGACCCGCGTGCTTTTAACAATAGGCCAAAGTGGGCGCAAGCACTGGTGCTCATTGCTGGTGTCGTGATGAACATTTTGTTTGCCTGGCTACTATTTGTCATTACGTTTATGGTGGGGGTTCCAACGGCAGTCGATGAGACAACTGCTGGCCCTGAAGCGCAACTGATGGTCGCGGGAACACTCGCCGACAGTCCAGCTAGTATGATTCCAGCTGGTGCGGTGGTTACTAACCTCTCAGCGTCGCTCGTGACTAGTGATGAAATCGTTTCCAATCCGACCCCGAGCACGTTTGCTGATTTTGTAAGCTCTGCTGCACCAGGTGAAGTGGTGATTACTTACGAATTTGACGGTAATCAAAATGAGGCTCTCGTTACCCCAGTCCAGGGTCTGATTATAGATAACCCCGAACGCTACGCAGTTGGAATTTCTCTAGCACTGATTGAAGTCCAGCGACAATCGTTTGGTGATGCTGTTGTCACTGGGACACTAGCAACTGGCAACGGACTGGTGGCTATCACACATGGTTTGTTTACTTTGATTGGTCAGGCCTTCACTGGCACTGCCGACTTTACTCAAGTAGCGGGCCCGATTGGTATCGTCGGGATGGTGGGGGACGCCGCAGCGTTTGGTCTGGCAGCACTGCTGACATTCACCGCCATCATTTCACTCAACTTGGCTGTGATCAACTTGCTACCATTTCCCGCTCTTGACGGCGGTCGACTGGTGTTTGTTGCTATTGAGTCCATCACCGGCAAGGACATTCCACCCGAGTGGGCCGGCCGGATCAACCTGGTTGGCTTTGCGCTATTGTTACTCTTGATGGTGGCAGTGACCTACAACGATATTATAAACCTCCTCTAATTAATCTATATGCGACAATCTCAATTATTTACCAAAACTCAAAAAGAGGCCCCAGCTGACGAGGTTGCTAAAAACGCGCAGCTCTTGATTCAGGCTGGCTATATCTATAAAAACATGGCGGGAGCGTACTCATTTTTACCACTTGGGTTACAAGTGCTTGAAAACATCAACACCATCATCCGGCAAGAAATGAATGCCATCGGTGGGCAAGAGCTCCATATGCCGTCGCTGCAAGAGGACCGACTGTGGAAACTGAGTGATCGTTGGGATGCTGACAAAGTAGACGTCTGGTTTAAAACCGAGTTGCAGGCTGGTGGTACTGTTGGGTTGGCCTGGACCCACGAAGAGGTCATCACTGATTTGATGCGCCAATACGTCTCGTCGTACAAAGATCTACCGTTCTCTGCCTACCAAATCCAAACCAAATTCCGCAACGAAATGCGGGCTAAAAGTGGCATCATGCGTACCCGAGAATTTTTGATGAAAGATTCCTACTCATTTTCAGCCACTCAAGAACAACACGATGCGTTTTATGAATCCTGCGCAGAGGCGTACATGAAAATCTTTACCCGCCTTGGGATAGGTGCTCAGACGTACAAAACCTTTGCCTCTGGTGGGGCTTTCTCAAAATTCAGCCACGAATTCCAAACTCTGGCCGAAGCAGGGGAAGACGTGGTGTATGTGAGTGAGGAAAAGGGAATTGCTGTTAATCAAGAGGTACTAGCCGAAGTCGACCTGGCTGAGTTGGGTGTTACCAAAGAAGAGTTGATAAAGCGAAAAAGTATTGAAGTCGGAAATATTTTCTCCCTTGGCACTAAGTTCTCCGAAGCAATCGGACTACAGTTCAATGATGAAACTGGCACCAAACAACCAGTCATCATGGGGTCATACGGCATTGGTCCGGCCCGAGCGATGGGAACAATTGTTGATCTATTGTCTGACGACAAAGGTATTGTCTGGCCGGCATCGGTTGCGCCGTACCAAGTACACTTGGTCGGACTCAACACCGACGACTCATCTATCGTCGATTGGGCTGATGGTATCTATACCGCCCTGAAATCAGCCGGCATCTCTGTTCTCTACGACGACCGAGACGCCCGTCCGGGAGAAAAGTTTGCCGACAGTGACCTGCTCGGGATGCCATATCGCGTGGTCGCCAGCAAGAAAGGAAAAGAAGCCGGTATGTTTGAAGTAGTCACTCGCGCTACTGGAGAGGTGCGCAGTCTGACCGAAGAAGAATTATTTGCAGACTTCTCTGTCTAACCGATATCCCTATGTACCGCAGGTTTAGTGCCGGACAATCCTCCGCCAGCGACCGCCATTGATAGCCCAACACCAGCAAAATACTCCAATCGATTGGAGTATTTTTGTGTTCGTGCTGGTAGGTGGGGTGGTCCTATGGCAATAGTTTGGCAAGCCTTTTGGTCGCACGCTCGACTCGCTCTGCCTGCTTACCGTACAAACCAAAAGCTCGTCGTAGTGGTTTGATTCTAATGGTCCAACAGTTCGTTGATATTGATCAACCAGAACACTGACACTCAGTACAGAACTCTAGTACTGCCACAACGGTCGTTGTTGGCGTGTGCACGCAGAGATGTACGAGTCGAGTGTTTGGGCTCCAAGACCGTTAGGCTATTGATTACTCAGTCCAACAGCCTCACCCAACAAGCACCCCCAACACTGACAAAAGTACCGCTTTTTTGCTCCAAACTGTGGCTCGTAGTACAATGGCTTTATGAAAAAAATGTCGCACTATATCAATCGTCTGCTTGCTACTGTGTCTACTGATGTGGCGATTGATCTAGGGACGGCTAACACGTTGGTGTACGTCAAAGGGAAGGGGATAGTGCTCAACGAACCAACTATTGTAGCCATCAACAAGAAAACTGGGCAGCTCGTGGCGGTTGGTAATGAGGCCAAAATGATGCAGGGCCGCACGCCACAACACATCGAGGTGATCAGGCCGCTTGTTGATGGAGTAATTTCTGACTTTGAAGTGGCCGAAGAGATGTTGTCGTACCTCATAAACAAAATCCGCAGCGACATGCGGTCGTTGATTGCACCGCGGATGCTGATTGGGGTGCCGTCTGGAATCACCAACGTAGAAATGCGGGCTGCCCAAGACGCCGCCAAAAATGCTGGAGCCAGAGAAGTGTTTCTGATTGAAGAGCCAGTTGCAGCCGCCATTGGCGCTAAACTGCCCATCCATAAAGCCATCGGCAGCATGATTATTGACATTGGCGGCGGTACCACTGACATCGCGGTGTTGTCACTCAATGGCCTAGTGGTGTCACGGAACCTGCGTGTGGCGGGTGACCACCTCAACACTGCGATTATGGTATATATGAGGGACCAGTTCAAAATTCAAGTGGGGGAGAAAACTGCTGAGGATGCCAAAGTTGCTCTGGCGTCAATTGCGCACTCAGACGGTGGTAAAGAAATGGTAGCTCGCGGACGAGATGTGGTGACGGGATTGCCGCGCGAGGTGGTCATTACTGACGCTGACGTGCGTGACGCGGTGGCGTCCAAACTAGAAACTATCGTTGACGCCGTGCGCGGTGTGCTCGAAGAAACGCCACCGGAAGTGATGGCTGATATCATGCAGCGAGGTATCCACTTGGCCGGTGGTGGAGCCTTGATACCAGGGCTTGCGTCATTGCTTGAGCACGCACTCGAGGTACCAGTTATTGTCGTGCCAGACCCTCTGCGCGCCGTAATTCGCGGGGCTGGGATAGTGGTTGAGGATCTGGAGTTATATAAAGATTTGTTAATTGATCATGCTGATACGTTCGCGCCGCATCTCGGATAATAAAAAAATCAAACTTATCCTGGCGGTCGTGGTCGGGCTGTTGGTGTTGGTGCTTATCGTCCCGTTGGCCGTGCGATTGGTTGCTGGGGTGGTGCTGTATCCGGTGATTCAGGTAGAAAACTGGTTTGCAAAATCGAACCAGGTGTTACCAGCGCTCTGGCGAGACAAAATAGCTATGCAGACCGAGTTGTCGTCGCTTGAGCAACTGCTTGCCTTAGCTGGCAAGCAGGACCTTACTCAACAGCGATTGCTAGAAGAAAATAACCGCTTGCGGGCGCTACTAGGTGCACCCCAAACGAAGCGGACATTGGCGGTAGTTATCGGCAAGCCAGGTGAGTTGCCTTATGACCTGATCCAAATTGACCAGGGTACGACAGCCGGCATAGAAGTCGGTGCGCCGGTGTATATTGGAACTGACGCCGTGATTGGTATCGTTTCGGCTGTGCAGCGCAACAGTTCATTTGTGACCCTGTTTACCACGCCTGACTTCTTGGCGACGGTCTATCTCTCTGGAGCCAATGTGACGGCGACGCTGGAGGGTATTGGTGGCGGCGTGGCGCGAGTCAAGGTGCCCCAGGGGGTGCTGCTGCAGGTGAACGACCTGGTGCATATTCCAAGTGTGCAGCCTGGCGTGTACGGTCGAATCGCCTGGGTTGAGAGCGAGCCGACCCAGCCAGAACAGTTCGGCTACATTACTCCTGAGATTCCCATCAGTAGTCTGTTCCAGGTATCTGTCGCAACATCAGACAACGTATTCACTGATCGAGATCAAGTTGAAAACAATATCCTCGAAATCCAAAGGCAACTGCTTGTCATCGAGAATCTCAGTCTCGCAACAACGACCGCAACTACGACTCTGAGGGAGGCTGCAACCACCACTGATAGCACCAACGACATAACTATCGATTCACCGTGATCCCCCTACTACTGTTGGTACTATTCGTCATTGCTATCCTCAACAGCTGGGCGTTCTTGATTGTCGGTGTTGCGACAGTGTTTGCCTATCGCTTCAATGCCGTATGGTTGTTTGTGGTTGGGGTGCTATGCGATGCGTATTTTGGAGCATTTGCTGCGGTTCCAGTCTATAGCCTGACGCTCGGAGCGTTTGCCTTGTTGGTCGAGGTACTCAAGTTGCGCCTAGTTGGGGTACAATCAACGGTATGAGTAAGCTACAAAAGCGCTATAGTAGCGACGTATCGGTCGAAGAGGTTCTCCTTGATGCGTCAAACATCTCAGCGTTTAACCGAGAGCGGATGGAGGGTAAGCGCGAGTTGCGGATTAATAACCGCAGTTTGCTACTCGTATGGTGGATGTTCTTAGTGATTGCGGTGGTGTTTTTGTACCAGGTCATCCAGCTGCAGGTAGTTGCAGGTGCGACCTATCGGGCTATAGCTGAAAACAACCAAATCGACCAGTCGGTCATCATCGCCGAGCGTGGGGTGGTGACTGATCGCCGAGGCGAGCCGATGGTCTGGAACGAGGTCGACGATACCGGTGAGTATGATTTCCCCATCCGGGCGTATACTGACCGAGCGGGTCTGGGGCAGGTGTTGGGGTACGTTAGTTACCCCAAGCGTGACAGTTCGGGGGTATTTTTCCGGACTGAATATTTGGGTCGCAGCGGGGTCGAGTCGGCCTTTGATGTCAGCCTCAAAGGTGCCAACGGTAGTGCTATCATCGAAGTCGACGCCTTTGCCACCATCGTCAGTGAATTCGCTGTCAAAGAACCAATCTCTGGTGGTCAGCTGCAGCTCTCCATCGACGCCGAGTTGTCGGAGATCATGTACAACATAATCGCGACCTCAACCGAGCAGGCTGGGTTCCGCAGTGGCGCTGGAGCAATTATGAACATCCACACTGGAGAACTGATCGCCCTAACCAGTTTTCCGTCCTATGACCCAGAGGTCATGGCTGATGGCGATGATGTGGCTCTGATTGAGCAGTATAATAACGACGATCGCTTGCCGTTTTTAAATAAAGTCATTGGCGGTGCGTACACTCCTGGGTCTATCGTCAAACCGTTTGTCGCTTACGCTGCACTCGAGGAGGGTATCGTTACCGAAAACACCCGGATGTTTAGCAATGGAACGCTGCGCATCCCTAACATCTATAACCCCAGCAATCCATCATTTTTCAATGACTGGCGCGCCCATGGCGAAATGACGGTACAGGAAGCCATCGCGTATTCATCGAACGTGTATTTCTACATCATCGGTGGTGGTTTGCCCGCCAACGCTGCGCCCCAGGCTGGTCTTGACAGCGCACTGCCTGGACTAGGTATCACCAAAATGGCCGAGTACTATCGGTTGTTTGGGATGGGGCAAGCCACCGGAATCAATATCGCACAAGAACAAATCGGTGTCGTACCAGATCCGGCTTGGAAAACTGAAGTGTTTGATGACGATTGGCGGCTTGGTGATACCTACTTTACCTCCATCGGACAGTTTGGGTTTTTAACCACGCCAATCCAGATGCTGCGCTCATTTGCAGCCCTGGCTAACGGTGGCTACCTCGTGACGCCACACGTGATGTCCGGACAGCAGAGCGAAAAAATAGACCTCGACCTCAACCCCAACTCGCTGCGGATTATCCACGAAGGGATGCGCAAAACGGTCAACTTTCCTGGCGGCACCGCGCGCTCGTTTGAGCGTAACGACGTCGCCATCGCCGCCAAATCAGGTACCGCCGAAATTGGCACCGGTAACGCCTACGTCAACAGTTGGGCCGCCGGTTTCTGGCCATACGAAGACCCTGAGTATGCATTTATTCTCATGATGGACCGTGCTCCGCGCAGTAATGCGCTGGGCGCCACCCGAATCATGGGCGACGTCGTGGAGTGGATGTCAGTCAACCGACCAGAGTATCTGGGGATTGAGGTTGCACAAGACGTAGTGGGTGAGCAATAGCGTGAACCCAGAAAGCTCACAGACTAGTGCAACGCCTAACTCCATTGCGTCAGTCAGTGAACTATTAACAACCATTGCATTTTTTTATCCACAAGTTGCATGTTGCATGTTGGCGCGTATAATAGTGACAATTCATTAACCCATCGTAGATTATGACTGAAGTACAATCGTTCTTGACCCCAGAAAAATTTACCGAACTCAAAAAAGAACTGGAGCACCTCAAAACGTTGCGGCGAAAAGAAATCGCTGAAGCGCTCGAATACGCTCGCAGCCTTGGCGATCTGTCCGAAAACGCTGAGTACCAAGAAGCCCGTGATATGCAGTCAGCTATCGAGGAGCGCATCACCTACCTAGAGAAAACCATCAAAGAAGCTAAAATCGTCGATGAGAAAAAGAAGGGTGACGTGGTTGGTCTTGGTTCACAAGTTTCTATCCAAAAAGACAAAGAAAAAGATAAAAAGGAATACACCATCGTTGGGTCAGACGAAGCCAACATCCACGATCGAAAACTGTCATACCTGTCACCCCTGGGGGAAGCGCTGATGGGCAAGAGTAAGGGCGATGAGTTCGAATTTGAAACGCCAGTCGGACTACAAAAGTACAAAGTCCTCAAAGTAGCGTAGGTAACATCACAAATCAGAAAAGCCTTGTCCAGTTAGTGACGGGGCTTTTCTTTTAGTCGTTCTCACGCTAGGATAGTACACATGTCACAACAAGCAGATCTTCGCGCCGAGCGCGAACAAAAAATCACTGAACTGCGCGCTACTGGTAGCAATCCTTATCCGGCCACTACCAACCAAACGCACACCATCAAAAAATTTGTGACCTACTTTGGCGATTTGCAAACCAAGGCGGTTTTGGTGACTCTGGTGGGTCGCGTGGTCGCCAAACGTGAACATGGAGCATTGGCATTTTTAGATATTTCTGACGGCACTGGCAAAGTTCAGTCATTCTGTTCACGTGACGAAATGGGCGAAGCGTTATTTGATTCGTTGCTACATTTCGTGAGTACTGGCGACTTTGTAGAGTTGACTGGAACAGCGTTTATCACTAAACGTGAAATGGAAGCTCTCAAAGTAACAGGCTGGAGAGTTATTGGTAAAGCCACTCAAAACATCCCCACCGAGCACTTTGGGATCAAAGACGAAGATGAACGATTGCGCAAGCGCTACCTTGATATTCTCACCAACCAAGAAGCTCGCGAGCTGTTTGACCTCAAGGCCAATTTCTGGAAAGCATCACGGCGGTTCCTCGAAGACAAAGGCTTTGCCGAAGTACACACCCCAACCCTCGAGACCACGACCGGTGGCGCCGAAGCTAACCCGTTTGTCACTCACCACGACGACTTCGACCTCGATGTATTTCTGCGGATCTCGGTTGGGGAATTGTGGCAAAAGCGCCTCATGGCTGCCGGCCTACCACGTACATTTGAAGTCGGTCGCGTGTATCGCAATGAAGGCTCCAGCCCTGACCATCTGCAAGAATTCACCAACATCGAATTCTACGCCTCGTACTTGAACTTTGACGACGGCTTGGCACTGCTTGAAGAACACATCATATACGTACTTGACGAAGCCTTTGCTGGCAAGCGACTATTTACCATCAAAGGCTTCGAGGTCGATTTCTCCAATCAGTTCGAGCGGATCGACTACGTCGACACTATCCTGGCAGCCACCGGGGTCAACGTTGTGACAGCCACCGATGAAGCAATCGAAGCTAAAGTCACCGAGCTTGGGATCGAGCACGAAGGCGACAACCGTGAGCGTCTGACGGACACTCTTTGGAAGTATTGCCGCAAGCAGATCAGCGGCCCGGTCTGGCTTACCGGCCACCCTAAATTAGTCTCACCCCTGGCTAAGGAATCAGAGCAGGCCGACGGCACAGTACTGCGCGCGCAGCTCATCATGGCCGGAGCCGAGTTCAACAACTGTTTTGCCGAACTGAACGACCCCCAAGAACAGCGAGAGCGGTTTGAGGTCCAAGCCAAACTACTCGCTGCTGGCGACAACGAAGCCATGATGCCCGACTGGGAATTCGTCGAAATGCTCGAATTTGGGATGCCACCGACATTTGGTGCCGCTACACTCGGAGAACGTTTCTTTGCTTATCTAGTAGACAAACCTATCCGAGAGACGCAATATTTTCCCCTTATGCGCCCAAAGACCAATGCTTCTGCTGAAGCTAATCATTAAGAAGATGATAGCGGAATTCAAGATATCACCTTGAAGCTTGAGAGTCATGGAGATGAAAATATAAAACTAGAGCTAGTATTCAGCACAGATGGTGTTCGCGAAATAATCAAGGCACTTCAAGCTGCTCTTGATACAGAGAAAGCAAAATAAGTGTTTGAAAGCCCTGCTAACCAGTGGGGCTTTTTTAATTAGTGAGAAATAGGGTGAAGATCTTTTTAGGAGCGTCGTCGAATCGTAAATTCCCTGAAGGCATCTCCCAAACGCCCGTCCCCGCTCGGTTGTGGCAGAGGGTGGGGACAAGGTGGTTGTGGGTGGGTTGAGGTGGTATATAATGTACGAGTGGTGGGAGATAGTGGTATACTAGATTTATTAGAAATTTAGAATGCTGAGTGAGTTTCCGCAGTCCATACCACTGTTCTCCACTAATGGTATGGACTGCGGAGGCTCACTCAAATCAAGATATGTTAATCGGTGAATACAAACATACGTTGGACCCAAAGCGACGGCTGTCGCTTCCGTCAAAATGGCGGAAAGAGCTTGGGAAAAATCTTGTAATTACTCGTGGTCTTGATAATTGTCTCTTTGTATATCCTCTGAAGGAGTGGAAGCACATAACCGATAAGGTTGGACAGCTTCCACTTGGTCAGGCGGATACACGGAGTTTTAACCGCTTTTTTCTGTCAGGGGCAGTAGAAGTGGAGGTTGATTCAGTTGGACGTATTCTCGTGCCAGACTTCTTGAAAGATTTTGGGACGCTAGACACTAAAGTGGTGTTGGCGGGTATCCACAGTCGTATCGAGATTTGGGATGAGACACGCTGGGAGTCGTATAAGAAGGGAATCGAGTCACAGGCAGATGCCTTGGCAGAGAAACTCGGGAGTATAGGCGTCCTCTAAATCAGTCGTAACTTTACAGATGTATGAACCACGAAACAGTCTTGCTTAGCGAGGCAGTCGAAGCACTAGCAATCAGGCCGGACAGTACCATCGTCGATACGACGTTTGGCGCAGGTGGCCACGCGACCCAGATAGTGTCGCAGTTAGATGCAACTGGTCAATACATTGGGATTGATACCGACCAAACAGCGCTACGTCATAATTTGAATGAACTGGAAAACGTCACTCTGGTTCACGGTAATTTCCGTGACCTACACACATTGATGGGTTCTTTAGAAATTGAAAAAGTAGACGGTATCCTCGCTGATCTCGGGTGGCGGATGGAGCAGTTCTCTGGTAATGGGCGAGGGTTCTCGTTTCGTCACGACGAACCGCTCCTGATGACCCTCGGAGAGCCGAGTGACTATCCGTTTACTGCTCGCGATATCGTCAACGAGTGGGACGAACATGTCCTAGCTGACATCATCTATGGCTACGGGGAAGAACGGTTCGCCCGACGCATTGCCAAGCGAATCGTTGAGACCCGGGATGAGTCACCCATCGAGACGAGTAAGCAGCTATCAGACCTGATTGTCGGGGCGTATCCAGCGGTGGCTCGACACGGACGCACACACGTTGCAACCAAAACCTTCCAAGCGTTGCGAATAGCTGTCAACGAAGAGTTGACTGCCGTTGAACAGCTGGTCGAACAGGGGATTGAATTATTGGCACCAAACGGTCGACTAGTAATCATAACTTTTCACAGTATCGAAGATCGCGTAGTCAAACACGCTTTCAAAGCAGCCCAAGCGGCAGAACGCGGGAACGTTCTGACCAAAAAACCAATCACCCCCAGCAGCGAGGAGCTGGAACACAATCCAAGGGCGCGGAGTGCAAAACTCCGAATATTTGAAAAATCTAATATCTCCACAAAATGAGTACCAGTCGCGAAATAATTTCATACTCACCATACACCCTTGGATTACTTGGTGTAATCGGGGCGACCTTAGTTGGTTACCTGTATTTCCTTAATCTATCGGTGGTTCACGTGGTGATCCGTCAGGAAGCTGTACAGGACGTACAAAATACTAAAAACCAGATTGCTTTACTCGAAACCGAGTTTATCTCGGCTCAACACACCATTGCTGCAAAAATGGCAACTGTGTCAGGATTTAACGAAGACCAAGCTAAGATTTTTGTGACCCGTAACGCCTCACCAAACCTCGTTCTGGGCCAATAGACCTATGCGTCGAGAGCAACGAACATTTAGAATCAGAGCCGTGGCCGGAGTCATCTGTCTGGTCGCCCTTTCGCTGATTGTTCGGAGCTACGTAGTGCAGATTGCCCACGGCGAGCAGTACGCTGCTCAGGCAGCATCCCAATACATTCGCACCACCAGCGAGCTATATAATCGTGGCTCAATTTTTTTTTCTACTCGTGACGGAGCTGATTTATCGGCGGCTGCTATAAAATCAGGTTATGTGCTTGCTCTTGATCCATCAAGAATTACTGAAGCAACCCTCGTGTGTGACGAGATTGTCAAAGTAATTGCAGTTGATCCTGAACTCTGCCTATTTCGGGCGACTTTACCCAACCGAACGTACGTCGAGTTTTCCAACGACATTGATGAGGTTGCTGCGACAATGCTAGCAGAAAAACGACTCCTGGGAGTCTCTCTGCACCCTAACCAGTGGCGGTTTTATCCGGGTGGGTTGGTCGCTGCGCGTTCAATCGGGTTTGTCGGTTTTGCCGGTGATGGGACAGATTTGCGTGGTAAATATGGGTTAGAGCGTCAGTATGATGATGTGTTGTACCGAGAAGATCAAGTGCGTTCGGTCAATTTTTTTGCTGAGTTGTTTAGTGACCTTGGTGGGTACGCAATTAACACCAAACAGCATAAGTCGGGCGACATTGTTACCACCCTCGAACCATCAGTCTCACGCATGCTTGACACTGTGTTGCAGGAAGCCAATGACTTATATGACAGTAAGCTAACCGGGGCTATTATTATGGACCCTAAAACCGGTGAGATTATCGCTATGAACGCTGTACCAGGGTTTGACCTCAATGACCGCGGTGGAGCTACTATTGAGCAGTTTCGTAATCCATTGGTTGAGAACGTCTACGAGTTTGGTTCGACAATTAAAGCCCTGACGATGGCAGCTGGACTAGATAGTGGCGCAATTGTCCCTAGTACCACGTACTATGATAGTGGTGAGCTGTTGCTCAATACTTTTATCATTCGCAATTTCGACGGACGAGCACGAGGTACTGTTCCAATGCAAGAGATTCTTAACCAGTCACTCAATACCGGCGTGGCTTGGGTTGTGACTCAGATGGGCAAAGACAGCTTCCGTGAGTATTTTTTGAACTTTAAACTTGGCAGCGAAACCGGGATTGATTTGCCAAACGAATCTCACGGTTTGGTTGACAACCTCAACTCACCACGTGACGTCGAGTATGCCACTGCGTCGTTTGGACAGGGGATTGCGGTATCTCCAATTGCGGCTACTCGCGCTCTCGCTGCGCTTGGTAATGGCGGTACATTGGTTACCCCACATATAGTCAAGCAAATTAATTTTGTCGATGGTACTGAGAAAAAAATCTTGTATCCTGATGGGGCGCAGGTTCTGTCACCAGAAACTAGCGAAGAGATATCCCGCATGCTGACGGCTGTGGTGGACGACGCCCTGCGCGGTGGCACCGTTGCGCTACCCAACCACTCGATTGCAGCTAAAACTGGTACTGCTCAGATTCCTGACCCTGTCAACGGTGGATATTACGAAGATAAATTTCTCCATTCATTTTTTGGGTATTTCCCCTCGTATGACCCCGAATTCATTATTTTCTTGTATACTGTAGAACCAAAGGGAGTACGATATGCGTCAGAGACGCTAACCATCCCATTTATGGATTTGACCAAATTTCTAATTAACTATTATTCCATTCCACCAGATAGATAGACTATGAAACAGACATTCAGAAATATAGTAGTAGCCATTCTCACCGCTGAGGCTAAATTACTTTTGCGTCGCAAAAACCCCACCATCATCGCTATCGCTGGTAGTGTTGGTAAAACGTCAACCAAAGACGCCATCTTTGCCGCCATCAAAGACAGCGTTCCAGCGCGAAAAAGCCAAAAAAGTTTCAACTCCGAACTGGGTGTACCACTGACGGTGCTGGGGCTGCAAACTGGTTGGGACAGTCCTGGTCACTGGTTGTGGAATATTATTGACGGGGCAGTTACAGCAATGTTTGTAACCAACTACCCGTCAGTGTTGGTCCTTGAGACTGGAGTTGATACGCCGGGCGATATGGACGCCCTGACGGCCTGGCTTAAACCGGATGTAGTCGTATTAACTTGTTTGCCTGCCATCCCGGTACATATCGAGCAGTTTGCGACCCCACAGGGAGTTATTGACGAGGAGATGAAACTTGTACATAGTCTACGTCCGTCTGGAGTGCTGGTGTATAACAACGATGACACTATCATCAAACGCGAAATCGAAGCAGTTCGCCATACAAAAGTCGGCTACGGGCGGTTTTTACCAACTGATGTCAATATCAAAAAAGATCAGGTATTTTATAAAAACGATGTCCCCGCTGGGGTGACGTTTGAGTTATCTTATGACGGTGTCAGTCAATTAGTAAAAATCTCGGGGATTGTTGGTCTGCAACATAGCTATGGCTGTGCAGCGGCGGTGGCGGTAGCAAGCCATCTAGGAGTCTCGATCGAGGCAGCCTGCGCTGGGCTAAGCAGCCACACTACGCCGCCTGGTCGACTGCGAATCATTCCTGGTATAAAAGGTAGTACGCTGATTGATGATTCTTACAACTCGTCACCCATCGCGGTAGAGCACGCGCTCGAAACCACAGCCACGATTAAAAACGCCAAACGCCGGATTGCGGTGCTGGGGGACATGCTAGAGTTGGGTAAGTATTCTGCCGCTGAGCATATTCGGCTCGGTACACAAGTTGCCAGCAACTACGATGTGCTATTGACGGTTGGAGTGCGTGCGCGCGGGTTTGCCGAGGGTGCGCTGACCGGAGGGATGAAAGAAAGCGTTATTTTTCAATACGAAGACACTGCCCGAGCTGGACGTGAGCTGCAGGCCATGCTTAAACCAGGTGATGTCGTACTGATTAAAGCCTCCCAAGGCATTCGAGCCGAGATCATCGTCGAAGAGGTGATGCAAGAACCAGACCGAGCACCAGAACTCCTCGCGCGGCAAGACGCTGTCTGGCGAAAACGCCGGTAGTAAACCAGTTAGTCGTGTCGTGAGCCGTTGTGGGTTAGTGTTGGTGTAAATTGGGAACTAACGCTTGGCACACGGTACGACACACAGCGATATGCCGAGTATCACAACCAAACAAACGCCGCCGTGGATCATTGTTTAGTGACTGTGAGCAAGCACAGTCGTTTGCAGCCAACTAGTTGGTGGTGTCTAGTTCGGGTGCCAGAACAATCTGGGTCAGTTCTTCTACTCCAGCACCAGTTTTGGACGAATAGGGGATGATGATAAACCCGTTGAGTGCTCGCTTCAGCTCGCGGATACGGTTTTGGTATTTGGAACTTTTAATCTTATCGATTTTGTTGGCGACCACGACGATGCGTTTTTTATCATCCATCAAGTCTTGTAGCATTGCAAGGTCATCCTTAGTGGGACCAACAACTGCGTCAATCAGGACGACAACCACCGGGTCAGCCTCAGACCGGAACAGGTACCAAGAAATCAGCTCACCTAGTTTCTGCAACGTTGCACCACTGGCTTTGGCGTAGCCATACCCTGGTAGATCCATAAAATAGTGAGTACCGTTGATGAGAAATACGTTGATTTCCTTTGTCCGTCCTGGCGTCTTACTCGTGATGGCGAGTTTTTTTGTTTTGGTCAGAGAATTAAGCAGGCTCGACTTACCAGCGTTAGAGCGCCCAATAAACGCTACCTGTGGTGTGCCGTCAGTCATAATGTCAGCCGGGCCAACCAGTCCAGTTACGAATTTGGCAGAAGTAATAGTCATGCCAGGAATCCTAGCAGAATTACCAGCGAAATGCGATGTTGTTGTCTGCTCTGGGTAGAGGGTGCATGCAGGATACCCTAAGGGCTTGCTATACTAGTAGTAGCCGTTAGTAGCTAGTCCTAAACTATTTATGATATCAATCGGAAAGTCAGCCCCCGCATTCAAACTAGTCGATCAACATGATCAGACACACGCCCTCAAGGATTACCTTGGGCAGTGGATATTAGTCTATATCTACCCCAAAGATGACACCCCAGGCTGTACGGTCGAAGCCTGCGCGATAGCCGAGGTCTACGGTGACTTTAAACGCCTCGGCGTCACGGTGTTTGGACTGAGTAAAGACACACCCCAGTCACATAGAAAATTTGCTGAGAAATACCACCTTCCGTTTACGCTCTTGTCAGATGAACAAATGACGACTATCGACAAATACGGCGCCCTAGTCGAGAAAAATATGGTTGGTAGAAAATCGCTGGGCACCAAACGAATCTCTTACTTGATCAATCCCGACGGCAATATAGCCGCCGCGTACCCCAAAGTAGATCCAGCCAACCACGCCCTAGAGCTGCTAGCCGACATCAAACTAGTCCAAAAGGCATACCAGCCAGCTTAAACCGCCCGCTCAAGAGCAGCAAATAACCTCACAAAATGTGCTAATCCCGCAGTTTACCCGGTAAACTGCGGGATTAGGGTTTTAGCCGCCTCAGGAGGGTTTTTTTCTGAGCTGTTTGTAAACATCAACGCCCTGGGTTCTAGGATGCGTCATTCGTGGTAGTGTTAGGTGATTACCAGCTACAATTTGAAATATATGGAACTAGAAAAACAAGTAGCCCTAGTCACCGGCGGTGGTTCTGGGATTGGAAAAGCCATTGCTCTGCGGTTTGCCAAAGAAGGGGCGGCTGTCGCGGTGGTTGATATTGACGAAAAAGGTGGTCAAAAAGTGGTCGATACGATTAAAAAAACTGGCGGAAAAGCCGTGTTTATCAAGGCTGACACCAGCGTACCCGATGAGTGTCGCCAGGCGGTAGAGCAGACCGTCAAAGCGTTCAAGAAACTAACCATTGCCATCAACAACGCTGGCATAGGTGGGATACAGGTGCCGGTTGGAGACTATGACATCGCTGAGTGGGACAAAATCATAGGCATCAATCTGTCAGGGGTATTCTATGGTATGCATTACCAGATCCCTGCCTTACTCAAAAACAAAAAAGGAGTCATCGTCAACATGGCGTCGGTTCTAGGGCAGGTAGGGAACCCATTGGCACCGGGGTACGGCGCAGCCAAGCACGCAGTGGTCGGACTAACCCAAAGTGCAGCCCTAGCCTATGCCGAGCAGAAACTGCGCATCAACGCGGTTGGCCCAGGCTACGTGCAAACCCCTCTGCTGACAAAAAACCTAGACAAAAAAGCCTTGCAAGGCCTGAAAGCCCTCCATCCGATGAAGCGCCTTGGTAAACCAGAAGAAGTGGCAGAACTCGTACTGTGGCTCTGTACCGACAAAGCCTCATTTGTCACCGGTTCATACTACAATGTCGATGGGGGATATTTGGCGCAGTAGGGGGTTGTCAGGTTTCAAAACAGGTACGCTTCAAGCGTGCCTGTTTTTGTTCACGTGCCTCCCAGAGGAATAACTAGCGTAGGAAGTCCCTCCACTAGTTAGGTATACCGCGCTTGACCTAGGCCCGAAGCTTGACCTAGGCCTTGCCTAGGCGAAGCTTGAAAGATACTCCGCAGATATGATTTTATTTTGTGTGTGACTTGTGCTAATAGATGTGTTAGTTTTTACTGCAGAAGCAGCCAGTTATCTGGCTGCACTCCAAGGAGGAGAATCATGTTATTTGAAACCAAGGGTGAAGCTCGAACTTTTGTAGGGTCAATTGTCCGAAAGGGCAGCAGTATATTTGGGCGTTGCACTCATTATCTCCTTTGGAGTATTGCCCAGCTGCTAACCTATATCCTAAGGAAGAGAACAAAAGTGCATGGTATGCGGAATGTAAATGTCCAAGGGCCGGTTATTTTTGTGTCAAACCACATAAATAACTGGGATCATCTCAGAATAGTGTTGAGTACCTATCGGCATGTACGACCACTCTACAAGGTGCAAGCTTTCGAAAATTTCCTAATTAGACAGATATTTATATTCGGGGGAGCAGTCCCGGTTGCCCAACCTCAAAAAGATGGGGAGTCTCTCACAAGAGATGAAATCAAAAGTGCGCTGTACATCACAAGAGCATCACAAGATTTTTTTGGACAACTCATCAGTGATGGTTGGGCGGGACTTGTTTTCCCTCAAGGAACCCGTCGTCCTGAAGAGGAGGCGATAGGGGAGCTTAACAATGGCCTTTGGCCACTGTTTCAGTATCCAGATACAGACCCACTCATTGTGGTAATCGGTATCACATCCGAATCAATGATTGTCCATAAGGGTGTCCGTCTATCACAAATGCCACTTGAGAGGGATTCTTTTCTTGCGGACTTGAGTAAGCGCATGCAGCTTGCTCTGGATGATGCAATCGCAGTATCCAAATAAATAGCACAACGGCAACGCGCACAGTGAAAAACTGTGCGCGTTTTTAACTTGCGGAGGAAGGCCTTTCGCTAGTTATGTATGCCGCGCTTGACCTGGCCTTGCCTAGGCACTGGGAAGGTCCTCCGCAGGTATGTATAAAATCCCGTAACTCCTCAGCTGTCTTGGTATCGGCTTGTAACACCCTTGATTCAGGCTTGACCTAGGTCTTGCCTAGGCGAAGCTTGTGACATCTAAAAAATCCTGTCAATCTAGTTAGTTTTGTGGAAATCTCGTCGCAATCGAAGTGAAAGGACGGATAGTAAGATAGCAATCGCCAAACCAACCATAGTACTGTAGTCATTCATTATAATTGAAAGATTTATCACGACTGTGTAGATAATATAAACAACAAGTGTTAATGATGAAGCGACAACTACATGATTAGATTTATGTCCATCATACAAATGAAATACGTGCAGTCCCGCAAACAGTGTACCTACTCCAAATAAGATTGTTTGCACTAACATAGCTCCTGCCCATACTGATAGTAATAAACCAACTAGCCCAAAGATGAAAAGCGACCATTCAATTTTTTTATGTGTACTCATATATTACTATACTAACACTTTACATCTGATACTCTGTAACAGTTCTGAACACCTTAAGCTTCGCTTAGGTCAGACCTCTCTGACCTAGGCCTTGCCTAGGCGGAGCTTGCGAGCATGCTATATTTTAACTATGTTACATAGAGCACTAGTTGTTTTATATGCTCTTCTGCACGCAGGTATTATTTTGATACTCATTTTCTACTATAACGATTATCAAGATTCTAAATTTTATGAAGATAGATATGTCGTTGAGTGTATTGCTAATGGTGAACCATATTTTATCCAAGGAGATATAGCTAGAGCAAGTTTTTCTGAGGCTGAACTCTCTCGACCAGGGAATAAGAGTGCGTATGAAAGATGGTTTAGATTTGGATGCGCCTACTACGATGAGAGACAGGTATACCTTGATGCTTACAATCAGCCCACAAGCTTAGAGGAGAGGGCATTGAGTCAGTCCGCCTACAGAGATTTTGAACTTAGAGCGTCTGAAGTTTCAGAAAAGAACTTCAAGTACGTAGAAATTGTTAATGAAAAAGATGAGGGCTTTTATCTAAAATTATTTATTGAACCAATACTGGTTATGATTGGCCTATGGTTGTTGTTGCAGATAGGTCGAATACTTTACATTCGAAAACAATTGAGACTATTTACATGGCACCCTTATAGTTTGGCAAAAGCAAAACCTTTATCAGACAGGGTCAGTCTTGATTTTAAAACCTCCCATGAATGGGCCAGGGAGTCTTATAAAAAATCAGTAATGAGTTCAATGCAGGCTGTGAGATATGTGTCAGTAATCTTTTTGTTGCTCGTGGGTCCGGCTCTGTGGCTCTATGGGTATTTACTCTTCAATTTTGGATTTGAAGGTATGTTAGAAGCATCCGCTTTAATTGGTGTGATAGTACTGATACCGCTCTCTCTTTTTGTAACAGCCTATATTCTCGAAAAGAAAACTCCTGATACGTCACATTGGAAAATAGCCACTGTTTCATTCCTGGGACTTCTAATTGGTGTTCTAGTTTCAACACTGTGGCTAGTTTATAGCTATCTCGAAGGACAAGTTGTTCTGACTAGCAATATGACAGCTACGTGGGGATTCTTAAGTATTTTTGGATTAGCAGGGTTCCTCTACACAATAAAGTTGTTTGGATGCCAATTCACTCTAGTATATAAAAACTACCTAAAGAACAAGTATTCTGATCCAGAAGGAAAAACCATAGATTCTTCAGATTATCACTTCCTAAACTTTGTTTTTAGGTTGCTGTACCCGAGAGTAAATACTGAGCCAGAACTGCATAGAGCCGTATTGATAGTCGGGTGGTTGCTGACTTTTCTCTCAGTAGGACTAGCATTCTTTGTCTATTTCGGAGTTGTTCAGAGGATCATTTACTATGTGGTATATGGAAACGATGTTTCTAAATGGAAAAGTGTTGAGGAGCTCACTTTAGAATAATCTTACTTATATTATCTTTTAAAAAAGCATGTTTAAGCATAAATCAATTGAGCACAGAAAGGTTGAGGTAATCAGTGATACTCAGACAGCCGAAGAACAAGAGCTTCACGACAAAATGAAAGGAATGCTCTTATGGCAAGCTGGTCTTATTGTGTTCGCAATAGGTTTACTTTATGTAACAGAGGAAAAGTCAGCCGTAGCTGCTTTGATGCTGTTCTCTTTATACCTTATTTACCGTCACTATAAAGAATTAATATTATAGTTATAAAATATGAAATTTACTCAAATAATTAAAGATTCTTTAAAAATAAGTCTCTTAGGTAAGTTGAGATCGTATTCAAAAGAATATTCACAGAAAAGCTCTTATATATTTGATTCACAAAATATTTTTTGTTACCTCACTAAATGGACGAGCCCAGGAATTTCATATTCTATTTCTGCAAATACATTTTGTAATGATCCAAATGTAGGTGGTATGAATATGAGTAATTATTTAAGTTTTTGGAGTAAAAGTAAGTTTGGTGACAAGAACGATGCGACTAATTTTCTTGAAAAAGAAATCATAATTGCCTCAAAAAAATTTACTGATACTAAATTTTATATCACTCACGAGGACGAGTGTATTAAATATTGCTTAGATGGTAAGTGGATTAAGTGCGCAGGCATTCCTAATTTAAGATACTGCGAAGCGTGTAGACAACTATTGAATGAAACTGACTCAACTTTCTGCTCAAGTTGCGGTGAACCAATATTCTTTAACTAATAATCATGATTTTCATCCCACTAACTTTACGTTTTAATAAGGACATCGAAGGTGTTTTACTCTCACTTGCTTTGTAATGTTAAGCTCCGCCTAGTTAAGCTCCGCCTAGGCGTTAAGCTCCGCCTAGGCGTTGCCTAGGCGGAGCTTGAAGTATCTCCGGAGTATCTCCGGAGGAAGGCCCTTCGGAGATACGAATTGGTGATCCCACGGGGAATCGAAGCTTACAGCTTCAGTACACCTTTTGGCCAGATTGGTTCGCTGCGCTCCCAATCTGACTCAAAAGCTTTTCGATTCCCCCGTAAACCTGCTCCCAGCAGGTTTACTCGTGGGATCACTTAAGAAAAAATGCGCCTGAGGCGCGATTTTTTCTGCAAGTGATCCCACGGGGAATCGAACCCCGATTACAAGAATGAGAATCTTGTGTCCTAGCCGTTAGACGATGGGACCAGTCTTGTTGTTGGTGACAACAATTGGTGCTGGTAGTTATAACAAATTTTCTGCTAATCACAAAGCGCTGCTGGGGCAGCGCTGTGCTTGCCTGTTTTGTTTATGTGCTACCGCATGATTGCTCGGTAGAGGTTCATGCCGAGGATTGACCCAACTACTGTTCCTAATACGTAGCTGAAACTGACCGTTCCCAGTGCCAGTCCGACCGCTGGGTTGAGGATGCCGGCAGAGCCGAGCTGGGTAGCTAGAATTATCCCGAGCAATAGTGAGCCACCAATCATTAGGCCTGACGCCACGTCAGCTACCCGGCCGTAGACAACACTAGCTATACCAAAAGTAAAGAGGGTCATGCCGGCTAGTTCAGCCCAGAATGTCGTGATAGATTCTGGGACCATCCCAAACCCGAGGCTGTCAAAAAACAAGCCCGCCACTACAAACGCGAGCAGTCCACCGACGCACTGCGCGATAATGTATCCAGCGGCACTCGCACTGCTGATTTTACGGATCGACCACAGGCCAACTGTCACCGCTGGGTTGAGATGAGAACCAGACACACTACCAATTGAGTAGACAAATAGTCCGAGTACTAAGGCGGCGAGCACGGGGGTAGCGATGATAGGGTCTAGCACACTCACCGACCCCAGAACCGCAAACGCTAGGGTGAAGGTTCCAAACGCCTCAGCGAATAATTTTTGCTGCATAGAATATGAATTATATTGTAAGTTGGCTGATCTGCTATCTGTAGTAATTTTAGCACTTGCTGTATGAGTTATTGTGGTGGGGTCTGGGTACAATCTGGCGTTGGGTGGAGCGTCGCGTGTACAAACAGCACTGACCCTGGGGTCAGTGCTGTTTGTTAGTTGAACGTGCGCATCGTTTGTTTGATGTCGAACCGGGGATTGACTTTTTTGCCGGGATTGAACACGTCGTGCGGGTCAAATATATGTTCGGTTTGTTCGAACAGTCCGAGCATTTTGGCGGTGAACATTTTGCTCAGGTGCGGCGTACGGATGATGCCGTCGTTGTGCTCACCGCAGATGTTGCCGTCGTACTTGATGGCGGTTTTAAAGAATTTTTCAGCCATTTCCACTACCAGCTCTGGGGTTTTTTTGTTGGTGAAATCGAGCAGGGGATAGAAGTGAAAGTGCCCGTTGCCCCCGTGGCCGTGCACGGCAGCGACCACATCAAACTCTTTAAGTAGTTGTTTGATTTCTTTAAAGAATTTGGCGAGGTTCTCGGGTGGGACGGTCATGTCTTCGAGGAAAGCAGCCGGGCGCTTGGTAGGGTCTTGGAATTTGGAGAGGGAGTAGCTCGCGCGGCGAATCTGCCAGTACATTTCTCGCTCAGTGGGGTTTGTGACTAGACGTGGTTTGACTGTTGCGCTGGCGATGCTATCGATCATCTCTCGCTCACCAACGTCAGCGACCGTGTCGTTGTCGAGCGTGATCAGGACGGTGAACTCTGGAACCTTTCGCTTGAACCGCACGTGGTACGTCGTGTACATCGACAGCATAGTACGGTAGTACGCCGCGCCGGACAGGCGGTCTTTGAAAAACGCTGGGTTTTTGAGAGCAAGGTCAAAAGAAAGGGCATCAAACAATTCGATGTTAATCGGATTGTGTTTGAGAGCTTTCATGATTGCATCTGCAGCATCGTCCAGGTCAAATATGGGCAACACTAGCAAGGTGGTGTGGGTATTGATCGGGATTGCCCGCATCGTGAGGTGAGTGATGATACCGATGGTGCCTTGGCTGCCGGCAATCAGGTGGGTGAGATCAAACGTACCGATGCCTTGTTTGAATTTGGCGACGCCTTCGGGTATGACGCTCCAGAGGGAGTAGCCTGACGAGTTTTTAGCGGTGTGGGGTTTGCCAGTTTTGATTTCTTTCTCGTTTTTGGAAATCAGATCAAAAATGTCTTTGGCGATGCGGGCGTGCTCGTGATCTTGTTTAACCAGGAGTTTGAACTCGCGGGCTGTTAGTGGTTTGATGGTATAGGTGTGCCCGTCGTGTAGTACGACGTCCATGGATTCGATCCACTGTGCGGTGTGGCCGTAGCGAAGCGAGTCAGGACCAGCTGCGTTGTTGCCGACGGCTCCACCGATACTACAGATGTCTTTGGAAGCCGGAAATGACGGAATATATGCACCATGTCGCTTTAATTTTTTCTCGACATCTCGCCACATGGCTCCGGGTTCGGTTTGGATCAAGACGCGGTCTTTTCTCTCCGTCACTTCACCGATTTTTTGCATGTGCGCACACATGTCGATGACGATTGAGTCGGTCAGTGAGCCACCACCCAGGCCGGTGCCGGCTGCGCGCGGGGTGAGTGACAGGGCGGGAAAGCGCTCGACGTTGTCCGAGACGACCTTGGCCGCAATCTGGACGTCTTGCCGGTTTTTGGGCTGCAGGATTATTTGGGGACGAATACAAAAAATACTCTCGTCGGTGCTATACGCGTCAAGTAGTTTCTGACCTGAAGAAATCCCCCCGCGGAACCCAGCCTCACGGAACAGCTTGGCGATTAGTAGGTGACCAAGTGGGTTGGCTTGGGTGGTGCCTTTGGTCACTTTCACGGCGGCGGCTTTTGTACCGCTGGCAGTTACTTTTTTTGCAGTAGTGCTGGTGCGCACTTTCTTGGCGGCCGGCGCAGCCGCTTTTTTAGCCGAGTTATTAGTGATCGCTATTTTGGTAGCGATTGATTTACTACGAGTAGTAGTACGTGGGGCTTTCTTGGCCGCAGAAGAACGAGTAGGCATTGATTTGATTATAGCGCGTCTACATAATCGCTGCGTTAAAGTATTCCCCAGGCAAAAGAAAAGCGCCCCGCTGATGTGCGGGGCGCTGTTGTCACTCTTGTCAGAGTGGCAGGAAAGCGATGACGCCTTTGGTCCCACCAAGACACATGTGGACTTGTGTGTCCACCGGCAGGTCAGTTGGGACGGAAGTGCCGTCTTGCCATACCTTACGATCGTGTGTCGGCTGAGCGTCGCTCGGGCGTAAATCGATATACATATGTTCGCGACCACCTGACATCGTTTTGTGCCAGACTTCGCACTCCACGACCAGCCGCTTGCCATGCATTGCGCATTTATTCCGGTCGAACAAGTGGAAGTTGATGTATCCACCCTTCACTGGAATGCCAAACTGTTCGTAGGTCTGCCCGTTTGACAGTTTGTTCGAATTGGTTTGAGGAATATTCAAAGTGCAGATGATTCCATCAGCCACCTTTGTCCGTGACAAAACCTCGGTCAAGGCTGGTTCGTACTCCTTGGGGTATGAAATCAGCGGTTCAGCCGAGGTGGTCGTGTGATCATCGGGGAGGGTGTCGGTCACTTGAGAAAGAGCGTCAAATCCGTTTCCCATTGGTTTTCTCCTTGAAATGGGTGAATTGAAATTACATTATACATAATTTACACAAAAAGTCAATAATTCTCATCTGTGCTAGAATGCTTAGCATATGACCCAAGATCGTGCGCTGGATATTCTGAAAACTGGGGCTAATGTATTTCTCACTGGAGAGCCGGGGGCTGGTAAGACCTACGTTATCAATCAGTACATCAACTGGCTGGAGGCAGCGGGGATGCATGTAGCGGTGACTGCATCGACTGGGATTGCGGCGACGCACATCGGTGGAATGACGATTCACTCGTGGAGTGGGGTAGGGATCAAGGATTATCTGTCGCCGGCGGACCTTGACGCTATTGTGAGCAAGGAGAAAATTGTGAAGCGGGTGAAGGCTACCCAGGTGCTGGTCATTGATGAGATCAGTATGCTCGATGGCAAAATCCTGAACTCGGTAAACAAAATCCTACGCACCATCCGAGCGAGCGAGGAGCCGTTTGGCGGGATTCAGGTGGTGTGTATTGGGGATTTTTTCCAGTTGCCACCGGTGACCCGTCAGGGTGACATCATGACCTATGCGTTTATGAGCGAAGCGTGGCTGGCATTGAAACCACTGATCTGCTATCTGTCCGAGCAGCACCGCCAGGCGGATGAGATATTCCTGGGGCTACTCGGGTCAATTCGTAAAAACCAGATCGAGGAGGATCACTACACTCTGCTGTCCGAGCAGACCGAGATTGGGTACGCCGACGTCGAGCCGACGCGGCTGTATACGCACAATGCTGACGTCGATGCGGTAAATAATCAAAAGCTGACCGAGCTGCCGGGCAAGATCCGTAAATTCCAGATGGCTGGCAAGGGCGGCAAACCGCTCATCGAAGGACTAATGAAAAACTGCCTGTCACCACAGATGCTGGAACTCAAAGAAGACGCCATGGTGATGTGTACTAAAAACAATTTTGAAGTAGGGTACGTCAACGGCACCCTCGCGCGGGTGATTGAGTTTGCCTCTAACGGCGACCCGGTGATCGAGACGACTGACGGTAAGGTGATCACCATGCAAACAACCTCGTGGGAGATTGCTGAAGACGGTAAAGTGCTTGCTCAGATTACGCAGTACCCGCTCCGGTTGGCGTGGGCCATAACCGTTCATAAAAGTCAGGGGATGTCGCTTGATGCGGCGGAAATCGATCTGAGTAAAGCGTTTGTCTACGGGCAGGGGTATGTGGCCTTGTCGCGGGTGCGTTCACTTGAAGGCCTCAAAGTGCTCGGGATGCACCCCAACGCCTTGCAGGTTGACCCGCTGGTGGTTGCAGCTGACGTACGGTTCCATGCGCTAGCTGATGAGGCTGACGAAGCGTTTGAAGCGATGGAGCCCGGCGAGGCGGAGCAGATGCACGAGCGGTTTGTCATTGCCCACGGTGGTAAACTGCCGAGCGAAGGGGAAGTAGAGAAAGCCAAAAAAGTCCTGCAATACGCTAAAAAGACCGACACCTACACCCAGACCAAAGAACTAATCCTGACCGAAAACAACATCAAAGAAATGGCGGACAAGCGCAGCATGACCGAGCAGACAGTGTGGAGTCACGTTGAGAAACTAGTGACTGACGGTGCGGTCACGATAGAGCAGATCAAATACCTCGAGCCAGTCAATTGGGCTGATGCGCAGGTGGAACTATTTGCCGCGATTGACGAGCATGGGGACGAGAAACTCAAACCAATCTACGAAGCGTGTGAGGAAGTGTACGACTACAATCAGGTACGACTGGCGCGGATGCAGTGGCAGTTGGTACAGGCAGGGAGTGGGGACACTGAACAACCGTTTTAAAAAAGTCCCGAGGCCTGGCCTCGGGACTTAACATAATAAAATTCCCAGGCTCAAACCTAGGAATTAATTCAAGCTGTACCATAGCCTCCAAATGACACTAGCGCGTTAGCTATCGCTAGTTCTACTTCGCTAGCTACATCGAGGCCTCTGGTGACAAAAATATTGATGTCATCACGTAACTTGGCTCTGATACTGATATACAGATCTTCTGGCGCAGCGCATACGTATGTCTCCCAGCCCCCATCTTCGAGTTTTTCAGCAATCTGGAATATGTACTGTGCCAGATCTGGTTCCCAGTGCACAATCCCAGTCACTTGTATACCTGAGGGGTCCATATGAATAGTCACCTCGAAATCAAATTTATCAGATTCGTCAGTCGGTGGTGGTGTGTTGTTTGCCCAAGCATCACGCACTTCATCGTCAATTACTCTCAGATCGTCTTTCATAGCTACGCCTCCTCTTTCTGCGTAAAACATAGCTAAATGAATTATTAAAGTCAACTACATGCTAGTATTAACTCATATGAATGGAATGCGAGAGGCAGCAATTTATACGCAGTGGGTGCAACCTAGTTGGGCGCCGCCTTCGTTTCTCTTTGGGCCGGTTTGGTCGGTGTTGTACGTAATCATTGCGGTTAGTTTTGGGTTCGTATTTTATAAGATATTCCAAGGGGAGATTCCTTTGCTGGTGGCGCTGCCGTTTGTGATTAACCTAATTGCTAACGCTGCGTTTACCCCAGTGCAGTTTGGGTTGCAGAATCTGTGGTTGGCGGCGGCTGTAATACTGGTGGTACTGGTGACCATTCCGTGGATGATGTATGTGGTGCGGCCATATGCACCATGGGTGGCGTACGCGCAGATTCCGTATCTGGCCTGGGTTAGTTTTGCGACGGTGTTGCAGCTGACGATTACGTATTTGAACTGGTAGACTATCGGCATGCTGGGATTAAGGTTGCGGAGGCGAGTGGTTCGACGGCGGCGTAGCCGCCGTCCGCGCGCGTGGTCTGCCGCTGCCATAAAACATTACGTCGAGCACAAAGAAGCCGCTCGCACCCTCGTGCATGCCCGCCTTGCGCACTACAACCAGTTTTATAATTTCAACTACAACCGCGTTACTATCCGCAACACTCGGTCCCGGTGGGGGAGTTGCAGCTCCAAACAAAACCTAAATTTTAACTACCGGATCTTGTTCCTTCCCCCTGAGCTACAAGACTATCTGATTGTGCATGAGTTGTGTCACCTACAGGAGATGAACCATGCCCAGTCGTTCTGGGATTTGGTGGCTGAACAAGTGCCCCAGTACAAACAGCGGGTGGTTGCACTACGAGTACTCGAACCAGATTTGATGCAGTTGAAATAAATCCCGCTGTATTAGGTACTACATAATAAGACTAACCCGCAACCTATGGAATTTATAACTGGAATACTAATGATGATTACTAGCTGGCTGGGTTGGGGTGTGTCACCACCGGACACGACTACAACCGAGCCAATCGCACCAATGGTAGACGCAAATCAAACGGAATCAGCTACTACTACTATGACTCAAACCACAACAGTTACTCCCTCACCAAACACCCAAACCTCCCTAGTTGCTGGGGGTTGCTTCTGGTGCGTGGAGGCAGATCTTGAAAAGACCCCTGGCGTGATTACGGCTGTGTCTGGTTATGCCGGCGGCACCCTCGACAATCCAACCTACGAAACCTACAAAAACGGTGGTCATCGAGAAGTGGTTGAGGTGACGTATGATGCCAATTTGATCTCCTACGAAGACCTGCTGATTGTCACTATGAAAACCACCGACCCAACTGATGACGACGGGACGTTTGGTGATCGCGGCGATGGATATTCAGCCGCGTTTTACTACGAGTCCCCCGATCAGAAAAAACTGATTGAGCAACTGATTGCTGATGTCGACCTGAACGGTCCGTACAACGCACCTCTGGCGATAGACGTCGAAACCCGCCCGCGGTTCTGGCCAGCGGAAGACTATCATCAGGATTACTACAAAGGTACGCTGAGTAAGCTGCGTTACCAATTCTACCGGGCAGCCTCTGGGCGGAGTGATTTTATCAAACAGTACTGGGGCACGGACACCAGCCCCACGTTGCCGTGGCGAGCAGCCGAGTCAACATCTAATAACACTACTATGAATGAAACCAATTACCCATGGACCTCCTACGTTAAACCAGACCAAGACACTTTGCGAGCCAGTATGGACGCCACCGCGTTTCGTGTGACTCAAAAGGACGGCACCGAGCGCGCTGGCAGTAGCCCGCTTGATGGTGTGTACGAACCGGGCATCTACGTAGACGTGCTGTCGGGGGAACCACTGTTCTCATCGAGGGACAAGTTCGACTCAGGCACCGGCTGGCCGTCGTTTGTGGCACCAATTAGCGCTGCCGCCGTGACCGCCCACGAAGACCGAAAGCTGTTTAGTGTGCGCACTGAGACGCGTTCAGCTATCGCGGACAATCACCTAGGGCACGTGTTTGACGATGGGCCGAGTGACCGCGGTGGATTGCGCTACTGTATGAATGGTGAGGCCCTACGGTTTGTGCCCGAGGCAGCTATGGAAGCAGAGGGATATGGTGACTTTTTGAGTGCACTGTAACAACTGACTTACCCAGTTGTGGCGACCGCGAGGTTGCTATGTGATATTATTGCGGCCATATGGAATTAACTATGATGCTGCAATCCCTGGCAATCCTGGCTGGGGCTTTATTTGTACTAGTGCGAGGCGCTGATGTGTTTGTCACTGGGGCCAAACAAGTCGGGACAGCGTTTGGGATGAGTAGTTTTGCCATCGGTGTGCTGATTGTCGGTCTGGGGACGTCAGTACCCGAGCTCGCCTCATCGCTCGCGGCGGTGTTCAATGGTGCCCCTGAGATTGTACTCGCCAACGTCGTTGGGTCTAACATTACGAACATTCTGCTGATTGTCGGCGTATTGGCGGCTTTTGGTGGGCCGATTTTGATTGGTAAGAATTTGCTCAAAACTGAGTTGCCGATTTTTTTCATAGCGACAGTACACTTTGTGGCTAGTATTTACGACGGCGTCGTTGATCGAATAGAAGCGTTGCTACTGGTAGGAACCCTGATTGCGTACATCTGGTACCTACTGTCTTCGTCTGATAAAACCCCCGTGAGTACAGACGAAGAGAAAAGAATGGGGGTGCAGATCAAATCGGTCGTATTTATTGTGCTTGGTCTAGCGGCGGTGCTGGTTGGGGCGCACTACACAGTGGAGTCAGCTATCGTGCTGGCCATTGGCTGGTCGGTGCCAATTGGGTTGGTGTCGATTGCTGCAATCGCAATTGGGACGTCACTGCCGGAACTGTTTGTCTCGATTCAGGCTGTCCGCAACCACGAAACTGACTTGGCGATTGGAAACATATTTGGCTCGAACGCGTTCAACATTTTGATGGTCGTTGGTCTCCCCGGGCTGATTATGCCCCTGCCGGCTGACGTGGTGGTGATGGAACTTGGTCTGCTAGTCCTGGTGGCGGCCTCATTGATTTTGTTTGTCACCGGTCTTGCACGCCAGATCCAGAAGTGGGAAGGAGTAATGATGCTTTTATTCTTTGTGTTCTTCCTGGTTAAACTAGTTGAATTTATCTAGTAATGAGTCACTTGCCAGAACTATTGTTAGTGGATAAACCAAAAGGCATCACGTCGTTTGATGTCATCAGGCAACTGCGGCGTCAGACCGGTGTGCGCAAATTTGGTCACGCCGGGACGCTCGATCCGCTTGCAACTGGACTGATGTTGCTTGGGGTCGAGCAGGGGACTAAGCAGCTCGGCGGACTGATCAAGCTCGACAAAGAGTATCTAGCCGAGGTGCGAATTGGCGAGACGCGCAGCACGGGTGACCTCGAGGGTGAGATTATCGACCAGTGTGCCGTGACCGAAACCAAAGCTGAGATACAGCCAAAAATAGCCACCTGCCTCCGTACCTTTACCGGCACGTACACCCTGCCAGTCTCGGCCTACAGCGCAATCAAAATCGATGGTATCCCGATGTATAAGCGAGCTCGCAAAGCGGAGTTGACTGGCGACACTGTCATTGACGTCCCCATGCGGGAGATGACTGTTCACGAAGCGGAGTTGTTGGACGTTACTGTTGGTGGTGATCGAGCGGTAGTCACTATCAGGTTTAGTGTCGCGTCAGGTACCTACATCCGTTCACTAGCAGAAGAACTCGGCCGTCGCCTCGGTTACCCAGCGACCCTACAAAATCTACGCCGAACCAAAGTGGGGGAGTATCGGATTGAAGATGCATTACAGTTGGCTGACATAAAATAAAAAACCGCCGGAATAAATCCCGGCGGTTTGGGTGACAGCAGCAACTGTCGTTTATGACTATCACTAAGATGCAGGTTCAAGTGCTCCATCTAGTGCCCGTATGTAGGGGAAGCCGTGGACCCAGGTTACTTCCTGGTGGTTTGTTGTCGTTTGCTCAAGTTCGTCGCTGGGTGCAACTGGCTCATGTAGTACACAATCACTAATCGCGTCTTCCCAGTTTCGTTCGCCTCGTTTTCTCATTGTTTCTCACCTGTTTGTTACGGCAGCAACCCCAGGTACCGTAACCATACTTTTATGATGTCTTTAAGTCAAACTACAGATAAAAGAAAAAAAGGCCCCAGGTGGGGCCTTTAGTCAGGTGACAAGTGATCTCCACGACTTCTGGTGAGTGCTTTTGCTTGCGCATTTCTGACTTGTTCAGAGATGCTCCAAAACTCATCTGAACCCTCGCTGTTTTGAGGTAGGGACTTTAATTTATCTTGAATTGCCTCCCGAGCAAATTTTAGCAAATGGGCTGCTCTCTGTCCCATTCCAAGCGGGTAGTTTTCCTCGATGCTGTCGACGATACGGCCAGTTTTAGCCTCAACGACAGTCTTGAACGAAATACCATCACCAGCATCAACCGTGACATAAAACCAGCCAGGGTTCTCAGTTTGGCGCAGTTCAACCTGCAGTGTGTCTCGATAGCTTTCAAATGAAGAGCTATGAGCAAAGTGTTGTCTTTCGATACCCATAGGCTACTCCTTTACATTGAACGTTGCTTCTACTGCTAATTTAACATCACTTCCATCGACTTGTCCAGCTAGGTCTTTCATAACTGCGCCGACTAGTAGGCCCATTTTGCTTTTGTCATTGATGCCCAACTCGGCTTTTTTGGCGACCACAATTGGAGTGATGTCTTTGATTGACATCAGTTGGGGGAGGTAGGTTTCTAGGACTGCTAGCTCCTCTTTCTCTGGGACGGCTAGCTCTGGTCGGTTCGCCGCTTCATACTGGGTGATAGATTCTTTACGTTGTTTGGCGGCACGCTTAATGACAGCGAGGGTTTCTTCGTCAGTCAGTAGGTCTTGAGGAGTGCGGCCGGTGGCGACCATTTCATTCATAAACGCCGTGAGCAGTTGTCGTACCACGCGCAGACGTACAGCCTGCTTGGCTTTCAGGGAAATTTTAAGCTCACCTTTAACTTGTTCGTGCAATAACATAATTTTATTTGTTGAGTATACAGCTCGTTCCAGGAATTTGCTCTAGGAAATAAGCAAATTCGGAACTAAATTCATAATAGTCGCTACGCTCATTTATTCATTTATTAACGCACCTTTGATAGATTCGTGCATTGACATAATTAACCAATACTACCATCTAGATACCGCCATTACTACCAAACTGCCATCCAACTCTGTCTATGTATCATGTATGATACATAGACAGAGTTGGATTGTGATAAACTGCCTGGGATATGGAAATACTTTTGATTAGCCTGGTGGTCATGCTGCTACTCGTCAATGGGTTTATGGTGTACAGACTACTGCAAAAAAAAGATGGATTGGCCAAGGTTGATGATGGTCGGGAATTATTGCTGATGCAGCGGATTGAGGAGCTGGGGCGGACGGTGGACCGCCGACTAGCTGAGACGAACAAAAACATGCAGGAGGGCAGTCGGGCGCAGTTCCGGGAGTCGCGGGAAATGATGGAGGGGATCAATAAGGAAATGAATGAGCAGTTGCGCAACGTGGTCGCGAAGACAACCGAGGTCGGGGAGAGTAGTAAGCAGGTCTTCCAGGTCGCAGATCAGTTGCGGGAGTTGCAAGACATCCTCAAAAACCCCAAGCAGCGGGGGATTCTCGGGGAGTATTACCTCGAGACAGTATTGCAAAACGTCCTCCCACCAGAGAGTTTTAAAATGCAGTACGCGTTTAGTGACGGGGAAATTGTTGATGCTGCGGTGTTCGTGAAAGGGAAAGTGATACCGGTGGATAGTAAATTTTCACTTGAGAACTACAACCGATTTGCTGGAGCACGCGACGGGGAAGATAAAACAAAATACGAAAAAGCGTTCGTGAACGACCTTAAACTACGGATCAGTGAGACAGCCAAATACATCCGCCCGAGTGAGAAAACCACCGATTTTGCGTTCATGTTTATCCCACACGAGGGAATCTACTATGACCTGCTCTCAAACAAAGTCGGTGCGAGTGAAGAGAACCTGATTCAGCGTGCCGCCGGTAAGCACAAAGTAATCATCGTATCGCCGACATCGTTCCTGGCGTACCTGCAGACGGTATTGCAAGGCCTCAAAGCCATGGAAATCGAAGAAAAAGCTCAAGACATCATCAAAAACGTCGAGAAGCTGTCTGGGCATATCGCCCGCTACGAGGAGTATTACCAAAAGCTAGGGAGCACGTTGTCAACGACAGTCAATCATTATAACGCTGGGTACAAAGAACTCAGTAAGATCGACAAAGACGTCACCCGCATCACGGGTGTGTCCGGTGGGATGGATGTACTCACTATTGATAAACCACATAAAGACGATGAGTGAGGTGAATCTATTGCAAATTAGCAGCTTTTCTGTATAATTCGCCGCATCATGACTACTGAAACTATCAACACCGCCCCATTTGCAGTTATTGCCACTGGCGGCAAGCAATACTTGGTTCGAACCGGCGAGACTATCCTCGTGGAGCTACTTGGTGAACACGCTGAGGGGGACAAAATCGAGTTTGACGCACTGATGACTGATGATGGCAAGACGAGTAAAATCGGCACACCACATGTAGGTAAAGTGTCTGCGACGTACCTAGGTTTGAAGAAAGGTAAGAAGTTGACTATCATCCGCTACAAAGCCAAGTCAAACCGCGACCGCCGACTAGGCCACCGACAGCACTACGCACAGGTGACTATCGACAAGATCTAACCAAAGAAAAAACGCTCCGAGTTATCGGGGCGTTTTTTATCTAGGTAAGGTCTAGACGAATTGCAAAATTCACTATCTAGGCACGGTTCTGCCAGGCGTTCTTGATGGTTTCGCTGTCGGCGTATTCTAGCTCGCTGCCAGTCGAGAGGCCGCGGCCGAGGTACGAGAGTGTGAGGCCGGCTTCAACGGCACCTGCGAGGAATGAAGCAACGAAGCGCGCGGTGTTCTCGCCGTCGGGGTTAACGGAGAACCCAAGGATGACTTCGCTCAGGCCTTCGGGTAGTCGGGCGGCGACCGTCGCTTTGAGCGCGCCGCTCCGTAGCTGGCTGTTCTCGGGTGCGGATAAGAGAGGGACAGTACCACCGAGCACAAAATACAGCCCGTCATAGACACCCGCCCGCTCGATTGCTTGTACGTCACTATCACGCTCGACTACCAGCAATCGCTCGCGGTTGCGATTGGTGTTGGTGCAGATGCTACACAGTGTCTCACTCTGTCGCTTGGAGAAATAACGGTGACAACTAGCACACTCAATCACCGTGGTGCGAGTGTTTTCGATTAGGTTGGCGAGCTGGCTGGCTTCGTCACCAGGTAGACGGAGCACATGAAAAGCAAACCGTTTAGCCTGCCGTCCACCGACCCCCGGGAAGTGTTCGAAGTGTGAAATGAGTTGATCAAGTGGGTTCATAATGTGTAAGAATTAGACAGAAAAGTACGATTTCTAAATACAGGGGTTCGACCCCGATATTTAGAAATCATCGCCAGAACCAGGCATAGCGGCGTGGTGGGTGTCTAGGTTGAGAAACCGGACGTGAGTGCCGTCGAAGTACAGTTCGGCCATGCCGACGGCACCGTTACGGTGTTTTTCGATCATTATCTCGGCAATGTTGGGGCGCTCGGCCTCTTTATCTCGATTCATTTTGTCTTCGCGGTGGATAAACATCACAACGTCGGCATCCTGCTCGATAGACCCCGAGTCACGCAGGTCGGACAAGCGCGGTTTACCACCGCGTTGCTCGACGGCACGCGATAGCTGAGACAGGGCAATAACGGGGATGTCCAACTCTTTGGCGAGGATTTTGAGTGAGCGCGAAATCTCGGTGATTTGTTGTACCATGTTGTCGCTGCCTTTGCTCAGAGTAGGTGACATGAGTTGGAGGTAGTCAACGATGAGTATGTCGAGGCCGTACTCATTTTTCAGTCGGCGAGCGGCTGATTTCATTTTGACGATGTTCATATCGGCCTGGTCGATGATGTGGATTGGGGCTTTGCTGAGTTTCTCCATAGCGGCTTGGAGCTGCTCGTATTCTTGATCATTGCTCAGTCGGCCAGTACGCAGTTTCCAACTATCGACACCTGACTCGGCCGCCAACATACGGTCAACCAACTGCTGGTCAGACATCTCGAGGGAAAAGAACCCGACTGACGCGCCGTGCAGCATCGCGGCGTTGCGGGCGATATCAAGCGCAAGCGTGGTTTTACCCATCGACGGACGGGCTGCCAGGATGATAAGGTCGGATTTCTGAAACCCCGCTAGGACATTATCAAGCGCGTGGAAACCACTAGAGACACCGCGTTTGTCTTGAGGGTTCTCGGTCAGGTGTTCGAACCGCTCCCAAGCCTCGGCTAGGGCAGTCCCGATGGGTCGGAATTTCTGTGATGAAGGTGCTTGGGTGGCCATAAAGATTTTTTTCTCGGCTTGGTCGAGCGCTTCGTCGACACTCTCTGGGTCGCTGTACCCAATCTCGGCAATGTCATCCGCTGCGTGTATCAGCCCGCGCAGGGACGATTTGGCCTGGACCTGGTCAGCGTAGTACGCGGCGTTACCGGCGGCGGGAACTGTCTCAATCAGCTCAGTGATGTACGACGCACCGCCGACCCTGGTCAACTCATTCATGTCTTTGAGTTTGGTCGTGATTGAAATGATATCAATCGGGTCACCCTTGGAGAAAATCTGTGAGATGGCACTAAATATCGCGCGGTGTTTATCTGCATAAAAACTCTCAGGATACACAATCACCGAAATGTCGTGCATCACGTCAGGTTTGAGAATTATTGCACCAAGTAGAGCTTGTTCAGCTGCGACGTTTTGGGGTGGAGTCCGGAGGTTTTTATTGGTGTTAGTCGCCATGTGCCTGACATTTTAGCATGATTCGCTATTTGCTAGTTTCTGTCTATGTTGTGGAAAGTGGGGATGATGTGAGTAACTACTGTTTGGTCACTTTTGGGCCGTGTTCTGAGTCTTCTACCGTGTAGCCGGTTTGAGTTAGCTGCTGTCTGATCATATCTGCTTCGGCGTAGTCACGACTGATGCGGGCGATCTCGCGGGCGTCGATCAGCGCTTTGATGTCGTCGGGGATGTCGTTGAGTGCAACCACACCGAGCGACCGAGAACCAACAGCGGGATCTTCCGATAGGCCGATATCGAGCACCTCGTCCATTGCTAGTAGCGTACCGGCTTTGGTGCTGTCGGAAAGTTTTTTGTCTTTGACTAGTTCCCACATGATGGCGATGGCTCCTGGCGTATCAAAATCCTGCGCCAGCCGGACGTCAAATCGTTCGAGATACGTCTTGTCTGGAACTGAGGGTTTGTTTTTGTATTCCTCAAACATGTGCCGCTTGAGGCGGTAGAGGGCTTGTTTCGCGGCTTTGAGCGCTTCCCAGGAGAACGTTACCGGGGTGCGGTAGTGTGCGGTTAGTAGCCAGTAGCGATAGTCATCACCCGAAAACCCGCGGTCCAGCACGTGGCGCAGGTTTACGGCGTTGCCTTTTGACTTGCTGATTTTGCTGCCGCCGTCGATGTTCACAAAAGCGTTGTGTAGCCAGTATTTCGCAAAAGGTTTGCCAGTGACGGCTTCACATTGGGCAATCTCGGCGTTGTGGTGCGTGTACTGTAGATCTTCGCCACCGGTATGGATGTCGATCTGCTTGCCGAGTGTTGCCATCGCCATCGCTGAACACTCCAGGTGCCACCCGGGGAACCCAGTACCCCAGCGGCTGGCCCAACCAAGTGAGCCTTTTTTCCAGACTGCAAAATCAGCTGGGTGTTTTTTCTGCGTATTTACCTCGACTCGGGCGCCTGAGCGCAACTCGTCAAGATTGATGTTGCCGAGTGTGCCGTAGGTGGGGAACTTACTGATGTCAAAATACACGCCGTCAGACGTCTGATACGTGAAGCCTTTTTCCTCGAGGGTTTTGATCAGGCTAATCTGTTGTTTGACGTAATCACTGGCACGCGCGTAGGTAGTTGGTGGCATGATGCGCAACTCGTGTAGGTCGGCCTGAAATGCGTCGATGTAGCCGTCTGACAGCTTGCGCATGGATTTGAGCGTGATGTCGAGACCTTCGCGCTTGAGACCTTGCATCATTTTGTCCTCGCCGGCGTCACCGTCATCAGTGAGGTGACCAAAGTCCGTCAGGTTCATGGTGTGCGAGACCAGGTAGCCGTTACGGATGAGCACCCGCTTGGTGATATCGGCCATCAGGAATGACCGGAGGTTACCGATGTGGATATAGTCGTAGACGGTTGGTCCACAACTGTACAGTTTGACGTCAGTTGCCTTGTGCGGTGCAAACGTTTCCAGTTGGCTAGAGGCGGTATTATAAATAAAAATATCGCGCGCGATCACCGGTGGGGTGCGAAAGAGGTTACCAAACATATATATTGCTAGTGTAGCAAATTTTCTATGGTTTGGCGCTGGCTGTTGGTTGTGTAATAATAGTCACATGCAACGTTATCTAGGAATTATGGTCGCCGTGTTACTCGCGGCTGGGGCTTTTGGGTCAGGGATTCAGTTTGGTCAAGGAACGCTTGGTCAGGGACAAATGGCGTCGCTGTTTAGTTTGTTCGCAGCCGAACCAGCTCCAGCCGTTTCGACCGATAATCTCGGAGAGTTTTGGGAAGTGTGGAATTTGCTGGATGAAAAATTTGCCGTTGGCAGTAGCAGTCAACAATTGACGCGCGAACAAAAAATCCAAGGCGCGATTGATGGTCTCGTGGCTGCGTACGACGACCCGTATACCGTATATCTGCCACCAGCTGATGCACAGTCTTTTGCTGCGGACATCTCCGGAGAGTTTAGTGGGGTAGGGATGGAGGTGGGGATGCGCGATGGCTTGGTGACTATTATCGCGCCGCTACCTGGTACTCCAGCCGAGCAAGCTGGACTGCGGGCGGGTGACATCATCATTCGGATTGATGATGTGTCAGCCGAACGAATGCGGATTGACCAAGCGGTTGACCTGATCCGGGGAGAGAAAGGTACGGTGGTGACGTTAACTATCTATCGTGAAGGGGAGATGGAGTTTATCGAAATCCCGGTTACCCGCGACACCATCGCGATTCCCACTGTCAAAACCGAACAAATTGGCGATGTATACGTCATTGCACTGTATAGCTTTAACGCGGTAGCTGAAGCCAAGATGATTGATGCTCTCAATGAGTATTTGCGTAGCGACGCGACCAAACTAGTGATCGATGTGCGCGGCAACCCGGGTGGGTTCCTCGAAAGCGCGGTTGCCATCGGTAGTTTCTTTGTCCCGTCGGGGAAAGTGATTGTGCAGGAATCGTTCGTTGATGAATCCAAGAACGATACGTTCCGCAGTCGAGGTCGCCAGGTGGGGGTGTTCACACCAGAGAACCTGGTGGTACTAGTTGATGGTGGATCAGCCTCCGCGTCTGAGATTCTCGCGGGTGCACTCAAAGATCATGACTTGGCAACAGTAATCGGCATGCAGACGTTTGGTAAAGGGTCGGTGCAAGAGTTGGTTGAGTTGCGTGACGGGTCGTCGCTCAAAGTCACTATCGCTCGCTGGTTGACGCCGAAGGGGACGTCTATCTCTGATGGTGGACTGGCGCCTGATATTACGATTGGTCGCACCGGAGAGCAACGTCTTAACGACGAAGATCCGCAAAAAGACGCTGCTGTGCGGTTCTTGAACGGTGAGACAGTTGTCAGCGATTTGACCGAAGCTGAACGACTGGGATTGGAGCAACCTGGTGAATAATCGCCTAATTTGCTATAGTACCAAGCATATTTTATAAATAATCCTTACTGATATGAAAGTTATTCTCTTGCAAGACGTGGCCAAAATTGGTCTGCGACACGAAATCGTCGACGTACCAAACGGCTACGCCGCTAACAAACTAATCCCAAACAAAATGGCCCAGCCAGCAACCCCAGCTAACCTCAAAAAAGTCGGTAAACTGCACGCCGAAGTAGCCGGTAAAGCCGCTGATACAGAGGCGATGTTTACAACTGCTAAAACTGCGCTTGAGACTGAACCACTAGTGATAACAGCTGACATGAACGAACAAGAGCACCTATTCAAAGCCATCAGTGCCGCAGACGTAGTTGCGGCCGCCACAGCTAAAGGAATTGCCCTGACCCCACAGATGATTGGTTTTCCAGAAGTAGTCAAATCTGCCGGCGAGCACACCGTGTCGCTACAGTCAGACAAGCATAACGCCTCATTTACCATTAACGTAGTCAAAGCCTAGCCGTATGGATGCTAAGATGCAACAGTCACTAATCGCTATAGTTGGGCTATTTGCCATCTGTGGTGTCCTGGTGGCGGGGATTTCGTTCTGGC
>Ga0105054_10000008_pt1 | contig 190906 bp, 202 predicted proteins | sample BON02_FD_78091 | JGI IMG/M metagenome (GOLD analysis project Ga0105054, IMG submission 78091) | Freshwater microbial communities from Lake Bonney liftoff mats and glacier meltwater in Antarctica - BON-02 (megahit assembly) | ecosystem: Environmental > Aquatic > Freshwater > Ice > Glacier...
GCCAGTTTTGCCCTCGCAGCCTGGCGACATCTATTCACCCAACAACGCACATGGAAAGCCAGAATCAGGAAAACTCCCCAACCCCTGAGGGTTCGAAAGTTTCCTATGTCTTGAGAGATCACAATGGCGGAGACGGAGGGATTTGAACCCTCGGTTCCCTTGCGGGAACTCCACCTTAGCAGGGTGGTGCACTAGGCCGAACTATGCGACGTCTCCAGGCGAAGCCAAGCACTGCACTCCGCCTCAACTATATCCGCAAAGGGAGGGGGGTCCCTCATTGGAAGTGACTGGAAAAATGGATTAGTGTCACCTTCATAGCTGTTGGCTCTTTCCAAAAACCAACATCGGCAATGGTGAAGGCTTCGCTCCTAACTTGGGAATATCGGATGCTTGCGGAAAAGCTTCGTATTGGTGATTTACCTCGAGCTGCGTCGATCGCGTCGCTGATTGCGCACCGGAAACCAGCGTCCGGGGGGGCCACCGATCAGGAATCCTTTCGGTCGCCTGACTGGAGTCTTTGATAACAACGTAAAACGGCCGACAACCCATCACTCGGTGACTGAATCTCGTTGGGGAAAAATGGTGTCATGACTCATTCCGAAGAAAACCCCGGAAATCGAGGTCAAGGTGGTGACTTCTTTTCGCCGGAATCAGGCAGGCACAACATCGTCGCATAGCCTTGGTCGTATATTCAAACCTGCATCAGTCCCCCTGGTTTACGACCAAGGACATAGCCACGGAGAAGCCTTTTGAAGTGGCGGCATTCCAGGCAGCCATTCGAGAAATTAACTCCCTCCTCGTTGACCCAGAAAACTTTCAAGACTTTGTGACGTTCCTAAACACTGACTACGGGTTAGACCAGGCATTAGTGGACCGATTCTCGATGCCCAACCTGGTAACTCGGGCGTTGACAATCGATGAGTTCGAATATATCGTGCCCATCCTGGCCGAAGAAGGAATCATTCGTGAGGGCTTCAAGCCCCCTCAAGACCTAATTTTTAGGGCTCCGTAGAGACCTCCACAATCCCTTCCCCGAGTGAACCGTCTTCAAGCCCACCCACTCCTACGTCACGAAGTAGCTCAAGAAGCCGTTCCCTTCCTTTTCGCTCAGATTCCTATGTTGTCACATCGACCTTTCTGCGAACTCGTGGCCCTCGAATCGAACCCGAAGCCTCATCCCGGGATTAATAATCACTGCAGACGATGCGACCCCTAATTCATCCGCTGACATCCTGGCTACTAGTCCCCGTCTTGCAACAGAATGGAGAAGGACCAACGCTGTCATTTTCCCAAATCTTTCTCCAATACAAATGCGGTCTCCCATGCCAAAGGGGAAGTATCCTCCTTTGGTCACCTGGCCTGGCTGGCTAATCCAGCGCTCAGGTCGAAATTCCTCTGCGTCCGGGAAGACGCTGGAATCTCTGTGGGTTACCCAAGGTGAGACGATGACTTTGGTCCCAGGAAGAACTACCACCCCTCCGATGGTTGTCTTTTCGAGAGCAATACGAGGAAGTATCCAAGCAGGTGGGCTCAACCTCAAGACTTCCTTCAAAACGGCATTAGCCCACGGCAACTTTTTCATGTCTTCCATACTTGAAATTGGGCCGTGAACCTCTGCTTCTTCGATGAGGGCCGACCAGTATTCGGGAAAGCGGTTCAGATAGAGAAAAGTCCACGAAAGAAGTGACCCAGTTGTCTCGGTCGCCGCCTGCAGGAACAATGAAACCTGCTGGTGATACGGTCCGAAGCCATCCTCTTCGGTTAGGTCCGCAGTCAGGTATTCGAAGAACGCCGTGGAAGGGAGCAGGCCTGACTGCCATTCCCGAACGAGTCCGCTCACGTGACTTGTTATGACCTCCCTGTGCTTTCGATACTCTTTCGCAGCGGCAACAGACGCAGGCCCGTCAACGTATCTGTCCAGGGCGGTGTTTACGAAATCGTTTAAGGCGAGAACCGATTCCTGATAGGAAAAATCCGTTGGGTTGCTGGGCAACATAAACAAAGAGCGCTCTGCGCTTTGCTGGGTAAATCGGCGGACCGAATCAACCAGTGCTACTTCACCGCCATCACGCACGCTAGCTACCCATTCTTCAGCCGTCGCAGTGACACCTGTCAGGTACTCTTCCAGAGCTTGAGCCCTGAATCCTGGTCGCATCGCTCTTTGGTGAGCCTTATGCGAGGCCCCTTCCTCGACCAGCAGACCCCAGCCGATTGCGGCAGAAATTGCTGCCTCTGCCTCTCCTTTTATAAAGTGGTTACTTTTTTCAACCAAAATCTCCACAACATCCGAGGGTCGGGTGAAGAGCAGGTGTAACGCTCCACAGGAAAAGAAAGAAACTGACCGCCCGTATTCACTGACAAGACCGAGGAGATACTCCGGAGAAATAGGACTGGGGGCGCTTCGATCTGAGTCGCTTTCGAGGCGAGGGCCAGGAAGCGTGGCTTCTGTACCCTGAAGAACCGCCGCTGGAACCGGTGGTAAGTGATCGGGTCGAGGGAAGAAAAGAGTCATTGGCTCTCAAATTTCTCCCGATTTCCGCTCTTCACAGCCTGCTGTGGTTATGAAGGTGACACTAATCCATACTATTTGTTGCCTCACCCATTACCGAGGAACAGCGCAGGTCTCATCACCAGCGGTCTGGCCCAGCAGTCCCTCTAATTGCTCGATTTCTTCCGGGGTAGGGGGTGCAATTCCTTCCGCCCCTTCTGCAGGCCTGGAACCAAGCCCCAGAGCTTCTACGGACACGGTGAAAGGCTCGTCAGCCGCTATGCGGCTGGCCACTTCACCAGCCAGGATGGGGTGAGGAACTACCCGACCAGGGAACTGCTCTGGATCAGCGTCGACAACGGGGTATTGAATAAAGAGAATGTTCTCACTTGGAATTCCGCGAAGCGCCCTCGCCATCGCCACCATCACATCCGGACGGCTCAGACTCGTGGAGAGCGACATCGTTTCGCTGGCCACATAAGCGATCCCATAGAGCTTGCCAATGTCGTTAAGTACCCCATCCTTCTGGAGAGTGCGAATAAGGGCGGCCATATAGACCTGCTGGGACGAAATGCGGGACAGGTCACTGCCGTCTCCCACGCCTTTCCTGGTTCGCAGGAACGCTAACGCTTGGCCCCCCTCTAGCGTGTGATACCCGGCCTCTGGGATATTTACTCCTGACCAGGGATCGATAAGGGGTGCTGTTACACAGATCTCCACTCCACCGACTGCGGTGGATAACTGAGCAACACCGGTGAAGGTCATCAGGCCGGCATAACCAATTTCGAGGCCGGTGTGCTGCTCCACAGTGAGTGCCACACAGGGTAATCCGCCCGTGGCCATCGTGGAATTCAACGGTTGCATTTCTCGAGCTTCAGAGAAGCTGCCATCACCCTGCGGGCAGGCTGGAATGTCAAGTAAGAGGTCTCTCGGGAAACTCACCACGACAGCCCGGTCGTGGTTTTCTGAAACATGCACCAAGAGGTTCACATCGTTGAGTTCAGAGTCCACAAACTCAAACTGGTCCCCTTGGCCAACCCTGGTGTCCGACCCGACAATCAAGACATTGAACCCGCCTTCAATGTCGCCAATTCCCGGCAACACTGCGCCAGGTGCGTTGGATAGCTCGACCGTGACAAGGTTGGACTGGAGCGTAAAGAGAGTGACGCCAAAAACGGTCCCTGCGCCAAGAACGAGAACTCCCACAAGCCCAGCCGCAACGGACGCGATCAGCTTCCAGCCGCCCAGCCTTCTTTGAACGGCGTGCAGGGGACGGGGGAATTCTTCCCCAGGAGGGAACAATTCTGGTGCGGAGGGGGTGGGGCTGTTAGCCACAGTTCCCTCCAATCTGCACCATTATGTTGCTGGGCTTGGCGGAGGGCGTGGGATTCGAACCCACGAGACATTGCTGTCCACTAGTTTTCAAGACTAGCTCCATCGGCCGCTCGGACAGCCCTCCGTGGACAATTCTAGAGCACGCATCATCCCTCGTACCGTGGAACGGTTTCCACAGCACGAGCGACGCCGTCTTTCATGAAGTCTGCGGTTACTTCTGTGGCGTGCATCCGGACCTCTTCGGGAGCTTGCCCCATGGCAACTGCACGACCTTCTTTCGCCGCCCACTGCAGCATTTCAATGTCGTTTCGACCGTCTCCCACAACCATCACGCGGTTTAAGGGGAAACCGAGCTGGGTACGAACGAGCTCTAACGCCGTCGATTTGTTGATGCCCTCTGGCGCTATGTCCAGCCATGCAGTCCACCCCACGGTGTAACTCACCTGGTGCAAACCCATGTCCTCTACAACTTTCAAAAAGTCGTCTATTTCATGCCCTGGTGCAATAACAACAACGCGGGTTGCCACCGTAGTCAACAGTTCGTCAAAACTGACCTGCTCGCTCACCGCGTCAAGGGCGCCTTCGGGGAACCAGTCTGTGTAGCGATAGAGGCCGGTTTCGTCTTCCACCGCGTAGTGAGCTTCAGGAAGTTTTTCTCTAATTCTGGTCAACACAGGTGTGGGGTCAAAGCGCTCCACATGAAACCTCGAATACCCGGATGGGGCAGTAATGTCTCGTTTCAACGTGATGGCACCGTTAGAACACACGACGTATTCGGGGACAATGTGCAGGCGCTCCAGAATCGGAATCGTCATCGACACCGATCGGCCTGTTGCCAGCGTCACTTCGTGGCCATCGTCTCTGGCCTGCGAAACAGCCGAAACTACTTCGGGAGAGAGAGTGCCGTCTTCGTGAAGTACTGTTCCATCAATATCAAGGGCAATGAGCCAGCGTTCAGCAGTGTCTGTCATCTCGCCTTTAGTTCTACCAGTCCCGGCTTAGACCGGGCTGAGCACGGTCTGGCCGCCCAGATAAGGCTGGAGGACGTCAGGAACTACGACGGACCCATCAGCCTGCTGATGGGTCTCCAGAATCGCGACCAACCACCTCGTTGTGGCAAGCGTTCCGTTCAAGGTCGCAACCGCCTGAGTGGGGGAATCCTTATCAATCCGGTGGCGAACGTTTAATCTGCGGGATTGGAACGTGGTGCAGTTTGAGGTGGAGGTGAGCTCGCGATACGCCTGTTGACTGGGAATCCAGGCCTCCACATCATATTTACGCGCTGCGCTAGAACCTAAGTCCCCGGCTGCAACATCGATCACCCGATAGGCAAGCCCTAAGGATTGAAGCATCTGCTCCTGGCAGGAAACTATACGCTCGTGCTCGGCCTCGGCATCACGAGGGTCGATGTAACAAAACATCTCCAGTTTTTGAAACTGGTGAACACGAATAATGCCCCGGGTGTCTTTGCCGTAAGAGCCAGCTTCCCGTCGATAACACGTGGAAAGCCCCACATAGCGAAGCGGGCCCTTGGAAAGATCCAGAATCTCGTCAGCGTGATAGCCCGCAAGCGCAACTTCGCTCGTGCCGGTCAGATAGAGGTCATCCTCGCTCAGGTGATACACCTCAGCGGCGTGCTCGCCTAAAAACCCGGTGCCCTGCATCACTTCGGGCCTCACCAGAGTGGGGGGAATGAGCGGAACAAACCCTTTTTCGAGTGCAATCTTCATGCCCAATTGCATCAAGGCAAGCTCCAACAGGGCGCCATTTCCTTTGAGGAAATAAAACCTTGAGCCCGACACCTTGACGCCGCGCTCCATATCGATGATGTCGAGCGTCTCGCCGAGCTCTAAATGGTCCAGTGGTTCAAAATCGAAGACTGCTTTCCTACCAACCTCGCGAAGAGTGTTGAAATTCTCTGCCTTGCCGGCGGGAACACCCTCCATCACAATGTTGGGCACAGCCCCGAGCGCTGCCGTTGCAGCGCTCTCTGCTTCGGAAACTCGGGCGCTCGCTTCTTTGACCCGTTCTGAGAGTACTTTCACGCTGGCGAGCAGGGCGTCTTTTTTGGCGCCCGTTGCTTTCGCAACGTCTTTTCCGATGGCATTTTGTTCGGCGCGCAGGTGCTCATACTCAGTGATGGCATCGCGACGATCCTGGTCGGCAACCAGAGCGTCTTCGACAAGGCTTTCACTGGCGCCCCGCGCTAGAAGCGAGGCTTTCACAACGTCAGGCGTGTCTCTGAGAATCTGCGGGTCAATCACGGGTGACTAGTTCTCCTCAACAAGGCCCTGGCGCAGGCGTTCTAACCACGCCCTGGCATCAACGAAGGTCTCATCGCTGTTCGGAAGGGATACTTCTGGCCGGTGGCCATTCGCTCGGGGGTAGGAACCCAAATACGTCACGTTGGGGCTGAACCTGCGAAGACCCAACAGGGCATCAGCAACCCTTTCGTCCTCGATGTGGCCATCGAGGTCAATCACAAAGCGGTAGCGACCCATTGCGTCTCCAATGGGTCTAGATTCCAACAGGCTCATGTTGACGCCCCTGGTGGCAAACTGCTCCAGCATTTCCAGCAGGCGACCGGGGCCGTCATCGGGAAGCTCGGCGATGATGCTCGTCTTGTCCGCTCCGGTGCGAGCAGGCGCTTTTCCACCCTTTCGAACTAAAACAAACCTGGTTTCTGCAACCGGGTTATCCCCAATGTTTTCTGCCACAACATCAACCTGTGCGTGCTGGGTGATGCCGGGAGGCGCAATGGCAGCATCGGCGAGGTCGCCCTCGACGATGCTCTGTGCTGCGTGCACGTTGGATCGGGCAGGCACGTGGGAATGATGGGGAACATGGGCTTCTAACCAGCCCCGACACTGCGCGTATGCGACCTGGTGAGCGGCAATTGTGGTTACATCGGCGAGGGAAACCCCTGGCCTCGTGGCCAACACAAAGCGAACCGGAACTAGGTATTCGCCAACAATACGCAACTGGGGTGCTTCTGCCAGCGCGTCCTGAGTGGCACTCACGCCACCTTCAATGCTGTTTTCAATCGCGATCATGGCGTATGTGGAGCGACCAGACAGTACGTCATCCAGGGCTTCGCCAACGTTATTAACGCTGACCCACTCTCCTTTTTCGGCGCCAGAAACTTGACCCAAGGCTTCCCACGTGAAGGTTCCCACGGGCCCGAGATAGCTATAACGTTCTATGCCTGATGCCACACACAGAGTCTAGTGAGGCTAGGGACTGGTCTTCGATAAGCAATGGCAGACTAGGCAGAGCACGGCACAGCGCCAAGGAGGACATTTGTGAACACCCCGCACAGGTTTGATGACATCACCGTGGAGCAACTCGTTGCCCAGGGCAGCATGAAGTGGACCAGGATGCCAGGGCACCTGGCTGCCTTCGTTGCTGAGATGGATTTTGGCACGGCTCCCGCTGTCACCGAGGTCTTGCAGGGCGTGCTCGACGCGTCGCAGTTTGGATATCTTCCACCGGCAGCGACGAGAGATATGTCCCAGGCGACGAGTGAATTCCTACAGGACCGCTTTGGCTGGGAGGTTTCGCCCTCCAGGATTTACCCCACAGCCGATGTGTTGAGCGCCTACGAGGTTGTCTTGGAGCGTTTCACCACCGCTGGTAGCCCGGTAATTCTGCCCACCCCTGCCTATATGCCTTTTCTGACCCTCACCCCGATGCGGGGACGAGAGGTCATTGAAGTTCCTATGATCGAGGACGCCATCGGAAGGCCCGCCATGGACTTAGAAGCCATCGCCGCGGCGTTTGCCCGTGGTGCCGAGCTTCTGATCTTGTGCAACCCGCACAACCCACTCGGCATCGTTTATACCCAAGACGAGCTAGAAGCGTTGGCAGTAGTTGTTGACCACCACGGGGGCCGGGTGTTTTCAGACGAAATTCACTCTCCCATTACTTTTGGGAGCCACGCCCATATCCCCTACGCGTCCATCAACGAGACGACTGCATCTCACACACTCACCGCGACATCAGCCTCTAAAGCGTGGAACATCCCAGGACTCAAGTGCGCACAGCTGATTGTCTCTAACGATAAAGACCAGAAGTCTTTCGCCGAGTTCGCATTTATGGTCGGCCACGGCGCAGCTGCACCCGGTGTGATGGCCAACACGGCTGCGTTTCGGGGCGGAGCAGACTGGTTAGAAGACGTTCTTGGCTACATAGACGGCAACCGCTCGTATCTTGCGTCATTGTTGAGTGAGCACATTCCCGAGATCGCCTACCGGGAACCCGAGGGAACCTACATTGCCTGGCTAGATGCCAGTGGACTCCCGGATGTGAAGGGCGATCGCAGTTGGGCAAAATTCTTCTCTGAGGAAGCACAGTTGGGCATGACTGATGGTGCTTCGTGTGGCGAAGCGGGTGTTGATCACCTGCGGCTCATGCTCGCCACACCGCGCCACATTCTGGAAAAGATTGTGCTCGCGATGGCGAACGCCATCAAGAGCGCTTAGTCGCCGTAGTTTGGGGCTGAGGGAAGCCCAAAGAACTCCTCCAAGGTCGGGTAACCCTGGTTCCATATTTCTGTGGCTAACTCTGTTCCCACAAAGCGAAAATGCCACGGTTCATAGATATATCCCGTGGTATCGGAGGCGTCCTCTAGATATCGCAGCACAAAGCCGTATTTCCAGGAGTTCTCTGCCAACCAGAGGCCCTCGGGTGTTTCAGCAAAACACTCATTAAGCGTGCAGGCGCCACCAGGGGTGGTGATGTCCACGACCAGCCCGGTTTGGTGCTCAGAATGACCTGGCCTAGCGCTTCTCGCATCAGACACTGTTGCTCCATACCGCTCTAAACTCTCGCGCTTGACCCGCTGTTGCAGAGAGTAGCTGCGATAACTGCTGTTGAGAACAGGAGAAAGACCCGAGGATGTAGCCTCAACAAACATCTCTTCAAGGGCCTCTGCTGCAATCTGTCGCACCAGAGGGCTGTAGTTGCTCGCTACGTGTGGAACAACCAGGTCATCGGGTGCGTAATCAATGGGTGAAAAAGGTCGGGTCTTGTTCACCACGACCCAGAGACTAGAAGCGTCATCCAGAGAGTGCGTACTTTTGTCAAAAGTACTGACTTCCTCGGGTTCTGGTTCCATAACGGGGGGTGGGGTGGATGCAGGCGGGGTCGCGACAGCGGGTGCACCTGGCGCTACCTGCTCTGAAACGGATTCGACAGCGTCCACTGAGCTGGCAGGCTGACACCCCGTCACGCTGATGCTAAGAATCAGCACAGAAACCAGCATCCAGACCTTCACGGCACCACCGTAGCGCGAATAGGGTGGGGTCATGAGAATTGAGCACGAACCAGACGCACACCGTTATGTCTTGAGTAATGAGAGTGGCTTCTTAGGCGAAGTTGAATACCAGCAGCAAGGAAACACGCTTCTCCTCGTTCGCGCCGAAGTGCCGGTGGAGCTTCGAGGCCAAGGCCTCGGCATCCCCTTGGTTAGGGGCACTTTGGAGGCCATTAGAGACCAGGGTGGGCTCACCGTGACCCCGATCTGTCCCTACATCGCCAAATACATGATGAAGAACAGAGAGTTTGATTCTTTGCGGGCCTAGCTCCTGGGTTCTAACGCCTCGGGACAATGACGGGCCGTGGTGGTTGGCCCACCCGCTCAATGTCGACATCAACCCCATAGACCCGGCTTACCCGGTCGCCCACAATAACCTCTTCCGGCGGGCCCACCGCTTCTAACTCTCCCCCGACGATCATGGCAACGCGGTCGGCGTAGCCCGCTGCCTGGGACAGGTCGTGAACAACAACGACAACCGCTGCGCCCTCACGCGCTAAGCCACGAATCGTCGCCATCACGTCTTCTTGGTGGCGCAGATCCAGCGCCGCAGTTGGTTCATCTAACAAGACAACGGGAGTGCGCTGGGCAAGAACACGAGCGAGGGAGACTCTCGCTCGCTCTCCTCCAGAGAGTTGGTTGAACCGGCGCTCGGATAAGCCCACAACATCAACAGCCTGGAGGGCCTTTTCGATGGCATCGGTGTCTTCGACAAGCTGCGGGGTCCTGGCCCAGGGGGCTCTTCCCATTTCGACGATTTCCCAGACTGTAAAGGGAAATGACACCGCGTTTGATTGCATCAGAACCGCGCGAAGTCTGGCGGCTTCTTCCGGCCGATACTTCCCCACCTCTTTGCCCTTGAGGCGTGCATGGCCACTCGTGGGGGACAAATCTCCCGCCATCAAAGAAAGCAAGGTTGATTTGCCAGCTCCGTTGGGTCCGACCAGTGCAAGTACTTCGCCAGGGTACACATCGAGGCTGACGTTTTTGATGATCGCTCGGCCATCGAGTACAACCCCAACGCTCTGGAGTTCCATTAGGGGTGTTGGGTCAGCCACTACGCCCACCCGCCGCGCCGGCGACGCTGCTGATAGAGGAGGCCAAAGAAGAACGGCCCACCCACGAGAGCAGTCAACATGCCAATCGGAAGATCAGCTCCTGCCACCAGGGTTCTGGTCAACAAATCTGCGATGGCGAGCAAGGCTCCACCCCCGACCGCACTGGCAACAAGCAGACCCCGGTGGGCAGGCCCCAGAGCCATCCGGATAATGTGGGGAACAACCAGACCCACGAAGGCAATAATTCCCGCGAACGCAACCGCCACCCCGGTCAACAAGGCCACCAACACAATGGCTACGATGCGAAGTTGCTCCACGTCGACACCCAGATGCCTGGCATTGCGCTCACCCAGGGCCAACAGGTCTAGTTTCCCGGCCATCATCACGGCAAGGATTGTGCCAAGAATCAATACCGGCAACACAATCACAACCTCGGACCAGACCGAGCCCGCGAGCGAACCCAGCTGCCAGAAAATAATCTGCTCCCGGCTTGCGGTGTCCGCTAAGAACAAGACGAAAGCCAATCCAGCCTGGGCAAATGCATTGATAGCGATACCGGTGAGCAAGAGAGTGACAACCTCGGTCCGGCCCCCTGCTCTGGCAACGGCATAGACCAACAAGGTGGCAAGTAAGCCACCGATAAAGGCGAGGAGGGCAACACCACCGCCACCAGCAGAAATTCCAAACACAATCGCTGTGGAGGCACCCAACGCGGCACCCGATGAAACACCCACAACACCGGGCTCCGCCAAGGGGTTACCAAACACTGCCTGCATGAGCGCACCGGCAACTGCCAAAGCGGCCCCCACCGCAAGCGCCATGACTATGCGAGGAAAACGAACAACCTGAAGCGTTGCCTCAACAACGGGATCAACCGGAGCAAGGGAGGTGGTGAACCCCAACCATTTCAACACTGACCCGATGACCTCACTAGCGGCAATCGGCAGCTGACCCGTAATGGCTGAAATCACGACAGTGCCGATGAGAACCAGCCCCAGAGCAGCGGACAGCAACACCCCGCGCAGGCGGATGCGTCGTCTGATCGGGGCGGGCGGGGTCACGGTACCCGGTAGAACCACTCGGGAGTGGAGAACTTGTCCGAAACGAGCTCGGTGACCCTGGACATTTCATCGGTGGTGATAGACCCAGGCGTGAGTCCATACATCTGGCCAAACGTGGAAACCAGGTGCTCTTCAATATCTGCTTTGGCCATCCCAGTGTGCGCCTTGAGGGGGTCGACTCGCTTGTTAGCGCTTTGAACACCTTTGTCGCTTAGTTTCTCTCGACCAATCCGCAACACCTCAACCATGCGGTCACCATCCATGTCATACGCCATGGTGACGTGGTGCAAGACAGCACCGCTTCCCAGTCGCTTTTGGGCTGCACCGCCGATTTTCCCCATCGGGCTGGTGATGTCGTTCAAAGGTTTATAACTGGCGTCAATACCGAGGGAACGAAGCGCCTGGACCGCCCAATCATCAAGGAATGCATACGAATCTTGAAAGCTCATCCCCGAAACGAGCTCCGTTGGCGCATAGAGGGAATAGGTGATTGCAGTGCCAAGCTCCATGAACATTGCTCCGCCCCCGCTCACTCTACGAACAACCTCCATCCCATACTTAGCTGCGTTATCCAGGTCAACCTCGTTTTTCACCGACTGAAAACTTCCAATCACTACTGCTGGCTCTGCCCACTCCCAAATACGAAGGGTCGGCCCACGTCGTCCTGCCCCCACTTCCTCGGCCAGCACCTGATCAAGCGCCATCTGCTGCAGGGGCGTCAGGGGAGTAGGAGCGAGATACTCCCACTCAAAATCTAAGAAGGTCTGAGCCCCAGTGATGGCTCGTCTGATCACAGTGCCAATGGCCTCGGGGCTAAAACCCATCATCACTGTGTCGCTCGAAAGTGCGCTCCTGACCGCATGAGCAATGGCTTCAGCCGACGTGGTTGAAGACAACCCCACAATGGCTGCGTTGATCAACTCCAACGCATCATCGGGTTCCAAAAAGAAATCTCCTGCCAACCGGCAGGACACGAGGGTGTGGTGCTCCATTTCAAGGTCGACAACGACGAGCTTCCCGCCTGGAACCTTGTATTCAGCGTGCACGCTCCAAGCCTAAGCGGTTGCGACCGGGAGCTTGCTTGAAAGCCAGGCGAGGAGGTCCCTGCGCACATTCTCCGCGTTCGTCTCGTTGAAAATCTCGTGCCTGGCATCTTCATAGACCACGAGTTCAACATCGGGGGCACCGGCAGAGGCATAGGCTTGCGCCAATTTCTTTGCGCTTCGTTCACCACCGAGGGAATCATCCGAGCCGACCATCAGCAGCAGCGGAATCTCAATAGGTATTTTCTTGGGCTTCCCCACCAGTCGGGCTGCATCCACGGGCCCCAAGAGTTTCAAGGTGTTTGCAACGAAGGTCAGTGGGTCCTCCTGCCAGGCACGTTGGACGCCCTCGTCCCTGCTCAACCACTCAGCCCCGATGTCGCCTAGGTGCTTGTGTTTCGCATTGAGATCACCGGCGTTCATATAGCCGGGAATTCGATACGCCGTGCCGGTCATCACCATGGCTTGGTAGTTCCTAGCCCCGTAGTGATTGAGGATTATTTGCCCGATTAACGAGCCCCAGCTATGCCCCAGGTAGACCAGGGGAACCCCTGGCCTGGCCTTCGCAATGATCGTACTGAAATCTTCGATTGCCCTGATGGTTGCTCGAAGGCCTCCGGGACCGAGCTTGCCGAGCTTCTGGGGGTGGCCATGCCACTGCTCGATACCGGTTTTTCCGTGACCGCGATGATCATCGGCCCACACCTCATACCCATCGGCCACCAAAGCGTCAACGAGTGCTCCGTAACGAAGAGCGTGTTCTCCCAAGCCGTGGGCTAGTTGAATGACTGCTCGAGGTGACCCCTTAGGGGACCAGCGATAGCAGTGAATGGTGACGCCAAAGGAATCAATGAACAGATCGTCGACGCGTGTGGGTGAGGGCATGCCCCTCATCGTATGCCAGCAGGCTCAAGGACTCTAGGGCAGCGGACCAAACAAGTCGGCTGCGACCGTGTGATGTACAGCTTCGGTATCACTGGGGTGATACACGCCTGCTAACACGTCTCGTTGTAGGCGGCTCAGTTCACTACCGGCCCGATACCCGTTTCCCCCGACTGCCCGCATCGCCTGATCCACTACGGTGCGCGCGGTTTCCACACTCTGGTGCTTCATTCCAGAGAGCAACCGGAACCACGAGGGGTGGAGCTCTCTTTGATCATCCACAAAGGATGCATAGGTTTCTAGTTGAGGGCCAAGTGCATCAATCGCCATGGCAGCATCGGCTAATTGCCAGCGAACGTCGGGGTCTTCGTCACGGGTGGCGTGATCCCCCAGTGCGTTCTTCTTGGTTCGAACCGTTTCCACAGCGATCTCGAGTGCTCGATCGGCAATACCCGCATACACAGAAGACACCAGGAGCAAAAAGTTCTGAAAAATCGAAACGGTAAAAACATCAGCATTGGGCCCCACCGGCACGCGTCTCGCTACCTTGTCGCTCGCCACAAGAACGTGGTCAAGCACGGTGGTGTAGCTCTGGGTTGCCCGCATACCCAGGGTGTCCCAGTCCGGGGTGTTCGACCAGCCTTCTTGGTCTCGCGTAATGAATCCGTGCACAATCTCGTCGCCTAATCGGCCGAGCACACTGAGCCTCGTCCACGCCGGCGACAGCGACACAAAGACCTTGGTCCCAGAAAAAGCAAAACCCGCCCCGCTCTGTTCCACCACGGTCACCGAGTCAGACAGAACTCTGTCATTGCCTTTTTCGCTCACCCCAAAGGCAAACAGCTCCCCTGCCAGACCATCATCAAGCACCCACTGCAACTCATGGTGGCCATGGGCCACCATGTCCCTGGCAACACCCATCCAGGTCAAATGCATACCCATGCCCAACGCTGTGGCGGGGGCGTGGGAGGCGAGAAGGCGTTGGTCAAAAATCATCTGCGACAGCGGCCTCGGTGCCAAATATCCGAGCGCCTTCAGCTCTTCCAAGTCCTCGTGAAAGAACTCATTTCTTGCATCAAACCCAGCTGCTCGCTCCCGGATTCGACCCAGAACCTCAGGGGTCAGCACCGAAGAGGTCGAAGGGTCCGCTATCTGGGGCACGGACCTAGGCTAACTCGGGTTGTGGCTGGGGAGCTGGGAAAACCAAGGCCGGATGGCGAAGAGCAAGATGAAAGTTTTGTCCCACTGCCGGCAGGAACGGGGCCGCAATCCGCGCTCGAACGAGATCGCCTCGCTCGGGAAGCTCAAACTCCACCAGAGCATCGTGGCCGGCATAGGCAACGGTCTTCACGACGGCTGGAATACCGGTTGTGGCGGGAACCAACCACTCTGGCCGAACGACCACTCGCACCGCTTCACCATCAACAGGCTCGCCCACTTGAGCGGTAGCAGCGACGTTGCCAAGCGCACACTCCACGTGGCCAGAGCAACCCAAGCGGGTAACCCCTGGTTCACCTGGTTCTTTCGCTCCGCAGGTCACACAATTCAGGGCTTCATCCCGCCAGATTCCGCCAAGCTCCACGGTGTCTCCGACGAAGGAGGCAACCCAGGGGGTTGCTGGTGATTCATATACTTCCCGAGGCGTCCCCACCTGAACAATGCGGCCCTGATCCATCACGGCAACAAAATCGGCCAAATCAAGAGCTTCTTCACGGTCGTGGGTCACCAAGATCGCAGTGGCGTCACTCTCGCGCAAAATACGAGCAACGTCTCTGGCCAAACTGTGCCGTAGCACGCTATCCAGAGCACCAAAAGGCTCATCCAAAAGCAAGACATCAGGCGCTGGCGCGAGGGCTCGGGCCAGCGCAACGCGCTGGGCTTGCCCTCCCGAGAGTTGTCCCGGTGATCGATCCGTGAAGCCCGACAACCCCACTAAGTGAGCAAGCTCGTCCACTCGCTCAGTACGACGACGCCCCTTAGGTAAACCGAAACCGATGTTCTCGCCAACACTGAGGTGTGGGAATAGGGACGCGGCCTGGGGAACCCAGCCGATTCCCCTTTGTTCTGGCGGAATGCGGTGATGGTTGCTGGAAAGCTCCCTAGAGCCCACCGTAATAGAGCCACTCGAAATGGGCACCAAACCTGCAAGCGCCATCAACAAGCTCGTTTTGCCACACCCCGAGGGGCCAAGAATCGCAACCAAGGACCCTGAGGGCACCACCAAAGAGACTTTTTTCAACGCCACTCTGGAGCCGTAAGAGAGATCAACTCCCTCCAGTGTCAGGGTTGTCACATCTCCTCCTTGGCTACGGAGCGAACTCCCGACAAAATCATCGCAGGTATTGCTGCGATGAGCACCAAAACGGCGGCGTAGGGCGCTGCTGCTCCGAATTCGGCAGCCACTGTCTTTGACCACAATTCTGTGGCCAACGTGTCAAACCCAATCGGCCGCAACAGCAAGGTGGCCGGTAGCTCTTTCATGGTCGTGATTGCCACCAGCAGGGCGCCAATCCCCAAGCCAGGAAGTGCAAGCGGCAGGGTCACCCGCCGCCAGGCTGTGAAGGGGCTCGCCCCCAGAGTCCTTGCAACGCTGATGAGCTCGGGTGACACGGATTCGATACTCGAGCGCGCTGTTCCGAGCGCTTTGGGCATAAACAACACCACATAGGCAAAAACCAACAAGGCCACCGTCTGATACAGACCGGGGAGCAGTGCAAGGCTCAGAAACACCAGCGACAACCCGACCACAATTCCTGGCAAGGCATTAGACACATACCCCAGGCTCTCCAGCGCCCCCACCCAACGCCTCGAATACCTGGCCGCGAGCGCAGCCAGGGGCAATGCAACCAGCACTGCCAGAAGTGCAGCGGCGAGGGCGACACCGATGGTCGAAGCTGTGGCGGTCGCTAAGCGCGAGTAATCAATCGCCCGTAGGGTTTCAGCCTGGGCCAACCTCATGCCAAGCCCTAGCAACGGAATCACCACACCCACCACTGGTGGAGTCGCCACCGCAATCAACGCAAGCCATCGAAATGACCACCGCACTTCTTCCAGGGGCAAGTGTGTTGCGGTTGTTCGGTGAACATTCCCTCGCGCACTGCGCTCCGCCACAACGACGGCGATGGCAATCACCACCAACAACATGGCCAGTACGGCTGCGTGCGCGCGGTCAAAACTTGCCGCATACGCCTGGTGCACTCCCCACGTCAGCGTTTGATACCGAAGCATCGCCACCAACCCAAAGTCGCTCAGCGTGTAGAGAAAAACCAACAAACCACCGGCAATCGCTGCCGGCCTGACTTGCGGCCAGGTCACTTTCCAAAACGCTTGAATGGGGCCTAACCCGAGAGTTCTTGCGACTGCTTCACCATCCGCCGACGTGCCCCGCAATGCGGCGGCCACCGGCAGGATCACATAGGGGACAGTAACCGCGGTGAGCAGGGCATAGCTCGGCACAAACCCATTGAGCCCAGGAATCAACACCAGCCAACCGTAGGACGCCAAATACGAGGGAACAGCAAGGGGCAGAGCAGACACAAGCAACCAGGTGCCCCGGGCCCGAAATCGAATCCTGGTGAGCACTGCGGCAATCACTGTTCCACCCAGCACCCCCGTGACAGTAACGGCGACCGCTAATCCCACGGTATTGAACACGAGGGACAGAACTCTGGGCCTGGCCAGGATGTCAAGAATCCCGCTGGGTGACACATCCAAGACACGAACAACGAGATAAAACAGGGGAACAGACACGACCACGATTACCAGGACGGACGCAACCACGAGCCACCACGGCGCCCTCGGATTTTTATCGACAACGTAAACCTGCCCGGGCAGTGCCCGGGCAGGTTTCACAGACGTGGCCGATGTTCTCACACCAGTCCCTTCAGCGGTTGAGGAGCGAACTAGGGAATCAACCCATACTTTTGAAGTAGTGACTGAGTCTTGGCGATGGACCTAAGATCAGACAAGTCAAAGGTAGCAACCGCTAAGTCTTCAAGAGCTGGTAGACCTTCTGGTGTGCCAAGTCCAGGAACCAACGAGTACTCAAACGTGTTCTCGACGAAATACTGCTGAGCTTGGTCTGAGACAAGGAAAGCGACCAGGTCATATGCGTCTTGGTCCAGACGTTGGGGCCTGAGAATTCCAGCCCCTGTCACGTTCACAATGGACGCTGGGTCTCCCGCTTCGGTGAAATGCAATTGGGCTCGCATGTTCTCTTTGCCCCGCTCGTTGGCTAATTGGAACCAGTAGTAGTGGTTAATCAAACCCAGGGGATGCGTGCCGTCATTGACAGCTTCGAGGATGGCGGAATTCTTTTCAAAAATATGTGGGGAATTGGCGACAAGACCAGCGACCCATTCATCTCCAGCGCTTTCTCCCTTGAGAACGCGATAGGCGGTCACAAAAGACTGGAAGCTTGCGTTTCCGGGTGCAACCGCAATTTTGCCCGACCACTTCGGATCGAGAAGGTCATCAGCGCTCTGTGGCAGATCCTCTGGTGACACGCTCTGGCTGTCATAAACAATCACCCGAGCGCGACCGGTAATCCCGACCCAGCTAGCGTCGAGGGAGCTAAATTTTGGGCGGACGCGATCGGAAATCTCTGCGGGTAGGGGTTCGAATAGGCCTGCGTCGCTCAGTGCACCCAGCGCCCCAGCATCCTGGGACAGGAACACTCCAGCGCGAGTCTTCTCGCCTTCTTCGAGCAACTGCGCCGCCAATTCAGGAGTTCCGTTGTAGCGCACCTCGACGGTGATACCTGTCTGCTCAGTGAAGATGTCAATGAGCGGTTGCACGAGTGCTTCTTCACGCCCCGAATACAAGATCACGGTGTTGTCTGACTCCGGCGTTCCTCCCTCATTCACTGCGACCGTGGGGGCACAGCCACTCACTACTGTTGCGAGGGCGAGGGTCAGAACCAAAAAGCGTGAGGACACACGAAAAGACACAGATTTCTCCTTGAGCGAGATGAGCGTGCGTGGTCATTCACAGCACGTGGGGTACTAACAAAGTTAGGTTAGCCTAACTTAACTAATTTGCCAAGGGGCATTCTGAATTACGTCCCTAATCGCTCTCTCAAGACAGCTTCTAGTTGGTCAAGCGCCCAGTCAAGGTCCTTCTTGGACACAGTGATGGGCGGGGCCAAACGAATAGTTGAACCGTGGGTGTCTTTGGCAAGAACCCCCTTATGCATCAGGGCTTCACATATTTCGCGGCCCGTGGCTAAGGCCGGATCGATATCAACCCCTGCCCATAACCCGACCCCTCGCACCGCGAGGACCCCGTGGCCGATAAGGCCGTTCAGTCTCGCGTGCATGTGTGCACCGAGCTCCGTGGAGCGCTTTTGCATGTCACCGCGTGCAAGCAACCTAACGACTGCGAGGCCCACCGCTGCCGCCAAGGGGTTTCCTCCGAAGGTGGAGCCGTGTTGGCCAGGTTTCAAAACACCCATGATGTCTGCTTTTCCCACCACGGCGCTCACCGGAATGATTCCACCGCCAAGAGCCTTACCAAGAATCACCATGTCGGGTGTGACATTCTCGTTCTCACACTGAATGGTGGCTCCGGTTCGACCGAGACCAGACTGGATCTCGTCAGCAATCATCAAAACATTGTGAGATCGGGTGATCTCTCGAACCTTGGCGAGATATCCAGCTGGAGGAACAATGATTCCTGCCTCCCCCTGAATCGGCTCAACCAAAACAGCAACAACGGTGTCGTCAAGGGCTGCCTCGAGTGCATCAGCATCCCCGTAGGGGACCGATACGAAGCCGGGCGTGAAAGGCCCAAAGTCTTGCCGTGAGCTTTCGTCGGAGGAAAAACTCACGATAGAAATCGTTCGACCGTGGAAGTTGTTGTCCATCACGATGATGGTCGCCTGATCGGGCGCCACCTTCTTGATTCGATACCCCCAGGCTCTGGCGATCTTGATGGCGCTCTCCACGGCTTCAGCCCCGCTATTCATGGGCAACACCATGTCCATGCCAAGCAGCGACGCCAGCTCTTTCGCGAAGGGTCCCAATTGGTCGTGGTGAACAGCTCGGGAGGTAAGGGTTACTCGGCGCAACTGACGAGCTGCCGCACGGCGTAGAACAGGATTACCGTGTCCGAAGTTCAGCGCGGAATACGCAGCTAAACAATCCAGATACTTTTTGCCCTCAACATCCCTCACCCAGGCGCCCTTAGCTGACTTCGCCACCATCGGCAGGGGGTGGTAGTTGTGGGTGAGGACGCGGTCTTCAAGATCAAGAACGCTCTTCGTTGCCGCCTTGGTCATGATCTCAACTCTAAAGTGCAGCACTTAACGCCGCCGCCGCCGAGCAACAACTCAGACAGGTCCACGCCGATCGGGTTAAACCCACGCTCGGCGAGGTCTTTGGCAAACGTGATTGCTCGCTTTGCAATCACGACATTGTGGCCATCGCTAAAACTGTTCAAACCCAACACGGCCGCGTCTTCCTCCGTTGCGATAATCGCATCGGGGTAGCGCTCGCGCAGAATGCCAAGAGAACGCTCATCAAAGGCGCTTGGCAAATACGCGATTGTCGAGGAATCGAGGACCGCCAGCGCTGTGTCCAAGTGATAAAAACTAGGGTTGACCAACTGCAATGAGACTACGTCTCGGCCATAGATATCGGCTATTTCCTGGTGACTTCTGGTGTCACTGCGGAAACCTGACGCCGCCACAATGCTGTCGCCGACCAGCAGGAAATCGCCTTCGCCCTCGTTTGTGGCAATGGGCTCAACAACCTCGAGTCCTTGGCTCCTAAACCACTCCATATACGCGGGGCCTTCCGGCCCGCGCTCGACATAGTGGAACTTCGCCCCGTAGGCGATGCCATCCAACACAAATCCACCGTTTGCCGCATAGACCATGTCTGGCAGACCAGGAACGGGGTCAATAAGGTCGACCTGGAAACCCAACTGAATATACGTGTCATACAAAACAGACCATTGCCGCAATGCCAAGGAAGTGTCAGTGGGATCCTCGGGGTGCATCCAGGGGTTAATCCGGTAGCTGACTGTGAAGTGCTCGGGTCGACACATCAACACCCGAGGCGTGGATTCCGTCCTCTGAGTGCTGGTGCCTGCGGTTTCTGACATTTGTGTCACGTTCATGGATTAAGTCTCCCACGCACTCAACGAGCTTTATTGCTTTTCTGACGCAGGTATTGCGCGTTTGAAGGTGTTTTTTCGCACATAATGCGCGTACAATGTGCCTATGGACGCAATTGACCACAAGATAATCGGGGAGCTCCGTCACAACGCCCGCGCCAATTATGGCGACATAGGCGGAATCGTCGGGCTCTCGGCCTCAGCTGTAAAAAGACGGGTCGACAAAATGGTCAAGGAAGGCACCATCCGCGGCTTTACCGTCCACGTTGACCCCACCGTCGAAGGCCTGGCCGTTGAAGCCTATGTCGAGTTGTTCTGCCAAGGAACCGTATCCCCCAAGGATCTCCAGCGAATTCTCTCCGGGGTGCCAGAGGTCATCAACGCGGGAACAGTGAGTGGAGACGCTGATGCCATTGTGCACATGCGAGCCAAAGACATTGGCGCACTGGAGGACGCGCTTGAGCGCGTCCGAATAGCTCCGAATGTCAATCACACAAAGAGCTCGATCGTGCTCTCTCGTCTGATCCACCGCCCGAGGGACTAAATAGGCAGTTTCACAAACCTGGGGTCTGGTGCACCAAAGCGGTGAGCCGTGACGGACACAGCTTGTTCTTTCACAAAGGGCAACATTTCCACGCGACCGCTTTCTGTCACATCATCCGCATAGACGGCAACCTCAGGAGCACCATCAAGCGCGACGGACATTGCATCTGCTCGACTGCCCAGCAGACGAATCCGATCGGGTTGCCGATCCATGATGCGAAGAATGAACGCCCGCTCTGTTTCTTGAACGGAGTGCGTAACCCGACCCCAACCCGCAGGCGTCTTGCGCAGAAGAGCCATCACGGCGTCGGGCAAACTCTCCGACACGGAGAGCTCAATGTTCGCGCCCGCGCGCAGACCAGCCATGAGGACCCTTACGGTGTCTGCAGCAGGAACAAAGCCAGTGGCCCGAACGGTCGCGTTCTGCGGCCGGTATCGGAAGACGTTTCGCTCAACCCCCACAGCAGAGACATCCTTCGAAACGCCAAATTCGTCCTGCCACGCTTTTGAGTCGCTCGCGAAGGAACGAACCAAAAATCCGTGATCATCACTAGAGTCTCTCGCCCCGGCTCGGGCAACGTCCTCGGCATAGGGCTCGAGTGTGCTCGGTTTCACCCTCTTGGACTCAGCGCGACGCCATTGGCCAAGACCAAAAAGGTAGTTGGGGCCTCCAGCCTTTGCTCCTGGTCCCACGCTTGACTTCTTCCAACCGCCAAAGGGCTGCCGCTGCACGATCGCCCCGGTGATTCCACGATTCACATATAGGTTGCCCGCTTCGACGCTCTCTAACCAGTGCGAGACTTCTGCCACATCCAGAGAGTGAATTCCCGCCGTCAAGCCGTACTCAACGCCGTTTTGAACAGCGAGAGCCTCGTCCAGGCTCGAAACATGCATCAAGCCCAGAATGGGGCCAAAGTATTCGGTCTGGTGAAAAACACTCTTGGGCCAAACGTTGTCCCGGATGCCCGGAGACCACAAGCGACCCGTGTCATCCAGTGGGGCGGGTTCCACCAGCCAACGCTCGCCTTTGCCAAGCTCCATCAACCCAGCGGAAAGTTTAGGTCCTGGTGGTTCGATGATTGGCCCCATGACGGCTTCAGGATCACTGGGATAGCCAACGCGAAGCGTCGTCACTGCGTCCTTCAGTTGGCGACGGAATCGCTGCGATGACGCAACGGAACCGACCATGATGACAAGACTTGCTGCCGAGCACTTCTGGCCGGCATGACCAAACGCGCTCTTGACGATGTCGGCCACTGCCAGATCGAGGTCTGCGCTGGGTGTGACAACAATCGCGTTCTTGCCGCTTGTTTCAGCGAGCAGAGGAAGCCCGGCGCGGAACGAGCGGAACAGCTTGGCCGTCTCAAACCCACCAGTCAAAATCAGCCGATCCACTCCGGGATGTGAAATCAGCCCCCGGCCGATTTGGCCCTCTTCTATGTCGACAAGTTGGAGAACGTCTTGGGGAACTCCCGCAGCCCACAGCGCCTCCACCAACACAGCACCGCAGCGTGGAACCTGAGGAGCAGGTTTGATGGCGACAGCGCTCCCCGCGGCAAGCGCCGCCACAACAGACCCGGCCGGAATAGCAATCGGGAAATTCCACGGCGGAGTAACCAGGGTGAACCTGGCCGGCTCAAAATTGGCGCCATCGATTTCACCGAGCTCTATGGCTCGATCGGCGTAGTAGCGGGCAAAGTCAATTGCCTCACTCACCTCAGGGTCACCCTCGGGGATGGTCTTGCCCGCTTCGTCCATCATGACGGCAAGCAACTGACCTCTGCGGCGGCCAAGTTCCTCCGCTGCCGAATGCAAAATTGCTGCTCTCTCCACAGCAGGCCTGGCCGCCCACTTCGCGCCTGCGGCTCTGCCTTTTGCGACCAGGTCGTCGACGGCAATCCCGCCATTGATGGGTCCGGCACTCTCTGGAATCGCCGCTTTCCTCAGGCTTTCCTTACCGAGCGATTTGCCCTCTTTGGAACCTGCCAGAGCCCGAACTCCCCCGACCCACTCGCGGTTTGCCGCTAAGGAAGAGTCAGTGTCGGGTTCGTTATGGAAACCAACTTCTCCCAGGGGAGAAGGGGCCTTGGACCTGTTTTGAGTGCGGTTAGCCGCTGGAGCCTTCTGGTTGATGCCCGCAAGCGATCTGCGAAAGCGCTGTTCTTCTCTGGCAAAAAGGTCGCTGGAGCCCTGCAGATCAAACACGGCCGACATGAAGTTATCCGGGCTTGCGTTTTCATCTAGCCGGCGAACTAAATACCCAACAGCTGCGTCAAATTCTGCGGGCTGCACCACCGGGGTGTACAAAATCAAGCGGCCCGCAGATTCCCTAACGGCGTCAGCCTGATCGGGTGCCATTCCGATCAGCATCTCAATATCCACAGCGCTTGCCACCCCGCGGTGGGTTGCAAGAAGGTGTGCGAACGCGAGGTCAAAAAGATTGTGCCCAGCAACGCCAATGCGAACAGCCCGGGTGCGCTGGGGTGTTAGGGCCCATTCCAGAACTCTCTTGTAGTGGGTATCGCTGGCTTCCTTGGAGGGCAGCACTGTGAGAGGCCAGTCGTGCAGCGCGGCGTCAACCTGCTCCATCTGGAGGTTCGCGCCTTTCACCACTCGCACCTTGATGGGAGCCCCGCCGGCCTTGACCCTGGCGCTCGCAAAAGTCTGCAGGGTTTTCATGGCCTGCATGGCTTCTGGAAGATAGGCCTGCAGGACTATTCCCCCGGTGTAATTCTTCACACTCGGATCCGACAGCACGCGCTGGAACACTTCGATCGTCAGGTCCAGGTCTTTGAACTCCTCCATGTCGAGGTTGATGAACGTCGGAGGCGTGGTTGCCTGAGCTTGCTGGTAGAGCGGAATCAGCCGCTCCACAACACGATCAATCGTCTGGTGAAATGCCCATGTCGAGAGCTGACTGGTGACAGCAGAGACCTTCACCGACACGTAATCCACGTCGTCCCTGGCAATCAGCCGGGACACTCCTTGAAGCCGGCGATCTGCTTCTTGGTCTCCTAGCACGGCTTCACCCAACAGATTGATGTTGAGCTGATCGCCTTTTTTCTTCAGGCGTCGAAGTGAGCCGGCCAGCTTCTGATCACGGGCATCAATGATGAGGTGGGCAATAAGAGTTTTCAGGGCCCACCGTGCAATTGGCACAACAACCCCGGGCATGAGTGGTGCCCACGTCCCACCTAGTGAGATCAGAGCGCGAAGAACGGGCGGCAAAAATGCCGGAATACTCCTCGACAACTCTCGAAAGTTCCGAGCAGCGACGACGAGGTCTTCGGGACGTGCCACCCGATCGACAAAGCCCAGTGCGAAGGCCGGTCCCTCCGGGTCTTTCAAAACCCCGGCAAGTCGACGAGAGCTCGCATTTGGTTTTCGGTGCAACTTGGCGGCCCGGGAAAGCCACTGCGACACGAGGGACACCGACTCATCGGCTAAAGATTGAGCGAACGCAACCCCGGTCGTTGACGTGACATCAGGAACTGCGTTGTTCTGGCCAGAGGACATATGTGAAATCGTATGCGCTGGGAGCATCAGATGCACGTTAGGAACAGCCTTAGTTTGCCTACACTGTGGAGGGTGAGCGCCAACATTCCGACCTCAGCCGACGTAGTCATCGTGGGCGGTGGCCACAATGGCCTGACCGCAGCTGCCTATTGCGCAGAAGCTGGCCTGTCCGTTGTCGTCCTCGAGCGCCTCGACGAATGGGGTGGCGCAGCGGTCTCCCAACAGACGTTTCCAGGCGTTGACGCCCGCCTGTCGAGGTATTCGTATTTAGTGAGCCTGCTCCCCCAGAAAATCATCGACGACCTTCATCTGCGGATTAGCCTGGCCAAACGGCGTTACTCCTCTTTCAGCCCAACGCCGGGCAAAGCCACAGGTCTGCTCATCGATAACCACGATGAACACGCAACCACTGCCTCCTTTGAACGTCTTGGTGCCAGTGCAGATGGGGCCGCCTGGAAAGATTTCTACCTCGCCACCGCTGTGTTGGCCAAAACCCTGTTCCCCACCGTGACAGACCCGCTTCTTACTCGCTCAGAAGCGAAAGAGTTGGTGTCTTCGCAACCCGGTGGCAAAGAAATCTGGGAGAGGTTTATCGAACAGCCCGTCGGTCTCACCATTGCCGAAAGTTTCCAGAGCGACCTGGTGCGCGGTGTTGTCCTCACAGATGGGCTCATCGGAACTTTTGCTAGCAATGAGGACCCGGGACTCGACGCTAACAGGTGTTTTCTGTACCACGTGATTGGTGGTGGCACCGGGGACTGGGATGTTCCGATCGGAGGAATGGGCGCTGTTACTCACGCGCTCGCCTCTGCCGCACGAAAAGCCGGAGCTGCGCTTATTTCTGCCGCGACCGTGACGCAGATCTCGGCTGATAAGAAGGTCACCGTCTCGGTGGAGGGAACGACCCATAACATTCAGGCTCGCTACGTTCTCGTGAACGCTTCACCCGAAGAACGTGCCACCCTCCAAGGGTTCCCTTTCGACCAACCTCCGGCTGAGGGTGCTCAAGTGAAGGTAAACATGGTGCTCTCTCGACTGCCCAGGCTGAAAGACCCCACGGTCACACCCGAGCAAGCTTTTGGGGGAACCTTCCACATCAATGAAACCTGGTCGCAACTAAACGTGGCCTATGGGCAGGCAACTAACGACGAAATACCCGACCCACTTCCGTGTGAAATTTATTGTCACTCACTCACAGATCCGAGCATTCTGAGCCCGGAGCTCCAGGCCTCAGGGGCACACACCCTAACCGTATTTGGCCTGCATGTCCCCCACCGCCTCAGCACAACGAGAAACCCCGACGTGTTTCGCACCGAGCTTCAGAACAGCGTTCTAGCGTCCCTCAACTCAGTCCTAGCAGAGCCCATCGAGCCGCTATTGCTCATGGACGCTGAAGGAAAACCCTGCATTGAGACCAAGACCACGCGTGATCTTGAAGAAACGCTTCGGTTGCCTGGTGGAAATATTTTCCATGGCCCACTGACATGGCCGTTCCTCGAAGACGATGATCCGCTAGACACCCCCGAGCAACGATGGGGAGTAGGGACTGAAACGCCGGGCGTTTTTCTGTGTGGCTCAGGAGCCAGGCGAGGAGGCGCCGTAAGCGGCATTGCGGGTCACAATGCCGCTATGGCAGTCCTCGAGAGGGAAGGCTCTTAGCTTCTCAGGCCCGGGCGCCCCATTCCCTGAAATGGGTCGAAATCACCCAGGGTGGAGGCGATCAAGATAATCCAGCCGATGACGGCCAAGGTTCCCAGCACGAGCAAAACTGCGCTCACTGCAACAGCAACCTTCGCTGGAACGTTCGAGACACCGGCCTTGTTGGACCACATCCAGGCGATGATTCCGAGCACAAGTGCTGGAACTTGCAGGAAGAACGACATAACGAGCGCGATGACACCCATCGTCTGGCCTGGGTATTCCGCCTTGTCCGTGAGGTCCATATCGGCTGACGCAGCAGCGTGGTCCTCGGCAGTGATTCGTTCGGCTTCTTTCGCCATGGTTTCTCCTTCCATTCCTCATGAGTTTCACGAGGTGATGTTCACAGTAATCACAGCCCCTATGTGTAGGCCTCTGAAATTCATGGGATTTCCCTTGATAATCCTATGAAAACCTCGACCAGATTGGGGCGTGCCAGAAAACACGCCAAGATAGAACTATGAAAATTGGCCTGCTCACGAGCGGCGGAGACGCCCCCGGACTCAATGCTGTTATTCGCGCCGCTGTTTTGAAGGGCACCCGCGTTCACGGCCACGAATTTATCGGATTTATTGGCGGCTACAAAGGGCTCTGTGAAGCGGACTTCATGCCCCTCACCCGGCACGAAGTGAAAGGTATTGGTAACACGGGAGGCACCATCATCGGAACCTCCAGAACCAACCCTTTTGATTTTGGCGGACCAGACCGAGTCAGGGAGGTTCTTGACACCCTCGGTGTTGACGCCGTCATCGCGATCGGTGGAGAAGGAAGCCTCGCTGCCGCCAAAGAACTGAGCGACCGTGGCCTGCCCTTTGTCGGGGTTCCCAAAACAGTGGACAACGATTTAGGTGGCACCGACTACACATTCGGTTTTGATACTGCCGTGGGGATTGCGACCGAGGCAATGGACAGGCTGAGAACCACCGGTGATTCACACTCCAGGTGCATGGTTGCCGAGGTGATGGGCCGCCACGTTGGCTGGATTGCCCTGCACTCCGGTATGGCCGCTGGAGCCCACGTCATTTTGATTCCCGAGCGCAAAACCAGCATGGAAGAACTCACAAATTGGGTCCGCTCCGCTTTCGACCGCGGCCGAGCCCCGCTCGTCGTTGTTGCCGAGGGCTTCGCTCTTGACACTATGGATGATGCGCACTCCGAGCGTGGGTTGGATGCTTTTGGCCGCCCACGTCTTGGCGGAATCGGCGAAATCTTGGCCCCCATGATTGAGGAGGCAACCGGGATTGAAACCCGAGCGACCACCCTGGGCCACATTCAACGAGGGGGAACCCCGAGCGCGTTCGACCGTGTGCTGGCTACCCGTTTTGGGATGAGTGTCATCAACCTGGTCAACGACGAAGCCTGGGGCCACATGGTCGCCCTGCGCGGGACCGAGATAGTCCGCGTCGACTTTGTCGACGCCCTGGGTGATCTAAAGACAGTGCCAGACGAGCGATATGACGCGGCGGCGATGTTGTTTGGCTAAACACGCGAGTGGCTGGTGGATAACCGGAGACACCTCCGGAGCTCTCTCCAGCCGTGTGCGCACCAACATCTCACCTTCAGAACTGGGTGTTGATTCTCTTGTCACAATTGGTGTCACCTACTCCGCAGTGAACTACAAAGATGCGCTTGCGTTGACCGGCTCACCGGGAGTGGTGCGGACCTCTCCGCTGATACCGGGAATCGATGCGGTGGGGGAAGTCTTAGAAAGCCCGGTCCCTAGGTTCACGCAAGGCGACCGGGTCGTTGTGACTGGTTGGGGCTATGGGGAATCTCGGCACGGTGGTTTAGCAACAGCCTTGAAGGCAGACCCAGACCATCTCTTGCCAATACCAGCGGGCATTACTGACCAGCAAGCAGCAACCTTTGGAACCGCCGGACTTACGGCGGCCCTTGCGGTGAGAGCTCTCGAGCGCGCCGGGGTGACACCTTCACGAAGTTCACTGCCGATTGCGGTGACCGGGGCAGCGGGAGCGGTGGGCTCGTTCGCATTATTTTTCCTAGCCCAACACGGCTATCAGGTGACCGCTATTACCGGGCGCAGCGACGAAGCAGAGTACTTGCACACGCTCGGGGCAAACAACGTGCTTTCCAGGCAAGAGGTGTTGACGTGGCCCGAGCGTTCTTTGCAGAAGGAACGCTTTAGCGCTGCGATTGATCAGGCAGGTGGGCCACTTTTGGCCACGCTGCTTGCATCACTCGAGGAAAACGGAGTTGCAGCGTCCTGCGGTTTGGCTGGAAGTTCGAGTCTTAACACCACGGTCATGCCCTTTATTTTACGAGGCGTGAGCTTAGTTGGCATCAACTCCGTGCATCAGCCACAGGATGTGCGCCAAGAACTCTGGGATGAATGTGCCCTGTTGGCGGCCGATATTCCCTGGGATGAGCTCACCCGGGTCATCGAGCTTGATCAGGCAGGCGAGGTCGCAGAGCAGATTCTTGCGGGTGTCACCCGTGGCCGAGTTGTTGTGAAGGTGTCTTAGTCGTCGTCCCCGAGCACTGCCCACAGAACTAAAGCCACCGTTCCGACTACGCCAACGGCAATTCCGACAAGCCACTTGCCAGGGCTCCGGTCATATGAGTCTGAAACCCAGTTCATTGCCTGCTTCGCCAGGTTTTTAGGCTTCAGCCTCTCGTCGATCTCATCGAGGGTTTCACCAAGCTCATTTCTAGTCTCTTCGACAAAGTCTTTCAACACTGTGTTGGTCATCGCTGTCCCCTCATCACACGGATATCTTCTCGAATGCTTTCAACGGTTGCGCTCGGCTTAGGCGAAGAGGACCCGCCGATGACCGTAGCCCCGATCCCTGCGATAACTACCGCGACAATCAAAACCCCAGCTGCGGCGATGAGGGCTGCTGCCCACAGAGGCAGAACCAATGACAAAGCAAACACTCCTGCAAACACAAACAGCAGGAGTGACAGCAGAATCAGGGAAATGCTGATGACGAAAAGCCCCAGTCCGATACCGGTCGCCTTGAGCTTGGAAACCAGCTCTGCTTTCAGCAACTCCAGTTCAGCCCGAATCAACTGTGTGATCAGGTGGGGGATGTCGGTCAGGAGTGAAAGGAAGGATTTTCCTTTGGCCCTGGGCCGCTCAGCTGAATCGCTCATCGCCGTCAGTTAGCTAGCGCTTTTCCGGGTGACCTTTGGTTGGGTAACCGGGGGCGTGGGACGAACAGTGTCTCGGACCTTCTTGGCGACGCTGGTTGCCTTGTCTGCTAGGTCCGGGGCTTTATCTTTGACAAACCCCTCAACCGTTGCCACCTGGCGTTGAACGCGAGGGTCATGCCACACCTTTTCGGCGCCCGCCTTGATTTGTTCGTAGCGTTCACGTCCTGCTCGCGTGCCGAGCACATAGCCGAGCGCGAGCCCAAAAACGAAGAGAATCTTGCCCCTCATCGAAGCCTCCAGGTTGTATTCCATTTTTGGCATGTATCGCCAATGCCCACAGCCTAACCCTGTTTTCTTAGGATTACCAGATGCTCACTCTGTGATCTGGCTCCAACCACAAGGCGCGCTCCGGTGAGACCTCAAACGCCTCGTAAAAGATGTCGAGGTTGCGGGCAATTTGATTACACCGGAACTCGGGCGGGGAATGTGGGTCGATATGCAACAGACGAAGAGCCTCTTCGGTGCGCGCCATCAGTTTCCAGGACTGAGCCCACGACAAGAAAAACCTTTGTGGTGCCGTGAGCCCGTCAATAATTGGAGGCTCTGCCCCCTCTAAGGACATGAGGTAGGCCTTCCACGCAATAGCCAAACCTCCTAAGTCCCCGATGTTCTCCCCAATGGTCAGTTCACCGTTGACGGTGTGGCCCGGAAGGTCCTGGGGGGACAGCTCATTGAACTGGGTGATCAGATTCTTCGTCCGCTCTTCGAAAGCAGCTCGATCATCGTCCGTCCACCAGTTGTGCAACCGACCGTGGCCATCAAACCTGGAGCCCTGGTCATCAAACCCATGGCCAATCTCGTGGCCAATGACGGCACCGATCGCACCGTAGTTAGAGGCCGCATCGCGGTGTGGGTCAAAAAACGGGTATTGCAAAATTGCTGCAGGGAAAACAATCTCGTTGAAGCCCGGGTTGTAATAGGCGTTCACGGTCTGAGGCGTCATGAACCACTCGTCGCGATCGAGCGGTTTCCCGATCTTTGACAACTCCCTCTGGAAATCGAATTCGTTGCCGGCTCGAACGTTCGCCCACAAATCGTCTTCATCCACCTCGAGAGCAGAATAATCCCGCCATCTGGAGGGGTACCCGATCTTGGGAGAGAAGGTGTCGAGTTTTTCCAGAGCCTTCTGCTTGGTTGCTTCTCCCATCCATTCGAGCGAAGTGATGCTCTGGCGATAAGCACCAAGCAACAGCGCTACCAACTCATCCATCTGGCTCTTGGATTGTGGGGGGAAGTGTTCCTCAACATAGAGCTTTCCGACGGCTTCGCCCATCACGCCCTCAACAAAGCCAACCCCGCGCTTCCAGCGCGCCCGAAGCTCGGGGGTGCCAGAGAGGGTTTTGCCAAAGAAATCAAAGTGCGCCTGCACCAAGTCTTTCGTCAGATAGGGCGAAAAAGCCATCACCACGTGCCACATCATCCAATCGCGGAGCACCTCGGTGTCCACGCCCTGCCAGATTGTCGACAGGGCCTCCACATAGCTCGGCTGACGAACAACCAGTTCGGAGGTTGCTGCGGGTGGTATCCCTGTGTTTTGTGACCATGTGTCAAAAGAGAACCGGTCTAGCGCCAGAGTCATCTGCTCACCGGACCAGAGGTTGTAGGTCGCTTCAGCATCTCGGCATTTCACGTTGTCCCAGTGCACACCAGCCAGCTGCGTTTCAAAATCCATCACGCGCTGTGCTCTGGTTTCTGCATCCTCCAGACCGACGAGGGTGAACACCCGCTCGACGTGGGCGACGAACTCAGTGCGAATGTCTGCAAACTCATCCACGCGGTAATAGGACTCATCGGGCAGCGAAAGCCCACTCTGCTCGACAAAGATGATGTACCGCTCGGGGTTGCCGGGATCATTGTCAACGAACTGGGCAAAGAGGCCTTGAACGCCGCCTCTCTCCAACTCGCCAAGTTCGGCAACGAGAGCGTCAGGTCCGATCACAGCGGCGTGCTCAACCGAGGTCAGCAAATCAAGCAGCGGAGCTAGGCCCACTTTCTTGATTCGCTTTTCATCCATAAAGCTTGAATACAGGTCACCAATTTTTCGTGCCTCAGAGCCCTCGGGTGCGCTCTGTGCCTCCTCAATGATGGCTCTGACAGCCTTCTCGGCCCCTTCGGAAAGCAGGGTGAAGGCCCCATAACGGGACTTGTCAGGCGGGATGCTCGAGCGGTTTATCCACTGCCCATTCATGTGCAGATACAAGTCATCGCCAGGATGTATATCTGGGTCTCGTTCCCCGAGTTCAATTCCGCTAGTCATCACGCCAATAAGCCTAACCAGACCGACCGGGTGCAGGCTGAATACTGAATGCCTGGGCTACATTATGGGAAATGATTATTCACTCCCACACCTCGCCGGTTTCCTGGCGGAACGCCGTTTTTGCGGTGTTCTTCATTAATGGTTTCGCTTTTTCCACGTGGCTAGCCAGGGTCCCCTCTATTCGGGACGGCCTGGATATCTCCACCGGTCAGGTCGCAACGCTGTTGTTCACCGGTGCGGTGGGTGCTGTGACCGGGTTGGCGTTCTCCAGTCACCTGATCGCGTGGCTTGGCCAGCGCAACACGATTGTCGCGTTCAGCCTTGTGGGGCTCACCGGGCTTCTCGGTATTGGCGCTGGTGCCCAGTTCTTCTCGAGCTACACAATCACCCTGCTAGCCATCATTGCCGCCGGTGCCGGAAACGGGATTGCCGACGTCGCCATGAATGTTGAGGGCGCATCTGTCGAGCGCGTCGTGCACCGAAACATCATGCCGTGGTTCCACGCCTTTTGGTCTCTAGGGACCGTGACCGGAGCAGGCGTTGCCGCAGCCGTTACCTACCTCGGGGTGGGCATCGGACCACACACTCTTGTGTTGGCCATCCTTCTTGCGCCCCTGATTCTCTCGCTTCGCCGCTACTTCAGCACTGATCTGGGTTCCAGGGACCAGGATGACAAGCCCACTAAAACCAGCATCGCAGACCGCCTGCGGGTGTGGAAGGAACCTCGGACTCTCGCGATTGGTCTGATTGCGCTGGGTATGGCTTTTGCGGAAGGGTCGGCCAATGACTGGCTCGCGCTGGCCATGGTGGACGGTCGCGGTTTCACGAACGCAGAGGGTGCGCTCTGGTTTGGTTTCTTTACCGCTGGAATGCTGATCGGGCGAGTCAGCGGCGTCTACCTGCTGGATCGTTTCGGGCGAGTCCCGGTGTTGCAATGGTCAGCGGCCACTGCGTTACTAGGTCTCTCTCTCGTTTTGCTGGTTGCGGATCCCACAATCAGCATTATCGGCACGCTGTTGTGGGGTCTAGGAAGCTCGCTTGGCTTCCCGGTGGGCATGTCAGCTGCAGCTGACAACCCCGAAGGTAGTGCTGCTCGCGTGAGTGCCGTTGCGACCGTGGCATACTCAGCTTTTCTTATTGGACCACCACTCATTGGCGGGATCGGTGAATTCACTGGGTTGTTGGCTGCTTTGTGGGTCGTCGCGGTTCTAATCGCTGTGTCCTTCCTTGCCGCCCCAGCGGCAAAGCCGCCCGCGAGTGCACCGGCAACGCTCTAGGCTCGGGCATCGTGCGACTCGTGATAGCGACCTGCTCGGTTGATTACGCCGGTCGGCTCAGTGCGCACCTTCCCTTAGCAACCAGGGTCATCATGCTGAAAAATGACGGGAGTGTTTTGATTCACTCCGACGGCGGCAGTTATAAGCCGTTGAACTGGATGTCGCCGCCGTGTTCCATTGAAGTCCTCGAGCACCACCCCGATACGCACGTGGGTGAGGTTGTGGAGGTGTGGAAGGTCGTGCAACACAAGACTGCAGATATTTTGCTCATCAACATCCACGAAATTCATAGCGACCATAGCCACGAATTGGGCGAAGACCCGGGGCTCATTAAAGACGGCGTCGAAGCAGATCTGCAGCGCCTTTTGGCCGAGCAAATCGAGATTCTGGGCGACGGCTACCGGCTGGTCACCAGGGAATACATGACCGCTATTGGACCAGTCGACATTCTCGCCACAGACGACGCTGGTCGCAGTGTTGCGATTGAAATAAAACGCCGCGGGGACATCGATGGAGTGGAACAACTGACCCGCTACCTCGAATTGCTCAATCGAGACCCGCTCATTGCGCCTGTTGCCGGAGTGTTTGCCGCCCAAGAAATAAGGCCCCAAGCCAAAACCTTGGCCGAGGACCGCGGTATTCGCTGCCTCACTCTTGATTACGACCACATGCGCGGCGTCGACACCTCGCACAACCGGTTGTTCTAGGGCCCCATCCCCTAGGCTTTTCGAGTGCTCAACTACAAAACTGTGTTACTGGACCTCGATGGCACACTGGTTGACTCAGCACCGGGCATCGTTTCAAGCATCGCCCACACCCTGAAAACTCTGGATGTGGCGGTCCCGCCCATGCAGGAGCTCCTGCGGTGGGTCGGACCTCCGTTGCCTGAGTCCTTTCTCGTTCGAGCCGGCCTTGCTCCCGAGGACATCGACACCGCTCTCGAGATTTATCACTCCCACTACCTCGATGTTGGGGCGTATGACTCCAAACTTTTTGATGGCATGGGTGCGATGTTGCTCGCCCTGAAAACCGCAGGTGCCACGATTGCCTTGGCTACCTCTAAACCCATTACCCCCGCCAGTGTGATGTTGCACCACTTCACCCTCACCTCATTCTTTGATGTCGTCGCTGCTGCGGCTGATGACGAGTCACGGGGTCGTAAAGACCAGGTCATCGAAGACTGTCTCGCCGAGCTCACCCAGAAGGGTCACTCCACACAGAGCATCATCATGGTGGGGGACCGTATTCACGATGTCGAGGGCGCACGAGTCCACGGCATTGACACCATCATGGTGCGCTGGGGTTACGGCGGGCCCCACGAGTGGGCAGAAGCAGAGCACGTCGTGGACACTCCGCGCCAACTCCACCAGATTCTTGGTATTCCAGGAGGGCGACAGTGACCGATCACCCCAGGACCTCGGAGATTCCCCTTCCGATTACCGGCACCATCCCGATCATGCGGGAGTGGGTCGAGGATGCCCCACCCTCTCCACCGCCCTCTCGACGGTGGTGGATCGGAATGGTTGCTGCTGGTGGGATTCTCACCGCCATGACCTTCCCCGGTCAAACAGCCGGCCTCTCACCTTTTACTGACCCCCTGATTGATGCACTCGACATCAATCGCACGGACATCTCCTTTAGCTATCTCATCGCGACGTTGCTCGGTGCGACCGTCATGCCGTTCCTTGGCAGGGTGTTAGACAAATATGGAGCCAGAAAAGCGATCATCTGGATCGGGGCAATCCTCGCCCTTGTCCTCCTTGCCGCCAGCTTCATCACCGAGGTCATTGGATTAACGGTGTCGTATGTGGGGCTTCGGATGGTCGGCCAAGGTGCCCTCACCCTGGCCGCAACCACGCTGGTCGCACGAGCCGTGACCCATCGTTCAGGTTTCGCTCTGGGGATTGTGGGAGCGGTGGGATCGGCCGGAATCTCTCTCGCCCCTGTCGGGATCGAACGCTTGATTGCCTGGACCGATATCGCCACGGTCTGGCGGATCGAAGCCGTTATGGTACTGGCAATCGTCGTTCCCCTGGCGCTCTTCTTACCCCACGACGGGCCAGCTCGGACCCTGACAGGGACACTCATCATCCCCGAGCGCGAACCCGGTTATCGGGTGTCCCAGGCGCTTCGCACCGGAATGTTTTGGGTGATCGGTGGTGCGGGTTTCACGATCGGCATGCTGGCCACCGGAATCGCGTTTCACTTGATTTCGATTCTGGGGGCGCAAGGGCTGTCGTCTGCTCAAGCTGCTGCAAACTTCATCCCCCAAACCGTTACCGCCTTGATTGCAACGCTGGGGCTCGGAGCAATTGTTGACCGAATCGACCCACGGTGGGGAATTGCCTCTTCCATGCTGTTGCTCTCGGGAGCGTTGATCTATTTGCCCTTCGTCAACTCTCAGGCCAGTGGTGTGGCATTCGGGCTGGTGTTGGGGGCATCCATGGGTGCGCTTCGAGGGGTGGAGGCCGCCGCCTTTGTTCGGTATTACGGCCGAGGGCACATTGGCGCCATCCGCGGTGTTGCAACGGCTCTGGGTTTAGCCGCCACAGCCCTGGGACCGCTGTATTTTGCTCTCGGGTTGGCCTGGACCGGGTCATATGTGATGCCGAGTGCTTTTGCAGCCATACTGCCCGCCCTCGTTGCCATAGCGGCGTCGTTTGTGAAGCCGCCCAGAAAAATCTCTGCCCTCCGCGCATGACGAAAAACATCGTTGACCTCGACGCACTTCCTGTGCGATTCCATCCACCAGACGGCTGGCGCACGCCACACCCTCTGTTCATCAGCCTCTACCAAGCCGAAGAGTTCAGCAGGGATTGGCAGCCTTATCCCCAGGCGCCTTCCATCCCCCCGAACTGGCCCTGGTGGGAAGACAACGGGACCTCCTGGTACACATTCTTCCGGGATCGAGCTCCTCTGCCTGCCCGATCGCTGGGCAATTGGTTTTCGCTTGCGGCCCTGGGACTCTTTAGCATCGCGGTGTCGCCTTTCGCCCTACCCGGTTGGTTCATTGCCGCAGGCGGACTGTTTGGCCTGGCGTGCCTCATTGTGGGAATACGCGGAGTGATTCGGACAATCAAACGACAAAGCTCGCTCCCGGTGGACCCCTTTGAGTCCCTTCGGATGTGGGCCAGGGAGCGCCGGGACACCTACTTCCACGACGCCTACACAGCCTTTGTCGCCACCCAGCAACGCGAAATCAGCTACGAGCAGTTCGTTTCAGAAACGCTCGCTACTTGGTGGGCTGGAAACCCCTCAGACGAAGTGAGTTAGTCACCACAAAGACCGAAGAGAACGCCATCGCAAGGCCGGCAACAATGGGGTTGAGAAGAGCCGTGACAGCCAGTGGAATTGCTGCGACGTTATAGGCAAAGGCCCAAAACAGGTTTCCTCGAATAGTGCGCAGGGTTCGTCTGGCCAGACGAATTCCATCGCTCACGCTCCGAAGATCACCATCAACAATCGTGATGTCACCGGCCGTCATCGCCGCATCGGTTCCGGTGCCCATGGCAATACCTAAGTCCGCCACCGCTAAGGCAGGAGCGTCATTGATGCCATCGCCCACCATCGCCACCTGATGACCTTCGGCCTGGAGGGCGCTGACAAGCGCTGCTTTGCCCTCGGGCGTCACGCTTGAATGAACGGCGGTTATCCCTACCTGAGCCGCAATGCGCCTCGCCACCGCCTCGTGGTCACCGGTAGCCATCACTGGGTTTAACCCCAAGTCCCGCAGGCGTTGGATGGCCTCGATGCTGGTGTCTTTCACCGTGTCGGAAATAACAATCAGGGCGATCAGGGCTCCAGCGCTGCCCACACCAATAACGGTGTGACCTGTTGCTAGCTTGTCTGCAAACGCTGCTCGCAGGGTGTCTCCCATGACGTAGCCCGCATCCTCGAGCCACAACGGTTGACCGGAGGCCCCAGGCTTTCCGTCAACCACAGCGGTTTGCCCGCGACCAGGAACAGTCAAAAATTCTGTCGCCACCTGGTGTTTTCCGCCACGCAACTCATGTGCCCGAATGACAGCCTTTGCGAGGGGGTGCTCGGAACCCTGCTCGATCGCGGCCGCAAGCGAAAGTGCAGCCTCAGGCGTTGTCCCCGGCTCCGTGACAATCTCCACCACCTCCATGTTTCCGGTGGTGAGGGTGCCGGTTTTGTCGACTATGACGGTATCGATCTTGCGGCTTTGCTCCAGGGCTTCAGGACCGCTAATCAGCAGACCCAACTGGGCTCCCCGCCCAGTTCCCACTAGCAACGCTGTTGGGGTGGCAAGCCCAAGTGCACACGGGCAGGCAATGATGAGCGTCGCCACCGCTGCCTGGAACGCCACGGTCAAGGCTCCACCAAGAGCCAGCCATGTTACAAACGTCACGAGAGCGATCACGATGACAATCGGCACGAAGACGCCGGAGATTCGATCGGCAAGACGTTGAGCTTCAGACTTACCCGTTTGGGCCTTCTCCACCAGTGCTGCCATGCGTGCAAGCTCGGTGTCGGCCCCCACCCTTGTGGCTTGGATGACGAGTCGCCCGGAGGTATTAATAAATCCACCCAAAACCAGGTCATCAGGCCTCACTTCGCGGGGCACCGATTCGCCGGTCATCATGGAGGTGTCGATAGCAGCTTGACCCTCCACCACCAGACCATCGTTGGGAATGCGCTCACCCGGTCGCACCACCATCTGATCGCCTGGCTTCACGGAACCGATGGGCACAATCTTTTCTTTCCCATCGACCAGGAGCGTCGCCTCCTTCGCGCCTGATTCCATCAAGGCGCGAAGCGCTGCTCCCGCATCGCGTTTGGCGCGATGCTCGAGATAGCGGCCCAACAACATGAACGTTGTGACGGCTGCCGCTACCTCCCAATAGATTTCGTGACCGCCGGCCCCGGGGGTGCCAAAGAGGGTCATGGTCATCGTCATGCCGGGCATTCCTGCACCACCAAAAATCAGCGCATATACAGACCAACCGACGGCGGCGAGAACACCGAGCGAAATCAATGTGTCCATGGTGGCAACACCGTGTCGAGCGTTTCTCGCTGCAGCGCGGTGGAAGGGCCACGCTGCCCACACGACAACCGGTATGGCCAGTGCAGTAACAACCCATTGCCAATAGACAAACTGAAAAAGCGGAACCATCGACATCGCCACGACCGGAGCGGTCAGGAGTGCGGCAATGACAAGCCTGCGCAGCAGCTGAGTTTGATCGTCCTGGGAGACGGGACCATCCTCGCTGTGCACGGTTGCCTTGTATCCCGCCTGCTCGACGACCTCCAGCAACACAGCCGGATCAACCACGCCTGCGGTGACACTGGCACGTTCCGTGGCGTAATTGACGGTTGCCTCAACGCCGTCGACCTTGTTCAGGGCTTTTTCAATACGATTAGCGCAGGAGGCGCAGGTCATGCCCTCGATGTCGAGCTGCAGTGGAAGAGACATGGTTACTCGGAAGCGCCAACCATCTGGTAGCCGGCCTCGCTTATTGCCTCAGAGAGGTCCGATTCTAGAATGTCAGCATCAGCCGAAATCGTCACACGGGACAATCCTGTGGGGTCGAGGTCAACCGCGACATCTGTGACTCCCGATAGGGCCATGAGTTCCTTGGACACCGACCCAACGCAATGGTTGCAGGTCATGCCTTCAACAGAAACAGTGCGGGTGGTAGCCATGGAATGGGCCTCTTTTCTTGTGTACTGGTCATAACGCAAACCTCACCACAAAAATTCCGCGACAGATTCAGCTTTATACGACACGATAGAGCTATGTCGACCAGTAGTGCATCCCCCAGCAGTGTTATAGAAACCCAGTCGCCCCTTTCCACGGACCGCATCGGCCAGTGGATCTCCTTCGTGTTTCCCGGCGGCAAGGGAACCCACCGGCACCATTCCCCCATCGATGGTTCTCTTATTGCCGAAATGCCCGAGTCCTCCCCTGCGGATGTAAACACAGCTTTTGACCGAGCTCGCGCGGCCCAAAAAGCCTGGGCTGCAACACCACTTGCCGGTCGCGCGGCAATCATGCTTCGCTTTCATGACCTGGTGTTGGATCACCAAAAAGATCTTCTCGACGCCGTGCAGTGGGAAACCGGGAAATCCCGAGCCTCAGCCTTTGATGAGGTCGCTGATATTGCCCTCACAGCCCGCTACTACTCCAGAAGTGCGAAGAGGCACCTGTCATCTAAGCGCCGCCAGGGCATTATCCCGCTGTTGACCAGCGCCCGCGAGCATTATGTCCCTCGCGGTGTCATCGGCATGATTACGCCCTGGAACTACCCCCTGACCTTGCCGCTCAGTGACGCCATTCCAGCACTTGTGGCCGGAAATGCGATTGTGTTGAAACCCGATAACCAAACCCCGCTGAGTGCGCTGAGCGCACTCGCTCTGCTCTATGAAGCCGGTCTGCCAAAGGACCTGTTCCAGGTTGTGGTGGGGGATGGGCCACGGCTTGGCTCAGCAATAATCCAGAACGCCGACTTTGTCATGTTCACCGGCTCCACTCAGACCGGAAAAATCGTGGCCCAACAGTGCGGTGAGCGCCTGATTGGATTCTCCGCCGAACTCGGGGGTAAGAACCCCATGATTGTTCTGGAAGATGCACCGATGGTGCGTGCTGTGGCCGGAGCCATCAACGCAAGCTTCTCAAACGCTGGGCAGTTGTGTATGTCGATCGAGCGACTCTATGTGCACGATGCCCTGTACGACCGATTTGTCCCAGCCTTTGTCGCGGCCGTCACGAAAATGCGCCTCGGAATCGGACTCGATTTTTCCGCGGACGTAGGCTCACTCATTTCCCAGGAACAACTCGAGAAAGTCCAAGGCCACGTCCACGACGCACTGAAGCACGGGGCAACTCTGCTGGCCGGTGGGCACCACCGACCAGATGTCGGGCCTTACGTTTTTGAGCCCACAGTGCTCGAAAACGTCACCGAAGACATGCTGCTGTGTCGGGGGGAGACCTTTGGGCCTGTGGTGGCTGTGTACCGGTTCCACTCCGATGAAGAAGCAATTCGGCTAGCCAATGACACCCCCTATGGCCTCAACGCCAGTGTGTGGGGGAGCACGAAACGTGCGCGTCTCGTCGCTCAACGGATTGAAGCCGGCAGCGCGAACGTCAATGAGGGGTTCACCGCTTCTTGGGCTTCCACCGATGCCCCCATGGGTGGTTTCAAAGAATCTGGTGTCGGGCGCCGGCACGGCCGAGAAGGCATCGTGAAATACACCAATGTTCAAACCGTTGCCACCCAACGCCTGATTAACGTTGCAGCACCTCGTGGAATGAGCGCTGAGAGCTTTTCCAAGGTCATGACCACGGGCCTCAAGATTATGAAATATCTCCCTTTTCGCGACTAAGCAGAAAGCACACCCATGACTGACATTCCCACGCTCCAGGGTTCCCACGTTCTCATCACCGGTGCCGGTAGTGGCATTGGCAGACTGATGGCACTCGGTGCTGTTGGCCGCGGGGCAACCCACGTCGTGTTGTGGGACTTAAACCTCGCAGCCGCCAAGGATGTGGCTGCGGAAATCAAGGCCCTGGGGGCCGAGGCGTTAGCGCAGAAAGTCGATGTATCGAAGCGCGACGCCGTTATGGCTGCGGCAGCCCAGACCTTGGAGAAGGTAGGCCACCTCGACGTCGTAATCAATAACGCCGGCATCGTTTCGGGCAAAAAGTTCTTGGATCTCACGGAGAGCGACATTACCCAGACGTATGCGGTGAACACCTTTGCCCTGTATTGGACGATCCAAGCCTTCCTCCCGCACATGCTCGCTCGGGATTCTGGCAGGCTCGTCACCATTGCAAGCGCTGCTGGTCTCGCAGGCTCCGCCACATTGACCGACTACGCCGCCAGCAAGTTCGCCGCGGTCGGTTTTATGGAATCCCTCCGAGCAGAGCTTCGGGACGAAGCAAGCTCCGTCTCGGCACTCACGGTGTGCCCTTTCTATATCAACACCGGGATGTTTGACGGGGTGAAATCTGGAAGCCCTCTTTTACAAATCCAAGAAGCGCCCGTCGCAACCGAGCAGATTCTGAACGCCATCGAATCAACCAAGCGGGAGCTCTTGCTGCCCGGCATGGTCTATTCAGTCAGAGTTTTCAGGCTCTTGCCCGCGGCGGTGTTTGACTGGATCGCGGATGTGTTTGGCATCAACAGAGCCATGAAGACATTCCGGGGCCGTCGGGCTGCTGCTCAATGATTGGCTGAGCATTGCAAGCGTCAGTCCAGCCACCTAGACTAGAGACATGACAAAGAATCACAAATTTCTTGGCCGGTTAAGAAAAAATCCTCTGGTTCGCCGCGTCCTCGAGCGTGACTGGTCATTCTCCGGGGCCGATAAAGAGCGTGGATTTGTTCTCCTAGCCATCCCACCTCTAGCCCTCACCTTGGTTCTTGCTTCCACCTTTGGAATTGCAATCGCCCATTCTCGATCAAACGATGGGGATGGATTGCCGGAGGTAGAGGTCGCAAGCTTTGAAAGCGCCATTGAAGAAACGGAGGTTCTAGAACCAGAAGAAGCTGTCGACCCCGTTGTGGAAGCAATTTCTCTATGGGGAACACCTGACATCGCCGCGATTCTGGCGGCAGAGTTTCCAGACTCAGAGTGGTCGCTCGACGGAGACACCTACACGGGTCTGACGTGGTTTGGACCCGGTCCAAGACCCACTGAGGACGAGCTTTTGGCCCTATGGGTCCGGGTAGGGCCGGTTTTGGCTAACCAACGAGCGGTTGCCGAACAAGAAAGACTCGACCAAATGGCCGTTGAAAAAGAACGCCAAGAGGCCAGAGCTGCCGACCCTAGTCGGCAGGCCCTTGTGGAGATGATTGACTACAAGGCCCTCTTCGGTCCGGGCCCTCAGTATGACAAGATTCTCCAGCTTCACTACCCCGGCGCAGAGTGGTCTCTCAACGGCAGCTCCTATTCGGGTTTGACCTGGATTAGGCCAGGCACCAAACCGACCCGAGCGGAGCTCGACGCTCTCTGGGACGCAACGGCACGGCACTTCGCCGCGCAACTGCCCCTCAGCGACCTACAGGCCCGTGCAGGGGTAAGTGAAACCGAAGAATACCTTGATGGGGCGTTGGTTCCGAAGGGTTATAGCGATGACGGCTTTGTTGCAAGTCCCGCCACGTGCCGTCAGTTACCTCAGGTTCCCTCAACCGGTGGCGGATCGCCAGTCGGATCCATCGAAATTTTCAAAGACCCCACCGGTAGTCAAAACTTTGAGCAGCTTTACGGCGTTGACCTGACGGAACTCGGCTGCCGGATAGCCGATGCGCACGGTTACTTCGGGGGTAAGTACAGCCTGGGGCTTGGCCTCAATGGCGACAGTACCCTCATGTGGTATTCAAGTCAGGTAGACGCAGGAACTGTTCGTGGGGTTCTAGAAGGAATGGGTGCATTCCGCACCGAATGACACCGTTCCAAAAATCGTGCGCGAGGGGGGACTTGAACCCCCACGCCCTTGCGGGCACTGGCACCTGAAGCCAGCGCGTCTGCCATTCCGCCACTCGCGCGATGATGATGGTCGCCCATCAACCTGCCGAGAGTACCACAGGACATAGCGGGCTTTCAGGGCTGTTGTTAGCTCCTCGCCCAGTTCCGCGGGCTACCATTCACTGTCACGGGGTATTACACAGGTGGAGGTGAAATCCGTGGGCTTTCTGGATAGCTTCGAGCGTCAAGTCGAGCGCATCGTGGGTGGTGCTTTTGCCAAGACCTTCACCAGTGGCGTCCATCCCATCGAGATTGTCGCAGCCCTGAAAAGAGAGGTGGACTCCTCTGCACGGGTCGTTTCTCGAACACGTGTTGTTGCCCCGCACTCTTTCCATATTGGTCTCGCCGAGCCTGACTTCACTCGGCTCACCAGTCTTGGGCCAGTGTTTGTGGAAGAAATCACGCAGGCGGTGCTCGATTACGCCCACACCCGTGGCTATTCCTTTTCCGATTCGCTCTCGCTAGCGCTAACCCTCTCGCCTTCGTTGGTGGAGGGTCTGGTGGACATTCGAAGCGACACCATTGGGCCGGTTGTGTGGGTTCCGACGCTGACCTGGAAGGAAACCCGGTATCCCATCATCAGAAAGTCGACCGTGATTGGGCGAGGTTCTGATGCCGATGTGCTGGTTACCGCTCAGGGAGTGTCTCGCCATCACGCAGAAATCCGGTGGGACGGCAAGCGCGCAGAGGTGGTGGACCTGGGTTCCACGAATGGCGTGAAACTCAACGATGAGAAGGTGGCGAGAGTCGCATTGCCTGATGTGTGTCACCTCACTCTCGGCCAGGCGCGTATTCTGTTCCACGTGGTTCCCCTGGCCGAATCCGCCTACCACTCCCTTGCCCACAAGGCCGATGCGATTGCTAAGGAGACACCGTGAGTGAACTAACACTCTTCCTTCTCCGCCTCGCCTTTCTCGGTTTGCTGTGGGCTTTCGTGTTCGCCATTGTTTATGCGCTCCGAACAGATTTGTTTGGCCCACCCAGGCGTCGGGTTGAAGAAAACCGCCCTATCCAGGTGTCAACCACGAAGCCTGAGCCTTCCGCCGCACCCAAGGCCAGCCAGCCGAGTGGGATTGCACACACAGTGCTAATCACCGGCGGCCCTAAGGAGGGTTTGGAACTAGAACTCAGCCCCGAAGAACAGTTCACCATCGGTCGCTCCGGTGACTCGACGCTTGTCGTGCGAGACGAAGTGACCTCCACCCACCACGCTCGCCTGATGCTCTGGAACGACCAGTGGATGATTCAAGATCTTGACTCCACAAACGGCACCTTCGTTGATGGCAAGCGCGTGACAATCCCGACACCGGTCGCTCTGAACACTCCGGTCACGGTGGGGAAAACAACGTTTGAATTACGGCGGTAAGCGCAATGTCCACTGACTCCATTTTGAGTGCCGCCTCGTCCCACATCGGGAAGATCAGGGCGAGCAACCAGGATTCAGGCTCAGTCGGGCGCCATCTCTTTGTCGTCGCCGATGGCATGGGTGGTCATGCGGGTGGCGACGTGGCAAGCGCCATTGCTGTGCAGCATTTGTACGGCATTGACCGGGAGTACCACGACGTCGATGAGGCGAGAGAAACCCTGTTCCGCAGCATCATGGAGGCCGGCGCCGAACTTACGACCAGTGTCGAGGCACACCCCGAGCTGACGGGCATGGGGACAACGGTCAGCGCCATGATTCGGGTGAAGAACAACATGGTCATCGCCCACATCGGTGATTCCAGGATTTATCGGCTCCGCGAAGGTGTCCTCGAACAGATCACAACAGACCACACCTTCGTTCAACGCCTGGTGGACAGCGGTCGTATTACGCCAGAAGAAGCGGCCGTGCACCCCAGACGAAGTGTTTTGATGAGGGTATTGGGCGATGTTGATGCGCAACCCGATGTCGACACCCATGTCGTTGACACGCAACCGGGCGATCGCTGGATGCTGTGTTCTGATGGCCTGAGCGGGTATGTCTCGGAGCGCGACATCGCAGAAACCCTGCTCACTGTTGATGACGTTGAGCTTGCCTGCCACAAACTGATCACCCAGAGCCTGAGCGAGGGCGCCCCTGACAATGTGACCGTTGTCGTCATTCGGGTTTCTGAGGGACGAGACACCTCTCCACCCGCTGAGCCCCGAATGGTGGGAGCAGCGGCAGAGGCTGTCACCTATGAGTCCGGTCCCATTGCACGCAAAGCAACCGGGTTACCCGCCCTGCTGTTGCACCCGCTTCGAGCGCTCCCGCCAGCTGATGAACACTTTGAGCCAGAAGAGGACTACCTCGAGGAACTGATCCGGGAAGACCGCAACCGTGTTATCAAGCGCCGCATTGTGTGGTCTTTATCCATTCTCGCTCTGCTCGGTGCGCTGGCAGGAGCAACAGTAGGGGCCTACCAATGGACCCAAACCCGGTTCTATGTGGGGGAGAGCAACGGCGTTGTTGCTATCTACCGAGGTGTCCCTGAAAACGTCGGTGTGTTTCCACTGTCATCCCTGTATCGAGAGACCACCATCTCGCTCGATGATCTTCCGCTCTACCAGCAAGAAATTGTGGAGGGCACCTTCCCCGTTGATTCACTGGACGAGGCCCAAGAATTCATTAAACGCTTGGGTGGGGCGAACCGATGAGTACCCCCGGCCCGAGCCTTCCCCCCGCTGCTCCGGTGACCGGCCGGGTCGTTTTGCGCATCAAAATGCCCCAAAAACTGCGCAATATTGAGTTTGGTCTTTTACTCGCGGCACTCGGTTTGAGCGCTTTGGCCCTGTCCCTTGTTCAATGGGGTGTGTTGGGTTCGCTGGATTGGAGCTTGCTCACCTATGCCACCGGTTTAGCCGGCCTGACATTTGGCATGCACTTGATTCTGCGGCTTGTTGCCAGGGACGCGGACCCTTTTATCGTTCCGATTGCCACCATGCTCAACGGTTTGGGAATCACCATGATTCACCGACTCGACCTCGCAGCCGGATCCACCGGCTGGGAGGCGGCCGGAGTACGACAAATGGCCTGGACCGCACTTGCACTTCTGATTGCGATTGCGGTGCTGCTACTGGTTCGTAACTACCGGGTTCTGCTGCGCTATCGCTACTTGGCCATGCTCTCAGGGGTCGTGTTACTCACCATGCCGCTCTGGCCCGTCATCGGTCGAACCGTCAATGGGGCAACACTGTGGGTGGAGTTTGGTGGCATCACGTTCCAACCCGGCGAGATTGCCAAGATCGCGTTGGCCATCTTCTTTGCCGGGTATCTGATGACCGCCAGAGAGAGCTTGTCTCGCGTGGGGACGAAGTTCATGGGTGTCCGGTGGCCCCGGGTTCGAGACCTAGGCCCCTTGATTATCGTGTGGGTTTTAGCAATGGCAGTCCTCGTGTTCCAGCGGGATTTGGGAACATCGTTGCTCTATTTCGGTTTGTTTTTGGCCATGATGTACATCGCAACAAACCGGGTGCTCTGGATTGTGATGGGGGGCTCGCTCTTTGTCGCGGGTGCCGCCTTGGCAGCGTCTCAAGTGTCGTATGTGCAGGGTCGCATCGAGGGCTGGCTCGATTCCTTCAACCCCGCCGTCTATGAAGCAGTGGGTGGCTCGTATCAGTTGGTGCAGGGCATGTTTGGGCTAGCAGAGGGTGGTTTTGTCGGTTCAGGATTGGGCAAAGGTCAGCCCAGCCTCGTTCCGCTCGCGAACTCCGACTACATCGTTGCGGCACTCGGAGAAGAACTCGGCCTCTTTGGCATTTTTGCTTTGCTGGCCCTGTATTTGCTCCTGGTTAGTCGAGGTTTTAGAGTCAGCTTCACTGGCACTGATGACTTTGGGCGGCTGTTGGCCGCTGGGCTCGCCTGCGTAATGGCGTTGCAGGTTTTTGTGGTGATTGGCGGGCTGACCAGGGTCATCCCGGTGACGGGTCTGACGACCCCCTTCCTGGCCGCTGGTGGCTCCTCGCTCGTTGCCAACTGGATCATCGTTGCTTTGTTGCTGCGGCTCAGCGATGACGCCCGCGCTTCTGTCCGAGCAGATGCGGGGGCTCGCGCATGATTACTCCGCTTCGCCGGGTGGGCATGGTCGTCATTGCCATGTTCCTCACCCTTTTCATCTCCACCAGTGTGATTCAGGTTGTCGCCGCAGAGGATATCGCCGAAGATAACCGCAACGTCCGGAAGCTTTATGAGAGCTTCTCTGCGGAGCGCGGCCAAATTTTGGCTGGTGGAATCCCGGTGGCAACTTCTGTGCCGGTGGATAACAGGTTTAGGTTCCTTCGGACCTACCCCTACGGAGAGCTCTACGCTCCCATCGTCGGTTATTACACGTTGAACCAGGGAAACGCAGGCATCGAAAGTGCCCTGAACTCCCTGCTCACCGGGCGCGCAAACGTCCAAGTCTTCGAGCAGATCACCGCTTTGGTGACCGGCAGCACCCCCAAGGGCGCAAGTGTCGTATTGAGCATTGACCCCGAACTCCAACAAATCGCCTCGGATGCTCTGGGTGATCGGGAAGGATCGGTTGTTGCCCTGGAGCCCTCCACCGGCCGGATTCTTGCCATGGTGTCTAAACCCTCGTATGACCCGAATCTTCTGGCCCAGCATTCCAGCACCTCCGTGCTCGAGGCGTACACGCAGCTGAACGACGACCCATCTAAGCCTCTGGCCAATCGCGCAATTGCGGGGGATCAATACTTCCCGGGCAGCGTTTTCAAAATTGTGATGACCGCTGCTGCCCTGGAATCAGGAAACTACAACGCTGAAAGCGAATTTGATAACCCGGCAGAGCTCGCGCTTCCACTGAGCTCCAGGACTATTAAAAACTCTGGTGGTCGTCTCTGTGGTGGTGGCGAGACGGCAACCCTCGAACTAGCTTTTCGTTTGAGCTGCAACATTCCCTATGCGGAATTGGGTCTTGAGCTCGGCGAAAACGCGATCGGCTCGATGGCCGATGGCTTCGGATTTGGCGCGACCATCGAGATTCCACTCAATGTCACCGCGAGCAGCTTCCCCCGGGGAATGGACCAGGCACAACTGATGCTCGCGTCCTTTGGACAGTATGACGTTCGTGTCACCCCACTCCAGGTGGCGATGTGGAGTGCTGCGGTGGCCAACGATGGTGTGCTGATGCGCCCCAACCTGGTTGACGAAGTGATTGCCCCCAACCTTCGTGTTATTGAGGCTTTTGAACCCAGTGTCTATTCACGGCCGCTCTCTGCCCGAACCGCCGCGGAAATGAAAAGAATGATGGTCGGCAATGTCGCCACCGGAGTGGCCAGTAACGCAACTATCCTCGGAATTGATGTCGGCGGAAAAACGGGAACTGCAGAAACCGGAATTGGCGATGGGCGCTCGTTCTGGTTTACCGGCTTCGCGCCCGCCATCAACCCAGAGGTGGTCGTTGCTGTCGTTGTTCAGGGCGATCGAACCGATGGAACGGGTAACAGCGTGGCGGCACCGATTGCGAAAACTGTGATGTCGGCGGTGATGAACAAATGAGACCCACCGCAGGTCAGGTTTTTGGCTCACGCTATGAGCTCGTGTCTCGTATCGCCATCGGCGGTATGGGAGAGGTGTGGAAAGCCAATGACTTGGTCATTGGCCGCACCGTCGCCATCAAGATTCTGAAAGAGGAGTACCTCGGCGACCCAGGATTCCGAGAAAGATTCCGAGCAGAAGCGCGTCACGCTGCCTTGGTTAACCACGAAGGTATCGCGAACGTTTTTGACTACGGCGAGGAAGATGGCAACGCCTTCTTGGTCATGGAACTGGTGCCAGGCGAAGCGCTCAGCACCATTTTGGAACGGGAGAAAATTCTTCCAGCCAGTCGAGTGCTCCACATCGTTGCCCAGACCTCGGCCGCCCTGCACGCCGCGCACCAGGCTGGCTTGGTGCACCGGGACATTAAGCCTGGAAACCTGCTGATTACCCCGGATGGTGCAGTCAAGATCACCGACTTTGGTATCGCCCGTCTCGCTGATCAGGTTCCACTCACGGCAACAGGCCAAGTCATGGGAACTGTCCAGTACTTGGCGCCTGAACAAGCCAGCGGCAAACCCGCCTCTCCGGCAACGGACGTATATTCCCTTGGCATCGTCGCATATGAGGCCCTCGCCGGGAAACGGCCATTCCGCGGTGAATCGCAGGTTGCGATCGCGATGGCCCAGATCAAAGAGGCTCCGCCAGAGCTCCCTACCTCTATTCCCGAGCCGGTCCGCCGCCTTGTGATGTCCTGTATGGCCAAAAAGCCAGAGGGCCGGCCCGCCTCTGCACATGATCTAGCGCAGGCTGCCCTCGCACTCGCGCGGGGTGACAACGAGGAAGCATTCGCATTAATCCCCGCTCGCGAGGCAAATTCCACCGCCGAAACCGGGAACACCACCGTTGCTACGCCCCAAGGGGGAAGCGATTCCAACCAACGCTTGGGCAGAAACTTCTGGATCCTCAGCAGTATCGGTGCCGCTGTTGCCATTGCCCTCATCGCAACGTCCTTGACCGTGCTCTTTAGCGCTCCCCCCAGCGAGGATGCGCTGGAAGAACCAATTGTCCCGGTTCCCACCGAAATTACTCCAGAAGCTGAACCGATTATCGAAGAGGAAGAAGAAGACGTCACTCCGGGCCTGGAAACGGTGGAGATAACCGAGGCCGAGATCATCGGTAAGACAACGGCTCAGGTTCAAGAGGCCCTCACCAGAAAGGGGCTCCGTCTTGATTCCATCACGGGAAATATTGCTCCTGCCCAGGACAGGGTAGGCACCGCATATCGTTTGAACCCGCAAGGAGTGGTGGCAAAGAACACCCTCATTGCCGTTTACTTTTACGCACCTATTCCCCAACCACCCAAGCCCCGTGACATGATTCTGTTCCCGGCGAGCGGCCCGTACGCGCCCGAGAGTGAAATTCTGCTCGAATGGCCAGGCTACGCCCAGTGCCCCTCCGGCTTCCCGCTGCAGAACTACACGCTTCAAATTGCAGGAGGAACAATCGTCGACGCAGAGGGTCCCGTTCTGCTTCCCGAGCAAACCGCAGTGACGATTCGCTTAGGTTCCAGCGGTAGTTTCCGAGCGAGCTACCTTGTGAATTGTGGAAACTTACCATCGCCGCTCTCCAACGAAGTAAGCATCACCATCACCCCGGCCACCGAGCCCCCCGTAAACTAGGGCGCAACCGCGTCGTCAAGATTTCAGACCAAGGAATAATTGTGAATCAGACCACTGCTGGACCTTGGAGCGGGCGACTACTGGGTGGTCGTTACGAAGTGCGAGACATTATTGGTCGTGGCGGAATGGCGGATGTTTACTTAGGCGTCGATGCTCGACTGGGTCGCCAAGTCGCCATCAAGGTTTTGAAGTCAAACCTGTCATCAGACCCCAGCTTCCGCAACAGGTTCCGTTTAGAAGCAATGGCAGCGTCCAAAATGTCTCACCCCTCCATCGTTCGTGTGTTTGACGCCGGCGACGAAGAAGCCGGCCCCGGAGATGCAGTTCCTGCAGGAAGCACCACTCCGTACATCGTGATGGAGCACGTCGATGGTCACCTACTCAGTGAACTTATGCGCCAAGGCCGCCTGGAAGAGCGCCATATCCTCAAGGTTGCCGATGGCGTCTTAACCGCACTCGAGGTCTCCCACCGAGCCGGCATTGTGCACCGGGACATCAAACCGGCCAATGTAATGATTGCGAACGACGGCACCGTAAAGGTGATGGACTTCGGTATCGCCCGCGCGGTGTCAGACGCAACCGGAAACCTCGAACGAACCACCTCGATTTTGGGAACCGCCCTCTATATCTCGCCCGAACAAGCCAGAGGCGACGAACCCGACACCCGAACCGACCTGTATTCACTCGGTGTGGTGATGTATGAACTCTTAGCTGGTGCTCCGCCTTTTTCTGCAGATTCCCCCGTTGCTGTTGCCTACAAACACATCAGTGAGGCACCCAAGCCTCTGCGAGAACAGAACCCCGGCGTATCCGAGGGTGTTGCACTCATTGTCGAAACGGCGTTGAAGAAAGAACTGTTCGAAAGATTCCCCACTGCCCAGGCATTCCGAGCTGCCATCGAGGACATCGCTCAGGGTCGGCCACCTCGGTTACCCGACCCCGAGCGCCGGTCCTATGTGCCCCCGGTTGTCACCGGAAGTGTTCCAACCGCCAACGTGGAAGCTGATTACCGCTCGCCGGTAGAGGGTTTTGAAATCTTCGAATCCCGGGGGATTCAACAACAAAACGTCCCCAACATCGCAATTGCGATGGGTTCGGTCTTGGCAGTTTTGTTGGTCATCGGAATTGTGCTGTGGGTATTCACCCTGAACCCCTCGACAACAACAACCGCGGCACCCCAGTTGCCCGACCTTGTCAATCAAACAGAGGTGGTTGCTGTTCAAACGGTCACATCGCTGGAATTGCTGCCTGTCGTCGAGTATGAAGCGAGCAGCACCATTCCCGAGGGGCTCGTCATTCGGACCATTCCAGGATCTGGCCTCCGGATCGGAAAAGGTGAGCCAGTTCGCATCATCGTGTCCAGTGGAATCGAAACCTTTAACCTGCCAGACGTTCGAAACCTCGACATTGACGATGCCCGCAGCCAATTGGCCGCCCGCGGTCTCGTTGTGTCAGACGAGATTGAAACCTATTCCCCGAATTTGCCAGCCGGCACCGTGATGGCAACCACACCCGATGCCAGTGCCCCAGTCAGACCAGGCGACACCATCAGCATCACCCTCTCCAACGGGCTTGTCTTGGTCCCGAACGTCGTGGGTCTCACGGTGGGCGAAGCTAACCCCTTCCTAGCCGGGCCTTCCATGCAACTGACAGTCCGCCTTGAGGCCACAACAACGTGCGAAGGTCAACTTGTGCAAAGCCAGTCTCTGACACCCGGCGACCACCCCCAGCGCTCAGAAATCACTCTGGTGTACTGCGGTGGAGTGCAATCAGTGCCGCCCACGCCCGAGGGCTAAAGGGTCCCAGACACCCTGGGGCTGAGTGTTGTGGCCTTTTCTGCGGCGCCTTTAACGCCTGCGACCTCAAGCCAGTTCGCGATCATCACATACCCGCCCTCGGTCATGACCGATTCTGGGTGGAACTGAACGCCGAACACCGGGGCGCTCTGATGGTTTAGACCCATAATCACGCCCCCGGCCGTTCTGGCCGTGACAACCAGGGAGTCCGGAACTGTTTCTGCCACCACTGCGAGGCTGTGATACCGGGTTGCTTGAAACTCTTCTGGAACACCGACAAAGAGGGTGCTGTCGTCGTGGGTCACTTGGGATGTTTTCCCATGCATGAGTTCATCAGCGTGTGCCACTGTGGCACCAAATGCCTCGGCAATTGCCTGGTGCCCTAAGCACACGCCCAATAGGGGCTTGTTTTGAGCGACCGCTTCTTTGACCACTGCAATGGAAACACCCGCATCTTGCGGTGTTCCCGGCCCCGGTGACACCAAAATGCCATCATAGGAAGCAACAAGCTTCGCAACCTCTCCCTCAGTGACATCGTCGTTGCGGATGACGTCACTCGTTGCCCCCAGCTGATGCAGGTAACCGTTCAGGGTGTACACAAAGCTGTCGTAGTTGTCGATGACCAAAATGTGCGTCATGGGGACCCGACAACTGATTCTTCGACGAGGAAAACCTCTGCGGCAAAGGGAAAAACAACCGTGACCAGCACGACAAGAACCACCAGGGCCAGCCCCACAAGCTCAAGCACCCGCACCCGCACCCAGACCGGTCCCGGTAACACCCGCCACAACGCCGCATACATTATGTACCGAAGCCTACCAAGCTGGCTATTTCACTCGGTGGGCCACCGTCTCTGGGATACCAGTCATCAAAGACGGCATAGGCAATGATGCGTCCTGCCTCAGAAAACCTCGGGTGGCAGCTCGTCATAGTCAAAATTCTCTCACCGGGTTCTACGCCTTGGAAGCGAGGCACCTCGTTCAGCACACTCAAAGTAGTAGGCCAGACATATTCGTGGTTCCGAAAACGATACGCAAACCAACAGCCACTCCCAGGGTGATCAGGGCTTCGCCCGCAACGCCGAGTGCCGCATAGAGCCGTTGTCTCCTTTTGAGCTGGCGCCTGGTGGGCAGGACTGCCGGTTCAGATTGAAAAGTCACTCCCCCAGTGTAGGGAACCACAAGAGGTGCCATCTGGCGAGCTGAGCATTAGACTATGGGACATGGCTAAGAGTCCCAAAAACCCCCTCAGCACAAGCGCCTCCTACCAGGAAGGTAGCGAGAACCCTGCCTGGTTCAAGCCGATCATGTTCGGCCTCATGTTGCTTGGCCTTGCCTGGATCCTGATCTATTACATTTCCGGAATTGGCTGGCCTGTCCCAGTCCTTGGCGCCTGGAACATCGCCGTGGGCTTTGGAATCATGTTCGTAGGCTTCTTGATGACGACCCGTTGGAAGTAGCTAACACCTCTTTGGTTACAACGGTGTCATTCTCCCCAATGGGGAGAACCTGTGCATAACCTCTTGCTAGAGCAAGACTCCCGAAACGGTGAGTGCTACTAACCCCAGACCCACCAGGGTTATCTGCCCCGTTTGGCGTCCTTTATCGGTGGCTCCTCGGGTACGCACAAAGATCCATGCCACTAGTGCCCCCACTGCAAGACCACCAATATGGGCTTGCCACGATATTCCTGGCACCACAAAACCAAGGACCAGATTCAATGCCAAGACAATCAACAACTGTGTGTTGGCGCCTCCAAAGGACCGCTGAATCACAAACAGTGCGCCAAAGAGGCCAAAGATTGCTCCCGAAGCCCCCACCACAGCGGCTGACGGAGAGAGGAACAACACCGCTACAGAACCACCGAAGCCGGATAAGAAAAACAACACAAGGAACCGTCCAGATCCCACCAATCTCTCGACCAAGGTCCCCAAGATATAGAGGGAATAGCCATTAAAGAGAATGTGAAAAACAGACGTGCTCGAGTGCACAAAAATCGCTGTAATCATCCGCCATGGCTCAAATGCAGTCAGCGGTGGCCAATACAACAAACTCTGAGTCACGAACCCACCGGTCAGCAACTGGCCCAGATAGACCAGCACAATCGCACCGAGCAAGACATAGGTAGCAGTGGGGCGATTACTAGACCCACTACGCATCGCTCGAGCTAAGCGTGACCCAGATTTAGCCTTGCCGCCATGACACTCGGGGCAATGCACCCCCACTGGCGCAGGGATTTGGCAATCACCACAGATCGTTCTCGCGCACCGCTGGCACAAGACATAACTCTCTCGGCCCGGGTGACGGTAACAGTAGTCATCACTGGAACCTGCCGACTTAGTCACGAGAGAGCGGTCACGCTCACACTGCTGAGGATGACATCCTCCACAGGCCGATCAGAGCCATCCGTCGCAGCAGCTTCGATCGCTTGAACGACTGCCTGTGATTCACCATCCGTTACCGCACCAAAAATGGTGTGTTTCCCCTGCAACCACGGGGTTGGCGCCGTGGTGATAAAGAACTGGCTTCCGTTGGTTCCCTGGCCGCCCCTGGTCCCAGCATTAGCCATCGCCAGGATGAATGGTTGGGTGAAATCAAGCTCGGGGTGGATTTCATCATCAAACTGGTAACCAGGGCCACCCATGCCTGTTCCCGCTGGGTCACCACCCTGCAGCATGAAACCCGGAATCACACGGTGGAAAATAACCCCGTTGTAGAGAGGGGTCTCACCTTTTTGGCCAGTGGAGGGGTGCGTCCATTCGCGCTCACCCGTTGCCAAACCGACAAAATTGTCGACAGTCTTTGGGGCATGGAAGCCATACAGCACGACCGTAATGTCGCCGTGGTTGGTGTGCAGTGTCGCAGTGTGAGTGTGAAGAGTCATGTATTCCATTCTGCCAGCACTCAGAGGCGAGAGTGCCTAGGGAAAGACCCAGCAACTTCAAAAAGAAACCTGGGAGTATGTAGGTGTTAGTCATAAAGGAGGACACCATGGATTTCGAACGCAGAACACGTCGCGAGCTCGACAAACTCGGCAACGAAGCACAACGCCTATGGGAAGAGCAGCGCGACGTCCTCTCCCACGCCCGCGATGTCATGCGCGATGCATCAAGAACAGCTGGTGATTACACCAAGCGGGAGATTCTTCCTCGGGCTCAAGACTCGTACGGCTCGACCGTCGCGCCTCTCTTAGCGAAAGTGTCCACAAAAGCCGCACAGGCTAAAAAGCCCGCAAGCCCCCTCGTCTATGTCCTCATGGCCATCGGCACAATCGCCGTTGCTGCCATGAGCTACGCGGCGTGGAAAACACTGCGGGCTGATGACGACCTATGGGTTGAAGAAGAGAGCGACTAAGCCCTACAGGGTTTCTGGAATCTCGGCGGTTTTATCCCCGGTGAGAACACCACGTTTGCTCTTGCGAATGTAAGCCTGGCGTTGCCTCGAAGCTAGATAGCTTCCGAGCACGACCAAAGGGAACCCCACGAGCATGCCCAGAGTGAGTGGCTCAGCAAGGAAGACGACGCCTAAGACCATGGCAACCGCAAGGTTGACATAGGTAATCAAGCTCGCCCGGGCAGGCCCAATCTCTCGAATCAAGTCAAAGAAGATGACAAAGGCCAGGGCGGAACAAAAGAAGCCGAGCACCGCAATGGACGCCCACGCTCCGCCAGACGGCATCGCCATAATGTCGGCCGGCAACGTGAAAGCGGCAAAGGGTGAATAAATCAGAGTCACCATGGTCAAAGAAACCGCGATGACCCCCAGGGTCGGAACATCACCAGGTGTGCGATTCGCCACGATGGGAGCGACCGCGTACCCCACAGCGGAGGCCAACACCATCAGAACCGGGGTCACCACTAAAGAGCCCTGCAGAACGTCAATACCCACGAGAGACACAACTCCAGCAAAACCCACGATTAAACCGAGGACGGTCTTGGGATGCCAAGCGGATCGATCACCGAGGAACCCCACTAAGAAGGCTGCTACAAACGGGACAGTGGTCACCAAGAGGCCTGCGAGGCTCGAGCTAATTTGGCGCTCTGCCTCTGTGATCAGCCACCAGGGACCCACCATTTCCAACACAGCAAAGGCAAGAACCCACGGCCATGCTTTCAGGGTCTTAGCCAGCATGCCCTTCCTAATGGCGATAGGGAGCAAGACAAGGGCTCCCAGAAAAACCCGCAAGAAAACAACGCTGGCGGTGTGAAAGTGCTCGATTGCGATTGCAATAAAAAAATACGGGGTTCCCCAAATAATGCCGACCGAGAGAAAGAGAAGCAATGCTTTACGAGACACCAGGTCAGCGTAGTAGACAAACCCAACCGCCGAGGGCCATACACGGTGGCCCTCAGACCCTGCGGAGCCAGCTTCGGCTCTAGACTGTGCCTGGCTCGCGTGGAAAGGTTCCCGTGCTGGATTTTGCAATCGTCGGGGCTTTTATCCCGGCATCTCTAGTCATTATTCTCTCCCCCGGAGCGGACACCTTCCTGCTCCTGCGCTACGCGATAAAAGGTGGGCGCCGAGACGGGTTTCGAGCGATGTTCGGCATCTTGGTTGGGCTCAGCCTGGTTTCTTTATTGCTTATCTCCGGTGTGGGGCTTCTCGTATCCCGTTTCCCACTAGCTCTTGATGTCCTCACTGTTCTGGGAATTGCAATACTGGTCCTCCTTGCCGCGGTGAGCATCCGAGCGGGCCTTCAGTTGATTGAAGTGCAGGTTCCAGTGGGCGGCGGCCCCGCTCTGAACTCCCTTGACACCGGCGCTGCCTTGGACAAGCCGTTTCGGATGTCCTTGATTACCAATGTCACGAACCCCAAGGTCCTCATTTTCTACATCGCGTTCTTTCCCCAGTTCTTGGGCACCGCCACCAATGTTCCAGTGCAATTGACGTTGCTCAGCGTTTCATTTCTGGTGGTTTCAACGCTGTGGCTTATTCCCCTGGTCTGTGCGGCAAGCGCGGCTCGAGCCTTCTTCCAACGCCCGAGGGTTGCCATTGCCATGGAATTTAGTGTCGCCAGTGTATTCCTGCTCCTTGCCGTGATTTTGCTGGTGACTTTTTAGTCACAAACCGGCCTCAGCGAAACGCCCAACCGGGGTTAAACCTAAGGTTTTGTGTCAAAGCAGTACCATTGCGTCATGTGGAACTTAGTTGAAGTTAATTCTTTCCTCCAAAGCCCGCTCGGAATAGCAGTTGCAGCCGCCCTCGTTCTGTGGGGCTTGGTCTGGAAGGGCTTCGCGCTCTACAAAGCAGGTAAACAAAACCAGCCAGGGTGGTTTGTTGCCTTGTTCCTGATCAACACGCTCGGCATACTGGAGATTTTGTACCTGGCATTCTTCTCCAAGCGACGCCGACACGTCAACCGTCGACGCCGAGGGTAAGCCCCTACCGCCTGATTGCTCCTACCGCTCTTTTCCCACATTTCCCCAAAGAGGGGCCTATCGCCCCTCCAGCTGTAGCTGGCCTTCTACTCGACCTCGTAGGTGCGCAGAAAAATCGACTGGCCGCTACCGCGGGGGAAGCACTCCATGGTGAAGTTCCGCAGATTCCGGTCCACTAAACCGAGCCGTTTACCCACCCCTAGTAGCCGAATCAGGGATGCCGCCACGTGTTCCACGACTTCAGCGTTGAAAGCTCCCTCATCACACACCAGATCGGCCCGATCATAGGAGTCCGATAATTCCCAGGACACGATCAAGGGCAAATTCTTCGCGCTCGCTAGTTCCAGCTTCTGTTCTAGGTCCCCTCGAAACTGCAGGGTGACTGCCGGATCGGTCGTTCTCACTATCGGATACCAGCCAACAAGGCGTCCCAGATATCGGGCGCAAAGTAAACCATGGCTGCTCCACCAGCAGTAACGACCAACAGTGAGTAGGAAACCCCCAGGAGCACTCCTAAGCGATGGCCCCGTCGCTTAGCGCGCACTACTTCCTCTTCAAAACTTTCAGGATGCAGGGTCCGCAACCTCTCAGTTAAATACGAACCACTGTCGAGATTTTCGATGATGGACCCCATAACTTTCGGCTAACGATTGTCACCCTAGAGGTACAGTGTAGAAATAATCACCTTCAATCCCCGTGATATTTCGGGATGAAATCTTTAACAGATTTTGTTTTATGTGAAGAACCATCCGATCGAAAACTTGGCATGTGCCTCTCAGGGACCGCCCGCCATATCGGGTTTGTGGGGCCAAGAAAATCAGGACGCTCTGCTTTTGGGTCTCAAGCATTCCGGGGCCATTCATGTCCCACACGAACTCATCCGCCAGGCCGGACAGCCAGAAGGCGGTTCTTGGTCACTAAGCTTTCGGGCACTAGCTCATCAGCGGATACAGTGGGGCGTGCCCACAATCGTTCGAGAACTCAAGGAATCGGATAAATCCGCCTGGTTAGTCCTCTGGAAGGGCTACCAGGATTTCTACAAGGTCGATCTCCGTCCCGAGCAAACTGAATTAACGTGGAAGAGTTTTTTTAATCCGAAAATCGAAAGCTTCGCCTTGGTTGCCGAGTCGGAGTCTGGACCCATCGGTCTGGCTCATTACAGTTTTCAGTCCTCAACGTGGGCAGAGGCAGGCTACTGCTATCTGGAGGATCTCTTCGTGGATCCAGTAGCCAGTGGGGCTGGTGCCGGAGGGGCACTCCTTGATGCCGTGAAAGCCAAGGCGCTGGCTGCCAAATCCGTCAGGTTGTATTGGAATACAGACGCGACAAATACCGTGGCGAGATTTCTGTACGACCGGTATGTCAAAGAGTCTGGAAAGGTCCAGTACCGAATGCCACTAGAGGGGCTGTCAGCTGGCTGATGGGAATCCAGTTTCCCGTTGGACACACAGCTGGGGTGCATATCAACAATGCCCCGAGACATCATATTCGTGGAGCCTAGGGGAATCGAACCCCTGACCTCCTGCTTGCAAAGCAGGCGCTCTACCAATTGAGCTAAGGCCCCCTATCTACATTGTAAGGGTGGTGCGTGGGGCTACCAGGACTTGAACCTGGGACCTCTTCGTTATCAGCGAAGCGCTCTAACCACCTGAGCTATAGCCCCCTCGACCGCATCCGAGACTAGCGTAATCAAGGCCATCGCTCCCAATCGAGAGGGCTTTGATTCAGCGTCTGGTCAAAGTTCCATGAAGATTCGTTCCAGCAGCGATGGTGTTTGTCACGGTACCGAACTTTGTGAGGTTTTCATGCAGGAGTGCAAGCTTCTCATCGCTGTCGGGTGAATGGACAACAATCTGATATTCAATACCGGAGACCTTGGGTGGGGTGTCTTGTCGGGTTGCCGTAAGGGTGATGTCGAAGGACTGAATATCGAGAGAAAGCAGGGGCATCAGCCGGTTGGTCCCCTTGATCATGCAGGCGGCCAAGGCCGTCATCAAAAGCTCCATGGGGTTCAGAGCATCAGAGTTGCCGGCAATGTCAGTTCCCACAGAGATTTCGGTCTCCCCATTGCCGGCTTGGCTGAGGTGGCCATCCACGCGGTGGGCCCGAACCGTAAAGGAGGTCATTCTATCCTCCTAGTCCCTGCTCAGTCTCGAGCTAGTTGTTGGTAAATCCGACGGTGAGACCGCCCGTGAGCTTCGCAATGGCGTTATATAGGACTGCACTCAGTGAACCGAGCACCGTCAAGGACACCATGTTAATCAGTGCCCCCACAAACGCCAACAACAACACTTGGCCAAATTCAAGCAACGCAAGCAAGCTTCCGCCACCATCACCCAAAATGTCACCAATCACGCCTTCTAGGGCGCCGACCACACCAACCAGGCTCAAAAGGAGCCAGGTGAGCAGGACGGTCACGAACACAGCAATGGAAATAGCAAGAGCTATCAGGGCCGATACTTTGACGGCAGACCACAAGTCGATATACACAAGATTCAAACGAACCTGTTTCGCGGTGGCAACCCGCGAGCTCATTGTCCGGGCAGGTTTGGTTTCTGCTGGTTCGTTGGTCATTCGCTTATGTCCTTCTCTTCAGCAGTGTCTTCTTCGGATTCGACACTACTACTGTCCTCGTCGCTCTCGAGCTCGCGGTCAGAGTTCTTAGCGATCCCCAAGACCCGATCTACGTCGTCCATTCGCGCAAAAACAACACCCATGGTGTCTCGGCCCTTGGCGGGAACCTCGTTCACACCCGAGCGCACAACCTTTCCACTACCCAGAACAAGAAGAACCTCATCTTCTTCTTCCACAATGAGTGCTCCCGCAAGAGCACCGCGGGTTTCAGAGAGCTTGGCCACCTTGATACCCAAACCGCCACGTTGCTGAGGACGGTACTGATCAACAGCGGTTCGCTTTGCAAACCCGCCCTCTGTGACGACGAAGACGAAGCCCTGGTCGGTCACCACAGATGCAGACAGTAGTTGGTCTTCCCCACGGAAGTGCATTCCAATGACACCGGCGGTTGAACGACCCATCGGGCGAAGCGCTGTTTCCGCTGCGGTGAACCTCAGGGACATTCCACCGCGTGAGACCAACAGGATATCATCGCCTTCATTCACCAACATAGCGGCGACCAACTGGTCGCCTTCTTTCAGGTTAATGGCGATGATTCCGCCGGCCCTGTTGGTGTCGTATTGAGTCAGCTCAGTTTTTTTGATCATGCCCTGCAGGGTTGCAAGAACGAGATAGGAGGCGGCTTCGTAGTTCGCGATATCGAGAATCTGCGCAATTTCCTCACCCGGTTGCAAGGCTAGGAGGTTTGCAACGTGCTGGCCCTTTGCATCTCGGCCCGCTTCTTGAACTTCATAGGCCTTTGCGCGATACACACGACCGGTGTTGGTGAAGAACAACAACCATCTGTGGGTTGTGGTGACGAAGAAGTGTTCGACGACATCATCAGCCCGAAGCTGGGCGCCGCGCACCCCTTTGCCGCCCCGGTGTTGGCTGCGGTAATTATCGCTGCGTGTGCGCTTTATGTAACCACCGCGGGTGACGGTCACGACCATTTCCTCTTCAGGAATGAGGTCCTCGTTCGACATCTCACCGCCATATCCGGCCAAAATTTCGGTGCGGCGGTCGTCACCAAAGCGATCGGTGATGTCTTGGAGCTCTTCACTCACAATGGAGCGCTGTTGTTCTTCGCTCGCAAGAATCGCTTTGTATTCTGCGATCATCTTTTCCAGCTCGGCAGCTTGATCGATAATCTTTTGGCGCTCCAGGGCTGCCAACCGGCGAAGCTGGAGGTTCAAAATGGCGACAGCTTGGTCGTCATCCACGCTGAGCAGGACCTTCAGGCCTTCTCGGGCTTCCTCCACAGTGGCTGCCTTGCGAATAAGAGCGATGACATCATCGAGCGCATCGAGTGCTTTGAGGTAGCCACGCAGAATGTGGGCATCCGCTTCGGCCTTGTCCAGTCGGAACTGAGTCCGGCGAACAATAACTTCGATCTGGTGCGCAACCCAATACACAATGAAGGCATCGAGGGTGAGAGTCCTCGGGACCCCGTCAACAATGGCCAGCATGTTGGCGCCGAAGTTCTCCTGCAACGAGGTGTGCTTATAGAGGTTGTTGAGCACCACCTTCGCAACAGCGTCACGCTTGAGAACGATAACGAGGCGCTGGCCGGTTCGGCCGGACGTTTCGTCTCGAATGTCAGCGATTCCAGCAAGTTTTCCGTCTTTGACCAGGTCAGCAATCTTGATGGCCAAGTTGTCGGGGTTGACCTGATACGGAAGCTCTGTGACAACCAAGCAGGTTCGGCCTTGAATCTCCTCCACCGTGACGACCGAACGCATCGTAATCGAGCCTCGCCCGGTTCGATAGGCGTCCTGGATGCCACGATTTCCCAGAATTTGGGCTCCAGTGGGGAAATCAGGGCCCTTCACGACCGCCATCGATGCTTCGAGAAGCTCTTCGCGAGAAGCGGTGGGGTTGGCTAAGTGCCACTGGGCAGCTTCGGCGACCTCACGAAGGTTGTGGGGGGGAATATTAGTAGCCATTCCCACTGCAATGCCAACCGAGCCATTAGCGAGAAGGTTAGGGAAACGGCTCGGCAGGATGCTGGGTTCTTGCGTTCGGCCGTCGTAGTTGTCTTGAAAATTGACAGTGCCTTCTTCAATATCTCGGACCATTTCCATGGCCAAAGGGGCCATTTTGGTCTCGGTGTATCGAGGGGCTGCAGCACCGTCGTTGCCCGGGCTTCCAAAGTTTCCCTGACCAGAGGCCAACGGATACCGCAAGCTCCACGGTTGAACTAAACGCACGAGCGCGTCGTAAATTGCGGTGTCACCGTGTGGGTGGAATTTACCCATCACGTCACCCACGACACGGGAACACTTGGAGAAAGCCTTATCGGGTCGGTAACCGCCGTCATACATCGCGTAGAGAACCCGGCGGTGAACCGGCTTGAGTCCATCTCGAACGTCGGGCAATGCGCGCCCGACAATCACGCTCATCGCATAGTCCAAATAGGACCGTTGCATTTCGACCTGCAGGTCTACCTGATCAACGCGATCTGTCTGTGCTGCTGGGGTGATTTCGTCTGACATAACCTCGTCCTAAATATCCAAGAAGCGAACGTCGCGAGCGTTTTGTTGAATGAAATTTCGACGTGCTTCGACGTCTTCACCCATCAGAGTGCTAAAGACACTGTCGGCCACAGCAGCATCATCCAAAGTGACTTGCAAAAGCGTCCTGCTGTCGGGGTTCATCGTTGTGTCCCACAGCTCTTGGTGATTCATTTCGCCAAGACCCTTGTACCGCTGAACCGAGTTGTCTTTGGGGAGCTTTCGTCCCTCTTTCTTACCCGCCTCGATCATGGCGTCGCGCTCTCGATCACTAAAGACATACTCGTGTTCTGAATTCGACCACTTGATTCGATAGAGAGGTGGCTGAGCTAAGTAGACATAGCCGTATTCAATCAGCGGCCGCATATGGCGGAACAACAGTGTTAGCAACAAAGTCGTGATGTGCTGACCATCAACGTCGGCATCAGCCATCAGAACAATCTTGTGATACCGAACCTTTTCGATGGTGAAGTCTTCACCGATTCCGGCACCAAAAGCGGTAATCATTCCCTGAATTTCGTTGTTTCCCAGGGCCCGATCCAAACGAGCCTTCTCTACGTTCAGAATCTTTCCGCGCAGCGGCAAGATGGCCTGCGTTTCAGGGTTACGCCCTGAAACAGCACTACCGCCGGCCGAGTCACCCTCCACCAAGAAAATTTCACTCAAGCTGGGGTCCTTAGACTGGCAATCCTTGAGCTTTCCGGGCATTCCCCCCGATTCCAGGAGACCCTTGCGTCTTGTTTGCTCGCGAGCCTTTCTTGCGGCAATGCGCGCCTGGGAAGCCTGAAGGGCCTTGCGAACAACATCTTTTCCTTGAGCGGGGTTACGCTCGAACCAATCACCCAGAAAGTCGCCGGTTACTTTTTGGACAAAGGACTTAGCCTCCGTATTACCCAGCTTCGTCTTTGTTTGTCCCTCAAACTGTGGCTCACCCAACTTAACCGAGACCACAGCGGTAAGGCCCTCGCGAACGTCTTCACCGGTGAGGTTTTCGTCTTTCTCTTTCAAAAGGCCTGCAGTCCGGGCAAATTTATTGACCAGGGTGGTCAGCGCTGCCCGGAATCCCTCTTCGTGGGTTCCACCCTCATGGGTGTTGATGGTGTTGGCATAGGTGTGAACGCTTTCTGAATACGCGTTGGTCCACTGCATGGCTACCTCAAGAGCAATCCTGCGCTCTGTGTCTTCAGACTCGAAGGAAATAATCTCCGGGTGAACCACCTCGATCTTCTTGGCAGAGTTCAGGTATTCGACGTAATCAACGAGTCCCTGCTCATACATGTAGGAATCTTTGCGGCCACCAGAGTTGGGCCGCTCGTCTGAAAGGTTGATACGCAAGCCCTTATTCAAAAAGGCCATCTGCTGGAAACGGGTGCGAAGAATCTCGTATTCGAAATCTACGGTTTCAAAAATTGTTGTGCTGGGCCAAAAGGTGATTGTTGTTCCCGTGTCCGTGGCGGCGCCGGCCTGTGCCAGAGGCGCGTCTGGCACACCATCTTGGTAGGACTGGGTCCATTCAGACCCTTGTCGTCTGACTGCCACCTCTAGTTTTTGAGACAGCGCATTCACGACACTGCTCCCCACGCCGTGCAGTCCACCCGACACGGCATATCCGCCGCCACCAAATTTTCCACCGGCGTGCAACGTGGTCAAGACAACTTCTACCGTGGATCGCTTTTCGATGGGGTGCTCGTCCACCGGAATACCTCGACCGTTGTCCGATACTCGGACAGACCCATCTGCCTGAATCAGAACGTCGATATTGTCACAGTGTCCGGCAAGCGCCTCATCCACCGAGTTATCGACAATTTCATAGACCAAGTGGTGGAGTCCGCGGGGTCCCGTGGACCCGATATACATGCCCGGACGCTTCCGAACCGCTTCTAGCCCTTCGAGGACCTGAATGTCGCTGGCGCCGTAAGAACTTTCGTCCGAATTTCCTTTAGGCGCTGGATTCATTGTAAAAATCTCCTGTGGGTATCGGGCGCTTAAAAAGGCTTCTTTTTCTTGGCATCTCCGCGCTTTTGAGTCTATCGAAGAGGGGTATCAGAACCTTGGATTTCGCCCGTCTGGGGATAGATTTTTTTATCGACCACCAATTAGGGGTTTCTACCCGTAAGTATCGCGTGGGCCGCGCCCTGGGACCGAGCGGCGGCCATGTTTCCAGGAGGGGGCACCCGGTGCCTTAACGGCTACTTCTGTGATGTCCGCATCCGGGAACTTCTCCCGCAAAGAATTCACAAGCTGCCCGCGCATCATCCGAAGCTGGGTCGCCCACGCGCTGGAGTCACAATGGACCTCCAAAACACCCTTATCTGCGGCCATCGGGGTAGCATGAAGCGCCACTTCGGGTCCCACTATGTCGGCCCAGTGCTCCATCAGCTCAGCTCGGGCAAGGTCAGAGATCCACCCCATGGTGAGGCTTAGATCGGCAAATGCCTCTGACATAGAGCCGGGATCTCTGCCCGATCCGAAGGCTACGCTTTCACCCTCTTGAACATCTGCAGTCTTTCTGGGCGCATAACCCCCGAACTTCTTGCGCAGACGCTCATACACAAGGCGCGGTTCACTAAAGGACGAGAGCGTCATCGGGGACTCACCACTCCTTCCTTCACGTCGAAGATCGCACCACTCAGACTGCTGGGAATATCCTCCTCCACAGCGCTCGTGATGATCAGCTGTTGGTAATCCTTTACTAAGCCCACCAGGTGGCTTCGTCTCGTGGTGTCCAGTTCAGAAAAAACATCGTCCAAAATTATGATCGGGTCGCCACTGGAGAGTTCTTGACGCAACCACTGGGCTGTTGCTAGGCGCAAAGAGAGTGCCAGGGACCAAGTCTCACCCTGGCTTGCGTGGGTCCGGCCAAGCCGACCGGAAATGGAAATGTCCACATCATCGCGGTGTGGACCAACGAGAGTCATCCCACGTTCAATTTCATCTGGCCTCCGAGCGGCCATCGACACCGCCAGGTTCTCTCGCACATCGTCACCGGCTCCTGGAGCACTCGATACATACTGCAACGAGACAGTATCCCCACCGGCTAGATGCTGATACTGCTCAGTTACCCCCGCAAGAATCGCGCTGAGGTAATGATTTCTCGCAACCACAATCTCGGCACCAAGGTCCGCTAACCGTTCATCCCATACATCCAGGGTCGAAAGAGAGCTGGGGGTTTTCACAGCCCTCAAGCCTTTGAGCAAAGTATTTCGCTGCCTAAGGACCTTTTCAAAGTCTTGATAGACCCCAGCCATCCGTGGCAACCCGCTCATAACAAGGTCGTCCATGAATTGACGCCTAACACCTGGTTCACCACGGATGATTGCGATGTCTTCTGGGGCAAACATGACCATCGAGACCCAGGCTGGGATTGCTGACATCTTTGCCTTAGACCCGTTGATCACAGCCTCTGCGGCGCCTTTTCTTTTGAGCGTCACGCCCACATCAACCGAGCGTTCATGGTGTCGAACAATCGCATGCAGTGTCGCTTGGTCGAGCGTGTCGCCAATGAGAGCGGTAGTTCCTGACACCCGGTGTGATCCCAATGTGGCCAGGTATCGAATTGCCTCGACAATGTTCGTTTTACCTTGGCCATTGGGTCCCACCAAGGTAGTGATGCCTTCGGTAAAGGCCACCTGGGTACTGAGGTGGTTACGCCACCCCACCGCATCCAACTGTGTGAGCCACACGGATGGAGCCTCGCTATCGCATCAAAAGGTTGGGCTGCAGAAGATACTTGTAGGAATCCTGGTCGTCGCCGTCTTTCGATCTTTGCGCCGTGATCAACACTGGGCCCGGCTTGTTGGGGTTGTCCGTTTGTGTGAACCCAACCCGAACGAATTCGCTATGGGTTGCACTCAGACCATCAATCAAAAACTGTGGCTTCAGAGAGACGGCGCATTCGGTTCCAACTAAATGGCCATCGATGGTTTCCGTGGCTTGTGCTTGATCACTACCCAATGCTTCAAGTGCGACGCCGTCCGCGCTAAATGTGTAGCGAAGCGGAGCTTCGCGCTCCAAAACCAATGCAACACGCCTGGTCGCCTCAATCAAATCGGCTGTACTAACAACGCAGTAATTCGGGCTGTGCTCAGGAAAAAGTTTTTGCACTGGCGGAAAGGATCCACGGATCAACAATGAGGTGACGGTTCTTTCTGCTGAACCAAAGGCTACGAGCTCCCGGTCTCCACCAACATTGATGGTGATAGTGAGATTGGGCTGATGCGCAAAAGTCTTGCCGATCTCTGCCAGGGTTCTGGCGGGGATGAGCGCTTGAATCCCTTCTGTCCCTACGGCACCACCGGACCACGCCAGTTCGCGAGACGCAACTCGGTACCTGTCAGTTGCCATCATCGTCATTTTTGTTGCTCCGATATCAATCAGAACTCCAGTAATGACGGGAGTGACGTCGTCCCGTGAAGCTGCAGCTGCCACCTGTCCGACAGCCTCTGCAAAGTCAGATCCAACAACCGTCCCGGCTACGCCTGCAATTTCAGGAAGGTTCGGATACTCCTCAACAGGCATCGTTGCCAAAGAGAACTTGGCTGAGCCAGACTTCACGGCCACCGTGCTACCAGAGACCTCCAGAGAAACGGAGTTGTCTGGAAGACGCTGTGCGATTTCAGCGAGCAACCGCCCAGAGACGAGAACTGTTCCGTTAGTTTCAACAGCAGCAGTAATGCGGGTTTTTGCAGAAACTTCATAATCGAAGGACGAGATCGTTACACCATCTCCTTCGGCAGTAACGAGGATCCCGCTGAGAATGGGCAATGTGGTTCGCTGGGGAAGCAGTTTGACGACGAAGGAGACGGCTTCGCTGAGTACGTCTCTATTGACTTCGAATTTCACAACACACCACACCTATCGGTTCACATCGCTAGTACTCGATTGTGGCATAGTGTCGCCTCTTTGGTGGGCCGAAAAGTTATTGGACAATTTTCTCTCTCTAACTCTCTAATACTTATAACCTGTGTGGATAAGTGGAGAACTTATCTACAGGTCCTATTCCCCGCGGGAACTACACCGGTGTGAGATGTGAGCGGTTTCCGCACTACCTGTGGAGGAGGAACGCTCGATGCTGATTGAGATTCTTGGAATTCTTTTGGATGTGGAAAGTGACAGCGTGTCCTCCCCAAGCTAGATGAGGTTCTTCACAAGTTATCCACAGTGTGAAAACTTTCATCTTTAACTTTATTATTTTTAGTAACTGCTGTTTTGTTTGATTCTGCTGGTGATTTCGGTCACCTGGTTGTAGATGGATCGGCGCTCTTTCATGAGCTCACTGATTTTCTTATTCGCGTACATAACGGTCGTGTGGTCGCGGTTTCCAAAGAGCTGGCCGATTTTAGGCAGTGACAGGTTTGTCATCTCTCGACACAGATACATGGCAACTTGCCGCGCCAGGGCAATCATCTGGGACCGTGAGGACCCATAGAGATCTTCAATACTGAGCTGATAAAATGTCGCGGTAAGGCTGATGATGTCGGCTGGGGCAACGACGTTTGTCTGTTCGGTGAGAAGCAGGTCTTTCAGCACGGTCTGAACAAGAGGCATATCCACTTGAGTCTTATTGAGGTTTGCAAACGCTGTTACGCGGATGAGAGCGCCTTCGAGCTCTCGGATGTTGGATGACACCTTGGATGCCATGTATTCCACAACATCATCGTTGATGTCGATTCGTTCGCTGGCCGCCTTCTTGCGCAGAATCGCGATACGGGTTTCTAGGTCCGGTGCTTGAACATCGGTCATCAAACCCCACTCGAAACGAGACCGCATCCGGTCCTCAAACCCAGTGAGTTGCTTGGGGGGTAGATCGCTTGTTACTACGACCTGCTTATTGTGGTCGTGCAATGTGTTGAAGGTGTGGAAGAAAGCTTCTTGCGTGGAGTCTTTTCCCTGGAGGAACTGGATGTCATCAATCAGCAGAATATCGATTTCACGGTAGCGGGCTTGAAATTCAGGGCCCCTATTGTTAGCGATGGCGTTAATGAAATCGTTTGTGAATTCTTCGGAGCTGACGTAGCGAACCCTGATGCCCTTATACAGACTCATTGCATAGTGACCAATGGCATGGAGCAAGTGGGTTTTACCCAATCCTGAACCACCATAAATAAATAGCGGGTTGTAAGCCTTGGCCGGGGCCTCGGCCACCGCCACGGCCGCCGCGTGGGAGAAACGATTCGACGAGCCGATGACGAAGTTGTCAAAATTGTATTTTGGATTAAGCCTGGACTGCGTGAGCTGGGCAAGTTCGGATGGCTCGGGCTCACGCTCCATGGGAAGCTCGGCAGCCATGTGGTCCTCTGCGGGTATTTGTAAGACGTCGCTTTCAATGTCGGGGTTTACGACAATGGCAAAGCTTGCGATTTCAGAACTTTCAAAACTTTCCAGGGCTGAGAGCAAGGGGACACGGACTCGTTGTTCGAGCATGCCCCGGGTGAGCTCGTTGGGGACCTCGAGATAGAGAACGCCTGCCATGACACCGCGTGGTTCGACGAGGTCGAGGAAGCCCCAGAGTTGTGGTGTGATCCTCGGATCTGTCGTGAGGTGGCTTTTCACTCCTCGCCAGAGTTCGACGACGTCGTTCTCTGGTTCGGTCACGATGGTCTCCTGATGCAATGGTGTGGACAGGTGAGTGTTCAGCCTAAACAGGTTTGGGGGTGGAGGCTGTAGTTCTGAGAGTACCTGTGGATAACTATTTTCGCGAAATGAAGTTTGACCGGATACACAATCGGGCATATCCTTTAGTGTCCCCATCGGGACAAGGTTTTCGCCGGTACTAGCCGGGTCAGTAACGAGGAGTAGGCGTCATGAGCAAGCGTACCTTTCAGCCCAACAACCGCCGCCGCGCCAAGGTGCACGGCTTCCGGTTGCGTATGCGTACCCGTGCCGGACGAGCAATTCTTGCTGCGCGCCGTCGCAAAGGCCGCACGCGTCTTTCTGCCTAAGTAGGTTCCCCCTGCTTCCCCGGGTTCATCGGATCACCGCTGGGGCTGATTATCGTGTGGTGCAACGAAAAGGGCGCAGAACAGCCACCCCCTTTTTTGTTCTTGTAACAGTGAAGACCAACAAGGATCAGCCCTCACGGTTTGGCTTTGTTGTATCGAAGGCTGTGGGAAACGCTGTTGTTCGCAACCGTGTCAGACGACAGCTGAGGCACCTAGCGCACCGGTCCCTTCAAGAAGCTCCGCTGGGGCGAGATGTGGTGGTTCGGATTTTGCCTGAGGCAGCGGGCGTCGATGCTCACGCTTTGGAGACCTCATGGAGGAAAGCCCTAGGTTTGGGCACTCGGTGATGGGTCGCATCGGAATGATCGTTTTATTGGTTCCCAGGAACGTGGCGATCGCGGTGCTGCTTGCATATCGAAAGGTCATTTCGCCTCTTTATGGTGAGGTCTGTCGCTACTACCCCAGCTGTTCGCTCTACGCGTTGAGGGCAATTCAGTACCATGGAGCGTTGTGGGGAATAGGCTTAGGGGCAATCCGAATTGTGAAATGCAATCCCTTCGCTCGAGGTGGCATAGATGATCCACCTGAAAGACTGCGAGCGCGCTACGAGGTAACACCCCTAGGGTTTGTCCGGGTAAAGGAAAGGTAAGACTGTGGGAATTGTTGACACGATCCTGTGGCCTATTCGATGGGTCATTGAGGCTGTCTTGTCAGGAGCGCACTTCATCCTGCAGAGTGTGGGCATGGACCCCACTGCGGGCGCCACCTGGTTCATATCTATTGCCGCTCTCGTGCTCGTCGTGCGTGCCGCACTCATTCCTGTTTTCGTCCGCCAGATCAAAAGCCAGCGAAAGATGATGGAGATCGGTCCGGATCTCAAAAAGATCCAAGACAAGTACAAAGGTAAGAAAGACCAGTTCTCTAGAGAAGCCATGTCACGAGAGACGATGGCTCTCTACAGCAAGGCGGGTACTAACCCGTTCTCCTCGTGTCTGCCACTGCTCCTGCAGATGCCTATCTTCTTTGGGTTGTTCCGAGTTCTTCAGACTGCCGCAGAAGGCCGAGCCGGCGTTTCTTTTATGACCGAAGGGCTCGCAGAAGAGTTTGGTCAAGCCGCTCTGTTTAACGTTGCCCCCTTGCAGGCCACCATGTCCTATGCCTTTAGCGAAGAGTCAACCCTGTCCCAGGCTGGCACCGTCGGAGTTATTGCAACAGCAGCCGTCATGGTTGTTTTGATGTCCACATCACAATTCATAACTCAGCTGCAGATCATGTCGAAGAACCAGTCGCCGGCCATGAAAGAAAGCCCGATGTATCGCCAGCAGCGCATCCTGCTCTACATGCTGCCCCTGGTTTTCCTGTTCTCCGGTATTTTCTTCTCACTGGGAGTCATGACCTACTGGTTGATCTCAAACTTCTGGACGATGGGTCAGCAGTTCATCGTCATCCGCAACATGCCCACCCCGGGCAGTGAAGCGGCTATCGAACGTGAAGTTCGCCTAGCGAAGCGGCGGGCGCGTAAGGGAATTGAAATAATTGAGGACGCTCCTGAAGAGCCCGAAGAGCCCAAGGGACAGCGTCAACAACCGCCCAGTAGAAATCGGGCGAAGAAAAAGACCAAGAAGAAGAGGAAATAATGGCTAGGAACGAGACCGACATCGTCATTCCTGACGAGGGAGAACTAGCGGCGGACTACCTTGAGGCGCTGCTCGACATTGCCGATCTCGATGGCGATATTGAGATCGAGGTCAAGTCCGAGCGGACCTACGTGACGGTCGGCTCCGCCGACACCGATGACCTCGATGTTATTTCGACTCCTGATGTTGTGGGAGCCCTTCAGGAACTCACCCGCTTGGCAGTTCAGCAGAAGACAGGCGAGTTCGCCAGGCTGGTGCTCGATATCGGTGGGTCTAGAGAGGCTCGGACTGTCGAGCTCGCAAAGCTTGTGTCGATAGCAATTGAGAGGATTGAAGGCGGCGCGAAGTCAGCAGCCTTGCCCCCCATGAGCAGTTACGAGCGCAAGCTCGTGCACGACATGGTGAGTGAACGCGGCTTCCAGTCTGCCTCTGAGGGCGAAGCTCGCGATCGCCACACCGTCATTTCACCAGCTCCCTAGCGAGGCAATGTTTCACGTGAAACATTCACCGGTTGAACCAGAGCCAGCTGCCGCAGTACTGCTGTGTCAGGAGGGCCTCGATACGGTGCGCGCACTTGCGAGGGATGTTGAAACTTTTGGCGAAGAGCTTGGCCTGGTAGGTCCTAGGGAATTAGAGCGGCTTTGGACCAGGCACCTATTGAACTCAGCGCTCCTTGCTCCCAAACTGCAGGCGGGTACTCTTGCCGACATCGGGTCTGGTGCCGGGTTCCCCGGACTGGTCATTGCTGCGATCCGGCCGGATGTGACCTGCACACTGATTGAACCCCTTGGCAGACGGGCCCAATGGTTGACAGATGAGGCTGAGCGCCTGGGCCTCACCAACGTCATTGTTCTCAATCAGAGAGCGGAAGATGTCGTGGGGGAAGTCAGTGTGGACCACGTCACTGCTCGAGCCGTTAGCGCCCTTGGCACCCTGATTCCCATGGCTGCAAAGCTAGTCCGTCCTGGTGGAGAGCTTCTATTACTCAAGGGCGCCAGGGTTGATCAAGAAATCAGAGATGCGGCAAAAGTCATACTTCGCTGGAAATTGGCCAATCCCCGGGTTGAGGTCACGGGACCCGAGTTCGACACTGAAGAGACAAGAATCTTTCGGGCTACAGTTGGTTAGAGCACAAAATGTTTCACGTGAAACATTGGAAGGAACCAACCGGTGACCACCCAGCAGTTCGATTCGTCAACGCCGCTCGCGGCGGAGCTGGCTGACCTTTCCCAACGACGCCACACAATCGCTGGCACTCAGGTTCCACTGCCGGCAAAGACACGTATTTTTACCGTCGCCAATCAAAAAGGGGGCGTGGGTAAGACAACCACGGCAGTCAACATCGCGGCTGCCTTGGCCCAGTTTGGCGCCAACGTTGTGGTGATCGACCTTGACCCCCAAGGGAATGCTTCAACAGCTCTGGGCATAGACCACCACGGTGATGTTCAAAGCATCTATGACGTCGTTATCCAGGGGACAGATATAGCGAGCGCACTGCAAGCAAGTCCTGAAAACCCCAGGTTGTCGGTTGTTCCCTCGACTCTTGACCTCGCCGGGGCCGAAATCGAATTGGTGTCGATGGCGGGACGCGAATACCGCTTGCAGCGAGCTATCGAGACTTTCTTGCAAACACCCGCTGGTTCCAAGGTGCACTACATCTTTATCGATTGCCCTCCATCCTTGGGACTTCTGACTATCAATGCTTTTGTGGCCGCTGCGGAGGTTTTGATCCCGATTCAGTGTGAGTACTACGCGCTCGAGGGTGTCACCCAACTGGTCGGCACCATTGAGCTGATCAAGAGCAAACTAAACCCGACCCTCGCGCTTTCCACGATTCTGCTCACCATGTTTGATACAAGAACAAACCTTGCTCACCAGGTTGTGTCTGACGTTCGGGAGCACTTCCCGAAGCAAACCCTGTCGAGCATCATTCCCCGCTCTGTTCGAGTATCAGAGGCTCCAAGCTACGGACAAACCGTGATTGGGTATGACCGGAATTCACCAGGATCTGTTTCCTATCAAGAGGCAGCAATCGAAATCGCTAATCGAGGAGCAGGGGCCTAATGGCACAGAAAAGAACCGGACTTGGTCGAGGAATCGGCGCATTGATTCCGACTCAAACGGGAACGGGTGATCGGCCGGTCGACGTCTTCTTTCCGGACCAAAATGCAAGCCAGGGTCTCAAACCGGTGCCCGGTGCGTCGTTGGCCCAGATCGCTCCAGCCTCGATTCGTCCCAACCCTCAGCAACCCAGGCGAGAGTTTCGTCAAGAGGAGCTGGATGAGCTGATTCACTCTGTTCGAGAGTTCGGCGTTTTGCAGCCGATTGTTGTCAGGCCATTGGTTGCTGCTGATGGGCCAGTCGCGTATGAGCTGATTATGGGTGAGCGTCGTCTCCGCGCCGCGACGGCGGCGGGACTTGCGACAATCCCCGCAGTCGTGCGCGAAACCGCCGATGATGCCATGCTGCGTGATGCCCTGCTGGAAAACCTGCACCGGGCGAACCTCAACCCTCTGGAAGAAGCCTCGGCATATCAACAGCTCTTGTCTGATTTTGGGATTACCCAAGACGAGTTGGCGACCAAGATTGGCCGATCCCGCCCCCAGGTCACCAACACTTTGCGTTTGTTGCGTTTGCCCGAGCGCATCCAATCCCAGGTCGCAGCCGGCGTTTTATCTGCCGGTCACGCCAGGGCATTGTTGTCGGTTACTGATCCGAAAGCAATGGAGAAGCTCGCCTCAAAGATCGTCCAGCAGGCCCTCACTGTTCGTCAGGCCGAAGAAGCCGCCGGTGTGATCAAATTCCAGAAGCCCGGCCTCAAGAAGGTTCGCCAGGGCGGCCGAAGTGAGCAGCTTGATGACATTGCCGAGCGTATGGGCGACCGCTTGAACACCCGAGTGGGTATTTCACTCTCAAAGACCAAGGGAACCCTGTCCATTGATTTTGCGACAGTGGGAGACCTCAACCGCATCCTCGCCGAATTGGGAGAACCAGGATTCGGCTCGAAGAGCTAGCTGGACGCGACACGGACGAGAGCCGCGTAAACGCCACCCACGTCATATCCTGCAGCATCGAGTGCGAGCGCGGTGCTGGATGTCTCGGTGAGACCCGGCATTGTGCTGGCCTCAAGAAACCACGGGACGCCCGACTCATCGACGATCACGTCAATCCGCGAGAGGTGCCGGAGGCCCAAAGCGGTGTGCGCGGTGAGGGCGCGCTCGGTGGCAACCTTGATGGCTTCGTCGGAGAGCCTGGGCGGCGTGAAGAAACGAGTAGCGCCAGCCGTGTACCGAGCCTCGAAATCGTAATGACCAGAGAGCGGTTCAATTTCTACAGGGGACACCGCAACAGGCCCATCGCCGGTGTCGATGATGGTCGTGCAAATCTCTGTTCCGATAATGCGTTGTTCAATCAGCGCACTATCGGAGTAGGTGAAGGCGTGAACCATGGCCTTGCGCAAGTCATCGGTGGAATCCACCCATGTCACACCCTGAGCCGATCCACCGTGAGCAGGTTTGACGATGAGGGGAATGTTGAGTGTCTCAATGACGGTGTCGAGGACGCTTTCCGCTCCCAGTTCCCGAAAAGCATCTCTCGAGAGTGTGATCGACGCGGGTGTCTGGACGCCGGCCCGAGAGACGATGGTTTTCGCGATGGGCTTGTTCCAGGACAACCTGCTCGCCTCCGCGCGGGATCCGACAAACGGGATTCCCGAGAGCTCGAGCAGTCCACGGAGAGCCCCGTCTTCGCCCGAGGCACCGTGCAACACGGGCCACACGACATCCGGCTTATCGGTGCGGAGGAAGTCAATCAGGCTTGCGTCGGGGTCTCGAAGAGAGGTCTCAATGCCATGGCTGGCAAGACCGTCTGCAACGCGGCGACCGGAGCGAAGCGAAATATCCCTCTCGTGGGAGATTCCACCCGCAAGAAGGACTACTCGTGGTGACGGCGCCACGGTCTAATTCACGTCCGGCGGAGGAGCGTCGAGGGTCGATGAGACAGTTGCTGAACTCGTCCCTGGTCCAAAGGTTTCTACCAGTTCCAGCTCCTCAGTAACAACTCGACTGAGGCGTTTGATTCCCTCTGTGATGAAGTGGGGTTCGGGGTAACAAAACGCGAGCCTGAGGTGACCACGGCCATCGCCGTTTGCATAGAAGGCGGTGCCCGGAGTGTAGGCGACGAGCTCGGTAATAGCGCGCGGCAACATCTCCTTTGAGTCGAGACCAGCGGGCAAAGTCACCCAGAGATAGAACCCACCGGTCGGCATCGTGTGGTCGACCTTCGGAAGGTATGTCGCTAAAGCCTTCGCCATGGCGTCCCTGCGTTCCCTATAGAGACCCCTGAAGGTCTCGATCTGGCCCTGCCAGTCTTCGCTCTCAAAGTAGGCGGCCAACACCATTTGTGAGAACGAACTAGGTGAGAGGATAGCCGCCTCAGACGCTAAAACGAGTTTTTCTCGAATGCCATGGGGGGCGACCACCCAGCCGACCCTAAAGCCCGGTGCGAAGGTCTTGGAGAACGAACCCAGATAAATAACACCTGCGTCATCCGCGGAGCGGATGGCAGCGGGCGGTGGTCGATCGAACCAGAGCAAACCATAAGGGTTGTCCTCCACGACAAGAATTCCGTTGGCCTGGGCGATGTCGAGAATCGCAAGGCGACGCTCAGCCGACAGGGTGACACCGGCTGGATTCTGGAAATTGGGGATCAAATACAGGAACTTGATGGGAACGCTGTGGGCCTGGAGGTGTTCGATGCGTTCGGTGAGGGCCTGGGGAACCATGCCGTGGTCGTCCATCGCGATGTGTTCCACTCGGGCTTGGTAGGAACTGAAGAGGCCCATGGCACCGACATAGCTGGGTGATTCTACCAGGATGGCGTCACCGGGATTAATAAAAAGCTTGCTGACCAAATCCAGACCCTGCTGGGACCCGGTAGTGACCACCACATCGTCAACGCCCGCGCGAATTCCTTCAAGAGCCATCACCTGCAGGATTTGCTCCCGAAGACTGGGTAGCCCCTGCCCCGATCCATACTGCAACGCCGTGTGGGGGGAGTGAGACATTACGTGGTCTAGGGATGCTCGGACTTTCTCTAGCGGGAGCGCGGCAACAAAGGGCATTCCACCTGCAAGGGACACGACCTCTGGTCGACTGGCAACGGCAAAAAGAGCGCGCACCTCGGAGGCATGCAGGCCTGACGCTCGGTCCGCGTAGTTTTCAAACCACGGGTCGAGCGATATACCTGAACCAGAGGGTGTCATGGGCTCGTGTCCTACGCTTGGCGACTAAAAACCTCAGAATACGGGTTCTGGTCGAGAGAGGGAAGACTATGCAAGAAACTCAGCCAAGTCCGCTTCTAAGGCGGGCTTGGGCTTTGCACCAATAACCGTCTTCACAACCTCTCCACCGCGAAAGACCTTCATGGTGGGAATAGACGTGATTTGGTATTTCATGGCGGTCTCTGGGTTCAGATCAACGTTGAGCTTCACGACATCGATTTTCTCAGCGTGCTCGGTAGCAATTTGGTCAAGAATCGGGGAGACCGCTCGACAGGGACCACACCACTCGGCCCAAAAATCGACCATGATCAGCTTGTCGCTCGCGATAACTTCGGTATCGAAGTTTGCATCGGTGACGTCGCGTGCACCCATTTGTTGCCTCCTTGAGATGTGTACTACTGAGCGGCCTGTGTCTGGAGAGCAGCCGTTTTTGGCAATGATTCCAGATAATGCTGTGCATCCAATGCAGCTTGGCAACCTGATCCGGCTGCTGTGACTGCTTGGCGGTAGGACGGATCAATGACGTCGCCAGCGGCAAAGACCCCTTCGAGATTGGTGCGGGAGCTTCGCCCGTCGACCTTGATGGTGCCAAACTCGGTCAGATCAATCTGACCGTGAATGACGTGAGTTCGAGGGTCAGAACCGATAGCTATGAAGAGCCCACTGACATCAAGGGTTTGTTCAGCACCCGTCACGGTGTCGACAAGGCCGATTCCCGCTACCAGGTCGTCGCCGTAAATGTGTTCCACGGTGGCGCTAAAAATAAACTCAATCTTCGGGTCATTCGTCGCGCGATCCTTCATCGCCGCGGAAGCCCGCAGTGTGTCGGAGCGGTGGATCACATAGACCTTGTCTGCGAACCTGGTGAGGAAGGTAGCTTCCTCCATGGCCGAGTCTCCTCCACCGACGACCGCAACGGTCTTTTGGCGGTAGAAAGCACCGTCACAGGTGGCACACCAGGACACTCCGTAACCACTGAGCCTGTCCTCGTCGGGGATTCCGAGCTTTCGGTACGCAGAGCCGGTGGCGACGATGACGCTGTGAGCTTTGATGACGTCGCCATTGCCCAGAGTGAGCTTCTTGACATCATCTAAGAGCTCCACGGACACCACATCGTCATAGACGATTTCTGCGCCAAAACGCTCCGCTTGGGCCTGCATTTTCATCATGAGGTCTGGGCCCATGATGCCTTCTGGAAAACCGGGAAAGTTATCGACGTCGGTGGTGTTCATCAAGTCCCCACCGAATTCGACAGAGGAGGCAATCACCAGGGGATTGAGGTTTGCTCTGGCTGCATAAATCGCCGCCGTGTACCCGGCGGGTCCTGAACCGATAATCACTAGCTGTCTCATGCTGCTCCGAATCGTCTACGTCTAGAAACGCAAGTCTAGGACGAAGTATTCCCGCCTCGCCGAAGACGCAACCGACGAAGGACGGGAGAGGCCACTGCGTGGGCGTCAGAATTCCTGAGCAACAACAACACACCCATATACACAATGACCATCGCCAGGGTGATCACCCCCATCGCAAAACCGGAGGATACTGCCGAGGACAGCAACACACCGCGGGAACTAGCTCCGCCAAAGAGCAGCACCAAACCCAGGCCAGCTGCGCTGGCTGGGAGGCTCGCGAGAAGGAAGCTAGCGAAGCTGGTTCCCAGTTTCATGAGATCCAATCCACCCAGCTTTCTGCGCAACAAAACGAGCGCCAGCACCGTTTGGGCGCTGGTAGCGATAGTCGCCGAAGCGGCCAACCCAAAAGCGATCATGCCCAGCGGGAGTGTCGAGGATGCGAGGGCCAAAGAAACGAAAATAACCGCGTGAAACAGCTGAAAAAAGAAGGGCGTTCTGGTGTCTTCGAGCGCGTAGAAAACCCTTTGAATCAGGAACAAGACGCTGAAGGGAACGAGCCCGACTGCATAGATCATGATCACCGTGGCCATTGCAGAAACAGAATCGGGGAGTGTCGTGAACTGACGTGCAAAAGGAATCGCAACAATGACGAGGCCCACTGAGGCCAAGACCATGAATAAGCCAATCCTGGATACCGAACCCTGGAAATCTGATCGAACGCCCAGGGTGTTCCCGTCCCGGTGGTGTGCGGCCATCCTGGTGAAATAGGTCGTTGCCAGAGACACCGCAACGACCGAGTGGGGCAACATGAAAATCAGCCACGAGAATCTTAAAATAGCGAGGCTCGGTGCCTCGCCCCCGGCGGCCAATGACGCGACATTGGCCTGCACTATTCCGGCCAGTTGGGCAACGACGATCATGCCAAACATCCAGGAGACGGCCCGCCCGGTTTTGCCAAGCCCCACACCTCGCCACTGGAAATCGGGACGCAGGGTCAGCCCGGCTCGACGCCAGAAGAACAGCAAGATGAATGCCTGGGCCGCAACCCCGACGGTTGCTGATCCAGCGAGAACGCTCACCATGGCGGGAGACCATTCCAGAGCGTCACCGGTATCGGCGGTGGGGAACAGGCTCGCAAACACGATCAGCCCGGTCATCGAAACGATGTTGTTCAGTGCCGGAGCCCAGGTGAAGGGGCCGAAGATCTTCCTGGCATTGAGCACTTCGCTAAACAGGCTGTAGAGCGCGTAGAACAGAATCTGGGGCAAACACCAATAGGCAAAGGCCGTTGCTAACGCCATTTCTTCGGCAGTAAAACCTCGAACACCATCCCCTCCCTGTTGCGCATAGAGGGCAACAAGGGCGGGGGCGAGAAGTGTGGCGAGGACTGCGACAGCGAGGAAGATGACAAACCCCAAGGTGACAATCTTGTTGATGTAGCTTTGGCCACCGTCTTTGTTGAGCCCGGCCTGGACAATGTGGGGGACCAAAACAGCACTGAGGACCCCACCGGCGATGATGGCGTAAATGTTGTTCGGCAGTTGGTTTGCCAAGGCGAACGTGTCTGCGCCAGCGCCGACAACGCCGAGAGTCCGAGCGAGGATAATCGCGCTGATAAAACCGAGAATTCGAGAAACGATGGTCCCCGAAGCAAGAAACATGCTTGCTCTACCGAGCGAGTTCTCGTCATGAGGTGGGGCCTTGGTCACGGCGCCTCCTCTGTTACCTGCCGCTCCAACCTTCTGCGTTGGATGGCTCGGACGATACCAAAGGCGAATGTTCCACCGACCAACACGGCTAGGGTCACGCTGATGATCCCTTCCCAGCCAGCTCGAATCGTGATCGGGACAGTGACCACCTCACCGATGGGTTGACCCCCCGGGGTCAAGAGCGAGAGTTCCACGGAAACCACACCATTGGCGAGGGACTGAACGGGAATGAAAACCCTTGTGGAGCCCTCTGCCGCCACAAATATGGTCGACACCGGTTCCTCGATGGCCAAGATGGCCCTGGTCGGCCGGACCTGCAGGGTGACCACGACATCTGAACCCAGGTCGTTCACAACGGTAATCGGAAGCGATGTTTCACCGCTTAAAACTGTGATGGAGCTTCCTTGTTCGACCCGCACTGAGTTGCGGAAATCCTTTGAATCCTGCTGCGCCCTTGTCCACTCAATTGCCAGTCCGTTGGGGTCGGTGAGCCACGTGGAGGACAACAGGGATTGGTATCTGGTCCAGCGCCCTGCAATGGCGCCTTCGGGATCATTGGCGATGGTGGCGAAGGAGACGTCACCTTCCCAGAGCTGCTTAATTTCCGCCCGGAAAACCTGGGATTCCGGGGATGTGGAAATTCTGGGCACGGTGGCGAGCAACTCGCTGGCTGGCGCCTCAAGCGGAACAGGAACAGAGGTCGCAACGGGCATCACACCAAACCGGGCCAACACCGATTCGATCCTGGGCGCTATCGCCGTGGCCGGGAGCCGCCCCACACTAAACACCAGAATTTCTTGGTTGCCGGTGAAGGCACGGTATGCGATGAGCCCTTGAGCTCTCTGCAGGTCAGCTTCTGCCTCGAGGGCGGTGGGCGCTTGCAGTGCGTCTTTAGCCAGTTGAGACAATTGGTCATCGACCCGGATCACCCGAGCGCCGTCCACCGAAACAACTGCTCGATCCGAGGGCAAACTATTACTGGAGAGTAAAACGGCAGATGCTGAGCGAGTCTGCAAGGTTGCCAGTTCCCCTGTGGATATCGCATCGCCGTGTAACCAGGGGTATTCCCCGAGCCTCGCATAGACCAGGGTGTCGATCTCTAAGGACCCCAGTGGGTCAGCATCTGCCCAGGGCAGTGCAAACTGAGCAAGTCCGACCGATCCGAGTGTGCTGGCCCAGTTCAGAGCTTCGGTGGGAGCCTGGTCTCCGAGCGCTGTAATGCTGCTGGTAATGCGGCTGTCAATAGCGATGGTGGCGGGGTGAGAGCGAACCGCGGAAGTCACCAAATCGAGCGGCCCACCGGAGATTGTCAAGGCCTGCAGCTCTTCTGGCCGTAAGGCAATGCCTCCGCTTGCAGACGCGGTGAGGGTGACAATGGGAGCTATGGCTGCCGGAGTAACGGTGGTGTTTTCTGGGAGCACCACCACGACCTGTCGGCCCTGCAGTTCGCGCAAAGCGGGGCTGAGGTTACTTTGATTGACGTAATTGGTTTCGATTCCAAAAATTCCGGCTTGAGAAAAAACCGCCTCCTCATCGACAGTGTCACTGTCGAGCCTGGCTGGCCAGAGTTCGGGGGCAAGCAGGAAGGGAATCTCTCGTGATTCCAGCTGGGGCACGTCCGGAGACCGAATAAATCCGATTGTGGTGGCTGCGGGCGAACCTTCACCTGCAAGAAAGCGCCGGATCTGGTCCTCGCTACTGAAGGCCGTTTCGGTGAGGGTGACGGTGATGTCGCCGGCGTTCAGGGCCCCAGTTTCGTCGGCCCGAACCACGACGCTAAAAGAATTGAGATCGACGGGGTCGATAATCCCCCCGTTTCCCACAACGATGTCCACTCGGGCGAGGGAGCGACTCTCCGTTGCAAAGCTGGGGGCAGCAGCCACCTGGGAGGTGAGCACAAGAGCGCCACCGACAAGACCCACCACGAGCGCCCGGAGTCGCCTTTTGCCGGCATGACGCGGAATAGATTTATCCACGCCTTGGGGTCACCCACTCCAGAGCTGGCATGGTTTCGAGTCTAGACTCGAAACACTATGTCGAGCGTTGCGGGTGCCGTGGAAAACCTCCGGGTTATCACCCAATCGCCGCCGATTCTGAAGCTTGCCGAGGCTTTTGGGGCAGCCGGTCACGATCTTGCTCTTGTGGGCGGGCCCGTTCGGGATGCTTTTCTTGGCCGGCAGGTGAACGACCTCGATTTCACAACCTCGGCCACGCCGGATGAGATTGAGCGCATTGTCCGTCCCTTGAGTGATGCGCTGTGGGATGTGGGCCGTGCCTTTGGCACGATTGCTGCGCAAATGGGTGACTTAACCATTGAAATCACGACCTACCGGGCCGACACCTATGACGGAAAAAGCCGAAAACCCGAGGTCGCCTTTGGCGACAACTTAGAAGCGGACCTGTTTAGGCGTGATTTTACGATGAACTCCATGGCTTTGAAGCTCCCGGATTTGGTCTTGGTGGACCCGTGCAACGGGCTCGATGACCTTTTGGCCGGTGTGCTTCGGACCCCGATCGCCCCGGAAGAGTCTTTCCGGGATGATCCGTTGCGCATGATGAGAGCCGCGCGGTTTGTGAGCCAGTTGGGTGTGAGCGTTCACCCGGACACGGTGGCTGCGATGTCAACGATGTCGGAGAGATTGGCTGACATTTCGGCAGAACGAGTGCGCGACGAGCTCGTTCGTATTTTGTCCTCCAGTGCTCCCCGGGAAGGCCTTGAGTTACTGGTCGAAACCGGTTTAGCCGAGGTTTTTCTGCCGGAGCTTCCCGCGCTTCAACTCGAGAGCGACGAACACGCTCATCACAAAGACGTCTATCAGCACACGTTGACGGTCCTTGACCAGGCGATTGGCGAGGAAAAACAGCGCCACCCGGGCGAAGCACCCGATCTGGTGCTGCGACTTGCCGCCTTGTTGCACGACATTGGAAAGCCCGCAACCAGGCGTTTTGAAGCAGGCGGGGTGGTTACCTTCTACCACCACGATGTGGTCGGAGCGAAGCTTGCAAAAAAGAGACTCACAGCGTTGCGCTTCGACAACGACACCATCGCTGCGGTGTGTCGTTTAATCGAGCTCCATCTGAGGTTCTTTGGATATGCCGATCAGGCCTGGTCAGATTCCGCTGTTCGCCGGTATGTTAGGGATTCCGGGGATTCGCTCGAGCGCCTGCACATGCTGGTTCGTGCCGATGTCACTACCCGCAATAAGCGCAAAGCAGACCGGCTCGCCTTTGCCTACGATGACTTAGAGGCCCGCATCGCTGCGCTTGCGGAGTTGGAAGAGCTTCAGTCCCTGCGTCCCGCACTGGACGGGGAGCAGATCATGCAGATTTTGGGAATTGGCCCGGGCCGCGAAGTCGGACAGGCATATTCCTTCCTCATGGAAGTGCGTCTTGACGACGGGGTGATCCCAGAGGAAGAGGCAACGAAGAGGCTTCTTGCCTGGTGGGCTAGTCGCTAGTCGTTTGCCAAGCGCTTCGTTGACACCTAGACTTTTGGGGTTGTCCACTTGTGGAGCAACGCACACAACCCTCCTGTTGCAGAAATCCTGTAACCGTTAGTCCGAAGGAGGTGGGGTAGTCGTGCAAAATTATGAACTCATGGTCATTTTGGACCCGGAACTGGATGAGCGCACCATTGCCCCCAGTCTCGACGCATTTCTCGAGGTTATTCGCCAAGACGGCGGAGCCATCGAGAACGTTGACATCTGGGGCAAGCGTCGTCTGGCGTACGAAATCAAGAAGAAGACTGAAGGCATCTATGCCGTCGTCAACTTCCAGGCGACTCCCGCCGCAACCGCGGAGCTTGATCGCCAGTTGCGACTGAGCGAAGCCGTGATGCGCACCAAGGTGCTGCGTCAGGACGAGGCTGTTGTCCGACTCGGCGCTCCGGAAGAAGCCCCTATCGCCCAAAAAGTCTCGCTGTCTGGTGGCAGCAAGCGTCGTAAGGCCTAGAGCACTATGGCTGGCGAAACAATCGTGACCGTGGTGGGAAACCTCACCGCTGATCCCGAATTGCGGTACACCCAAAACGGCGTGGCAGTTGCAAACTTCACCATTGCGTCCACCCCCCGCACGCTTGATCGCGCATCGGGTGAGTGGAAAGACGGTGAAGCATTGTTCTTGCGTGCCAGTGTGTGGCGTGAATTCGCAGAGCACGTAGCGTCTTCGTTGACAAAGGGTGCTCGCGTGGTCGCAACCGGAAGGTTGCGCCAGCGTTCCTACGAGACCAAAGAGGGCGAAAAGCGCACCTCTATTGAGCTTGAAATCGACGAAGTTGGCCCTAGCTTGCGCTATGCAACGGCTCAGATCCAGCGTCAGTCCAGTGGAAAAGCAGGCGTGAGCGCCGGCGATGATTCATGGAGCGCACCCCAAGCCGGGAGCGCGACCCAGGACCCGTGGGCCCAATCTGCTCCTGTCGATGCCCCTCCTATTGAGGATGCACCCTTCTAATACGCGTGAACTGTTGGCACGCCCCCTGCGGGTGTGCTCGAGAGAGAGAAAATAAACATGGCTGGAAAATCTAGCGGTGACCGCCGTAAACCACGGTTGGTCAAGGGCGGTAAGCCCCTAGCTCCGGTAAAGGCAATTACCGTCGGAGTTATTGACTACAAGGACGTCGCAACTCTGCGCCGTTTCATCTCGGACCGAGGAAAGATCCGCGCCAGGCGCATCACTGGTGTGTCTGTTCAGGAACAACGCCTCCTGGCTCGAGCAATCAAGAACGCTCGCGAAATGGCCTTGTTGCCATACGCCGGCGCTGGACGATAGGGAGCGCGACCATGGCGAAATTGATTCTGACAAACGAAGTAGCAGGACTAGGTTCCGCTGGCGACGTTGTTGAGGTGAAGAACGGGTTTGCCCGTAACTACCTGATCCCTGAAGGCTTCGCTGTTCCTTGGAGCAACGGTGGCCAGAAGCAGGTTGACCAGATTAAGAAGGCCCGCGAGGCGAAGGCACACGCGAGCACAGAAGACGCAATGGCCATGAAGGTCCAGCTGGAGAAAGCCCCGGTGCGGATCGCGGTCCGCTCTGGCGCAACTGGTCGGCTTTTTGGTTCGGTGACCCGCTCAGACATCCTGGCCGCTTTAGAGGCAGCCGGTATCAAGGGCGTGGACAAGCGTGCGATTGAGATTCCGACGGCAATCAAGAGCCTGGGAACGTCAGTAGTCATTGTGGGAATCCACGATGGCGTGACCGCCTCTGTGACCCTCCAGGTCGTGTCTGAAAAGTAGTCTGTACAACTGAAATAATGAGGCCCTCGTCTGCGGGGGCCTCATTATTTTTGCCGTTTTCTCCACACCGGGCCACTTAAGCGGGTTAACTCTAAAGTGGTACTTTATACAGATTCGGCGGGAGCAGAATGTGGATGTTCGGAGTCGATAAATAGGAATTATTTGTCGGAAAATTCTTTTTTTTGGTCCGAATAATCCCCAATCTATCCACAGGGCCCTCGGCGTTTCTCGAACCTTACACACAGGTTTATCCACAGGCCCCTTTGTGGTCACTCACCGGGCTCTCTAGGGTGAGGGAAGAAAATTAGCTACAGCAGGCTTTATCGAGGTTAACCCGCCAATCATCGTGTCAGTCGATGGTGCTAAACCTTGTTGTAGAGGTTTGTAGGGCTCGATAGGTGATGCACAAAAGGGGGTGGGGAGAAATATGTCACTGGCGCAGCTTGGCATCGTTCCCGACGCTCCCTCGGAACGCGGTTACGGCGGAGATCGCACTCCTCCCCACGATGTCCTTGCGGAACAGAGCACGCTCGGTGGAATGCTCTTGAGCAAGGACGCGGTTGCGGATGTAATCGAGCTTGTTCGAGGCAGAGACTTCTACCTGCCGAAGCACGAGATCATTTTTGATGCGGTGTTGAACCTCTATTCGCACGGTGAGCCCACCGACGTTATTACGGCGACCGAAGAGCTCACAAAGACCGGATTGCTGTCTCGAGCAGGCGGGGTGGATTATCTGCACACCATTGTGTCTGTCGTTCCGACGGCTGCGAGCGCGGGCCACTACGCAGCGATTGTTGCCGACAAAGCTGTCTTGAGAAGGCTTGTCGAGGCTGGAACCCGCATCGCGAACATGGGCTACGCCAGCGAGGGTGAGGTAACCGACTTGGTTAACTCCGCTCAGACGGAGATCTACCAGGTTGCCGGCGGCGTTGAGTCCGAAGACTATGTGCCGCTGACCGAGGCCGTCACGGTCGCTGTTGATGAAATCGAAGCGGCACGGGGTCGAGACGGCCAGATGATCGGAGTACCGACCGGATTCCAGGAACTTGACACTCTCACCAACGGTTTACACAAGGGCCAGTTAATTCTCATTGCTGCCAGGCCTGCACTGGGTAAGTCAACGCTTGCACTGGACTTGGCGCGGTCTGCGTCCATCAAGCACAAGATGCCCACCATTTTGTTCTCTCTGGAAATGGGGAAGGCTGAAATTGCGATGCGGTTGCTCTCGGCTGAGACGTCGATCCCCTTGCAGAAGATGCGTAAAGGCATGGTGGAAGCCAGGGACTGGACCACCATTGCCTCAACCCGGGGTCGGATTGAATCGGCTCCTCTCTACATCGATGACAGTCCCAACATGACGCTGGTCGAGATTCGCGCCAAGTGTCGTCGACTGAAGCAACGTGTTGGCTTGAAGATGGTCGTGATTGACTACTTGCAGCTGATGACATCGGGTAAGCGGGTGGAATCGCGTCAACAAGAAGTGAGCGAGTTCTCCCGGGCTCTCAAGCTGTTGGCTAAGGAGTTGCAGGTTCCGGTTATTGCCCTCTCTCAGCTGAACCGTGGGCCGGAGCAGCGTTCTGACCGCAAACCACAACTGAGCGACTTGCGTGAATCTGGATCGCTTGAGCAGGATGCCGACCTCGTCATCCTGTTGCACCGCGAAAGTGCCTACGAAAAAGACAATCCTCGTGCCGGTGAGGCTGATCTGATCGTCGCTAAGCACCGTAATGGTCCTACTGGAACCGTCACGGTGGGATTCCAAGGGCACTATTCACGTTTTTCGGATATGCCGAAGGTCTAATTCGTTCTAACCAGGCCCATTCGCTAGCTACGCTGGTGGTGTGTCAACAGGAAAAGCAAGTGAGGGTTTCGTGCCGTATTTCGCCCTAGAGCTCACTCGGGCAGTAACACTTCTAGCCGTAGGGCTTGTGATTGCTTTCACTCCTGGCCATACCGCCACCTTTGGCCTGTATGCCTTTGGAATCTTTGCCATCGTCAGTGCCGTGGTGCTGGCAAGCGTGGTGTGGGGAGCGGGCCACCCCGCACAGGCTCGGGGTCTCCACCTGTGGCAAGCACTGGTGTCTTTGGTGGTTGGTGCATTGACTTTGGCGTTGAATCAAGCAGGGATTGTCTTGCTGTTGTGGGCGATTGTGCTGTGGGCTCTGCTCACCGGGTTTGCGGAAGCTTTTGCCGGTTGGAGAATGCCCCGGGGATCTGACGTGCGGAAGGATTGGCTGGTCCAAGGTTCCATGACTGTCGTGTTGGCGTTGGTGGTTCTGGTGCAGCCAGCCGATAGCGTTGCCGTGATTGGTTTTGTGGGAGCCTGGGCCATTGTCCAAGGTGTCTATGCCACGATTGCTGGGTTGAGTAGTCGTTGGTCGACCACAGAAGCACCGAAGGAAGGACGATGATGAACCAGCCCACCCGTAAGGAGCGGCTGCGTCCCCTCGAGTACGTCATGATCTCCGGCTTTATGGCGCTCTTTGCTGGATTGATTGTGCTGATGGTCACTCGTGACCCAGTTCTTGCTTTTGTTGTGGCTGGGCTGATTTTTGTCTTGGTCATTATCGGTATTGCCATGTTGATGCTGGCTGTTTCCCCTAACAACACTCCTGATGGAGAACGCCAGACTCCGGAAACTGGGAACGACTAGGGCTTAGTCCAGGTAATCAACGAGCGACGCAGCCAGCCCGACATACAGCTCGGGGCTGAGTTTCGCTAGGGCTTCTTTGGAACCCTGGGAAATGTCCAGGGTCTCGACGAAGGCCTTGAGGTCGTCCTGCGAGATTTTCTGTCCGCGGGTTAGGTCCTTCACCACGGCGTAAGGGTCAGAAATAGATGATTCTCCTCGGACAATTTCTGCGCGGATGACCGTCTGAATTGCTTCAGCGAGAACTTCCCAGTTGGCCCCTAAATCTGCGGCCATAGCCTTCTGATTTACGTCGATTTCGGTCAACCCCTTGGTCAAGTTCGACAAGGCGACCAGCGAGTGGCCAAAGGCAACACCAATGTTGCGCTGTGTGGTCGAGTCCGTAAGGTCTCGTTGCAATCTCGATGTCACCAAGGTGCTTGCTAGAGAGTCGAGCAGAGCGTTTGCCAGCTCCAGATTGGCCTCAGCGTTCTCAAAACGAATCGGGTTGATCTTGTGGGGCATGGTGGAGGAGCCTGTCGCGCCCTGCACCGGAATTTGGGTTACATATCCCAGGGAAATATAGGTCCACATATCGGTGGCGAAATTGTGGGCAATACGGTGACCGTGGCTCATGGCGGTCATCACTTCGGCCAGACCATCGTGGGACTCAATTTGAGTGGTGAGCGGGTTCCATACCAGTCCGAGGTCTTCCACAAACTTCTTGCTCAGAACCGGCCAATTCACAGAAGGCTCCGCCACCACGTGGGCTGAGAAAGTTCCTGTTGCTCCGCTGAATTTTGCCGGATATGACACTGCAGTGACCCTGGTGATAATCGAGCTAAGGCGGTGGGCAAAAACTGCGAGTTCTTTTCCAAAGGTTGTCGGGGTTGCCGGTTGCCCGTGGGTTCGAGAGAGCATCGGAATGGAGCGCCAGGAACGAGCCAGGCCAGCTATTCCATCGCGAAGCCCGACCATGGCTGGCAACCACACGTGGGCAACGGCGTCACGCACCAAAAGGGCATACGAGACGTTATTGATGTCCTCGCTCGTGCACCCAAAGTGCACGAGCTCGTGCAGCGCTTCGAGGCCATGCTCGGAGAGGATGTCGCGGACGAAATACTCCACTGCCTTCACATCGTGTTTGGTGACCTGTTCAAAGGAGGCAATGGCCGCTATCTGGTCTGGACCAAAAGTTTCTACGACGGAGCGCACAGCGGCGATGGTCTTCTCGGGAAGCGGGGAGGATCCAGCAACACCCTCGCGGCAGAGGGTAATCAGCCATTCGATTTCAACCCGAACACGGGCTCGATTGAGAGCAGCCTCTGAGAAGTATTCGGTGAGTGCCTCGGTCTGGTGTCGGTATCGACCATCCAGGGGGCTGAGCGGTTGGTGGCCCAAATGTGACATGGTCACCTTCCTGTCTGGGGCAAGCACCTCTATTCTTCCCTATTCTTCGCTGTCCACGAAGAGCCAATCACCTGCACTTCCTGGGGACAGCCCAGGGGGTTCTTCCGAGGGGGTCGCCATACGAGACACTGTCGGCGACATCACGGACCAGGAGTAGCCCACGATGGACGAAGCAACAGCGCGATCTCTCGTGGCCGGCCAGGCCGAGGCTCTTGTGGCGCTTTCTCGAAGGTTGAGCCAACACGGTGTTGGGGACCGTTGGCAGGGGCCAGGGAGAAGAGCATGTGAGGCGCTGATGGTGACCCTTGAAGATGATTTGAGGACCGAGGCCAGACTCCTCAGCCACACCGCACACTATGGCGGTGTGGCTGAGGTGAGAGCTCATTTCGGGTGAGTGATGGTCTGTGGATTACCGGGCCGGACCACCACTTTGTTGCAGAGGACCACGTTCTTGCACTCGCCGATTTTGTGAAAGAGCTCGCACTCCAGATTGACCACAGTGCGGGGGTTCTTCGCCATGTGGAAAGCCAGAATATTGAGCCGCCCGAGGGGTTTCTCAGCACCTGGTCTTTTCACGAGGTGGCAAGGATTCGTTTCCGGGTTGAGCGACTCCGCGAGGAAGCACAGAGGCTTCATCTGGCTTTGTGGGACTACGCGAGGGCAACCGCGGATCAGGAAAGAGCGCGGATCGAAACCTTCGACGTTCCCCGAGATCGCCTCATTGCCCTAATGTTGGTGACCTTGGCTAGGTCGGATGTCCCCTCGGGGTTTGAATCATGGGGCTTCAGCGAGGTAGCCCAGGCAATCATTCCTGCAACCTCGGTCTTTGACTCGGTGTCGGTGTCTGCCACCCGTGGCGTTACCTCTGTCCATCCGGCAGGGTCTTTTGTGGAAAGGGTTGGCCGGATCCCACATGACTCTCCCTACCCGATCCGAATTGAGAGGTTTGTCCAACCCGATGGTTCCTACTCAACCGATGTTTACATCGCTGGGACCAGAGATCTTGGGGTGGGATACACGCGGGAGCCCTTTGACATGGAGAGCAACATCGCTCTGATTGCGGGTGCTACCGCCACATCGTTTGTGGCGGTTGAGGCAGCGATGAAGGCCTCCGGGGTGCGCCCCGGTGACAAAGTCACGTTTGTCGGGCATTCCCAAGGTGGCCTGATTGCAGCTCGACTTGCTGAATCAGGTCGCTATTCAACGACCGGCCTGCTGACCGTTGGGGCACCGCTCGGGGGAACGCCGGTCAGAGGGGATTACCCGGCTGTGGCAATCACCCATCGTGATGATGTGGTTCCGGAATTGGGTGGGCATGCTGAACCCTCCCGTGCGGTGGGGGTGTCAACGCTCAGTGGAGCTGCCCTAGGTGACGTGGGCGGAGCCCACTCACTGGATGCCTACACAGAAACCGCCGAGGCGCTCGATAGCTCTCCCGCCAAGGGGCGGGTAGGGGAACTGCCCACGCCCACCGGGACAACCAGACCGACCTTTTTTCAGGCCCAGCGAAACTAGCCCCGTTTGTTGATCAGTGGCCGAAGTAGCATGCCGATGATCCAGCTTGACAGGCTGAGAACCAACGCGCCGATGATGCCCCAGTAGTAGTCCTGAACGAACAAACCAAAGCCCAGCCAGGATGAAACAAGGTTAACCAACAACAGCAAAACTCCATTGACGACAAGAGCGATCAGGCCGAACGTGATGACGTAGAGGGGGAAGGCCACAATGCGAATCGCATTACCCACAATGCCGTTGATAAGACCGAAAACCAGGGCAATAAACAAGTAGCTAATCAGGAGCTCCAGGCTGGGACCGCCCGCAGCGATGGGCTCACCTTCGGCGTAGGGAACCATGGTGAGGCCGGGAACAATCCATACGGCGATAGCAAGAGCAATGGAATTGACGACCAGGCGAACAATGAATCTCAGCATGCCTATAACTATGCCCTGTGCACCGGGCTTTAGCGAATGTCCTGTGCGCCCCACACCGAGAAAATGCCCGGAGGTTGTAGAGACCAAATGACCCAGTGCATCGGTGGCGCCACTAGATTAGACAAATGGTTTACTCAGACAAAACGCTGAGATTGTTGGCGCCCGAGGGGACTTTGGTGACCAATGACCATAACGAGGGGTACCACCAGGCGATTGCTCACCTGACCGAAGCTGATTTTCGAGAGTTCTACCGCTCCATGGCTGTCGTTCGACGCTTTGATATTGAAGCCGGCAACCTCCAGCGCCAGGGTCAAATGGCCCTATGGGTTCCCAGCATTGGGCAAGAGGGCGCTCAGGTGGGTTCTGCCTCTGCCAGTCGGCCTCAAGACCATATTTTTCCTGCATACCGTGAGCACTCCGTGGCGTATGTGCGCGGCCTAGACCTGATTCACATCATAAGAATGTTGCGCGGTCTGACCCACGGCGGCTGGGACCCCAAGACAACGAACAACTTCCACCTCTACGCCTTGGTGATTGGGTCCCACACCCTGCATGCCACGGGCTATGCCATGGGGATTGGGTTGGATGGTGGGTGCTCAAGCGGAAACCTAGAAACCGATGAGGCCGTGTTGGTGTATTTCGGTGATGGCGCGAGTAGCCAAGGAGACACCAACGAGGCCTTGATTTTTGCCCAGAGCTACCAAACACCCCAGGTGTTTTTCTTGCAGAACAACCAGTGGGCTATTTCAGTTCCGGTTCGAGTGCAATCGCGCACCCCGCTGTTTGAGAGAGCAGCAGGGTTTGGTATGCCGAGCATCCAAATAGATGGCAATGATGTCTTGATGAGTTACGCAGCCACCAGGATGATGATGGACCAGGCTCGCTCCGGCCAGGGACCGCAGTTTATTGAGGCCATGACCTATCGCATTGGTGCTCACACCACCAGTGATGACCCCACTAAGTATCGCGACAACGATGAATTGGAATACTGGCAAGCCCGCGACCCTATTGATCGCTTTCGACTCTTCTTGGAGGGGTTAGGGGTTGAGCAGGGCTTCTTCGACGCCGTGGCAACGGAGGGCGAGGATCTCGCTTCTGATATTCGTAAGCGAACGCTTGCTTTGGGAAAGCCTGGGCCCGCAGAGATGTTTGCCCACGTCTTTAGCGATGACCACCCCGTCATGCGCGAACAGTCCGAGCGGCTAGAGAAGTACCTCGCCTCGTTTGAGCAGGAGGTATCGTGACCGAGATTCCCATGGCTAAGGCCATCAATGAGGGCCTGCGTGCCGCAATGTTGGCGGATAACTCGGTGATGCTGATGGGAGAAGACATCGGCCAGCTGGGCGGCGTCTTCCGCGTCACAGAAGGCTTGCTGGAACAGTTTGGCCCGTCTCGGGTCTTAGACACTCCGCTTGCGGAATCAGGCATTGTCGGTTCGGCCATTGGCCTAGCCATGCGGGGCTTTCGCCCGGTCTGTGAGATTCAGTTTGATGGCTTTGTCTATCCTGCGTTTGACCAGATTGTTTCCCAGCTTGCCAAGCTCACCCAGCGCCACGAATCGACTCAGGCTTTCCCGGTGGTCATCCGCATTCCCTACGGTGGTCACATTGGGGCAGTGGAGCACCACCAGGAAAGCCCGGAAGCATACTTTGCACACACCGCAGGCTTGCGGGTTATGTCACCCGCCACCCCCCACGATGCCTACTGGCTGATTCAAGAAGCTATTCAATCGCCTGACCCCGTTATTTATCTCGAACCCAAGAGCAGGTATTGGCACAAGGGCGAAGTGAATGACGCTGAGCCTGGCGCCAAAACCACCGAGGCCCGCGTTGTTCGCGAGGGCACTGACGTGACCCTGATTGGGCACGGCGCCATGGTGAGCGTGCTGCACCAGGCTGCCGACATAGCCAAGGAGGAGGGTGTGAACCTCGAGGTCATTGACCTTCGATCCCTCTCACCGATTGATTACGACACCATCCTCGCCTCTGTCCGTAAGACGGGTCGAGCAGTTGTCTGCCAGGAAGCACCGGGCAACGTCAGTATCGGCAGCGAGATTGCAGCCACCATCACCGAAAAGGCCTTCTATGTTTTAGAAGCTCCGGTTTTGCGGGTGAGTGGGTATGACACCCCCTTCCCACCGGCAGCACTGGAGAGCATCTATTTGCCCGACGCAGACCGAATTCTTGACGCTGTTGATAAGAGCCTGGCGTATTGATGACGAGGGATGAGGAGTAACCGTGTCCATTTTTATGTATCCGATGCCCGACGTCGGTGAAGGTTTGACCGAGGCCGAAATTGTGCAATGGCGCGTGAAGCCAGGCGAGGCAATCGCTCTGAACCAGATCGTGTGTGAAATAGAAACAGCGAAATCACTCGTCGAGCTCCCGTCCCCTTTTGCAGGTGTGGTCAAGGAGTTGCTGGCCAACGAGGGAGACACCGTTTTGGTGGGGACGCATATTCTCTCTGTCCAAGGCGAGGGAGCAGACGAGGCAGAGGCCTCGAGCCCAGACCCCACTGTCACCGAAGCGCTTGCCGATACTGAGGCAAGTGTCACCCACGAGACATCCGAAGCCCCAGCAGTGAAGAACCTCGTGGGCTATGGGACAGGCCCAAGCGTTCCCGCCTCCAGGCGGAAGCGGGTAACTCCGGTCGGAGAAGCCCCCGTGGCGTCAACTCCGGGACCCGCTCAGAAGGTTGATCTCCCGGTTGCACAGGCCCTAGAAGTCATTGCAAAGCCTCCGATTCGGAAGTTAGCCAAAGACCTAGGAGTGAATCTCTCGAGCGTGCAGGCCACGGGTCTCGGTGGAGAGATCACCAGGGACGACGTGATCCGTCACGCCGGTCAAGCAACGGTGTTCAAAAACCTGGAGACACCGCACTGGCCAGAAAACCGTGAAGACAGGATTCCGGTTAAAGGCGTGCGCAAGGCCATAGCTCAAGCAATGGTCAAGAGCATGTTTAGCGCCCCGCACGTCTCTGTCTTCGTTGATGTTGACGCAACAAGAACCATGGATTTCGTTAAGAGACTCAAAGCCTCCCCTGATTTTGCCGGCATCAAGGTCTCACCACTACTTATCATGGCCAAGGCCATGATCTGGGCGGTTCAGCGGAATCCGAGCGTGAATTCAACCTGGACTGAAGAAGAAATTATCGTGCACCACTTCGTGAACTTCGGTGTTGCTGCGGCAACACCGAGAGGCCTTATCGTTCCGAACATCAAAGAGGCACACACGTTGAACTTGCGCGATCTCGCCATGGCGCTGGAACGGTTGACGCTCACGGCCAGGGAGGGAAAGACGCCTCCTGAGGACATGGCTGGGGGAACAATCACGATTACCAACCTGGGTTCGTTTGGAGTCGACACCGGAACGCCGATTTTGAACCCCGGTGAGGTGTCGATTGTTGCGCTCGGAACGATTAAGCCAAAGCCCTGGGTGGTCGATGGTGAAGTCAGGCCTCGCATGGTGACCACGGTCGCAGCAAGCTTTGACCACCGTGTTGTTGATGGTGACGTTGCGAGCCGCTTTGTTGCAGATGTCGCAAGCGTGATGGAGGAACCAGCCCTTCTGCTCGATTGATGTTGACAATCATTATCAATAAGTGGTAACCTCCCTCTATGACATCACGCGCAGGAATTCTGGTTGCAGCAACCCTTCTACTCTCCGCTTGTGCGGGAGCGCCAGCGACAGTGGAACCCAGTGAGGACGCTGCCACAAGCCTTGAATCTGAGGTCACTATCGAGGCACCGACCATTTTGGTGAGCAATTCCATCCTGGGCAGTGTGGTTGGTGGCATTCTTCAGTGTGCGGTGGGCACCACGGATTCCATGACCGTGTTGATGCCTTTGGGAACCGACCCACACGATTTTCAACCTTCGTCTGAGCAGGTCGCATCCATGGTTCGTGCTGATCTCGTCGTGGTGAACGGCCTAGGCCTAGAAGTGGGCCTCGAGGGTGCCCTCGAGGCAGCCACTGTGGATGGCGGAACCATCGTTCGGGCCACTGATCTCATCGAACCACTGCTCTGGGTCGCTTTCCAAGATGAGCACGGCCATGACGCGCACGATAACGGCGACGAGGAATTCGATCCCCACTTCTGGTTCGACATGAACAGGATGGCTCTCGTTGCCGAGGGAGTAGGGGCAGCCCTCGCGGATGCGAGTGGGGAATCTGTCTTTGAAGACTGCGGTCAAGAGGGCGCAGCCGACATCCGTCAAGCGGAGCTGGAGGTAAGCGCCATCTTGGATGCTGTACCTGACGAACGAAGAGTGTTAGTGACCGACCACGAAGCCCTCGGGTACTTTGCCGAGCGTTACGAGTTCACCATTGCCGGAGTGGTCATCCCCGGCGGATCAACAATGGGGGCACCAGATTCCCGGGCACTTGCTGAGCTGGTCGGTGTGATTCAAAACAGCGGCGTTTCCGCGATTTTTGGGAATACTTCCTTGAATCCTGCTGTCCTGGAAGCTTTGGCTGCGGAGGCCCAACGAGATGTCGTGGTTGTTCCGCTGTTTGTCGAAAGCCTGGGCGGACCAGACTCTGGTGCTGAGACCTACCTCGAGATGATGATGACCAACGCTTCTCGCGTCTCGCAAGCACTGGCAGACTAACCATTGTAGAATGGTGGCTAGCTCCGTTTGAGCTCGGTTTTCAGCAAAGAGCGCTGATAGGTGGTCTGTTGGCTGCCTTGATGGCCTCGACCGTCGGCACCTGGCTGGTGTTGCGGGGAATGAGCTTCTTTGGTGACGCCTTCGTCCATGGGATTGTTCCGGGCATTGCTGCCGCTGTTGTCTTTGACATAAACCCGCTGCTTGGCGCCGCAGTAGCGGCCGCCGTGATGGTCGTCGCTATTGAGCTGGTTCAACGAAAGACCCCGTTGGCGGAAGACACGTCGATTGGTTTGTTGTTTGTGGGCATGTTGGCCCTGGGTGTCGTCATTATTTCGAGGCTGGATTCCTATTCCGGCAGTTTGACCACGATTCTCTTCGGTGACGCTTTAGGCGTGAGCTGGTCCAACATTCTGGGACAGAGCATTGTGTTGGGAATAGTAGTGATTGCCTCGGTTGTCCTCTACCGGCCGCTGATGGCCTTGAGCTTGAACCGAGATAAAGCAGAGCTGCTTGGCATGAAGCCTAAAACCGCTCATGCAGCCCTGCTGGTGCTCATTGCCTTGGCCGTGATTGGTAGCTATCAGTCGGTCGGAACACTCCTGGTCTTTGGACTTTTGGTTGGCCCACCTGCAACCGCGAGCTTGCTCTCGAGAAGTGTGCTGCAGATGGTGGTGGTGGCCGCTGGGATTGGTGTCGTGTCAGTGTGGCTGGGGCTGACCCTGAGTTACTACCTAGGTACCGCTGCATCCGCGACCATGGCACTGGTCCCAATAGTCCTGTTCTTTGTTGTGCTTGCCCTGAAGCAGGTTAGACAGCGAGTGAGCAAGGCGGTGCCGGCATGAGCATGGTGATTGAGGGCAAGGGCGTTGAGGTTCTGCGCGATGGCACGACCGTCCTTAGGTCCTCTGACTTCGCTATTCCCAGGGCCACGATCACCGCGGTGATCGGGCCAAACGGCAGTGGTAAATCGACCCTGTTGCACGCCATGACGGGGTTGTTAGAACTGGGAGCGGGTTCGTTGCTGGTGAATGGACAAGACCCAGAACACGCTCGGTCTGATGTTGCTTACGTTTTGCAACACATGACCCTCAGCCCGGGTATTCCGATGACGGTTCGAGAAGTTGTTGCGATGGGTCGATACCCCCAGGCGGGGTTCTTTGGCCGGCTGGGCAAAGCGGATCGGCAGCACATCCAGGACGCGATGGAACTTCTGCGCATCGATGATCTTGCCGATCGCCAGGTGTCCCAGTTATCCGGGGGCCAGCGCCAGCGGGTCTTTGTGGCTCAGGCGCTTGCTCAAGAGCACAGCATTTTGTTGATGGATGAGCCTCTGACCGGTTTGGACATCCAATCAGCCCAAACCATTGACCACATCATTCACGAGGAGCCAGCCAGGGGCTGTTCCGTTATCTTCACCACCCACGATTTAGAAGAGGCCCGAGCTGCAGACGTGGTGATTTTGACCAGCGGTTACGTCGTGGCGTGCGGACCACCGGATGAGGTGTTGAGCCCGGCAAACCTCACCCAGGCCTACGGCCTAGGGCTTTTGCACCCTGAATTCTCCGGCAACCTTGAGATTATTGATGGTGGGCATGAGGAACACCACTCCCATGAGGGCGAGGGTGCAGACAAGTGAAAAGAAACACCAAGCAACGCGAAGAAGTCTGGCAGGCGCTCGAGCGCAGACCCGGGTTTGTGAGTGCACAGGAACTGCACCACAGTTTGCGCGAGGGGGGTTCCGGCATCGGCTTAGCAACCGTCTACCGTGCGCTCAATGCGCTGTGTGAAGAAGGAACTGCCGACGTTTTGAGTATCGAGGGCGAAAACCTCTATCGGGCGTGCTCTCCGGGCCACCACCACCACTTGATTTGTCGCGAGTGTGGCCTGACAACAGAGATTGAGGCCAGTGCTGTGGAGGCGTGGGCACAGAAGATTGCAGGCGAGCACGGTTTCACCAAGCCCCAACACATCGTTGACATCTTTGGCACCTGCCCTTCGTGCCAACCAGAGGTTGCCTAAGCGTCGCTAAGCGCGTATCGTAGGCACTTGGTTGAGCGGCGTGCCGCTTTTCTCTGTGCGCACACCAGCCTCTGTCCTCTCGAAGAGCGTGGGTGCTTGCGTGCCGACAAGTGACCTTGGGTAGAGCACTAGCTCTACGGTAGCCAGACAAACAGGAGGAATCATGGCAGCAGTCTGCCAAGTGACCGGGGCCGTTCCAGGTTTCGGACACAACATTTCACACTCGCACCGCCGCACAAAGCGTCGGTTCGATCCGAACATCCAGAAAAAGACGTATTACGTGCCTTCTTTGAAGCGCAACGTAACACTCACCCTTTCCGTCAAGGGCATCAAGACTATTGATGCTCGCGGAATCGAGTCCGTCATCAGCGAGATTTTGGCTCGTGGGGAGAAGATCTAATGGCGAAAGCACAAGACGTTAGGCCCATTATCAAGCTCCGGTCAACCGCCGGAACTGGATACACCTACGTGACTCGCAAGAACCGTCGTAACGACCCAGACCGCTTGGTCTTGAAGAAGTATGACCCCATCATTCGTCAGCACGTTGAATTTCGCGAGGAGCGCTAAACATGGCTAAGAAGAGCAAGATTGCGCGCAACGAACAGCGCAAAGTAATCGTGGCGCGGTACGCAGAAAAGCGCTTGCAGTTGAAGAAGGCTTTGGTCGACCCCAACGGGACCGACGAGTCTCGTGATGCTGCCCGCCTGGGACTGCAGAAGCTTCCAAGAAACGCATCTCCCGTCCGCGTCCGCGGTCGCGATGCAATCGATGGTCGCCCCCGCGGATTCCTCAGCAAATATGGCGTTTCTCGTGTGAGATTCCGCGATATGGCACACCGGGGCGAATTACCGGGCATAACTAAGTCCAGCTGGTAGTTTTTTTGTGGCTCGGGAGAGATTCTCTGGGCCGAGCCAAAACGAACAACCAAATTCCTAGGAGGACACAGTTATGAATCGCTCAGAACTTGTTGCAGCAGTAGCTCAGCACACTGGTCACAGCCAGGCCGCCGTTAACGGTGTCGTTGACGCCATTTTCACCGTGGTGTCGCAAGAAGTTGCCAAGGGCAACAAAGTCACCATTCCAGGTTGGGTTTCCTTCGACCGCACCAACCGTGCGGCTCGTCAGGGACGTAACCCACAGACCGGTGCAACGATCCAGATCGCTGCATCCAAGAGCGTCAAGGTTTCTGCAGGCAGCAAGCTGAAGGCTTCTGTCAAGTAGTCTCTGAAACACTTCCCATGAGGGGCGACCAGAAATGGTCGCCCCTCATGCTGTTAACGGCCACCCAGGGCCTAAGGGGTTGGGTGGCCTAAACTTTGGCCGTGAGTCTTCGGGTTTTTTCAGCAATAGCGCGCGTGGGCGCGGTGTTGCTGGTGGGAACCCTGGCCGCTCTGTTTGCAGGCCTGATCTATAGCGGGGCGAGTCTTCCGCTCTTGGTTGTCGATCCCGGACCCGTTGTTCGTTTCGGGCTTCCGGTTGCCAAGGCTTTTGTGAACGCAGGTGCCGCGGTGTCGCTGGGGGCTCTTCTCCTTGCTGCATTCGCCTTTCCCGAACGCTCAAGTATTTTCAGCCGGGCAATGGGCGTGTCTGCGGTCGGTGCTGGCGTCTGGACCGCGGCTTCGATAACAACGGCGTTCTTTACCTTCTTATCGGTGTATGTCGAGCCGGTCAGCCTCGATCAACGGTTTGGCGAAGTGCTGTGGCTGTTCCTGGGTGAGACCGACGTCGGACGAGCGTGGTTGGTCACCACGCTGCTGGCTGCAGTGGTGACGGTGATGTCAGTGCTGGTTCGTAGCTACCCCCTCGTTTTTGCGACGGGCGTTGTGGCGGTGACTGCCTGGTGGCCGCTCGCGGAACAAGGGCACGCTGCGGGAACAGCTAATCACCAGGCAGCGGTGAGCTCATCGTTCATCCACGCAGTCTTTGCTGCGTTCTGGGTTGGTGGTCTTGTCATGATGCTGATTGCCCACTGGAGCGATAAACCCGACAACACCGTGTTCCATCGAACCCTAGAGCGTTATTCGACCATAGCCCTGGTCAGCTTTATTGCTGTGGGGGCATCGGGGGTAACCAACGCTGTTCTTCGGGTTGGTTCCTTCGAGGGGCTTGCCTCTCCGTATGGTGTCTTGGTACTGGCCAAAGTGGCTGCTTTAGCGGTGCTGGGGCTCTGGGGGGCCTGGTATCGCACACGATTACTGCAGACCGTCAAGAAAAGCGTTGGTACGTCAGCGAGGCCCACGCTTATTCGGGTGATGATGCTCGAGTTGGGTGTGATGGGCGTTGCAATGGGTCTCGCAGTGGCGTTGTCGAGAACGCAGACTCCAGTGCGACAGGTTCCCTCGGAGCAGCTCACCCAGCCAACCCCAGCTGAAATACTGACCGGAGAGGTGTTGCCACCTGAGTTTGAATGGGTCAGAGTGTTTACCGAGTGGAAGATTGATCTGTTGTGGGTGCTCTTGGTGGGCTTTGGCATCTTCTTCTACGTCGCTGGGCACAGGAAACTCGCGAAGCGCGGAGATTCCTGGTCCATCTGGCGCACAGTGTCTTGGGTGTCGGGGCTGTTAATCCTGGGGTTTGTTACCAATTCAGGCCTGGCTCTCTATGGCACGTACTTGTTTAGCATCCACATGCTGGCTCACATGCTGCTGAGTATGGCGGTTCCGCTATTACTCGTGCTCTCTGCTCCAGTCACCTTGGCCTCACGGGCCATAGCGGTCCGGAAGGACGGCTCCAGGGGTCCCAGGGAGTGGATTTTGGCGGTGGTCCACTCACGCTATCTGGTGGTCCTAGGCCACCCTCTGGTGGCGTCAGTGCTTTTTGCCGTTTCTTTGATTGTTTTTTACTATTCCCCCCTGTTCGAGTGGGCTCTTCGAGAGCATCTTGGGCACCAGTGGATGATTCTGCATTTTGTCTTCACCGGGTATTTGTTTGCTCAAGCACTGGTGGGGGTGGATCCCTCGCCCCATAACCCGCCCTACCCGATGCGGTTGATTATTGTGTTGGCCACCATGGCATTCCACGCCTTCTTTGGCCTCAGCCTTATCTACGGGACCGGCCTCTTGGCTCCCGATTGGTATGGGGCGATGGGTCGAGAGTGGGGCCTTGACCCACTCGCAGACCAACGCCAGGGTGGCGAGCTCGCCTGGGGTCTGGGCGAGATTCCAACACTCGCTTTGGCCATCGTGGTGACGTATGGCTGGATGAGGAGTGATGATCGCGCAAATAAGCGCAGAGATCGCCTCACCGACCGCGAAGGCGACCTAGAGCTCGATGAATACAACGACATGCTGGCCAAGCGGGCGCAATGGAGCGAAGCCAGACCTAATCGAAGTTGAGCACCGGCGCATCAGTCGTTGTGCCTCGGACCACTCCATAAAGGTCAAAAGATACAAGCTCTATTTCTTCGCTGATCGTGCCATCAAATAAAGATTGCACTTGCACGGTCACTTCGGCGACTCCGCGCCTGGCGCTCATGGACCAGCTGGCTCGGTCACCTCCGAGTCCGAGCCGAACGTCGGGGTAGTCAAGAATCTCCCACTGGGGTATTCCAATGACACGGTCGTCAATGGAGATGCCAAAGGGGCAGCTTGCTGGTTGAAGAACCCCTTGGTCAGCGCAGTCATCCAGGAGATCCTCGACCGCTTCGTTAGCCGCATCCTTCAGTCGGGCGGAGGGGGCCACGGTCAGTCGAATGGGTTGGACGCTGCCGATTTCCGTGGCGGCTCTCACCACGCTCTCGCCCTCCACCCACTCGGTGTTCAACGAGGCCTCATAGACCCCGGGTACTAGGACAGATGTGCGGGGAGGAACGCCGAGGCGTGCCACATTCAGCTCTGTGCCGTTGATGACCGCACGGTTATCCCCCACAATTGTCAGTTCAAGTCGGGCAATAGGGCTTCGTTGAAAGGCCCACGAGTTGAAGAACCAGAGCACAGGTTCGGTCTCCCGAACGACAAAGGTGGTGTGTTCTTCCACACCAGCGAGCTCGTAGGCAACCTCAACAACGATGTCACCGGTTTCTAGTGCTCCGGTTGACGCAATCCTGGGGTTGTGGATTGGCTCAGATGCCAGCGGTAACACCGCAGGAACATCACTGAGGCCAGCTTTGCTGGCCGCTAGTCCATGGTTTCCGTTCTCCAGGGCGCTGAGATAGCCCATGACGAATCCACCGGCAGAATAGAGTGTGAGGTTGAGTGCCAAAATGGTGAGCAGCCACAGGGCGACAACGCCAAGGGCCATCAACCCGAACCTGCGCACAATCGGCCACATAAATGCCATCCTAGGTTGGTTGGCGAAGACCAGTTCTCGAATTAACCACAGGCGGGGGAAATACATGAGTGTTGTTGCCCTCTCCACTCACCAGGAAGAAATCCTGACCGAGATGGAAAACACGCTCGACCACCTGTTTATCACTGGCCGAGCTGGCACCGGGAAGACCACTCTCCTGCAAGAGTTTGTTGAAACAACAGCCAAGATCGTTGCTGTGTGTGCTCCAACAGGTGTCGCTGCTCTCGCTATTGGCGGCCAAACTATTCACTCCTTGTTGCGTCTTCCGCTGGGGATCATCGGTTCCAGGGAACTGGGCTTCATTCCCAAGGAATCACTGGCAGTTCTTGCAAACCTTGACGCTTTGGTCGTGGACGAAGTGTCCATGGTCTCAGCCGACGTTCTCGACGCCATTGATCGCCGTCTTCGCCAAGCTAAGAGACGCAAGAACACCGCCTTCGGCGGTGTTCAGTTGATTATGTTTGGCGACCCCTACCAACTAGCCCCCGTGGTGTCAGGGGGAGAGGAAAAGGCTTACTACCAGGACCAATACCGCTCGGCGTGGTTCTTTGACGCGAGGGTATGGGATTCCACAGAGATGACCATTCACGAGCTCGACACCATCCACCGCCAAGCAGACTCAGAGTTCCGCTCCATCTTGAATGCCCTCCGAGAAGGCCGGATGGAAGCAGACATGGGCAGGATGCTGAATGAGAGGGGGATGCGGGACCCTGATGATCCGGAGTTGATTACCGTCACCACCACCAACCACACCGTGTCCAAAATCAACCGCATTGCTCTTGACCGTCTTCCCAGTAACGCAAAGATCGCCCACGCCGACATTGAGGGCGATTTTGGGTCCACCTCGAGCTATCCCGCAGACGAAGAGCTGCTCTTGAAGCCAGGCGCCCGGGTGATGTTCCTGAGAAACGACATCCAGGGCCCGGACGGGCCCCGCTATGTCAATGGAACCCTCGGCACAATAGTAAAGATCTCCAACAACGTCGTGGTCGACATCGACGGAGACGAGGTCGAAGTCGAGCCCGTGACCTGGGAAAAGATTCGCTATGAATACTCCCCCGCCACCAAGACCCTCTCACATGACGTTGTGGCTGAATTCACCCAATTTCCGCTGCGGCTTGCCTGGGCTGTCACTATTCACAAGGCCCAGGGAAAGACCCTCGATGCGGCCGTTATAGACCTAGGACCCAGGGCCTTTGCCCCAGGACAGACGTATGTTGCCTTCAGCAGGCTCACAAGCCTCGATGGCCTCTATCTCAAGAGACCCCTCACCCCCGCCGACATCATCGTTGACGACGATGTCGTGCGGTTCATGTCCCGGGAGCGCGGTAGTAATCGCTTGATCTAAGGAGTCTGAACGACTGCCCGCAGGAACGCAACCTATTCCTTATTCACAGAGCCACTACCGTGGCCCTCGCCCAGTGTAAACCGTGGGGAAGCCCTCCCCCAGGATTAATGCGCCCGTACTTCTATGGGGTGCAGGCTTGGATGTAATCCTGAAGGGCAGTCTGTGATTCTGCGATGAGAGTGGGGAGGCCCGCCAACCCCGCAGCATTGGGATTTTCCACTGTCTCCAGGATCACGTCTATTTGGGAACCAAGGGCTGCATGAGCGGCGGCTAGAGTCTCGTCCGTGGGACTGAGAGCTTCAAACTCGGCCGACAGTTCTGTGAGGCGCTCTGCAGAAGCACCAGCCTCCATAGGGTTGGCGAGCGCTGATCGCAAAGTCTCTTCCATACTGGTCAAGATTCCGACAGACGCTCCGCAGACCTGGACGGTGGAGAGCGAGTCAGACAGCGGGGTACCTGCACACCCGCCAAGAGCAAGAGTTGCAAGAACAAAGGTTGCCGCCACACGAGACCTGGTCATGGCCCGATTTTACAATCGGTGGGCTGGGAGCCAGCTCGGGGATCACGGTGGATTGGGTAGGTCTCCCACAATCACCGGCGGGACATTGATTCGAAACCTGAATCGAGCGCTCTGGCGAACCCGTCACCTTCTCCCTACGAGTGAGACGCTCTACCAACTGAGCTAAGGCGGCATACCCCTTTAGGTGGAGGGCTTGAGGGTTATTTCATCGGCATCGTGTCCAACCTCCATTTTCTAGCGTTCCCCCCAATTTCCGCCTATTTTCGTTCCATCCCGTCTCTAGATAATGGCTGACAATTTTGACCCGTTAGCCCTATTCCTTCTGGGTTTTTCGGGCCAAAAGAGTTCACTTTGCGTTCACTTGCAGGAATCCTGAGCGTCACTTGGGGCGCCGAAAGTATGAGAGGCACTCCAGTGTCGATCCACAGGCTTACTACCCCAAGATAGGAAACTCACCATGATTGTTCGATCCAAGAGTCTCGCGGGTATCGCGCTTCTCGCCTCTTCGGCATTTGTGCTCACTGCATGTGCCGCAGCCGAGGAACCAGCCCCCGTAGCAGACGTTGCTCCCGTTGAAGCACCCTCGGCGCTCAGCGGAACCCTTATCGGCGCAGGTGCATCCTCACAGGGTTCTGCACAGGAAGCGTGGGTCGCCGGCTTCCAGACTGCCAACCCGGAGGTTACCGTGTCTTACGACCCCGTCGGTTCCGGTGGTGGACGCGAGACTTTCCAGAGCGGAGCTTCTTCGTTCGCTGGTTCTGACCGCGCATTCAAGGTCGAAGAAATTGCTGAAGGTAACTTCGGCTCGTGTGTAGTGGAGGCGGGCATCTGGGAAATCCCTGCCTACATTTCTCCTATCGCGATTATCTTCAACCTCGATGGCATCGCCACCATGAACTTGGATGCCGATACTCTGGCAAAGATTTTCACCGGAGAAATCAACAACTGGAACGATTCGGCAATTGCTGACCAGAACCCTGGTGTGGAATTTCCCGACCAAAACATCACGGCAGTTCACCGGTCAGATGACTCGGGAACCACCGCGAACTTCACGGACTACATGTCAAAGGCCTCTCCTGATTACTGGCTCCTTGGTGGAGAAAATGCAGGGTCCTTCGAAGCGTGGCCCGTTGAATGGGGTGGCGAGGGAGCTCCTCAGACCTCCGGTGTCGTTGACGCAGTGACCAATGGTGTTGGCACAATTGGTTACGCAGACGCATCTCGCGCAGGTTCTCTCGGTGTTGTCTCTGTGAAGGTGGGCGAGGAATACGTTGCCTATAGCGCAGAGGCCGCGGCGGCAATCGTTGATGCTTCTCCTGCCGCCAACCCTGGTGAGCGTGGGGAGAATGACCTCGCCATCGAGCTGGATCGCGCTACCGATGCCACTGGCACCTACCCGATTGTTCTCGTGAGCTACCTCATTGGTTGCAACGATTACAACGATGACAGCGTGGTTGACCTGGTCAAGGCCTACGTCTCCTACGTGATGAGCGAAGAAGGCCAGTTGGCCGCTCAGGCTAATGCAGGGAACGCGCCAGTCTCGGCGAACACCCGCTCAGCGGCTGGAGCGATCCTCGCAACAATTCAGTAACACCGTGTAGTGGTGGGGGCCTCAAATTTTGTGAGGCCCCCACCATCTTCACTCCCGCTAGAGTTCTCTAAAGCCCCCGCACAAAACCTGCCGGAAATTGTGAAGGTCGTGACGATGACGCAAGAGATAGGTGGTCCCGTCGCCACCCCACCACCTGCCCGGCCCAAGACGGTTGTGCGTGCAGGAGATCGAGTTTTTTCTGGCTCGGCCCGCGGAGCCGCAATTTTCATCTTGGCGATGTTGGCGGCGGTATCGGGATTTCTGCTCGTAGAGGGCTTTCCGGCGATTGTGGCAGATCCAGAAGACATTTCGCTGCTGAGTGGGCAGACATTCTGGGTGTGGGTCGGGCCTCTGGTTTTCGGAACCTTCTGGGCGTCAGCGCTGGGGCTTCTGGTGGCGTTCCCCGTGGCTATCGGGGTTGCGCTTTTCATTTCCCACTATGCGCCGCGCCGAATTGCCACAACTTTGGGCTATTTGGTCGATTTGTTGGCAGCTGTACCCTCGGTTGTGTACGGACTGTGGGGAGCAGTGATTCTTGCACCAGCCTTACAGCCGCTCTACGTGTGGCTCGAGCAGAACCTCGGCTTTTTGCCATTTTTTGCTGGCCCAGCGTCGGGCACCGGGCGAACGATTTTGACGGCCTCTCTCGTCCTCGCGGTGATGGTTCTGCCCATCATTACGGCTGTGACCCGAGAGGTTTTCCTCCAAACACCAGTTCTTTACGAGGAAGCAGCTCTGGCGCTAGGGGCAACACGGTGGGAAATGGTCCGGACCGTAGTGTTGCCCGTGGGACGAGGGGGAATCGTTTCTGCAGCCATGCTGGGGCTTGGTCGCGCTCTCGGAGAGACCCTTGCGGTAGCGATGGTGCTCTCCGCAACAGGCGTAATTTCTCTCAATCTCATTAGCTCTGTGAATCCCTCGACAATCGCGGCAAACGTTGCACTGAGCTTTCCGGAGGCGTACGGGCTGAACGTTAATGTCCTGATCGCTTCAGGTTTGATTCTTTTTGCCATCACGCTCGTGGTGAACGCTGTGGCCCGCTGGATTGTAAACCGGCGCGCCGAATTCTCAGGGGCAAACTGATGAGCCTTAGCAGCCCTGGAATGGTTCAGAACTCGAACGCCTTTGCGAGAGGAAAGCTCGGCTCCTCTGTGCCAAGCCTCATGTTGGTGGGGGGAATGGTTTTGTCGTGGACACTCTTTGCCGTGTCTGCACCCAACGATTCCGACTACGAAATAAACCTCATTGTGGTTGCTGTGGTGGGAATTATATTCTTCACGCTTGGGCTCACGGGTCTTGCTGCGCGGGTTGAGGGGAGAAGAAGAGCGGTTGACCGACTCGCCTCAATATTTGTGACTCTCGCCTTTTTCATCGCTCTCACTCCGTTGCTTTCGCTGATCATCACAGTGGTGAGCAAAGGTGCAGTTCGGTTTGATCTGGACTTCTTCACACTCTCCATGCGGAACGTCGTGGGGGAGGGCGGCGGAGCGGCGCACGCCATCATTGGAACCGTAATCATGACCCTGGCGGCGAGTCTCATCTCCGTTCCCGTCGGCCTCCTGACCTCTATTTACATCGTCGAATACGGGGCGAAAAAGCGGCTCACGAAGTGGGTCACTTTCTTTGTCGATGTCATGACCGGTATCCCCTCCATTGTTGCGGGTCTTTTTGCCTACGCATTGTTCGAGATTCTGCTGGGACCGGGAACCAGGGTTGGAATATCTGGCGCTGCGGCGCTTGCGGTATTAATGATTCCGATTGTTGTGCGTTCGAGCGAAGAGATGCTGCGCTTGGTACCGAATGAACTTCGGGAGGCTGCCTACGCACTGGGGGTTCCCAAGTGGCTCACCATCCTGAAGGTTGTCCTGCCTACGTCCATCGCGGGAATCACCACGGGAATCATGCTCGCAATAGCGCGTGTGATGGGAGAAACCGCGCCACTCCTGATTGCCGCAGGCTTCAGCACCAACTTCAACTTCAACATCTTTGAGGAGCGTATGCAAAGCCTTCCCAACTTCGTGTATTACTCCTACATTGCCCAGGGGTCTGTTCCCGAGGCCTATCTCAACAGAGCCTGGGCGGGAGCACTCACCCTCATCCTGATTGTCATGGTTCTCAACTTGGGAGCCAGGTTAATTGCCCGAACCTTTGCCCCCAAACTAGGCCGCTAGAAACACCAAGGAAGACAATGTCAAAGCGAATTGAAATCAAAGACCTCAACGGTTACTACAGCAAGTTTCGGGCTATTGAAGGCGTCAGCATGTTAATTGAGCCCCGCAGCGTTACCGCGTTTATCGGGCCCTCTGGCTGTGGCAAATCCACTCTTATCCGCACGCTCAATCGCATGCACGAGGTGATTCCTGGTGCCTATGTGGAGGGCGAAGTGCTGATAAATGGTGACAACCTTTATGCACCCGGAGTGGACCCCGTGATGGTACGACGCCAAATCGGTATGGTTTTCCAGCGTCCCAATCCCTTTCCCACCATGTCGATCAGAGACAACGTGATCGCCGGGGTCAAGCTCAACAATCGTCGGATTTCTAAATCTGACGCCGACGATTTGGTCGAGAAATCCCTGCGCGGGGCCAATCTGTGGGAAGAAGTTAAAGATCGTCTCGATAAGCCTGGTTCGGGTATTTCCGGTGGTCAGCAGCAGAGACTGTGTATCGCTCGCACGATTGCGGTGGAACCGGAAATCATCCTGATGGATGAGCCCTGTTCCGCATTGGACCCGATCTCGACCCTGGCTATTGAGGATCTGATTGAGGAGCTCAAGGAAAAATACACCATCGTCATTGTGACCCACAATATGCAGCAGGCCAGCCGCGTGAGTGATCGCACCGCCTTCTTTAACATTGCGGGAACCGGCATGCCTGGGAAACTCATCGAATTTGATGACACCGCAAAAATTTTCTCTAATCCTTCGGTCAAAGCCACTGAAGATTACGTTTCGGGAAAATTCGGATAAATTTTAGCTTTACGATGTCCATCTCGCACCCGTGACGACTGCGTCAAAATGGTGGGGAGGCCCCCCAATTCACCACCGCCGGTGGCACGCCCCTATGCCAGGGGTGGCACCGTCTGGCTAATCCAGTAGTTCAGAGATGAGGGTTTCAACTCGGGCGCGAATAGCGTTTCGGATTTCTCGAACAGTGTTAACATCCTGGCCGGCTGGATCTCTTAATTCCCAGTCTTCGTAACGCTTCCCCGGATAAAATTTGCACGCGTCACCGCAGCCCATCGTGACCACCACATCGCTGGCTTGCACCTGCTCATCGGTGAGTATTTTCGGCTGGTTGTCGCGGATGTCTATGCCCTCCTCTGCCATAACCTTGACGGCGAGCTCATTGATGGTGTCTTTCGGGGCGCTCCCCGAACTCATCACCCGGATGCGGTCGCCTGCCAAGTGGGAGAGGTACCCGGCTGCCATTTGGGACCTACCCGCATTGTGGACACATACGAACAACACGGTGGGTTTATCAGACATCAACCGCCTCCTTCTTGTGCACCATCAGGGGAACCACGATGACAAGCGCTAGAGCCACTCCCACCACTTGGGCTCCCATGAACCCTCCTCCCGAGAGGGGGGCAATACCGGCGAAGGAATCGCTAAACATACGACCCAGGGTGACAGCGGGGTTCGCGAAAGCCGTGGAGGAGGTGAAGACATATCCCGCACCAATCCAGACCGGAACGGCAACGGGAATAAGGGAGGCCTGGCCTCGATCGACCAGCAGGAGGATGAGAACAATCAAACCGGTGGTGGCGACTATCTCGCTCACGAAAGTCCCTACGCTCAGGCGCTCTTGGGTTGCCACCTCGAGAAGTGGCCGATCAAACATGATCTGGGCCAACAGCACACCCGCGAGTCCTCCTATTAATTGAGAGGCACCATAGGCGAGCGCCTCCCCCAGTGGGACTCCTCGTCGCAACACAAACGCCAGTGTCACAGCGGGGTTGAGGTGAGCGCCAGAAAGGGGCAGCGTAACGAGAATGAGCACCCCCAGTCCGAAAACGGTGGAAAGTTGGTTAAGCAAAAGTGCCACTCCTCCATCGGAGGTGAGGGATTGAGCCATGATTCCCGAGCCCACGACCACGGCAACTAACAGTGCAGTTCCGACGAACTCCACGACGACGCGAGGGCCCAAATCCATAATTTTCATTATCTCAATTGGAACGGCACATGTCGTGCCGCAATAGGCGTCATTCACCCAATGTTCACTTGACAGCAGGGCGAACAAACAGAGGCCGAAACCAGGGGTGGCCACGGCCACCTGGGGGAATCAAACCCGCGACATTCTCGATGCAGCGGCACAACCGTTTAGATACCATCACTCTTGCAGTTTTGGAGATTTGTGTGTTGACTACCCAGATGAAGATTACCTATCAAATAACGGGGTCCATCGCACTCATCCTGTGGGCACTCATTGTTTTCGTCCCAGACTTTTCCACTGGCGCAACAGCCATGATTACCGACATGACCTGGTACTTTTCCGGAAAGAAGTTTGTTTCTTTCCGGATTGTTGCAGAATTTCTGGCAATCAGTGTGGTCTTAATTGGTTATGCAATTTTTGCCTTCCGGGCAGCATCAAAGCGCGAACGCGTCTAGGTCTTGTTTAGGGCTTAGCTAAAGTCGGCTTGGACTGACCCAATCATCAGCTCAAAGAATTCGCTATGGACGCGACAATCTATGACTCGATCGCCTTCCAGAAAGCCTTGCTCCGTGGGAATGAAGGCACTGTAGAAATAGATGGAGTCTTCATACGGAACACCGAGGTAGCTCTCAAACCCTTCGAAACACAGCTCTGAGCTCTCTGCATCGAGTTGCTCTAGGGTCGTCGCATCGGAGGTGACGATGTGAAAGCTCTCATACACGTGCGGTTGATTGCACGGGACAACGACGAGGGAAGCATTGAAGCACACTCCGACTTTGGCAGACCTTGCGGAAGAACGCACCTCATCGCCGGATCCGCGGAGGCTGCCTTCCACAAGACCCCCGTCCAAACGACTGACAACGCAGACAATTTCACGATCACCAGCTGCGTAGCTTGCGTCCAACGGGTAGAAGGTAGCGATGTCAAGTGTCGTTTCTAACAGCGGCAAGCCGACAAACTTCTGGAACTCTTCCTGGCAGAGCGGCGTTGCGGCTGATTGAATCTCCTGCAACGTTGAATCCTCAAGGACGACCGTGTGGTACACCTCAAACGTGTGCGGATCAGAACAGGGGACACCCGTTGTGGTTGCTACCTCTGTCTCTTTGCCCTCAGAATCTAGATACAGGTTGTTCAGACAGTCCCCCACCTGGAAACGCAACACACCCAGTTTGCCTTCTGCGCTAATTTCTCCGTTTTCTGATCGTTCGCTCTGGTCTGAGTTAGCAGCAAGACCCTGGACTAAACCAACGATTCCTCCGCCGACTCCCCACAGAATGAGCGCCAGAACGCCCACCCCGAGGGCTATGAGGCTGATTTTTCTGGATTTCGTCACAGTGCACCTCGTGTTGTACTCATCCCTGCTGTTTCACTCACACACAGATTCATCATTAGAGCTTCCAATAAAACGGAAAATTAGTCTATCAACTAACACCGCATCATCCACGGTGCGACCCCATCCCCACACGCGGGTTTCTACAATTACCTATTACCTTTTTGTTGCCACGTGATTGTGCTGGGGAATAAGCGCGAGGGCCACCTCTTGGTTAAGCCCGCAATCAAAAACCACGTCTGTTCCCAGTGAGAAAAAACGAGTATCGGGGCGGATCGCGTCGGCCAGTTTCATGGGGCTGTGTGGCAGGGTCAGCCCGGTGGGCCCGGCTCCGATAAGCAACGGAGACACTGCGACATGCAACCGTGTGAGCACACCGTCTTCGATGAATTTTGAGAGCGTGAAACTCCCTCCTTCAATCAGCAGTGTCACCAGCCCGGAATTACGCAGTGCACCAAGAATGTCGGTGGGATTGAACCTGCCCTCTGCGGCCGCCAGGCGAATGACCTCCACGCCCAAAGGGCGAGGACGGTCCACCGCCTGGATGATGATTCGACGGACACCGTCTGATCTAAAGACTGGAGAATCATCCGGCAGGCGACCATTGGGGTCAATCACAATACGGGCGGGGTTCGGGCCCTCACACAATCGAACGGTCAGGCGCGGAGCGTCGTGCAGTGCCGTTCTGACCCCGATCACCACACCATCAACGAGTGCACGTATTCGATGCAGGTGTGTCAGGCCATCAGGGCCGGACACATCGCGTGAATCTCCGCTTTCGGTGGCGATTCGACCATCGAGAGACTGGCCTATTTGACCCACGGTAACCGCGGGAATATCGCGCCTTGCAAGTGGGCCATAGAGGTCCAGCGCCGCCTGTTCCCCGGCGCTCCATTCGCCACAGCAGGTGCAAGCTGTGCCCTCACGAACAGCAAGGAGCCGCTGCCACACCTGGGGGGTCATATCAAGAGAGAGCATCTGTTTCCCCTGCGGCTGGTTCTGGAGGAATGGCCACAATATCGCTGTGACCAATGGTGCACGAGGAGTTGACGGCACTAGCCATGCGTGTTGCCCCCCAGGAGAGTGCGCTCACTTCGCCAGCTTCCGCCGCGGCGTGAGCGATGCCCTCTACAAGGGCTTTCTGGAGGGCTGCATCCTCAGGCCCGAGTTTCCAGGGGCTCGGGGCAACGGAAACCTCGAATCCGGCATCTTCCAGGATCCCTCGAGCTACCTCCACCGCGTCTGGCCCCAGTGCTCTGCCAATACCTTTGTCGCCCCGCTGGTGGCGATTGAACGCTTCGGTAACAACACCATCGTGGGGATCCGCCGGGGTCCACTGCATCGAACCGTCATAGGACAACGCCACATAGAGGGGCACCCGAACAAGGGAGGCTAGTTCTAGCAACCATTCTCTGGACACTAGATCCAACAAAGCTGACGCAGTCACGAGGGTCACCCCGTCCAGTGGGAGCTGCTCGAGGTCACGGATATCCACGCAGTACGTGCTGGAGGAACCAGCGATTCCTGCGCTGGCGCGGGCAAGAAGCTCAGGATCGTTGTCCACCAGACGCCACTGTGTTTGTTGGGGAAGGTGCGGCGCCAGGGCACGCACCGTTGACCCGGTGCCACACCCTAGATCGAGAACAATCGACTTGGGCCCAGCCGCCGCCACGGCGGCGTGCATCAGGGCTGAGTCTCTAGCGGCTCGATCTGAAGGCTCCCGCAGAGCGAGCCAATCTGGGGAAAAACCCATAGCTACATTGCACCTTCAAACCAGGCGCGGGCAATATGACTCTCCTGCAAGCTAATGCGAAGACGCGTTACTCGTGTGGCGTCCGAAAGCTCTCCTGCCCGCACGCGCATCGCCATCTGCTCAAAGATGTGGCGGCACAAAAACTCGGTTGTGGTGAATTTTCCTGCCAACTTGGGTTCTTCATCCAGGTTTTTATAGCGCAGCGGGTCGAGCACCTTCGAGAGCGCCTCGGTGGCAAGCCCGATATCAACAACAAGCCCATGGGCATCAATGTCTTCTGCGAAAAAGGCGGCGTCAACGGTGAAGGTTGCACCGTGCATTCCCTGGGCGGGGCCAAAAACGGCAGCCGGGAGGGAATGGCCAATCATGATGTGGTCTCGCACTTCAACAGCAAACATGTCAGTTCCTTAGGGTGTCTCGTAACGGATGCGGTGGCACAGGGTGTCGGGATTGCTCAAGATTGCGCCGTAGCTGTCTGGCAGGTCCGAAAATGCTGTTTCTGCGCTGATGAGCGCATCAAGCTTCGGGTCACACAGCAGATCAAGTGCCATGGCTATCCGCCTGTGATGGCTCCAGCGGGGAGCTCGAGCTGGGGGGAGGTGACCCACTTGGGAACTGACAAGGCGTAACCGCCTGCTGTGAAAAGCTCCCCCCAAGGGCACCGTAACCGTGGTGCTTCCAAACCAGCTAGCTTCTACGACCGTGGCTTCTTGTCCCGCGAGACTAAGAGCAAGGGCAAGCCCCTCCTCGCTTGCAGAAGTGTGGATGACCACATCACAATCCGTGGGCGCATCGGCAGGGACCGCAAAGGAGCATCCCAGCGTGTCCGCTAACCCTGAACGTGAAGCATTCACATCTATCAGAGTAACCCTTGCCCCTGGCAGCTTGGCTGCCAGGTACCCCGTGAGGGAACCCACTACTCCCGCTCCAATGACGGCTATTTTGTCTCCCGCCGAGGCCCCGCTGTCCCAGAGGATGTTGAGGGCCGTTTCCATGTTGGCCCCAAGAACTGCGCGCTCAACCGGCAGGGAATCGGGTACTACCGTCAGCATGGTGGCGGGTGCACGAAAAGCGGTTTGGTGGGGGTGCAGGGTAAATACATGGGCCCCGGCATGATCTCCTTCGAGCACGCGTCCGACAGCACTGTAGCCATATTTCACCGGAAAGGGGAAGCTTCCCTCCTGACCTGGCACCCGCATTCGCTCAGCCTCTTTGGGGGGAACCCGACCTTCAAACACCAGCCGTTCGGTACCGCGACTAATTCCGGTGAACAATGTCTGGACTAAATCGCCATCGCCTATCTGAGCGTCACGCAGTTGCACAGATTCTGGTCCCACACACCACAAGGCCGTTGGCGTCATCTCGTGAGCCACCCCTCGGGGCACACCACAGCTAGGGCACAGACACTCACTCTGGGCACGGCACACCTCCAAAGGGCCAAGCTTTGCAGAAAAGCTTGCGAATTGTGCGAAGCGTATCGGCGTGACCCACGTGCCTACCCTGTCGCACAGGGTGCCCCAGGCGTCTGGAAGCACCCCTTTCGCTGGCAAGTAAGCTGGCGGAAACGTCGTTTCTTCGCGCTCGTGGAGAGGTACACCAATGGGCCAGGTAGTCAATCGCTGGTGGGGTTTTCTGCGGTCGCTTGTGATCTACAACAAGCCCTGGACCCGCCAAGCGTGGCGACGTTTTTACAGTCAGGTGCTCTCCCCCGGAGACACCGTTTTTGATATTGGTGCGCATCTCGGCACCAGGGCGCTTGCCATGCGGGCAGCGGGCGCCCGGGTCATCGCACTGGAGCCACAGGCGCCCTTCGCGCGCTTTCTGAGGCGCACTTTGCCGAAAGACATTATTTTTATCGAGGCTGCTGCAGGGAGTTCCGAGACCGAAGCTCAGATTTCGGTGTCGTCTCGCCACCCGACTGTGTCATCTCTGCGCACTGATTTTGTCACTGGCGCCACGGTGGCCCCCGGCTTTGAGCATGTCCGCTTTGACCACACCCAAAGCGTTCAGGTCGTGACACTTGATGGGCTCATTCGGGAGCACGGCTCCCCGCGCTATATCAAAATCGATGTTGAGGGGTTTGAGTGGGAGGTGCTCAGCGGACTCTCCGAGCCTGTGCCGATGATTTCGGTGGAATACCTACCGGGTTTTGTCCACCTCACCCGTGCAGTCCTTGACCGGTTGGTAGAGCTTGGCGACTACCGCTTCAATATTGTCACTGGCGAACGAGCACAGTTTCTCTGGCCAGACTGGCTAGACGAAGAAGCAGTACGGACGTGGCTCGACACTCTGTCGCCCGAGGATCGCTCGGGTGACCTGTTCGCTTCGCTAGAACCTCTCTGATGAGCGAGTTACTGCAGGCCTAAGAACTCGCTGAAGGCCGGGAAACAAGGGCGGTGTTGCGGTCACGACCGTCCCGCTTTCTTCTGGTCGTTCCTCCCGTTCCCACCCGGTGACCGTTGCCCCAGCTTCTCGCAGCAACACAAGGCCTGCAGCAATGTCCCAGAGGTTTAGGTGGCGCTCCCAGAATCCGTCCAGACGGCCTGCTGCAACATAGGCAAGGTCAAGTGAGGCTGCCCCCATCCGACGCACCCCAGCGCAGTGGGGCATGAGGCGGGCGATATCGGCTGCGTGCTGCTCGATGTAAGGCATCTGGCCAAACGGAACACCGGTGCCAAAAAGCGCAGAGATCAGGGTGTCCGTGGCGGACACCCTGATCGGGACACCGTTTACGGTGGCGCCCTTACCTATCTCCGCTGCAAACGTCTCGTTGTTCACCGGGTCGTGCACGACACCGATGGCGAGTTGCCCTTCCACTTCCAGTGCAACCGACACCGCCCAGTGCGGGATGCCCCGCAGGAAATTTGTAGTGCCATCAAGCGGGTCAACAATCCACCGCCGGCCGCCTTCGCCTGCCGCTCCGCTTTCCTCGCCAAGCCACCCGTCACCGGGCCTGGCACCCAACAGAATGTCTCGGATGTGGGACTCTGCAGCGAGGTCGGCTTCGCTCAGAAAATCGCCGGCTCGCTTGCTGGAGACTTCAAGGTCGCGCCGATTCGCCCACAATCCCATCAGCACATCACCCGCTGACTGGGCTACTCGCACCGCCAGGTCGAGATCATCTTCAGCCATCACCACACACCTTTCTCACGGGGTCTTGTTGTGGCCACTAGACCCTTGCAGACCATCGAGGACCGCCCCCACTGCGGCAGCGGTCTGTTCCCAAGTGATCAGCATCCGGCCAGCTTCAGCCGACGCTTCGGCCATGGTGTGCCGCACAGCAGTGTCTTCGAGAACACTGGATAGGGCTGTTGCGAACTGCTTTGGATCATCGGGGGGAACCAACACGCTTCCATCAGGTGCGACGGTGTCTGGCACAGCTCCGGTGCGACAGCTCACGATGGGCAGGCCGTGGGCCATTGCTTCGTTGAACACCATTCCGTAGCCCTCAAAGCGGGTAGCAAGGGCAAAAACCGATGCCTGCCGATACAGCTCCGCTAGTTCATCCTCAGACACGTGACCTGCAAAACGGACTCTGTTTGTAAGCCCCAACTGGTCTCGTAGCGTCTCCAGTGTTGCCCCGTATGCGGCGTCCAGGACTGAGCCTGCGATCACGGCCTGCCAGGGAATATTAACAATCTCTGCCAGTGCTCGAAGCAGCACATCGTGGCCTTTTCTGGGCACCTGGATACCCACTGACACAATCAAAGGCACATCGAGGGTTTTTGTTCCACGAACGGGCTGGTCTGTTCCAGGCTGCGCAATCGTAATCCGAGCCTCGGGCACGCCATAGTCCCGGCTCAGCAGCTCTGCGGTGTGCGGGCTAGTCACAATCACATGCTGAGCCTGTCGGAGGTTGTCCCGCTCTGTCTGGAACAGATACTCACGGCGGCTGGCCTCCAGCCCGCCTTCCAGTGCCAGCGGGTGGTGAACCAAGGCCACCAGTGGCGCTGACATGGCGGCCACTGCCGCTTTATCCAGGGCCCCGAGGGCCAGGCCGTCAATAATCACCGGGGACGTGCTTGGAATTCGAGCGAGTTTGTCGGCGGCATCTTGGGTGTCAGCCTCGGTGGGGTTGGGAAAAGAAGCCCCAAGCTCCAGATGCTCCATCTCTCGCCCTTGGGCGCGCAACTCACCAATCAGACGACGGTCATAGATGTAACCCCCCGTTTGGGTCTGGATGTCGCCGGGAATCGCAAAGACGAAGCGATCAGTGCTCATGCCTTCTGCTCTCCTTGGTCGCCATCGGGTCGAGGTTTGTCCCGTTGGCTGGCAACAAACAAAAGGCCGGGGAGGGCAACACAGAGAAAAACCAAGCCAAAGCCAACACTCGCTGCCAACCCCTCAGCCGCCGCGGCGCCCACCAAGGGGAACAGCGCAGCTGCAGCCCCTTCCCGAAGCCCCCAGCCACCGATAGTCAAGGGGATGAGCATGGCTAGCAGAATTAGGGGCACCAGCACCAACGCTGCAGAAACGCTGAGCTCAGACCCAACTGCCCAGGCAGCGAAGGCAAACCCCGCCACGTTACACAGCGCCGTGCCCAGGCTGAGCCCTATCTGGGACCAGCGCACGGAGGGTGGAGCAAATGCCTGCACTGCAGCGCGGCCAAAACTCACCAGGCCACGACTCATGCGCCCAGACGTCTCTCTGGCCACCACAATAAGTGCCATCAAAAACCCCAGCGCAGTCACCACGACAAGCAGAACCCCGAGCGACAACCAGCGTGGCCACTCTAAGCCGCCCGGCACTGCGAGCGTGCTGGAAAAAGCCACAATCAGCAGGGCACCCAGAGCAATCTGGCCCGCTAGTCGCTCGAGCAGCACAGCCTGGCCAGATGCGACCAACCCTGCCTGCGCGCGCGCCCGGACCGCTCGATGGGCATCACCCAGGATGCCGCCCGGCAAAGCCTGGTTCACAATTTGGGACACATAGTATTCCCGTAACGCGGTTTTGGCATCTAAGACGATACCCAGTTGGCGCGCTATGATCCTCCAGCGCGCAGCCGAGAGAATTGTTTGCAAGCTCAACACGCCAAACGCTGCGACTAACCACCCAGGCGTCGCCTCACCAAGCAAGCGAAGAGCCTCTTCCCCGTCCGCGATTCGCCACAGCAGGGCAAGAAGGCCCAGTGCCACCACAATTTGAAGGCCACGAATGGCGTTTTTGCGGAACCTTGGCGTCATCATTGCTGTGCGACCTCACGCCCGCGAGGGTGCGCACTCAAGGACGAGACCGCCAGAGCCACACAATGTCTCGCCCAAATGACCACAGAAGCGCTCCAGCAACGCCTGCCACCACGGGCAGAACCCCCCAGGTAGGCCAGATGGGTGCATTCAGCGCAATGAGTGAAGCCACCTGAACAACACACACCAGCTTTCGAGCAAAACTCTCGGGCAGTGGCTGCTTTAGCCACGGCAGAAAGCGCCCCGCCACCATAAAGGCGTAATTGGGCAAACCAATCAGCAAGATGAGCGGGCCGAAGACTCCCGCCGCCCAGACATTGAGAGCCAGGATGAGCCCCAGAGCTGAGTCAACTTCGATGTCCAAGCGACCACCGAACGGTGACACACGTCCTTCGCGCCTGGCAAAAAAACCATCGAAACCATCGAGCACTAATGCGAGAGTTGCGACCCCCACTACCGCCCAGGGCAGGGCGATTCCGACCAAGGGGGCCAGCAAGGAAGCCACCATGCTCATCCGCAGAACCGTGACGACGTTGCCCGTGCCAAGCCCGGAATGCGGGTATCCCCTTCGCATCATGACCATGGCAAAAATTGCGCCGAACACATACCCCGCGATCGCCGCGCTGAGCGGAGCCAGCGTAAGCCCCACGAGGACCATAGCGATCGCGAGTGTGAGGACGGTCCCCCCCAGAAGGGCAACACCGAGCTGTGTCCTTGGCCCCCAGTGCCTTGTGAGTGCGACACTTCTGTTCCTCGCGACACCTTCGGCGGGATTGTCTCTCATTCCGCTGAGTTTACTGCCCACTTTCGCCATGACCCAGGAATCTGGTGTGGAAATCGAGCTAACCTAGTTGGCCTTTCATCAGGCCGGCCGCGGGTTCACGTGTCAACGATGACGCGACACATCATATGGAGCGAGTGACGGGAATCGAACCCGCGCTATCAGCTTGGGAAGCTGAAGTTCTGCCATTGAACTACACTCGCCAATCCACCGGTTTGGTGCCCGGTGGGTGGTAGTCGAGTCTACTAGTCTGGTTGGGTGCTGCTTTCAGATGGAGATATTCGTTTAGAACTGGACTCTGGCCGCATCGGCCTGGAACCGTTGGATCTGGGCATGATTCAGCCCTCCAGCATTGATGTCCGCCTGGATCGTTTCTTCAGGCTTTTTGATAATCACAAGTACCCACACATCGATCCGGCAACTGACCAACCCGACCTCACCCGTTTGGTGGAGGTTGAATCCAACGAGGCTTTTGTCCTTCACCCGGGGGAGTTTGTCTTAGGGGCAACGTTTGAGTTGATCACCCTGCCCGATGATGTCGCTGCTCGCCTAGAAGGCAAAAGTTCTCTCGGTCGACTGGGTCTGTTGACCCACTCGACCGCAGGGTTTATTGACCCTGGGTTCTCTGGACACGTGACACTGGAGCTCAGCAACGTTGCGACCCTGCCGATTACCTTGTGGCCGGGCATGAAGATTGGCCAGTTGTGCTTCTTTAGGTTGTCATCCCCTGCGGAGCACCCGTATGGCTCAGAGAAGTACGGAAGCCGTTACCAGGGCCAACGTGGCCCCACGGCCTCTCGGTCATCTCAGAATTTTCACCGCACTGACGTGTCAAAGCCGTAGGGTTTCGGCCACTGCGCCATTTGGTCCACTAACCACGGGCTAAATACAAAGGGTGTGTCAACGATCGCACTGGCAAACGCTTCTGGTGGGACCCACTGCCATTCGCAGACTTCGGTGGCGATAGGTTCTGGGTTTCCCATCGCTCGTGCAACAAAAACTGGGCAGATTTCGTTCTCGACGATGCCGGATGCATCCACTGCCCGATATCGAAAATCGGGCAACATCTCAGTGACGGTGTCCAGTTGCAGACCAAGTTCATCAGCAGCGCGCCTGCGGATCGCTACTTCCATGGACTCCCCAGGGCCCGGGTGACCGCAGGCAGAGTTCGTCCACACGCCAGGCCAGGTCTTCTTGGACAGCGCTCGGCGGGTGAGGAGGACCTCGCCCTGGTCATTGAAAATGTGGCAGGAAAAAGCAAGATGCAAGGGGGTGTCTGTGGTGTGAATGGTTGCTTTGTCCGCGGTGCCAATGGCTGACCCAGACTCATCTAGGAGAACTACTAATTCGGGGTCCATTACATCTCTATCGCGCTACTCTGCTCTAACAAGGTTCGCCTGTTTGCTAAGTGGCCTTCAGCCTAGCCAATGATGCCCTAGGGCACGAAGTACGAGAGACTAAGAGTTGTGGCAGTCGAGCTAGATACACGGATGGACCTCTATACGAAGGTCGCCCAAGAGACGTCTGCCGGCGTAATCCGCCGGTATTCGACATCCTTTGGCCTAGCGTCGCGTCTGCTCACGGGAGTCCAAAGGGCCCACATTGCAAACTTTTATGCCCTCGTTCGCCTGGCCGACGAAATTGTCGATGGAGTCGCTGAAGAAGCGGGTGTTAATAGAAAACAAGCGGGAGAGATGCTGGACGCTCTGGAGGCCGACACCGAGCGCGCACTCACGATGGGGTATTCAACAAACCTGATTGTTCACGCCTTCGCCTACTCCGCCAGGCAGGTCGGAGTAGGGAGTGATCTAACCAAACCGTTCTTCCATTCCATGCGAATGGATCTGACCGAAACCACCCACACCCCTGAGTCTTTTCAAGAGTATGTCTATGGTTCAGCCGAGGTCGTGGGCCTCATGTGTTTAGAGGCTTTCTTGGAGGGCCAAAACCCTGCCACCCAGCAGCGCGACACCATGATTTCTGGAGCTAGGGCTTTGGGCGCTGCTTTTCAGAAAGTAAACTTTTTGCGAGATTTAGGCGCAGACGTTCAGGCACTGGGTCGGTCGTATTTCCCCGGCGTCAGTGTTGAATCGCTGTCGGAGGAGACGAAGCACCTGCTCCTTGACGACATTGACAAGGATCTCGCCACCTCAGCGCTGGCGTTGCCGCTCTTGCCCGTTGGCCCGCGACGAGCTGTGGCTCTCGCACACGTTTTGTTTGAAGCGCTTGCTCGCAGGATCAGGGCCACACCTGCCTCTGTGTTGCAGACCACCAGAATCAGCGTTCCTTCATCCACCAAAGCTATGCTGGCGACTCGCGTGCTGGCGGGCTATGTCCCTGGCGCTCCCCGCAGTGTCAGGAAGGATTCAGATGCCTAAATCAGTTGTCGTCATCGGCGGAGGTATTGGTGGCATTGCGACTGCTGGCCTGTTGGCCAGAGACGGGTATGACGTCACCCTGCTCGAGGCGCACCCCCGCCTGGGCGGTCGTGCTGGGCTGTGGGAAAAAGATGGTTTTCGCTTCGATACCGGGCCCTCCTGGTATTTGATGCCCGAGGTGTTTGACCACTGGTATCGCTTGATGGGTAGTTCGGCTGCGGAGCACCTGACGCTCACCAAGCTCGACCCTGGCTACCGGGTTTACTTTGAACCAGAAGGCGCTGAGTCGGCCGAATTTCTTGATGTTCGGGCCAACCGTGAAGACAACCTCGCCATGCTCGAGGAAGTGGAACCGGGTTCCAGGGCTTCCATGGAAAAGTATTTGGATTCAGCCAAAGAGACCTACCGAATCGCTAAAGAGTATTTCCTCTATACGTCCTTCCAGGACCTGCGGCCATTGCTGGTCGGCGAGGTCTTAAAGCGCACCGGAACGCTGGTCAGTTTGTTGACCACCCCGATTATGACCTTCGCTAAGCGCTATACGAAGAACCCGAAGATTCAGCAGCTTCTGGGGTATCCGGCGGTGTTCTTGGGCTCAAGCCCCTACATTGCCCCCAGCATGTTCCACCTGATGAGCCACCTGGATATGGAAGACGGTGTGCTCTATGCAGAAGGTGGCTTCACGCAGGTGATTGACTCCATGGCCGAGGTCATCAAGAAAAACGGTGTGACGGTTACCAACAACGCCAAGGTGACGAAGATTCTCACCGAATCAGGGGGCCGCAAGGCCAAAGCCTCAGGTGTTGAGTATGTCGACAAGGCCGGAAAGACACACGTTCTGACTGCTGACATGGTGGTTTCCACAACCGACCTGCACCACAGCGAGACCGAGTTGTTGCCCAGAGACCTCCAGACATACCCGCAGTCGTGGTGGGACAAGAAGGTCGTTGGACCCAGTGCCGTTTTGTTGTATTTGGGCGTCAAGGGCGAGATTCCCGAGCTCCTGCACCACACCCTGTTCTTCACCAAAGACTGGGACGACAACTTCACCAAGATCTTCCAGGACAAGCCCGAAGTTCCGAACCCCGCATCGCTCTATGTCTGTAAGCCAAGCGAGACAGATGCCGGTGTGGCCCCGAAGGGCCACACGAACATCTTTGTCTTAGTCCCCATGCCAGCAGATGTCTCGCTGGGTCGAGGTGGCCTTGATGGCAAGGGCGACAAGGCTGTTGAAGAGATCGCTGATCGCAGTATCGCCCAGATCGCCAAGTGGAGTGGTGCACACAATCTTGCAGATCGCATTGTGGTCCGACGGAGCGTGGGACCAGCAGATTTTGCCGGGGAATTGAACGCGTGGAAGGGTACCGCCTTGGGCCCGGCTCACACTCTCTTACAAAGCGCGCTGTTTAGAGCGGGAAATGTGAGCAAGAAGGTCGATGGCTTGTTCTTTGCCGGCAGCTCGACAATCCCCGGAATTGGATTGCCCATGTGTCTGATCAGCGCAGAGGTGCTTCTCAAGCGCGTGCGCGGCGATGTATCGACCACGCCTTTGCCAGAGCCTTTGATGCCCGCGGCCTAGGTATGCACTGATGCCAGTCGCCTATCTCGGAGCCCTTGTGTTCGCCATTCTTGGCACGGGGCTTTTGGACTGGAGACATCGGTTGGCTTTTTTTGGTGGGGCTGCTGTGCGAACTGCCGTCATTATCGGCGTTGCCGTGGCCTTCTTCTTGGCGTGGGACATCGCGGGAATTAGGGAAGGCATCTTCTTTCGCGGAAACGGACCGTGGATGACCGGCATTCTGCTCGGACCAGAGCTTCCCTTGGAAGAGCTGTTCTTTCTGGTTCTCTTGTCCTATTCCACACTGGTGTCGTATCTGCTTGCCTCAAAGGTTTTGGGTAACAGGAAAAGCGCATGAGTTATTGGCTTATTAACGTGCCTTTCGTGCTCGGTGCGCTGCTGGTTGCCGCGAGCGCTTTTGCGCTTAGGAAGGCGCCCGCAGGGAAACCCTGGCTGGTTGCAGCCGGAGTGATGTTTGTGCTGACAGCGGTTTTTGACAACGCCATTATTGGCTTTGGCCTTGTCGACTACGACAATGCGTTGATTAGTGGCATTCGGTTGGGGTTTGCGCCGATTGAAGACTTTGCCTACACGGCTGCTGCGTTACTGGCTATTCCTGCGCTGTGGCACGTTCTCGATCGAGGGCCGAAGGGGCAGGCCGAATGAGAGCACTTCGGTATTTGTTCCTGAGCTCCAGGCCGCTCAGCTGGATTAATACCGCTTTTCCTTTTGGTTTGGCCTATTTTGTTATCACTCGCGAGATTGATGGTGTTCTTGGGGTAGGGATCTTGTTCTTCCTCATCCCCTACAACCTGCTGATGTATGGGATCAATGACGTGTTTGACTACGAATCTGACCTTCGAAACCCGCGCAAGGGCGGTCTCGAAGGTGCTTTGTTGCCACCGGACCTGCACCGCATCACCGTGGTGGCAAGTGCGCTCTTGCCTGTTCCTTTCTTAATTCCGCTGATTGTGTGGGGAACGCCGGTGTCTACGGGCGTTTTGGCTCTGGCGCTTTTTGTGGTGGTGGCGTATTCGGCGAAAGGTTTTAGATTCAAGGAGATTCCTTTTCTGGATTCTGTGACCTCTAGTCTGCATTTTGTTTTGCCCGCCCTCTTTGGCCTGTTTCTTGCTGGCGGTCGGATCAGCGAGGTCGGAGCGGTTGTCGTGGCGGCGTTCTTCGTGTGGGGGATGGCGTCGCATGCTTTTGGTGCAGTGCAGGACGTCGTAGCTGACCGTGAAGCGGGGGTTTCGTCCATTGCGACCGTGATCGGCGCCAAGGGCACCGTTCGCGTGGCCTTCGCCCTCTATGTCATTGCCGGGGTGGTCCTGGTGTTCACTCCCTGGCCGCTCCCGCTGATTGGTGTGGCCGCGGTCGGCTATCTTTTAGCGATTGCACCGTGGTGGTCTGTGGCTGATTCGAGGGCGGAGTCAGCAAACAGAGGGTGGAAGTGGTTCTTGTTCCTGAATTTCCTGACCGGAGCGGTTGTGGTGTTGGTGTTGCTTGAGTGGTGGGCAATCAGCGGCTAAATGCTCGAAACCGTTAGTGGTCCTGAGTGCGCGGTGGCGCCTTGACGAAGAGAAGCATGATGCCACCTGCGAACAAAACGAGTGAAATACCCAACAGCCCATACAGGGTCTGGTTTGCCGCCAGGGCGATAAACACTCCCCATAGCAGCGAGGCCATCCACCCGGCGGCGCGACCGGTGGTTGCGTAGAGGCCGAAGATTTCACCCTCGCGGCCTTCAGGCGTGACGCGGGCGAGGAACGACCGCGATGCAGCCTGAGCTGGGCCGACAAATAACGCAAATACTATTCCCGCTACCCAGAACATCGGTGTGCCGAGGTCAGCGAGGAAGAAGACCGCCAGGGTGCACGCGACAAGTCCAAACACCGCAATCAGGATGACCCTCTTGGGGCCAAATCTGTCATCAAGTCGTCCGACGAGAATCGTCGAGACACCTGCGACCAGATTGAGAGCGATTCCGAATACGACTAGGTCGGTGAAGCTGAAACCGAAGACGATGCTCGCAATCACAGCGCCAAAGACGAACACTGCAGAGAGCCCATCTCGGTAGACGGCGCTTGCCAGAAGAAACCAGAAGGCTGAGCGGTTTTCTTTGAAGAGCCGGACAACGCTGCGAAACAGCTCTCCATAGCTTCGGACGAAACCAACCTTGTGTGCCGCGCTGAGCTTGGGTGGTTCGGGAACATTGAGGAAGATCGGAATGGCGAAGAGGATGGTCCAGAGTGTCGCACCAGCGGCAACAAACTGGAAGGTCAAGGCAACGTCACCGTTGAGGACACCCCCCAAAATGAGGCCGACCACGGTAGCGAGGGCGATGATGCCGCCGAGGTAGCCAAAGCCCCAGCCCAGTCCGGAAACCTTGCCCACCGTCTTCGGTGTGGATACAGAAATCAACAGAGCGTTGTAATTAACCCCTGCTATCTCTCCAAAAACACTTCCAATAGCGATGAGCGCAACACCTATCCAGAACCATTCCGCCCCTGGTTGCACAAAAGCCATGCCCAGCTGGGTGACCACAAGGAGGCTGGTGAAGAGAAGAAGCTGAAACTTTTGGCTCCCTGTACGATCGGCCCGTTGACCCAAAACCGGAGCGAGGAGAGCAATCATGAGTCCTGCGATGGTGATTCCGTAGCCTAAGTTGCTTGCCAGTTGGCCCAGGGCCGCTTCTTCTTGAGCTGTTCCGACAAGGGCGGGGTCAATAAAGAAGGTACTCGTGAGGTAACTCGGCACCCACACGAAGGTGAGGAGCACGGTATTGAATGGTTGCGTAGCCCAGTCCCAGAAGGCCCACGACCACACCTGTTTGGACGGGATCTTTTTGCCTTCGTTTTTGGCCAGGCCCATGACAGGCAATGCGTCGGTATGCATAAAAGCGGCCCGGTTGGTCGAGAGTGAGGAACCATCATTGGTCATGAGAAAACCGTAGCGGTACCGAGACCTTTTTGGCGATTGAATCTGCTACAAAAAAAGGCAAGACAATATCTGAGTCTTAGTGGCTCACATTCTAGAAAATTAACTTGACAAGGGTTGACTCATATCTCATACTTGAGTGATGCTGACTCAGATTCAGCACCCAGACGATGTGAGGAGCAGGCCAGATGGCACGCGCAGTAGGAATTGACCTCGGAACCACCAACTCGGTGGTGGCCGTTCTCGAAGGTGGCGAACCCACCGTTATCGCCAACGCCGAAGGGTTCAGAACGACCCCCTCCGTTGTGGCATACACAAAAGATGGCGAAATCTTGGTCGGTGAGACTGCCAAGCGTCAGGCAGTAACCAACGTTGACCGCACCATTTCTTCGGTGAAGCGCCACATGGGAACCGAGTGGAAACAAGAAATCGATGACAAGAAATACACTCCTCAGGAGATCTCGTCACGAATTCTTGCCAAGCTCAAGCGTGACGCCGAGCAGTACCTCGGCGAAACTGTCACCGACGCCGTCGTGACGGTCCCCGCGTACTTCAATGACGCTGAGCGTCAGGCAACCAAAGAGGCTGGCGAAATCGCAGGCCTCAACGTCTTGCGCATCATCAACGAGCCCACGGCCGCTGCACTGGCCTATGGCTTGGACAAAGGCAAGGAAGACGAACTAATCCTGGTCTTTGACCTTGGTGGTGGAACATTTGACGTGAGTTTGCTCGAGGTGGGTAAGGACGAAGAGTTCTCCACCATCCAGGTCCGCTCCACCGCCGGTGATAACCGGCTCGGAGGGGACGACTGGGATGACCGTCTCGTTGACTACCTCGCAACCCGGTTCAAAGAGACCACGGGTGTCGATGTGTCCAAGGACAAGATTGCTAAGCAGCGCCTCAAGGAAGCTGCCGAACAAGCCAAGAAGGAGCTTTCCAGCTCCACCAGCACTCAGGTGCAGCTGCCCTACCTGTCGCTGACCGACAGCGGCCCGGCCAACCTGGATGAGACCATCACCAGGGCCAAGTTCGAGGAGCTCACCAAGGATCTGCTGGAGCGCACGAAGAAGCCGTTTACCGACGTGATCAAGGAAGCCGGAGTCAAGCTCTCCGACATTGCCCACGTTGTGTTGGTCGGTGGATCGACTCGTATGCCAGCCGTGTCAGCACTCGTCACAGAACTCGCTGGTGGACGCGAGCCCAATAAGGGTGTCAACCCGGATGAGGTTGTTGCCGTGGGTGCTGCGTTGCAGGCCGGTGTCTTAGTGGGTGAGCGTAAAGACGTTCTGCTCATTGACGTCACCCCCCTGAGTCTGGGAATCGAGACCAAGGGCGGCATCATGACCAAGCTGATCGAGCGCAACACTGCCATTCCGACCAAGCGCAGCGAAACCTTCACCACGGCTGATGACAACCAGCCGTCTGTGTCGATCCAGGTGTTCCAGGGTGAACGCGAGTTCACAAGGGACAACAAGGCTCTCGGAACCTTCGAATTGACCGGTATTGCACCGGCTCCCCGGGGAATCCCACAGGTCGAGGTCACCTTCGACATCGACGCCAACGGCATCGTGCACGTCTCTGCCAAGGACAAGGGAACCGGTAAAGAACAGTCCATGACCATCACTGGCGGATCCTCCTTACCCAAGGAAGACATCGAGCGCATGGTGCGCGAGGCTGAAGAGCACGCTGCTGAGGACAAGAAGCGTCGTGAAGTTGCCGAAGAGCGCAACTCCGCCGAGCAGCTTGCCTACTCCGTGGAAAAGCTTCTCAAAGAGAACGACGAGAAGCTCCCTGAAGAGGTCAAGTCCGAGGTGCAAGGCGACCTTGATGCACTGAAGTCCGCGCTTGCAGGAGACGACGATGACGCAGTCAAGAAAGCTGTCGAAGCTCTCAGCCAGAGCCAAACCAAAGTGGGAGAGGCCCTCTATAAGGCCGAACCAGAAGGTGCGGAATCCGCTGGCACCACACCCGAGGACGCTGACGAAGACATCGTCGACGCCGAGGTAGTGGAAGAAGAACCAGCAGACGACACCGCAGATAAGAAGTAGTCGCCATGGCTTCTACAGAAGACGAAAACAACCAGGAAAACGAAAATACCGAACCGCTTGTCACCGACAAGCGCCGGGTTGATCCTGAAACCGGAGATGTGCGCCCTGAGGCAGCGGATGCTGCCCTAGGCGACCTCACACCGGAAGACCTGGAGCTGTTGGAAGAGGCTGAGCGGGATTTGGTCGCGGAATACCGTGACCGTGCTGCTCGCGCCGAAGCCGAGTTACAGAACTTCCGGACCAGAGTCGAGCGAGACCGCCAAGCCAACAGAGAAGCAGTGATTGCCGAGGTCATTCGTTCCCTTTTGCCCGCAATGGATGATCTTGACCGAGCCGAGGCACATGGTGATCTTTCTGGAACACCGCTTGAATTGGTTGCCTCCAAGCTTCGGACCACCTTCGAGCGCTACGGAGTAGTGCACGTGGGAGTTGCCGGGGAGCCTTTTGATCCGAGTATTCACGAAGCAGTTATGCGGGTGCCAAGCCCCGAGGCAACAAGCGAGACCGTTGCTGAAGTGATCGAGGGTGGTTACACCCTGGGTGAGCGACTCATTCGAGCCGCCAAGGTAGCGGTATCGGTCCCCACCGATTCCTAAAGCGTGAAGGAGGTGTGTGAATGGCAAGCCAAGACTGGTTAGAAAAAGACTTCTACGAGATTCTCGGTGTGTCCAAAGACGCCTCCGACGCTGATCTGAAGAAGATCTACCGTTCACTCGCCAGGAAGTTCCACCCCGACGCAAACCCCGGTGATGCAACGGCAGAAGCTCGCTTCAAAGAGATTTCCGAGGCATATACGGTCTTGTCCGATAAGGGGCAACGCGCCGAATACGACCAGATTCGCGCGATGCGTGCTGGTGGACCCCGCTTCACATCAGGCGGTGGCCAAGGTGGCTTTGACGACATATTTGGCGGGAGGTTCGGCGGCGGAATGCCTCGATCTGCCCAAGGGGCAGACTTTGGGGACCTATTTTCCGGCCTTTTTGGTGGGGGTGGCCCAGGTTACCAGGGCTACCGCGAGCCGACCAAGGGCCGCGATGTCATCTCCAGAGTGACACTTGATTTGCGAACCGCTTTGGTGGGAACCGATGTGACGCTGGAGGGTCCAGGCGGCAACAAAATCACAGCTCGCGTTCCTGCTGGCGTGAAAGATGGCCAAAAAGTCAGACTTCGCGGAAAGGGACACCCGAGTCCTGATGGCGGTCGCCCCGGCGACGCCATCATCACGGTGGGGGTCCCCAAGCACCCCATTTTTGCGCGTGAGGGGGACAACCTTCGTATTTCGGTGCCGATTACGTTTGGGGAGGCAACACTGGGTGGAACCATCGAGGTTCCCACCATTGACGGTGAGATTGTGAAGATGAAGGTTCCCTCGGGAACTCCGAGCGGCAAGGTTTTGCGGATCAAGGGCAGGGGTGTCCGAGGCGGACAAGCTCTGGGAGATTTGTTAGTCGAGCTCCAGGTGGCGGTGCCCGCACATCTTTCCGGTAAAGCGAAGGCCCAACTGGAGAAACTGCTTGAGGCGCTCCCTCAAGAAAACCCTCGGGACGACCTGCTCAGCAGGGCAAAGGCATAGCTGGTTGCCATGGATGAGATGACTCCCTTGTTCTCCATAACAGCTGCCGCTGAGCTGGCCGGGATGCACCCGCAAACTCTTCGCCAGTACGACCGGATGGGCCTTGTCAGTCCCACAAGAACTGCCGGTAAGACCAGGCGGTATTCGATGAAAGATGTCGTGCACCTGCGCGAAATTTCTCGATTGAGTTCCGAGGGTTTGAACCTGGAGGGAATTCGTCGGATTGTGGATCTTGAGTCCCAAGTCGATTACCTCTCCAAGCGGGTTCGGAGCCTCGAGAGCGCGCTTGCGGATGAGCTGTTGTCTCGACCGGGCCAAAGAGTCTTTGCGGCAGACACCGTGGGTGATGTCATCCCGCTTCGCGCGGGTGAGCGCGCTAGAAAAGCGAACCAGGTTGTTGTGTGGAATCCGCTGAGGTGGGCTTTGCCCCAGGCGCCACAGACAGACAAGCAAGGAGGGTAGGAGATGGCCACCACTGAATCAAAGGAACAAGGTAGCGCCCTTGAGCTCTATGGAGTGAACCTGACCGACATCGCCAGAGAAGGCAAGCTCGACCCCGTTATCGGCCGTGATGCTGAAATTAGGCGAGTGTCGCAAGTTTTGACCAGGCGCACCAAGAACAACCCCGTGTTGATTGGTGAGCCCGGTGTGGGAAAGACAGCTGTCGTGGAGGGATTGGCCCAACGCATTGTCGCTGGTGACGTAGCTGATTCGCTCAAGGGCAAACAGTTGATTTCCTTGGACATGGCAGCGCTGGTCGCTGGAGCCAAATACCGCGGTGAATTTGAAGAGCGCTTGAAAGCGGTCTTGAAAGAAATCAATGACGCCGAAGGTCAGATCATCACCTTTGTCGACGAACTACACACCCTGATGGGCGCCGGAGGCGGAGAAGGCTCTGTTGCGGCATCGAACATGCTCAAACCCATGTTGGCCAGGGGAGAATTGCGCCTGATTGGTGCGACGACCCTCAATGAATACCGCGAATACATTGAAAAAGATGCTGCGCTTGAGCGCCGTTTCCAGCAGGTATTTGTGGGGGAGCCGAGCGTTGAAGACACCGTAGCGATTCTTCGGGGACTCAAAGAGCGCTACGAAGCACACCACAAGGTCGTTATTGCCGATAGCGCGCTGGTTGCTGCCGCAACGCTCTCCAACCGCTACATCACAGCCAGGCAATTGCCGGATAAGGCAATTGACCTCATCGACGAGGCAGCCAGCCGGCTGAAAATGGAGATTGAGTCTTCTCCGGTGGAGATAGATGAGCTTCGCCGCCTGGTCGATCGCATGTTGATCGAAGAACTTGCTTTGAAAAAGGAAAAAGACCAAGCCTCCAAAGACCGCTTGGCAAAGCTCCAAGAAGACATGGGCGAAAAGCAAAAAGAGCTCCACGCCCTGCAAGAGCGATGGGCAGCCGAAAAGGCCTCCCTGCAAGATGTTGGAGAGCTGATGACCCGACTCAACGACGCTCGCATTGAACTGGATCGCGCGATGCGAGAAGGCAACTACCAAGAAGCGTCTCGCTTGAACTACGAAGTGATTCCCGGTATCGAAGAGACAGTGGCGAAAGCAGAGAATAGTGAACGTTCTGAAGACCGCATGGTGAACGACCAGGTCACCGATGAGGACATTGCAGCGGTTGTGGCGGCGTGGACGGGTATTCCCGTTGACAAGCTGACCCAGGGTGAAGCGGAGAGATTGCTCCACCTCGAAAACGAATTGGCCAAGCGACTTGTTGGGCAAAAAGACGCGGTTCGAGCAGTGAGTGATGCTGTTCGGCGCTCACGAGCTGGGTTGAGCGACCCTGGTCGCCCAACAGGATCATTCCTGTTTCTTGGCCCCACAGGTGTGGGAAAGACCGAATTGGCTAAAGCGCTTGCCGACTACCTTTTTGACGATGAAAAGGCCCTGGTGCGAATCGATATGAGTGAATACGGGGAGAAGTTTTCCGTTTCTCGGCTCATTGGAGCGCCCCCCGGATACGTGGGCTATGAACAGGGTGGCCAGCTCACCGAAGCTGTTCGCCGACGTCCCTATTCGGTGATTTTGCTCGACGAGGTCGAAAAGGCCCACCCTGAAGTCTTTGACCTACTGTTGCAGGTGCTCGATGACGGGCGTTTAACGGATGGGCAAGGACGCACGGTTGACTTCAAGAACACCATCCTGGTGTTGACCTCCAACCTGGGCTCTCACTATTTGGTGGATGAAAACCTGGCCTGGGCAGATAAGGTTGCCGCCGTCAACCAGGAGGTCCGCGCATCCTTCAAACCTGAGTTTGTGAACAGACTCGATGACATCGTTGTGTTCTCGACTTTGAGCTCAGAAGATCTTGGCCAGATTGTTGAAATTACGGTCGACCGCTTGCAGCACCGCCTGCAGGAGCGACACTTGGAGCTTGCCGTCACACCAGCAGCCAGATTGTGGCTTGCCGATCACGGGTATGACGCCAACTATGGCGCTCGTCCACTTCGTCGGTTGATGCAAAAAGAAATCGATGATCGCCTGGCCACTGCTTTGCTCTCTGGAGTGATCCACGATGGTGACACCGTGCGGGTCGATCTCGCAGAGGACAAATCTGGCTTGACGGTGGCACCGTTCACCATGGAATAGATGCACATCTTCCAGCGTTACGCTTCACTACCGGCTAGAAACACTCAAAGGAAACAATGACTGACACCACTGTGACGACCCAGTTCACCCTGACTCCTGCGCTCGCGAACCGGACGAGCCCTCGAGCGTTCTCGAGAGGACACGTGATGACGGGCGACCAACTGGGACCGGCCTTTGAGGCAGCCAGGTGGGCACCATCCTCAAGCAACACCCAGCCGTGGTCTTTCGTTGTCGGGTTTCGAGGTGACGAGGCTTTCACCACCATCGTTTCCTCCATGGCGTCCGGAAACGCGGTCTGGGCAGAGCACGCCAGTGCTGTTGTGGCAAACATCGCAGAGCTTGAGTCGGAGGAGGGCAAGGCTCGCTCTCACGCGATCTATGACCTGGGTCAGGCTGTCGCGCATTTCAGCGCCCAAGCTACAGCAGATGGTCTTATCGTGCACCAAATGGCTGGTTTTGATGCCGATGTTCTCACCGAGGCTTTGGCCCTAGACCGCCGCCACCGCGTCATCACGGTGATGGCGGTGGGTGTCGTGGGCGACATCGAGGATCTTCCTGTGAACCTGCAGGAGCGCGAAAGAGCCCCCAGGGTTCGAAAGCCGCTGTCTGAGGTAGCGAGCGGTAGCGTCGACTACGTCTGAAGCTCGTGGGTGATGACGTCCACAAAGCGAGAGATATCGTCTTCGGTGGTGTCGAAGGAGCACATCCAGCGAACCTCGCCTTTTGCCCGATCCCAGTCGTAGAAACGAAACGACTCTCGGATTCGATCGGCAGCAGCGTTATCCAGCAGAGCAAAAACCGCGTTGGCCTGGGTGGGAACGCTAAAGGCTAAGCCGGTCAGTGAACCCTCCGCGATGCGCTGGTCTAGCGAGGAGCGAAGCAAGGATGCCATCTGATTAGCATGGCGTGCTGCTCGACGCCCCAGGTCGTCGCGGAAAAGGGTGAGAATCTGAGCGCTGACGAAGCGCATCTTGCTCGAGAGCTGCATGCTGAGTTTTCTCAGATAAATCAGCCCGTCAACCGCATCGGGGTTTAGCACCACGATGGCTTCGGCCCCGAGTAATCCGTTTTTAGTGCCCCCGAGGCTCACCACATCAACGCCGACGTCCGTGGTGGAAGCACTGAAGGGGAGATCAAGCGCAGCGGCTGCGTTCCACAGTCTCGCTCCGTCCAGGTGCACGAGCATGCCTTTGCTGTGGGCGTAGTCCGTGATGGCAGCGATTTCCTCCGGGGAATACACCGTCCCCATTTCGGTGCTCTGTGTGATTGACACAACGAGCGGCTGTGCTCGGTGCTCATCTCCCCACCCAAAAGCTTCAGAAGCAATCAACTCTGGCGTGAGCTTCCCGCCCTCGACAGGCACAGTGAAGAGCTTCAGCCCACTCACGCGCTCGGGAGCTCCCCCCTCGTCTGTGTGGATATGGGCAAGAGAGCTACAAATAACTGCTCCCCAGCGAGGCATCATGGCGGTGAGAGAAACAACGTTTGCGCCGGTCCCATTGAACACGGGAAAAACCTCTGCGCGAGCACCAAAGTGCTCGCGGATCACACCGGTGAGGGCGGTTGTGTAGTCATCTTCGCCGTAGGCGACCTGGTGACCTTCGTTCGCGTCGGCGAGCGCTTCTACAACCTCCGGGTGAACCCCCGAATAGTTATCGCTGGCAAAACCCCGCCACTGGGGATCATGAATTCTCACAATACCATCATGACAGTTGGGTCACCCAAAAGAGCGTGTTCCAGTAATCCCCTGGATGCTTTCGATGGTGGGCCGGATCTTCGTATACAGGGCTTCATAGAACATCGAGAGCGGGAATTCGTCGTCCAACACCTGGTCTGTGATTTCACGGGGAGTTCCCTCCAGGGGAAGATCACCTGTGGCAAAGCGAGACGCAGGGTGGGGAGCCAAGACAGCTTTGATCAGATCGTGGGCGGCTAACCAGTGCACAATCTTTGGTCGATCGATGCTGCGCCAATACAGGTCATTGATTTCATCAGACAGTGCGACGACGCCATCGGGCAGGGCTTCCCAGTCGATGGTGAGATTCGTGTCTGTCCAGTGCAGAACGTGACGCTGGTGCAACCAGGCAAACAAGAGCTGTCCAGCGACACTGTCGTAGTTGCGCACTCTGGTTCCAGTGAGGGGGAAGCGGAAGATCCGATCAAACACGATGGCGTACTGAACGAGCTCGGCGTGGGTTTTGGTCTTTGCGTCAGTTTTTTTATTGCGCAGCAGGGACACCGCTTCTCGAAAGGCCGTAAGGTCACAGCGCAACTCTTCTAACCCGTAGAGATAAAACGGCATCCGCTGTTTGATCATGAAGGGGTCGAAGGGAAGGTCGCCTCGCATGTGGGTGCGGTCATGAATCAAATCCCACATCACAAAGGTTTCTTCGGCGAGCTTTTGGTCCATCACAAGCTCGCGAGCTGCTTTGGGAAGCTCGAGGTGGGTCACCTCGATAGCGTGGGTGACGACTTTTTGGAATCTCACAGCTTCACGGTCTGCAAAGATCGCACCCCAGGTGAAGGTGGGCAGTGCAGCCATGGTTCCCTCAGGGGAACCCGCTGCCAGCCTAGGAGCCACAGCAACAGACTCGGGAAACAACACTGCTGAGTTAGTCGAGTAGCCGGGCGTGAAGTCAATAAAACGGAGCGGGACAAACATGGGGTTGCTGTAGTTGCCGGCTTCCAGCTCCGCTACAAACTTGGGCCAGATCGTCTCGCAGATAACCGCTTCGAAGAAGCGGTTTGTTGATCCGTTTTGGGTATACATCGGGAAAACAACCACGTGGACTGCGCCATTAACTCGGTTGTCCTCGGGGTGAAAAAGATCTAGCGAAGAGTAGAAGTCAGGAACACCGAAACCCGCTAAAGCCCAGGCGGTGCAATCTGCTGCCGCCGCCAGCAGATATGCCTCATCATGTTCTAGGTGCAAGGCAAGCTCCTCGAGCGCCATGACGAGGCTTTCGAGAGCGGTTTTTGCTTCGGTGTGGTGCGCTGAATCGGGAATGCTGCCGTCTGTGACCTGCACACCTTGGAGCACGATGCAGGAATCCTTGAGGGAAGTCCACGCGCTCGACTGAGCAATCTGATCGGAATTCCATTGCTGGGTTGCCAGTGTTGACCTCACGATTGCCTCCTCATACTTTGCGTCTTTTGCTCAGTGTAAAGGGACGATTTGGTGCGCATGGGTGCTTTCTGCGCTCTTCACATGCGTCTTTGAGGGCTTGAACGCAGGAAAATTGCGCTCCCGTAAAAACGGGCCGTTGTCGAGCCGTGGTGACCCTGGTTTAGAAGACCATGGGCCGATCGTCATCATCGTCCGAGGCGATCTCGACCACCACGGGAACGTGGTCACTGGGGGATTCCCCTTGGCGTTGGGATCGCTCTATGGACGCATCGACAACGAGGTCGGCAAAGGATTGCGATCCAAAAATGAAGTCGATGCGCAGGCCCTGGTTTTTTTGGAATTTACCCTGCTTGTAGTCCCAGAAGGTGAAGCCTTCAGGTGATCTCTCTCTCACCACGTCGTCCACGTGGGCGTTGGTGAGGAAGCGAGCGAGAGTCTCTCTCTCGGTGGCAGAGGTGTGGGTGGTCCCCGGAACAAGAAACTCTGGATCGCCCACGTCTGAATCCAGCGGAGCAATGTTGAAATCACCCATCACCGCAAAGGGGAGGGCTTCTGGGGTGTCCGCATAGTTGCCCCACGCCTCTCCGAGGGCATCGATCCAGGCAAGTTTGTAGTCAAAGTGTGGGTCAGATACAGACCGGCCGTTGGGAACATACACAGAACACACTCGAACACCCTCGATGGTTGCGCTCAGCGCCCGAGCCTCGGGGGCTTGTTCGTCTTCGGGTTTTTTAGAAAACCCCGGCATACCTGAAAAGCCCTGCTCGATATCGACCATGGGGAGCCTGGAGGCAATGGCGACGCCATTCCACTGGTTGAGCCCAAAGTGGGCCACATCGTATCCGGCTTCGACAAACTCATCAAAAGGAAACTGGTCGTCCTTGCATTTCGTCTCCTGCATGGCGACCACGTCGATGTCGGCCTGGTGCAAAAAATCAATGACAAGGTTTTTGCGTGTCCGGATCGAATTGACGTTCCAGGTCGCAAGTTTCATGAGCCAAGTGTATGGGGCCCGGTTAGACTGAGAGAGTGGATGATGCGTGTAAGCAGTTGATTGAGTTTATTTCGGCAGAGGCCGTCCACCACGGTGATTTCACCCTGACCAGCGGTAAGAAGGCATCCTTCTATATTGACCTGCGTGAGCTCAGCCTTGATCACCGGGTGGCACCGTTGATCGGCGACGTCATGCTCGAACTGATCCGTGAGTTTGAACCAGTTGACGCCATTGGGGGGCTCACCATGGGGGCCGACCCCATTGCCACCGCGATTCTTCATCGCGGTGTTCTTGCGGGCAAGAAATATGATGCCTTTGTTGTTCGCAAAGAACCCAAAGACCACGGTCGAGGCCGCCAAGTGGAGGGCCCAGATCTTCGAGGCAAACGAGTCATCATTGTTGAAGACACGTCGACTACCGGAGGGTCACCGCTGGCAGCAGCCCAGGCCGTCGAGAAGGATGGGGCTGAGGTAGTGGCTGTGTGTGTTGTCGTCGACCGGAATACAGGTGCTGACCAGGTCATCGAGGAGGCGGGGTATCCCTATCGCGCAGCCTTGGGGCTTGCCGACCTGGGGTTGTAAATGGAACCCGAAATATCCGAGGCGTCTGATTCTCCAAACCAGACGCCGCCCCGTAAGAGAATGACCGACACTCCCGCTGGGCAGAGCCTCTACGTTGGCCTCTGGATTCTTGGCACCTTGGTGACCGTGGCGGCTTTAATCGGGGCCTACTTCCTGGGTGACTACATAGCCAGCGTGAATGACCAAGCACCCGCTGAGGTCGTGACAGAGGAAGAACCCTCGATTCAATTCCCCACCCTGTCGGGCGGACCGGTCAGCGTGGGGATGTGGCCGTGGGATCAGCTACGCGGTGGTGAGTGTGTCACCGGCTATGACGGGCCCTTTGCTGAGATTTATCAGGTCGTCGGGTGTGAGGTTCCCCATGACGCGCAGCTCGTGGAAGCTCACTTGCTCTCGAGTGATCCCCTGGAGCCGTTCCCCAGCGAGGAAGTTGTGTATCAAGAAGCCAGTGAGCTCTGCGAGGTGGTCGACGTGTTGGACCTTGATGCCGCAGCCGCCTACAGCGACCTAGTCGTGGAGTTTTCCTACCCCGTAACCAGTCAACAGTGGGACACCGGTCAACGCATTGTCTCTTGCTTTGTGGCCCGGTCCTCTGAGCAGAGCATCCAGGGCACCCTGCTTCGTTAGAGGTAGGAAGCGAGCCGTTTTTTCATAACGGCAATAGCTTCTGGATGTGAATCCATGGTGACGAAGCGACGGCCAAGCTCGGCGGCAGCGTGTGCTGTGGTCCCACTGCCGCCAAACGGATCGAGCACCCAGTCTCCGGCGTTGCTGGAGGCTTGGATGATTCTGCGGAGAACTCCCAGAGGTTTTTGGGTGGCATAGCCGGTTTTTTCTTTTCCGGTGGGGCTGACGATCGTGTGCCACCAGACATCGGTGGGGAGCTTTCCTCGTTCCGCCTTTTCCTTACCCACGAGTCCCGGAGCCATGTAGGGCTCTCGGTCGATGTCGGCAGAGTTGAAAACATAAGAATCGGGATCTTTGACGTACACGAGGATGGTGTCGTGCTTGGTAGGCCACCGGCGCTTCGTCTTGCCGCCGTAGTCATAAGCCCAAATAATCTCATTCAGGAAATTCTCTCGTCCAAAAACCAAATCCAACGCAACTTTGGCGTAGTGAACTTCGCGCCAATCCAGGTGCAAATACAGTGTCCCGTTCTTTGTCAGTACCCTCCAGACTTCCTCGAGTCTCGGCAACAAGAAACCCCAATAGTCTGCAAAAGCGTCGTCGTAGCTGGTGAGGTTCTCCACCGTGAGGGCATAGCGTCGGCCACCGAACCCAGAGCGGTTCCCGCTCTCACCAGACCGAGCAATCGAGGTCGTGCGGGTTTGGGTTCGGCCTGTATTGAAAGGCGGGTCTAAATACGCGAGTGTCACACTCTCGCTCGGGAGTGAGCTCAGGTGTAGGAGATTATCTCCCTCGAGCAGGAGATTGGGGCCACCGGATAGAGGGGTGGCCACAGACATGTCCCCAGGGTAACGCGTGGTGCCTAGGCTAGGGGTGTGAATGACACTCCTAGCCACCCCGAGCGCTCAACACACGGAGTGGGGCCGTTTGAAGGAGAGTGGCCCACCGATGAGAGATTTGATCAAGAGTTGTTGGCAACGGGTGATTCTCGAAATGTAATGGATCATTTCCGTTACTGGACGATGGAGGCCATCGTCGCCGAGCTTGATACGAAGAGGCACCCTTTTCACGTTGCGATTGAGAACTGGCAACACGATTTGAATATTGGCTCCATTGTCAGAACAGCGAATGCTTTTCTGGCCGAGGGCGTTCATATCGTGGGGCGTCGACGGTGGAATAGACGAGGCGCCATGGTGACCGACCGCTATCAGCACGTCGCACACCACGAGACTATTGACGCACTGCTGGATTGGGCGAGAGAGCGTTCGCTCCCGATTGTTGCGATAGACAACGTTCCAGAATCAGTGGCCATAGAAACCCATCCGTTGCCCCAACAATGCGTGATTCTCTTTGGCCAGGAGGGCCCAGGGTTGTCACCTGAAGCATTGGCAGCTGCTGATCTGGTGATCGAAATAACGCAGTTTGGTTCCACTCGGTCTCTCAATGCCAGCGCTGCTGCCGCCATTGTGATGCACCAGTGGGTGATGCAGCACGCGACCCTACCGGCTGGCTAAGGCGCTCTCTAAGTGCAATCGATCGAGTCGAACCAAAAGTTGGGTGAGGCCTTTTCCTGTGGGAAGCCTCTTCCACGTGTCGGGCGCCAGAAGGTTTAAGTTCGCGGTGCCAAGCCCTTCTCTGTTTGCCGTGTTGGGGTTTCCGTTGTTTGAAATGTTGATCGAGACAGCGTCAGGTTCGCTAGAAACGCTGATGCGAATCCAGTCAGCGGAGCCGTGGCGAACAGCATTGTTGACCGCATCAACAACGATGGTGTGAATAGCGGGTCGGAAAATTTCGGGAAAGGCTGACAGGGGCTTGTTCATCGAGATGTCAACCAGGGCTGACCAGTTTCGCAAGAATGCTTCGAGGTCGTTAGCCACCTGGTTATCATTATCTGCCATCGTAATCGGTTGGTCGAGAAGCTCCCGAATTTTCCTAATCGCGCCCTGCGCTTTCCTCGTTTCGTTGCGGTCGAGATGGCCCTGCAGGGTCAGCATCGACGCGAGGAAGTTGCCCCGAATGTCTCCGTGAAGGTGGTTGGCAATTTTCTGTGTCACGATCGCTAGCTCGCTCTCCACCCGCAGTTTCTCCAACGTCTTGTCGGTGATGTGAGAGCGCAAATTGTCCAAAACAACTTGCCGGGTCCGAATAACGGCGGTGGGTAGGGACAAGAACATCGCAAGCGTGATGGAGATTCCATGGACAGCAACAATGCGCTCCAAAGATGCTGTATCCAGCTCTACAGTTTCAAAGATTTGCATTATGGGAATCGACGAGAAAACGAGGAAGACGACACCCCCGACGAGGACGGGAAGCGCGGTCTTATCCAGTCTGGATAGCAGGGCGTTTGCGATTACCGCAAATACGACTGCGCCTCCGAGCCAGGTCACGGAGATCAATGCGCCAGCGACGGGTTCAAACACCCGCGAGTACACCAGGAGATACAGGAAGAATGTCACTACGGTCAGAAACACTATATTGAAGGGCTGCGACCTGGCCCACAAGCTCAGGAGCTCGACCATTCGAATTCTGGGGGGTTTCGACGGCGCTTTGGCCCACAAATCTTGACTGATTCTTTGCCAGGTTTGGTCCGAGAGCTCGCGGAGCTCCAACATTGCAGGCTGGATATCTTGCCGCGTTCTCAATGCCTGCTCTAGCCGGCCGAGCGCTTCGTTCGATGCCTTGCTCGAATCCTTGACCCTCTCGTCCACTTGAGCAATCAGTGTGGTCTTCATGCCCTCGATGGTGACGCGATGACTTGACAACTGTTCTTCTTCGGACAAGATCTTGTGCAACAGCTGCGCCCGTTCCTCCCGGAAGCGATCAAAAGCGTCAAAGCTATACGCGGCAATCCCATAGCCCACGCTTGCCATCAAGATCGATGTAACGATCCGCGCAACCAGTGGGACATCGTTCTGGAGCGCAAAGAGACGCATTCCGTAGACGATAACCACCAATCTCGTCAGCGATGACGAGGACCAGATCACGATCATGAGCCACACTGCGACCGGCTTCTGTGCTCGGTTTCGTGCCACGCTTAGGTGTGCGAGCCAGAGGGTCAGACCCATCACACCATGACCTACCAGGCCGATTCCCAGCAATATCCACCCATTTCGGGCTGATTGAAATGTGCTGGGTTCGTTAAAGACCAAACCGAACACCCAAAAGGGAGTCCCGGCTAAAAAGGCTGTGAGCGTGATGGCTCTTTTGCCGCCAATACGGCGGGCAATGTCGCTCCATTGTGGTTTCACCGGTTAGACCCCACCAGGTCAAAGTATTGCTGGATGAGTGCTGCTCGGAGGTTCACATCGGGCCCGGACGAGATATCGAGCCTCCTGGCCATCCGGTTGATGGTTTTTGCAACCGACTCCTCAGAGATTGACAGCGCCGTCGCGATTCCCGAGTTGGAGAGACCCTGCGCAATATGACGAAGCACGGCTATTTGTGCTGACGTGAGGTCAATGCGGGGCAGCTCACCTCTCTCTGCCAGTAAAGCTTTGTCAATAGAGCTTCGCACCGCTTGGACAATATCGGTGGTGGACTTCACTTGCTGCTTGATCAGATACACAAGACCCTGGGGAACCTCATCCAACACGACGTTGTGCAACCGCGGGTCACCATAGGCACTTAGCACGACAATCCCCAAGTGAGGGTGTGATTTCCTCAAGTGCTGGGCGATGTCGAGGCCGGTCGGACCCGGTCCGAAATCCAAATCCGTGACAAGCGCATCGGGTGACAAGTCTTTGACAAGATCTATGGCCTCTGCAGCCGACATGCCCTGACCCTCAACTTTAAGCCCGTGAGCTTGAAGAGAGTCCGCCACACCAGACAGTGTCAAACTGTGGTTGTCAGCAACAACCACACGGATTTTCTGCATAGGTACGAGTATTCCCTCTTCTGGCGCGCTCGTCTATCTGGCCGATCACGATGAGAGTGTTGGTCGATAGACTAGGGGAGTTCGAACGGCCAAAACAGAGGAAACCCTATGCCCGCCGTCGTGATTGTTGGAGCCCAGTGGGGCGATGAAGGCAAAGGTAAAGCGACCGACCTTATTGCGTCGGACATTGACTATGTCGTGAAGTTCAACGGCGGTAACAACGCCGGCCACACCGTCGTCATTGGGGACGAAAAATACGCCCTGCACCTGTTGCCCTCTGGAATCCTGACTCCTGGTGTCATCCCCGTCATATCCAACGGTGTGGTGATTGACCCCGAGGTGTTAATGGAAGAGCTCGATGCCCTCGAAGCCAGAGGCATTGACGTGTCCAAGCTTGTGGTGTCCTCCCACGCTCACCTGATCACTCAGTACCACCGGACTCTTGACAAAGTAACCGAGCGGTTCTTGGGCAAACGCCAGATTGGCACGACCGGTCGAGGAATTGGCCCAACCTATGCCGACAAGATCAACCGGGTCGGGATTCGTGTTCAAGATATTTTCGACGAGGGAATCCTGCGTCAAAAAGTAGAGGGCGCGCTGCATCAAAAGAATCACCTCCTGGTGAAGGTCTATAACCGTCGAGCGATTGAGGTCGATGAGGTTGTAAAGGAGTTGCTCTCCTACGCCGATCGCTTGCGCCCCATGGTAAAAGACACTGCGCTCTTGCTCAGCCAGGCGCTTGATGACAACAGGACGGTGTTGTTTGAAGGTGGTCAAGCCACCATGTTGGACGTTGACCACGGGACATATCCGTTTGTGACCTCCTCCAGTGCAACCTCCGGTGGCGCAGCCACCGGATCGGGCGTTGCCCCCTGGCGGTTGACCACGATCATCGGAATCGTGAAGGCCTATACGACCCGGGTGGGTTCTGGTCCCTTCCCGACGGAGCTCGAAGATGAGTTTGGTGAGTTCTTGCGTGAGCGCGGACACGAATATGGAACGACCACCGGTCGACCTCGCCGGACCGGATGGTATGACGCACCCATTGCCCGGTATTCAGCACGGATTAACGGTGTGACTGATTTTGTGTTGACCAAGCTGGACGTGCTGACCGGTTTAGAGAAAATTCCAGTCTGTGTCGCCTACGACGTGGAAGGAACCAGGGTTGAAGAGGTGCCCTGGTCGCAATCAGATTTCCACCACTCCAAGCCGATCTATGAATACATGCCCGGGTGGGAAGAAGACCTGACCGGTGTTCGTAACTTTGACGACCTACCAAAGGCGGCCAAGGAATACGTTCTTCGCCTCGAGGAGCTCAGTGGCGCTCGAATCTCGGCAATCGGAGTGGGTCCCTCGAGAGACGCCATCGTGACCCGCTTTCCTCTTTTGGGCTAGGCAACAGGGCATTTTGCTCGGTAGGGTCAGCATATGAACACTCCCATTCCTTCGGAGCTTGCGCATCTGCGTAAGAGCATCGACAACATTGATGCCGCCCTCGTTCATCTTTTAGCGGAGCGTTTCAAAACTACGCAAAAAGTTGGCCACCTGAAAGCAGAGTTGTCCATGCCTCCTTCAGACCCCAAGAGAGAGGCACTGCAACTCGAGCGGTTGCGTGCGCTTGCCGAGGACGCTGACCTGGATCCCGCCTTTGCGGAGAAGTTCTTAAGCTTCATCCTTGCTGAGGTTATTCAGCATCACGAGGAACTAGCTGCCGGCGACCGGTAGTTCCTGATATAGGTTGTGGGCAACGATCACTAGTTTCTCAATCAACGCTTCGTCTCGTTTCACAACGACAAACTTGGGTCCCGGCCAGGCCGGGAGCATTTCGCCCTGTCTCGAGACTCGAAGCATCCAACCAAAAACACATTCGCTTGCTCCTGTGACATAGAGCTGCCACTGAACTTGTCGTTGGTAGTGACCGGGAACGGCCCGCCATTCCCCCCAGTCACGACCGGTAGTTTTTACCTCTGCGATCATGTCGTGGCCGCTGGAGAGTCCATCGGGGGTGGCCATTTGCCACCGATTCTCTGTTGCATCCTTTGCAATGAGCCAATCATTGGGTTCTAAATCAAACTGAGTACCGAGTTTTTCCATCAGGGCGCCCTCTTGGTCCCGACCAAATCGCATATAGTCGTTATCGGGTATCGGCCGGGGGTCACGAATTTGCCCCATTACTTCCCTAAAACCAGCGGGTGTGACGGCCTTGGAGACGGCAGTCGCGGTCACACCGGTAGCGCGAACTGCCAACCACTTCTCATAGTCGCTGGAGGGGACGAGGAAACGGTCAGAGTCAATCATGGGCATCTCTACCGTAGCTGGCTCGAGTGACAATGGTTGCGAGACGGGCGCTCTATCGTGGGGAATATCCCACGATAGAGCCCAAGACGCCCGGAATTGTTGCACGGCGGGCGTCAGCGAGTTCGGCCAGTTCCAGACGGAAGTATTCGGCAACTTCCAATGCCTGGGACGGAGCCTCGGTGACTCCGATTCGTGCAACAGGGACACCTCTGCCTTCGCAGAGCCCGCGGAATTTGACGTCGTCTTCCCTGGCGACCGTCACCACCATGCGAGCAACAGATTCTGAGAACAACACCTCGGTGATGTCAATGTTGTTGTCTTCCATCACCTCAGAAAGCCACACCCGAGCGCCCACGCCTCGACGAAGGCATCCTTCGATCAGCGTTTGGATAAGCCCGCCGGTCGACACGTCGTGAGCGCTGGTGACCAGACCGTCTTTTGCTGCTGGGACCATCAAACCGGCGAGTGCGCGTTCCGCAGCCAAGTCTGGCTCGGGGGGCAGGCCACCCAGGTGCTGGTGAATAACATCGGCCCAGATGGAACCGTCGAGTTCGCTTTTGGTTTTCCCCAGCAGATAGATGTTCTCGCCGTCGTCTTGCCAACCGCTTGGCAAGCGACGCTCAACCGTGTCGATAACCCCCAGCACAGCAACCACGGGGGTGGGATGAATGGGTGTGGTTCCGGTTTGGTTATACAAGCTGACGTTGCCGCCGGTGACGGGAACTTCGAGCTCCAAGCAGGCGTCAGCCAGTCCTCGCACTGATTCCACAAATTGCCACATCACTTCAGGGTCTTCTGGACTTCCGAAGTTCAAACAGTCGCTGACTGCGCGGGGCTCTGCCCCGGTCGCAGCGACATTGCGATACGCCTCGGAGAGGGCAAGCTGGGCGCCGCGATAGGGATCAAGGTAGGAGTAGCGGCCATTTGCATCGGTCGCCAGAGCAACCCCGAGACCAGACTCTTCGTCCACGCGAATCATGCCGGCGTCATCCGGATATGCCAAAGCGGTGTTGCCCATGACGTAGCGGTCGTATTGGTTAGTAATCCACTCAGTGTCGGCAAGGTTGGCAGATCCGAGCACCTGCAGGACCTGGCGGCGCAGAGCCGCAGGGCCAGTTTCTCGGGGCTGGTGGGCAACCGAGTTTGCTTGCAGGGCGTCTAGCCATTCAGGGCGGTGATAGGGGCGTTCATACACTGGAGAGTCAATGGCTACGGTCTTCGGGTCAACGTCGACGATGGTCTCGCCTTGCCAATGAATGATCAGCCGACCCGAGTCGTTCACGTCGCCCAGAACGCTTGTTTCCACCTCCCACTTGGTGGTGATGGCTAAGAACTTCTCGAGCTTTTCTGGTTTCACGATGGCCATCATGCGCTCTTGGCTCTCGGACATCAGAATCTCTTCTGCGGTGAGGGTGTCATCGCGCAACAAAACGTGATCCAAGGTGATGTCCATGCCGCTGTCACCGTTGGCAGCGAGCTCTGAGGTGGCGCAACTGATTCCTGCAGCCCCCAGGTCTTGAATACCCTCAACGACGTTCTCGGCAAAAAGCTCAAGACAGCATTCGATCAGAACCTTTTCTGCAAAAGGGTCACCGACCTGGACCGAAGGCCGCTTGGTGGGGCCACCCTCATCAAATGTCTCGCTCGCCAAGATTGAGGCCCCGCCGATTCCATCGCCTCCGGTGCGCGCGCCAAACAACACGACCTTGTTGCCAGCGCCCTTGGCGTTGGCAAGGTGGAGGTCTTCGTGGCGAAGGACTCCCACCGCGAGAGCGTTGACGAGGGGGTTGTTCTGGTAGATCGGGTCAAACCAGGTCTCGCCACCAATGTTCGGCAAACCCAAACAGTTTCCATAGAAGCTAATTCCGCTGACGACACCCAGCGCTACCCGCTGGGTGTCAGGGTGATCAAGGGCCCCAAAGCGTAAAGCGTCCATGACGGCGACGGGCCTTGCACCCATGGAGATAATGTCGCGGACAATTCCCCCGACACCGGTTGCGGCTCCCTGGAAGGGCTCAATAAAGCTGGGGTGGTTATGGCTTTCTATCTTGAAGGTGACAGCCCAGCCTTCACCCACGTCCACAACGCCGGCGTTTTCGCCCATGCCCACCAAAAGGTGTTTTTTCATCTGATCGGTCACCTTGTCGCCGAACTGACGCAGGTGCACCTTGGAGGACTTATACGAGCAGTGCTCGCTCCACATCACCGAATACATGGCCAATTCACCCGAAGTCGGGCGGCGACCCAGTAGGGCCTTGATTTCTTCGTATTCGTTGGGTTTGAGGCCCAGAGCTTCATAGGGCTGGGTCCGCTCGGGGGTGCTGAGTGCGTTCTCGACGCTATCGACAACCACCCCTTAGGCCCCCCACTCGGAGGGCGGACCGATGAGGAGCAATCCTGTTATGAAGACTGCCATGCCCAGCACCATGACAACAAAAAACGAAACCGGGTGTCTCAGCCAGAACCGGACAAAACGATCAAGCCCACCCACCGTGATCGAGCTGGAAGGGGCGTCGAGCGCCCAGGGAGCATCGAGCTTGCCTTTTTTGAGTAACCAGCGGTCAAAAGGCAGCGTGGTCCAGGGCGGAATGGCCGCTAGAACCGCGAGGGTGATGGCGCCAAGGCCCCAGCGGAGATTAATGCCGATCATAATTGCGGTGATGCAGTAGGCCATAAAAATGATGCCGTGGGACAAGCCCGCGACGAAAAAAAGGCCACCTTCGTATCCAAACCCATAGCGGGCAACCATGGCGATGATCAATCCAGTCCAGGTGACCATTTCAGCCAACGCCACCACCGAGTAGAGCTTCTTCGGGGTAATGGTCACTGGCTTACCGCCTGGCGCAGGAGGGAAGCAAAGATGGGTAGTCCATCAATCCCGGATTTCATCGCTACGTCTGTGTCCGGCCCAAAACCTGGCTCCACGGCGTGCTCGGGGTGGGGCATGAGTCCCACGATCTTGCCGGTTTCATTGCGCAGCCCGGCAATGTCATGTAGCGAGCCGTTCGGGTTCACGTCCAGGTAACGGAAGGTGACCAAGTTCTGTCCTTCGATTCTCTTCAGAGTCTCTGAGTCTGCGATAAAGCCGCCCTCACCATTTTTGAGCGGAATGACAATTTCTTGTCCCACCTCATACAAACCTGTCCAGGCAGTGTCGGTGTTCTCCACCCTAAGTTTCTGGTCACGGCAGATGAAGTCGCCGTGATCGTTTCTAATCAGACCGCCGGGCAAGAGACCTGCTTCAACCAAGATTTGAAAACCGTTGCAGATGCCAAGGACGGGCATGCCCTTATGGGCGGCATCGACGACCTCGGCCATGATCGGCGAGTGAGCGGCGATGGCACCGCAGCGAAGGTAGTCCCCGTAGCTGAAACCACCGGGCAGCACCACAGCGTCAACGCCTTGGAGATCGTGCTCCCCATGCCAGAGCGACACCGCCTTGCCACCTGCGAGCGTGATGGCGCGCAGCGCGTCCTTGTCATCCAGGGAACCCGGAAAGGTAACAACTCCGACTCTCATGCCGGAGAGTCCTCCACTCGGATATCAATCACGTTCTCGATCACACCGTTGGACAGCAACTCTTCGGCCATTTTTTTGGCCTGGTTTACGTGCGCCTCGGTTGCGGAGCCCTCAACATGGAGCTCGAAGCGCTTGCCGATGCGAACCTCAGCAAAACCGTCAATTCCCGCACGATGGAAGGCGTTCAACACTGCCTTACCGGCGGGATCAAGAAGTTCCCTCTTGGGCATTACTTCAACGATGACGATGGCCACGCACTTACCCTCCCGCACTGCCCGCTGTGAAGCTCAAGTCTATCGGCGATGCAAGTGCTCGAGCGCGCCACGCTCGAGCGCATCGCGCAGAGCGAAGCCAGCCCAGTCCCGGTAACCATCGGCGCTGGGATGGAAGCCATCTTCGGCAAAAAAGGTGTCGTGGTAACCAGGCGGTGGCGGTGACATGAACGCAAAAGGCTTTGCCTCAATGAGGGGCCGCACTGAGCGCTCTATTGCCTGAGCGTGCTGATACATGATCGTGCGCAGTGGTTCCGGAAGGGTAGTGAAAAGATAAAAAGCGGGCAATGAAGAAAACAAAAGCGTTGCGTCGGGGTGACCTGACCGGAGAGCCTCGATCAGTCGCTCAAAGCGCGAGATTGTTGCACGAAGAGGCTTGAGATTCTTTGCGTCGTTGGCTCCGATGGACACCAGAATGACATCCGCCTTGCTCTCCAGTGCTTCGGGAAGGAATGCTCCCAGCAAATCCTCTGTGGTGGCGCCGCTTCTCCCGACGGATCGCCACGAGACACCGCGATCAAAGTGCTGGTGCAACAAGGTTGCAAACTGCGCTGTAAGGCCGAGGTTGGAATCTGAGACACCCACTCCAGCAATCGTGGAGTCCCCCAACCCGAGAACAGAAATGGGGGCTGGACCAGGATGAGAACCATCCCAGGGTTTGGGAGCGTGCGGCAATCTTGGAATCGAGACCCGAACATACTTCCCTTGCGCCACCAGCACTGGGCTGAGCATCAGCGCGCTCACCAGGGCCCTTTTTTGTAGGAAAGTGGGTGGGGGAAACCCTGTGTTTTCGGGTGCCTGGTTCATGGCGTTGACAGCGGAGGCTTCCCGGTCAAGCGTTTTTGGAGTTCCAGATAGCGGTTCATCGTGTGGTCAACGAGGTCCTGGGGCAGCGGTGGTGGTGTGCCTTGACCACTCCAATTTTCTTGCAGCCAGTTTCGAATCAGTTGCTTATCGAAACTATCAAGTCGGTTTATGCCACCTTTGGCATATAGGACACCATCCCAGTATCTGCTGCTGTCAGAGGTGAGGACTTCATCCCCCAAGGTGATGGCACCTGTTGTGGGGTGTGTGCCAAATTCCAGTTTCGTGTCGGCCAGAATGACCCCGCGTTCTTGCGCGATGTGGTGAGCCCTGTTGTAAATATCGAGACTGAGCTCGCGGAGCGCCTCTGCCGGTTTCGCTCCGATGATGTCTGACATGACCTCAAAAGATATGTTCTCGTCATGGTCTCCCACCGTAGCCTTGGTAGCAGGAGTAAAAAGCGGTTCGGGGAGCCGATCGCCTTCGTCGAGCGCTTCGGGAAGGGGAATTCCGCAGATGGATCCGGTCCTCTGGTATTCCTTCCACCCGCTGCCAGCGAGGTAACCGCGGACAACACACTCGACCGGGAACATGGCCAAAGGGGTGACCACCATTGACCGGTCAGCAATCTCGGGAGGAGGGGTCTCCCCGGTGAGGTGATGAGGAATGTCGGGGAACTGTTCAAACCACCAATGGCTGAGTTGGGTCAGGATTACGCCTTTGCCCGGTATTTCTGGCGTGAGGATGTGGTCAAAAGCACTGACCCGGTCGGTCGCGACGATGAGGAGCAAAGCGGCATCCGCGAGACTAGATGCCTCAATCGGAATATATAGCTCGCGCACCTTGCCCGAATACACCGGGGTCCACTGCGAGAGTTCACTCATGCGCTCACGCCAAGGGCAATATCCCGTCGGTAGTGAGAGCCTTCAAGTTCGATTATTTCGAGCGCTGCATAGACCCGTTCCCGGGCGATGGAGAAATCTTTCCCTGTTCCAATGACGCTCAACACTCGTCCGCCCGTGGCGAGCAGGTGGTGTCCGTCCCATCCAGTTCCAGCATGTGCAACAGTGATGTTCTTCAGAGTCGCTAGCTTGTCGAGACCAAGAACCTCTCGACCAGTTTGTGGGTCCTCAGGGTACCCCTCACTCGCTAAAACGACGGTGATGGCGACATCCTTGGAGAACTTCGGAGCCTCGATCGAATCCAAGGCCCCCGTTGCCGCGGCGAGGAGCAGCGGGGCAAGTGGTGAGGTGAGTCGGGCCAATACGACTTGAGTTTCTGGGTCACCGAATCGAGCGTTGAATTCGATGACCTTGATTCCCTCGGTCGTCATGATGAGGCCGCAATAGAGCAGTCCCACAAACGGAGTACCGCGGCGAGCAAGCTCCGTGATCGTTGGTTCGGCGATGGTCGATTGAACTTCAGAAATGAAGGTGTTCTCGAGCCAGGGCAAAGGCGAATAGGCACCCATTCCACCGGTGTTCGGGCCGCCATCTGAGTCAAAGGCGCGCTTGTAATCCTGCGCGGGGGCGAGGGGGACCACCCGGGTGCCATCGCAAAGGAAAAAGAGCGACACTTCTGGACCGGCCAGGAACTCTTCCACCAGGACGTCGCCGTGCTGGAGATAGAAATCTCCGTGGGCCATAGCGGCATCGCGGTCCTGGGTGACCAAAACCCCTTTTCCGCTTGCTAAGCCGTCTGCTTTCACGACATAGGGGGCACCGACTCGATCGAGTGCGTCTTTAAGTTCCGCGTGGGTCGTAACCGTCCAGGCTTCCCCGGTAGGAACCTGCGCCGCGGCCATAATCTCTTTTGCGAAGGACTTTGACCCTTCCAAGGCGGCAGATTCTTTATCGGGCCCAAAGACCGGGACCCCTGCTTTTCTCAGCGCATTAGCGACACCGGCAACGAGAGGGGCCTCTGGACCAATGATGACAAGGTCAATATCGCTCGAGAGCGCAAAATCGGTCACAACCCGGGGGTTGGTGGGATCAAGCGCTACGATTTCGGCATCGTGGGCAATTCCGGCGTTTCCTGGGGCGGCAAGAATGTCGTGTTGTGCCGGATCGCGTCGCAAAGCGGTGATGATGGTGTGCTCTCTGGCACCCGACCCGACTACCAAAATCCTCACGTGCCTACCCTACCGGCGTCAGGTTGCTAGCGTGTGGAGTATGGCTCCTCGAAAGATCTCTGCAGACGATGGCGAGGAGGCCGTGCACGCGTGGAGAAATGGTGAACGCGATCCAGACAGCGTAGCGATGGCTGTTCGATACTGCCTACAGGTTTTCAAGTCCCAGGCTCCAGGACATAGCGTGGAGGTCAGAGTTCCGCCGTATGGCGCTGTTCAAGTGATCGAAGGCACGTCTCACACCAGAGGGACTCCGCCTGCGGTGGTGGAAATGGAGCCTGGTGTCTGGTTGGAGCTCGCAACCGGAATGCGAAGCTTTTCAGACGCCCTTTCGGCAGGGCACTTGCGGGCATCAGGCGAACGCTCAGATTTGTCAGCCTGGCTTCCGATTGTGTCGCTAGCCTAAGCCAATGCCGTCCTCTAAAAAGAAGCCCATTGCCTCCGCGCAGTTGCGCAGGTCTCCCAAGCTTTCAGCTTTTGTTGCTGTGTCAGCGGTCCTGGGTTTTCTCGGAACTGCGGTGGTCACAAGCCTGTATCCAGCGGATCCCTCGCTCGGCTTTGCGACTGTGTTTGCCTATTTTTCGCTCTATGGCATTACCGGGACCGTCGCAATAGGAATTGTCCTGTGGCTGATTATTGACATTCGTTCGCGCAAGCGCGCTATGGACGTGACCCTCGAGATTGAAACCGACTAACTCGTCTGGTTGCGCTCAACCCACTCTAAGTACTCAGGCGACACAGTTCCGGTGACGTACTCGCCCGTGAAACAACTCATGTCGAGCTCAGTGACCTGCGACCCTTCGATGATGGCTGCTTTCATGTCCTCGACCTCCTGATAAATCAGGTGGTCGGCACCAATCTCGAGCGCAATCTGGGGAATAGTTTTACCCGCGGCGACCAGCTCCTGCTTGTTGGGCATATTGATCCCATAGACGTGCGGGAACCGAACCGGCGGGGCAGCCGAGGTGAAGGTCACGGTCTTAGCACCGGCGTCTCTGGCCATCTCGATAATTTCTCTCGACGTCGTTCCTCGCACAATGGAATCGTCCACAATCAGAACGTTCTTGCCCTGGAATTCACTCGACATGGCGTTGAGTTTTTGGCGCACACTCTTGGTCCGCTGGGCTTGCCCCGGCATGATGAATGTTCGGCCCACATATTTATTCTTATAAAAGCCTTCTCGGTATTCGATGCCGAGTTTTCTCGCCACCTGCATAGCTGCGGGTCTGGCGGAATCAGGAATCGGCATCACGACGTCGATTGTGTCAATCGGAGCGTGGCGGGCAATCGTGTCGGCGAGTTTGTCGCCGAGGCGGAGCCTCGCTTCATAGACGGAGATGCCGTTCATTACTGAGTCCGGACGGGCGAGGTAGACGTATTCGAAGGAACACGGAACGAGCCGGGGGTTCGCGGCGCATTGACGAGACACCATGGAGCCGTCGCGGCCGATAAAGACTGCCTCTCCTGGCTCAATGTCGCGAACAATTTCATATCCACTGGCTTCCAGCACGAGGGACTCACTGGCAACGACCCATTCATCGCCTACCAAACCTGCTGGCCTTTTTCCCAGGATGAGCGGACGAATGCCAAAGGGGTCGCGAAACGCGAGCAACCCGTGACCTGCGATCAAGGCAATCGCCGCGTAGGAGCCTTCGACCCGTCTGTGCAGAGCGCTGATGGCGGTGAAAACAGTGTCGGGGGAAAAAGAATCGCTGGAGCCAGCCGACTGGAGCTCGCTTGCCAACACGTTGACCAGCAACTCGGTGTCTGAGGTGGTGTTGAGGTGACGGCGGTCGCGGTCGTGAAGCTCTCGGGTTAGTTCGCGGGTGTTGGTGAGGTTTCCGTTGTGAACGAGCACGATGCCATATGGGGCGTTGACATAGAAGGGCTGAGCCTCTTCCTCCTTCTTTGCATTTCCCCTGGTTGCGTAGCGAACGTGCCCGAGTCCGACGGTTCCGGCAAGCGCTCGCATGTCCCTTGTTCTATAGCCTTCACGAACTTGACCGCGGGACTTACGGATGTTAAATGTTTGATCGTCTGAGGTGGCGATACCGGTGGAATCTTGCCCCCGGTGTTGCAAAAGAGCCAGAGCGTCATAGACCTGCTGGTTGACGGGGGTAGAGGAAACAATGCCCACGATGCCGCACATTGAGAGGGCCTCTCCTCTTCTAAAAACCTAAGCTGCGGTGCGACCGTGACCACAGTGAATTTCCGACTCGACGCCCTAAGTCTCCCACACCGCTGGGCGCCAGAAAGCTTATTCCTCCTCTTCCAAAGGACGCCTGCGAAGCAGTGCAAATATCCCACTAAGGGCAGCAGCGATTGCCACGCTAATCCCGAGCCACGCGGAGGCATTCGAAGGCTCTGGAAAAGAGGGGGGACTCAGTGGAAGCTTGGGGTCTGGGGTAAATAATTCGCGCTCAGCCGGTGTTGATCGCGGAATAAATGCTGGAGCAACCTCTTCGGTGGGGGCAGGGGATTGTGGCGCGCGGCGCGTTGGCGCAGCTTCCAGCACCACCTCGGGTTCGGCTGCACTGGTGGTGGGTTGTGGGGAGGAGCCCTCGCTCGCCACTTCCTCGGGGACCACGGTCACCTCCGCTTCAGGCTCGGTCTCTTCTTCTGGTTCGGGTGTTGGCTCTGGCTCTGGCTCTGGTGCCGGTGGGGCGGGATCGATGGAGAGGGTCCCTGATGTTCGAAGCGATTCTGACAAGGAGACTACGGAGTTCGAGTCGGTGCGGGTGCGCACTTCGAATCCGAGAGGGTAGTTACCGGGTGTAACCGAGGCCTCTGCGGCAAGTTGGAGGCTGAGCGTGTTGCCGGTGAAGTCTTCAGAAGTCCAGGTGACTCCCGCTGGAAGCCCGGTGATATCAAGAACTCTGGTCTGATTCGGAGCTAGTGCTGGGACCCGGGGGTCAAGCGGGATGCTCAACACGGAAGGGTCTGCCCCTGCTCCAACCGAGGTCCAGCTGGGGGAGGAAAGACAGCTCGTGATGGTGGGCCAGGTGGTGCCATAGACGTTGACGTTTGCGTTAGCCACAGCGAGAGCTGCCGGGCCGCTGCAAGGGTCGTGGTCGATGATACCGGCGGTGATAGTGACGGTGATGTCCATCTCCGTCGTGTCATAGACATAGAGGGTGGGCTTGTTGTGACCGTCGGTAAGCGCAGTGGTGTAACGATCGGGGCCACCCCAGATGACCGTTCCGGCTGTTGAGGTCGCGTGCAAGACCATGGTGGGGTAACGCCCGAGCGAGTCTCGCACCACGAGGGCTTGGCTTTGTGGGTTGGAGAACACAGAGTCATACCCCTCGGGAAGGTCTGCGATCCAAAAGAACCTGTTGCCCTCCATGGCGTCCGGGGCAGTCGATTCCAATCGGACGCTCCAGTGAGCTTGGTCACCAGAAACACGTGTGGTGGTTTTCACTGCGAGCACCTGGGAGGGCATGGGGGTGAGATACCCGACGGTGTTCACGCTCGATTCTGCTCCGGGGCTTACTGAAGGAGTGGCAGTGGAGGGGAGGTAGGTGACCCTTCGGGTGGGGTCAGGAACGGTTGTCCATTCAATGCCCATCACACCGGCGGAATCAAACGCGGGGCCACCCCATCCCCCGAGGCCAGAGGAGTAATCAACAGGGGTACCACCGCGAAGAACCCCCTTGGTATCGATGCCGGTCCAGGTCATGCTCCAGGTGGCGAGCCCGCCGGTGGCGGCAAGGGCGGGGGTGGAGCTCGAGGTGGCAAGCGCGCTCGAGAGGATGATGATCCCGAGCCAAGTGACTCCGGGGGAAAAGGATTGAGAGGAATTGTGAGGGGACATGTGTTGAGGCTAGGAGCTCGTAGAGCTAGGCGTTCAGAGTTATTCACAAGCGCCCTTCCTGCCCAGAGATAGACTGGCTTCGTGCCGGAAACCTCTCCCTACGCCCACAGCGGTGTTGATACCCACGCCGGGGATCGGGCAGTGGAGTTAATGAAAAAAGCCGTGACGGCAAGCCACTCTCCCCGGGTGATGGGTGGGCTAGGCGGCTTTGCGGGTCTCTATGACGCGTCGTTTCTGACCTCCTATCGCCGGCCTATTTTGGCCACCTCCACGGATGGTGTGGGAACGAAGGTCGCTATTGCGCAGGCTTTGGATAAGCACGACACCATCGGGTTTGATCTTGTCGGCATGGTTGTTGATGACATCGTCGTTGTGGGAGCGACACCGTTGTTTATGACCGATTACATTGCCTGCGGCAAGGTTGTGCCCGAGCGAATAGCCGCCATCGTTGAGGGAATCGCACTCGCAGCAACCTCGTGTGGAGTGTCGTTGGTCGGAGGGGAAACCGCGGAGCACCCGGGCCTTTTGAAGCCCGATGAATACGACGTGGCGGGGGCAGCAACCGGGGTCGTCGAAGCGGATCGGATGCTCGATGCCAGCGTGGTGAAACCAGGTGATGTCGTGCTGGCGATGGGCTCGAGCGGCTTGCACAGCAACGGGTTCTCACTCGCTCGGAAAGTCGTCGCTGATGCTGGATGGTCGTGGAATCAGGTTCTCCCAGAATTTGGCAGGGAAGTCGGCCTTGAGCTTTTAGAACCAACAACCCTCTATACGAGCGCTTTAGTTGAGGTTTTTGCACAGCACCCAGGCGCCGTCCACAGCGTGAGCCATGTCACCGGGGGCGGTATTGCGCAGAATCTTTCCAGGGTGTTACCCACAAACGTTGCAGTGGACGTCGACCGATCAACCTGGAGCACCCCCGTCGTTGTTAACGTGTTGTGTGAGGCTGGTGGGTTTGACCGCGTTGCGGTGGAGGACACCTGGAACATGGGGATTGGCATGATTGCGGTGGTTGAAAAAGATCACCTTGATCAGGTCACAGCCACTCTGGTGCAACACGGTCACACCGCGTGGCAGGTGGGAGTAGTTCGCCTGGCTACCGAAGCGGATCTGGCGCACTCTGTGACGAGCGCTAAGGGTGTTGAGGGCGGAGCTGTCCGCCTGGTGGGAAGCTTCCGCTAGTCCTTTTCTTTGGCGGCGTCGTAGTCCGACCAAATGTCATCAATTTCTGAGCTGCTTTTTTCTTCGGAGCCCGCGAGCTCTTTTTGGAGCTGGCTGAGGTCAGTGTCGGGGCTGAAGTACTTCAGCTCACGCGCCACCTTGGTGTGCTTTGCTTTTTGACGGCCACGACCCATTGGTCACCCCTTCATTCACCAAGAACAGGGCTACTGCCTGCTCGCGTCGGATGGGAAGAAAATCAAGGGGAGTGTATCACGCAGCTCTTGGCTCACTCTGGTCATCGAGCTCGGTGAGAGGGTGTCACCCAAAAATGGTCACGGCCACAAAGGCAATCCACGCGGCCACAACACTTCCGCCACCATGCAGTGCGGCAATGCCGATCAAGCGGATCAATCGACGCTCTCCGCCAGCTGGGATGAGGTTGTAAGCGACAGTGGAAAAAGTGGTGAAGGCGCCACAGAATCCGGCGATGACCACGAAGCTTAGCGTCGTCACGGGCAGGGCAACCATTGCCCCAGCGAGCGCTGATCCCACCAGGTTTGCCACAAGAACTCCGGCCATGGGCACGACTCGAAGCACCAGGACTTCTCTCAAAATCAAACGCGCTACAGCGCCGAGCGCGCCCAGAACTGCCACCAGGCCAAGGGTTTCAAGTGTCATGCGACCCTCCTCTGGGGCCGGAGGCGTTGACCAAGAATCCAGCCGAGGGCAGCAGCTGCAACACCCAGAACAAAGGTTCCCACCAGGTATACAACCGCGACCGGGGGCGCAACATTCAGGGTGACCAGGGCGATGCCCGACATGGTCGTGAAGGAGCCAAGCGTGCCTGTGGTGAGGCCCTCTCGTATCCAGAGTGGTTGCTCAGCCATTCCGTGTCCGAGGGCTAAACCGAGTGCCAGGGCACCCAGAAGATTCACGACCAGAACAGAAAGAAGGGCGCTTGAAGTCTGGGCGACCAGGCCAAAGTCAATGCTCACTCGCGCGAGCGTGCCGAGTGCGCCGCCGATGGCGACTGCAACAATGACCGGTGGTTTCATCCCGCCGAGGCTACCGCGTTTGCCAGGCTCGTAGACTAACCGCGTGGCGTCATCAAAAAAATCGTGGTGGAAGGGCGCTCTCTGGTTCGCCCTCGCACTGTTGGTTGCCATAGGGGCGTTCGCAGCGTGGTTGGTCGTTCCCATTCTCACGAGCTCCGCCCAAGGATCATCGGGGCAAGCGCTTGATGTTGAGGGTTATCCGACGTCGGTGAGTGCAACGGGAGAAGACGGCCAAACCAGAACGCTGGGGGTGTCCAAGGAAGGATCTGTAGGCGAGGGCGTGGAGGGTCTCGTTGCCGGGGACAGGCTCATCGTTACGGGCAGCGGGTATGACGCTAGCTCCGGAATCTATGTCGCGATCTGCCAGGTTCCACGCGATAAGGCCACCAGGCCGGGTCCGTGTCTGGGCGGGGTCCCAGTGACAGAACCCGATGGTCAGGGTGTAGAAAATGTGACCCAATACGCAGCATCAAACTGGGTGAACGATGACTGGGCCTGGAGATTGTTTGGAGCACGGAGCTTTGACGATGCGGCCGCAGGAACATTCCGGGCGTTTATTGAAGTGCCGGGTAGCTCTGATGAAGCCGTAGATTGTTCCGCTGTCCGGTGCGGCCTCTACACCCGCAACGACCACACGGCCCTTGATAATCGGGTGCAGGATCTCTATGTGCCGATTTCTTTTGCCCGATAATCTGGCACCCGAAAGACAGCGATAGATCTCTGGGCCACGGGCCCGATCAGAATCGCAAACAACACCGTGCCAACACCGAAGCTTCCACCGAGTGCCCACCCAATGGAGAGAACGGTGACCTCCACAACGGTACGAACGGCCCACATGGGCCAGCCGAACCGGGCGTTGAAGCCCACCATCAGACCGTCTCGTGGACCAGGACCAAACCGGGCGCCAATATAGAGGCCACTGGCAATCCCCATCATCAACAAACCACCTGCGAACAGAAAAATACGTTGGCCGAACTCTTCAGGGCGATCGATCATCAGCAAACCAATTTCCATACTGGGGCCCACCAGGAGCGCATTCAATATTGTGCCAATGCCGGGTTTTTGCCGAAGTGGAATCCAAATCAGCAGAACTAGGAGACCGCTGATCACGATCACCCAGCCGATTCCAAAGCCCCACTGGACATAAAATCCCTCTGCAAATACGGTCCAGGGGTCAACGCCGAATCCAGCACGCAACATCATGGCGGCGGCAAAACCAAAGAGAAAAAGGCCCGAGAACAGCTGACTCCACCGACGCAGGTAATGCAGGGTTCTCATCACAGCTAACTCTAACTGCAGACAAACAGGGATAAGACTGCTACCCTTTTACACGGAACAAGAGTGTGTCGCCAGCGGTGGCGAGTCTCGAGGGCCATCGCCTCGCAATAGCGAGAGCGGCCGTATGTGTAGACGAAACAGCCCCGGTCTGGCAAGTGGTGATCTGGGTTGGGTGTCCAAGGGACATCTCATCTCCTCAAACAATCATCATGAAAGTACATCACCATGCCTGCTCCAAAAAAGGCCGCTTCGTGGCGCCCGCCGACCAAACGCACCTCCTTCCAGGACTCTAAGAAACGTCGTCCTGACGCAGAAGGCGCTCCTCGTCGCGACCGCCCAGCGCAGCCAACCTCTGGCACCGCCAGGCCAGCCCAGCGGTCCGAAAACCGTTCTGACACCCGATCTGATTACCGCTCGGACCGTTCCGCCCCCCGCTCGGACACCAGGTCCGACAATAGGTCTGACAGCAGGCCGGCCCAGAGGTCTGACAACCGATCCGAAAACCGATCCGACAGCCGCCCTGATTACCGCTCGGACCAGCGTTCCGCGCCTCGTTCCGAGAGCAGGTCTGACACCAGGTCTGACTTCCGGTCGGGACCCCGCTCCGACAGCCGTTCCGATTACAGGTCCGGGCCTCGCTCGGACAACCGGTCCGATAGTAGAGCTGACTCTAGGTCGGATAACCGTTCTGATTACCGGTCTGGACCCCGTTCGGATAACCGATCGGACAGCCGCTCTGACCAGCGCCCCGATTACAGGAATAACGACCGTAGGCAGGAACGCGCCCCCAGGTCTGCTCCACAGAATGTCGTGTTTGAGGCTCTCGAAGCCATCTCGGTGACTGCTGACTCTGCCGATGGTATGAGCTTCTCAGACTTGGGTCTAGGCGCACGCATTGTGGAAACCATCGTTGACATGGGCGCTAGCACTCCTTTTGCTTTGCAGGCAGCGACAATTCCGGTGGCACTCACCGGTCGTCACGTCTTGGGTCGAGGCCGCACGGGCTCGGGTAAGACCATCGCCTTTAGCGCACCTTTGGTGGAGCGTTTGTTGCAGATGTCAAAGAACGGTGTGAAGCGCGCCATTGGTCGCGCTCCACGCGCTCTGATTCTGGCTCCGACCAGGGAACTGGCGTTGCAGATTGACCGCACGGTGCAGCCCATTGCTCGTAGCGTCGGCCTCTTCACCACGCAGATCTATGGTGGCGTTCCGATTGGTCGGCAGATTGGTGCTCTCGAGCGCGGTGTTGACATCGTGATTGGCACGCCTGGTCGTATCGAGGATTTGATTGCCCGAGGCAAGCTGGACATTTCCCAGATTCTGATCTCGGTGATCGATGAGGCAGACCACATGACGGAGCTTGGCTTTATTGAGCCAGTTCAACGCATTCTTCGCGAAACCGATCCTGACGGTCAGCGTTTGCTGTTCTCGGCAACCCTGGATGCTGGTGTGTCTCAGATTGTCAAAGAGTTCCTGCCTAATCCCGCTGTGTTCGAGGTTGAGGGTGAAAACCAGCAGTCTTCCACCATCGACCACCAGGTCTATGTCGTGGAGCAGCGTGACAAGCGAGAGATCATCATGGAGCTCGCTAAGACGGGTGGCAAGGTTCTGATGTTCGCACGAACCAGAGCCTTCGCTGAGGAACTGGCAGACATCTTGGATGACAACGGCATTCCTGCTGTGAGCTTGCACGGTGATCTGAACCAGGCCAGACGTGCGCGGAACTTGGAGAAGTTGACCTCGGGTCGAGTGTCCGTGTTGGTCGCAACCGATGTGGCTGCCCGCGGTATTCACGTCGATGACATTGACACCGTTGTTCAGGTTGACCCACCTGATGACTTCAAGTCCTATGTGCACCGCTCCGGTCGCACCGGACGTGCAGGCAAAAAGGGAACCGTTATTACCCTGACGACTCGTTCACGGTCCAAGCGGTTGATGGAGCTTATGAAGCAGGCTGGGATTCAAGCCCACCCCCGCGACATGCGCCCCTCTGATGTGAAGTCGCGCTCTCTCGTCTAAAGCGAGAGAAGCGCGCTTGCAGCGAGGGCCATACCCAGGCCCACCCACTGAATCACGGCAATGCGCTCTTTGAGGACCACGGACGCTAGCAAAATAGTGCCCGCCGGGTAGAGGGCGATCAGCACGGACATGACGCTGAGTTCACCGATCCGTAAACCCCACAGCACGACGACGTTGGCGAGCACATCGAGCACTCCGGCGCCCACAATGATCTGCCATGAAGAGGCAATCGTGGACAGGCCCGGTAGGGCAGGTGTGCGGGTTCTGGCAAACCGTGTGGCAACAACGGCCACGATAGCGAGCAACAGCATCAGAGACGACGCCATTCTGTTGGCCAACAGCGGAATCAAGCCTGAATCTGCGGGGGACATGTCGATCAGGATGATGGTGAACCCGATGAAGGTGCCAGACCCCACGGCCATCAACACCCCGAGCGGCCTGGGTCGGAGCGCACCTGTTTCTGGCACAAAACCCACGAGAACAACCGCGATCAGAGCGAGTGAAATCGCAATGAAAAACAGCGTGCCTCCTCCCTCCCCCAGGGAAAGCCCCACGCTGACGGGAACAATCGCTGACACAAAGGCGGTTGCGGGCGAGAGAATACTCATCGGTCCGATGGCCAAACTTCCATACAGTAGGCCAATCCCAATTCCGCCTGCTATCCCCGACGCGGCGCCATATAGCCAGGCAGCCTCGCTCGATGTGGCGGGGACGAAAACAGCGGCGACAAGCAGTTCGACCAAGCCCACCAGGGCAACAAAGAAGGTGACCAAGAGCGCCGAGGAGCGCCGGGCGGCAAGGCCACCAAAGAAATCTGCTCCGCCGTATATGAGCGCCCCGGCCAAACCTAGGGTGACCGTCAGCACAGGGGTGTCCTCATCGGTGTAACACTATTACGCTCGGGTGGGCATCCTTGACGCGAACCCAATACTGTTAGGGCGTCGGGTTCACCCCAAGAAACGAGGAGCATCGTGCCGCTGGTTTATGGAAACATCACAGAAGCCTTTGGGAACACCCCTCTGGTTCGCCTCAACCGGGTGACCGAGGGTGCAGGTGCCACCGTCTTGGCAAAACTCGAGTTTTATAACCCGTCCGCTTCGGTCAAGGATCGTCTGGCAATTGCAGTCGTCGATGCCGCCGAAGAGTCTGGTGAACTCAAGCCCGGTGGAACCATCGTCGAGGCCACCAGCGGTAACACGGGCATTGCATTAGCCATGGTGGCAGCCGCGCGAGGGTACAAAGCGATTTTGACCATGCCGGACACGATGAGCATGGAGCGCAGGACCCTGTTGCGCGCTTACGGGGCAGAACTGGTGTTGACCCCGGGAGCAGAGGGGATGACGGGCTGCATCGCCAAGTCCGTGGAAATTGCCCAAGCAATCCCGGGCGCGGTTCTGGCCAGGCAGTTTGAAAACCCCGCCAACCCTGAAATTCACCGCAGAACCACAGCAGAGGAAATCTGGCGGGACACAGATGGCGCTGTTGACGTTTTTGTGAGCGGTGTGGGCACCGGTGGAACGTTGACCGGCACCGGTCAGGTCCTGAAGGAGCGTAAACCAGGCCTCACGGTGGTCGGCGTTGAGCCAGCCGAATCCCCTTTGCTGAATGGCGGCGAAGCTGGCCCCCACAAGATTCAAGGAATCGGTCCAAACTTCATTTCCGCAGTCTTAGACCAGAAGGTCTATGACGAGGTTATTGACGTCACCAGCCAGGAGGCCGTGCATATGGCCAGAAGGCTCGGAGCTGAAGAGGGCATTCTTGGCGGAATTTCCTCGGGAGCTACAGCGCACGCGGCCGTTGCGCTTGCCCACCGACCAGAGTTCGTTGGTGCCACAATCGTCGTTATTCTGGCAAGCTTTGGAGAGCGTTATCTTTCCACTGTCTTGTATGAGGGTCTCGAAGGTTGATATGTCACAGTCCACTCGCTTAGGCGAGGATATTGCTGCTGTTCGCGAACGCGACCCCGCAGCTCGCACCAACCTCGAGGTCTTCCTAACCTCACCAGGGGTGCACGCGTTGTTTTGGCACCGGGCGGCGCATTGGCTATGGCAGTGGGAATGGTTCCTGCTTGCACGCGTGGTGTCTCACTTGTCCAGGAACATCACGGGTATCGAGATTCACCCCGGCGCAACAATCGGGCGTCGCGTGGTGATGGACCATGGAATGGGAGTCGTGATCGGTGAGACCGCCGTCATCGGTGATGACTGCCTGCTCTATCACGCCGTCACTCTGGGTGGTAAGTCACCGAGCAGGCGAGAAAACTCACCTGGTCGCAGGCACCCTGTGTTGGGCGACCGAGTGGTGGTGGGAACCGGCGCGACGATTCTGGGCCCGGTCACGATCGGTGACGATGCTGTGATTGGCGCGTTGTCCGTCGTCCTGGATAACGTTCCCGCCAAGGCTTTGGCAGTGGGAATTCCAGCTAAGGTGAAGAAGACCACCAAGCGTTCCTAAGTTTGTACGTCACACCAACCATGTTGAAACAACTCAGCCGACTCACCCTGGGCCCTCTTGCCCGGGCCCTTTTTCGCGCCAAAATAGTCGGACGACGAAATGTCCCCAGATCTGGTTCAGTCATTCTTGCCAGTAACCACCTGTCCTTTATTGACAGCGTCGTCATCACCTTGTTCGCACCTCGCCCTGTTTCGTTCTTAGCCAAAGACACGTATTTCACTGGCACAGGGCTGAAGGGTTTTGCATCCCGGACCTTTTTCACCAGCATCGGCGCCATCCCAGTCACGCGCGGTGCCGGGCAGGCCGCTCAGGCCGCATTGGACGCAGGCTTAGGTCTCTTGCACGAGGGAGAGGCCTTTGCGGTCTATCCAGAGGGCACCCGCTCCCGAGATGGCAGGTTATATCGGGGCAAGACCGGTGTTGCGTGGTTAGCCCTGAACGCGGGCGTTCTAGTGGTCCCGGTTGCTTTGACTGGAACCGACAACGTCCAGCCCATTGGTAGTAACGGGATTAAGCCAGCGAAGGTAACGATTCAGTTTGGCGAACCACTCGATCTATCCCGGCATGGCAAAGCTGATTCTGGTCGAGCCAGGCGGCACGCCACCGATGAGGTGATGGACGCTATCGCTGCCATGTCGGGGCAGGAACGCGCCGATGGTTACAACGAGCCACCGGCAGCAACCTTTGTGGAGAAGGTGCGCCGCACCTTCCGCTCACGCTCGGAGCTTTAGCTCTCTGTGGTAACCGCTTCTGTTTGGGCTTTCTCCACCTGGGCGCGAACATCGTCCATGTCGAGCGCCTTCACAGCCGTGATGACTTCTTCGAGCGCGGGTGCTGGCAGAGCACCGGGTTGGGTGAAGACAAGGATCCCATCGCGAAAAGCCATCAGGGTCGGGATAGAGCGGATGTTGGCAGCCTGAGCGAGCGCTTGTTGAGCCTCGGTGTCGACTTTGCCAAAGGTGACATCGAGGTGTTGAGCGCTGGCCTGCTCATAGACCGGCGCGAACGCCTTGCATGGGCCGCACCAATCAGCCCAAAAATCAACGAGGATAATTCCGTCGCCAGTTACGGTCTTTTCAAAGTCTTCGTGGGTGAGATCAATAGTGGTCATGAGGGTCCTTTCAGGTGATTCCTAATATACCCCATGGGGTATAGGGAAGACCAGTCTGTTCGCCGAACGCTGAGCGGATACCGAGTTGTCTGTAGCAAGGGCACAAAAAGCTGGGTTTCTCGGGGGCTTTGGTCGTGGCAAACAACGATGGTCTGGTTTCTTGGACAAAAGCTACCTACCCTAGAAAGTGAGGAAAAGCAGATGTAGAAGGGACGCCATCATGTCGGTCAGTCTGGAAACCCCCCCAAACCCCCACCACGCTTGGAGCGGTGATGTGAGCGTCGATGTAGCGAGCCTCGGGGAGCTTTTACTGGGTCGTTGGGCAGAAATTAGGCGCGCTTCGAGAACCGTGTGTGAAAGCCCAGAGATGTGGAAAATTGAAGGTCAGCCGATGGCCGAACATCGGGAGCGGGTTCTTACGCAATTGCATGTACTAGCCCAAGCAGGCTTGGTTCACCTTGCGTTTCCCACGAGTGTCGGAGGCGGCGCAAACCCCGGAGCCAACATTGCGGGTTTCGAGCAGTTGGTGTTAGCGGACCCATCTCTCCAGATTAAGTCTGGCGTCCAATGGGGCCTCTTTGGTGCAGCAGTGATGCATTTGGGAACAGATGCGCACCACCAAGCATGGTTGCCCGGGATTATGTCGCTCGAGATTCCTGGAGCCTTCGCGATGACCGAAACGGGTCACGGATCAGACGTCGCCTCGATCGCTACTACGGCTACCTATGATGACGCTGCGGAGGAATTCATCATCCACACCCCGCATCGCGGGGCGTGGAAGGACTACATCGGTAATGCCGCTTTGCACGGCAAAGCAGCCGTGGTGTTTGCTCAGCTGATTGTTGGGGGTGAAAACCATGGGGTGCATGCCCTCTATGTTCCGCTTCGTGATGATTCTGGTTTCTTACCAGGTATTGGCGGGGAAGACGATGGCTATAAGGGTGGTCTGAACGGCATCGATAACGGTCGACTTCACTTCACCCAGGTGCGGGTGCCACGAGGGAACCTTCTGGACCGCTATGGCAGCGTGGACAGCAATGGGGTCTACTCCTCTCTCATCGAAAGCCGTGGCCGGAGGTTCTTCACCATTCTTGGCACCCTGGTGCAAGGAAGGGTTTCCCTGGTGGGCGCATCCGCGGTGGCCTCCCAGCTCGCCGTGACCATTGGTGTGCGATACGGTCTGGAGCGACGACAATTCCCGATTCAAGGATCCAGCGAAGAGCACGTTCTGATGGACTACCAGGCCCATCAACGACGCCTTTTACCACGACTCGCAAATGCCTACGCGATGACGTTTGCACAGGATGTTCTCCTTGATCTTTTCGACCAGGTGTTTAGTGGAGAAGCAGATACTGAGGAACAGCGCCAGGACTTGGAAACGTTGGCCGCTGCGCTGAAGCCCTATTCGACCTGGTCTGCCTTGGACATCCTGCAGGGAGCGAGGGAAGCGTGCGGAGGACAGGGGTTCCTGGCTGAAAACCGGCTTGCAACGCTGCGCGCAGACCTCGATGTGTATGCAACCTTTGAAGGCGACAACACCGTCCTGCTCCAACTGGTGGCGAAGCGTCTCTTGGGTGACTACGCCAAACAGTTCCGCGGAGCAGACATCGGAGTCATGGCTGGTTATATTGCTGACCAGGTGGGTGAGGCTGCAGTAAACAGGTCGGGGCTTCGCAGGCTTGCTCAGAATGTTGTGGACTTTGGATCCACGGCCCGATCCATCGGGTATGTCCGGACCACTGCCTCTCAGCGCCAGTTGTTGACCGACCGCGTCGAGACAATGGTGCAGGCGTTAGCCGAGGCCCTGAAGCCCGCAGCAAAAATGGAACCGGCCGAGGCGGCCGCTCTGGTGAACTCCCACCAGAGCGAACTTCTGGACGCTGCCTGGGCTCATAGTGAACTAGTCGTATGGGAAGCGTTTAGTGAAGCTCTTGGAAGGTATGAAGATGGTGGAACAAAACAGGTTCTGCGCTGGTTGCGGGATCTGCACGGATTCGTTGTGATCGAAAAACACCGGGACTGGTATCTCATGAATGGTCGCCTCAGTGTTCACCGTGCAGAGGCCATTACCGACTACATCAACAATCGGCTGATGCCGCGGTTGCGGCCACACATGGGTGCCCTGGTTGACGCCTTTGGCCTGAGTGACGAGCTGGTCCGAGCACCGATTGCGCTGGGTGAAGAGGCAATGCGTCAGACCGTCGCGAGAGAGCACGAGAAGAGTACGCTTAGCGCGTGAAGCAATCAACCGCCTGGGCTCTCGTAGGGTCTCAGTTCGGTTTGCTCGCTGGTTTGATTGTTCTTCCGTCCGGTGACCTCTGGAGCAGAGGGGCTGTAGCTGGAGCTATCTCGATTACCGCCGTCGCACTCGGTATTGCCATCGGGGTAGCGGGAGGCCTTGGGTTGGGTGCAACACTCACGCCCCTGCCCATTCCTAAGGACGATGGGGAGCTGGTCACAAATGGCGTGTATCACTTTGTGAGGCACCCCATTTATTCGGGCTTATTACTAGCAACGGCCGGGATTGTTGTGTGGGGGGCATCCCTGGGGCACCTCATCGGCTGGGTTGCCCTGTGGGGAGTTTTGATGGCGAAGTCTGTCCTAGAAGAGAAAATGCTTCACGAACGCTACCCTGAGTACCAGAATTATGCTTCCATAACCGGCCGGTTAGTCCCGAAGTTCAGACGGCAAGGACGAGGTGGGTAATGGCGCGGCGTAAACTCACCGATACCACGCACCCGGACACGACTCTCACAGATGAGCACTGGCTGACGTTTGGTTCCCAACCGCAACCCTCGATGAGGCTCAAGATTTTGTATGTCACCTTCGAGGAGGTTGCAAAATCCGGCCCTACGTCGTTTAACGTGGCGAGTGTGTGCGACCGTCTTGGCATTACCTATCCAATGGTGAATCACTACTTTGGCAGCAGGGATGCCTTGATTGCCGAAGCTGCTCACATGATGTTCGACCGCTATATCGATCGCCTGTGGGACGCAGTCGAGGCAGCACCGAGGAACCCGAAAGACCGTTTGACGGCCTGGATGGTTGCCGAAATTGACGAGACTCGTGAGATGGGCGGGTGGGGTTCGGTCTTGAACTACCCCCTGGGAGCCAAAGATGTCTCAGAACTGATTGATAGCTCTTTCGGAAAAGAAATGACCGAGGGCTTCGAGCTCAACCTGGCACGTTTGGGGCAACTCATCCTGGATGTGCGAAGCGGTACGGTCAGCGGAATTATTTTGTTGCATTCCCGGTTGCCCCGGACTGATCTCTTGTTCAACCCCATTCTCCAGTCCTTGGTTCCGACCCTTGCCTGGTCAACGCTCGGAGCATCCGTCTGGTTCGCTGGCCAGCACCTTCCTTCCCGGAAGGTTCCGGAACTTGCCTCGATGGTGCACATTTTGATTGACAACCACGTCAAGCGCATGATCGAGTTCGTCGAATCGTATTCGGAATAAATTAATTACACTGTGTTTCCCTGCGGTCTGCACCGGCATAGAGCCAGGTAATCGACACGCTTTCTGGTACGGTGGGGAACGCTCACCCTTGAGCGGGTCTCAAGGGATGTTACTAACCATTCGAGGGTGAATCAATGATTGTCGGAGTTCTCAAAGAGCCGATTTCGGGTGAAAAAAGAGTTGCTGCCACACCGGAGTCTGTCAAACAACTAATCAAGGTCGGCCTCAAGGTCACCGTTCAAAAGGGTGCTGGCGTTGCCGCCGGGTATGCCGATGATGACTACAAGACAGCCGGTGCGACCATCGCACCGTCGGTTGACGTGGCCAAACTCGATGTTCTCGCCCACGTTCGCCCACTCGACCAAGCGACCATTAAGAAGCTCACCAAGGGCACCATTACCGTCGGCCTGATGTCACCGGCTTCAGAAACTGCAGCGGTGTCGGCGATGAAGACTGCGAAGGTGACCTCTTTCGCACTGGAACTGGTTCCCCGTATTTCCAGGGCCCAGTCAATGGACGCGCTCACATCTCAAGCTCTCGTTGCCGGTTACCGCTGCGTCATCGAAGCCTCCCTGCGTTTCCCCCGTTTCTTCCCGCTCTACATGACAGCTGCTGGCACAGTCCCGCCCGCCACCGTTCTCGTTCTGGGAGCGGGTGTCGCTGGACTCCAGGCCATCGCAACGGCGAAGCGTTTGGGCGCCAAGGTCATGGCCTATGACGTCCGCTCGGCTTCTGCGGATGAGGTTCGCTCTATGGGTGGAACGTTCATCGAACTAGAACTCGATGCGGCAGCGGATGGCGCTGGCGGATACGCCAAGGAACTAGCCGCTGACCGCGTGAAGCGCCAGCAAGAACTGTTGACGCCTTTTGTGAGCGCGGCTGATGTCATCATCACTACCGCTGCGATTCCAGGGCGTCCCGCACCTCGCCTGATCACGTCAGCCATGATGAAGGGGATGAAGCCGGGTTCCGTCATCATCGACTTAGCTGCCGAGACCGGTGGAAACGTCGAGGGCTCTCAACCGGGCAAGGATGTTTTGATTTCGGTGGGAAAGTCCGGCGGAGACATCACTTTGGTGGGCATGAAAGATGTGCCCTCATCCATGGCGTATGACGCATCCAGGCTCTATGCCAAGAACGTCTCGAACCTGTTAGAGCTCATGACCAAGGACACAAAGGTCCAACCCGACTTTGAGGATGAAGTTGTTGCTGGTGCCCTGTTGACCCACGATGGTGAGATTAAGCACGAACCCACCGCTGAGGCCATCAGCGCTGCCGCGAAGAAAGGCACAAAGTAATGGATTCGATTGTCATTTTGACCTACTTCGTCCTGGCGGTGTTCGTCGGGTTTGAAGTGGTGTCTAAGGTCTCCAGCACCCTGCACACCCCGCTGATGTCTGGGGCAAACGCTATCCACGGAATTATTTTGGTCGGAGCCATCATCGTGGCTGGCCACGCTGATTCTCTGGGGATTCTCATCCTCGCCCTGATGGCGGTCTTGATGGCCACGGTTAACCTGGTCGGCGGCTTTGTCGTCACCGACCGCATGTTGGAAATGTTTGCTGGCAAGAAGAAGGCTCCGGAAGGACAAACTCGATGAGTCTGCTGAGCGTAGAAGTCGAAGCACTTCTCTATCTATTCGCTGCGGTCTGTTTCATTCTCGCGCTGAAGGGCCTTTCGTCGCCCAAGTCCGCTCGTCGTGGAAACCTGATCGGTGCCTTGGGTGCCGTTGTCGGCGTGACCACCGTGTTCCTCGCTGAAGAGCTGACCAACATTGGCTGGATTCTTCTGGTGATCGGTATCGGAACCCTGTTGTCGGTTCCCGTCTCGCGCATGGTGAAGATGACGCAGATGCCCCAGCTCGTCGCGCTCTTCAACGGTGTGGGTGGTGGCGCAGCGGCTGTAGTTGCTCTGTTAGAGCTGCGGGCGGCTAACACGCTGGGATTCCTCATCGCAGTTGCTTTCACCGTGTTCATCGGAAGCATTTCGTTCTCAGGCTCGGTTATCACCTTCGCCAAGTTGCAAGAAATGATGACGACACGGCCCGTGATGTTCAAGGGTCAGCAGTACGTCATGATTCTTTTGACGATTGCCTCGCTCGTCGGCGCCGTTTTGGTGGTCATCCAGGGGGACTTCCTCATGGCAGCTCTGCTGATGGCTGCAGGTTTGGTCATGGGTGTACTCGTGGTTCTTCCTGTGGGTGGAGCTGACGTGCCGATTGTGATCTCGTTGCTGAACGCAATGACGGGTCTCGCCGTGGCAGCGTCCGGTTTAGTTTTGGAAAACACCTTGCTCCTAGTAGGAGGCACCCTGGTGGGTGCGTCTGGAACGATTTTGACCAGGGCCATGGCAAGCGCCATGGGCCGCAGTGTCAACAACATCATCTTTGGCGCCTTCAAGGGCGGCTCCACAGCGGGCTCCACCGAGATGTCGGATCGCCCAGTCAAGTCGGGATCTGCCGAAGACGTCGCAATCTTGCTGGGCTACGCCCAGCGCGTGATTGTTGTTCCGGGTTACGGTCTGGCCGTGGCTCAGGCACAGCACACCATGTATGAGCTGGCAAAGGCGCTCGAGGCCAAGGGCATCGAAGTTGTGTTCGGTATTCACCCGGTCGCTGGTCGCATGCCCGGTCACATGAACGTGTTGCTTGCAGAAGCCAACGTCCCCTACGAGGTGTTGCAAGAGATGGACGAGGTGAACCCTCAGTTCAAGACTGCTGATGTGTGTCTGGTTGTGGGAGCAAACGACGTAGTGAACCCTGCCGCGAAGACCACACCCGGGTCTCCCATCTATGGAATGCCCATTCTTGACGCGGGCAGTGCCAAGCAAGTTGTGTTCTTGAAGCGCTCCATGCGACCCGGTTTTGCCGGTATCGAGAACGAGCTGCTTTATGAACCCAACACCACGTTGCTCTTTGGAGACGCGAAAGACACTCTGGGCAAGGTGCTCAGCGCTGTCAAGGCTCTCTAAGGTCTCTTGATGGCGCTCTTTGCCGTCGTGTACCGGTACGTCGACAACCCCGAGTTAGTCGCCACACACCGGCCCGTGCACCGGGAGTATCTGGGCTCTTTGCTCGGCGAAGGCGGTTTGGTCGCAAGCGGTCCGATGACCGATGGCGACCAGGCCTCAGCGTTGTTAGTGTTCAGGGCCCAGAGCGCCGATAGTGTCGCCTCCGCTCTCGACCTCGATCCTTTTTGGCTCGAAGGGTTGATCACCCACCGAGAAATAAACGAGTGGACCATGGTTTTGGGGTCTATAGGTCTCGATGGTGATGGCTAAGCCCACGGGTCGCAGAGTCCTTATTACCGGAGCGAGCTCCGGTATCGGTGCTGCCACCGTTCGCGCAATGATGGCCGAGGGTTGGTCGGTTATTGCGGTTGCTCGTCGAGAAGACCTGCTCGATGCGCTTGCCGTGGAAACCGGCTGCGATGTTCTGGTGGCCGACATCACCCAGCAGGCCGACCTCGTGGCGATGGCTACATTTGTGCACGAGACCGGGGGAATTTCTGCTCTGGTGAACAACGCAGGGGCTGCCTTGGGTAGTGACGCAGTTGCAGAGGCCTCTTCGGAGGACTGGATGGGCATGCTGGAGCTGAATGTGGTGGGCACCCAGCAGGTCATCAAGGCGCTCATCTCTGAGCTTCGAGCGGGATCTCTCCTCGAAGGGGTCGCAGATATCATCACCATTTCGTCGACTGCTGGCTTCATTAGCTATGAGGGCGGCGGCGGATATAACGCGGCTAAAGCCGGAGTTCACGCCATGCTGGGGGCTTTGCGATTGGAGTTAGCCGGTGAACCTATCCGGGTAGTGGAGATTGCTCCGGGAATGGTCAAGACCGATGAATTTGCCCTCAAGAGGTTTGGCGGGGACGAAAAAAGAACCGAGTCACTGTATGACGGGGTGGAAAACCCGCTCGTGGCTGAAGATGTGGCAGAGGTCGTTCGCTATGCCCTGTGTTCAGCCAACCACGTGAATCTCGACCTAATTCAGATGAAGCCGGTTGCTCAGGCTATGCAATACAAACTGCACCGTGGTCCTCTGAAGCCCAAAATCTAAGCTGTTCGTTGCTATCGGGTGCCAGCGCTAGAGTAAACAGGTGATCAGGCGTCTCGTTGAAATTTCCCGGCCTGTTCTCTGGGTGAACACCATCGGCACCACCGTGATTGCGATGTGGTTAGCCGGGGAACTGTGGACCTGGGCGATCGTGCCCATCTTGCTGTGGGTGACATTCCCCTTCAACCTCTTGATCTATGGCGTCAATGACATCTATGACCAAGACACCGACGCGGATAACGACCGGAAAGGTGGGTTTGGCGGGGCAAAGATCAAACCCAACGAAACAAAGATGATTGCGTGGGGAGTGATCCTCACCAACGTCCCCTTCCTGGTCTATTTCTTCTTCACCGTGGAAAACCCGTTGGCCCTGGTCTGGATGGGGTTATACGCGTTCTCCTTTTGGCAGTATTCGGCCACGCCTTTGCGCTTCAAGGGCCGCCCCATTCTTGACTCGCTTTCCAACGCGGATTACGCCTTCCCGCTCGTTTTTGTGCCCTATGCCCTCGGTGTTGAACCGAACTGGCCAGCGGCTATTGGTCTGATGGCCTGGTCGATGGCGAAGCATGTCTATGACGCCATTCAAGACATCGATGAAGACGGTTCGGTGGGGATTATCACCACCGCCGTGAAGTTCGGGCTCAAGGGTTCCCTGCTCTGGTCTGGCTTCTGGTGGGTTGTCTCGACGGTGTTGTTTGCGTTGGTCAATATTCCGGTTGCGATCGTCAACGCTGTGCTCGCTGGGTGGCTTGTTCTTGCGCTCTGGCGAAAGCCCACGACTGAGCATGCAAAGAGCCTCTATCGCTATTCGGTTGCATTCCCCTACCTCGCCGGCGCTGTTGCCGGAGTGCAGTTAGTTGCAGCGCTCACCCTGAACCTTTACTCCGGCTCATGAGCTCACGCATTGTTGTGATCGGAGCAGGGCTCGGCGGTCTTGCTGCGTCCGCACTGTTAGCGCGGGCCGGACACCAGGTCACGGTCATCGAAGGCCAAGACTGGGTGGGTGGCAAGAGCCGGCGCATCGAAGTAGCCGGTCAGCGCATCGATACCGGCCCCTCGTTGGTTACCTTCCCCGCGGTGTGGGAACAGATCCTCGAAGCGTATGACCGTCTGGGCCCAGCCGGCGAGGCGGCGGCGGACATTGCTTCTGTCACTCTAGAGCGGCTTCCGGAGGTTGGGAGGTATTACTTTAGGGGCGATCAAGCGAATCTTCCGGTTGAGCCAGGCCACCCCTGGCATGACGCGTGGCAACGGTTTGAAGCAGAAAACGGTTCGCTGGGCCCCGCTATAACTCACCTGCTCACCGCTGATCCGTGGGACAAAGAGGTTCTGCCTGCCGTGAGCAAATTGCTTTCTCGTTACGGCACGAGGCTGACAACTGAGTCCTATCTCAAGGGCCTCTCCTGGATGCCCGATGAGTTGAGGGATGTCATTGCCATCCACACGCTGAACGCCGGAGTTTCACCTCGCCAGACCCTCGCCCTGTACGCCAGCATGGCTGCTGTGATGTCGAGTGACGGAGTCTGGGTTCCGAAGGGTGGGGTCTATGAAATTGCGAGAGGGCTCGAGAAACTGGCCCTCCACGCTGGCGTTGACATTCACACCACAGAGCCCGTGCTGAGCATTACCAAAGGTTCCGTGACAACCTCGAAGGCTCACTACCAGGCCGATTATGTCGTGAGCGCTGTGGATGGAGGCATCCTCGAAAAACTGATGGGAAAGCCGCCAAAGAAACCGCCGACCACGCTCTCGTGTTCTGGGGTGGCCATCTTTGGTGTGTTGGATGAAGAACTTCCAGACTCCGTCGTTACCCACTCGGTCATGATGCCCGATTCCCCAGCGGATCTTTTTAGGGCCCTGGGGCGCCGAGAAGTTCCCGCAGAGACGATGGCGTTTTTGAACTACTACCGAGCGGGACAGATTTATTCCAATAAAAAGCCAGTGGCGGCCCTTTTGCTCACAGCACCCCCGAATGGCCAAGCCTTCGATATATCCAGCGAGTGGGTTCAATCCGAGGCCAAGAGATTCTCCGCCATGCTCGGTTTGCCCCGGGTGATTACCGACATGATGGTGGACCACCATGTGCTGCACCCGGAGTACTTTCAAGGCTTCGGTGCCCACGGGGGTGCTCTGTATGGGGAACCAGCACCGTGGTGGCGAAGCGGACCGTTCCACACCCCGGGCTACACCAGCAGGCGCAGGCCGTGGTTGTGGCGGGTGGGTTCCACCGTGCATCCCGGTGGCGGGATACCCGCAGTCCTCGGTGGTGTGCTGATTTCCACCCGAAGAATGCTCCAGAAGATTACCTAGAAACTGTGGTGGCTCCGACCGGCATCGATCCGGTGACCTTTCGATTTTCAGTCGAACGCTCTACCAACTGAGCTACAGAGCCATGGCGGAGCGAGAGCCTCTCTTTCGAGAGGCTCTCGCACTACCGCGACCCTGACGGGACTTGAACCCGCGACCTCCGCCGTGACAGGGCGGCACGCTAACCAACTGCGCTACAGGGCCTTGCGTATTAAATTGTATCGTGACCCCAACGGGATTCGAACCCGTGCTACCGCCGTGAAAGGGCGGCGTCCTAGGCCACTAAACGATGGGGCCGTGGCGGTTGGGTAAAACTTAGCAACAGGGGTTGAGTCTAGAGAGCCATCCGGAGTTATGCAAACCCTGGGCACCCTCGCCACACCCCCCGTGAATACTGGCCAGTGTGAGCAAAGTGGCTATCGTTATATTTCGTGATGTCTCGTAGTCGACGCTTTTTCTGGTCTGCCATGGCTGCCCTCGGCGCCGTGGTCATGGTCGTGAGCATCGGTGTTGTATCTGTTTCTCCCGCTTACGCCGATGAATACCCGACCTGGGAGGAAGTGCAAGAGGCCAGGAAAGATGTGGCTAAAGCCGAAGCCAAGGTCAAAGAGATCATGGCATTGCTTGCGAAGCTCGAAGTCCAGGCCGCTGAGGCTGAGGAAGAAGCAGCGAGACTCGGAGAGGTCTACTACGTAGCCCTGGAGGAGCTCGATGAGGCGACCTTCCGACAGCAGCAATTGCAGGGCGAGGCCGACACGGCCGAGCTCGAGGCTGAAGAGTCCAGGATGAAAGCCGGCCAGTTCATTGCAGAGCTTTCTCGAATTGGTGGAGCAGACCTTGGCGCAACGCTGTTTGTGAGTGGCGATGACGCAACCGAACTGCTGAGTCGGATTGGCTATGCCGCGAAGATTGCGGAGCAAACCGACGGAATCTATGCCCGGGCACTCGCGGACCAGAATGCCGCCCAGTCACTGAGTGACCAGGCTGAAGTCGCCCGCAAGATTCGAGAAGAATTGCAGATTGTTGCGGAACAAGCGTATGAAGCAGCCAACGCTGCTGCTGTTCGCGCGTATGAGGCGGTTGAGGCACAACTCGACAACAGCGCCCGCCTTGAAGCGCAGCTCGAGGTACTCGTTGAAAGGCGGGTAGCAACGGAAGCAGACTACCAAAAGGGCGTTGTTGCCCGGGCCCAAACCCAAGGTCAGGTCATGGGAATGATCGATGCTGGACAAATTAGTGCCTCCGGGTGGGCTCGGCCTTCACGCGGATATATTTCCAGTCATTTTGGTCCTCGCATCCACCCGATTTTTGGAACGGTTCGCTTGCACGCGGGTACCGACTTGGCTACGTCGTGTGGAAGCCCGGTGTACGCGGCTCGCGCTGGGCGGATTAGCTATGCCGGGTGGCTCGGTACATCAGGTAACTTCATCCGGGTCACCCATGAGGATGGATATACCACCGGATATGCCCACTTGCAGAGCGGTTCAATCTACGTGCAGCTCGGGCAAACAGTGGCAACCGGGCAACTCATTGGCAGAGTGGGCAACACCGGCGGTTCGACCGGATGTCACCTGCACTTAGAAACGCGACAAAACATGGTTGCTCAAGACCCGTACCCGTTCTTTATCAACCGGGGAATTCGCCTGGGTTAATACCTAGTGGCCTGGGAACGCAGCAATACCCTCTTGAATGACGGCTTCTGCGTCAGCCGCTGAACCCCATCCTTCGGTCTTCACCCATTTGTTGGGCTCGAGATCTTTGTAGTGCTCGAAGAAGTGTTCAATTTCTTTGCGGGTGTATTCGGGAATATCGTTGACGTCGTGAATGTGATTCCACCTGGGGTCACCCGCCGGAACAGCGATGACCTTCGCGTCACTTCCGCCGTCATCGGTCATGTTGAACACACCGACGGGCCGAACGGTAACGCCCACTCCGGGGAACAAGGGATATTCAGTAAGAAGCAACACGTCTACTGGGTCTCCGTCAAGCCCCAAAGTGTCTTCGAAATACCCGTAATCGGCGGGGTAGACGAAGGTCGTATACAAGACGCGGTCGAGGAAAACGCGACCGGTCTTGTGGTCGACCTCGTACTTGTTGCGGCTACCACGGGGGATTTCAATGACGGCGGGGTACTCACCCATGACGTAACTCCTTTTATAGAAACTTTCGTGAAGTAACCTTACCGGGTGACCGACAGCCACGAATCGGCATCCACCAGCAGGCGTTTGCGCCTCACCCCCGCGATGGCTGATGTCCGCAGGGCCGTTCGAGAGTGGGCGGAAACCGGACCAGAAGTACCCGGGGGCCTTTTCCTCGTTGCACTCAGCGGCGGTAGCGATTCTCTGGCTCTTGCGTGGGCGGCTGGCCTCGAGTTACCCAAACTGGGCTTTGGAGCGGGAGCAATCATTGTCGACCACCAACTCCAGGAAGCCTCCAGCGAGGTGGCGGCGCATGCGGCCGAACAGGCCACGAAGCTCGGCCTGAACCCAGTAGTTACGAAGGCTGTCGTTGTGGGCACCACCGGCGGCCCGGAAGACGCCGCACGATTCGCGCGCTATCAGGCTTTTACCGAAGCGCTCCATGAAACTGGCGCCGAAGGAATACTTCTTGCTCACACCGAAGATGACCAGGCAGAAACGGTGTTGCTTGGTTTGGCACGAGGGAGCGGCCCTTCCAGCCTCAAGGGGATGGCTCAGCGCGATGGTCGTTATCACCGACCACTGCTTTCTCTTCCTCGGGCAACGGTTCGGCAAGCACTTGGTGACGCAGATATTGCATGGTTTGAAGATCCCCATAACGTCGATCCGTCCTATGCGAGGGTCCGCGTTCGCCACACGGTCCTTCCCGTTTTAGAGGAGAACCTGGGGCCTGGGATTACACCGGCATTGGCCCGGACGGCTGACCTGTTTCGTGCAGATTCGGAGGCTCTTGATTCCCTTGCCGAGAGAATCTTTGATCGTGTTGTCACCAGGCGATCCACCAACACCGTGAGGGTTCCCGTGGCCGATATTGAGGGGGAACCCAACGCGTTGGTCAGCCGCGTCATCCGCATGATGGTGGCGGCTGCCGGTGGTGTCGCACCGACCTACCCCCAGATGAGACAGATTCTGGCTCTTGTTCGCGAGTGGAAGGGCCAATCTGCTGTTTCCGTGGCCGGCGCTAGTGTTGTGCGTAAGGACAACAGCATCCTTGTTTCTGGAGCACCGGAGAGGTAAGCGCACCATGAATTTTGAGGACGTTGCTGACGATATTGAGTCGGTTGTGCTGACCCCCGAACAGATTCACGAAGGCATAGCTCGGATTGCCCGAGGAATTGAAAAAGACCACGTCGGGGTGACCCCGCTGCTTATCGGCGTTCTCAAAGGAGCAGTGATGGTGATGGCGGATGTGGCAAGAGAGCTCCATATTCCGATCGAAATGGATTGGATGGCGGTCTCCAGTTATGGAAAGTCGACGCGCTCCAGCGGTGTTGTTCGCATCGTGAAGGATCTCGATATTTCACTCGAAGGTCGCCACGTTGTCGTGGTGGAAGACATTGTCGACTCTGGCTTAACCCTCTCGTGGCTGCTCGATAATTTTGCCAGCCGACAGGCGGCTTCGGTGAAAGTGGCGAGCCTGCTGCGCAAACCAGATGCACTGAGCGTCGATGTTCCCATCGACTACTTAGGCTTTGATATTCCCAATGACTTTGTCGTGGGATACGGGCTTGATTTTGCGGAGTCCTACCGCAACCTGCAGGGTGTTGGGGTGCTCAAGCCCTCGGTTTATACCACCGATTAGGGCAGCCTCTGCCTCCGGCGAACAGTACCCACGCTCCGTTCGCTGGCACGCTAGCCTGGTATTTGCTCCAAAAGCCCCATTCACCAGAAGGAAAGGCTCACTCGCCTCCATGGCTGCACAAAAAACGACTCTTAGGTCTGTGGTGAAGGGCCCGTTGCCGTATGTGCTGGTCGGCATCGTGGTCATTGTGGTGGGAATTTCCCTTTTGACCGCCGGTGGGTTCCGAGCCATTTCCACTCAAGAGGGTCTGGGGCTGCTGCGAGACAACACGGTGAAGAGCGCCACGATTATTGATGGTGAGCAACGGGTTGATTTGGAGTTGCGTGAACCCTTCGAGGGGCAGGGCACCCAGGTGCAGTTCTATTACGTCGCACCACGCGGCGAGGAAATCGTCGAAGCCGTCACCAACTCCGACGTCGAAGAGTTCACCGATGAGGTGCCTCAAACTAACTGGTTCGTCAGTCTCCTGGGCCTCCTGCTCCCGTTTGTGATCATCGGATTGATTTTCTGGTTCTTGCTCAGCTCCATGCAGGGTGGCGGTTCGAGAATTATGCAGTTCGGTAAGTCCAAGGCCAAGCTGATCTCGAAAGAAATGTCGAGCGTGACCTTCGGCGATGTGGCCGGCGCTGATGAAGCCATCGAAGAGCTGCACGAAATTAAGGAGTTCCTGCGGGATTCTGAAAAGTTCCTGAAAGTAGGAGCGAGAATCCCCAAGGGCGTCCTGTTGTATGGCCCTCCTGGAACGGGAAAGACCCTGCTGGCTCGAGCTGTTGCCGGCGAAGCAAACGTTCCGTTTTACTCGATTTCTGGGTCTGATTTCGTGGAGATGTTCGTAGGTGTTGGAGCATCCCGGGTTCGAGATTTGTTCTCTCAGGCTAAAGAAAACGCTCCCGCCATCATCTTCGTCGACGAGATTGACGCCGTTGGCCGGCACCGTGGTGCCGGCATGGGCGGAGGCCATGACGAGCGCGAGCAGACCCTGAACCAGTTGCTGGTTGAGATGGACGGCTTTGATCCCAAGACCAACGTGATTTTGATTGCCGCGACCAACCGCCCTGACATTCTTGATCCTGCACTATTGCGTCCAGGTCGTTTTGACCGTCAGATTCAGGTTGATGCCCCAGACATGAAGGGCCGCCAGAGGATTCTGGAAGTGCACGCCAAAGGCAAACCCGTGGCAAAGAACGTTGATTTGTCCGTGTTGGCACGAAAAACCCCCGGTTACACCGGAGCGGACCTTGCCAATGTGCTGAACGAGGCGGCACTGCTCACGGCCCGAGAAAACGCGACCAAGATCACCAACGAAATCCTGGATGAGGCAGTCGACCGCGTGATGGCTGGGCCGCAGCGACGTACTCGGATGATGAGTGACAAGGAAAGATTGGTGACCGCGTATCACGAAGGCGGGCACGCGCTCACCGCAGCCGCCATGCGGAACACCGACCCGGTGACGAAGGTGACGATTCTGCCAAGAGGCCGTGCCTTGGGGTACACCATGGTGCTTCCATTGGACGATCGATATTCGATTACCAGGAACGAACTCTTGGACCAACTGGCCTATGCGATGGGCGGCAGGGTTGCCGAGGAAATAGTGTTCCACGACCCCACCACGGGTGCTTCTAACGACATCGAAAAGGCGACCTCGATTGCGAGACGGATGGTCACGGAGTACGGCATGAGTGCGCACATCGGTGCGGTGAAGCTCGGCCAAGCAAGTGGAGAAGTCTTCCTCGGTCGTGACATGGGCCACCAGCGTGATTACTCCGATTCGGTCGCTGAGGCTGTTGATCACGAGGTTCGCGCACTCATCGAACAGGCACACACTGAGGCCTGGAAGGTGCTAAACGATAATCGAAAGATTCTTGATCAGTTGGCAACCGAGCTCCTGGAAAAGGAGACTCTGAATCACAACCAGCTCGCGGATATTTTTGGGAAGGTCAAGAAGCTCCCCGAGCGACGCCAGTGGCTCTCGAGCTCTGAGCGACCCGTCTCTACCAAGGGCCCTGTTGCGGTCCCCGCGAGGAAGGTCCCCGCTGTTGTGAAGACGACACCCGCAAAGAAGCCCTCGAGTCGGAAGACTGCCCCGCGTCCCGCGGCCATCAGCACCACAGCCACCGATGGTGATCGTGGATAGCGAGGCCCTCAAGCGAGCCATTCACGAGATTCTGGTCGCTGTAGGGGAAGACCCTGAGCGTGACGGTCTTGCCAACACTCCGTCGCGGGTGGCAGAGCTCTACGAGGACCTTTTTTCAGGGGTGGGCGTCGACCCGCTTTCGGTGTTGGAACACGCTCGGAAAGTGGACACCCAGCCGGGCGAGCGAGGAGACTTAGTAGCGCTCAAAGACATCGCTTTTTATTCGTTGTGTGAACACCACTTGCTTCCCTTTGATGGGCACGCGAGCGTCGTCTATCAGCCAGACACCGGCATTCTGGGGCTCGGGACTCTGGCAACGCTGGTGGAGGTTGTTGCCAGGCGCCCTCAGCTGCAGGAGCGAATAGGCGAAATGGTGGTGGGTGCATTGGTCTCTTCGGGCATTGCCAAGGGCGCGCTAGTAGTGCTTTCAGCCACGCAGGGTTGTGTTTCCTATCGCGGACCCAAACAGCACCTGACAACCGTGACGGTGGCAGCCGCGGGTTCCCTCACAGAGGGACCAGCACGTCTGGAAGCGCTCCTTCTTGTGGGCGGAGAAGACTGGGCGTGATGACCACCCCACGGCCGCTGATCTGGGGGGTCTTGAACGTCACCCCCGATTCTTTTAGCGACGGGGGAGATTTCCTGGCACCCGATGCGGCGATTAGGCGTGCACACCACATGGTGGAGCAGGGCGCCGATGTCATTGATGTAGGCGGTGAATCCACGAGGCCGGGTGCAGCCAGAGTGGATGCCGCCACCGAGGCAGAGCGCGTTGTTCCGGTCATCGAGGCCCTTGTTGCCTCGGGGCTCGTAGTCAGCGTTGACACTATGAATGCCTCTACCGCACGCGGTGCCATGGAGGCGGGTGTCCGCTATGTCAATGATGTGTCGGGAGGCTTAGCCGACCCGATGATGTTCGGGGTTGTCGCAAAGAGTGATGTTGACTACGTGCTGATGCACTGGCGCGGACACAGCAGTGACATGGACTCCTTGGCACAGTATGACGACGTCGCGATAGACGTTGCCGCAGAGCTTTCACAGCGGATTAGCCAGGCTACAGACGCAGGAATTGATTCCGCCCGGATCATTCTTGATCCGGGTTTGGGCTTCGCAAAAAACCCCCAGCAGAACTGGGATCTTCTTGCAGGCTTAGATACGATCCACACCCTGGGCCACCGTGTTTTGGTCGGGGCTTCGAGAAAGCGCTTCCTCGGTGACCTGGTGGAACCCGGCCAACCAGCCAGCGCCAGGGATGGCGTGAGCGCCACTTTGGGCGCACTGCTCGCAAAGCGCGGGGTGTGGGGATTGCGTGTTCATAACCCCCAGGCACAGCGAGAAGCCTTGGATGTCTGGCAGGCTTTATCCGAGGGAGGCCAGTAATGGTTGATGTGATTCACCTCAGCGGGCTTGAGGTCTTTGCGCACCACGGAGTGTTTGTGGAAGAGCGAGAACAAGGCCAGCTGTTCGTGGTTGATCTCGATGTTGACTATGACGCGAGCGCAGCTGCCCAAAGCGACGATGTCACAGACACCCTGAACTACGCAGAGCTTGCTCAGGCTGTGCACACTGCTGTCGCACACGACCCGGTTGACCTATTAGAAACCCTGGCTCTTCGCGTAATTACGACAGTGTTTAAGTTTCCTCAGGCCTCTCATGTCCGTGTCACCATTCATAAACCGAGCGCGCCGATGCCGGTGACGCTGGCAGGGGTTTCTATCACTGTGTCTCGGTCGAGGGATGAGCTCGGGCAATGACGAAGGAATGGACTGCCTGCGTTGTGGCTCTTGGAACAAACAGTGGGGACCGGGACAAAGAGGCTTTCACCGCGCTTGCCGACCTCAGGGCCACCGAAGGGTTCCTCGTTCGAGCACAGTCGGGTCTGCACGAAACGGTTGCCTTGACAACCCATGGCCCCGACCCCAGCGCACCCGCGTACCTGAACCAGATAGTTCTGCTGGATTCTGCGTGGTCTGCTGAAAAAACTCTTGAGGCCTTGATGACGATTGAACAAGCCCACGGGCGGACGAGAAGTGGCGTTCGATACGAAGACCGCACGCTCGACTTGGATCTGATTTGTTATGGCGACCAGGTGAGCGACTCCGAGACCCTCACCCTTCCGCACCCGAGGGCGCATGAGCGCCGTTTCGTGCTCGGCCCCTGGCAGGAAGTTGATCCGGCGGCCACCCTGCCTGGCCGAGGCGCTGTGTCAGAGCTGCTCGAGGCTTTGCCTGATAACGCACCATGAAACACACCAGTGCCCGCTCGTTAATAATCGCAGCCTTTATCGGGGCCGGAGTTGTGTGGTTGATCGAGGTGTTGTTGGTCAGTGTAGGGGAACCGATGTTGGTTCCTCCTCGAACCTGGAGCGCCGCGCTCGTGATTCTCGGGGGCGCGATAATGGCGCTCGCGTGGCCGATTAGATCGTGGGTTCAAGGAAACACCACAGGCAGCATCGTGGATCCCTTTTATGCGACCAGGGTTGTTCTCTTAGCCAAGTCAATGTCTGTGGGTGGCGCCGGGGTCATGGGTGGAGCTTTGGGGATTCTGGTGTTCTTGGTATCCAGACCTGTGCTGTCTCCTGATGGCCTCTGGCTCAGTGGGGCTGCCGTGGTCGGCGCAATAGTGTTGATGGTAGGTGGGATGGTGGCCGAGCGGTGGTGCACGCTGCCACCAGGAACATCCGAGGGTGACACCCTTGTGGCACCGGAAGGAGAATCAGGGTGAGCGAAACTTCACAGCACGAATGGCGCCTTGTGAGCCCTCGATACCTGATTGAGGCGTATCTCTCCACCATTGTTTTTTTTATTGCGCCGATCGCGGTGGCGACAGTCCCCTTGTGGATTGAGGATGACCGTGTATCCCAAGCCTCGTGGTACCCCCTGGCTGCACTAGGAATTGTCGCTGTGCTGGCTCTTTTCTTAGTTCCGCGAAGGGTCAAGGCTCTTGGCTATCAGTTGCGGGCAGATGACCTCGTTTTTCGACGGGGAATCTTGTATCGCAGGCAGGTCGCTGTTCCCTATGGCAGGTTGCAATTGGTCGATATTTCCAGGGGCCCGGTGAGCCGGATGCTGGGGTTGTCAGAGTTGCGCCTGGTGACTGCAGCTGCGTCCACGGGAGTCACCATCCCCGGGCTTATCGAGAGCGATGCTGAGGAGCTCCGCAACCACCTCATGTCCGTTGCGGAAACGAGACGGGCTGGTCTGTAGTGGCGAAGCCACCCACACTGCGCGACGCAGCGACGCTCGGTGATGGCCGGTGGTATCGCCTGCACCCGCTCACGCCAATCTTGCGCGGTGGACTCGTAGCCGCGGGTTTAGTCGGTGTTGCTTTCGCAACACTGTGGGAAACGGTTGTTGTTCGTGTGATTCTCAACTCCCTCGGAGTAGAGGACGTCGAAGAACCCGAGTTTGATGTGGCAGGGCGGGTTCTCGATTCCATCACCACTTTTTCTGGCGGGCTTTTCATTATTGTTCTTGTGATTGCCATCGCCATTTGGTTGCAGTGGCGGGTTCATCTGGTTCGAATGGATGAGAACGTCATCGAGGTGAAGAGTGGAGTGATTTTTCGATCCTCCAGGCGGGCTCGTCGTGATCGGGTGAACGCGGTGGGAATACGCCAGCCCCTCATCCCCCGACTTCTCGGACTCGCAAAACTGGATATCCAGGCGGCGGGAAGTGACGCAAACCTGGTGCTTGCGTATTTGCCACGAGCGACCGCCATGGAGGTGAGACGACAGATTCTCACCCAGCCAGTTGAGGAAGATGCGCTAGACGAGCCTGCGTTGGAGCGCACCGAGCGCGTTGTGGAAGTGCCGTTGTTTAGGTATTTCGCGTCCTTGGTGGTGAGTGTTGAAACCGCGATTTTCCTGGTCGTGTTCGTAGTTGTTGTCATCAGTGCATGGCAGGCAGAGGACTTGATGGCGTGGCTTGTGGTTGTCTTTGCGCTGTTTGTTTATGGGGCATTCCTGGCGGATCGGTTCTTTCGGGTGGGAAGTTTCGTGATTGACACCGTGAATGGCGATATTCGGGTTTCGTTGGGTCTGCTTGCAACCAGTGTCGAGACGATTCCTACCCATCGTTTTCATGCCCTACAGCTCAGCCAGCCATGGCCTTGGCGAATCCTCGGGTGGTGGCGGATTGATGCCAACCTGGCTTCGTCCCCTGGTTCGCAAAACAAGAAGGCACCCTCCACCACGGTAATCTGCCCCGTTGCGACCCACTCCGAAATGCTGCGCATCGTCTCGTTGTGTGTTCCAGAGCTTGCCACACCCCTTGGCCAGCAGATGGTGAGCGACGGGATTCTGGGCACTCACCAGGGCGAACCTGATGACCACATTGCCTCGCCTAGAAGGGCTCGGGTGTTGCTGCCGCTGAGCGTGTCGGTGAACCAAGCCTGGCACCACCTCGGGTTTCTGTTTCTGCGCAAAGGGACATGGATCAGGCGGCTCGTCATCGCTCCGTTGGCCAGGTTCCAGAGCTCGAGTGTTGAACAGGGGTTGCTGCATCGTCTCAGGGGACTCTCAGCGTTTAGTATTCAAGGCGTGCCTGGTCCTGTCTCACTGCGACTGATTGCGCTCGATGAGCAGGAAATTCACAACTGGTGGGCCAGGGTGACCGACTGGACAATCCAGGCAGTGTCAGTATCGCGACCGGTATTAACACGCTCAAGAAAGAAAGCGCCGACGCCATGATGGATCCCACCCGACTCGGAGTTGGAGTCATTGGAGCGGGCCGCGTTGGCCCTGTGTTGGCCACAGCGCTCGCGGGCGCTGGTCACGCACTGGTGGGCATAACGAGACCCTCTGATGGAGACACCGAGCGGGTGTCTGGTGTTATTCCAGGCGTCCAATTTTTCGATGCCGAGGATTTAGTAGAGCGGTCTGAGCTCGTGATCCTGGCGGTTCCCGATGACGTTTTATCTGACCTGGTGAAAGGTTTAGCGCTTGCGGGTAGGTGGCAGTCGGGCCACATTGTCCTGCACACCTCACTGAGACACGGGCTCGATGTTCTCGCCCCCGCCACCCAGGCCGGGGCTATTCCGGTCACGCTTCACCCGTTGATGGAATTCACCGGAACAAGCATGGATTTGGCAACGATGAAGGGCGCGTGGGCCGTGGTGAGTGCTCCCGCCATTGCGACACCGATTGCAGAGGCGCTCGCCGTGGAAATGGGGATGGAGCCCTTGGTGATTTCTGATTCTGATCGCGAAGCAATTACCTCTGCGAGCGCGCTTGCGACCAGTTTTGCAGCCACCACCATCAGAGAAGCGGTAGATCGTCTGAGGGCGATCGGTATTGATAACCCGGGGATGGTTCTTGGCCCCCTGGTGCGCTCCAGCGTCGAGAACACGCTGCGTGATGTGGCGGGAAATGACGTGGAGCTGGGTAACCCGTGAGCGGGCCTCTCGTGATTTCGTTCATCGAAGAGATGGATTATCTGAGAAGTGCTTGGCGTGAGGCTGGAGACACAGTTGCTTTGGTCCCCACCATGGGGTCCTTGCACGAGGGGCATCTCGCTCTGGTTAAGGAAGCTTCGAATGGTGCTGACCACGTTGTGGTCAGCATTTTTGTGAATCCCCTGCAGTTTGGTCCGACAGAAGACTTTGCAACGTATCCGAGGCAACTAGCTGTGGATCAGGATTTTTTGACCGACACCGAGGTTGAGGTTATCTTTGCGCCCAGTGTTGAGGGCGTCTATCCCCATGGCTCTGACTCTCACCCCATGCTCCGTGCCGGAAAGGTGGGAGAGCTTTTTGAGGGTGCCAGTCGACAAGGCCATTTTGATGGAGTGGTGACGGTGGTGAAGCGCCTCTTTGACATCGTCCAACCGGACAGCGCTGTCTTTGGCAAAAAGGACGCCCAGCAGTTGTTCCTCATTCATCAGATGGTGCAGGGCGAAAAGGTGCCCGTGGCACTCTTCGAGGTCGACACTGTGCGCTCAGCCGATGGCGTTGCGCTTTCTAGTCGAAATGCTTATTTGAGCGAATCCGAGCGCGAGCTCTCCACCGCAATTCCACGAGCCTTGCGGGCAGCAACCCAGGCTCCAACGATTGCCGATGCCCTGGACGCAGCCCGAGGGGTGCTTGAAACCACTGAGGGCATCAGCGTTGATTACCTCGAGGTCGTTGACCCTCAGACCTTCCAGGTGACCAGGGACTCGAACCCCGCTTTGATGATTGTTGCCGTCGTCGTGGGCTCCACGCGGCTGATTGACAACCAGGTGCTTACGTTTCATCAGTAGGCTACCTAGGACTCCGCTTTTGACCTGGTGAAAGATTGTAATGACTGAACCTGCTGATGATCACGCTGAAAATCACGGCGAAAATCACGGTGAAGATGTAGCCGAACAGCACGCTGTTCGGCTGGCTAAGCGCGAGCGCATGTTGGCTGAGGGTCATGATCCCTTTCCGGTGGGGGTGCCTATCACCACCACGATTTCGAAGGTCCGTGCGGAGTACCCTGACTTAGCTCCTGAGCAAACGACAGGCGTGACGGTGGGCGTTGCGGGGCGCGTGGTGCACATGCGGGTTACTGGAAAATTGGCCTTCTTGTCCTTGCAAGAGGGCTCCGGTGAGCGCCTGCAAGCGATGGTGTCGTTTGGTGAGGTGGGCGAAGAATCCTTCGAGCAGCTCAAAGATTTCGTCGATTTGGGTGACCACGTCTTTGTTTCAGGGGAGGTTCTCGCCTCGAAGCGCGGTGAACTGTCGATCATGGCAACCAGTTGGTCTATTGCCGCCAAGGCCCTGATGCCCCTGCCTAATCTGCACAGCGAGCTCAACGAAGAAACCAGGGTTCGACAGCGCTATCTTGACCTCATTGTTCGCGAACAAGCCCGAGTGACGGTTCGTCAGAGGGCTGCTGTGAACGCGTCTTTGCGGGAGACCTTTGCGAACCACGCATACCTCGAAGTGGAAACACCCATGTTGCAGACCCTGCACGGCGGCGCAACCGCCAGGCCGTTTGTCACACACTCTAATGCTTTCAGCACGGATTTATTCCTCCGGATTGCCCCGGAGCTCTTTTTGAAAAGAGCAGTAGTTGGTGGCATCGAGCGAGTGTATGAAATCAATCGCAACTTCAGAAACGAAGGAGCTGATTCCACGCATAGCCCAGAATTTGCGATGCTCGAGGCCTATCAGGCCTACGGGGATTATCACCAGATGGCGAATTTGACCCAGGAGTTGATTCAAAACGCAGCCATGGCTATCTCGGGTACCCACGAGGTGACCTGGGCCGATGGTTCCACCTATGACTTAGGCGGTGACTGGGCCAGGCTCTCCCTGTATGAAAGCTTGAGCGAAGCGTCTGGTACCACGGTGACCCCTGAGACGGATGTTGCCTCGTTGCAAAAAATGGCGCAGGCTGTGGGCATTGAAGTGGCTACCCCCACCCACGGCAAGCTCGTCGAAGAGCTGTGGGAGCACTACGTCATCGAGTCGTTGACCACACCCACGTTTGTTATGGACTTCCCGGTTGACACATCGCCGCTGGTGAGAGAACACCGCAGTATTCCGGGTGTTGTTGAAAAATGGGATCTGTATGTTCGAGGGTTCGAATTAGCAACCGGGTATTCGGAGCTTATTGACCCCGTCATCCAGCGCCAGAGATTTGTGGAGCAAGCAACCTTGGGCGCCAAGGGCGATGACGAAGCCATGCGGGTCGATGAAGAGTTCCTCCGAGCTCTGGAGCACGGGATGCCACCTTCTGGTGGCATGGGGATGGGTATCGACCGTCTTTTGATGGCCGTGACGGGGTTGGGAATCCGAGAAACCATTTTGTTCCCGTTGGTGAAGTAAAACGGATTATTCGGCGGGAAGGCCGCGCTTTTCGCGCTCTTCAGCTTCGATCTTGGCAAACGCATCACGCTCTGTTCTATCCGCGCGCAAAATTGCCCGAAGCACGAACCAGAAAATCAAGCCCATGACAATCGTGGGCGTCACAGAGAAAAAAGCGTTAGCCCAAAAGTTTTCGATCACGGGTTCCCTTTTCCTATCTCAGAACGCTCACGAGCCCATAGAGGGCCACGCCGAGCACAATCAGAAGCAAGCCCACCCTAGCGGGCGGGAGAGCTGATTTCTTGGGAGTTGGAGTGTTCATGATGGGTGGAATTCTCTGGTCTTTGATGGATCACTTGTGCTTAGATTATCTGCTCACGCTGGGGGCGAACACAGCCCTATGACGGTTGTCGGTCCTTTACTCTCGAGATACGAGCATTTCTGGTCACGCTGGAAGTGAGTCCCTTACAGAAGGAGTGAGCACGATGTTTGAGAGGTTTACCGACCGTGCACGCCGCGTCGTTGTCTTGGCCCAAGAAGAAGCCAAGATGCTAAACCACAACTACATCGGCACCGAGCACATCCTTTTGGGTCTGATTCACGAGGGCGAAGGTGTTGCCGCCAAGGCGCTCGAATCGCTCGATATTTCTCTCGAAGCCGTCCGCGAGCAGGTTCAAGAAATTATCGGCCAGGGTCAACAAGCCCCCACCGGTCACATTCCCTTTACTCCCCGCGCGAAGAAGGTACTGGAGTTGAGCCTGCGCGAAGCCCTGCAGTTGGGACACAACTACATCGGCACCGAGCACATTTTGTTGGGCCTCATTCGCGAAGGCGAAGGTGTTGCAGCCCAGGTGTTGGTCAAGTTAGGCGCCGACCTCAATCGGGTTCGCCAGCAAGTGATTCAGTTGCTCTCTGGTTACCAGGGCAAAGACCCGGTTGCCGTCGGCGGTTCTGAAACCTCCAGCGACAAGGGTTCCCAAGTTCTTGACCAGTTTGGCCGGAACCTCACGCAGGCAGCTCGCGAAGGAAAGCTTGACCCCGTCATCGGGCGCGAGCGTGAAATGGAACGCGTGATGCAGATTCTGTCTCGCCGCTCCAAGAACAACCCGGTTCTCGTCGGAGAACCCGGCGTGGGAAAGACGGCCGTAGTTGAAGGCCTCGCCCAAGCCATTGTGAAGGGCGATGTCCCGGAGACTTTGAAGGACAAGCAGGTTTACTCTCTGGATTTGGGTTCACTTATCGCAGGAAGCCGTTATCGCGGTGACTTTGAGGAGCGCCTCAAGAAAGTCACGAAAGAGATCCGCACCCGTGGCGACATCATCGTCTTCATCGACGAAATCCACACCCTCGTTGGTGCGGGAGCAGCTGAGGGAGCCATTGATGCTGCCTCGATCTTGAAGCCTCTGCTAGCTCGTGGTGAACTCCAGACGATTGGTGCCACCACCCTGGATGAGTACCGCAAGCACTTTGAGAAAGATGCGGCACTCGAACGCCGTTTCCAGTCCGTTCAGGTGCACCAACCGAACCCCGCTCACACCATCAACATTTTGAAGGGTTTGCGCGACAAGTACGAGGCGTTCCACAAGGTCTCCATCACGGATGGCGCTATTGAGGCTGCTGTCACCCTTTCTAATCGTTACGTGCAAGACCGGTTCCTTCCCGACAAGGCCATTGACTTGATTGATGAGGCTGGAGCACGGATGCGTCTGTCGATCCTTTCCAGCCCACCCGAATTGCGCGAGTTTGACGAGAAGATCGCCGATGTCCGCCGTCGCAAAGAAGAAGCGATCGAGGGGCAAGACTTCGAAAAGGCCGCGTCCTTGCGCGATGAGGAAAAGACCCTGCTCGGCGAGCGCTTGCAGCTGGAGAAGACCTGGCGCAACGGCGAGGCCGGCGGCACCGGTGTTGTCGATGAGGGCGTTATCGCCGAGGTTCTTGCAGCGGCAACGGGTATCCCCGTCTTCAAGTTGACCGAGGAAGAAACTGCCAGGCTCATGTTCATGGAGAAGGCCCTGCACCAGCGGGTTATTGGCCAGGAGCAAGCAATTTCGGTTCTTTCTAAGACGATTCGTCGTACTCGTGCGGGTCTGAAAGATCCGAAGCGCCCCAGTGGTTCCTTCATCTTCGCCGGACCAACCGGTGTGGGAAAGACAGAGCTTGCCAAGGCGCTCGCTGAGTTCCTCTTTGACGACGAAGACGCGTTGATTGCGTTGGATATGTCTGAATTTGGCGAAAAGCACACCGTGTCTCGTTTGTTCGGTGCCCCTCCAGGGTTCGTCGGCTTCGAAGACGGCGGTCAGCTGACCGAAAAGGTTCGCCGCAAGCCCTTTAGCGTCGTTCTCTTTGACGAAATCGAGAAAGCTCACCCCGACATCTTCAACTCACTGTTGCAGGTGCTCGAAGAAGGTCGGTTGACCGATGGTCAAGGCCGGGTTGTGGACTTCAAGAACACCGTGATCATTATGACCACCAACTTGGGAACCAAGGACATCACCGGAGGCCCGGTGGGCTTCACGATGGAGGGCAACGCCGAGGCTACCTACCAGTCAATGCGCGGCAAGGTCGTGGAAGAGCTGAAGAAGAACTTCCGCCCCGAGTTCCTGAACCGTGTTGATGAAACCATCGTGTTCCCACAGCTGACTGAAGATGAGCTGTTGCAGATTGTGCACTTGTTCATCAAGCGCCTGGGTGACCGTTTGCTCGATCGTGACATCACGATGGGAGTATCGGAGAGTGCCAGAAAGCAGCTCATCACCCTCGGTTGGGACCCCACCATGGGTGCTCGTCCGCTGCGGAGGGCCGTCCAACAGAACGTGGAGGACCCACTGAGCGAGCGCATTCTGCAGGGTGAGCTGTCTCCGGGAAGCCACGTGGAGGTCGACTTTGATGGGACCGACTTCACTTTCGTTTCCACGAAGCGTGAGACTGAAATCGTCGAAGCCGGCGCCTTAGAATCCTAGGCGCTACGCTTTCTAGGTGACTTTCGACAACGGTATTTCTTGGTCGGTCAGGCGTGCTCGCACGTCTGACATCAGGGACATCGCCCGCATCATCCAGCCCTTAGTGGAGCAGGGTGTTTTGCTCGGTAAAGATCTTGTGGTTATGTTCGAGTCGGTGCAGGAATTCGTGGTCGCTGTTGATGACTCCAATCGGGTGATCGGCTGTGGTGCACTCCACGTTTTCTGGGAGGACTTAGGCGAAATTAGAACACTCACGGTTGCTCCTGAGCTGCAACATCGAGGTATTGGGCACGGGCTCCTTGAAGCCTTAGAGGCCGAAGCTCGTGCTTTAGGCCTGGGGAGGCTCTTCTGCCTCACCTTTGAAGTTGAGTTCTTCCAGCGCCACGGTTTTGAGCTCGAAGGAGTTGTCACCGTGGATCCCGAGGTCTATGTCGAACTCGTTCGTTCCCCCGATGAGGGTGTTGCAGAGTTCTTGGATCTGGCCCGAGTGAAACCCAACACCTTGGGCAACTCTCGTTTGGTCAAGAGCCTCTGACTGTAAGGGACCTCTCAGGAGGCTCGCCGGTCTAGACCTCAGGTTTTTGGTCTCTCCAGTCGTACCCTAGGGCTATGTCCCAGGTGAGAAGACCCGTTCCGCCTTCCATGTATTGGCGCCGTCGGCTTGTGGTCCTCGGTGGTCTTCTTGTTGTTATCGCAGTCGTCGTGCTCATTATTGTCGGCCCGGGCTTTGGACAAGGGGGAGACAATCCCGTTGCTACTGAGGGTGAGATGGTGGAAGAGATCGCGCCACCCGACTGTTTGCCTAGCCAGCTAGAGCTCACCGCTCGCACCGACAAGCAAACCTACGAGCCAAGCGAAGTGCCACAAATGTGGCTTATGGTGAAGAACATCTCCACCACAGAGTGCACCTTGGCCGTGGGAACTGATGTGCAGCGCTATGTCATCACCTCTGGTGAGGACCAGATTTGGGCTTCTGATGATTGTCAGAAGATTCAAACCCCCCTTGACATGGTTGTGGTGCCACGCGTTGAAAACGAGACGGAAGCGCTGACCTGGGATCGGACTCGGTCCACTCCAGAAACTTGTGATTCACCCTCGAGGCCTGTCATGCCTGGCGGGGGCTCGAGTTACCACCTGCGGGTTTCTCTTGGTGATTTATCGTCGGTTGAGACCAGGCAGTTCCTGCTGAACTAGAACTGCGGTTGAGCGACCTTGTTCTTCGGGCTGTTGGAGAAAGCCATCGTAATGGCCTGGGCAATCCCTGATGCAGATTGGTCAATGACGAGATCAAAGCCCAGCCTGGAGGCCTCCAGGCCGCGTTGCTGGGCCTGACTCACCCGACGGATTTCGCCAGCCAGGCTGATTTCACCGATGGCTGCAGTCGTCGGGGAGAGTGGGATGTCTTGTGCGGCACTGGCAATGGCCAGAGCGATAGCAAGGTCTGCCGCTGGCTCGTGGATGCGGATACCGCCCACGGTCGAGACATAGACATCAGAAGACGACAGTGGAATTCCCGCTCTCCGCTCCAAGACAGCTAAGAGCATGGCTACCCGGGATGATTCCACACCGTTCACGACCCGTCGGGGCTGAGGGGCGCCGCTCGGGACAACGAGCGCCTGTACTTCAACGGGCAATGCCCTTCGGCCTTCGAGGGCGATCGTGGTGCAGGTTCCACTCACCGGGGTTCCGGAGCCTGAGCGAAAGAGCCCGCTGGGGTCGGGCACTTCAACAATGCCGTCCCCGCTCATTTCAAAACAGCCGACTTCATCGGTGGGCCCGAACCGGTTCTTGAGTGCCCGGACGAATCGCAGGGACGTGTTGCGGTCCCCCTCGAACTGGCAGACCACGTCTACCAGGTGCTCCAGAGTGCGAGGGCCTGCAATTTGGCCGTCTTTGGTGACGTGTCCGACCAAAATAATCGGCAACGTTGTTTCCTTCGCCACTCGAATCAGGGTCGCTGTTACCTCGCGCACTTGGCTCACGCCCCCGGCTGAGCCTTCCAAGAGTCCCGAAGAAATCGTTTGAACGGAATCGATAATCAACAAATCGGGGTGTGATTGTTCTATGTGTCCCAGAATGTTTCCTAGGTCACCCTCATTGGCCAAAAATAAGGTGTCGACGAGTCCGTCCGTTCGCTCCGCTCGGAGATAGACCTGGCCTGCGGACTCCTCGGCGCTGATGTAGAGGACTTTCTGTCCTGATTTCGCAACCTTCGCCGCAACGTTGAGCAGCAGTGTCGACTTTCCCACTCCTGGTTCCCCCGACAGCAAGACAACCGCTCCGGGAACGACACCGCCGCCCAAAACTCGGTCAAATTCACCCACTCCGGTGGGACGGTGTCCGCTTTCAACACCGGTGTGAGCGGTGATGGGTTTGGCCACCTTCTCGCCCAGCGGAACTACTGGTTTTGCCTGTCTGGATACAGCCGTTGGTGCACCGGATTCAAGAACTGTGCCCCATGCTTGGCACTCTCCGCACCGCCCCACCCATTTAAGGGTGGACCAGCCGCATTCACTACAGCGGTATGCAGCTTCGGATTTTGCCATGGTTCAAGACTAGAGGGACCCGGTGACCATTCATGGGTCAGACTCCACAGGAGACATGAGGAGGCAGAGCTAACCGGTGTAAACTCTCCTCCGGTACCGTGTCCGAGCGGCCGAAGGTGCAACTCTCGAAAAGTTGTGTGGGTGAAAGTCCACCGTGGGTTCAAATCCCACCGGTACCGCCAATGTGATCTCTCAAGACATAGGAAACTTTCGAACCCTCAGGGGTTGGGGAGTTTTCCTGATTCTGGCTTTCCATGTGCGTTGTTGGGTGAATAGATGTCGCCAGGCTGCGAGGGCAAAACTGGC